>VFQR01000103.1_pt1 | contig 208446 bp, 201 predicted proteins | sample 3512321 | NCBI WGS metagenome assembly VFQR01 (sample SAMN10412374, study PRJNA504923) | tailings metagenome | isolation source: Relicate 3 Philex TSF1 revegetated site | place: Philippines: Tuba, Benguet | collected 2017-08-29
TTCCTTGAGCCGAGCTTGGGCGACGAACCGGAAGCTCGCCCAGGCTTGCTCTGTGCCGATGGCCAGACAATAGCCGAGCATGCGCGACATGCGCTTGTGCTCGGGCTTCATATGGCGAGCGATCAGGTCGGACTTGCGAGTTTTCGTGCGTTGGCGATGGTTCGCCAACTGCGGAAATTCGCCTTTGTTTTCAAGGGGCCAATTTTCGAGGTTCGCCAGATCAACCGCTTGATTTTGCGATTTAATCTGCGTCCTCCCGGGATCGCCATGCCACCATATGGGTTTGTTTTGGGTTGGTCACAGGGGTTTTCCCCCCGACGACCGGGCCGGGGGGTGCAGCTCGTTCGTGGCCTTCGGATCGGGGCCCGTACGGCGCCGTTTCGCGGTGTCAATCGGGCTGGAAACCGGAAATCAGTTGCCGCAGGCCGAAGCTTGCCCCGATGCCGATGGCAAGCAGGGTGACGGGACCGGACCAGGCAAGGGTTGCAAAGCCGGTGAGGCCCTGGCCTATGGAACACCCCATCGCGACGACACCGCCAATGCCCATGAGGACGGCCCCGCCGACCTGACGGCCAAGTTCGCGCGGGTCTTCGCAGGCCTCCCAGCGGAAGAGGCCGCGGATCATCGAGCCGATAAGCGCCCCGGCCATGACACCGACCACGGAGCCGACCGAAAAGGTGATGCCGCCGGCGGTTGAGGTCATCAGGAAGATCAGTGTGCGGCCCACGGGGGCGGTAAAGGAAGGGCCTTCGACGCCGATTGCGCCAAGGCTTTGGGCGGCGACCCATGTTGTGCCGATGAAGCACCAGACGACGGCAAGTCTGGCGACGATGCCCCACAGGATCATGCGGGGCGAACGGCGCAGGTTGCGGTCGGCCATGGCCCAGACCAGCAGGGCGAGGGCGAGGGCGAGGATCACGAGCAGGGGGGGCAATCCGATCAGTCCGGCACTGTGCAGGATGCCTTGCGGTCCGTCGGCGGCGGGTTGCGGGAAGAGCATCGTGCGCAGAGGCGCGAGGGGACCGGAAAGGGCGATGAAGCCGAAGATTCCCATGACGATCACCACCACCAGCGACCGCAGATCGCCCCCGCCGAAGCGCACCAGCGCGCCAAAGCCGCAATTGCCCGCAAGGGCCATGCCATAGCCAAAGACCAGCCCGCCGATGATCGAGGCGAGCGGGTTCCATTGCAGGTTGTGGTAGAACGTGGCGCCGAGATCGACCAGCCCGGTCATGGCACCCAGTTGCGTGCCCAGGATCGCCACGGCCAACACCAGGCCCCAGAGGCGCAGCTTGCGCTGGTCTTGCCCGTAAAGGGCGCTTTCGAGCGCGCCGAGCGTGCAGAAATCGCCAAGCCGCGCGGCAAGGCCGAGCAGCGTTCCGCCGACAAGGCCGACGATGGCCGCCAGCACACCGATGGGAAAGCTTTCCATCGTTCTTCCTCCCTCATGTGACCCGCGGCGCAACCTGCGGGTTCGCCGCCCCCCTTATCCCCGGTCTTGCGCCGGGGTGCCGAAGAGGCGGCAAAGCAGTTCGATCATCTCGGCGACCCTTGGGTCGAGGAGCGAGTAGAAAATCACCTGACCCTCGCGCCGCGCACTTACGAGGCCTTCGAGACGCAGGCGGGCTAGTTGCTGGCTGACCACAGCCTGACGCGCGGAGAGCAGGTTTTCAAGTTCCGTGACGGATTTGGGGCCGGAATGGAGGTGGCACAGAATGGTGAGGCGGCCGTCATGGCCAAGTGCCTTGAGGAAGTTGGCAGCGGTTTCGGCCTCGGCCACTAGGGGGGCGAGGCGTGCAGGCGTGTCGTCGGCGCCGATCGCTGTCACGAGCTTGTTCAGAGTCCTGTCCCCATATGTTGCAGCCTATACCTTGCTTGGGTCATGCGGGGCCAGAAGATAATGCCCCGATGGCATGTCATCGGGTCTGCGCTGTGGCGATCATGCCGGACAGGAGGGGCCAGAAGAAATCTTCGCCCGGATAGCCTTCGATCCGATCCTGCTCCACGCCGTCGGAGAGCAGGATGAAGGTCGGGGTGAAGACGGCTGCGCGGGCCAGCGTGATGTCGGGGGGAAGTGTGTCGCGCAGTTGCAAGCGCCGCAGGGGCGCGGCCTTGCCTTCGGCGGTGATGGGATATTCGGGCGCGACCTCGGCGTTCCAGCGGGCGCAATAGACGCAACCCGGCTGTTCGATCATCACCAGTTCCAACTCGGCCGCCAGGGCCATGGGCGCAAGGCAGGCAAGAAGCAGGGCGGGGACGAGATGGCGGAGGGTCATGTTGACGCCCATTAAAGGATAGTAATATCCTAATGTATCTTCGCCGTTTCGGCAAGTCGGCGCTTCGGGGAGGGGGCGATGCTGGAAGTCAGTTTCACCGGCGCAGCCCTTGCGGGGCTTTTGTCCTTTCTGTCGCCCTGCATCCTGCCGATGGTTCCCTTCTATCTGTCCTACATGGCGGGCCTTTCGGTGCGGGAGCTGCGCGACGGCGGGACAGTTGCGCCGGGGGCGCGGGGGCGACTTGTGGTGCAGGCTGTGGCCTTTGCCCTGGGGGTGACGTCGATCTTTGTCATGTTGGGCATGGGGGCCACGGCGCTGGGTCGGGTGTTCCTGCAATGGCGCGAGGTGCTGTCCTGGGTGGCAGGGGGCGTGTTGATCCTGTTCGGGTTGCATTTTCTGGGCCTGCTGAGGATTGCGTTGTTCTATCGCGAGGCGCGGGTGCAGACGGAGGCGAAGCCGCGCACCCTGATCGGGGCCTATGTGATGGGGCTGGCCTTCGGCTTTGGCTGGACGCCTTGCGTTGGGCCTGCGCTGGCCGCGATCCTGATGGTGGCGAGCGGGATGGGCGAGGTGTGGCGCGGCGGCGCGCTGCTTTTGGTCTATGGGCTGGGCATGACGCTGCCCTTCGTGCTGGCGGCGGCTTTTGCGGGGCCGTTCCTGGCTTGGGTGGCGCGGCATCGGGCGCTGATGGGGCATGTGGAAAAGGTGATGGGGGTGATGCTGATCGTCTTTGGCATCCTGATCGCCACCAATTCGGTGAACCTGATCGCAGAGTGGATGATCCGCAATTTCGATTGGTCGGCCACGTTGAGATGACGCAAGGGGAGGATGGGATGCGGCGATGTGCAGGGATGGTGGCGGCGCTGGTTCTGACCGCGCTGCCCGCGATGGCGGTGGAACTGGGAGATGACGGGCTGCACAAGCCCGACTGGCTGCGCGAGACGTTCAAGGATCTGCGCGAGGATCTGGCCGAGGCCAATGCCGAGGGCAAGCGCCTGCTGATCACCGTGGAACAGCGGGGGTGCATCTATTGCACGAAGATACATGAAGAGGTCTTTCCCGATCCCAAGGTCGATGCCCTGATCCGCGATAGTTATTTCGTGGTGCAGATGAACCTGTTCGGCGATGTCGAGGTGACGGATTTCGATGGCACCGTGATGAGCGAAAAGGAGATGGCGATGCGCTGGGGCGTGATGTTCACGCCCACGCTGATCTTTCTGCCGGAAGAGGTGGGAGAGGGCGCGACGGCGGCGGAGGCGGCGGTCGCGATGATGCCCGGTGCCTTTGGCAAGGGCACGACCGTAGCCCTGATGGAATGGGTGCGGGATCACCGATATGAGTCGGGCGAGCATTTTCAGAGGTTCGTGGCCGAGCAGATGGCCATTGAACAGGGCGGCGCAAGTGACTGATGTTATTGCGTATATAGGAATATTCACAGATACATATATTTCTGTTGCATGCGACGGCATCCCGTTGCTATCGTGAGGGCAGGGAGTGATCAGGGAGGATCGCAATGGCACGCCGGCTGCTGCTGGTGTCCGCAATGGCCATGGCCGTTGCCGGACCTGCTTTTTCTGAAATGGCGCCTTCTGCCGTGGCTTTCGTCGAGGGTGCGGTCGAGGGATCCCTGTCGGGCGCGCCCGGCAATCCGGAAGAGGGTGTGAAGGTGATGACGACGGCGGCGCTGGGCAATTGCGTCGCCTGTCATCAGGTGGACGCCATCCCGAATGTGCAGTTTCCCGGAACGATCGGACCGCCCCTTGACGGCGCGGCGGACCGCTGGTCCGAGGCGCAGCTGCGGGGGATCGTGGCCAATGCCAAGATGACCTTCGAGGACAGCTTCATGCCGGCCTTCTACAAGACCGAAGGCTTCATCCGGCCCGGAGCTGCCTATTCGGGCAAGGCGCCCGAGGGGGAACTGCCGCCGATCCTGTCGGCGCAGCAGGTCGAGGATGTCGTGGCGTTCCTGATGACGCTCAAGGAATGATGGCCGAGAGGAGAGCCAAGGAGATGAAGATGAACCTTTCCAGACGGAATGCGCTTTGGGTCGGCCTTGGCGGGATTGCCGCGACGGCCTTTCCGGGGCTGAGCGCTGCCTCGACGGTTGATGAGTTGGCGGCTGCCTTCACCGGAGGCGCTGCGGCAGGGGCAGAGGGCATCACCCTGACCGCGCCCGAGATTGCCGAGAACGGCAACACGGTTCCGATCGAGGTGAATGCCCCCGGCGCGGTGGCAATCATGATGCTGGCGGCGGGCAACCCGGAGCCGGCGGTGGCGACCTTCACCTTTGGCCCCGCGGCGGGCAGCCAGCGCGTGGCAACGCGCATCCGTCTGGCCAAGACGCAGGACGTGATCGCGATGGCCAAGATGGCGGATGGGTCGATCGTGCAGGCGCAGGCGACCGTGAAGGTCACCATCGGCGGCTGCGGCGGCTGAGATCAGGGATAGGGAGAGAGACGATGGCAGCAGATGCAAAACCCCGCGTGAAGGTGCCGAAATCGGCAGCGGCGGGCGAGGTGGTCACGATCAAGGCCCTGATCAGCCACAAGATGGAATCCGGCCAGCGCAAGGATGCCGATGGCAACCTCATCCCGCGGTCGATCATCAACCGGTTCACCTGCGATCTGAATGGCGTGAACGTGGTGGATGTGGCGATCGACCCTGCGGTTTCCACCAACCCCTATTTCGAGTTCGACGCCAGGGTGGATGCGGCGGGTGAGTTCAAGTTCACATGGTATGATGACGATGGCTCCGTCTATGAAGACGTGAAGCCCATCGAAATCGCCTGAGCGCCGCGTGGCTGAGGGAGGAGAAACCATGCGCCGCACCGTGACACAGAGCCTGGCCGCGACGGCCCTTGGCCTTGCCCTTGCGGGCATGGCTGCCGCTGACCCTGTCGAGGATACGCTGATCGTCGAGACGGAGGATGGCACGCTGGAGATGGTGACGAGCGCGCCTGCGCCCGATCACCTGAAGGATGCGCTTGACACGATCTATTCCGGCTGGCTGTACCGCGAGGATGAGACGCGCGATCTGCAACGGGATGACTTCGACAATCCCGGGATGGTCTTTGTGGATCGGGGGCTGGATGCCTGGAACAGGGAAATGGGCGCGAAGGGCGAAAGCTGTGCCGGGTGCCATGAGGGCCCCGAAAGCATGAAGGGCCTGCGCGCGGTGACGCCGCGCGTGGATGCCGAGACGGGCGAGTTGATGATCGTGGAAAACTACATCAACGAATGTGTGACCGAGCGGATGGGCCTGGAGGCCTGGGGCATGACCTCGGATCCGATGAAGGACATGCTTGCGCTGATCTCCATGCAGTCGCGCGGCGAGATCGTGAACGTGGCGATTGATGGCACTGCGGCGCCCTTCTGGGAGCAGGGCAAGGAAATCTATCACACCCGCTATGGGCAGTTGGAGATGGCCTGCGTGAACTGCCATCAGGATCAGGCCGGGCAGATGATCCGGGCGGATCACCTGAGCCAGGGCCAGGTCAACGGCTTTCCGGTCTATCGGCTGAAGGATGCGGGAATCCTGTCGGCGCAGCAGCGGTTTGTCGGCTGCGTGCGCGACACGCGGGCAGAGACGTTCAAGGCAGGCTCGCCCGAGTTCAAGGCGCTGGAGCTGTATGTCGCGTCGCGCGGCAACGGGCTGAGCGTCGAAGGGGTATCGGTGCGCCACTAGGCGACAAGGCCCTGTCCCGGTGCGATCCGGGGCAGGGGGACATCTGGAATATGGCAAGCCGTCCGAACGTGTCGATTGACGCGCGTGATGAAGGTTTGCCCAGAGTGGAGAGACGCATGATCACGCGGCGCGAATTCCTGCAGGCATCGGTGGCGGCTTCGGCCATCGTGGGGATATCGGGGTTCGGCAACTGGTCGAAGCTGGCCGCGCAGCAGGCGCTGACGGAAGATCAACTGCTGGCCTTCGAGGATTTCGGCAATGTCACGCTGGTGCACATCACCGACATCCACGCTCAACTGAAACCGATCTGGTTTCGCGAGCCGGAATGGAACATCGGCGTGGGCGATGCCAAGGGCAAGCCGCCGCACGTGGTGGGGCGCGACTTCATCGAGATGTTCAAGCTGACGCCGGCCTCGCCCGAGGCCTATGCGCTGACATTCGAGGATTTCACGGCGCTGGGAAAGGCCTATGGGCGGATGGGCGGGATGGATCGGGTGGCGACGGTGGTGAAGTCGATCCGCGCGGCGCGGCCCGAGGCGCTGATCCTCGATGGGGGGGATACCTGGCATGGGTCCATGACCAGCTTCCTGACCAAGGGGCAGGATGTGGTGAATGTGATGAACGCGCTGGGTGTCGAGGCGATGACCAGCCATTGGGAATGGACGCTGGGCACCGAGCGGGTGAAGGAGATCGTGGACACCCAGCTGAACTTCCCCTTCCTTGGCGCGAATATCTTTGATGCGGAATGGGATGAGCCGGCCTTTGAGCCTTATACGATCTTTGAACGCGGCGGCGTGCGGATCGCGGTGATCGGTCAGGCCTTCCCCTATATGCCCATCGCCAATCCGAGATGGATGTTCCCCGAATACAGTTTCGGCATCCGCGAGGAACGGATGCAGGAGGTGGTGGACGAGGTCCGCGCCGAGGGTGTCGATCTGGTGGTCTGCCTGTCGCATAACGGCTTTGACGTGGATCGCAAGATGGCGGGCCGGGTGAAGGGGATCGATGTGATCCTGACCGGCCACACACATGACGCCATTCCCGAACCGGTGCTGGTGGGCGAGACGATCCTGATTGCCAGCGGCAGCCACGGGAAATTCGTGAGCCGTGTCGATCTGGATGTGCGGGACGGGCGGATGATGGGGTTCCGGCACAAGCTGATTCCGATATTCGCAGACGTGATCACGCCGGATGCGGATATGGCCGGTTTGATCGACGCCGAGCGTGCGCCCTTCAAGGATCAGTTGGAGGAAAAGGTCGGCACGACGGAAAGCCTGCTCTACCGGCGCGGGAATTTCCAGGGAACCTGGGACGATCTGATCTGTGATGCGATTAGGTCGGAACGCGATGCCCAGATCGCCATGTCGCCCGGCGTGCGCTGGGGGGCGTCGCTGATGCCCGGCGATGCAATCACGCGCGAGGATATCCACAACGTCACCTCGATGACCTATGGCGCCTGCTACCGCACCGAAATGACGGGCGAGACGCTGAAGACCATTCTGGAGGATGTGGCCGACAACCTGTTCAACCCCGATCCCTATTACCAGCAGGGCGGTGACATGGTGCGGGTGGGCGGCCTCGGGTTTTCCATCGACGTGTCGCAGGAGATCGGACAGCGGATCGGCAACCTGACGCTGACCGATACGGGCGAGGCGGTGGAGGCCGCCAAGGCCTATACGGTGGCGGGTTGGGCCAGCGTGAACGAAGGCACCGAAGGACCGCAGATCTGGGACGTGGTCGAGGCCCATATCCGCAAGATCGGGAATGTGAAACTGGATCCGCGCCCGTCGGTCCAGGTGACGGGGATTTGAGATGGACGGGGATTTGCGATGAACGAAGAGGACCGTGCGCCGATGGCTGACGAACGCATCTCTGACGAGACGATGAAGGAAAAGGCCGGGCCGTCGCGCCGTGGCTTTCTGCGCAATTCGGCGCTGGCCGGAGCCGGTCTGGTGGCCGGGGCCGGGGCCGCGCGGGCCGAAGGGTCGGACCCGCTGATCACCGAGGTTCAGGAATGGGCATCGGGCTTTGGGGATGCGGTGGATGCCTCGCCCTATGGCATGCCGATCCGGTTCGAGGCGCATGTGACGCGGCGAAATGTCGAATGGCTGACGGAAAGCCCGGTGTCATCCATCAACTTCACGCCCATTCATGCGCTGGAAGGCACGATCACGCCGCAGGGCTGCGCCTTCGAGCGGCACCATTCGGGCGCGATCGAACTGTCCAAGCAGGATTACCGGTTGATGATCAACGGGCTGGTGGATCGGCCGCTGGTGTTTAGCTATGAGGATCTGACCCGCTTTCCGCGCCATGTGACGACGGCCTTCTGCGAATGCGCGGCCAATGGGGGCATGGAATGGGGCGGCGCGCAGCTGGAGGGCTGCCAATACACCCAGGGCATGATCCACAACATGGAATATACCGGCATCATGCTGCGCGACCTGCTGGCCGAGGCCGGGGTGCAGGCCGAGGGGAAATGGGTCTATGTCGAGGGCGCAGACGCATCATCGAATGGCCGGTCCATCCCGATGGAAAAGGCGCTGGACGATGTGATGGTGGCGTTCTTTGCCAATGGCGAAGCGCTGCGCAAGGAGCATGGCTATCCCGTCCGGCTGGTCGTGCCGGGCTGGGAAGGCAACATGTGGGTGAAATGGCTGCGCCGGATCGGGGTCTATGACCGCGCGGTGGAAAGCCGGGAAGAGACGTCGAAATACACCGACCTGATGCCGGACGGGCGGGCGCGGAAATGGACCTGGGTGATGGATGCGAAATCCGTCATCACCTCGCCCAGCCCGCAGGTGCCGATCCGCCATGGCAAGGGGCCTTTGGTGATCACCGGGCTGGCATGGTCTGGGCATGGGGCGATCACCCGCGTGGATGTGTCGCTGGACGGCGGGCGCAACTGGCAGACGGCGCGGATTTCGGGCGATGCCAAGAAGAAGGCGCTGACGCGGTTCCATCTGGATATCGACTGGGACGGGTCGGAGTTGTTCCTGCAATCGCGGGCGGTGGATGAAACCGGCTATGTCCAGCCCACGAAACAGGCCCTGCGCGACATTCGCGGTTTGAACAACGTCTATCACAACAATGGCATCCAGACCTGGTGGGTCCGCGCGGATGGGGAGGTCGAGAATGTCGAGATTGCCTGAACTCCTGCTGGGCTGCTGTGCCGTCGCCCTGATCGGCATTCCTGTGTCGGCCGAAACCCTGGGGCTTGGCCGCGCCGCCCTGCCGGAAGAGATTGCCGCCTGGGATGTGGCCGTTCTGCCGGATGGTCAGGGGTTGAAGCCCGGATCGGGTGATGTCCTGACCGGCGAAGAGGTGTTTGCCGACAAATGCGCGTCCTGCCATGGCGAGTTTGCCGAAGGGTTGGACAGCTGGCCGGTTCTGGCCGGGGGCGAAGGCACGCTGACGGATCCGCGTCCGGTAAAGACCATCGGAAGCTATTGGCCGCATCTTTCGACGGTCTGGGACTATGTTCATCGGTCCATGCCCTTTGGCGCGGCGCAGACGGTGAGCGTGGACGAAACCTATGCGATCACGGCCTTCCTTCTGTATTCCAACGGGTTGGTCGAGGACGATTTCGTGCTGACGCATGAGAATTTCACCGAAATCGTGCTGCCGAATGCGGATGGCTTCTATCCCGACGACCGGCCGGAAACCGAATATGCGCTGTTCACCGGGGAGCCCTGCATGGCGAACTGCGCCAGTGGCGCGCCGGAAGTGACGAAGCGTGCGATTGACCTGAATGTGACGCCGGAAGACCCGGACGGGCGGCCTGCGGGAAGTTTGCCGGACCTGCGGCTGGCCGCGCTGGGCGCGGATGCCCCGGCAGAGGCGGCGGTCGATCTGGTGGCGACCGAGGACGCGGTATCCGAAGAGATGGTTGTCGCGGCTGCCGAGGAGGAAGCGGAGGCTGTCGTCGAGGCTGCCGCTGCGGCGGACCCGGCGCTGATCAAGGCGGGCGAGCAGGCCTTCAAGAAATGCGCGGCCTGTCACAAGGTGGGCGACGGGGCGAAGAATGCAACCGGCCCCCACCTGAACGGCGTGGTGGACCGCGCGGCCGGCATGGTCGATGGCTTCAAGTATTCCAAGCCGCTGATGGAGATGGCGGAAGCAGGGCTGGTCTGGGATGCGGCATCGCTGTCGGAATTTCTGGAGAACCCCAAGGGGTTCATGAAGGGCACGAAGATGACGTTTGCGGGGCTGAAGAAGCCCGAGGAGCGCGACGCCATAATCGCCTATCTGGCCACCTTTGCGGAGTAGGCCGATGCGCAGGGCTTTCCTTCTGATGCTGGGGTTGGTGGCGTCCATCGCCATGCCGGTTGCCGCGGAAGTGATCGGCGATGCAGCGCAGGGGGAGGCCCATTTCAAGAAGCAGTGTTCCGCATGCCATCAGATTGGCGAGGGGGCCGCGAACCGTGTCGGCCCCCGGCTGAACGGCATCTTCGGGCGGCGTGCAGGGGCGCTGGGGGATTACAATTATTCCAAGCCGATGGCGCGCATGGGGGCGGATGGGCTGACATGGACGCTGGAAACCCTGGATGCCTATATCGAGAACCCCAAGGCTCTGGTTTCGGGCACGCGGATGAACTATCGCGGGCTGAATGATCCCGAGGCACGGGCAGACGTGCTGGCCTACATGCGCGAATGGTCCGACAAGCCGCGCGACATTCCGGAGGCGGAGCCGACGGCACGGCGGACGGATCACGCGGTCGATCCCGCGATTCTGGCGATCAAGGGCGATCCCGATTACGGCGAATACCTGTCGTCGGAATGCACGACCTGCCATCAGGTGGACGGGTCCGACCAGGGCATTCCGGCCATCACCGGCTGGCCTGCCGAGGATTTCGTCGTGGCGATGCATGCCTATCGGGCAAAGCTGCGCCCGCATCCGGTGATGCAGATGATGGCCGGGCGCTTGTCGGATGACGAGATCGCTGCGCTTGCCGCCTATTTCGAGACACTGAACTGAACAAGCCGCGAGGGGCGGAAGAACCGTCCCCGACAGAAACGCATCTCAGGGAGGAAATCACATGATCCTGAATCGCCGCATCTTCCTTACAACGACCCTTGCCGCGGGGGCCGCCTTGTCGGCGCCCATGGTGATCGGTCAGGCAAAGCCGCGCGTCGTCGTCATTGGCGGCGGGGCGGGAGGGGCCACCATTGCGCGCTATCTGGCAAAGGACAGCGGCGGCGCGCTGGATGTCACGCTGATCGAGGCCAATCCGATCTACACGACATGCTTCTTCTCCAACCTGTATCTGGGGGGCTTTCGCGACTTTGAAAGCCTTCAGCATGGCTATGACAACATGGCCGCGGGTGGCGTGACGATGATCAACGACATGGCCACGGGCGTGGACCGCGCGGCCAGGACCGTGACTTTGGCCGGGGGGCAGGTTGTGCCCTATGACCGGTTGGTCCTGTCGCCGGGGATTGACTTCAAGGAAGGCGCGGTTCCCGGCTGGTCTGCCGATGCCCATGCCGAGATCATGCCGCATGCCTACAAGGCCGGGCCGCAGACGCAACTTCTGAAGGCGATGGTCGAAAGCATGCCGGAAGGCGGCACCTTTGCGATGGTGGCCCCGCCGAACCCTTATCGTTGCCCGCCCGGCCCCTATGAACGCATCAGCATGATTGCCCATGTGCTGAAGCAGAAGAACCCGACGGCAAAGATCCTGGTGCTGGATCCGAAGGACAAGTATTCCAAGCAGGCCCTGTTCGAGGAAGGCTGGAGCCGCCATTACGACGGAATGGTCGAATGGGTCGGGCCGGAATTCGGCGGAGCCGCCGTGGAGGTGCGTCCCGAGACCATGGAAATCGTGGTGGATGGCGAGGTGCAGAAGGTGGATTGCTGCAACGTCATCCCCGGTCAGAAGGCGGGCAAGATCGCCCAGATCGCCGAGGTCACGGATGACAGCGGCTGGGCGCCTGTGCATCCCGACAGCATGAAATCCAAGGCGGATGAGAATGTCTATGTGCTGGGCGATTCCAGCGCGCAGGGCGATATGCCGAAATCCGGCTTCGCGGCGAACAGCCAGGCGAAGGTGGCGTCCATGACGATCCGGGCGGAACTGACGGGATCGAAGGCTTTCCCGGCGAAATACACCAATACCTGCTGGTCGCTGATCGCGCCGGAGGATGGCGTCAAGGTCGGGGCTTCGTATGAACCGACGCCCGAGAAGATTGCCTCGGTGGACAGTTTCATCAGCGCAACCGGAGAGGATGCCGCGCTGCGCAAGGCGACCTATGAGGAATCCCTCGGCTGGTACGCCGGGATTACCGCCGACATGTTCGGCTGACGACTTCCTCCCTGACTGGCGGGCATTCCTGCGAGGGGATGCCCGCGTTTTCGGTCTGGACCAGATCAAGCAGAAGATACCCGATGTTCACGCGCCGCCATGTTCTGACCGCCGCCACTGCCGCACTTGCAGGGGCCGCCTTGCCACGCAGGCTTTGGGCCGGATCGACACTGATCCTGGCCGGGGTCCGGATTGACACCCTGTCTGACGGGTCGCTGGTGCTTCCGGGTGATTTCATCCTTGGCGGGATGCCGCAGGACGAGATGTCCGCGATCGTGGCGAAATACGGATTGCCGACGGACCAGCTGACCCCGCCCTGCAATGTGACGCTGCTGCGCGACGGGACCAATACGGTGCTTTTCGACGTGGGGTCCGGTCCGGATTTTCTGCCGAGCGCGGGGAAACTGGCCGAAGCGATGGAGGTGCTCGGTCTTGCGGCGGAAGAGGTGACGCATGTGCTGTTCACCCATGGGCATCCTGATCACCTCTGGGGCCTTCTGGATGAATTCGACGAACCGGTGTTTCCCGCAGCCGAATTCGTGATGGGGCAGGCAGAGTTCGATTACTGGATGGATCCCGCGACCGTGGACAGCATCGGCGAGGCGCGGGCCAGTTTCGCGGTGGGCGCCGCGCGGCGGCTTGCCGTGATCGCGGATGTCGTGCGGTTGGTTGGGGACGGTGAAGAGGTTCTGCCCGGGATCACCGCGCGCCTGACGGCGGGGCATACGCCGGGGCATATGGCATTCGAGATCGGCTCTGGCGGGGCGATGGTGGTGGGGGATGCCATCGGCAATCATCACGTGGCCCTGGAACGGCCTGACTGGGCCTCGGGGTCGGATCAGGATGCGGAGATGGCGGCGGCCACGCGCGTCGCGCTGCTGGAGCGGCTGGCGGCAGAGGGGATGCCGATGATCGGCTATCACCTGCCGGGAGGCGGTATCGGACGGGTGGAGCGGGCGGAAAGCGGTTTCCGCTTTGTGGAGGTGTAATGTCTCGGGCGGGTCTGGCCGGCGCGGTGCTGATCGCGGCGGGGCTGCCTGTCGGGGCATCGGAGGACATTGCCGACCAGTATCCGCAATCGGTGCTGTATTCCAAACCGGTCGAGGTGATCCCGCATGTATTCTCGGCCATAGGTGCGACCGCGCCGCCGACAATGGAGAATGCGGGGCATAACAACAATCTGTCCTTCATCGTGACCGGGGATGGCGTGATCGTGGTGAATTCCGGCGCAAGCTGGAAGCTGGCCGAGGCACTGCATGCCGAAATCCGGGCGGTGACGGATCAGCCGGTGCGGCTTGTCATCAACGAAAACGGGCAGGGCCATGCCATGCTGGGCAATGGCTATTGGGCGGCTCAGGGCGTGCCGATCCTTGCCCATGAAGAGGCGGCGGCGGAATTCGCGGATGGGGCGGCGCAGGATCTTGCGGCCTTGGGGCGTTATGCCGGGCCGAATGCGGAGGGCACGGTGATCGCGCCCCCGACCGAGACCTTCGCCGACCGCAAGGTGGTGGAGATGGGCGGCATCACCGTGGAGGTGCTGCATCTGGGGCCTGCCCATTCGCCCGGTGACACACAGGTCTGGATACCTGAATGGTCGATGATGATTGCGGGTGACATCGCCTTTCACGAACGGATGCCACCGATCTTTGAAGGCACCTGCACAAGCTGCTGGATCGAGACATGGGAGACGGCCTTCGCGCCGCTGGCCCCAACCTATGTGATCCCGGGGCATGGGCATCCGACGAACCTTGCCCAGGTGACGCGCTATACCCGTGATTATCTGGTGGACCTGCGCACCAGGATCGGTGCGCATCTGGAGGCGGGCGGGGATCTGGCGGGGGCCTATTACGTGGACCAGTCGGCTTGGGCGCATCTGGACACGTTCGAGGAACTGGCCACCAGGAATGCCGGTGTCGTCTTTGCGGAAATGGAGTTCGAATAGGTCTCAGGCTTCGACGGTGCGGCCTGCCTGATCGACAAGGAAATCGGTGATCACCGCACCGATCCACATGCACAGAAGTGCGAGCCAGGCCGTGGCCACGAAGATTGACCCGCCGGTGACGCCAGCCCCGATGGCGCAGCCCCCCGCGAGCATTGCCCCGAAGCCCATCAGCACCGCGCCGGTGAGCGAACGGCGCATCTGGCTTTCGCTGGAAAAGCCCTGCAACCGGAGCCCTCCCGTCACCAATGCGGCGAGGAAGGCCCCCAGAAACACGCCGGGCACCAGCCCTATGTCGAAATCGAGTGCGAAATCGTCTGTCAGGAAGAACATCAGCGTGTTCGCCGAGGGGCCGGAAAAGGTGACAGATGTGACCGTGACCGGATCAAAGGCTTGCTGGGCAAGGCTGAAGGTCAGAACCCAGCCGAGCGCTATGGCAAACCCGACCCCCGATGCAAAGACAAGGGTTGACCAGCCGATGGCATTGCGCCGGGCCAAGAGCAAGGCGAGCGCCGCCAGCCCAAGACCAAGGGTCAATCCGGTCGCCGCAGGCAGGCCAAGGCTTGCCATCAGGTCGATGTTGCGTCCGGCCGGGGTTGTCCATATCCCGGCGAGCCAGCCCCGCAACGGGGCCAGCCAGCCATGCAGGGCCATCTGTGCCGTCACCGCGAAGACAAGGCCTGCCACAAGGGACCGAAGGTTTCCCGTGGCTGCAAGGACGAGAAGGCGGCCGGAACAGCCGCGCGCCAGGATCATGCCGGACCCGAACATCAGGCCGCCGATGATTGCGCCGGACCACGATCCCGTCACCGCCATCATCCGGGCCGCATCCGCGTCGAACCACCCCGAGAGGCGGGCCGCCTGCACCCACACCACTGCGGTGGAAAAGGTCAGCAGCCAGACGGCCATGCGCGGACCGAGTTGTCCGCGCGCGAATTCCACTGTGGCCGCGCGGAGGCAGAACGACGAACGCTGCGCCGAGACACCGAAGATGGCGCCGACGATCAGACCGAATAGCGCCTGAAGGGCGGGTTCCGAGAGGCGGTCGAGCAGAGGTGTCAGGTCCATGTTCCGGCCTCGGCCTTGTGGTGCGGTTTTGCGTGGCCCTTGCATGGAGACCCGACAAGCCAGGGGACGCCATGATCTGGATCATGCGGCCTTCCGGCAGATACCGGCTGTTGCGTCCCTTGCCCGCCGTCGCAAGGCATATGGGCGCAGGCAGGCAGTTGGCCTTCGAGGCGCGGATACGAAGGGAAGGCATGATGCCCCTTCGATTTCCGGCAGGCCCGCGGATCACTTCAGCTTGATGCAGAAATGCTTGCGGACGGGCTTTTCGATTTTCCATGTGCCAGAGAAGGCGGGTTCCACCACAAAGGCATCGCCGGGGAGGAGGGTGACGGGCGCGCCGCCATCGGGGGTGATGGTGATCTGGCCGTCGATCAGATGGACAAATTCGTAGAACTTGTAGGTGGCGTGCCAGGTGCCGACCGTGGCCTCCCATGTGCCGCTGATCACGCTGCCGTCGAGCGAGGTGTGTTGCACCCAGGTCTTCATCGTGGGGGTGCCGTCGATCTTGGTCCAGCCTTCCAGGTCAGTCACCATCGGATCGGAACCGGGGGCGGGAAAGCGGAAAAGGGTGTCGGCCATCTGTGTCGCTCCAACTGTCGTGGTCGGCTCAGTGGTAGGGGGCGACGGGGGGGCTGGCAAGGCGGAAAGCCGTTCGGTCAAGCTGCGCACAGGAGAAGGCGCCCGGGGTTGCCTGATCCTTTCGGATCGGTCAGGTGGAGACAGGCGATACAGAAGGGGAGCGACATGCTGATCCGGGGCGCGACGGCGGCGGATGCCGAACATCTGGTGCGATTCATCAATATGGCGGCGGATGACCTGCCGTTGCATTTCTGGAAGAAATCGGTGGGACCGGAGGGCGACCCCATCGCCTATGGCCGTGAGCGGGCGGCACGGGAGAGCGGGAATTTTTCCTACAGCAATGCCTGGATCGCCGAGGTCGGGGGCGCGGTGGCGGCCGGGCTTCTGGGCTATCCGGCAGAGGTCGAGCCGTCCTCGATCGAGCCGGACACGCCAGCGGTCTTTGTGCCGCTTCTGGAACTGGAGGCGCTGGCCCTGGGGTCGTGGTATCTGAACGTTCTGGCGACCTATGACCAGTTCCGGGGGCAGGGCTGCGGCGCCGCGCTGCTCGCCCATGCCGAGGGCGTGGCGCGGGGGCTGGGCCATCGCAGCATCAGCCTGATTGCCGCCGATACGCATGACGCCGCGCTGCGGCTTTATGCGGCGAAAGGGTTCCGAGAAGTGGCCCGCCGCCCGGTGGTGAAGGGCGACTGGGCGGTGGATGCGACCGAGTGGATCCTGCACGTCAAGCCGGTCTGAGGGCTGCTGGGGCGGCGGCGGGGGGCTGGGCCCCCCCCCATCCCCCCGCGCATGCCTCAGGTCTTGTGCGGCAGGGTGCTGGGCGCGCCGCCTTCGAAGCGGTTGCCGTGGCGATAGTCGCAAGGGGCCTCTTGCATCTGCAGATGCAGGCCGGTGCCGGTGAAGGGGTGGGCGCGGGCGAGGTCTTCGTCGAAGTCGATGCCCAGACCGGGCGCATCGGACGGGATGATGTAGCCGTCTTCCCATGTGATCGAATTCCTGATCAGTTTCAGATGGAAAGCGCCGCCGGTTTCGATGGTTTCCGCGATCAGGAGGTTGGGAATGGAGGCCGCGAAATGCACATTCGCCGCCCATTCCACGGGGCCTGCGTAAAGATGCGGGGCCATCTCGGCGTTGAACACCTCGGCCATGGCGGCGATCTTTTTCGCCTCCCATATGCCCCCCACGCGGCCAAGGGCGGGTTGCAGGATCTTGACCCCGCCCGCGCGCAGGAGCGTGCCGAATTCGGCCTTTGTCGTCAGCCGTTCACCCGTGGCGAGGGGGACGCGGACGGATTTCGCCACCTCGGCGAATTCCAAGAGGTTGTCGGGCGGGATCGGTTCTTCGTACCAGAGCGGGTTGTAGGGTTCGAGTTCCCGCCCCATGCGGATGGCACCCGGCGTGGTGAACTGGCCATGCGTGCCGAAGAGGAGGTCGGCGCGGTCCCCCACGGCTTCGCGGATCGCCTTGCAGAAGGCGACCGAGCGGGTGATGTCGGACATGGCGGGTTCATGCCCGCCCCGGATGGTGTAGGGACCGGCAGGATCGAATTTCACCGCCGTGAAGCCCATGTTCACAAAGCGCAGCGCGGCCTCGGCGGCGGCATCGGGATCGACCCAGAATTCGGCGCTTTCCTTTCCGGGTTCGGGATAGAGGTAGGTATAGCTGCGGATGCGGTCATTCATCTTGCCGCCCAGAAGGGCGTGGACCGGGCGATTGCGCGCCTTGCCCAGAATGTCCCAGCAGGCGATTTCGAGGCCCGAGAAGGCCCCCATCACCGTGGGGTCGGGGCGCTGGGTGAAGCCGGAGGAATAGGCGCGGCGGAACATCAGTTCGATGTTTTCGGGGTTTTCGCCCTGCATGTGCCGCTCGAACACATCCTCGATCACCGCCTGCATCGCCTTTGGGCCGACGGTGGAGGCATAGCATTCGCCATAGCCCACGATGCCGCTGTCGGTGGTGAGTTTCGGGAAGATCCAGTAGCGCCCGCCCCAGCCGGGGAAGGGCGGGGCCACGACGAAGATTTCGAGATCCTTGAGCTTCATGGTCGGCCTCCCGTCTTGTGGAGCGGTTGGACTGGGGGTTTTGCACCCACAGACCCCCGCAGGGTATTTGGGCCAAGATGAAGGGGGCAGAAGCAGGGGGCGCGGGGATTTGCGACCTGTTGATGACGGTTTCAGGCCTTGGTTTTGCTTCTGACATGCAAGGCGAGGCAAATCACCATAAGGACCGATGCCAACAGGAAGGGCGCGCCGGGGGAAAAGACCGGGGCGCTGGGCGCGGTGAAGGCCGAGAAGGTAGCCGTCATCAGGAGGGGCGAGGTGATCATCGCGATGGCATTGAGCGAGGCAAGGACGCCTTGGAGTTCCCCTTGGGCATCGGCGGGGGCGGCGCGGCTGGCCAGGGCTTGCAGGGCGGGGGTGACGACGCCGCCGAGCGCGGTGAGCGGCGTGATGATCAGCGCGTGCAGGCCCGAGGTCACGATCCCCAGCGCGGCCAGTGTGGTGACATCCACCCACATGCCGTAATGGGCCGCCCTGTGTTCGCCGAAGCGACGGATCAGGGGGCCGACGAGCAAGGCCTGCCCCACGGCGAAGCTGATGCCGTAAAGCGCGAGCGAGAGGCCGACCATCGTGGTATCCCAACCGAAGCGGGCCTTGCCGTAATAGGCCCAGATCGCCGGATAGACGTTCATCGCGATGCCGAGGATCAGGAAGCAGATCAGCACGCGGCGCACCCCCGGCAGGCGCGATACGGCGCGGAGGGCTCCGAGGGGATTGGCGCGGGCCAGCGAAAAGGGGCGGCGGGTGGCATCGGTCACGGTTTCGGGCAGGACGAACCAGCCGAAGATCATATTGGCCAGCGCCAGCGCCGCGGCGGCGTAGAAGGGGGCGTGCAGGTCGATGGAGGCGAGCAGCCCGCCGATCATCGGCCCCGCGACAAAGCCCACGCCGAAGCACGCCCCGATCAGGCCGAAGCGCGCACCGCGATTTTCAGGCGGGGTGATGTCGGCGATATAGGCGGTGGCGGTGGAATAGGTGGCTGCCGTGATGCCTGCCACGATGCGCGCGGCGAGAAGCAGCCAGATCGTCGGCGCGATGGCCATGACGAGGTAATCCAGCGCCATCACGAAGAGGGAGATCAGGAGGATCGGTCGCCTGCCGAACCTGTCGGACAACGAGCCGATGATGGGGCCGAACAGGAATTGCATCACTGCATAGGAGGTGGACAGCAGTCCACCCCAGAGAGCGGCTTGCGACAGGCTGCCGCCGGTGACGCTTTCGATCAGGTCGGGCATGACGGGGAAGATCAGGCCGATGCCTATGGCATCAATGGTGATCGTCAGCAGGATGAAGGTCAGGGCAAGTTTTTCGCGGCGGTCGGACATGCGGGTTCCCGGCCCGGGGGTCGGGCTTGTGGGCCGGGACGCTAGCGCCTGTCAGACGCGCTGGACAGGGGGGAGTTGCGCGATGGCGTGGATCTTTTGCGCCAGTGCGTCGGGCGCGGCGAAGAAGGGGGAGTGCGAGGTGGGAAAGGTGTGGACCTGCGCCGGGGGCAGGCGGCTAGCCATGGTGGCCTGATATTCGGGCGGGATGGCGCGGTCGTCAGAGCAGATGATGTAGTGGCGCGGCAGCGCCTCGGCGCGGGAGGTGTCGGGGATAGGGGTTTCCTGCGGGCGGATCGGCTGTGGGCAGAGGCGGCGGCGGGCGAGCGCCACATCCTCGGCCGGGCAATCGTGGTAGAAGAGGGCGGGGGCTTGAGCCGCATCGAAGGTGAAGGTGGTGCGGCTTTCGTTGATCCGAAAAGCCCCGGCGAGGGGCTGGCGGGGGCCGGCACGGCGCATTTCGGCCAGGGTCATGCCGGGCTGCGGGAGGTAGGCGCAGAGGTAGATCAGGGCGGTGAAGCGGTCTGGCGCGCGTTGGGCGGCGGCTGTGATGGGGAAGCCGCCCATGGAATGGCCGACCAGAATCGTTGGGCCTTGGGTCGCGTCGAGGATGGCTTGGGCGTAGCTGTCGAGCGTGACGGTGGCAGGGTCGGTTGGATCGTCGCCGTGGGACGGCAGGTCGATGGCGCGGGCGCTGTGGCCAAGTGCTGTGAGGGCGGGGATGACGCGGTGCCAGCACCACGCCCCGTGTGCCGCGCCGTGGACGAGGAGGATGTCGGGTCGGGTGTCAGACATGGGCGATCTCTGTCAGGAATTGGGTGACGACGGCGGCGTATGCGGCGGGCTGTTCCACGGGCGGGATATGGCCTGCGCCGCGCATCAGGGCAAAGCGGTGGCCGCGGATCAGTTCGGCGGTTTCGCGCACGAGGTCAGGCGGGGTGGAGCCGTCATTCGCCCCGGCGATGGCCAGCGTGGGCAGGGTCAGGGTGGCGGTGGTTTCAAAGAAATCCGTCCCCGCGATGGCGGCGGCGCAACCGGCCCAGCCTTCGGGCGCGGTTGAGAGGAAGGTTTCACTCAAGGCCGCAAGGGATTGATGCTCTTTCCATTTTCGGCCAAGCCAGCGTTCCATCGTCGCGTCATGCAGGGCGGGAATTCCCTTGGCCTTTATGGTGGCGATGCGATCATGCCACTGTTCGGGGCGGCCGATCTTCGCGGCGGTGTTCGACAGGATCAGGGCGCGGACGAGGTCGAGGCGTTTGACGGCGAGGCCTTGGGCGATCAGCCCGCCGATGGAGAGACCGAGGACGACGGCATCCTTCAGCGCGAAGTGATCCATCAGCCTTTCGGTATCGCGGATCAGAGCGCCCATGCTGTAAGGCGCGGGCGGCACGTCTGACCGGCCATGGCCGCGCAGATCAAAGCGCAGGATGCGCAGGCCGGGGGGGAGGAGCGGGATCACCGCGTCCCAAATGTGCAGGTTTGTGCCCAGGGCGTGGATCAGCACCAGAGGCGCGCCAGAGGGCGGGCCGCTGATTTCGGCGTTCAGGCGAAGGTCGGGAAGGAAAACAGGGGGCATGTTCGGAAGTGAAAGATTATCGCAGGGTTTTCGGGAGGAGAAGGCAACGAAATGTTCGATAGTGGAAGTCAGTGAGCGTAGCGGTCCAAGGCAAGCCGGAAGGTATCCGGGTCCACATTGCCGCCGGAGGCGGTGCAGATCACGGTATCGGGCAGGTCATCGCGGAACAGGGCGGCGGCCAGCGCGATGGCGCCGCCCGGTTCCAGCACAAGGCGCAGATGCGTGAAGGCCAGCGCCATGGCATGGAGCGCCTCATCATCCGAGGCGGTCAGGCCGGGGCCGCAGAGGCGGTGCAGGATGGGGAATGTCAGCGTACCGGGGGCGGGGGTGAGGATGGCGTCGCAGATCGAGCCGGTCATCGTGGCGTTGCGTTCGATCCGGCCAGCGGCGAGGGAGCGGGCGACATCATCGAAACCTGCGGGTTCGGCGGTGCGGACGGTCAGACCGGGAGCGCGATCCTCGAGCGCGAGGGCGATGCCTGCGGATAATCCGCCCCCACCGCAGCAGGTGATGACGGTGGCCGCAGTGATCCCGGCTTCCTTGGCTTGCGCGGCGATTTCAAGGCCGGTGGTGCCCTGGCCTGCGATGACCTGCGGGTCGTCGAAGGGCTTGATCAGGGTCAGGCCACGTTCGGCAGTCAGGCGCGCGCCGATGGCATCGCGATCCTCGGACGCGCGATCATAGAGGATCACCTCGGCCCCGTAGGCGCGGGTGTTGGCGATTTTCACCTGTGGGGCATCGGACGGCATGATGATGGTGGCGGGAATGCCGTGGCGTTGTGCGGCAAGGGCCACGCCCTGGGCGTGGTTGCCCGAGGAATAGGCCAGGACGCCGTGTGCGCGGGTGGCGGGGTCGAGCGCCGAGATGGCGGACCATCCGCCACGGAACTTGAACGATCCGGTAAGCTGCAGCGATTCCGCCTTGATGAAGATGCGGCGGCCAAAGGCGGCATCCAGCAGCGGCGCGTTCAGAAGGGGCGTCACGCGGGCATGGCCGTGAAGGCGGGCGGTGGCGGCCTCGATCATCGCGATGTTGGTCATGGGGTGCAGGCTTTCAGGAAGGCATGGATCGCGGCGAGGCTTTCGGGTTCGTCGAGGAAGGGGATGTGGGCGCGATCCGGCACCTCGGCAAAGATCATGTCGGGGCGGCGGCGGCGCATCTCGGCGGCGGTTTCCGGGGTGAGAAGGTCGGAATTCGCGCCGCGGATCAGGGCCAGTGGCAGATCGGCGCAGGCGTCGAACAGTGGCCAGAGATCGGCAGGCGGGCCGTCGAAGGCGGCGAGGAAGGCGTTGCGCAGGGCGGGGTCATAGGTGATCTGAAGCCCGGTGTTGGTGGCGGTGTAGTGCAGCCGTGCCTCGGCCAGCCAGCGTTCGGGCGGGACGTTGGCAAAGCCCGGCATGGTGCGGGGCAGGGCATCGGCGAGGGCGTGGTGAGTCTTGGCGGCCGGATTGCGACCCACGTAATCGAAGATGCGGGTCAGGCCGGGGCGGTGAATCTCGGGTCCGACGTCATTGAGGCAGAGGCCGATCAGGCGTGGCTTGGCGAGCGCCGAGAGGAGCATGCCGATCAATCCGCCGCGCGAGGTGCCAAGGATGGCGGCGCGGTCCAGCCCCAGATGATCAAGGAGCGCAAGCACATCCTGCGCCTCTTGCGGGACGGTATAGGTGGCGGCGCCGGTCCATTGGCTGGCGCCTCGTCCGCGATAATCCATGCGGATCAGGCGCAGGGGCGGCAGGTGGGGGCGCAGATAGTCGAAATCGCCCATCGTGCGGGTCAGGCCGGAGAGGCAGAAAAGCGGCAGGCCTTCGCCTTCGTCGGCATAGGCGAGGCGGGCGCCATCGGGGGCGGTGAAGAATTGCGTCATGCGATCAGTCCGGGCAGGTGGGTGAGGTCTGGGATTTCGTGCCGGGGGCGCTGTGGCAGGTGGTCTTGCGGTGCGCCCGTGCGGTTGACCCAGGCGGTGGCAAAGCCGAAGCGGGCGGCACCGGCGATATCCCATCCGTTTGAGGAGACGAAGAGCACGTCCTGTGGGCGCGCGCGCGTCTGCGCCTCGACCAGCGCATAGACGCGGGCATGGGGTTTGTAGAGCCGCAGGGAATCGACTGAAAGCGTGATGTCGAACAGGCCGGTCAGGCCAGCGGCGGCCTGTGCCGCGGCCAGCATGGCGGGCGTTCCGTTTGACAGGATGGCGAGGCGGAAGCCGCGGGCGCGGAGCTGGCGAAGGGTGTCGGGCACCTCGGGGAAGGCATCGAGCCGGTCATAGAGAGCAAGCAGGTCGCGGCGCAGGGCGGGATCGTGCAGCGCCTGTGCCTGCAACGCCCAATCCAGCGCCTCGGCCGTCACTTGCGCGAAATCGGCATAGGCGCCGGTGATGGTGCGGAGCCAGGTGTATTCCAGTTGCTTGCGGCGCCAATCTTCGGCCAGCCGGGGCCAGGCTGTGGCGAGGGACGGGTGTGCCTCTGCCGCGCGCCGGGCCGGGGCGGCGATGTCGAACAACGTGCCATAGGCATCGAAAACCAGCGTCGTGACAGACATGCGATCCCCCTCTGTGCCAGTCTGGCACAGGCGGCGGGGGGGTGTAAGGGGGGCGCGACCATCCGGGCGCTTGCCCCGACCGGGGGCATTGCCTAAACCCCAAGACGCGCAAGGCAGGGAAGAGACATGGCCAAGGACGACAATGCAGAGGGGCGCGCAGGCTCGAAACGGGTGGGCGCGCTGCGGGGACTTGCGCCGTTTCTGCGACCCTATCGCGGGATGACCGTGCTGGCGATTGCGGCGCTGGTGGTGACGGCAGGGATGAGCCTGATCCTGCCCCTGGCAGTGCGGCGGGTGGTGGATGGGTTCAATGAGGATGTGGCCATCCTGGACCAGTATTTCGCAGCGGCGCTGGGGATTGCGGCGCTGCTCGCGATCGGGACGGGGGTGCGCTATTACCTTGTGACCAAGCTGGGCGAGCGAGTGGTGGCAGATATTCGCCGCGCGGTGTTCGACCGCGTGATGGGCTTGAGCCCGGCCTTCTTCGAAAAGCTGCTGACGGGCGAAGTTCTGAGCCGGATCACCACGGATACGACGCTGATCCTGTCGCTGATCGGGTCGTCGATTTCGGTCGCGCTGCGGAACGTGCTGATGCTGGTGGGGGGGCTGGTGCTGTTGTTCCTGACCTCGGCCAAGCTGACGGGGCTGGTGCTCTTGATCGTGCCCGCGGTGGTGGTGCCGATCATCGTGCTGGGGCGGCGGCTGCGGGGGTTGAGCCGCGAGACGCAGGACTGGATCGCCAATTCATCGGGCACGGCGTCCGAGGCGCTGATGTCGGTGCAGACGGTGCAGGCCTTCACCCATGAGGCGCGGACGCGGGCGGCCTTTGCGGATGTGACCGAGAAATCCTATGGCGCGGCGCAGACCCGCACGCGGGTGCGGGCGCTGATGACGGTGATCGTCATTTTCCTGACCTTCACCGGGATCGTGGGGGTCATGTGGATTGGCGCGCGCGACGTGCGGGTGGGCGCGATGACCCCGGGCGAGCTGGTGCAATTCGTCATCTATGCGGTGATCGTGGCGGGGGCCGTGGGGGCGCTGTCGGAAATCTGGGGCGAGGTGCAGCGCGCGGCGGGTGCGACAGAGCGGTTGGTGGAACTCTTGGGGGCGGAAGATCCCGTGGTGGACCCCGTCACCCCCATTGCCCTGCCGCGCCCGGTGCGGGGGGAGATCGCCTTTGAGGAAGTGACCTTCCGCTATCCGGCGCGGCCCGAGGTTTCGGCGCTGAACGGGGTATCCTTGCGCGTTGCCCCCGGAGAGACGGTGGCGCTGGTCGGGCCCTCGGGCGCGGGCAAGACGACGATCCTGCAACTTCTGATGCGGTTCTATGATCCGCAGGAAGGGGTTGTGCGGATCGACGGGATCGACCTGCGCGGCATGGCGCGGGACGATTTCCGGCGCGCGATTGCGCTGGTGCCGCAGGATCCCGTGATCTTTGCGGCATCCGCCCGCGACAACATCCGCTTTGGCCGCCCGGAGGCGACGGATGCCGAAGTGGAGGCCGCAGCCCGGGCGGCGGCGGCGCATGATTTCCTGATGGCCCTGCCTGAAGGCTATGACACCTGGCTGGGCGAACGCGGGGTGATGCTGTCGGGCGGGCAGAAGCAACGGGTCGCGATTGCGCGCGCCATCCTGCGGGATGCGCGGGTGCTGCTGCTGGACGAGGCGACATCGGCGCTGGATGCGGAGTCCGAGCGGGCGGTGCAGGCGGCGGTGGAGAGCCTGTCGGAAGGGCGCACGGTGCTGGTCGTGGCGCATCGTCTGGCCACGGTGAAGCGGGCGGATCGGATCGTCGTCTTCGACAAGGGCCGGATCGTGGCGACCGGCACGCATGAGGCGCTGGTGGCGGAAGGCGGGCTTTATGCCCGGCTGGCGCGGCTGCAATTCACCGATGGCGCGGTCTGACGCGGCAGCTTGCGGCACGCGGCTTGCCGTGACCCGGGTCTATGGTGATTGCCCTGTTACAGGAACTGCCGTTACATCTTGGCCGGGGGCCGGTTGATGTTGTCCGGCGTCCCGGCACAGTGGAACAGGAATTGGGAGCGCGCCATGGGTGTGTGGAGCTTTGTGAAGGACGCGGGAAAATCATTGTTCGGGGGCAAGGCGGAAGCCGCGACCCCGCCCGACCCCGAAGTGTTGATGGCCGAGGTCAAGGAACTGGGCCTTGATCCGGCAGGCGTTGACATCACGGTGGAAGGCGACCGGGTGAAGGTGGGTGGCAAGGCGGTATCGGCCGAGATGAAGGAGAAGATCATCCTGGCCGTGGGCAATGTGGCAGGCGTCGCCGAGGTGGAGGCCGAAGCCGAGCCGGACGCGCCGGAGCCGCGCTTTCATACCGTGGTCAAGGGCGACACGCTTTCGGCCATTGCGAAAAAGACGCTGGGCAATGCCAATCGCTACAACGAGATCTTCGAGGCCAACAAGCCGATGCTGACCCATCCGGACAAGATCTATCCCGGACAGGTGCTGCGCATCCCCGGCTGATGCCAGCCGCGCCCGTCCGGGGCACCTGCGAGGCCCCGGACGGATATTCCGGCAAGGATGCCCCCGGGGGGAGGCGACAGATCGGCTGTCTGAGAGGGCCGTGCCCAAGATTTTGTCATCCTGGCCGCTTTTGACGTTGCGTATCGGTTGCAGTCCAGCCTTGCGGGGCCGGAAGAGTGTAGCCATGATTCATGGACAATCCGCCGGGAGGACAAAGGCGGACGTGACAGGGGAGGAGTGATACATGGGTTCATTCGCAAATCTTGCGGATCTGAAGGCTATTGAGGCGGAAATGCCTTGGGAAGCGCGCGGCATGGCGCGCACCATCCATGAATTTCTGAGCCGCACGAAAGCCGCGCATGGCGCCCGTCCGGCGATCAGCTATCAGATCCTGTCAGGCCCGAAGGAAAAGGCCGAAACGCTGACCTGGAACGCCCTGCACGGCAAGGTGACGCAGGCGGCGAACCTGTTTCGCAGTCTTGGGGTCGGGGAAAAGGACGTGGTGGCCTATGTCCTGCCCAACAGCCTTGAGACGGCGGTCACGCTGCTGGGGGGCGCGGTGGCGGGCATCGTGAACCCGATCAACCCTCTGCTGGAAGCCGAACAGATCAGCGCCATCCTGCGGGAAACCGGGGCCAAGGTCGTGGTAACGTTGAAGGCCTTCCCCAAGACCGACGTGCCGCAGAAGGTGGCCGAGGCGGTGAAGCATGCGCCATCGGTCAAGACGGTGCTGGAGGTGGACCTTGTGCGCTACCTTGCGCCGCCGAAATCCTGGATCGTGCCGCTGATCCGGCCCAAGAACCCGGTCACGCATACGGCGAACGTCAAGAGCTTTGCCGCCGAATTGGCGAAGCATCCGGCCGACCGGCTGACGTTCGAGGACCGGAAAGAAGATCGTGTGGCGGCCTATTTCCACACGGGCGGCACCACGGGGATGCCCAAGGTGGCGCAGCACAAGGCATCGGGGATGATCTATAACGGCTGGCTTGGGCAGCGGCTGTTGTTCACCGAAACCGACTGCGTGATGTGCCCCCTGCCGTTGTTCCATGTCTTTGCGGCCTATCCGATCCTGATGTCGATGATCGCATCCGGCGCGCATGTGGTGTTTCCCACCCCGGCGGGCTATCGCGGCGAGGGCGTGTTCGACAACCTGTGGAAGCTGATCGAACGCTGGAAATGCAGCTATCTGATCACCGTGCCCACTGCGCTTGCCGCCCTGATGCAGCGGCCGATTGATGCCGATATTTCCAGCCTGAAAAACGCCTTTTCCGGTTCGGCCCCGCTGCCGATCGAGTTGTACAACCGCTTCCTGAAGGCCACGGGGGTGGAGATCGTCGAAGGCTATGGTCTGACGGAATGCACCTGCCTTGTGTCGGTGAACCCGCCGGGGGGGACAAAGAAGATCGGGTCGGTCGGCCTGCCCTTCCCGCATACCCATGTGCGCATCCTGCAAAAGAACGGCGATGGTTTCCGTGAGTGCGATGTGGATGAGGTGGGCGAGATTTGCGTCGCCAATCCGGGGGTATTCGAGGGATCGACCTATACCGAAGTGGACAAGAACCGCGATCTGTTTGCCGAAGGGCGCTTCCTGCGGACCGGCGATCTGGGGCGGATTGATGCGGAGGGCTATCTGTTCATCACCGGGCGCGCCAAGGATCTGATCATCCGCGGCGGGCACAACATCGACCCCGCCGTGATCGAGGAAGGGCTGATGAAGCATGACTCCGTCGCCTTCGTGGGGGCGATCGGCCAACCGGATGCCCATTCGGGGGAACTGCCTTGCGCCTATGTGGAACTGGTGAAGGGCAAGGAAGTGGGGGTGGATGTGCTGATGGACTATGCCCAGACGCATATCCACGAGCGCGCGGCCGTTCCGAAACACATTGAAATCCTTTCCGAATTGCCGAAAACGGCGGTGGGCAAGGTATTCAAGCCCGATCTGCGGCGTCTGGCGATCACGCGCATCTATGATGCCACGCTGGCCGAGGCGGGGATTGCCGCCCATGTCGCCGAAGTGGTCGAGGACAAAAAGCGCGGGCTGGTGGCGCGCATCGCGCGGAGCGGGCCGGTGGATGAGGCGAAGGTGGCCGAATTGCTGGGCGCCTTCCCCGGCGCCTGGGACTGGTCGAAATAGGGGCGTGGGGGGCGCCCTTACACCTCCATCCAGATCGTCACGGGGCCGTCATTGTTGAGACTGACATCCATGTCGGCCCCGAAGATGCCGTTGGCGGTGGGGATGCCTTCGGCCTGCATCCGGGTGGTGAAGTAGTCGTAAAGGCGCTTGCCCTCTTCCGGCCTGGCCGCGGTGGAAAAACCGGGACGGTTGCCGCGCAGATCAGCAGCGAGGGTGAATTGCGAAACGATCAGGGCAGAGCCTGAGACGTCGCGGATGGACAGGTTCATCTTGCCCTGATCATCCTTGAAAATCCGTAGTTTGGCGATCTTGGCGGCGAGCTGGTCGGCCTGTGTCTCGGTATCGCCCTCCATCGCGCAGACGAGGATCAGGAGGCCGGGGCCGATTTCGCCGGTGATGGCACCATCGACCGTGACAGAGGCGCGCGAGACGCGCTGGAGGACCGCCCTCACAATTCGTGCCGCCAGGGCGGGTTGGCGCCGGGTCGGCTGACGGTGATGGCGGCGGCCTTCGTGCCGAGGGTGAGGGCCGCATCCAGCGTTGCGTCGGAGAGGGAGGCGAGAGCGGATTTGGTCAGCGCGCCCGCCTCGTGCAGGGCGGCCAGCGCCCCTGCGTTGAACGTGTCGCCTGCACCCACGGTATCGGCCACGGTCACGCGGGTGGCGGCGACGAAGCGGTTCTGGGTGGCGGTGATGGCGCGGGCACCAGCGGCGCCTTCGGTGATGAAGACGAGTTTCGGCCCCTTTTCAAGGAGTTGGCGGGCGAGGGCGGAGATGTCGCCCGCGCCTTGCAGCCAGTGCAAATCCTCATCCGACAGTTTCACGATATCGGCCCGCGCGATCATGCGTTCGATGCGGGCGCGATATTCGGCCTCTTTCCCGGCGATGAAACCGGGGCGGATGTTCGGGTCGATCATGGTGACGCGGCTGGCGGATTCGCGTGTCTGCAGCGCCTCATAGGTGCTGGCGGCGGGGTCGTTCACGAGGGAAATGCCGCCGAAGAACAGGGTGGTGATGTCAGCGGGCAGGGTGGGCAACTGATCGAGAGACAGAAGGCGGCCTGCGGTGTTTTCATCGTAGAAGGCATAGGTGGCCTGGCCGTCCACCAGTTTCACGAAGGCAACGGTGGTGGGCCGGTCGGAGCGGGCGCAATAGCGGGTATCGACCCTGGAGGCTTCCAGCGTTTCGGTCAGGATCTGCCCCAGCATGTCATTGGAAATGCCCGAGAAAAACGCCGATGGTGCGCCGAGGCGGCCCAGCGCGATGGCGGTGTTGAAGACTGCCCCCCCGGCATAGGGCGAGAAGGCGGGTTCGCCCAGCGTGGTGGTGCGGGGCAGCATGTCGATCAGGGCTTCGCCGCAGCTGAGAATCATTCGGGCCTCCTTGCGATGGACGGAACCATAGCGGATTGCGGGATGTTAGCGCAAACAATCAGGCGGTGAACCACGGCGCAAGATTGGCCCGGATGCGGGCGAGGGGGGTGTCGCCCGAAGTGTCGGGCAGAAAGGTCTGACCGGTGATTGCCTCGTAAGCGTCGATATAGACTTGCGCGGTGTGCTGAATCATTTCCTGAGGAATTTCAGGGATTTCGTCCTTGTAGGGGTCGCAGCGGGCGGCGACCCAGGCGCGGATGACGTCCTTGTCGAAGGAAGGGGGGCGGGTGCCATTGGCGAGGGCGTCCGGGTAGCCGGAGGCGATCCAGTAGCGGCTGGAATCGGGGGTGTGGATTTCGTCGGCCAGCAGGATGTTTCCGTCGGCATCTGTGCCGAATTCATACTTGGTATCCACGAGGATCAGGCCGCGTTCGGCGGCCATGGCTTGGCCGCGGGCGAAGAGGGCGAGGGCTTTTTCCGACACCTCATCCCATTGGGATTGGGTGAGAAGCCCTTGGGAAACAATGTCTTGCGCGGTCAGCGGTTCGTCATGGCCGCCGTCGAAGGCCTTGGATGTGGGGGTGATGATCGGGGCGGGGAGGGCCTGATTGTCGCGCAAGCCGTCGGGCAGGGTATGGCCATACATCTGGCGCTGGCCCTGCTTGTAGAGCGTGAGGATCGAGGTGCCGGTGGTGCCCGCGAGATAGCCGCGCACGACGATTTCGACGGGCAGGATCGTGAGGCGCTTGCCGATGACGACATTGGGATCGGGGTAGGAAATCACGTGGTTGGGGCAGATGTCGGCCGTGTGTTCGAACCAGAATTTCGCCGTCTGGGTAAGAACTTGGCCCTTGAACGGGATGGCGGCGAGGATGCGGTCGAAGGCGGAGATGCGGTCGGATGAGATCAGGATGCGGGTGCCGTCGGGCAGGTCATAGCAATCGCGGACCTTGCCGAAATAGGGGTTCGGGAGTTCGGGGATATGCGCCTGCGCGAGGGTGCGGGTGAGGATGGTCATGGGGTTCCCCTTGGCTTGAATAGAGCGGGTGATGCGGTGGGGTGGGCGTGGTGTCAAGCGGCGGGGTGGGGTTTGGGGTAAGCCGTTGCGGACGCTGGATTAATTCCGGGGAGGGGCTTGCTTTGGGGGGTGCCGGACCGCATGCAGGATCGCGTTCAGACGGGCGTGCATACGCGCGGGGCACTTTCGTTGCGTTAACCATGCGGTGAGTCGGGGCAGAGGGGGCGATTTCTGACGCAGAAATCGCGCCGGAATTTGACCCAAGTTCCGGGGGAAGACCGGCAGAGGGTGCGCCTTCTGGCTGCGGTGGCATTTGGGTATTTGGGCCAAGATGAAGCGGCGGGGGGCGGGGAGGGGAGGCGCGCGGCTGCGCTGGCCTGTCCCCCGGGAGCGGGGTTTCGGCGGAAGGCGGGGTGACAGGCGGCTGCGGGGGGAGGCGCGCCTTAGCGGGATTGCGTCACCGCCAGCACGATGCCTGCGACGATGAGGCCTGCGAGGATGGCGAAGGCGATCTTCCAGGCGCTCCACGGTCGTTCGCCCTGCACGCGGCCGGTCTGGCCGTTGACCACGAAGCGGTAGCTCTTGCCGTTGTATTTGTAGGCAGCCATCCAGATCGGCAGGAGGATGTGCTTGAAGGTTTCCGACGACCAGTCGGTGTCCACCCTTTCCACCCGCTGCTCATCGCCGCCGATGTCGCGACGCACGTCATTGTGGATGATGCCGGACATCACCTCGCGCCCCATGGCGTGGCCTTCGGCAAGGGTGACGGTGTAGCCTTCGGCGGTGAAGCCGGCGAGGTAATCGGCGCGGTAGGGTTGCAGGGCGGTGAGGTCCCAGGGGGCGAGATTGTCAGTGTAGTGGCGCGGCAGGCTTTGGCTGGCGAGGATCAGCACATCGTCGAAGCGGCGGCTGACCCAGCCGGAGCGGGAGGACCAGCGGGTGCGGCGGACCTGTTCGGTGGTCCGTTTGCCGTCGCGGGTGACGGTGCGGGACTCATAATAGTGATCCCCGCGCTGGCCGCGATAATGGGAGCGGGTGGCGGCGTCGAAGGTCCAGTAGGGGACGTAGAGGCCGTTCAGCGTGCGGCCCTTGCGGGCATAGTCCTGCAAGCCGTTGGGGGCGAACCAGAGGCTGCCGAGCCAGTTGGTCATGGCGTCGCGGGCCTGTCTTTCGGTCAGCGCGAAGGGCAGGACGGCCTGCGGTTTGATGCGGCGTTCCTCGCCCGTGCCGATGGCGACGGGGGTGGCGCAGAAGGGGCATTCGGTGGCGTGGGTCGCGCCCTGGAATTCCACCTGCGCGCCGCAGGAGGGGCAGGGAGTGATGCGGACCTGTTCCATCTGCGTGGCGGGCAGATCGTCGGCGAGGCCACGGGCGAGGTCGATCTCGTTCAGGGCGCGGGTGCGGGCTTCGGGCAGGTCGGGGATGGGCTGGCGCGCGCCGCAATGGTCGCAGACCAGTTCGGTTGCGCCCGGGGCATAGCGAAGGTCGGCCCCGCATGTGTTGCAGGGCCAGTTCTGACGGTCGTCGGGCATGGATCAGGCTCCGGGCGGCGGGGGCGGCACCTGAGCGAAGAGGCGGGCGAGATCGGTTTCGGCGGCGGTTTTCCAGCCATCCATCCCGGCAGTCCAGACATGGGTGGTGGGGGTCAACTGGCCCGCGCTGGCCATGGTGGCGAGGTCGGATTCGGAGAAGGGGCCTTTGGTGGCGCCGTTTTCGGCCAGATGCCACTGGCGGGCGGCGGGGGGGGGCGGGGGCGGCGCGGCTGCGGCAGCGGCAGGGGCGGGGGCGGCGGGGGCGCTGCCCCATGGTCCCATGTTTTGCGCCATCGACATGCCCATGGCGGCGCCGATGCCTGCGGTCATGGCATCCGCGCCTGATCCGCCGGGTTTGCCCATCGCCTCGGCCGCCGAGAATTGCATGTATTTGGACAGATCGCCGACGATGCCCATGGAGGTACGCTTGTCGAGGGCCTTTTCCACCTCTTCGGGCAGGGAGATGTTCTCGATGTAGAATTCCGGGAGCGTCAGGCCGTAATTCGCGACGAGCGGCGCGATGGCGGTGGTGACGAGCTTGCCCAGGTCTGCCGTATTGGCGGCCATGTCGAGGACCGGGATGCCGGAGGCGGCGATGACGCGGGAGAATTCCTGCATGATGATGTTGCGGATCTGGAAGCTGATCTCGTCGGCGGTGAATTCGCCATCAGTGCCGACGATTTCCAGCATGAACTTGCCCGGATCGCCCACCCGCATGGAATAGGTGCCGAAGGCGCGGATGCGGACGGGGCCGAATTCCGGGTCGCGGCACATGATGGGGTTCTTGGTGCCCCATTTCAGATCGTTGAAGCGGGTGGTGGAGATGAAATAGACCTCGGCCTTGAAGGGCGAGTTGAAGCCGTGATCCCAGTGCTGAAGCGTGGTCATCACCGGCATGTTGTTGGTTTCCAGCATGTAGAGGCCAGGGCCGAAGACATCGGCCAGTTGCCCTTCATGGATGAAAACCGCGGCCTGACCTTCGCGGACCGTCAGCTTGGCGCCGTATTTGATCGCGTTGCCGCGCCGCTGGAAGCGCCAGACCATCGTGTCGCGGGTGTCATCGGTCCAGTCGATGACGTCGATGAATTCGCCTCTGAGAAAATCGAAGACCATGGCAACCTCGTTCAAGCAAGGGGCGCGCGGAGGGCGCGCTTTGGATCAAGTGTCGCCGCCCACCAGACTTGCTGCAAGCGATTCCACGATGGGGCGGGCCTGCGCCTCGGTCATGCCGGGGCGGAGGGCGGGGTTGTAGAGCATCCGCAGCATGAGTTCGTCCTGCCGGGTGAGGAGGGCGAATTCCTCGTCATCGTTGAAGATGGAGGGGCGGGCGGTGGGGCTGTCATTGGCGAGGCCGAGGCCTTGGGCGATTTCCTCATGCAGGCAGGAGAGGCGCAGGAGATCGGGGTGTTCGGCGCGGATCACGGCGAAGGCGCGGGTATAGGTCGCGCCATCGCCCGCCGACATGGCATAGACGAGGCAATAGGTGGAGCGCGGCATGTCGGTGATGGCCGCGACCTCGGATGGCGAGAGGCCGGGAAGGGCCGCGCGGATCTGGGGGCCGAGGGCGCGGCGTTCGTCTTCCGACACGATGTGGATGAAGAAGTTCGGCGCGCGGTCATCGAGCCCGATCGGGTGGCCCGTGACGCGGGACAGGCGTTGCAGGAAGGAGGCGACGCGGGCGGTGTCAGCCGCGCGGCGATCGGCGGCAACGGAGGGGCCGAAGCGCAGGCCGACGCGGACGGGTGCCTGCCATTTGCGGATGCGGCTGGATGTCATGCGCTGGACGGGGCCTGCGGCGGTGCGGGTGTATTCGTCGTAAAGCGCGATGCGGATGAAGTTTTCCGCCAGCATACGGTCGGTGAAGGGGGTGTCGCGGCCACCGCCATCGGTGCGCAGGAGGCCCTGTGACAGGAGCTGGGCCTGCACGCGGGCGTAATAGAGGCGAGCCACCTGCGAGGCGGCGGTTTCGGGCGCGGGGAGATCGGGGCGTGCCACGGGGGGCGGCGCGACGGGGGTGGTCGCGCGGGTGGGAACGGCGGTCTGGGTGCAGGCGGTGAGCCCTGCCAGCGCGACGGCGGCGAGGGTCTTGGGAAGGGTCATGTGCTGTGGCCGATGCGGGATGGAGGGAGGGGATCAGGGGGCGGCGGGCGGCGCGCCCGTGCTGCGCGCCCGGGCGGCGGAGAGGGTGTCGCGGAGGTTCGCTTCCATGGCTTGCAACTCTACCTCGGCGGCGGCGCGGCGGGCCTTGCCTTCATCGGCGATGCGGAGCGAGTCTTCGATCGTGGCGATGAGGGTTTCGTTGGCGGCGCGGACGGATTCGATGTCGAACACGCCGCGTTCCATTTCCTCGCGCACGGTGCGGTTGGCCTGTTGCAGGTTCTCGGCGTTGGATTTGAGCAGTTCGTTGGTCAGATCGTTCGCCTCGCGCACGGCCTCGGCCGCCTCCTTGCTGCGCTGGATGGTGACGGCCTGGGCAAGCTGGGTTTCCCAGAGCGGCACGGTGTTGACGAGGGTGGAGTTGATCTTGGTCACAAGGCTTTTGTCGTTTTCCTGCACGAGGCGGATCGAGGGCAGCGACTGCATCGTCACCTGACGGGTGAGTTTCAGGTCATGGACGCGGCGTTCCAGATCGTCGCGCGCGGCGCGCAGGTCGCGCAGTTCCTGAGCCACCTTGACCTTGTCGGATTCGGGTGCGGCAGCGACGGCGGCCTCCTTCGCGGGGATGGCGGTCTGGTCTGTCTCGGCCAGCTTTGCCTCGCCCGCGGCGATGTAGAGGGCCAGTTCGTCATAGAAGCGGAGCGTCTTTTCGTAGAGCAGGTCGAGCGACTTGATGTCCTTGAGAAGCGCGTGTTCGTGCTTGAGCAGGTTTTCGGTGATGCGGTCGATCTGGCCCTGCACCTCTTCGTAGCGGGCGACGAATTTGGCGATGGGGGCGGCCTGACCGGTGAGCTTGTCCCACCAGCTGCGTTCGCGGCCAAGGTCCAGTTCCTCGGACGAGAAACCGCGGATGGTGGTGACGATGTCGCGCAGCGCGTCGCCTGCGGGGCCGACATCCTTGTTCTTCACGCCGGCGAGCATGTCTTGCGAGATGACCTGCAATTCGGCCTGTGCGGCGGAGCCGAAGGAGATGATGGATTGGGTATTGTGCAGGTCCACCTCATCCATGCGGCGGCGAATCTCGGCCGCGCGGTCGGCGGGGGCGGCGTCGAGCGGCACGATTTCGGCCACGGGCGCGGGCAGGATTGCGGCGGTGAGCGCCTCGACCTCGGCCAGGGCTTTGACGGCATCTTCACGAACGGTGGTGGACATGGGGACTATCCTTGTTGCTCGCGGCTGGGTCGTGCAGCGCATTGGTGATGAAATGGGTCGGGCCGTTTTGCCTGCGCGCAGGTTGCGACAGGTCGGCCGGATTTTCCAGTGCGGTTTTGCAGGGAGGGCGCAGAAAAGCGCCTTGACGCCGGGGCAGCGGGGCGCGGGTCAGTGGGCCGGTTGCGCGGCGATCCGCAGGGGAGGCGGGGGCGGTTCGGGGCCAAGCGCAACCAGGTGGGCGGTGACATCGGCGACCGCCTCGGTGAGCGCGGCAGAGAGGTCCGGGATCGGGGTGCAGGCGGCGGGGGCGAGGTGTTGCTGGCGCAGGCGTTCGGCGGCATCGGCCAGCGCGGGAAGCCAGAGGCCGAGCGCCGCGCGGGCATCGGTCATCCGGTCGGGATTGGCGTCGGTGCGGGCGGCAAGGGCCGTGGCGGCCCGGCGCAGGGCGCGGGCGGCCTGGTGCAGATGCGGGTCGCGGCAGGGGGCGAGGGCGTCGATCAGGCGGGCCACGTCGGCCTGTGTTGCATCGCTGATTCGCGCGGGCAGGGCGGCGGCCGGGGCGGCCGGCTGCTTGTAGCCCGTGGCGATGAGATGCAGCGCGGCGGCGAGGCCGCCGCAGAGCAGGGCGGCGGGCAGATCGGCGCTGTCGCGGGCAAGCGCCGCGCCGAGGCTGAGGCCCATCAGGGCCGAAAGGACGGGTGTATAGGGCAGATAGGCGAGGCGCGCGGCGCGGTGGAAGAGGGGCGCGCGCGGGGCGGGTTCACGGACCTTGGCTGTGCGACGGGGGAGGCGGCCGAGGCCTTTTGCGCAAAGCCAGATCAGGGCGGCGAGGCCGAGCGCGGCCAGCAGGGCGGCGAGGATGACAAGGCCGAAGGCCACATCCACGACGGCAAGGCCGAGGCCGAGGCCGAAAAGGGCGGCAAGGGTGAAGATGGCGGTCTTCATGCGGCACTGACCCGTTCTGCTGGCCCGTTTTGCTGGGATCAGGCTGCGCGCGCTGCGTGGCGGGAATGGGGCGGGGGCGTGAAGGGGTGCGGGTAAATTCGTGTCAGTGTTCGCGTTGCAGCCGTTCCCGCAGGACGCCGATTTCGACATCGAGATCGGTGCGGTTGTCGCTGAGCAGCATCTGGGTGCGCGAGGCGAAGTTGGTTTCCAGATCGGTGAGCAGCGCCTCGTAATCGGCGCGGGCCGAGGGGTCGCGGTTCTGGCGGTAGAGATCGGCGAACTTGACCGTCGCGTCACGGGCACCGGTCAGGTAAACCGACAGATACTTGCGCGCCGCCGTCAGATCGCGCGGATCGGATTCGATGGTGCGGAACATGGCGCGGGCGGTGGTGATGAAGCGGTCCACCCGGGTTTCGAGCATCCGGTCATTGGCGCGCAGGATCGCGTCCTTCATGCCTGCAAGCAGCTTTTCGGCATCGTCCACGGCGCGGGCGACGCGGTCGGTCTGGAAGGTATCGAGCCCTTCGGCGCCCTTGTCGCGCAGGGGGTCGGGGCCGAAGGCGCCGAGGTGCAGGAGCGTGCCTGCGATGGCGAAACCCAGGGGAACAAGGCCCGGCTGGCTGATGGAGGCGGCAAGGGCGAGGGCGGCCCCGGTCAGGACGGAGGCAAAGATCTTGCGCGGGATGGCGGGGCGGCGGGCGATGCGGCGGTCATCATATTCCTGATGCGCGCGGGTGCCTTCGCGGGTGAGCCATGCGGCGAGAAGAAGGAGGGCGGTTGCGCCAAGCCCCGCGAACAGCGCATCCGGCCCGCCGGTGAAGGCGGGGATGAGCATGGCGAGGGAGGCGAAGAAGAACATGTTGACGCGCGCCCCGGCGCGGCTTGGGCGTTTGCCATCGAAGGTATGGGGCAGGGGGGCGGTGTCGCGGGCGGCCGCGGCCCTTGCCTGCCGCTTTTCATCGGCATCGCCGCGCCGTTCGCCATCGGGGCTGTATTTTCCGCCGTAACGCTGGGCCATGTCACTGCACCCCGCTGCCGGCGGTGTAGAGGATCAGCGCGAGCAGGACGAAATAGGACAGGGTCTGCAATCCGGTGCCCGACATGTAACCATCCCATGCGCTGTGTCTGCAATGCCCCGACTATAGGCCAAGCGGAGGCGATGCGGCAATGGTGCGGCGGGGGTGCGACGGGGGGTGCGGCGGCGGGGGGCTCAGCGGGGGCGGCGGGGCGGCTGTGGCGGGCGGGAGCCGGGTTTCGGCGCGGGTCTTGCGCCGCCGCGTGCAGGCGTGGGTTTGCCGCAGCTGCGCGGGGGCTGTGTGGCGCCGGTTGCGGGGGCGGGCTTGCCGCGGGCGGGCTTGGCTGCAGGTGTGCTCTGGGCAGGTTTCGGCGCCTTGCGGCGGGAGGTGGGGGCGTCGATCAGGGTGGCGCCGCGGGGCGGGGTGGGGGACGCGCTGCCGCGCGGCGTGCCGCCTTTGGGCAGGGGTTTGGCGCCCGGGCGGGAACGGGGGGCGGGGCGGGCTTCGCTGCCATCGGCGGCTTCGCCGGTCAACCCGAGCTGATCGCGCAGGACTTTGGGGCGGACCTCTTCGACATCGCCGGGTTTCAGCTCGTTCAGGCGGAAGGGGCCATAGCTGATGCGGATGAGGCGGTTCACGGTCAGACCGATGGCCGACATGGCGCGCCGGATTTCGCGGTTCTTGCCTTCGCGCAGGCCGACGGTGAGCCAGGCATTCGCACCCTGATGCCGGTCGAGGACGACCTGCATGGGCTGAAAATCCTCGCCTTCCACGGTGATGCCGCGGCGCAGGGGTTCGAGATCGGGGTCGGTGGGGTTGCCCTTCACCCGGACGCGGTATTTGCGCAGCCAGCCGGTGGAGGGGAGTTCGAGGCGGCGTTTCAATTCGCCGTCATTGGTGAGGAGGAGAAGGCCTTCGGAATTGAGATCAAGGCGCCCGATGGACATGACGCGGGGCAGGTCTTCGGGGAGATGGTCGAAGATCGTCTCGCGGCCCTTTTCATCGGCATTGGACGTGACGAGGCCGTCGGGTTTGTAATAGAGCCAGAGGCGGGCAGGTTCGGGCGCGGCGAGGGGCTGGCCGTTCACGGTGATGCGGTCGCGGGGGCCGACATTGAGGGCGGGGCTGTCGATGACCTTGCCGTTCACGGCCACCTCGCCTGCCGCGATCATCCGTTCCGCCTCGCGCCGGGAGGCGACGCCGGCGCGGGAGAGCACCTTGGCGATGCGGTCGCCTTCGGGGGCGGTGCTGGCGGCGGGTTTGGGGGCGGGTTTGGGGGGGCGGGTCATGGCGGCGTCCTTTGCGGGCAAGATCGGTGCCTAGCGGAAGCGGGGTGCGTTTTCCAGCCCTGCCGCCTGTGGGGGCGTGGGCAAGGGGGTATTTGGGCCAAGATGAAGGGGCAAGGTTGCGCCTTTGATTGCGGCGGGGCAGGAAAGGGCATGGAGTTCCGGTCTTTCATGGATGTTGCGCTGGAAGAGGCGCGGGCGGCGGGCGCGCGGGGCGAGGTGCCTGTCGGCGCGGTCGTGGTGTCAGCGCAGGGTGTGGTCGTGGCGCGGGCAGGGAACCGGACGCGGGAGCTGCATGATCCCACGGCCCATGCCGAGATGCTTGCGATCCGGGCGGCCTGTGCGGCGCTGGGATCGGAGCGGCTGGGGGGGCATGATCTTTACGTGACGCTGGAGCCCTGCGCGATGTGCGCGGCGGCGATTGCGGCGGCGCGGATCGGCCGGCTGTATTACGGCGCGGCGGACCCCAAGAGCGGCGGCGTGGCGGTGGGGGCGCGGGTGTTTTCCCATCCGCAGTGCCACCATGTGCCCGAGGTCTATGACGGGATCGGGGCGGCGGAGGCGGAGGATATGCTCAAGCGGTTCTTTGCGGAGAAGCGGTGAAGGGGGGTGCGGGGGGACGGTTGTCCCCCCGCGCGGTTTCAGAAGGTGATGGGGTCAAGCACCTGCGGTTCGATGACCTGCACGCCGGGCAGGGCCACGACCATTTCGGTGGCGTCCTGTTCCAGCGCGCCGAAGGTGCGGTAGTGGCAGGGGATCACGGCGCGGAAGTTGAAATAGCGCCGCGCGGCCCAGGCGGCGCGCTTCATGTCCATCGTGTAATGGCCGCCCGCGGCGAGGATGCCGATGGTGGGGGCGTGAAGCTCGCCCATCCATTGCATGTCGGCCATGATGTCGGTGTCGCCCGAGACATAGATCGTCTGGCCATCGCCCGCGATCATGAAGCCCGCCTCGGACCCTATGGCCACCGGACCGGTCTCGCGCGCGATGGTGGAGGAATGGCAGGCATTGACCATCGTCACCCTGGCCCCGCCCAGATCGACGGTGCCGCCCTTGTTGAAGCCGATGGTGGCGATGCCGTCGCGCCCCTCAAGCCAGCTGGTCAGGTCGTAGATGCCGACGAGGGGGATGGAGAGTTCCTTGCAGATCGCCACGGCGTCGGCGGAATGGTCGCCATGGCCATGAGTCAGAAGCACATGGGTGGCGCCTTTGATCGCCTCGTCCCGCCGGTCGGCAGGGAACATCGGATTGCCGGAAAGCCAGGGGTCGATGAGGAGGACGGCCCCCTCGATTTCGATGCGAAAGCCGGAATGGCCGAGCCAGATGATCTGCATGATGGTCTTCCTTTGTCGTCGCGGGTGTCGTCGCGGGCCGTTGCCCTGTGCGGGCCAAAGTAGCGGCGCGGGCGGGCAAGGGAAGCCTGCCTTTGGCGCATGACCTGTGCGTGACGGCACCTCGCGCCGCACTCTGGCCGGCCGGACCTGCGGCGTGGGCCTTGCGGGACGGGGGGCGGGGGGCTAAACGGGCGGGGATCACAAGAGGGAAAGCGCGCGCCCCATGTCCATCGACATCGACACTGCTCGCCGTGTGGCGAAACTGGCCCGGATACGGGTGGAAGAGGCCGATCTTCCGGCGCTGGCCGGGGAGTTGTCCGGCATCCTGACATTCATGGAGCAATTGAATGAAGTGGATGTGACGGGGGTGGAGCCCATGACATCGGTCACGCCGATGCGTCTGAAGCGGCGCAAGGATGAGGTGACGGACGGAAATATCCAGGAGGCCGTGTTGAAGAATGCGCCCGATGCGCGCGAGGGGTTCTTTGCCGTGCCGAAGGTGGTGGAATGAGCGCGAACACTTGGACGATTGCCACCGCGCGGGATGCGCTGCGCAAGGGCGAGATCACGGCGACCGACCTGACGATGGCCTGCCTGACGGCCATGGATGCGGGCGATGCGCTGGGGGCGTTCGTGCACAAGACGCCCGAGATTGCGCTGGAACAGGCGCGGGCGGCGGATGCACGGCTGCGCGCGGGGGATGCGCCTGCGATGTGCGGCATCCCGTTGGGGATCAAGGATCTGTTCTGCACGAAGGGTGTGCCGTCGCAGGCGGCATCGAACATCCTGCGGGGTTTCCGGCCGGAATATGAATCGACCGTGACGACCAGGCTGTTCGAGGCGGGCGCGGTGATGCTGGGCAAGCTGAACATGGACGAATTTGCCATGGGGTCCAGCAACGAGACGTCGTGCTATGGCAATGCGGTCAACCCGTGGCGGCGCGGCAATGACGACACGGCGCTGACGCCGGGCGGGTCTTCGGGCGGGTCTGCCGCCGCGGTGGCGGGCGATCTGTGCCTTGCCGCGACCGGCACCGATACGGGCGGGTCGATCCGCCAGCCCGCGGCATTCACCGGCATCGTCGGGATCAAGCCGACCTATGGGCGCGTCAGCCGCTGGGGGATCGTGGCCTTTGCCTCATCCCTCGATCAGGCGGGGCCGATGACGAAGACGGTGCGGGATGCGGCGATCTTCCTGCAGGCGATGGCGGGGCATGATCCGAAGGACAGCACATCGGCAGACCTTCCGGTGCCGGATTTCGAGGCGGCGCTGACCGGGGATATCCGGGGCAAGAAGATCGGCCTGCCGCGCGAATACCGCATGGACGGGATGCCTGCGGAGATTGACAAGCTCTGGGCCGATGGCGCGGCGATGCTGCGCGATGCGGGGGCGGAGATCGTGGATATCTCGCTGCCGCATACGAAATACGCGCTGCCCGCCTATTACGTGATCGCGCCGGCGGAGGCGTCTTCGAACCTCGCCCGTTATGACGGGGTGCGTTATGGGCATCGGGCCAGGCTTGCGGCGGGCGATGGCATCACCGAGATGTATGAAAAGACCCGCGCCGAAGGCTTTGGCAAGGAAGTGCAGCGCCGGGTGATGATCGGCACCTATGTGCTGTCGGCGGGGTTCTATGACGCCTATTACAACCGCGCGCGGAAGGTGCGGGCGCTGATCAAGCGGGATTTCGAGCAGGCCTTTGCGGCGGGCGTGGATGCGATCCTGACGCCCGCCACGCCGAGCGCGGCCTTTGGGTTGGGCGAGATGTCGAGCGCGGACCCGATCGAGATGTATCTGAACGATGTGTTCACGGTGACGGTGAACCTTGCGGGCCTGCCGGGGATTTCGGTGCCCGTCGGGCTGGACAAGCAGGGGCTGCCCCTGGGGCTGCAACTGATCGGGCGGCCCTGGGAAGAGGGCGACCTGCTGAATCACGCTTATGTGCTGGAACGTGCGGCGGGCTTTGTGGCAAAGCCTGCGAAATGGTGGTAAGTCGCCGGATCGAAGGAAGGCGAGGCGTGAAGATGCGGATTGCTGTGATGCTTGTCCTGATGGCCGGGGTGGCGGCCTGCACCCAGAGCGTGCCCGACAGTGGCGCGGGCGTGGGGTTTCAGGATTACAACAGCTATCTGCGTGAGCAGGCGGCGGCGGCCCCCCGGGCGGCGACGCCGGTGACGCAGGTGGCACCCTTTGGCACGGCCGTGGCGCCCGCGGCGCCTGCGGGCGGGTTCTCGCCCGATCTGGCGGCGGCGGCCATCGACCGGGCAAGCGGGGTGGCCCCGACGAGCGGCAATGTGATCGGCGCGCCGATGTCGGCCACGACGGCGGTGAGTTTCCCCGATCCGCTGGCACAGCCCTCTACCGCCGTGGCGGCCTTTGATCCGAATGATCCAAACCGCCCGCGCGGCAATGCGCCGAGCACGATCCAGGCCCAGTCGGGCGAGATGGTGCACAGCAACAGCGGCATCTCCGACGAGCAGGACTTTGCTGCCGTGTCGCAGCGCGAGACCATCGAGAGCGATGCCGAACGGCTGGCGCGGAACCGGGCGCAATATACGGTGATCCAGCCGACGGCGGTGCCGGAGCGGGCGGGTGGGGCGCCGAACATCGTGCAGTTTGCCCTGTCCACAACCCATGCGCCGGGGACGCAGATGTATAACCGGTCCTCGCTGCGCTTTACCGATCAGGCGGCGGCCTGTGCGCGCTATGCCTCGCCCGATCTGGCGCAGGAGGCGTTTCTCGCGGCCGGCGGGCCGGAGCGGGACCGGCGCGGGCTGGACCCGGATGGCGACGGCTTCGCCTGCGGCTGGGATCCGCGGCCGTTCCGGTTGCAGTGAGCTTTCCCTCGCCGAATTGCGGCGAAAGGCGGGGCGGGGTGCGGCCTGACCTCGTGGTGATCCATTACACGGCAATGGCGAGCCTGGCCGAGGCGCGGGCGCGGCTGTGCGATCCGGCGCGTGAGGTGTCGGCGCATTGGCTGATCGGGCGGGATGGGCAGGTGGAGCAGCTGGTGGACGAGGGCCTGCGCGCCTGGCATGCCGGGGCGGGGGCCTGGGGGTGTGTGACGGATGTCAATTCCCGGTCCATCGGGATCGAGCTGGACAATGGCGGGGCAGAGCCGTTCCCCGAGCCGCAGATGGCGGCGCTGGAGCGGGTGCTGGCGGGGATCATGGCGCGCTGGGCCATCCGGCCCGAGCGGGTGATCGGGCATTCGGACATGGCGCCGGCGCGCAAGTCCGACCCGGGGCCGCGGTTCGATTGGCGGCGGCTGGCGCGGGCGGGGCTTTCGGTCTGGCCATCGGACGGGGGGGCGGGGCGAAGCGGCGTTCGGCCGGCCGCCTTCGTCGGCCATGCGCGCCGCTTCGGATACCCGGATGTCGAGGACAGTCTTATCCTGCGGGCGTTCCGGCTGCGGTTCCGGCCCTGGGCCGCCGGAGTGATGGACGGGGGAACGGTGGATGCTGCGGATGCGGCGATGATCGAGGATCTTGCGCGTCGCTTCCCGGTTGACGGCAGGGCAGACGGGGCGTAAGCCGCCCTTCGCGCGGATGGCCGGATGACCGCGGGTGCACGCCCGAGGAAAGTCCGGACTCCATGAAGCAAGGGTGCCGGGTAACGCCCGGCGGGGGCGACCCCAGGGAAAGCGCCACAGAGAAGAGTCTGCCCTGCCTGCAGGGTGATGGTGAAACGGTGGGGTAAGAGCCCACCGCGGACCGGGCAACCGGGACGGCACGGCAAGCCCCACCCGGAGCAATGCCGAATAGGGGCCTCGCGCGGAAAGGTCTGCCTTTGGCAGAGACCTCCGCAGGGATGCTTCAGCCCAGAGGCCCGGGTTGGCAGCTTGACCGCCGTGGTGACACGGTCGGCAGAGGAATGGTCATCCATGGGGGGAAACCCCCGGGACAGAATCCGGCTTACAGGCCATCCGCGCGTTGCTGCTTGCTGGCGGTGAACAGGGGGCCTTGCCCCCTCGCCGCCCTTGGCGGCTCACCCCCAGGGTATTTCCGGCCAAGATGAAGTCTGTGCCCATTCACCTTGGCCCAAATACCCAATTCGGAGACAAGCGGCGCAGGCCGCGCAGGCGACCCAAAAGACTTGCGCCGCAGGCGCGCAATTTGATTTGAGGCGCGCGGTTTGGCTGTTGACTCTGCCGGTTCTGGCAGTAAAAGGCGGGCTTCAAGAGATTTCGCGGGGGCCCGTTGCGTTTCCCCGATGCAGGAGAGACGACTATGGCGAAGCCGACGACGATCAAGATCCGTCTGAACTCGACGGCGGGGACCGGGCATTTCTATGTGACCAAGAAGAACGCCCGCACCATGACCGAAAAGATGGTCGTGAAGAAATACGACCCCGTCAAGCGCGAGCATGTGGAATACAAGGAAGGCAAGATCAAGTAAGATCCTGCCCCGTCCTTCCGAGGAAGCCGCCCTTTGGGCGGCTTTTTTCATTCGGGTCAATCGGGCGTATCGCCGGGGGCGGAAGGGTGATAGGCTGGGCCATGGACCAGAGCCTGACCCTTCGGCGTGCGCGGCTGTCCGATCTGACGGCTGTCGACCGGTTGTTGCAGCGCAGCTATCCGCGCCTGCTGCGCCCGGATTATCCCCCCTCTGTCATGGTATTGGCCCTGCCCATCATCGCGCGGGCGCGACCCGAGTTGCTGGCCTCTGGCCGATATTTCGTGGTCGAGGCCGAGGATGGTGTGATTCTGGGCGCTGGGGGGTGGAGCATGGGGGTGCCGCAGCCGCGGCGGGCGGCCGTGCAGGCGGCGCTGCGGATGGGCAAGGGTCGCGCAGGCGGGGCCAGCGCAGGCGGAGCGAGCGCAGGCGGGGCATCCGATGCGGCAGAGGGGCACCCGGCGAGGGGCGGCGGGGACTGGGATTGGGCCGAGCCGGATTGGGCGGCGCAGGTCGGGATGGGCCATGTGCGCCATGTTGCGGTGGACCCTGACCGGGTGCGGTGCGGGGTGGGGCGGGCCATCATGGGCGAGGTGATCGTCGATGCCCTGCGAGCGGGGGTGCATTGGCTGGATTGCCTGTCCACGCGGACGGCGGTGCCCTTCTATGCGAGCCTTGGCTTTCGCGTGCTGCATGAGGTGGAGGTGGGCCTGCGGCCTGGCATCCTTTTCCCGGCGGTGCGGATGATGCGGCAGATCGCGCCCTGACGGGGGGCGTAACGATGGTTGGTGAAAGAAAGAAGGGGCCGGTCTTGCGACCGGCCCCTGTTCCGTTGGCTTTCGGCGCTGCGCTTATTCGCGGTTGCCGAGGAATTGCAGCAGGAACATGAAGATGTTGATGAAGTTCAGGTAGAGGCTGAGCGCGCCCATGATCGCGGATTTGCCGAGCCATTCTTCATCGCCATACTGCGCGTGCTGGATGTAGGTGTTCTTGATGTTCTGCGTGTCGAAGGCGGTGAGGCCTGCGAAGATCAGCAGGCCGATCACCGAGATCGCGAAGGCAAGAGCGCCCGAACCCAGGAACAGGTTCACGATCGACGCGACGATCAGGCCGATCAGGCCCATCATCAGGAAGGTGCCCATCCCCGACAGGTCACGCTTGGTGGTATAGCCATAGAGCGACAGGCCCGCGAAGGAGATCGCGGTCACGAGGAAGGTCTGCGCGATGGAGATACCGGTGAAGGCCGCGAAGATCCACGAGATGGAGAGACCCATCACCGCTGCGAAGGTGTAGAAGAACAGTTGCGCCGCAGCCTGCGACAGGCGGTTGATCGCCGCGCCGAAGGCGAAGACCATGATCAAGGGCGCGAACATCACCACCCAGCCGAGGATATTCGGCTGAAGCGTTGCGGGGTCGCGGAAGATGGAAAGCAGCGCGTCCGACGAGCCGACAGCCCAGGCCACGCCGCCGGTGAGCAGCATACCCACGGACATCAGGCCGTAGACCTTGTTCATATGGGCGCGGAGCCCGGTGTCGATCTCGGCGGACCGGGCGCCTGCGCCGACCGAACGGATCGTCTGATATTCAGCCATGTGAAGCCTCCGATGTTGAGCCAACGGCTGCGGGTTGGCGTCCCACAGGCCGGATAGGGCCAATATCGGGATGAGAGCCTTTCATTTCAAGTCGCAATAGGGGGAAACGATGCAGGCGGAATGTCGCTTTTTCGGCCCCGGTCGGGGCGTGAGCGCCCGGGATCAGCGCCGCCAGTGCGGCGGCGCGTCCCAGATCGGGCGGTCTGACTCGGCCCGGGCCTGTTCGGGGGTGAGGCCGATGTCGCGCAGGAGGTGATCGTCCAGCAGCGCGAGGCTGCGGCGCTGGTGGAAGAGGGCCTGCATCTGCGCCAGGCGCCGGAGCAGGCGCAAGCGGCGGGCGGGGCGTGCGGCGGGGGTGGCGAAGGAACGGTCCATGGCGGGGGCTTTCATGTTGGGTGGTGATGGATGCGGGTCATTGCATCAGGATGGTTGAAAGATGCCGCGAGTCGTGGCATTTGTGAAATGAATGATTGTTGGAACTTTCATCAGGGGATGTGATGATGGCGCGGACGCTGGATCTGGTGGCCTTGCGGTCCTTTGTGGCGGTGGTGGATGCGGGTGGGGTGACGCGGGCGGCGGGATTGCTGAACCTGACGCAATCGGCGGTGTCGATGCAGTTGAAGCGGCTGGAAGAGGCGCTGAACCTTGGCCTGTTCGCGCGGGCGGCGCGCAAGCTGACGCTGACGCCGGAGGGGGAGCAGTTGATCGTATTCGCGCGCAAGATGCTGGCGCTGAATGACGAGGCGCTGGCGCGGCTGACCTCATCACAGTTCGAGGGGGAGATCCGGCTGGGGGTGCCGCATGACATCGTCTATCCGGCGATCCCGGGCATATTGAAGCGGCTGTCTGGGCAGTTTCCGCGCATGAAGATCAATCTGGTGTCGTCCTTTACCATCCTGTTGAAGGAGCAGTTCAAGCGCGGCGAATTGGATGTGATCCTGACCACCGAGGATGTGCCGGGGGAAGGGGCGGAGGAGTTGGGGGCGCGGCCGCTGGTCTGGGTCGGGGCCGAGGAGGGGCAGGTCTGGCAGAAGCGGCCCCTGCGGATCGGGTTCAAGGATACCTGCATCTTCCGGCGCAAGGCGGTGGCGGCGCTGACGGCGGCGGGGGTGCCGTGGGAGATGGCGGTGGATGGCGAGAGCGAGCAGGCGATCGAGGCGACGGTGGCGGCCGATCTGGCGGTGACGGCGCGGCTGACCAATGCCATGCCGCAGGGATTGTATCCGCTGGACACCAAGGGGCAGTTGCCCGATCTGGGGACGCAGACAATCTGTCTTTACATCGCGCCGACCTTGAACGGGGAGGCGTCGGCGCTGCTGTTGCAGGAGTTGCGGAACGCTTACTGCTGCTGATCCATTTCGATCACCACCTTGCCGGTTGCGGCGCGGGTGCGCAGCAGGTGCAGCCCTTCGGGCAGGCGGTCCAGCGGCAGGCGGTGGGAGATATGGGGGTGGAGGGCGCCTTCGGTGTGCCAGTCCAGCAGGGTGGCGAGGCTGTCGCGCAGCACCTGTGGCGCGAAGGCGAGATAGCCGCCCCACCAGAAGCCGATGACGGTGATGTTCTTGACCAGAAGGATGTTGGCCGGCACCTGCGGCACGGTGCCGGAGGCGAAGCCGATGGCGAGGATGCGGCCATCGGGGCGGGTGGCGCGGAGGGCGGCATCGAAGGCGGGGCCGCCGACGGGATCATAGACCACGTCCACGCCGCCCAGATCGCGGAGGGCGGATTTCAGATCGGGGTGGTCGCTGTCGATCACCTCATCTGCGCCTGCGGCGCGGGCGATGGCCAACTTCTCTGCGCCGCGGGCCGAGGCGATGACGCGCGCGCCGAGGCGTTTGCCCACCTCGACCGCGGTGAGGCCGACGCCACCTGCGGCACCGAGGACGAGGAGCGTCTCGCCCGGTTGCAGGCGGGCCTTGTGGACGAGAGCGAGGTGGGAGGTGCCGTAGGCGATCTGGAAGCCTGCCGCTTCGGCGAAGGACATGGTGGGGGGCAGGGGAAGGAGGCTGTCCACCGGGAAGCAGCCCTGTTCGGCCAGCCCGCCCTGCCCGGCATAGACGGCGACGCGGCTGCCGGGGGCGGGGCCATCCGTGCCGGGGCCGAGGTCGAGGACGGTGCCTGCGAGTTCGAGACCGGGGATGAAGGGGAGGGCGGGTTTTTCCTGATACTTGCCTTCGGCCATCAGAAGATCGGCGAAGTTCAACCCGCAGGCATGGATGGCAATGCGGGCTTGCCCCGGCCCCGGCATCGGGTCGGGCAGGTCGCGGAGGGTGGCGGGAGAGCCGAATCTGTCGATTTGCCAGGCGCGCATATGGGTGACTTTCTGCCTTTGCGTGTCTGTCAGGCAAGTACTACGCGGCAGAGGGTGTATCCAGTGCCTTTGCTGTTGCAAAATGCGAAGATGGCCGAGAATTGATTGCAAAATGCAATTCAAAATGCAATACACCAATAAGGGGAATCTTTTGGACAGGGGTTCCGCCTAGGGTATTGCGGGACTTTGGTCTGATGCCTCTTCTCCAGATGTATAACGAGACATATCCAAAAAGACAGGTTTACGCAGCTTTCCTGCGTTTTCTGTGGATAAGGTGAAAGCTTCGAACTTTGGCACGCGAATTGCTTGTTATTCTGTGGGGACGATGTCCAAGGAGTAAAGAATGAAGCATCCTGTTGACGCCCATGTGGGAAAGCGGATCCGGCACCGGCGTTGGATGGTGGGCATGACCCAGCAGCAACTTGCCGACAAGGTCGGTATCAAGTTCCAGCAAATCCAGAAGTACGAGACCGGGATGAACCGGGTGTCGGCGTCGCGCCTTTGGGACATTGCCGATGCCCTGGGTGTGACGATCGGGTTCTTCTTCGAGGGGCTGGACGACAGCCGCGAAAGCGCGCAGGCCGCCGAGGGCGATTTCATGGCCGACAAGGAGGCGCTGGAACTGGTGCGGTCCTATTACGCCATTCCCGAGGCGCAGCGTCGCCGTCTGTTCGATCTGGCGCGTGTGCTGAGCGACGCCGCCTGAGACCGATCTCGCCCGGATGCCGTGCCCCCGTGGCCGCGCCCCGATAGCCGGACTTGACCCTGTCCCCCCGTGCGGATAGCGCGGGGGGACAGTCGTTTCGGGGATGGCATTTCGGGGGATGGGCGGATGCGGGTTTCAGCGCAGGTCGCGGATGAATTGATCGCCACGGCGGCGGAACTGGCAGACGCGGCGCGCGAGGCGACGCTGCTGCATTTCCGGCGGGCCGATCTGACGGCGGATACCAAGGAGATCGAGCGGTTCGATCCGGTGACGGTGGCGGACCGTCTGTCGGAAGAGAGGATGCGCGCGATCCTGAAGCGCCGCCGCCCGCAGGATGGCGTTCTGGGCGAGGAATTTGGGGCCGAGCCGGGGACCAGCGGCCTGACCTGGGTGCTGGACCCGATCGACGGGACGCGGGGCTATCTGTCGGGAACGCCCACCTGGGGGGTGCTGATCTCTGTCCGTGACGAGGTGGGGCCGATCTACGGGGTCATCGACCAGCCCTATATCCGGGAGCGGTTCGAGGGCGGGCTGGGCCGGGCCGAGGTGAACGGGCCTTCAGGACGGGCGGTATTGCGCTGCCGGGGCGCGCGGCCACTGTCGGAGGCCATCATGTTTTCGACCTTCCCCGAGGTGGGCACGGTGGAGGAGGGCGCGGCCTTCCGCCGTGTGGTGCCGGAGGTGCGGCTGACGCGCTATGGGACGGATTGCTACGGCTATGCCCTGGTGGCGGCGGGGATGGTCGATCTGGTGATCGAGGCGGGGTTGCAGGCCTATGACGTGCAGGCGCCCATCGCGGTGATCGAGGCGGCCGGGGGGATCGTGACGGATTGGGAGGGGCGGCCCTGTCCGGAGGGGGGCCGCGTGTTGGCCGCCGCGAACCGCGAGGTTCACGCGGCGGCCTTGGCCTTGTTGCGCGGCTGAGGCGTCAGGGCGCGGCCACGGCCACGACGGGCGAGAGCAGGGCATCGGGGCGGCGGTCGGGGCTGCACATGTTGTTGTCCGCCGGTCTTTGGCCGAAGCGCAGGCCGGTGGCATCGAGCGCGAGCAGATCGTGATCGGTGCCGCACTCGGCGACTGCGGGCCAGGGGCCGCAGCCTTTTGCCGAGATGTCGGTTTCGAGGTTGGCGGTGAGGGCGCAATCGGCCAGACCCATGCCCACGATCACCTGCGGATCGGTGGTCAGCAGGGTGAGGTGTTTCCAATCCTCGTCAAAGTCCGCCTGATAGGTAGCGGGCAGTGTGGGATGGGCGGCACCGACGCGGTAGTCGCCACCGGTGCGGAACTGAAACGTGCGCAGCACCATCTGCGGGTCGAGCGCATGGGTGAAGATGAGCTGCCACGTGCCATCGGCGAAGACGAATTCGCGCATGCCGTAGCCGCCATACCAGGATTCGACGGTCGGGCTGACATAGGTGCCGCGCAATTCGGCGAGGGCTGCGGCATCGGCGGGCGATGGGGTTTCCGCCCGAGCCGCGAGGGGGCACAGGGCGGCGGCGCAGAGGGCGGCAAGAAGGATGGGGCGCATCGGGGAACTCCGGGTTCTGCGGGGGGACAATCCTGCCCGCTGTCATGAAGACGCGGCAGGGTGCGGGATTTCGACAGGGATCGGGAAAAAGGACCGGGGTCGCGCAAAAGCGGCAGGGACAGGGTCCGACCGGGGCTTGGGGCGGCAGGCGAGGGAGTTTGGGTATTTTTGCCAGGATGAAGCCGGCAGGGGCAGGGTTATGGGGCTTGGCCTGTTGCGGGGTTGCGGCTAGGCTGACGGCGCACCGGCCGAGTCCTTCCCCCCTTCTGTCGCCGGTCGTTCCCGATCCACCGAAGGGGGTGGGCGAGAGGGGACATTTTCATGCCTGAGACGGAAATCCTGATCCGGGTTGCGGCGATGGTCGTGACCATGGATGCGACGCGGCGCGAGATTGCCGGGGGCGATGTGCTGCTGCGCGGGGGCGTGGTGGCGGCGGTGGGGCAGGGGCTGACCACCATGGGGGAGGTGGTGGAGGCGGCGGGTTGCGTGGTGACGCCGGGATTGGTGAACACGCATCACCATCTGTACCAGACGCTGACGCGGGCGGTGCCGGGGGGGCAGGATGCGTTGCTGTTCGGCTGGCTCAAGACGCTGTATCCGATCTGGGCGCGGTTCGGGCCGGAGGAGATGTTCGTGTCTGCGCAGGTGGGGTTGGCGGAGCTGGCGCTGGCGGGTTGCACGCTGACATCGGATCATCTGTATCTTTTCCCCAACGGGGCGCGGCTGGATGACACGATCGCGGCGGCCGGGGAGGTGGGGCTGCGGTTTCACCCCACGCGCGGGGCGATGAGCATTGGCGAAAGCGCCGGGGGATTGCCGCCCGACAGCCTTGTGGAGCATGAGGCGGCCATATTGGAGGATTGCATCCGGGTGGTGGATGCGTTCCATGACCGGTCAGAGGGGGCCATGGTGCGGGTGGGGCTGGCGCCCTGTTCGCCCTTTTCCGTGAGCCGCGATCTGATGCGCGAGGCGGCGGTGCTGGCGCGGGACAAGGGGGTGATGCTGCACACCCATCTGGCCGAGAATGACGAGGACATCGCCTATTCCCTTGCGCAGTTCGGCTGCCGGCCGGGGCAATATGCCGAGGATCTGGGTTGGGTGGGCGAGGATGTCTGGCATGCCCATTGCGTGAAGCTGGATGGTTCGGAAATTGAACTTTTCGCGCAGTCCGGGACGGGGGTTGCGCATTGTCCATGTTCGAATTGTCGCCTTGGGTCGGGGATCGCGCCGGTGCGGGCGATGCGGGATCGGGGCGTGAAGGTAGGGCTTGGCGTGGACGGATCGGCCAGCAACGATGCGGGGTCGCTGGTGGGCGAGGCGCGGATGGTGCTGCTTTTGCAGCGGGTGGCGCGGGGGGCGGATGCGATGGGGGTGCGCGAGGCGCTGGAGATCGCCACCCTGGGCGGTGCGCGGGTGCTGGGGCGCGACGATTGCGGGGCGCTGGTGCCGGGGATGCGGGCGGATGTGGCGGTGTGGGACATGACCGGCGTGGAGGCGGCGGGAGCGTGGGACCCGGTGGGGGCGCTTCTGTTGTGCGGGCCCGCGCGGGTGAGGCATCTGTTCGTCGAGGGAAGACAGGTGGTGCGGGACGGGCAGATGGTGACGATTGATCTGCCCCGCGTGCTGGAGCGGCAGAGGCATCTGGCGGCGCGGTTGATGGGGTGATAGGGGGCGGGCATGTCACATAATTTCGAAGCACAGCGGCGTGATACCTTTGCGACCTTCAAAGGGGTGAAGAACCTGCCCGGGGAGGCGGTGGTCGATTTCATCTTCTTTGTCGAGGAGACCGACGCCAACTGGAGCGCCTTCGAGAAGGCGCTGAAGGCGCGGGGGTTCAAGCCGCGACGGGTGGGGGACAATGAGACCGTGATCGCCAGTTTCGGCCCCATTCCGGTGACGCCGGAGGCGATCTGGGAAAAGGAGCGGCTGGCGACGGAGATCGCGCTGGCGCATGACTTCTATCCGGACGGGTGGGAACTGGCGGAATAGGCGTCACGCCCGCGCTTGATCTGCAGCAAGGCACGGTCAGCGCGGTGGTGCATGCTGCCGGTTGAAGCCGTGGAGGGAACAGTCGATGCAGGGAGATGCCTACAGACCGGCCGAGATCGGTGCGCTGATCGAGACGGCGGGTGTGGCCAAGGCGGCGCTGCCTGCGGGGCGGATGGCCGTGCTTGCCCTGCTGGCGGGGTGTTTCATCGGGTTCGGGGCGGCGCTTTGGTGCGTGGCGATGGCGGGGGTGGACCCCGGTTTCGGCCCGGGCCGCGTTCTGGGCGGGGCGGTCTTTGCGCTGGGCCTGATCCTTGTGGTGGTAGGCGGGGCGGAACTGTTCACCGGCAATGCGCTGATGGTGATGGCGGCGGTGGATCGGCGGATCACGGTGCCGGCCTTGCTGCGGAACTGGGGGATTGTCTGGCTGGGCAACCTGATCGGGGCCGCGGGGCTGGCGCTGGCCTTCGGGGCGAGCGGGCTTCTGGACGGGCCGATGGGGGCGGTCGCGGCGCGGGCGGCGGAGGCGAAGGCGGGGCTTTCGCCGGTGGAGGCAGTGCTGCGCGGGGCCTTGTGCAATGCGCTGGTCTGTCTGGCAGTCTGGTTGAGTTTCGCGGCGCGCACGGTGACGGATCGGGTGCTGTCGGTGCTGTGGCCGGTGACGGGGTTTGTCGCGCTGGGGCTGGAGCATTCGGTGGCCAACATGTTCCTGCTGCCCGCCGGCTGGATGGCCGGGGGGGAGGTCGGTCTGGCGGGGGGCGTGGGGAACCTGATCTGGGTGAGCCTTGGCAATGTGATCGGCGGTGCCGGGGGTGTGGCGCTGGCGTATCGCTTTGCCTATCCGGCGATGGCGGGGAAATAGGTGGGCGGCGCAGGGGGCGTTCCGCCCCCTCGGAGCTGCGCTCCTCACCCCCTGAGGGTATTCTTGCCAAGATGAAGAAGGCGGGGGCGTTAACCTTAATGGTTTGTGTTCGCAGGGTTTTTGCTGTGCGCGCTTTGGAGCTTGGTCCCAGACGGATCGTCCGGGTTACAGGCAAGCTACGCAACTTGGATTGAGGGTTGCGGTTGCGCGTTGTGGCGCTAGCCAAGCGCGGCGTCAGCGCGCCGGTTGGCCGCCGATCCAGACGGAGCGGATGGCGCGGTCGTCGCCCATCATGATGGTGGGGAAGAGCGCCTGCCAGATGGTTTCGGCCCGCGCCGTGGCCTGGGCGATGGCGGGGGTGGAGGCGAGGTCGAGGATGGTGAGGTCTGCCTCCATCCCCGGGGCGATGTTGCCGATGCGGTCTTCTGCGCGCAGCGCGCGGGCGGAGCCGACGGTGGCGAGCCAGATCAGCTGCGACGGGTGCAGGGCCTGACCGCGCAACTGGGCGATTTCATAGGCTGCGGCCATGGTGTGGAGCATGGAGAAGGAAGAGCCGCCGCCGGTATCGGTGGCGAGGCCCACGCGGAGCTGGCGCGCGAGGGACATGTCGAAGAGGCCGGAGCCGATGAAGGTATTGGAGGTGGGGCAATGGACGAGGCTGGCCCCGGCCTCGGTCAGCCTGTCCCTTTCGCGGGCGGTCAGGTGGATGGCATGGCCATAGACGGCGCCTTCGCGCAGCAAGCCCTGTGCCTCGTAGGTATCCAGATAATCGCGCGACTGGGGGAAGAGGTCGCGAACCCAGGCGATTTCATCGGTCTGTTCCGACAGATGGGTCTGCATCAGGCAGTCGGGGTGTTCGCGCCAGAGTGCGCCAAGGGCGGCGAGCTGTTCGGGGGTAGACGTGGGCGAGAAGCGGGGGGTGATGACATAGGAGAGGCGGTCCTGCCCGTGCCATTTCTCAAGCAGTGACTTGCTGTCGTCATAAGCCGATTGCGCGGTGTCGCGCAGGCCTTCGGGGGCGTTGCGGTCCATGCAGGTCTTGCCCGCGTAAAGGCGCATCCCGCGGGATTGGGCGGCGGTGAAGATGGCATCGACGCTGGCCGGGTGGATGGTGGCGTAGGTGCAGACGGTGGTGGTGCCATGGGCGATGGCCAGGTCGAGGTAGCGATCGGCGATGGTGGCGGCATAGGCGGGATCGGCGAAGCGCATCTCTTCGGGGAAGGTGTAGCTGTTGAGCCAGTCGATCAGCCGCTTGCCCCAGGAGGCGATGATGGCGGTCTGGGGGTAATGGACATGGGCGTCGATGAAGCCTGCGGTGATGAGGCAGCGGCCATGGTCGTGGATGCGGGCCTGCGGATGGGCGGCGCGCAGGCTGTCGGCCGGGCCAGTGGCGAGGATTCGGCCCTGATCGACCAGCACGGCGCCGTGGCTTTCATGGCGGGCGGCGGTTTCGCCCGCCTCGAACGGGTCTGCGGTGAAGGACAGGACCTGCCCCAGAAGAAGATCGGCCATGAGCTACCTCTCTTTGCGCCGCGGGCGGCGTGTCATGCGTCGCTTGCAAGGCTATGATCTTTTGGCGCATGGGTAAATTTCCCCATGACCCCTGTTTCGCAGAAACAGCTTTCGCTAGGCTGGGGGTAATCTGGCAGGGTGCAGCATGGCGGAAAACGAGGCAGGGATCGAAGAGATCGAGTTGGACGAAGCGCGGGTGCAGGCGATCCGCGCGGCGCTCGGGTCTGGCGACGATGGTGAAGTGCTGCGCCTGGTCGAGCCGCTGCACGCCGCCGATATTGCGGACCTTCTGGAACAGGTGGATGCGCGCGAGCGGCGGGCCTTTCTGGCCATCTATGCCGGCGAGATCGACGGCGATCTTCTGTCGGAAATCGACGAGACGATCCGCGAGGAGGTGATCGAAAGCCTGCCCGCCGCCGTGGTGGCCGAGGCAGTGCGCGATCTGGACACCGACGATGTGGTGGACATTCTGGAGGATCTGGAGGCCCCGGCGCAGGGGCGCATCCTGCAGGCGCTGGACATGGCCGATCGCGTGGCCGTGGAACAGGCGATGGCCTATCCCGAAGGGTCGGCCGGCCGTCTGATGCAGCGCGAGGTGGTGGTGGCGCCCGAACACTGGACGGTGGGCGAGGCGATTGATTTCCTGCGCGGGGCGGAGGTCCTGCCGGACCAGTTCTACCATGTGATCCTGGTCGATCCCCGGATGCGACCCTTGGGCTATGTTACGCTGGGGCGCATCCTTTCGGCGCGGCGCGAGGCGCCCTTGCGCGATCTGGCGGAGGAGAGTTTCCGCACGGTCGAGGCGACCGAGGAGGAATCCGACGTGGCCTATATCTTCAACCAGTATCATCTGATCTCCTGCCCCGTGGTGGATGAGGCCGGCCGTCTGGTGGGGGTGATCACCATTGACGATGCGATGAACGTGCTGGACGAGGAGCACGAGGCCGACATGCTGCGTCTGGCCAGCGTGGGCGAGGAGGCGAGCGTGCTGGACGGGCCGCTGGAGACGGTGCGGCAGCGGCTGCCCTGGCTGGTGGTGAACCTCTTCACGGCGTCGCTTTCGGCCCTCGTCATCTCGCGGTTCGAGGCGACGATCACGGCGATCGTGGCGCTGGCGGCGCTGATGCCGATTGTGGCCTCGACCGGCGGGATCGCAGGGACGCAGTCGCTGGCCGTGGCGGTGCGGGCGCTGGCGACGCGGGATCTGACCTCGGCCAATGCGCGGCGTGTGGTCTTGCGCGAGGTGGCGGCCGGGGCAATGAACGGGATGGCGCTGGCGGCGATCCTTGGGGTGGCTGGGGGGCTGATCTTTGCGGATCCCTGGATCGGCGCGGTGCTGGCGATGGCGATGATCGTGAACCAGATGGTGGCCTCGCTGGGCGGGGTGCTGGTGCCCCTGACATTGGAGCGCCTGGGGCTTGATCCGGCCCTGGCTTCGGGGACATTCGTCACCACCCTGACGGATGTGATGGGATTCCTGGCCTTCCTCGGGCTTGCCACGCTGGTGCTGCTGTGACGATTGAGGCGGCGAAGGCCGCGGCGCGGAAGGCGGCCTTTGCGGCGCGGAAAGAGGCTTTCGCACGCGGTCAGGGGCAAGCGGCGGAACTGCTGGCCGATCTGCTGGCGGAGCATCGGGGGCGGGCGCTGGCGGGATATATGGCGATGCGGACCGAGATCGACCCGACAGCGGCGATGGCGGCGCATCAGGGGCCGGTGGGGGTGCCGGTGATCCTGGGGGCGGGGCAGGCGCTGAAGTTTCGCGAATGGTCGCCCGGCTGCGCATTGGTCGAGGGGGAATTCGGCGCGCGCATCCCGGCCGAGGGGGTGTGGATAGAGCCGGAGGTGGTGATCGTGCCTCTGGTGGGCTTCGATGCGCGGGGCTATCGGCTGGGCTATGGCGGGGGCTTCTATGACCGCACGCTGGCAGGCCTGCGCGCGCGTCACCCGGTGCTGGCGGTGGGCTTTGCCTTTGCCGCGCAGGAATTGCCGGAGGTGCCGATTGACCAGTACGACCAGCGGCTGGATGTCATCGTGACGGAAGACGGCATCCGCCAGTTCAGATAGCGGCCCCTGCCCATTCTTCTCTGTTCAAATATCCCACGGGGGTCCGGGGGTGTGAAACCCCCGGTCCCGCAGCATCCGCCCGCGCAATGCCGGGGATTACTTGGCGATCTTTTCGTCGCGCACGAACATGTTTGCCCAGGCGCGGTCGATGAGTTCGGGGGTCATCTGGTAGGGGATGCCTTCGAATTCGCAAATGGCGATCATCTGGTCGATCAGGAAGACCGGCTGGTAGTTTGCGTAGTTGTTCTGGATCGTGGGATATTTCACCTTGAGCAGGTGCACGAGCGCGCGTTCATCCAGCGGCATCTTCTTCTTGCGGGCGACGAGGGCGAAGATTTTCAGGAAGTTTTCCTGGTTCGGCCCGTCGATCTTGATCTTGAAGAAGATCCGCCGCAGGGCGGCGCCGTCGAAGATTTCGTTGGGGTGGAAGTTGGTGGAAAAGATCACCAGCGTGTCGAAGGGGACGGTGAATTTCTCGCCCGATTGCAGGGCGAGGATGTCGCGGGATTCCTCCAGCGGCACGATCCAACGGTTGACGATCTTTTGCGGCGGTTCGGCCTGACGGCCAAGGTCGTCGATGATGAAGATGCCCCCTGTCGCCTTCAGCTGGAGCGAGGCGTTGTAGGTGCGGGCGGTGGGGTTGTATTTCAGGTCGAGCATGTCGAGCGTCAGTTCCCCGCCGGTGATCACGGTGGGGCGTTCGCAGCGCACATAGCGGGCGTCGAAACGGTTCGAGGACCGGCGCAGGCTGTTCGGATCGTCGGTCTGTTCCTCGGCGGCGGCGTGGACGATCGGGTCATAGACCGTGATGATCTGGCCGGAATATTCGATGGCGCGGGGAATGTAGATCTTGTCGCCGAGCGCGTCGCGGATGCCGTTCGAGATCGAGGATTTGCCGTTGCCGGGGGGGCCATACATCAGGATGGACCGGCCGGAGGTGACGGCGGGGCCGAGATTGTCGATCAGGTCGGGCGGCAGGATCAGGTGGCCCATGCCGCGCATCAGTTCCTGACGGGTCAGGGTGATGTTGCGTACCGATTGGCGTTTGACCTGTTCCTTGTACATGTCCAGCGGCACGGGGGCGGCGCCGTAATATTCCGACTGCGACAGCGCGTCCAGCGCGCGGGCCTTGCCGGCATCGGTAAGCTGGTAGCCCATCTCGCTCCCGGATGTGGCATGCAGGGTGCCGGTCGCTTCGACAAATCGCTGGTTGCGGGCGTTGTCCACCATTTCCTGGATCAAGCCGAGCGGCAGGGCGATGACCCGCGACATGTCGGAGACATATTCGAGGTTCATGCGGAACATGGTCTTCAGAAGCAGGTCGCGCAGGAGCACGGGCGAGAGGCCGGTTTCCGCAAGCGACCGGGGCTGCGGGGGCGGCGTGACCGATTGGGTCGGCGCTGGGGTCGCGGCAGGGGTCTGGGTCAGCGATGCGGAAGGGGCGTTCATGCGGGGCACTCTTTCATCGGCGGCTTTGCCGATGGATTAGCCGCCATTCATGGAGAAATTCGGGCAGATATGAGGAGACCGAGGAGAAAGTAGAAACTGATGGTCCCCGACAGGGCGAGGCCCATGGGAAACTTGGCATGGGTCCAGCTTGCCCAATCGGCTGTGGCGCGGCGGAAGGGGGGGATGGCGCGCATCAGGCGATGCGTGCAAAAGGCCGCAAGCAGGCAGACGGCGAAGAGCGGAAAGACGAGGGCCGGGCTTGAGTCCGCGAAGAAGGGCGCCATTGCGGCGGCGAATTTCGCGTCCCCCGCCCCGACCAGCCGCAGCGAGGAAACGACGAAGCCGATGACCAGAGTGATCGCGCCAAGGGCAAGGCCCCAGGCCCAGGTCTGGAAGGGCAGGGCGATGGGGCCGATCACCAGAAAGACCGCCGCCAGCGTGAGGACGGCGGTATTGGGGATCTTCATGAATTTCATGTCGGACCATGCGACCCAGATGCCGATGGCAAGAACGGGCAGCACGAACCATGCCGCCGACCAGAGCGAGGGCAGATCGTCCATGCGCATGAAGGATCAGGCCTCGAGCGCGGCGAGGCTGCGGACGGCGGCCTCGAAATGCTGGGGATGGGTGGAGATGGCGTCCTGCAACAGCGCCTTTCCGACCGAGACATCGCCCTTCTTGATGGCGGTGAGGGCGAGGGTGTAGAGGAGCTCGGCCTTTTCCGTCTGGGTGGTGGTGATGACGGGCAGGTCGTATTTGCGCTGGGCGCCGCGGGCCATGACGAGGTTGTTCTTGGCGGTGAAGAGGCTGGAATCGAAGGTCAGCGCCTGCGCGAACAGACGTTCGGCCCCGGCGAAATCCTGACGGCTGAGCTTGGAGAAGCCCCAGTTGTTGTACACGCCTGCGGGTTTCGTGGTCATGCCGGCGGCGATTTCGTAGAAGCTGTCGGCCTTTTTCCAGTCCTTGCGGCTGTCTGCGACCATGGCTTCGAGCCGGTAGCGTTCGAAGGTCTCGTAGGTCGGGGGGATGCGGTTCAGTTCGGCGGCGGCCTTGTCCCATTGGTTCAGGCGGATATGGGCATCGGCAAGGGCGACCCGATCTTCGTTCGCGCCCTCGGGCGAGGCGACGACGGCGGCCCAGACGGTGGCGGCCTCGGCCGGGCGGTTGGCGCGGATGAGCGATTTGCCGAGCCCGCGCTTGAGGTCGATGCGATCAGGCTGTTCGGTGACAGCCTTGTTGAAATAGGCCACCGCCTCGTTCGGGTCGCCCACGGTGAGCATGATGTCGTTGAGGTTCGTCTCGTCGATGACGTTGACGCTGCGGATGGCGCGCTGCACCTCGGCATCCGAGGATTTCTGGCAGGCAGCCAAGGCTGCCGCGCCGGACAGGCACAGGGCGACAATGACGGGGTGGCGCATCTTGCTGCGTCCTTTTTTGCTGCTCGATCCCTTGGCCCCTAGAGTTGCGACAGCAGGACGAATTGGCCCTGACCGCGCCGCACGAGGGAGAAATTCGATTGTTCTTGCGGTTCAGTATATACGGAAGTTTCGGTTTGCGCGATAGCGAGGCGCAGATTTTCGCGGATGGAGTCCGTTTGGCCACTGTCGAGCGCATAGGCCTGCTGGAAGATGATCCGCGCTTCGGCCGGTTTGCCCTGTTCCATCAGCACGACGCCAAGGTTGTTGAGCGCGGGAACCGAGGTCGGGTCTTCCCTGACCGCGCGGCGGAGGATGGTTTCGGCCTGCCCGAGGCGGCCAAGGCGGAGATTGGCCGATCCGATGGCCGACAGGGTATCGGCGTTGATGCCCACCTCGCCCGCCGCCCGCATATAGGCCCGCAGCGCCAGTTCGTATTCACCCGACTCCATCAGGCGGTGGCCGACGATCAGGCCATCCTCGCCGTCGGCGCGGGCGTTCACGCCGGGGGGCGCGCGGCGGTCGGATGTGCCAAGGCCGCCGGTCGGTTGACAGGCGGCCAGAAGCGCAAGCCCGGCAAGGGCCATCAGCAAGCGTGTCGTCACCTAGGGTTCAGCCCCCTCCGAATGCCTTCATCACGCCGTGGATGGATGGCCCGATCAGGATGACCATCAGCGGCGGAACCGTGAAGAGCATTGTGCCGAGGGTAAGCTTCGTCGGCAAGGTGTTTGCCTTTTCTTCGGCGCGCATCACGCGCTTGTCGCGCATTTCGGCGGAATAGACGCGCAGCGCCTCGGCGATCGAGGTGCCGAAGGTGGCGGACTGGATCATGGTGGTGACGAAGGAGGTGATGTCGGCCAGACCCACGCGTTCGGACATGTCGCGCAGGACGGTGACGCGTTCCTTGCCGGCGCGGGTTTCCTGGCTGACGATCTCGAATTCCTCGGCCAGGTCGGGGAAGGCGGGGCCGATCTCCTTGGCCACGCGGGCGATGGACTGGTCGAGCGATTGGCCCGCCTCGACGCAGACGAGCATCATGTCGAGCGCATCGGGGAAGCCTTCGGTGATGTTCTGCTGGCGCGTCTGGAGGCGGCGCTGGACCCAGTAGGTGGGAAGGTAATAGCCGGCCGCGGCGGGCATCATGGTGAAGAGCGCGATCTTCTGCAGATCGAGCGGCTGGCTGCGGCTGACGAGGTAGGCGTAGATCATGCCGAGCAGGAGAAGGCCGATGCCCAGCAGGAACTGCATGGCATGGAACATGCGCACGGCATTCTTGGAGCGGTAGCCTGCGCGCATCATCTTCAGCCGCGCGGCGGACATCTGTTCCTTGTCCTGCGGTTCAAGGAAATGGGCGAACTTGTTCAGCTTGTCGTTGCGGTCGGCGCTGCGGCGCAGGTCGCCTTCGCGGCTGCGGTCCTTTTCGCGCTCGGGGGCGCGGGTCTGCTGCTTGAGCTTGTCGAAGGGTTCGGCTTCGCGGCGCAAGAGGAAGGGCACGGTGATGAGGATGAGCAACAGCCCCAACCCCCCAGCGATGAGGAGAGGCCCCATTTCGCCCATGCGGGAGACGATGAATTCGTTCAGCGAGGAGAGCATGGGTCAGACCTTGATGTTGACCATCATCTTCATGAAGATGACGTTGACCACGAGGAACACGCAGACGCCCAGCGCCGCGGGAACGAAAACGTCGGTATCCTTCACGCCGTCGTAGTAATCGGGCTTGAGCATCTGGATCATCAGAAGCGCGGCGATGGGGAAGCCGGAGAGGAACATGCCGGACCATTTCGCCTCGGCCGTGATGGCGCGGACGCGGCGGAACAGTTTGAAGCGGGCGCGGATCACCTTGGCCAGGCCATCGAGGATTTCGGCAAGGTTGCCGCCCGATTGCTGCTGGATCGACACGGCGACGGCGAGAAAGTGGAGATCCTGGTTATCCATCCGCGTGGCGAAGGCGCGCAGGCTTTCGGCGATGTCGCGGCCATAGGTCGCCTCATCCGCGATCAGGCCGAATTCGGTGCCGAGGGGATCGGCCACCTCCTTCGACACGATGGCGACGGCCGCCGAGAAGGGGTGCCCCACGCGCAGCGAGCGGACCATGAGTTCAACGGCATCGGGAAGCTGTTCTTCCAGAAGCGCCATGCGCTTCTTGGCCTTGTTCGACACCCAGAAATAGACACCCCCCACGCCCATGACGACGGCAAGCCCCATGCGGACAGTGGTTTCGGCAGCGGTGCCGATGGTCAGGCCGACATAGGCAAAGACGGTGAGCAGCGCCATGATCCCCAGAAGCTGCTGCGGCGAGAAGGCGATGTTGGCCTTTTGCGCCTTGGACGCCAGCATCTTGTAGAGCGGGATGCCCCGGGCGTTCATGTGCTGCGACATTTCCTTGCGGAGCTGTTCCAGCACCTGTTCGCGGTTCTGGTTCTTTTCCAGCAGGGCGAGGCGGCGGCTAACCTTAGAATTGAGGCTGATCGACTTGCCGAAAACGGTGAGATACAGGCCCTCGACCAGCACGATCACGGCGACGAAGATCAGGATATAGATGACGGGGGCTGCACTGAATTCCATGGGGCGCGGACCTGATCAGATGATGGGTTCATAGATGGATGCCGGCAGGTCATAACCCCACTGGCGGAAGCGTTCGGAATAGTGCGAGCGCACGCCGGTGGCGTTGAAGCGGCCGATGATCTTGCCCGAGGGTTCGACGCCCAGGCGTTCGTAGCGGAAGATTTCCTGCATCGAGATGACCTCGCCCTCCATCCCGGTGATTTCGGTGATGGAGACCATGCGGCGCGAGCCGTCCTGCAAGCGTGAGGCCTGCACGATCAGGTTGACGGCGGAGGCGATCTGCGAGCGCACGGCCTTGAGCGGCATGTCGATGCCGGCCATGGCGACCATGTTTTCAAGGCGCGAGATGCCGTCGCGGGCGTTGTTGGCGTGGATCGTGGTCATCGACCCGTCATGGCCGGTGTTCATGGCCTGCAGCATGTCGATGACCTCTTCGCCGCGGGTTTCGCCCACGATGATGCGGTCGGGGCGCATCCGCAGCGCGTTGCGCAGACAGTCGCGCTGGGTGACGGCGCCCTTGCCCTCGACGTTCGGGGGGCGGCTTTCCATGCGGCCCACATGGACCTGCTGAAGCTGCAATTCGGCGGTGTCCTCGATCGTCAGCACGCGTTCGGTGTTGTCGATGAAGGAGGACAGCGCGTTGAGCGTGGTCGTTTTCCCCGACCCTGTGCCGCCCGAGACGATGATGTTGAGGCGGGTGGAGACGGCGGCCTGAAGATAGGCGGCCATCTCTTCGGTGAAGGCACCGAAGCGGACAAGGTCGGCGATGCCGAGCTTGTCCTTCTTGAACTTCCGGATGGAGACGAGGCTGCCATCCACCGCCACCGGCGGAACCATGCAGTTGAAGCGCGACCCATCGGCAAGGCGCGCGTCGCAATAGGGGTTGGATTCATCGACGCGGCGACCCACGGCCGACACGATCTTGTCGATGATGCGCAAAAGGTGGCGTTCATCCTTGAAGGTGATGTCGGTGAGGGTGAGTTTGCCCCCGCGTTCCACGAAGATGCGCTGCGGGCCGTTCACGAGGATGTCGGAGACGGTTTCATCCTTCAGGAGCGGCTCCAGCGGCCCGAGACCCATGACTTCGTCATAGAGTTCCTGGTTCAGGGTGGCGCGGTCGTCCTTGTTCAGGGCAACCGACATTTCCGAAAGCGCCTCGGACGTGATGTCGGCGATTTCGGCCCGCAGGTTGGCTTCGGTCGCGTGTTCGAGGGCGCTGAGGTTGAGGCTTTCGAGGAGCTTCTTGTGAAGCTCCACCTTCAGCTCCATCAAGCGTTCCTTGCGCTTTTTCTCCTTGTCGGCGGCGGCGGCCTCGGGCGTGGCGGGCACGGTGGGCGGGCGCGCGCCGAGGACGGGCTTTGGCGGCACGACGGCGGCCTTTGGCGGTGCCGCGGCAGGGGCCGCGGGTGCCGGTGCCGCGCTTGGTGCGGGCGCGGCCTGCGTCACGGGGCGCAGGGCGGGTTTGGCATCAGATCCGTCAGGTTTCTTGAATCGCGAGAACATCAGATAGGCCCCCCAGGCCAAGGCAGTCTGATCGGGTTAAGGTTACTTGCGGCCGGTTTCGACGGCGCGGTTCAGGTCGAACAAGGATTTGGCAAGCTTCTGGATTTCCTTGCGGACCGGATTCTTGGGTGCGCTGGCCGCGAGCGGATGACCGTGGTCATTGGCCTGCGTCACCTGCGCGCCGCCATCCGGGATCTGCACCTCGAGCCGGATGTCGAGGCTTTCGGACATGCGCTTCACCCGGCTCTTGGCAGAGAGGTCAGTGAATTTGGGCGCGCGGTTCAGGACGTAGCGGAGTTTTTCATGCGGCAGCGTTTCGGCCTTGAGCGCACGGACAAGGCGCAGCACATTCTGGGCCGAGCGCAGGTCAAGATCCATCGTGGCGAAATAGACATGCGCGCGGGACAGCACGGTTTCAGTCCAGGCGACGATGGTTTTCGGCATGTCGATGATGACGAAATCGAAATTCGTCTGCGCCATGTCGATGATGCGGGCGATGTCGTCGGGGGCGACGATGTCGAGCGGCAGCATGTCGGCGGGCGCGGTCAGGACGTGCAGTTTTTCGTTATAGGTCAGCATCGCCTCGAGGAAGGCGTCGCTGTCGGCGGCGGCGGTGTCGGACAGCAGTTCGAACACCGCTTCCTTGCGCGGCAGGTCCAGATAGGTGGCGACGGAGCCATACTGGAAATCGAAATCCAGAAGGCAGACGCGCGGGGCATTGGCCTTGTCGATTGTGGCCAGTTCCCAGGCAAGATTGGCGGCAAAGGTAGAGGCGCCGGAGCCGCCCGACAGGCCATGCACGGGCAGGACCACGCCGTCGCGGTCGCCCTTGGCCTTGAAGGCGGGGGTCTGGGGGGCGGCATCGGGCACGGCATGGAGGTGCGTCACCGAAGCCCCGCTGGCCGCAGGCGGGGTGGCGGCCACGGGGGCGGGTTTGCGGATACGCTCGATCGCCTCTTTCAGCGCGCCATCGGGAAGGGGGTAGGGCACGAAATCATCGGCGCCCAGGCGGAGCAGCTGGTGCAGGCCTGCGGGGCTGATCTGATCAGCGATGAGGATGACCTTGATCTGGCGATCGGTGGCGGACTTGATGATCTCGGTGATGCGGGAGAGGTCGCCCTCATCTTCCGCGTTGACCGCGATGGCGACGAATTCCAGGCTTTCGGCATCGGGCTGCACAAGGAAATCGCGCGCATCCTCGAAGGTGAGGTCGCCCCAGTTTTCGCCAAGCTCCAGTTCCATGTCGTCGATCAGCAGATCGAAATTCTGGATGTCCCGCGAGATGGTGCAGGCCAGAATCGGCGCAGGATCCGGCATCATGTTGGCAGCAGTGCTCATCGCCTTGTGTCCTTCTTGGCCGGAGGCGGCGATGGTCTGCGGAACCCCGGCCCCGAAGCGGGCATGGGTGCAGGTCCACCGGTCCCCCCCGCACGGCAAAGGTGCCGTGAGATTGTTCCCAGTCGAGGGAAAGCTGGGGGGGAATGGTGGCGATTCTTGGGCTAGAAAAGCGTGATTGTTTGAAATCTGGCGACTTTAACCGGGCAGGGGCGGGGGTTGTCGCGCGAAGGGCCGGGGATAAGGAAAAAGGGCGGGGGTCTTGCCCCCGCCCGGATACCGTGTCTGCCGAAGATGCCGGATCAGGGGGCTGGTGCGCCGCCAGCCGGTGCGCCGCCCGTGGTCTGCGCCGCGACGGGGCCGGCAGGGCGGGCGCTATCCACATATTCGCGGTAGATCACTTCGGCATATTTGCCATCGAGGATGTTGGGATGGCGCGAGACGAAGCCCGCGACTTCGGTCACGGTGCGGCGGTTGGCCTCTTCCGGCCCCGGCGTCGGAATGACGGGGCGGGTTTCGCCGTAGGAGACCAGCGCCTTGAGCCGCGACCGCGACAGGCCGCGCGAGGCGAAGTAGTTGACCACCGCTTCGGCCCGACGCTTGCCGAGGGCGTAGTTGTAGGAATTCGAACCGACCAGATCGGCATGGCCATAGACGCTGAAGCGCACTTCCGGGAACTGGCGGATGAAATTCGCCTGCCGGTCGAGGATGGCGCGCGCCTCGGGCGTGATCTGGGCGCTGTTGAAGGGGAAGGTGATGGTGGTCGGGATCTCGCGGGCGAAGCGTTCGCCCAGGGCCTGAACCGGGTTGATCTGGCCGGTCTGGATCAGGAAGTTGTTCATGGTGGGGTTGCCGAAGCCGCCTTCATCGACATCGGCGCCGATCTGCTTGCCGTCGCAGGCCGCGAGGGCGAGAGCGGCCGCCATGGCCAGGACTACGGATTTCAGTGTCATGTCCGTCACTCCATCACATAGCCGTAGGAGCCGGTGAAGTCCTGCCGCGCCACCTCGCCCACGGCGCCCTTGGTGGCGGCCTTGCCGACCTCGCCGAACAGGAACAATTCGCGTTCGGTGGGCAGGCGGACCCGGTCTGTGGGCAGCGCCAGCGCCTCGCCCCGCGTGGGCGATACGAGATGCGGGGTGATGATGATGACGAGTTCGGATTGCGACCGCTGGTATTCGGCGGAACGGAAGAGCGTACCGAGGATCGGAATGTCGCCCAGCCACGGCACCTGGCCGTTCAGATCGCGGAAGTCGTCCTGCAAGAGCCCTGCGATGGCAAAGCTTTCCCCATCGCGCATTTCCACGGTGGTGGTGGTTTCGCGGCGCTTGAAGGCGGCAAGCGTGATGCCGTTCGACTGTGTGGTGATCGTGCCGTCGATCGAGGAGACGGAGGCGTTGAGTTGCAGGTTGATGAGGTCGCCATCCACCACGGTGGGGGTGAAGCGCATCTCGACGCCGAAGGGTTTGTATTCCACGGTGATGGTGCCGTCATCCGACACCGGGATCGGGTATTCGCCCCCGGCGAGGAATTTCGCCTCTTGTCCCGAAAGGGCGGTGAGGTTGGGTTCGGCCAGGGTGCGGACGACGCCCTTGGATTCCAGCGCCTCGAGCAGGATGCCGATTTGCAGCGAGCCTGTGGTGAAGCCCAGAAGTCCCGCGCCGACGACGTTCTGGCGCGTGGTGATGGGGGAGCCAATGGAATTGCCGGGGTTCAGCCAGGTGCCGGTTTCGACGGCATCGTTGGTCCCCGAGATGGCGAGCGAGGAGGAGAGGTTCTTGGCCACCGTGCGCTGCATTTCGGCGAAGCGGACCTTGAGCATCACCTGCTGGGTGCCGCCCACGGACATCAGGTTCGACACGCGGCCGGGCGCATAGCGTTCGGCCAGGTCCAGAGCGCGGGCGAGTTTCTGGGTGGAGGAGACGGTGCCCGACATGACGATGCCGTCATTGGCGGTGCGCACCTCGATCTTTTCGCCGGGAAGGATCTGGTTCAGGCGTTCCTTGAATTCCGCCACATCGGTGATGACCTGCACCTCGACATTGGTGATCAGCTCACCTTCGGCCGTGAAGAGCGTCAGCGTGGTGCGGCCGGGCGTCTTGCCCAGCACATAGATCGACCGGTCGGACAGGGTGGAGATATCAGCAATGCCCGGATTGGCGATGGAGAGTTCCGCGAAGGGAACATCGCTTTCCAGAACCACGGCGCGGTTCATCGGCACCTCGAGTGCCTGAGAGGCCGTCCCCTTGATGACCCTCAGCACCTCGGCGCTGGCGGTCATGGGGGAGGCGGTGGCGAGGGCAAGGCCCATCGCGCCCGCTGCCATCAGCTGTCGCATCTGCATCGGTGACCTGCCCTTTCGATCACACCTCTGATCGCGGGTCTTTCTTGCCCGCTCCGTTGCCCAACATGCCTGAGGTGAGGATTTATTGCAAGAATCATTGCCTTAGACGCCGTTCCTTATGTGGATAACTGGCAACAGGTGTTAACGCGGCGCAAGGCATGGCGGAATGGAAAGGGCGCAGCCACCATATCCGGTGGTTGCGCCCCCAAGGATTGACTCGCCGGGAGGCGATCAGTTCGTGCAGGGGATCGGGATCTCGACCACCTCGCCGCCCTTGCGGTTGCGGATGGTGCAGACCTTTTCGGCCTCGATCTCGACCACTTCCTGCTGGGTGATGCCAAGGAGGGAGGCGCGGTCCACCTCGATCTGGCCGGCGCCCTGCCCTTCGGCGGTGTTCGTGCCCACGAGAGAGAGGGCAAGCTTGCCGGTGGCCTGCGCCTGGGCGAGGCGTGCCACCTGTTCGGGGGTTGCCTGCACGGTCACGGTCTGGGCCACGATCGCGCCGCCCGTGGTGGCGCCTGCGGCGGTCTGGTCGATGGCGATGACGTTCACGCTGGTTTCGATCAGACGGGTGATTTCGCGGCTGCCGTCGCTGCCGGTCCAGTAGATATCGACGAAGTTGCCCGGATAGACGAAGCCCGACACGCCGGAAGAGGCATTCACGCTGATCGCGAAGGCGCGCATCCCGTCCTGCAGGGCGCCGGTGAGGCCTGCGGGCTGACCGGGTTCTGTCACCTTGACGGAAAGCACCGGTTCATTGGTTTCCATGGGGCGCAGGACGTAGCGGGGGCGTTCCTCATCCTTGGGGAAGAGCACGGCCGCATCGTTGAAGGTGCCTTCGGGGAGGGCGTTCTTTTGCCAGTAGATCTTTTTCACATCGGCCGCCAGCAGAGGATCGCCGTATTTCAGCGGCTTGGAGACGACATAGACTTCGACCAGTTCGCCCACCTTGGCGCGGAAGGCCCGCTCACGATCCAGCTCGGAGGCAGTCTGGTTGATGTATCCCTGGGCCATGTAAACGGCAAAGCCCGCCAGCGCCACGCCGACGAGCAGGACCAATCCGAAAATCATACGCATCGTCTGTTGCCTCGATGTGTTCCGCGCCACGAGCGGGCGGGTTGGATGGGTGTCCCGGCCGCGATGCGGGCGGGGGGAAAACTTGTCACTGAGTGGCTGCGACGACGCCGTCTGCGATGTTGGTTGCTGCGGTCTGCGTCGAGGAGCGGATGGTCATCATTAGCGGGATGGAGAGAAGCACCACCGCGGCGGTCAGGACCACCCAATCGGCGGTCACGGCACCGCTTTCATCGTCCCGGAAGGTGCTGATGGAGAAGTTGTCATCCTTGGCGTCGGTCATGTCCGATCTCCCGTTCGCGTTCCATCCGGCAGGAAAGCCTGACCGTCTGGCGACGTTGTCACTCGTTCTTGGCCTTTTTGTGGCTGCGGCCAGGCTTTTGGCCTGGCCGCGCTGTAACGTCTCGTCTTGCGTGACGATCAGTTGCCGGAGTTGTTCGAGTTGGTCACAACGTCGGCGCCCAGCTGGGTCGCGGCGGTCTGGATCGAGGAGCCCATGGTGGTCGCGATGATGATGCCCAGAGCAACGACAGCGCCGGTCAGCACGACCCAGTCAACCGTCACAGCGCCCGATTCGTCGTTCTTGAAGGATTTGAAGATGTTCAGCAGTTTCATGGTCGTATTCCCTTGGTTCAGGTTCAGGTTTCAGGTCTTGCTCACAACCGCGCCGGGGTCTGTCGGTCCGTTTCGTTCGTCCCGTCTTCCGTTCGGTATGGCTGCATATGGACCCCGAATCGTGGCGGCAGTTGGGTAGGGAGTGGGCATTTTCGGCCACATGCAATTTTTTCGGGGGTTCAGGCCTAACTATTTGAAAACAAGCAAAACAAATTTTGAAAGCACATACTTTGGGTTGGGTTTTCATTCTTTCGTCTGGCAAATTTGGCGGTTTTGCCACGTTTTTTCGGGGTGGGAGTGGCTTGAAACGGCATTTTGGCCGATACTGTTATGCGAAGAGGCAGGCACAGACAGGAAAGGCATCCGGCAGAGATGCGATTCCGGGCAGCAATTTCGGCCGTGGTTCTTGCGGCATCCGTCGGCATTCCGGCCCAGGGCGAAGGGCTGGACCCGGCGCGCGATTTCACGTTCAAGCGGGTGAAGGTGGGCGAGCGGCCCGCGGGGGCGCGCGGTCTGGTGCAGATCGACCCGGTCGAGCAGGCGCGGCTTCTGGCGGCGCTGCCCAAGACGAGCGCGCCGCATGTGGTGCCTGACCTGCCTCCGGCTGGCGGACCGGATGGCGCGGGCGGGCCCGTGCCTGTGCCGAAGAAGCAGCCCGATGCGCGCTATGCCTGGTTCTGGGACAAGGTGCCTGCGGGGATCGCCGATCTGTCGGGGCGGTTCCCTCTGGCGCTGGCCACGCTGACGCAGGGGCCTGCGGGGGCGAAGGTCGCCGCGCCGCGCCTGCAGCACATGCAGGAGCTGGCCGACAGGTTCGGGGTGGAACTGCTGAAGGCGACGGTGGGGACGGAAGTTTCGCCCGCGCTGGCGCTGGCGGTGATGGCGGCGGAAAGCGCGGGCAAGGCCGATGCGGTCAGCCATGCCGGGGCGCAGGGGTTGATGCAGCTGATCCCGGCCACTGCAGAACGCTTCGGCGTGGCCGATGCGATGGACCCGGTGCAGAACATAAAGGGCGGGGTCGCCTATCTGGACTGGCTGATGAAGCATTTCAACCGCGACCCGATCATGGTGATCGCGGCCTACAATGCGGGCGAGGGCGCGGTGCGCGCGAATGGCGGGGTGCCGCCCTATGCCGAGACGCGGGATTATGTGCCCAAGGTGCTGGCCGCGTGGCAGGTGGCGCAGGGGCTATGCCTGACGCCGCCCGAGGTGGTGAGTGATCCTTGCGTGTTCCGGGTGATTTCGGCCAGCAATTGAGCGCGGCCCGGTGGGGCGGGCTGAAGCCCGCGCTCCGGGTCAAAGGTCATGCGTCAGACGGAAAAGACATCCGCCCATTCCGGGTGCTTCTTTCGCTGGGCATTCACGAAGGGGCAGAGCGGCATGATCTTCACGCCTTCGGCGCGGGCATCCTCGACCAGGCGGGTGACGAGGGCGAGGCCCGCGCCGGTGCCGCGAAAGCTGTCGGGGACGCCGGTGTGATCGGCGATGATCAGCGTGGGCGAGGTGATGGAATAGGTGAGTTCCGCCTCTTCCCCGTTGTGGCGGATGACGTAGCGGCCCTTGGTGGCCCCGTGTTCGCGAAGGATCTCATGTGTCATCGGAGGCGGGCCTGTCCGTGCTGGGGCGGTGCGCGGGGCCGGATGCCACGGGTGCCGCTGGGGGAGGGGAGGCGCGCAGGTCTGCCGCGCGGTGCTGCATCCACAGCAACACGGGGGCGAGCCATCGGTCAAGAGTGCGAAAGACGGTGCGCGCGACGATGGCGCCGATCGTGCTGACGATCGCGGTGGACAGGAAAAGGCCGATCGCCTGCGGGAAGAAGTGATAGTCGAAATAGATCGCCGGCACATGCAGGATGTAGATGTAGAGCGACAGCGCCCCGAGGTTCAGGATGGCGCGGGCGAGCGGGCGTGGCAGGGTGAGGCGCGGCAGGACGAGCAGGAGGAAGGGCGGCAGGAGGATCGCCTCCTGCACGGCGAGACCGGTATCCTGCCAGTCGAGCATATAGGAGGCCAGGACCAGCAGGATCGCCGCCAGCTTGCGCGGGCGCGTGTCGGCAAGCGCCACGCACCAGCCGATGCCGACGAGAACCAGCATGCCCTGTGGGAGGCGGATCATCCGCGCCCCGAGTTCGCCCACGGGCAGGAAGGCGACGAGGAGGATCAGCGCGGAGGTGGCGAGAAAGCCTGCATGAAAGGGGTGGGCGGCCACGGTGCGACGGATTGGGGCGATGGTGAAGGCGATGCAGACCAGCAGGATCGTCTGCACATAGGCCGACAGGAACCAGTAGGGTTCCAGCAGCGGAGACGCGGGTGGATTGCCGTAAGCGGCAGGGAAATTGGCGATGAGCGCGAACCAGTGCCAATCGACAGGCACGCGCAGGGACAGAAACAGCAGGACAGCGATATAGGGCAGAAGCACCGGGCGCAACATGGCATCGAGCGTGCGACCGGCGCGACCCTGGCTGAGGACGGGAAGCTGATGACGGGCCAGGGAATAGCCGATCAGCATGGTCAGCGCGAAAACGCCGCCGCCGCCGAAGGATGTGGTGTGCAGCAGGATGACCCAATAGGTGGCAAAGACCCGGATCACGGCATCGGTGCCGATGCCTTGCCAGGCGAAGACCGACTGGCGCGGCAGATCACCGTGCCGGGGCGCGGGGGCGGGCTGCGCCTGCAACGCGCGGAGGGGCATGTCTTCCCAGCCGGTCGGGACTGTGCCGCGCGTCTTCAGCAGATAGAGTTCCACCTCCAGATAGGCGAGGCTGTCGCCGCCGAGGTCGCGGTAGCTGCGGTCCGGGTCGATATCGGGGATCCGCAGGATGGCGGAAAGCGTTTCGATCAAATCGCCGTCCGGCACGGCGGGCGGGGCGTGTGCCAGGATGATCACGGCGCGGCTGCGCAAGGCGGCATAGTCGATCTTGCCCGAGGGCAGGAGGGGCGCGTCGGGAAGTTGCTCTGCCCGGACCATGCCGCGCAACAGCCCGTAGCGGGCGGCTGTCGCGGCGGCGAGGTCGGCGGGAGCATCGCCCTGCAGGAAAAGGACGATGCCCCGGTCATCGCCCGAGACGCGCACGGGATGGCCCGCGCGGCGGAGGGTGTCTTCCACCTCGTCCAGACCGATCCGCAGGCCGTTGAGTTTCACGAAACGGCTGAGCCGGCCGACGATCTGGAACAGGCCTTCGGGGGAGCGGCGGGCGAGATCGCCGGTATGCAGAATGTCGGTGCCGCGCGGGGCGGCCAGATCGGCCCGCGTGAGGGCATAGCCGATCATCACGTTCGGCCCCTGATAGACCAGTTCGCCGGGCAGGCCGGTGGCGGTGATGTCGTGCCCCTCGGCATCCTCGATCCAGAGACGGCCGCCGGGGATGGGCTGACCGATCTTGTCGGCGTGTTCCTGCGCGAGGTCGGGAGGGAGATAGGCCATGCGCGGCGCGGCTTCGGTCTGCCCATACATGAGGAAGAGCCGCCAGCCCTGTTCGCGGGCGCGGCGGGCATAGTGCTGTGCCAGAACCGGGTCGAGGCGGCCACCCGCCTGGGTGACATAGCGCAGGCGGGGCAGGGTGGTTTCATCCGGCCCTGCCTTGCCCAGAAGATCGAATTGCGTGGGGACGAGGGCAAGGGAGGTGATGCCCTGCGTCTGTGCCTGTGCCCAGAAGGCGGGATCGGTCAGGGGGGCGTCGGTCACGACAAGGCGCGCGCCGATCATCAGATGGGTGTGCAGCACCGACATGCCGTAGGAATAGTGCAAGGGCAGCGTGGTGATCGTGCAATCATCGGGGCGGATGTCGAGATAATCTACGATGGCCTGGGCATTGGCCTGAAGGTTGGTCGCCGACAGCTTGACCAGTTTGCTGGCCCCCGTGGTGCCCGAAGTGGACAGCAGCACCGCGAGATCATCGCAGAAGGCGGCGGGGTCAGGGCTGCCGGGGGCGGGCGTGGCATCGGAGCCGGTGACGATCAGGTTGGGGGCATAGGTGGCAAGGATCGGGCTTTGCGCATGCGCCTCGCCCTCGGCCAGCAGCACGACCGGCCAGCCCGCGCGCAGGCAGCCGATATAGGCCGTGATGGCGCCAAGGCTGCGGGGCAGTTCCAGCGCCACAAGAGGGCGGGAGATGGCAGCGGGAAGGGCCTTGCGCGCGCGGTCTGTCCAGGCATCGCAGGCTTTGGCGAGGGCTGCGTGGGACAGGACTGCATCCCCGCTGATCAGCGCAGGCCGGTTGCCATTGCTTTCGAGTGCCGACCAGAAGGGGCCGACCGACATGTTCATGGGTTGCCTGCTCTGACAGCCGTGCCTCGTGGTGCGTTAATCTTTATCAATCAAGCGTGTCGGAAGCGAGGCAAAAGAAGGAAAGACCAGCAACGATTGGCACTTCGCGGGCGCAACCCTGCGCGTTGCGAAAGGCGTGGGCGTTGCGAAAGGCGTGCGCAGGGGGATGCCCCGCGCTGGCGCCTTTCGCATTGCGTCTTCAATCGACGAGCGTCGCCTCGGTTGCGGCGCGGAGGTCGGCCTCGGTGACGCCATCGGCGAGTTCGACGATCTTCAACCCGCCGGGGACGACGTCGAGGACGCCGAGGTTGGTGATGATGCGGTTGACCACGCCCTGACCGGTCAGGGGCAGGGTGCAGGCCTTCAGCACCTTCGACTCACCATGTTTCGAGGTGTGGTCCATCACCACAACCACACGGCCCACGCCGGCCACGAGGTCCATCGCGCCGCCCATGCCCTTCACGAGCTTGCCGGGGATCATCCAGTTCGCCAGATCGCCGTTTTCGGCCACTTCCATCGCGCCAAGGATCGCCATGGCAATCTTGCCGCCGCGGATCATGGCAAAGCTGGTCGCGCTGTCGAAATAGGCGGTTTGCGGCAGTTCGGTGATGGTCTGCTTTCCTGCGTTGATCAGATCGGGGTCTTCCTCGCCCTCGAACGGGAAGGGGCCCATGCCGAGCATCCCGTTTTCCGATTGCAGGGTGACGTTCACGCCTTCGGGGATGTAATTCGACACCAGCGTCGGGATGCCGATGCCAAGGTTGACGTACCAGCCGTCTTGCAGTTCCTGCGCCGCGCGGGCGGCCATCTGGTTGCGGTCCCAGGGCATTAGCTTCTATCCTCAATTTTCTCAGCGATTGTTTCTTGTACGGCAGCCATAACCTCGGCTGCCTCTAGTTGCATCATCCCACATGCAAGCTGACAGATAAGTTCTGCCCCTGTCGCGGAGTCAAAGGACCCTAAATCTTCCCTTACTATTTTCTTTGCTTCCGCCACGTACAGCTTAGCGCGGAGTGCCATCTTGGGCGGTAGAGACTCGTAATACTCTCGGTCCATTACACCGTCACCCTCTTACGAACTGTGCGCTGTTCGATGCGCTTTTCGTGTTCGCCCTGGATCAGGCGGTGGACATAGATGCCCGGCAGGTGGATGTGATCTGGGTCGAGGGAGCCCAGCGGAACGATCTCTTCCACCTCGACCACGCAGAGCTTGCCGCAGGTGGCGGCGGGCGGGTTGAAGTTGCGGGCGGTCTTGCGGAAGACGAGGTTGCCCGACGGATCGGCCTTCCACGCCTTGACGATGGAGAGGTCCGCCACGATGGACCGTTCGAGGATGTAGGTCTTGCCGTCGAAGTCCTTGTGCTCCTTCCCTTCGGCAATCACCGTGCCCACGCCGGTGCGGGTGTAGAAGCCGGAGATGCCCGCCCCGCCGGCGCGCATGCGTTCGGCGAGGGTGCCTTGCGGATTGAATTCCAGCTCCAGCTCACCCGACAGATATTGCCGCATGAATTCGGCATTCTCGCCCACATAGGACGAGATCATCTTCTTCACCTGACGCGACTCCAGCAGGATGCCGAGGCCGAAGCCATCGACGCCCGCATTGTTGGAGGCGACGGTCAGGCCCTTGGTCCCCGCCTTGCGGATGGCGGCGATCAGCAGTTCCGGAATGCCGCAAAGACCGAAGCCGCCTGCGGCAATGGTCATGCCATCGAACAGGACACCGTCCAGCGCAGCTTCGGCGCTGGGATAGACTTTCTTCATGCGTCAGGCTCCCCACAAACTCTCGGGCGTCATATGGAACCGGGGCGGGCGCGCTGTCAATTGCCGCGCTGCGGCAAGGTGTTCAGCGGGTGGCGGTAAAGAGGGTGGTCGCCTCGTCGGCCTTGAGGAGGAGGCTACCATCGGGGGCGATGTCGAATTGCGTGACGCGGGCGAAGGCGGCATAGACGGCGGTCTCGGTGGCCATCAGCGGTTCGGGGCAGGCCATGCGGGTGCCTGCCATGGGCCCGAAGCTGAGGCCTTCGCCGGTGAGGGTATAGCCGCCGGCGTAACGGTTGCAGGCGGCAAGGCCTGCAACGCGGTCTGCATCGAAGCTGAGTGTGACATCGGCGCCTTTCGGCAGGGCGGCACCGTCCAGCGTGGTGACGACCCAATCGCCCGCGAGAAGGCGCGCGGGTTCGCCCGCGCAGCCGGGCAGGTCGGCGCCGTCGCGGGTGAGGGTGACGGTAAAGGGATAGGGCATGCCGCTCATGCTGTCGCGGCAGAGGGTTTCGGTCAGGGTGAGGGGGCCTGCGGCGGTTTCAAAGACGAGGCTGCCATCGGCAGAGGCAGGGGCGGTGAAGGGCGCGTCCAGCGTGGTGCCCTCCATATCGGTGTAGCTGCTGCCCTCGGCCGTCACGGTGAGCGACCAGAAAGGTTCGTTGCCGCGTGCGGTGAAGGGCAGGAGATCCGTGCCGTCCTGTGCACGCAAGACGGGCGCTGTGGTTACCAGAATGGCGGTGGCAAGAAGGGTGCGGTGGATCATGGGGTGCTCCTTTCGGGGGAACAATGGCTTTGACGCGATCTATGAGGGGCAGGATAGACCGCTTGGCCCGGCCTGCAAAGCGCGTTGCCCGGCGCGCAGGCTTTCCCTTGGCGCGGCGAGTTGCTAGGCACGTTCTGCACGACGCCTGCCCGCGTGGTGGAATGGTAGACACAGGAGACTTAAAATCTCTAGGCCGAAAGGCCGTGCCGGTTCGAGTCCGGCCGCGGGCACCAGAGCGGGTTCGGGGTGCGTCTGGGGGCGCGTCTGGGGGCGCGTCTGGGGCGCTGCCGATGTCGCGGGCGCGTTTTCCGGCAGATGTGATCAGGGTTTGCGAACATCGCCCCGCGCTGCCCTCTTGTCGCCAAGATTGGGCGTTAAATTATCTTTATGGGAATGGCCGTTTCTGGTTTCACCTTGGTGAATAACACGGTAAGGTTGCATTAATTCTTGTAAATTCAAGTTATGCGATAAGGCGCGAGACAGAACCGAAAGCAGGCAGGCATGAAGATCTTTGCTGTCGATGACGATGCCGTATTCACGGAAATCCTGAACCACAAGCTGGGCATGATCGGCTTTGACGATGTGACGAATTGCCAGGATCCGAAGTCCGCGCTGGATCTGCTGGCGGCGGGCGGTTCGGCCTTCGATTGCCTGCTTCTGGATATCGAGATGCCGGGGATGAATGGTGTCGAGCTTTGCGGGCGCATCCGCGCCTTGCCGGCCTATCGTCAGACGCCCATCATCATGATCACCTCCCTCTCGGACCGGCGCAACATCGACCTGGCCTTTCAGAAGGGGGCGTCGGATTACATCACCAAGCCGATCGACACGCTGGAATTGCAGGCGCGACTTGGTGCGGTGCAGCGGCTGGTGGAGGAACACAAGCGGCGCACGGCGCTGGAGTATCAGGTCAGCCTTCTGCCAGAGGCGGTGCCTCTGGAATTCGACTTCGACACCCCGATCCATGTGCCGGAATTCGACCGGGGGATCGAGTTCCATGCCTTGCAGAACTATCTGCTGACACTGGGTGTGAAGGGAATGTTTTCCGTGTCGGCGGTGGCGATCTGTGTGGACAATGCGCAGGCGACCTTCCGCATCGCATCGCGCCTGGCCTTTCGCAACATGCTGAGCGATGTGGGATCGGTGATCGAGGATTGCCTCAAGACCGAAAGCCTGCTGATTTCCTATGCGGGGAGCGGGAATTTCGTGGGGATCATGACCGGCTTTTCCGACTGGAACCCCGGAGATCTGGAATTCGAGATGAACGCCAAGCTGGAGGATTTCGGCCCGATCTATGCGAGCGAACGGCTGCCTTTGCCTCGGCTGCGCGTTGGGCCGGTGGTGAGCAATTCGCTGTTCCATCTGGCACGGCCAGCACAGATTCTGGACCGCGCGATTGCCGAGGCGGGAAGCGCGCATGGCATCCCGCGTGTCGGGATTGCCTGAGGCCGGTCAGGTGATTTCCTTGATCGCCTCCATCGCGACATAGGTGGAGGTCGAGGCGACATGGGGCAGGGCGCTGATGCGTTCCGCCAGCACGCGGCGGTATTCCTGAATGTCGCCGGTGCGGACCTTGAGCAGATAGTCAAAGCGCGAGGCGATCATGTGGCATTGTTCCACCTCGGGCACCGCAAGCACGGCGCGGTTGAAGGCCTGAAGCGCGGCTTCGCGGGTGTCTGACAGTTTCACCTCGACAAAGGCGACATGGGCCTGGCCCATGCGGATCGGGTCCAGAAGGGCGCGGTAGCCGGTGATGACGCCGGTTTCTTCCAGCCGTTTCAGGCGGGCCTGGGTGGGGGATTTCGACAGGCCGATGCGGCGGGCGAGTTCCGTGGCGCTGAGCCGGCCATCGGTGGCGAGCGTGCGCAGGATCGCTTCGTCAAATCGGTCGAGGGGGATGCGGTCGTTTGGCATGGCTAATACCGGAAATACGGGCGGATCGGATGCCGCATGGCCCATTTTCGGGAGAATGGACCGGCGATCTTGCGGTATCATAGGCCAAACAGAGGAATTTGCCCATGCCCCGCGACAGCATCGAAAATCCATGGTCCGTGATTGAGGGCGGAAGCCTTGCCGATGAGGCGGCGCTGGTGGCGCGGCTGATCGCCGAGGCGGGGCTGGACGCAGCCGCGCGGGCGCGGATCACGGCGGCTGGTGCCGATCTGGTGGCGCGCATCCGGGCCAGTGTGAAGCCCGGGCTGATGGAGGTGTTTCTGGCCGAATACGGGCTGTCCACCGAAGAGGGTATCGCGCTGATGTGTCTGGCCGAGGCGCTGCTGCGGGTGCCGGATGCCGAGACGATGGATGCGTTGATCGAGGACAAGATCGCGCCCAGCGATTGGGGGCGGCATCTGGGGAAGTCGGCTTCATCTTTGGTCAACGCATCGACCTGGGCCTTGATGCTGACCGGCAAGGTGCTGGAGGATCGTGAACCGGGGGTGGTGGGCCATCTGCGCGCGGCCGTGAAGCGGCTGGGCGAGCCGGTGATCCGCCGCGCTGTGGCGCAGGCGATGAAGGAGATGGGGCGGCAATTCGTTCTGGGCGAAACCATCGAGGCCGCGATGAAGCGGGCGTCGGAACTGGAGGTGAAGGGCTATACCTACAGCTATGACATGCTGGGCGAGGCGGCGCGGACGGAAGGCGACGCGCGGCGGTACCACCTCAGCTATTCCAAGGCGATCACGGCGATTGCGGCGGCGGCGAAGGGCGCGGATATCCGCGCCAATCCGGGGATTTCGGTGAAGCTGTCGGCGCTGCACCCGCGTTATGAGGTGGCCAAGCGCGAGCGGGTGATGGCGGAACTGGTGCCGCGCGTGCGGGCGCTGGCGGGGCTTGCCAAGGCGGCGGGGCTGGGGTTCAACATTGATGCGGAAGAGGCGGACCGGCTGGCGCTGTCCTTGCAGGTGATCGAGGCGGTGCTGTCCGATCCGTCGCTGGCGGGGTGGGACGGGTTCGGCGTGGTGGTGCAGGCCTATGGTCGCCGCGCGGGGGCGGTGATCGACTGGCTTTATGCCTTGGCCGAGCGGCTGGACCGGCGCATCATGGTGCGGCTCGTCAAGGGCGCCTATTGGGATGCCGAGGTGAAGCGGGCGCAGGTGCTGGGGCTAGAGAGTTTTCCGGTCTTCACCCGCAAGCAGGCGACGGATGTGAGCTATATCGCCAATGCGCGCAAGCTTCTGGGGATGACGGATCGCATCTATCCGCAATTTGCCACGCATAATGCCCATACGGTGGCGGCGATACTTGAGATGGCGGGCGACAAGCGGGCCTATGAGTTCCAGCGCCTGCACGGCATGGGCGAGCGGTTGCATGATCTGGTGCTGACGGAGGAGGGGACGAATTGCCGGATCTATGCGCCGGTGGGGGCGCATCGCGACCTTCTGGCCTATCTGGTGCGGCGGCTGTTGGAGAACGGGGCGAATTCGTCTTTCGTCAACCAGATCGTGAATGACGAGGTGCCGCCCGCGGTGGTGGCGGCCTGCCCGTTGACAGCGATGGAGGGGGTGGTGCACGTCGCCAATCCGGCGCTGAAGACAGGGCCTGCGCTGTTTGGGGCGCGCGTGAATTCGAGGGGGTTTGACCTGACGGATGCCGGTGATCTGGCCGCGATCGAGGCCGCGCGCGCGCCTTGGGCCGCGCATCGGTTCGAGGCGGGTCCGATGACGGCGGGGCGGCCGGTCGGTGGGCTGCGGGTCGAGGTGCGCAATCCCGCGACGGGCGATCTGGTCGGGCATGTGGTGCAGGCGGCCGCGCCGGACGTGGAGACGGCGCTGCGGCTGGCTGAACCATGGGCAGCGGCGGGGCCGGAGCGGGCGGCGGTGCTGCGGCGGGTGGCAGACCTGTACGAGGCGGAGTTCGGGCCGATCTTCGCCCTGCTGGCGCGCGAGGCGGGCAAGACGCTGGCCGATGCGGTGGCGGAGTTGCGCGAGGCCGTGGATTTCCTGCGCTATTATGCCGATGGCGTGGCGGGGCTGGAGGCCCCGGCGCGGGGGGTGTTCACCTGCATCTCGCCCTGGAACTTCCCGCTTGCCATTTTCACCGGGCAGATTGCGGCGGCGCTGGCGGCGGGCAATGCGGTGCTGGCCAAGCCTGCGGAACAGACGCCGCTGATCGCGGCGCTTGCCGTGGGGTTGATGCACAAGGCGGGGGTGCCGGTGACGGCGCTGCAACTCTTGCCCGGCGAAGGGCCGGTGGTGGGGCGGATGCTGACATCCGATCCGCGCGTGGGGGGCGTGTGCTTCACCGGATCGACCGAGACGGCCCAGATGATCCGCCACGCGATGGCCGATCATCTGGACCCGACCGCGCCCCTGATCGCGGAAACTGGCGGGTTGAATGCGATGCTGGTGGATTCGACGGCGCTGCCGGAACAGGCGGTGCGGGATATTCTGGCATCCTCCTTCCAGTCGGCGGGGCAACGCTGTTCGGCGCTGCGCTGTCTTTATGTGCAGGAGGATGTGGCGGGGCCGGTGCTGGAGATGCTGGAAGGCGCGATGGCGGAACTGGCCTTGGGCGATCCGTGGGATCTGGCCACCGATGTGGGGCCGGTGATTGATGCCGAGGCGGCAGGGATCATCCGCGACCATATCGCGAAAGCGCGGGCCGAGGGGCGGGTGATCCGCGAGATGGCGGCACCCGAGGGGGGCACCTTTGTCGGCCCTGCGGTGATCCGCGTGCCGGGGATCGCGGCGATGGGGCGCGAAATCTTTGGGCCGGTGCTGCATGTCGCTACCTTCCGCGCCGATCAGATCGACGCGGTCGTGGATGCGGTGAATGCCACGGGCTATGGCCTGACCTTTGGCCTGCACACTCGGATCGACGACCGGGTGCAGCGAATCGTGGAGCGGGTGCGGGTGGGCAACACCTATGTGAACCGCAACCAGATCGGCGCGGTGGTGGGCAGCCAGCCCTTTGGCGGCGAGGGGATGTCCGGCACCGGGCCAAAGGCTGGCGGGCCGGATTACCTGCACCGCTTCACGCGCGGCGAGGTTGCTGTCGTGGCGGGCGAAGATCGGGTGGCGACCGAGGCAGAGGTGGTGGCGGCGCTGCGCGCGGTGTCTGCGGGCGCGGGTCCGGTGAGTGTGGACCTGCCGGGCCCCACGGGGGAATCGAACCGGCTGACCACGGTGGCGCGGGGGCCTGTGATCTGCCTCGGGCCGACAGCGGCGGCGGCGGCAGAGCAGGCGGCGGCGATCCGCGCCCTAGGCGGGGTGGCGGTGGAAGCGCCATCGCTGGATCCCGCCACGCTGGGGCGTCTGGCAGGGATTGCCGGTGCGGTCTGGTGGGGCGAGGCCGAGGCGGGCCGCGCTCATGCGCAGGCGCTTGCGGGGCGGGCGGGGCCGATCCTGCCGTTGATCGGCGGCAGGCCCGATGCGGGCCATGTGCGGCTGGAGCGGCATGTGTGTATCGACACCACCGCGTCGGGCGGGAATGCGCAACTGCTGGTGGAAGTGGCGGCGGTCTGAGGGGCGGCTGGGGTGGAAAGGGGGCTGTCTGCCCCCTCTTGTCGCGTGCCGCGCCAATTCACCCCCGAGGATATTTTTCCAGAGAAGAGGGGGCATGGCGCGCGCGGGCTGAGTGCCGCGGGTCCATGTGTCGGACTTGACGGGCGAAGGGCGACGGGCCAGCCTGCGCGCCATGTTTCCGATCCGCGATCATAACCCGTCGGGGCGCACGCCTTTTGTCACGCTCGCGCTGATCGCGGTGAATGTGGTCGTGTTTCTGGCCTACTGGTTCGCTCTGCCGGGGGAGATGGCGCTGGGGCGGTTCTTCATGACCTGGGGGCTGGTGCCCGCGCGGATCGGCTATGGCGAGGGGTATGAGACCTTTGTCACCTCGATGTTCCTGCATGGCGGGTGGATGCATCTGCTGGGCAACATGCTGTTTCTCTACATCTTCGGGGACAACCTTGAAGATGAGATGGGGCATGTTCGGTTTCTGCTGTTCTACCTTTTGTCCGGGGTGGCCGCGGCGGCGCTGCAATTTGCGGCGGAGCCGGCGTCGATGATCCCGATGGTCGGGGCATCGGGCGCGATTGCCGGGGTCATGGGGGGCTATCTGTTGATGTTCCCCAAGGCCAAGGTGGATGTGCTGTTCATCTTCATCGTCTTTTTCCGGGTCCTGCCGATCCCGGCCTGGATCATGCTGGGGCTGTGGTTCGGGTTTCAGATCGTCAATGGCGCGATGACGCCTGCCGATGTGGGGGGCGTGGCCTATTGGGCGCATGCGGGCGGGTTCGTGGCGGGGTTGGTGCTGTGCCTGCCGCTGTGGCTGCGGCTGGGCGGGCCGGGGTTCTGGAACCGGACGCGCGGAGTGCCGCCGCATCCGGTGGCGGACTATGCGACGGTGCGGTCGCGCATTCCGCAGGTCCGGCGGGGTGGGGGGCGACCGGGGCGCGACGCTGGTCGGGGGCCTTGGGGGTAGGGTGCTGCGATTTCGTTGCCACCAGGGCGGGCGCGCGGTAGGCTAACAAGGTAAACTTGCGGGTGATGCCGATGATCCGCGTGGCACCGGGGTGGTTGCCTTGTGCCATATTGCGGCACGGAAGTGATCGGCCTGTCGCGCCGTGTTCTGTAACGAGTGAGGTCTTGCCATGCCAACTGCCCTTCCCCCTGCCGCGCCTGGCGTCACCGTCGCCCCGACGCCGAACCTTTTGTCCGAAATCAATGATGCGACCATCCGGACCACGAGTTTCTCGGTTCTGGCCCTATCGGACGGGGGATTTGCCCTCATTTCGGCGGTTGGGCCCGTCAGGTTCCAGCGTTTCGACAGCGCGGGCGAACCCGTCGGCGACCCGACCTTTGCGGTGCGGGAGAATTCAGGTTTCACGCCCAGTGGCGCCCAGTGGGCCGCCAGCATTCGGGCGCCGACGGTGGCCGAACTTTCCGATGGCCGGTTCGTGGTGGCCTATCAGCTTTCGGAGGTGGTTCTGAATGCGAACGGCGGCATTGCCGACTTTCAACCGGATGCATATGTCCAGATCCTTGACGCGACGGGGGTGCCGATCGGATTACGGATCGCGCTTGGCAACTTGGCCACGGAAGACGAGATCGAACCGCATGTGACGGCCACTTCGGATGGCGGGTTCGTGGTGGTCTGGAACCAGGTCGATGCGGAGCGCAATTTCGACGTGGTCATGCAGCGCTTTGACGCGAATGGAAACGCGGTGGGCAATGCCGCCCTTGTCGATGCCCCGTCAGAGCGCGTCGCGCCGGTGGTCGAGGGGCTCGCCGATGGGCGCGTCATTGCGGTTTGGCTGGTGGACGGCTGGACAGGCTTTGTCCCGGTGGCGCGGATATTCGGTTCGGATGGGCAGGCGGAGGGGCCTGCCTTCACCGTCGGGGAGCCGGGTGTGGTGCCCCTGCCGGCGGATATGTGGAACCCCTCGGTCACGTCTCTGGACGATGGCGGCTTCGTCATTGCGTGGGTGGGAAGCTTTGCCGGGACCGGGCGCGACATCATGGTGCAACGGTTCGACGCGGATGGTGATCCGGTGGGGTCGGCGGCCCGGCTGGACACCGGATCGGCTGCGGATCAGGTCAACCCGGAGGTCGTGGCCCTGCCGGATGGTGGATATCTTGTGGTCTGGTCGCAGGGCACCGCCGTCCGGGGCCAGCGGTTCGCTGCGGATGGCGACCCTGTCGGGGGCGTTTTCCAGATGGAGAGCGAGAACCTCATCCCTGACCTGACAGCGCAGACACCCGTCGCGGTGCTGGCGGACGGGACGATCGTGCTGGGGGGCCTGTCAGCCGATTTCATGCAAGGCTCCTTGTCCTTTTTCCGGCTGGAGGCGATCGGGCAGGAAGACAGTGTGATCGGCAACCTTCTGGCTGTCGATCCGGAAACGGTGGAGGCGGGGAACCGGCTGGACATCGTGCTGTCGGGCTTTCCCGAGGGCGCGACGTTCAGCAGGGGGGCGGCGCAGGCAGATGGGACATGGCTGCTGTCTTCGGTCGAGGGGGTGGACCTGTCAGACCTGACGATGACGCCGCCCCGGAATTGGAACGGAAACTTCACCCTTGCTGCGCGGGCGGTGGTCACAGATCCGGACACGGGGTTGACGGCGGAGCGGGTGGTGACGGGAACCGTGCGGGTTCAGTCGGTGAATGACGCACCCGAGGTGGTGACCCCGCTGCCCGATGTGACGCGGGCGCTTCTTCCGCGCGAGATCGCAGGGGGCATCACGCTGGATCTGGGGGCGGGGTTTTCCGATGCGGCGGACCCCGATGACAGCCTGACCTTTTCGGCACGCTTGGCGGACGGATCGGCGCTGCCGGGCTGGTTACAGCTTGATCCTGCGACAGGTCAGCTGACGGGGCGACCTGCGGCGGGTGATCTTGGCGTGTTAGACATCATCGTGACGGCGCAGGACGAGGCAGGTGCCACAGCGGAGGACCGGTTCACGCTGGACATCAGCTTTGCCACGAACACGGCGGGGCAGATCCAGCTTTCGGGGCTGGATGGGCAGGGCCGTCTGGTAGAGGGGCAGAAGGTGACAGCCGTGCTGGTCGATCCGGATGCGCCGACCGCCCTCTCCTATCAGTTCATCCTGATGAGACAGGATGGGCAGGTTGTCGTGCGCAATTCGGTGGACGGAACCTTCACCCCCGGTTTCAGCACGCACGGTTTCGATGTGGATGTGCGGGTCATCTATGCGGATGAGTTCGGCGATCACGTGTTGCGCCGCGATCTTGGGCTGGTGTCGGATGCCACCGTCGTGACATTGACCGAGCGGCGGGACATCGTTTCCTTTGCGGATGCCGGGACGCATGAGGTGCGGGGCAGTTCCGCGACGCTTTCCCTTCTTGATCGCATCCGGGGTGGCACGGGGCAGGATACGCTGGTCATTGAGGGTGACGGCTTGCTCTCGCTGAGCGGGGTGCAACTTGCCGGTGGGAAGGTGGGGAAGGGCATGTTGCAGCTTCGCCAGTTCGAGCATGTGGACGCTTCGGGCTATACCGGGCCGAGCGGGCTGGTGCTTTCGGGCAATGCCGGGAATTCCATGCTGCGGGGCGGGGCGGGGGATGACCGACTTCTGGGGTTGGGCGGGCAGGATACGCTGACCGGGGGCGGTGGGGCGGATGTCTTTGTCTTCCGGCAGGTGGACGTTCGGACGGATGGCAGTGGCGCGACCGATCTGGTGACCGATTTCCAGACGGGCGTCGATCGCATCGGCCTGCGGTCGATTGATGCCAATACCGGCGCGGCGGGGAATGCGACCTTCCTCTGGGGCGGCGAAAACAGGGATGTGGTCGCCAATTCAGTCACATGGTATCGGGACGAGGACCGGGGAAGCGTCTTCGTGCAGATGGATGTGAATGGCGACAGCGCGGCCGATCTTGTGATCGAATTCGCTGGTCTGGCTGCGCTGGCGCAGGGGGATGTGCTGCTCTAGTTTCTCGCGGCCCGAGCGGCGAAAGGGCCGTGCGGGCCGATCAGGCGCCACGGATGATCTTGCGGAAGGGTTCGAACAGGGGTTCGTTGGCGCAGATCACAGCGCCCTTTTCCAAGGGGTCGTCGCCGTCGCGGATGGCCGAGACGAAACCGCCCGCCTCGCGCACCAGAAGGACGCCTGCGGCGATGTCCCAGGCCTGCAATTCGCGTTCCCAATAGCCGTCATAGCGGCCCGCCGCGACATAGGCGAGGTCGAGCGAGGCCGCGCCCCAGCGGCGGACGCCCGCACAGGCGGGCATCAGGCGGGCAAGGTCTTGCAGCATGGCGGGCAGGGTGGATTTCGCGCCGAAGGGCACGCCGGTGGCAAAGACCGCCTCGTGCAGCTCGCGCCGGCCCGACACGCGCATGCGGCGATCGTTCATCCAGGCGCCTGCGCCCTTTTCGGCCCAGAACAGTTCGTCCTTGGCGGCGTCATAGACGACGGCAGAGACGATCTCGCCCTTGTGTTCCAGTGCGATGGAGACAGCCCAATGCGGCATCCCGTGCAGGAAGTTGGTGGTGCCGTCGAGCGGATCGACGATCCAGCGGCGGGTGGGATCCTGCCCGTCCTGCCCGCCGGTTTCCTCGCCCAGCCAGCCATAGGTGGGGCGGCCGCCCATCAGCTCTTCCTTGATGATCCGTTCGGCCTCGCGGTCGGCCTTTGAGACGAAATCGCCAGGGCCCTTGGTGGAGACCTGGAGGTTTTCCACCTCGCGGAAGTCCTTGACCAGCGAACGGCCTGCCTTGCGGGCGGCCTTCATCATCAGGTTGAGGTTCGCGCTGCCTTGCATTGCAGGGGCTCCGGGCTTTGGGATCAGGGGGGGCCATTACACGGGGTGGCGCGGGAAGGGAAGGGGGGAACGGTGGGGATGGGCTGCGCCGGGATTCGGCGTTTGCGCGAATCGGGGGCGAGGCGCAGGATCGCGGCGCCGTGAGGTGCCTTGGGTTGAAGTTTAGTGAATCAGTAATCAGTGCCGGAGGGGTAACGATGGCCATTTTGACGATTGCGAATGCGGCGCCGGACTATCAGTGGTGGCCCGATCTGTTCGAGGCGGATTTCCTGGGCGGAAGCCCCGGGATCACGCGCACCGCGACGGCCTTTACCGTGACCTGGACGTCGGGGCAGTTCGGCGCGGTGGAGATCGCCTTCACCGGGACGGGGCTTGAATACACTTCGGGCACATTCCCGGATGGCGGGCGCATCATCGGCGGAACCATGAACGGGTTGACGGTTCGGGTGAATGGCACGGTCTGGCTGACGGCGACGCAACTGAATCGGCCCGCCGAGGATATCGACCATATGTGGCTGGGTTGGGAACGGCGGGGGCAGTATCGCGAGGGGGATGCCTTCAACCTGTTCACCCTGCTTCTGAATGGCAATGATCAGATATTCGGCAGCGACAGGAGCGATGACATCATCGCCGGGCGCAATCCGGGCAATGACACGATCTTTGGCGGTGGAGGGCGCGATTACATCAAGGCTGATGCCGGCAATGACGTCATCGACGGCGGGGCCGACAGGGATACCTATTCGCTGACCGAGTCCTTCTTCGACGAATATGCCTTTCGCGGGGCAGTGGTGAACCTTGCCACTGGGGTGGCGACGGACAGTTGGGGCGGGACGGATACGCTTATTTCTATCGAGCGGGTAGAGGGGTCGCGACTTTCCGACCGGTTCACCGGATCGGCGGCGGATGAACAGTTCATGGGCCTGAAGGGGCGGGATACGATTGATGGCGGGGGCGGCAACGATTGGGCGCGCTATGATCGCGATGCGGACTATGGTGGTGTGCGCGGGGTGAACGTGAACCTGACCGCTGGGACGGCGCGGGATGGTTGGGGGCAGTTGGACACGCTGACGAATATCGAGAACGTGCGTGGCACGGCCCAGGCGGATACGATCACGGGGAATGCTGCGAACAACTGGATTGTCGGCGGCAACGGCGTGGATGCGATCGACGGGCGCGGCGGCAGCGATACGGTGGAGTTCTGGAACGATTTCGTCACCTCGGGCGCGGTGGTGAACCTGTCGCTTGCCTCGGGCCAGGTGCGCAATGACGGGTTCGGCAATATCGAGACGCTGGTCAGCATCGAGAACCTTTACGGCACCTTCCGCAATGACAGCCTGACCGGAAACGGCGGGGCGAACTGGCTTTATGGCGATGAGGGTGCGGATACGCTGATCGGTGGTGGCGGTGCGGATACGCTGGTCGGCGGTGCCGGCTCTGACCGGCTGACCGGGGGGGCGGGGGCGGATCATTTCCGGTTCAACCGGTGGGACGACAGCGATCCCTGGGGGGACCGGATCACCGATTTCACCACGGGGGTGGACAAGCTGGTGTTCGACACCGCGGATTTCGCCGGGATGGGCACCACCTTGCGTTTCGTCAACGGCACGCAGGCCGGGGGAAGCGGGGCGTCCTGGTTCTATTTCGATACTGTGACGGATCGCCTGTTCTGGGACCGTGACGGGATCGGCGGTACGGCGGCGGTGCTGGTTGCCACGCTGGCCGGGGTGAACACGCTGGCGGCGGCGGATTTCCAGTTGCTCTAGTCGGCGCTGGCGCGGGCTTGCCCGGGGCGGTCCCATAGGGCCGCCCAGTTGGCCGGGGTGATGGCAAAAGCCTTGGCAGACCGGGCGCGCGACGGTAGCCTTCACCGAATTGTGTAACCAGTTTCGGAGTGCTGTCATGGCTGTGGTGACGTTCACGAATGTTGCGGATTCCTTCGACTATTACCTGCCGGACCTGTTCGAATTCGATCTGAGCGATCCGAACCTTTCTGTCGGCGCATCGGTGACGGACAGCACGGCGACCCTGACAGCGACGCGGTCGCCGGGACTTGTGGAGATTTCCGCGGCGGGCTCGGGGTTCACCTTCCTCGAAAACGAAAACGGCGGCACGGAATGGCCGCTGAGCGGCGTCGTTTCCTCGATGACGCTGAGCGTCAACGGGCAGGTCTGGCTGACGATCACCGGGCTGTCGGTGGAGCTGACCGATCTGGATCATTTCATCTTTGGCTGGGATCGGCGCGGCGAATACCGGCCGGGCAACGGGTTTGACCTGTTTTCGTTGTTGCTGGCGGGGAATGACACGATTTACGGGTCGGACAATGGCGATGACGTCATCGGCGGCCGAAATGGCGGAAATGATCTGATCTATGGCGGTGCCGGCGGGGATTTCATCAAGGCCGATGCCGGGAATGACACCATCTTTGGCGGGGATGGCAGCGATACCTATTCGTTGACCGAAACCTTCTGGGACGGATCGGCCTATCGCGGGGCGAATGTGAACCTTGCCACGGGTGTGGTGATCGACAGTTGGGGGGGAACGGATTCGCTGTCCAGCATCGAGCGGGTGGAAGGGTCGCGCATGGCGGACCGGTTCGTCGGATCGGCGGCGGATGAACAGTTCATGGGCCTGCGCGGCAATGACACGATCAATGGCGGCGGCGGGCAGGACATCGTGCGCTATGACCGCGATTGGGAATGGGGCGGGTATCGCGCGGTGTCGGTCAATCTGGCGACGGGCGTCGCGACCGATGGCTGGGGCAATACCGACCGGCTGAGCAATATCGAAGGCGCCTTCGGCACGTCAGGCAATGACACGCTGATCGGGAATGGCGCCGACAACATCTTCAGCGGTGGCGCAGGGGTGGACATCATCCGCGGCGCGGGCGGCTGGGATGTCGCCGATTTCTGGTGGGATGATGTGATCACAGGGGCGGTGGTCAATCTGGGCCGAGCCAACGGGCAGGTCCGCAATGACGGTTTCGGCAATGTCGAGACCCTTTCGGGGATCGAAGAATTGTGGGGCACCTATCGCGCGGACAATTTCACGGGAAATGCCGCGAACAATTCGTTCTACGGAGATCAGGGGAATGACACGATATCCGGCGGGGGCGGCAATGATACGATCAACGGCGGGGCAGGGCGCGACCGGCTGACCGGTGGGGCGGGGGCGGATGTCTTTGTCTTTGACAGTTGGGATGGGTCCAACCCCTTTGGTGACACGATCACGGATTTCGTGTCCGGAACGGACAGGCTGAACTTCGTGACCAGCGATTTTGACGGGATGGACGGCGTCCTGCGGTTTCGCAACGGCACCTCGGCGGGTGGATCGGGGTCGTGGTTCTATTTCGATACGTTGACAGATCGCCTGTTCTGGGACCGTGACGGAACGGGCGGCGCGGCGGCGCTGCTGGTTGCAACGCTGACCGGGGTGAACACGCTGGCGGCGGCGGATTTCCAGTTGATCTAGGTGCGTTTTCGGGCGGGCAGTGCGAGGGCGGTCCCGAGGGGCCGCCCTTTTGGGCCGGGATGGTGGAAACAGGTCGTGCAGGGGGCTGGACATTGGCGGATGTCTGGGCCAAATTTGTTATACTATAACATAACGGAACTCCGCCCATGTACAAATCTGCGCAAGATGACCGCCTTCCTGTGACCGTCCTTTCCGGCTTTCTGGGCGCCGGCAAGACCACGCTTCTGTCGCACATCCTGAACAACCGGCGCGGGCTGCGGGTGGCCGTGATCGTGAATGACATGGCCGAGGTGAACATCGACGCGGACCTGATCCGCGCAGGGGCCGAACTGCACCAGGCCGAAGAAAAGCTGGTCGAGATGACCAATGGCTGCATCTGCTGCACCTTGCGGGATGACCTTCTGTCAGAGGTCAGAAAGCTGGCGCAGGCGGGGCGCTTCGATCATCTGCTGATCGAATCCAGTGGGATTTCCGAGCCGCTGCCGGTGGCTGCGACCTTTGATTTTCGCGACTCGGATGGGGTGAGCCTGTCGGATGTGGCGCGGCTGGATACGATGGTGACGGTGGTGGATGCGGTGAACCTGCTGCGCGATTTCTCGAGCCACGATTTTCTGGCCGCGCGGGTGGAGGTTCCGGAAGGCGACGGGCGGACGCTGGTCAACCTGCTGGTGGAGCAGATCGAGTTCTCCAATGTGGTGGTCCTGAACAAGGTGTCGGATGCGGGGCCTGCGCGGGTGGAGGCGGCGCGCCGGATCATAGCCGCGCTGAACCCCGATGCGCGGGTGATCGAGGTGGATTACGCCAATGCCGATCTGGAAACGGTGATGGGGACGGGGCTGTTCGATTTTGATCGGGCGGCAGAGCATCCCTTGTGGGCGAAGGAGTTGTACGGGTTTGCATCGCATGTTCCCGAGAGCGAGGAATATGGGATCGAGAGCTTCGTCTATCGGGCGCGGCGCCCGTTTGATCCTGCGCGCATCCATGCCGTCCTGAACGGCGATCTTCCCGGGGTGATCCGGGCGAAGGGTCATTTCTGGCTGGCCACGCGGCCGGATTGGGCGGTGGAATTCTCGCTCGCCGGGGCGGTGTCATCGGTGGTGCCGCTGGGCCGATGGTGGGCGGCGGTGCCGCAAGCGCGCTGGCCAAGGGCGGGCGCAGGGCTGGAAGAGGTGCGGGCGCTGTGGGCAGAGCCCTGGGGGGATCGTCGCCAGGAGATCGTGTTCATCGGCCACGGCATGGATCGGGGAGGGATCACGGCTGCGCTGGACGCGGCGCTGGTGTCGCAGACGGAATTCGCGCCCGACGCATGGGCGGCCATGGCGGACCCGTTTCCGCAGTGGAGGGCGGCATGAGGAATGTCCGTTCCCCCTTGGCGCAGTGGCGGATGGGGTGCCCGATGGTGGCGCATGACGCTCTGCCCGCGCCGTTGCGGTTGTGGCTCAAGGAGGCGGTGCTGCCATGGTCGGCGGTGAGCGCGCGGCGGGTCTGGGAGCGCGAGGTGAAGCGGTCGGGGGTGGAAGGGGCCTTGCGGCGGCTGGCAGAGGTCGAGGCAGCGACGCTGGCCAGGGAGGCGAAATCTGACGCAGATTTCGCGGCGATTTCTGCACGCAGAAATCGGCTGGCGGCGGGCGGGATGCCGGAATTTGCCACAAATTCCGGTGCGGTTTCTGCGTCAGAAACCGCTTCGGCGGGGCAGCATGTGGCCCGCCCTAGGGTCGTTGCAGCTTCACCGGTTCCGTCCGGCCAAGGCGCAGGAAATGGGCCATGAAGGGTTTGGCTGCATCCTCCGCGCGCGTGGCGGCATAGAGGCGTCGGGTGATCGTGCGGGGGCCGAGCGGGCGGGTGACGTAATCGGCATGGCTACGCACGTCGCGCAGCACCCAGTCGGGCAGCACGGCCACGCCGCGGTTTGATCCGACCAGCATCAGGATGACGGCGGTCAGTTCCACCGGGCGCTGGCCGCGGGGTTCGACCTTGGCCGGGGTCAGGAGTTCGGTGAAGATGTCCAGCTTGTCGCGGCTGACCGGGTAGGTGATCAGGACCTCGTCGCGGAAATCCTCGGCCCCGATCCAGTCCTTCGCGGCAAGGGGATGGTCCTTGGCGGCCACGAAGGTGGGGTGGTAGTCGAACAGCGGGTTATAGACCACGCCGTCCAGTCGGAGCGGATCGGAGGAGATCACCAGATCCACTTCTTCACGCAGAAGGGCGGGGATGGCGTCGAAGGCAAGGCCTGCCCGTATATCGACATCGACATCGGGCCAGGCGTGGCGGAACTGTTCCAGCACCGGGAAAAGCCAGTCGAAACAGGCATGGCATTCGATGGCGATGTGCAGGCGGCCCGTCTTGCCGGATTTGAGCGCGCGGAACTCCTCTTCCAGCGCGTCGATTTCGGGCAGGATGCGTTCGGCGAGCTTCAGCATCCTGAGGCCCGCCGCCGAGAGCCGCATGGGTTTTGACCGGCGCACGAACAGTTCGATCCCCGCCTGATCCTCAAGCCCCTTCACCTGATGCGACAGGGCGGATTGCGTCATGTTCAGGATATCGGCCGCGCGGGCGAGGCCGCCCGCCTGATGGATCGCGCGGATGGTGCGGAGATGGCGGAATTCGAGATGCATGATGATGCGCAGATTTCATGTTGATGATGAGTATTATGAATTTGTCTCACATGACGATTCCTGAGACAAGGGGCAAGACATCAGGAGTGCCGTGCCATGACCACCCCGCGCATCAGCTTTGAATTCTTCCCGCCGCAGACGCTGGATGCGTCTTTCCGCCTGTGGGAAACGGTGCAGGCCCTGGCGCCCCTGCGGCCGAATTTCGTGTCCGTCACCTATGGGGCGGGCGGCACCACCCGGAAGCTTACTCATGAGGCGGTGGGGACCATCCACCGCAATTACGGGCTGAACGTCGCCGCGCATCTGACCTGCGTTGACGCGACCCGGACCGAGACGCTGGCGATTGCCGAGGGCTATGCGGCGGCAGGGGTTACGGAGATCGTGGCGCTGCGCGGCGATGCGCCGAAAGGGGCGCAACGGTTCGAGCCGCATCCCGAAGGTTTCGCCTCCAGCGTGGAACTCGTCGAGGCGCTGGCGCGGACGGGCAGGTTCAAGATCCGCGTGGGGGCCTATCCGGAACCGCACCCGGATGCGAAGGACAGCTTTGCGGATGTGGACTGGCTGAAGCGCAAGATCGACGCGGGCGCCTCCAGCGCGATCACGCAGTTTTTCTTCAATGCCGATACCTTCTTCCGCTTCCGCGATGCCTGCGTGAAGGCCGGCATCCATGCCCCGATCATCCCGGGCATCCTGCCGATCACCTCGTGGGAGGGCGCGAAGAAGTTTGCAGGGCGCTGCGGCGCGCAGGTGCCGGGCGCGCTGGACGAGGCCTTCCGCATTGCGGCCCGCGACGGGCGCGAGGAACTCCTGGCGCTGACGCAGTGCACCACGCTTTGTGCGCGGCTGATCGAGGGCGGCGCGGAGGATCTGCATTTCTACACGCTCAATCGCCCGCATCTGACGCAGGCCGTGGTGCGTGCGCTGGGGATCAACCCCGACGTGGCGCTGGAAAAGGTCGCCTGACGGGAGCGGATTTCACGGAACTTCTCTGTCCCCAGAGGAGTGGCTGACTGGGCGCCCGCGCCCGATCGTCGAATGCGCCGCCTGCACGGCTCCCGCAGGGCGCGGACGGGATCATCCGGGGGCGGGTGCCCATTTTTGGCGGCCACGCCGTCACGCGCCCGGACTGGCGCCGTTCTGATATCATCTTGGCGAAAATACCCCGGGGGTCCGGGGGCAGGCCCCCGGTCCGGCGCAGGTCATCCCGCGGCACGACGGGGCAGGCGTTCCGCCGCGCCGTGGTTGCGGTGGGCCCGCGCCGGGATTAACGTCACGGCGACACGACCCAAGGAACACGCCCGTGGCCAAGCCCATCTACATCCTGAACGGACCCAATCTTAACCTTCTCGGTCTGCGCCAGCCGGAGATCTATGGCCGGGCAACTCTGGAGGATGTGGCCGAGGACTGCGCCGCCCTGGCCGAGGATCTGGGCCTGACGATCCGCTTTCACCAGTCCAACCATGAGGGCCAGATCGTGGACTGGATCCAGGAGGCACGGGGGGCAGGGGCCGGCATCATCATCAATCCGGCCGCCTATAGCCATACGTCCGTCGCGATTCTCGATGCGCTGAATGCCTTCGAGGGGCCGGTGCTCGAGGTGCATATTTCGAACATCCACAAGCGCGAGGCGTTTCGGCATCATTCCTTTGTTTCGGCCCGGGCGGACGGGGTGATCGCGGGCTTCGGAATCGAGGGTTACGCCCTTGCGCTGCGGCGCATGAAAACGCTGGTGACAGCGTGATGCTGCCGCCGAACCGGTTCAAGCGGGCGCTGAGGGACGGGCGCCAACAGATCGGGCTTTGGAATTCCATCCCCGGAACGCTGGTGTCGGAACTGCTGGCGACCTGCGGTTTCGATTGGGTGGTGATCGACACCGAACATGCAGTGACGGACATTCCCGATACGCTTGGCATGATGCAAGCCATGGCACCCTATCGGACGCAGGCGGTGGTGCGGCCTGCCTCGAACGATGCGGTGCTGATCAAGCGCATCCTCGATCTGGGGGCGCAGACCCTGCTGATCCCCTATGTCCAGACTGCCGATGAGGCACGGGCGGCGGTGGCCGCGATGCGCTATGCGCCACGCGGCATCCGGGGCGTGGCGGGGCTGACGCGGGCCAGCGTCTTTGGGCAGGTGGCGGGCTATCACCAGCGCGCGGAAGAGGAATTGTGCCTGATCGTGCAGGTGGAAACCGCCGAGGCGCTGACCCGTATCCCCGAGATTGCGGCGGTGGACGGGGTGGATGCGCTGTTCATCGGTCCGGCCGATCTGGCGGCAAGCATGGGACATGTGGGCGATCTCAGGCATCCCGAAGTGGTGGCGGCGATCGAGGCGGGCATCCGCGCCATCACGGCAGCGGGCAAGCCTGCGGGCATCCTGACGCTGGACCCCGGCTTTGCGCAGACCTGCATCGGATGGGGCACGACCTTCACGGCGGTGGGCATGGACGTGGCCCTGCTGGCGCAGGGCGCGCGGGCGCTGTCGGCGCGGTTCCGGCCCGAGTGAGGGCCTGACGGATGGCCGCGTCTCGCAAGGAGAGGGTTGCGGATCGCTTCCTGCGCCATGCACAGGCGCGGATTTTCGGGCCGGATGGGTTGGAGACGCGTCACGCGCCACAGGCCGAAGCTGACGTGATCGCTGATGTGTCTTGCACCGAGGCGGTTCTGCATGCGCTGGCGCGCGGGGCGCTGGGATTGCCGTTTCGGGTGGGGGCGGCCGATCTGGCCGCGCCGGAACCGGGGCGCAGGCCTGTCTTCGAGGCGCTGACCGCGGGCTCCACCGGCGTGCCGCGCCGTATCCGGCGCACGCAGGCCAGCTGGTGCGCAAGTTTTGCGGTGAACGCGCGTCTCTTCGATCTGGGTCCGGGGCGGCGCATGGCGGTGCTGGGGCGGATGGAGCATTCGCTGTCGCTTTACGCTGCGCTGGAGGCGGCCTGTCTGGGGGCGGAGATCCATCTGCTGGCGGCCCTGCGCCCTGATGCCCAGCTTCGGGCCCTGGGCGAGCGCCGGGTGGAGGTGCTTTATGCAACGCCCGTGCAGCTGCGCCTGCTGATCGAGATGGGGGGTGGGGCCTTGCCCGATCTGCGGCTGGTTCTGGTGGGCGGGTCCAAGCTGGACCGGACTTTGCGCGCGGCGCTTGAGGCGCAGTCGCCGCAGGCGGTGGTGCGCGAATTCTATGGTGCGGCGGAGGCAAGTTTCGTGACGCTGACGGATGGCGCCTCGGCCCCGTTCGGAGTTGGGCGGCCCTATCCGGGGGTGGAGCTGGAAATCCGGGCCGCCGATGGCACGGTGCTGGGTCCGGGCGGGCTGGGCGAGGTCTGGGTCCGGTCGCCCTATCTTTGCGCGCGCTATGGCGACCGGCGCGGGATGCCCGCGCTCCGGCGCCGAGGCTGGCTGTCGGTGGGCGAGATGGGGTGGCTGGAGCAGGGGGAGTTGCATCTTGCGGGCCGCGCGGGCCGGATGCTGACGGTGGCCGATCAGAATGTCTTTCCCGAAGAGATCGAACTGTTTCTTGCCGAATTGCCGGGGGTGCGGCGGGTGGCCGTGCTGCCCCGCCCCGACCGGCTGCGGGGGCATGTGCTGGTGGCGGTGATGCAGGGCGATCCGGCGCAGGAGGCGGCCATCCTGCAGGCGGCGCGGGACCGGCTCGGCGCGCTGAAGATGCCGCGCGCGGTGATCTGGCGGACGGACTGGCCGCTGACCCCGGCAGGCAAATCTGACCTGACGCGGCTTGCCGCGGAGGCGGGGCTGTGACCGGGGCGGAGACCCGACGGTTGCGCGGTCTGGCGGGGTGGCTTGGGTATTTGGGCCAAGATGAAGGGGCCGAGGGCTGCGCGGGATCGGGGGCGGGCGAATGCAGGCCTATGTGATCGCGGCTAGGCGGACAGCGGTGATGCCGCGCGGGGGGGCATTCCGGGCGCTGCGGATCGAGGATATGGCCGCGCCGGTCTTGCGCGCCTTGCTTGAGGCTGGCGGTATCGAGCCGGAAGAGGTGGATGAGGTCGTCCTGTCCAATGTTCTGGGCCCTGGGGGAAATCCGGCGCGGCGCGTGGCGCTGGCGGCGGGTCTGCCCGAGCGCGTGGCGGGGTTGAGCATCGACCGGCAATGTGCCGGGGGTCTGGATGCGCTGCGGATCGCGGCCGCGATGGTGCAGGCCGGACTGGCGCAGGTGGTGGTGGCGGGCGGGGCGGAAAGCTATTCGCTGCGCCCCGAACGGCGGATGCCCGGGGCCGCGATGCCCTATGACGAGGCGCCGTTCACGCCATGGCCGGAACGCGACCCTGCCATGTCAGAGGCTGCGGCGGCGCTGGCCCTGCGGCTGGGCCTGTCGCGGGCGCGGCAGGATGCCTGGGCGGTGGAAAGCCATGCCAAGGCGCGGGCGGCTGACCTTTCGGCCGAGATCGTGCCGGTTGCCGGGGGGGTGCGGGATGGCTTTACCCGCGATCTGACCCCGGCACTGGCCGCGCGGGCGAAAGTGATGGCGGGGACGGTGACGGTTGCCAATGCGGCGGTGGCCGCCGATGGGGCGGCGCTGGTCCTGGTGGTGTCGGAGCGCGTAGCGCGGCGGGCAGTGCGGGCACTGCGGATCGCGGGCGTGGTGACGCGCGGCGGGGTGCCCTGGGAGCCGGGGCTGGCGCCGGTTGCCGCGATTGACGAAGTGCTGGCGGCGCCGGGTCTGCGGCCCGACGCGCTGGCGCGGGCCGAGGTGATGGAGGCCTATGCCGTGCAGGCCATCGCCTGTGTCGAGGGGGCGGGGCTGGACCCTGCACGGGTGAACCGGGGCGGGGGGGCACTGGCGCGCGGGCATCCGGTGGGGGCCTCCGGCGCGGTGTTGGCGGTGCGGCTGTTCCATGATCTGGAGCAGGGGCACGGTCTTGCGGCGATTGCTGCGGCAGGCGGGATCGGGACAGCGCTGCTCTTGCAGGCCTGAGGGCAAGGGTCGGATTTTCCTTACGGAAAATCCGTGACCGGAGGGGGCCGCCTGATCAGCGGCGGAAGGGTGCGGGCAGATTGAAGGCCTGGACGGCACCGCCCTTGCGCAAGGCTTCGATCCAGCGATCCTCGAGCGCGAGTTTGGCGCGGGCGGGGGCGAGGCCCTGTTCCCATGTCTGCGGGGGCAGGCAGACCAGCCCGTCATCATCGCCCAGGATCAGGTCGCCCGGATCAATCGGGGTGCCGCCGAAGGTGACGGGGCCGAGGACGGCGCCCTGATCCGCGCCCGTCGGCCCGCGTGGGGTGATGTGGCGGGCGAAGACTGCGAAATCGTCCCAGCGGCCCAGAGTGGCGGTGTCGCGCACCGCGCCATCGACGATCACGCCCGCGACACCCCTGGCGCGCAGATGGCCGGAAAGGATGTCGCCGATCATCGCATGGTCAGGATGGGCGCGGGCGGCGATGACCAGCACCTCGCCCTTACCCACCAGATCGAGCGCATGCAGGACCGCGCCGAAATCGGGGGCGGCGCAATCGACGGTTACGGCACGGCCCATGAGGCGGGGTTGCTGGCCCGCAGGCCTGAGGGGCCGGATGGCGGGGTCGATCTGCCGCGCGCCCGGCACGGTATCCACCGCGATGGCGACAGGGATGTCGGCCCAGGCCGACAGGTCGGGGGTATCGGGCAGGCGGGTGCGGTGCAGGGTGACGGGCATGGGACAGCCTTACATATGGGCCTTGAGGCATTGGCCAAGGGCTTGAATCCCTTCGCGAATGCGGTCTTCGGACGGGGCGGAGAAATTGATGCGCGCGAAGTTCGGGCGCGGCGCTGTGGCAAAAAAGGTGGCCCCGGGCACATAGGCCACACGCGCCTGCGGCAGGGCGTGATCGCGCATGAAGGCGGTGGCGTCGAAGCCTTCGGGAAACTGCGCCCAGGTGAAGAGGCCGCCTTCCGGATCGGTCACGGTGACTTCTTGCGGGAAGTGGCGGCGAATGGCGTCGAGCATCACCTCCTTCTTCCGGCGATAGGCGCTGCGCAGGGTGCCGATATGGGCGGCGAGATCGTGGCGATCGAGGAAGAGGCTGGCCGCGGCCATGTTGAGGGTGGAGGTCTGGGTATCGGCTGCAACCTTGAGAAGCCCAAGTTTTTCAAGAAGATGCGGCGCAGCCACGGCCCAGCCGAGGCGCAGCGCAGGCACCAGAACCTTGGAAAAGCTGCCCAGATGGATCACGCGGCCCTGCGTATCGAGGCTTTTGAGCGTGGGCAGGTTGTCGCCGGCAAAGCGGATGTGGCGGTAGGGGGTATCTTCGATCACCGTCAGGTCGAAACGGTTGGCGAGGGCGATCAGACGGTGGCGGCGGGGCAGCGACAGGGTGACGCCGGTCGGGTTCTGGAAATCGGGGACGGTGTATATCATCCGCGCCTGCGGGGTGGTGACGAGGGTGGCTTCGAGCGCGTCCATGTCCATGCCTTCGGCATCCACGGGGATGGCGGCATAGCGGGGTTGGCTGGGGGCGAAGGCGATCAGCGCGCCAAGGAAGGTGGGGTCTTCGACGACAATCACCTCGCCCGGGTTCACCAGCATGCGGGCTGCAAAATCAAGGCCTTGCTGCGATCCTTGCAGGATCAGCACGTCGTTTTCGGTGCAGGCGGTGCCGTCCTCTGCCATCAGGCGGGCGATGTGGCGGCGCAGGCCGGGCAGGCCGTTCGAGGGGGCGTACTGCAGCGCATCGCCCGAAGGATCGCGGATCGCGTCGCGGAACACCTCCTCCAGTGCGGCGCGCGGGAAGAGGGATGCGTCAGGGTAGCCACCCCCGAAAGAGATGATGGAAGGGTCGGCCCCGAGGGCGAGAAGGTCGCGGATCGCGGAGGGCTGGACTGTGTCCATCCGGTCGGCCAGACGGGGGAAGGGGGTGCGGGTCATGGGGGAAGGTGACACCGGATTGTCAGCCATTGCAAGGGTTTGGGGGCAAGCCGGGGTGCCGAGGCGGGCGGAAGCCCCCCATGCGCCCAGGGCAATCGGGGACTTTCCCTTTTGGTCTGCGTCCCCTATCCCTTGGCGCCGGATGGCTTGGTGCGGAGGGGCGGATGATCCCGGTGGTCGGATATGCGGGCCGAAAGGTGGCGGTGCTGGGCTTGGGCCGGTCGGGGCTGGCCACGGCGCGGGCCTTGCAGGCAGGCGGGGCGCAGCCGCTGTTGTGGGATGACAGCCCCGAGGCGCGGGCCAAGGCCGAGGCGGAGGGGTTCGCAACGGTGGACCTGTCGCGCAACGGCGCCCTGGACGGGGTCGCTGTTCTGGTGGTTTCCCCAGGAATTCCAAGCCTTTATCCGCAGCCTCACCGGATCATTGCGCAGGCCTATGCGCAGGGCGTGCCGGTGGACAACGACATCGGGCTGTTCTTCCGCAGCTTTGCCACCAAGGCCTGGGATGGGTTTGACAGCACGCCCCGTGTGGTGGCGGTGACAGGGTCGAACGGGAAATCGACGACCACGGCGCTGATCCGGCACATCCTTGAGGCGGCGGGGCGGCCGGTTCAGATGGCGGGGAATATCGGCCGGGGGGTTCTGGACCTTGATCCGGGGCGCGAGGGCGAGGTGGTGGTGTTGGAACTGTCGTCCTACCAGACTGAACTGGCGCGGGCGCTGACCCCGGATGTTGCTGTTTTCACGAACCTTTCTCCCGATCATCTGGATCGGCACAATGGCATGGGCGGCTATTTCGCGGCCAAGCGGCGGCTGTTTTCCGAGGGTGGCCCGGACCGGGCGGTGATCGGGGTGGACGAGACGGAGGGGCGGTATCTGGCCAATCAGATGGCCGAGGGGCCAGAGGATGACCGGGTGATCCGGGTGTCATCGGGGAGCAAGCTGGACGGGTTCGGATGGGCGGTCTTTGCGCGCAAGGGGTTTTTGTCGGAATGGCGCAAGGGGCGGCAGGTGGCGAGCATAGACCTGAGGGAAATCAACGGCTTGCCGGGTGCACACAACCACCAGAACGCCTGCTGCGCGTATGCGGCCTGCCGGTCGCTGGGGGTGGGGCCGAGGGAGATCGAGGGGGCGCTGCGGTCATTCGCGGGCCTGCCGCATCGCAGCCAGCTGGTGGGCGAGCGGGACGGTGTGCGGTTCGTGAATGACAGCAAGGCGACGAATGTGGACAGCGCGGCCAAGGCGCTGCAAGCCTTTGAAAAGATACGCTGGATTGCGGGCGGCATGGGCAAGGAGGGCGGCATCGCGGCCTTGCAGCCGGTGCTGGGATCGGTGGTGAAGGCCTATCTGATCGGCCATTCGGCGCGGGATTTTGCCTTGCAGATCGGGGATGTGCCGCACGAGATCTGCGAGACGATGGAGCGCGCCGTGGCGCGGGCGGCCGAGGAGGCGGCGCCGGGGGAGGTGGTGCTTCTGGCGCCTGCGGCGGCGAGTTTCGACCAGTATCCGAACTTCGAGAAACGGGGCGAGGATTTCATGGCGCGCGTCGCGGCGATCTTGGTCCAAGCCCCTGCGGACGCTGGATAAATTTTCGGCTTTCGCGGGTTCTGGGTGTGCCGGACCGGGTGCAGATGACCAGTGCAGACGGGCGTGCATACGCGCGGGGGACTCACGCAGCGTTAAGGTTAACGGGTTGCAGGGGAGTTGGGTGAGTCGGGCGGTGTTGATGGGGGGCTTTGTCGGCTGCGGTGGCAGAATTCCATGTCGGAACTCCAAGTCAGAAAATGCCGTCAGAATATGCGGTCAGAAAAGGCCATCAGGCTGCGTGGCACGGGTAGGGTGTTGGCGGCATTGACGGGCGCAGTTGACGGGCGGCGTTGACGGGCGGAGCGGGAGAGGCAGCGGCCCGCGCTGCCCGTAACGGTTTCTTTACGCATATGTCTTAGCCTGCAGGTCCGGGCGGTTTCCGACACCGGGGCAGAGGAGCGGGACGCATGAGCTTTGGGGTCTTCATCGCTGTGTTGCTGGCGGCTTTGCTGCATGCGACATGGAATGCGCTGGCGAAGATCAGTGCGGACCGGCTGGTCCTGCTGGCGGTGCTGAAGATGGCGACGACAGCGGTTGCGCTTGCCATTGTGCCATTCCTTCCGGCGCTGCCCGTGGAGGCCTGGCCCTATCTTGCGGTGTCGGTGACCATTCACACGGCCTATTTTCTTTCGCTGACGGTTTCGTATCGGCTGGGCGACCTGAGCCTGGTCTATCCGCTGTCGCGGGGGGTGGCCCCGCTGGTGGTGGCGCTGCTTGCGGTCCTGTATCTGGGCGAGCGGCTTGATGAACAGGCGCTGATCGCGTTTCTTGCGCTCTGCGCGGGGTTGATGAGCATGATGGTCAGCGCGAGGGGGGCCATCGGCCCGCCGAGGGCGGTTGCCGCTGCGCTGATGACGGGCTGCCTGATTGCGGGATATACGGTCGCGGACGGGGCCGGCGCGCGCGCGGCGCAGGATGCCCTGAGCTATCTGCTGTGGTTGAACCTGTTCAACGGCCTGCCGATCATCCTGATTGCCGTCCTGCGGCGCAGACAGGTTCTGGTGCCGCAATTGCGACAGGTCTGGAAAGCGGGGGCAGTGTCGGCGCTGGTGTCCTTGCTGGCCTATTGGATCGTGCTTTGGGCCAGCACGCAGGCGCCGCTGGCGCTTGTGGCGGCGGTGCGGGAGGTGAGCATGGTCTTTGCCATGCTGTTCGGCGTGGTGTTCCTGAAGGAGCGGTTGAACCTGCGGAAGGTCGCGTCGGTGTTTGTCACCCTTGCCGGGACCATGCTGTTGCGGACCAGCAGGTAGTGTGCCGCGCCGGGGGTTGCAGCATCGGTCGATCGAGCGGGCGTGCGCCGGAAGGGCGCGAGAAGCCGCCGCAGGGCGTGCGGCGGCCCGGCGACGGGATGGGCGGCGATCAGGCGAGATGCCGCGCGAACCAGGCGAGGGTGCGGTCCCAGGCGAGGGTGGCGGCGGCCTCGTCGTAGCGCGGGGTCGAGTCGTTGTGAAAGCCGTGGTTCACGCCGGGGTAGATATGCGCCTCGTAGGTCTTGCCGGCGGCTTTCAGCGCGGCCTCATAGGCGGGCCAGCCTTCGTTGATGCGGGTGTCGAGTTCCGCGTAATGCAAGAGGATGGGGGCGTTGATGCGGGCCACATCTTCGGCCGCCGCTTGCCGCCCGTAGAAGGGTACGGCGCAGGCGAGATCGGGGAAGGCGACGGCGGCGGCGTTGGAGACCCCGCCGCCATAGCAGAAGCCGGTGATGCCGACGCGGCCCGTGGTTCGGGGGTCGGTCTTCAGGAAGTCGATGGCGGCGAAGAAATCGTTCATCAGCTTTTCGGGAGCGACCGAGGACTGGAGTTCGCGGCCCCGCTCGTCGTTGCCGGGATAGCCGCCGACCGAGGTGAGGCCATCGGGCGCGAGCGCGACATAGCCCGCCTTGGCGACGCGGCGGGCGACATCTTCGATATAAGGGTTAAGGCCACGGTTTTCGTGGACGACCACCACGGCGGGGCGCGGGTCGGCGATGGCGACACCTTCGACGGCGGGGCGCACGAGGTAGCCGCGCACCGTGCCATGGCCATCGGGCGAGGGGTAGGTGATGTATTCGGGCAGGATGTCGGGATCGGTGAAATCCACCTGCGCGGCGAGCGCATAGTCGGGCGACATCATCGACAGGATCGCGGCGGCGGTCAGCCCGCCCAGGGCGAATTTGCCCGCGCGATCAAGGAATTCGCGCTTGGTGATCTTTCCATGGGCGTAGAAGTCGTAAAGTTCCAGCAGCTCGGGGGCGAAGTCGCGGGCGGTCAGGCGGGGCGTGGGGCTGGTCATCGGGGCCTCCTTCAGCGGTTTCAAAGTGAGAGTAGCGCGGTTTCCGGGCGACCCGTGCGGCGGTGTGTTCACCTATGCGTGAGGGAGAGGCGCGCCGCAGGTCAGCCGCGCGTGCCGCGCGCCCGGCTGCGGCGCGGCGCGCGGACGTGTGGGAGGGGTGAAAAACCCTTGGGGGCCTTGCCCCCACGCCGCCTGCGGCGGCTTCCCCCAGGGTATTTTTCGCCAAGGTGAAGGGGAGGGGAAGGGGCGGGTTTCTGGCCCGAATCGGGTGAGTCGGGGGGCGTGGTTTGCGCTGGATTGATTCGGGGAGTTGGGCTAGACTCGGCCTTAAGCCCGGACAAACGGGCATGAGCAGTGCAGGCGACAGGCGTATATCCATGACTGAGATGGTCTATGGCTCCATGCCCTCACGGGTGACGGAGCCGGTTCTTCCGCGTTGGTGGCGAACGATCGACAAATGGTCGATGACCTGTATCATGGTGCTGTTCGGGATCGGGTTGCTCTTGGGCCTGGCCGCGAGCGTGCCATTGGCCAGCCGGAACGGGCTGGAGCCGTTCTATTATGTGCAGCGGCAGGCGTTTTTCGGCGCGCTGGCCCTGGCGGCGATGGTGGGGGTGTCGATGATGACGCCGGCCATGGTGCGGCGGATCGGGGTTCTGGGCTTTGTGCTGGCCTTCATCGCGATGGCGTTGCTGCCGGTCTTTGGCACGGATTTCGGCAAGGGGGCGGTGCGGTGGTTTTCCTTCGGCTTTGCGTCGGTCCAGCCGTCGGAGTTTCTGAAGCCCGCTTTCGTGATCGTCGTGGCCTGGCTTATGGCGGCGAGTTTCGATCTGAACGGGCCGCCGGGAAAGACGGTGAGTTTCGCGATTGCGCTGGTGGTGGTGGGGCTTCTGGCGATGCAGCCGGATTTCGGGCAGGCGGCGCTGGTGCTGTTTGGTTGGGGCGTGGTCTATTTCGTGGCAGGCGCGCCGATGACGCTGATCGGGATTGTCGTGGGGCTGGTGGCGGTGGGCGGTTTTGCCGCCTATGAGAGCAGCGAGCATTTCGCGCGGCGGATCGACGGGTTCCTGACGCCCGACATCGACCCGCGGACGCAGCTGGGCTATGCCACCAACGCCATTCAGGAAGGCGGGTTCTTCGGGGTGGGCGTGGGCGCGGGGCAGGTGAAATGGTCGCTGCCGGATGCGCATACCGATTTCATCATCGCGGTCGCGGCGGAGGAATACGGGCTGATCCTGGTTCTGGTGATCATCGCGCTTTATACCACGGTGGTGGTGCGGTCGCTGATGCGGCTGACGAAGGAGCGCGATCCGTTCATCCGGCTGGCGGGAACGGGGCTGGCCTGCATCTTTGGCGTGCAGGCGATGATCAACATGGGTGTTGCGGTGCGGCTGTTGCCGGCGAAGGGGATGACGCTGCCCTTCGTGAGCTATGGCGGGTCTTCGGTCATTGCGGCGGGGATCACGGTGGGGGCGCTTCTGGCGATGACGCGGATGCGGCCGCAGGGGCAGATGGGTGACATTTTCGGGCGCGGAGGGCGCTGATGGCGGGGCCGCTTCTGCTGATCGCGGCGGGGGGGACGGGGGGGCACATGTTCCCCGCGCAGGCCTTGGCCGAGGCGATGGTACGGCGCGGCTGGCGGGTGAAGCTTTCGACCGATGCGCGGGGCGCGCGCTATGCGGGGGGCTTTCCGCATGTGGTGGCGGTGGAAGAGGTGGCGAGCGCCACCTTTGCGCGCGGCGGGGTGGCGGCGAAGCTCATGGTGCCGGTCCGGATTTTCGGCGGGGTCATGTCGGCCGTCTGGGGGATGCTGCGCGACCGGCCTCAGGTGGTCGTGGGGTTTGGCGGCTATCCGACGATCCCGGCGCTGGCGGCGGCCTGGGTGCTGCGGCGGCCGCGGATGATCCATGAACAGAACGGGGTGCTGGGGCGGGTGAACCGCCTGTTTGCGCCGCGTGTGGACCGGGTGGCCTGCGGGACATGGCCCACCGACCTGCCCGAGGGCGTGGCGGGTGTTCACACGGGCAATCCGGTGCGGGCGGCGGTGCTGGATCGGGCGGGGGCGGGGTATATTCCGCCCGGGGACTATCCGATGAGCCTGCTTGTCATCGGCGGCTCGCAGGGGGCGCGGGTGCTGTCGGATGTGGTCCCGGACGCGGTGGCGATGCTGCCCGAAGGGATACGGCGCCATCTGCGGGTGGCGCATCAGGCGCGGGAAGAGGATATGGGCCGCGTGATCGCCGCCTATGAGGCGGCGGGGATCGTGGCGGAGGTGCAGCCCTTCTTTCGCGACATCCCGGCGCGGCTGGCGGAGGCGCAGCTTGTGGTGTCGCGGTCGGGGGCATCTTCGGTGGCCGACATAAGCGTGATCGGGCGACCGGCGATCCTGATCCCCTTTGCGGCGGCGACGGGGGATCACCAGACGGCCAATGCGCGCGGGCTGGTTGAGGCGGGCGCAGCGGTGATGATGCCGGAAAAGGCGCTTGACCCCGGCGCCCTTGGCGCGCAATTGGAAGCTGTATTGTCGCAGCCTGATCGGGCGGTGGCGATGGCGCAGCATGCGCTGGGGCAGGGGCGCCCCGATGCGACCGAGCGGCTGGTGGCGCTGGTCGAGGAACTGGCGAAGGGGAAAACAGCATGAACGCGGCGACAAAGCTTCCCATGGAGCTGGGCCCCATCCATTTCGTGGGCATCGGCGGGATCGGCATGTCTGGGATAGCCGAGGTGCTGATGACGCTGGGCTATCCGGTGCAGGGGTCGGATGCCAGGGCGAGCAAGATCACGGATCGGCTGGTGTCGCTGGGGGCGCGGTTCTTTGAAGGGCAGAAGCCCGAGAATATCGGGGATGCGGCGGTGGTGGTGATTTCATCCGCCATCAAGAAGGGCAATCCGGAGCTGGAAGAGGCGCGGCGCCGCAAGCTGCCGGTGGTGCGGCGGGCCGAGATGCTGGCCGAGTTGATGCGCCTGCGGTCGAACATCGCGATTGCCGGGACGCATGGCAAGACGACAACCACGACGATGGTGGCGACGCTGTTGGACAAGGGGGGCTTTGACCCCACGGTGATCAATGGCGGCGTGATCCATGCCTATGGATCGAACGCCCGGGCGGGTGCGGGCGAATGGATGGTGGTGGAGGCGGATGAGAGCGACGGGTCGTTCAACAAGCTGCCCGCGACCATCGCCATCGTGACGAATATCGACCCCGAGCATATGGAGCATTGGGGATCGTTCGACGCGCTGCGGAAGGGGTTCCTGGATTTCGTGTCGAACATCCCGTTCTATGGGCTTGCAGTGTGCTGCACGGATCATCCGGAGGTGCAGGCGCTTGTGGGCCGCGTCACGGATCGGCGGATCGTGACCTTTGGCTTCAACGCACAGGCGGATGTGCGGGCGGTAAATCTTTCTTATCGGAATGGAACGGCGCATTTCGACGTTCTCCTTCAGAATGAAGGGGAGGGCGCGATGATCGAGGGCTGTACGCTGCCGATGCCGGGGGATCACAACGTATCCAACGCGCTGTCGGCGATTGCGGTGGCGCGGCATCTGGGGATGAAGAAGGATGAAATCCGCGAGGCGCTTGCGGGCTTTGCCGGGGTGAACCGGCGCTTCACCCGCGTGGGCGAGGTGGGGGGTGTCACCATCATCGACGATTACGGCCACCACCCGGTGGAGATTGCCGCCGTTCTGCGCGCGGCGCGGCAGGCGGTGGCGGGCACGCCGGGCGCGCGGATCATCGCGGTGCATCAGCCGCACCGCTATACCCGGCTGTCGAGCCTGTTCGAGGAATTCTGCACCTGTTTCAACGAGGCGGATGTGGTGGCGATTGCCGAGGTCTATGCGGCGGGCGAGGACCCGATCCCGGGGGCGAGCCGGGATGACCTTATTTCCGGGCTGATCGCGCATGGGCATCGCCATGCGCGGGGGATCACGGATGAGGCCGATCTGGCGCGGCTGGTGAAGGAACAGGCGCGGCCGGGGGATATGGTCGTCTGCCTTGGCGCGGGCACGATCAGCACCTGGGCGAACAACCTGCCCGGGCGGTTGATGGGGGCGGCGGCATGAGCTGGGCGCTGATCAGCGCCTGTGTCTGGCTGATCGCGGCCAATGTGGCGGCGATGATCCCGAGCCGGGATCATCACTGGCGGCGGGCGTTCGGGCTGATTGCGGTGGGCATCCCGATCCTGGGCTGGGTGACATGGACGGCGGGGCCGATCTGGGGAATGGTGCTGCTGGCGGCGGGGGCGAGCGTGCTGCGCTGGCCGGTGATCTATTTCGTGCGCTGGTTGCGGCGCAAGGTGGCGGAGCCGGCAGAGTAGGGCGGGGTTCACCCCGCCTTTTTCGTTGGGAAGGGCGCGCGGCGCCCGTCCGTTTCGCGGTCTGTGCCATCTTGCAATCCGGGGCGGGGGGCGGCTACCAAGCACCATGGCACCGGCATATCCCCCCACCCGCGGCACCCTGACCGAGCATCGCGCCCTGGCCGATCTGACATGGCTGCGCGTGGGCGGGCCTGCGGATGCGCTGTTCCAGCCTGCGGATGAGGCGGACCTTGCGGGGTTCCTGCGCGATCTGGACCCTGCGGTGACGGTTTTTCCGATGGGGGTGGGCAGCAACCTGATCGTGCGGGACGGGGGGCTGCGGGCGGTGGTGATCCGGCTGGGGCGGGGGTTCAACGGGATTGCGGTCGAGGGCGATACCGTCATCGCGGGGGCGGCGGCGCTGGATGCGCATGTGGCGCGGAAGGCCGCCGAGGCGGGGCTGGACCTGACCTTCCTGCGGACCATTCCCGGCAGCATCGGCGGCGCGGTGCGGATGAATGCGGGGTGTTACGGGTCATATGTCGCGGATCATCTGGTCGAGGTCCGGGCGGTGACGCGGGCGGGGGATGTGGTGACGATCCCGGCCGCGGACCTGCATCTGCGCTATCGGCAATCGACCTTGCCCGAGGGATGGGTGATCGTGGCGGCCACCTTCCGGGCGGGGCGGGGGGAGCCTGCGGCGCTGGAGGCGAAGATGGCCGAGCAGATCGCCAAGCGGGATGCCAGCCAGCCCACGAAGGAGCGGTCGGCGGGATCGACCTTCCGCAATCCGGTGGGGCGGTCATCGACGGGGCTTGCGGATGACAGCCATGACCTGAAGGCCTGGAAGGTGATCGACGAGGCGGGCATGCGCGGCGCGCGCCGGGGGGGCGCGCAGATGAGCGAGATGCATTCGAATTTCCTGATCAACACCGGGGGCGCGACGGCGGCCGATCTGGAAGGATTGGGCGAAGAGGTGCGAAAAAGGGTTTTCCAAGCGCGCGGGATCACGTTAGAGTGGGAAATCATGCGCGTCGGGGAAACGGCGGCGAAATAACGATAATCCGGGCGTCAGACCCGGGAACGAGGCGAAAATGGCGGGCGGTTCGGGCAGAAGCGTCCCCCTTGTGGCGGTGTTGAAGGGTGGGCTTTCCGCAGAGCGGGAGGTCTCTCTTGTTTCAGGGCGCGAATGCGCCAAGGCATTGCGCGAGGCGGGATTTGATGTGGTCGAGGTCGATTGCGGCCTCGATCTTGCTGCGCGCCTGTCCGAGATTGCCCCGGATGTCTGTTTCAACGCCCTGCATGGCCGCTGGGGCGAGGATGGCTGTGTGCAGGGCCTGCTGGAATGGATGCGGATCCCCTATACCCATTCCGGCGTGCTGGCATCGTCGCTGGCGATGGACAAGCAGCGCGCGAAGGAGGCTTACCGCGTGGCGGGGCTGCCCATCGTGGACAGCGTTGTCGTGCCGCGCGATGCGGTGGAGGCGGGCCATGTGATGGCGGCACCTTATGTGGTGAAGCCGGTGAACGAGGGGTCTTCGGTCGGGGTCTATATCGTGCGCGAAGGATCAAACGCGCCGCGCCTGTCGGCCGAGATGCCTGCCACGGTGATGGTGGAGACCTATGCGCCGGGGCGGGAATTGACGGTATCGGTGCTGGGGGATCGCGCGCTGTGCGTGACGGATATCCTGACCGATGGCTGGTATGACTATGACGCGAAATACACCCCCGGAGGCAGCCGCCATGTGCTGCCGGCAGACGTGCCGGAAGAGATCGCGGCGGCCTGTCTGGATTATGCGCTGCGCGCCCATCGGGCGCTGGGGTGCCGGGGGCTGAGCCGGACGGATTTCCGCTGGGACGAGGCGCGGGGATTGGCGGGGCTGATCCTTCTTGAGACGAATACCCAGCCGGGGATGACGCCCACCTCGCTGAGCCCCGAGCAGGCAGCGCATGTGGGCATGTCTTTCCCCGAATTGTGCCGGTGGATCGTGGAGGATGCGTCATGCAATCGGTGAGGCCGGACGCCCCGCGGGCGGAGCCGCGTGTCTATCACCGAGCGCCACGGCGCGATCCTGCGCCGACGCGTTGGCAATACCGGCTGCAGCGGCTGTGGCTGACGCCCTATTTCCGCGTTCTGGCGCGGGTGGGGCTGCCGGTTTTCCTGCTGGCGATGGCCTTGGGGCTGTATGTCGGCAATGCCGACAGGCGGACAGCGGTCGTCGGCGTCTATGAGGATCTGAAGGACAAGTTCCAGAACCGCCCGGAATTCATGGTGGGGCTGGTGTCGATCGAGGGGGCTTCGCCCGAACTGGCCGAGGCCATCCGGGGGCGGGTGGACCTGAAGCTGCCCCTGTCATCCTTTGACATTGATCTGGATGCGGTGCGGGCGCGGGTCGAGGAACTGGACGCCGTGGCGAAGGCGGAGTTGCGCGTCCGGTCGGGCGGGGTGTTGCAGGTGGCGATCACCGAGCGGGTGCCGGTGGTGCTGTGGCGGCTGGGTGAGCGGCTGGAGATGCTGGACGAGGGCGGGTTCCGCGTGGCGGGGCTGGCGGCGCGGACGGACCGGCCCGACCTGCCCTTGATCGCGGGCGAGGGCGCGGATCGTGCGGCGGAAGAGGCGCTGGAGCTGTTCGCGGTGGCGCAGCCGATCCTGCCACGGGTGCGGGGGCTGGTGCGGATGGGCGAGCGGCGCTGGGATCTTATCCTGGATCGCAACCAGCGGATATTGCTGCCCGAAACGGATGCCGTGGCCGCGCTGGAGCGGTTGATGGCGCTGGACAAGGCCGAGGACCTGCTGGCGCGCGATGTGCTGAGTGTGGATCTGAGAAACGACAAGAGACCCGTCCTGCGGCTGGCGCCCTTCGCGCTGAACCAGCACCGCAAGGCATTGGGCATGGATGTGAGCGGGAGCGAATTATGACCGGGCTTTATGAATCGCAGCGGGCGATGCGGCACATGCGGCGGGCGGCCATGCAGCGCGGCGTGGTGGCCGTGCTGGATGTGGGGACATCGAAGATCGCCTGTCTGATCCTGCGCTTTGACGGGCCGGAGCGGCTGCGCGAGGTGGAAGGCGTAGGGCCGATGGCGGGGCAGTCGTCTTTCCGGGTGATCGGGGCGGCGACGACGCGGTCGCGGGGCGTGAAGTTCGGCGAGATCGCCGTGATGAACGAGACCGAGCGCGCCATCCGCACGGCGGTGCAGGCGGCGCAGAAGATGGCCAATGTGCGGGTGGATCATGTGATCGCCTGTTTTTCCGGGGCGGAGCCGCGCAGCTATGGGCTGGCGGGCGAGTGGGATCTGCAGGACAGCGTGGTGACGGAGCAGGATGTGGCGCGCGTGCTGGCGGCCTGCGATGTGCCGGACCTTGGGCCGGGGCGCGAGGTGCTGCATGCCCAGCCGGTGAACTTCGCGCTGGATCATCGCACGGGTCTGGGTGATCCGCGCGGGCAGATCGGCAACCGGCTGGCTTGTGACATGCATCTTCTGTCGGTCGAGGGATCGGTGGTGCAGAACCTTCTATATTGCATCAAGAGGTGCGATCTCGAACTGGCTGGCATCGCGTCATCGGCCTATGTGTCGGGGATTTCGAGCCTGGTCGAGGATGAGCAGGAGCTGGGCGCGGCCTGCATCGACATGGGCGGCGGATCCACCGGCATCTCGATCTTCATGAAAAAGCACATGATCTTTGCCGATAGCGTGCGGATGGGCGGGGATCATGTGACATCCGACATCTCCAAGGGATTGCAGATCCCCTTTGCGGTGGCCGAGAAGATCAAGACCAAGCATGGCGGCGTCTATGCCACCAGCATGGATGACCGCGAGATGATCGAGATGGGCGGCGAGAGCGGCGACTGGGAAAAGGACCGCCGCCAGATCAGCCGGACGGAGCTGATCGGGATCATGCGGCCCCGGGTCGAGGAAATTCTGGAAGAGGCGCGGTCGCGGCTGGATGGGGCGGGGTTCGAGTATCTGCCGAGCCAGCAGATCGTGTTGACCGGGGGCGCGAGCCAGATCCCCGGGCTGGACGGGTTGGCGGCGCGCATTCTGGGCCAGCAGGTGCGCCTGGGCCGCCCGCTGCGGGTGCAGGGCCTGCCGCAGGCGGCGACCGGCGCGCCATTTGCCAGTGCGGTGGGGTTGTGCCTGTTCGCGGCGCATCCGCAGGACGAGTGGTGGGACTTCGAGATTCCGAGTGAGCGGTATCCCGCGCGGTCGCTGAAACGGGCCTTCAAATGGTTCAAGGACAACTGGTAACGACCAGATGCTGTGGTGATGGCGAAATCCCGCTGATCGCGGGAGACATTTCCCCATATTTTGTGGCGTTTTGGTGTTTTTCGCGTGACCTGACACCCCCTTTGTGGATAGAATCGTGGATAAATTCGGATTCTTGCGCCCGGGACAGGCGCGTTTAACAGCCGGGCGGCAAAAAGCGGCGGCACAACGAACAGCAGGCGGAGTGGCTATGACCCTTAATCTGATGATGACCTCGCAGCAGGAAGAGCTGAAGCCGCGCATCACCGTCTTTGGCGTGGGTGGCGCCGGTGGCAACGCCGTCAACAACATGATCGACAAGAATCTGGACGGGGTCGAGTTCGTGGTGGCGAACACGGATGCGCAGGCGTTGAAGCACAGCCGGGCCCATGCGCGCATCCAGATGGGTCTGAAGGTGACGGAAGGTCTGGGCGCAGGGGCGCGGCCGCAGGTGGGTGCCGCGGCGGCGGAAGAGACGATCGAGGAGATCGTGGATCATCTGGCGGGCGCGCATATGTGCTTTATCACCGCAGGCATGGGTGGCGGCACCGGCACGGGCGCGGCGCCGATCATCGCGCAGGCGGCGCGGGAATTGGGCGTGCTGACGGTGGGCGTGGTGACGAAGCCCTTCCAGTTCGAGGGTGCCAAGCGGATGAAGCAGGCCGAAGAGGGGATCGAGGCCCTTCAGAAGGTTGTCGATACGCTGATCATCATTCCGAACCAGAACCTGTTCCGTCTGGCCAATGAGCGGACGACCTTTACCGAGGCCTTCGCGATGGCCGATGACGTGCTGTATCAGGGCGTGAAGGGTGTGACCGACCTGATGGTGCGGCCCGGCCTGATCAACCTGGATTTTGCCGATGTGCGCGCCGTGATGGACGAGATGGGCAAGGCCATGATGGGCACCGGCGAGGCGCAGGGCGAGGATCGCGCCGTGCAGGCCGCCGAGAAGGCGATTGCCAACCCGCTTCTGGACGAGATCAGCCTGAACGGCGCGAAGGGCGTGCTGATCAACATTACGGGCGGCTATGACCTGACGCTGTTCGAACTGGACGAGGCGGCGAACATCATCCGCGAGAAGGTGGACCCGGAGGCGAATATCATCGTGGGGTCCACGCTGGACGACACGATGGAAGGCGCGATCCGCGTGTCGGTCGTGGCGACCGGCATCGACGTGAGCCGCGCCGCCAAGCAGGAACCCCCCGTGGCGCGCCGCACGATGGCGGCGCCGCTGGCGCAGGCGGAACCGCGCCGCGAGGTGCCGCTGACCGTGCAGCAGGTGGCCCCGGCGCCCGCGCCGATGCCGGCCCCCGCGCCGCAGCCCGAGCCGGTGATGCAGGCGGCGCCCGAGCCTTCGCTGTTCGACCCCGCGCCGGTGTTCGAGGCAGAGCCGGAGATGGACATGGCCGACGACTTGCCGCCCCCGGCCTATCGCCCGCAGCCGGCGCCTGCGCCTGCGGCGCCCCCGGTTGCCGCGCGGACGACCGCGTCGATGGATCAGGACGCGGGCAGCTTTGTCGCGCCGCGCCCGCGCGCCCCCGGCACGCCCACGCCCGAGGCGCTGGCGCGTCTGCAGGCGGCGGTGAGCAAGGCGCCGGGGATGCAGGGGCAGGCGCGCCCGACGGCGCCTTCGCCGCGCGTGCAGGCCCCCGTGGCCAAGCAGCCCGAGGCGCCGCGCCCGCGTTTCGGCATCGGATCGCTGATCAACCGCATGGCCGGTGGCCATGGCGAGCCGCAGGGCAATGCCGTGCGCCAGCAGCCTCAGGTGCAGGGCTATGACGACGAGCCGGAGATGAGCGCGGATCAGGAGCGGATCGAAATTCCGGCCTTCCTGCGCCGTCAGGCCAACTGAGCCGCTTCACGCAGGCTGTAACAAAGGTTGAAACCCGGTCTTGCGAGGCCGGGTTTTTTCTTTATCCGACAACGGGTTACATGGTTTCTGCGCCTGTCACACTCCGTCACAAAGAGTGAATTGAGTTTGCAGGTGCAGCAACTTACCTAGATGGGGCGCCGAGAAGAGCAGCATGGCGCCTTGCGGACGGGCCCCGCCCGAAGAGCAAAAAGAAACGATACGGGACGACCGAATTTGCAACGCACGTTGAAAACCGCAGTGACCTTTACCGGCCTTGGCCTGCATGGTGGCAAGCCGGTGCGCATGACCGTGCGTCCTGCGCCGGCGGGGCATGGGATCGTGTTTCTGCGCACCGATGTGACCGAGGGCGACCCGTGCGTGGTGGCGCTGTGGGATCAGGTGATCCCGTCGAAGCTGTGTACGCTGGTGGCCAATGCGGATGGCGTTTCGGTTTCCACCATCGAGCATGTGATGGCGGCGCTGTCGGGCTGTGCGGTGCATAACGCGCTGATCGAGATTGACGGGCCGGAAGTGCCGATCCTGGACGGATCGGCCATGCCTTTCGTGGAAGGCTTCCTGACGGCGGGGATCACGGGGCAGGATGCGGCGGTGCGGGCGATCCGCGTGCTGCGCGCGATCGAGGTGCGCGACGGCGCGGCGGTGGCGCGGCTGGAGCCGGCAGACAATCTTGAAATGAATTTCGCGATCGAATTCGACGAGGCGGCGATCGGGCGGCAGGAAAAGCGCATGAGTCTGGCCAATGGCGCGTTCGTGCGGGAACTGTCGGACAGCCGGACCTTCTGCCGTCAGGCGGATGTGGATGCGATGCGCGCCAATGGCCTGGCGCTGGGCGGCACGCTGGAGAATGCGGTCGTGTTCGACGGCGATCAGGTGCTGAGCCCCGGTGGCCTGCGTTATGACGACGAACCCGTTCGTCACAAGATGCTGGATGCGATGGGTGATCTGTTTCTGGCGGGCGCGCCGATCCTGGGCCGCTACACCGGCATTCGTGCGGGCCATGCGCTGACCAACAAGCTGTTGCGGGCGCTTTTCGCCGCACCGGATGCCTGGACCATGGTGGAAGTGGGCGAACAGACCGGCTGCAAGCTGCCGGGTGTGGGCGTGCATGAGGCGGATTTGCCGAACCGCGCCTGACGCTTGCGTGAAGCGCGAAAGCCGTTTTGCGCCCCGGATTTTTCTGTGCTAGGACGACTGCAAGAACACGGGCGCGGCGGGCAGGTCTTGCCGCGTGGAAGGAATGACGTGGGGTAGGCGGAAGATGGCAGTCGTGAAGTCGGGCGCGCGGTTCCTGGGCATGGCGGTGCTTGCCTCGGCGCTGGCGGCATGCGGCGGGCAGCGGGAGCGGCCGCTCGACAGCTATACAGCCGAAGAGATCTTCAAGCAGGGCGAATTGCGGCTGGCGTCGCAGCGCCGCCCGGACGATGCGATCCGGTATTTCCAGGAAGTGGAGCGGCTGTATCCCTATTCGGAATTCGCGAAGCGCGCGCTGATCATGCAGGCGTTCAGCCTGCACAAGGCGAAGAAATACGAAGAGGCGCGGGCGGCGGCGCAGCGGTATCTGGACTTCTATCCGGGTGACGAGGATGCGCCCTATGCGCTTTATCTTATGGCGCTGAGCTATTACGACCAGATCGACGATGTGGGCCGCGACCAGGGCGTGACCTTCCAGGCGCTGACCGGCATGCGGGATGTGATCGAAACCTATCCTGACAGCGACTATGCGCGGTCGGCCATGCTGAAATTCGAGCTGGCCTTCGACCATCTGGCGGCGAAGGAAATGGAAATCGGGCGCTATTACCTGAAGCGCGGCAATTACACGGCGGCGATCAACCGGTTCCGCACCGTGGTGCAGGATTTCCAGACCACCACGCACACGGCCGAGGCCCTGCACCGGTTGGTGGAATCCTATCTGGCGCTGGGCTTCACGCAGGAGGCGCAGACCGCAGGGGCGATTCTGGGCTACAACTATCAGGCTTCGCCCTTTTATGATGACAGCTTCCGCCTGCTGAAGGGCCGGGGCCTGAACCCCGAGGCGGTGGGCGATAGCTGGCTGCGCCAGGTCTATCGCCAGATGATCCGGGGCGAATGGTTGTAACCTTTGGGGGGGATGGGCGGCGCGCCCATCCTACGGCAGGCCGGTGCTGCGGACGCTGGAGATTCGGGATGTTCTGATCATCGACCGGCTGGACCTTGAGTTCCGGCCGGGTCTGAACGTGCTGACTGGCGAGACGGGGGCGGGCAAGTCGATCCTGCTGGATGCGCTGGGATTCGTCCTGGGCTGGCGGGGCCGCGCGGAACTGGTGCGGCAGGGGGCCGATCAGGGCAGCGTGACGGCGGTGTTCGATCTGCCCGAGGGCCATGCGGGGCATGCGGTGCTGGAGGCGGCAGGGATCCTCGCCGAGGATGGCGAATTGATCCTGCGGCGCGTGAACACGGTGGATGGGCGCAAGACGGCCTGGGTCAATGACCGGCGGGTGTCGGGCGAGGTGTTGCGGGATCTGTCGGAAACCTTGGTGGAATTGCACGGGCAGCATGATGACCGGGGGTTGTTGAACCCGCGCGGGCATCGGGCTTTGCTGGATGCTTTCGCAGGGCTGGACCTTGGCCCCGTGCGGGCGGCGTGGCGGGCGCAGGCGGCGGCGCGTGGGGCACTGGCCGAGGCGGAGGCGGCGCTGGAAGCCGCGCGGCGGGAAGAGGAATTCCTGCGGCACGCGGTGGCGGAGCTGGACAAGTTGAACCCCGAGCCGGGGGAGGAGGCATCGCTCGATGCCCGCCGTCGGATGATGCAGGGGGCGGAGAAGATCCGCGCCGATATTGCCCGGGCGCATCAGGCGCTGTCGGATCAGGCGGCGGAGGGGATGATGCGGGATGCCGTGCGCTGGCTGGAGGGCGCGGCGGAGCGGGCCGAGGGGCGGCTGGAGGGCGCGCTTGCGGCGCTGGACCGCGCGCTGATCGAGTTGGGCGAGGCGCAGCAGGGGGTGGAGGATTGCCTCGCGGCGCTGGAGTTCAATCCGGGCGAATTGGAGGCGATCGAGGAACGGCTGTTCGCGATCCGGGCGCTGGCGCGCAAGCATGGGGTGTTGCCCGACGATCTGGGGGCGTTCGCGGCCGAATTGCGGGCGCGGCTGGCGGCGCTGGATGGGGGCGTGGCAGGGATTGCAGCCAAGGCCAAGGCGGTGGTGCAGGCGGAGGCCGCCTATGCGGCGGAGGCGGGCCGCGTGACGGCGGCGCGGGTTGCGGCGGCGGGGCGGCTGGATGCGGCGATGGCGGCGGAACTGGCGCCGTTGAAGATGGAGCGGGCGGTGTTTGCCACCGAAGTGGGGCCGGGCGAGCCGGGACCGGAGGGCGCGGATGCGGTGACATTCACCGTGGCCACCAATCCGGGCGCGCCGTCGGGGCCGCTGAACCGGATCGCGTCGGGCGGGGAGTTGAGCCGGTTCCTGCTGGCGTTGAAGGTGTGCCTGACGGGGGATGCACCGGGGCTGACCATGATCTTTGACGAGATCGACCGGGGCGTGGGCGGGGCCACGGCGGATGCGGTGGGGCGGCGGTTGAAGGCGCTGGCAGAGGGCTGTCAGGTGCTGGTGGTGACGCATTCGCCGCAGGTGGCGGCGCTGGGGGCTTCGCATTGGCGGGTGGAGAAGCGGGTGGCGGGGGATGTGACCCTGTCCACGGTGACGGCGCTGGACCCTGCGGCGCGGGTGGAAGAGGTGGCGCGGATGCTGGCGGGGGATACCGTCACCGATGCGGCGCGCGAGGCGGCGCGGGCTTTGCTGACGGCCTAGGCGGCGCGGTGCATCGTTTGCCATGAATTTAATCACGCAGCTATGATCTGGGCGCATGGCGGCTTCGCGCCTGCGGCGCTGGAATGCTGCGCTGCGGCATCCTATCTTTCTGTCATCGGCAGAAGGAAAAAGACCATGTTTGAACGTGTCAAGAAACTGATCAGCAGCTTTCACATCCCGACGGTGGCAGAGCTGGAGCGGGAATATCTGAACGGCGCGGCGAACCGCGTGGATCTGGAATTCCGCCAGCGGCAGATCGACCGCGGCATGTTCCGCCGTTTCGACGGCTGATCGGCCGGATCTATTCGGCGAGGACCGTGAGCTGCGCGGCGAGCGCCTGCCAGCCCTGGGGCGTGGCGGCGAGGGTCGCTGACAAGAGAAGCGCACAGCGGGGCAGGTCTGCCCCGCTTTCATTTTGGGCCCCGGTCACGACAAAGCGTTGTGCGATCAGGGCCGCGCCGGGGCCGAGGGGCCGGAGGCGCAGTTTCCCCTTCACCAGACGTGCGGCGCGAAAAACCCCGGCGAATTCGGCGGCGAGTGCCGCCTCGATCGCGGGGCGGCCTTCGGCATGCTGGCCGGTGGGGGTGACGAGATCGGCGCCTTCGGCCATCAGCGTGGCGAGGGCGGGGGCATCCTGCGCCGAGAAGGCGGTGGCGAAGGCGCGGGGGAAATCTTCGGGGGTCATGGGCGTTCCTGCTTTGGCGGCAGGATAGGCGAGGCGCGTCTCAGGTGCCAGCGATGCGGGCGAGGGTGGGGGCAAGATCGCCGTAACCGGTCAATCTCCGCTCATAGGCAAGGCCAAGGCGGGCGGCGCAGTCGCGGGCCTTGGCATCGAGCGCGGGATCGTCGATCTGGGCCTGATGGACGAGCTTGGTGTAATTGCCGAAATACATGTCGCGCAATTCGGGGTGCCGGTCGAGGCCCATGGGCCGCCAGACGAAGGCATCGAATTGGCGGACGAGGAAATCGGTCAGGTAGAAGGCGGTGAATTCGGTTTCCGCCTTTTCGGCAAAGGCGGCGTTGCCTTCAAAAAACGAATAACAATGCGGGCCTTCGACCATTTCTACGCCCAGTTCCTTGCACTTTTCCTGCAATAGCCCGCCTGTGCCGCAATCGGCATAGACGATGAAGAGCCGGTCGTATGCGGCGCGGTGCTGGGTCACGGATGCCTCTACCGCAGAAGGGATGCGGTCGGGCCAGAGGTGCAGGTTGGCGGGCAGGCATTGCAGATCGAGGTGATCCCAGCCGTTCATCCGCTTCAGCGCGAGGATTTCATGGGCCAGCGCCCCGCAGGCGATGAGCAGGATACGGCCCTGCGCTGCCGGGGCGAGGCCCTGTTCGGTGAGGGTGTCGTCGTCTGGCGCGTCTGTGTCTGGCGCGTCTGGCCCGGTCAGCGCCATTGCCGTGCGCCGAGGATCAGGCTGCCTGCGAGGGCGGCGAGGCCCAGGGCCACGAGCGGCAGGTCGGCCCAGACGGCCACGCCGATGGTAAGGCCCGCGGCGAGGATGACGAAGGCGATCAGGGCAAGGAAATGGGTGAGCGGCATCATGGGCAGCATCCTTTCCCTGTGAAGATGGCGCGCTGCGCGGGGAAAGCCAAGGGTTCGTCGCGGAAGGGTGATGAGGGCCACCCGTCGCTGACCCTCCCCCGCATGCGGGGGAGGGGGTGGGCTGTGTCAGGCACCGATCTGGTTGTGCTTGCGGGCGACGAATTGCTTGGCGGTTTCCACCGCCACGGCGGCATCGCGGCAATAGGCATCGGCGCCGATCGCCTTGCCGAACTCTTCGTTCAGCGGCGCGCCGCCGACGAGGACGATGTAATCGTCGCGCAGGCCCTTTTCCTTCATCGTGTCGATCACGACCTTCATGTAGGGCATGGTCGTGGTGAGCAGCGCCGACATGCCGAGGATGTCGGGCTTTTCCGCCTCAAGCGCCTCGATGTATTTTTCGACCGAGTTGTTGATGCCGAGGTCGAGCACCTCGAAGCCCGCGCCTTCCATCATCATGGCGACGAGGTTCTTGCCGATGTCGTGGATGTCGCCCTTGACGGTGCCGATGACCATTTTCCCCATGCGCGGCGCGCCGGTTTCAACCAGCAGGGGCTTCAGGATGGACATGCCGGCCTTCATCGCATTGGCGGCGAGCAGCACTTCGGGCACGAAGAGGATGCCGTCGCGGAAGTCGGCGCCGACGATGGTCATGCCCGCCACCAGCGCCTTGGTCAGCACATCGTAGGGTGTCCAGCCGCGTTCGATGAGGATGTTGACGCCTTCCTCGATCTCTTCCTTCAGACCGTCGTAGAGGTCGTCATGCATCTGCAGGACAAGCTCGTCATCAGAGAGTTCGGACAGGATGATCTCGTCTTCGTCGGCCATGGTGGCGTTCCCTTTGGGGTATGCATTCGTAGTCTGCATGATCCGAAAGCGTCCTGCAGACTTATCGGATAGCGACATGCCCCGGATGAAAGCCGACAGCAAGGGGTCGCGGGTGAAATGGGCGTGACATTTGTTCCATCTTTGTTCTAGTTTGGGGTATGGAACAGGTGGATGGAATCCTGCCGGGGCGTCGGGTGCGGGCGCGGGGGGCCTTGTCGAATGCGGCGGGGCGGTTCGAGGCGCGTGGCGTGGCGGGATTTGCCGATGGCTGGGCGCCGGTAGAGGCGCATCTGGTCCGCACCGAGGTGCGGGTGGAGCGGGCGCGGTCGGCGTTGACATTCAACCGGTCGCCGGATTTGCCCTTTGACCGGTCGGTGAATCCCTATCGGGGGTGTGAGCATGGTTGTGTCTATTGTTTCGCGCGGCCGAGCCATGCGTTTTTGAACCTGTCGCCGGGGCTGGATTTCGAGACCCGGCTGATTGCACGACCGGGGATCGGGGCGGTGCTGGCGCGGGAATTGCGGGCGAGGGGCTATCGCGTGGCGCCGGTGGCGATTGGCACGAATACCGACCCGTATCAGCCGTGTGAGGCGGAGTATCGCGTGATGCGCGAGGTGGTGGAGGTGCTGGCGGGGTGCGATCATCCGCTGGCGATCACCACCAAGGGCACGCTGATCGAGCGCGACCTTGACCTGCTGGCGCCGATGGCGGCGAAGGGGCTGCTGCGGGTGGGGGTGTCGGTGACGACGCTGGATGCGGGCCTGTCGCGGCGGATGGAGCCACGGGCGGCGCTGCCTGCGCGCCGGCTGGAGGTGATAAGGCGGCTGACGGCGGCGGGGGTGCCGGTGCGGGTGATGGTGTCGCCGGTGATCCCGGGGCTGACGGATCACGAGATGGAGGCGATTCTGGCGGCGGCGAAGGAGGCCGGGGCGGTGGGGGCGTCGTGGATCATGCTGCGGCTGCCCCTGGAGGTGGCGGGGCTGTGGCGGGAGTGGCTGGAGGCGGCGGAACCGGGACGGGCGGCCAAGGTGATGGCGCGGGTGCGCGAGGCGCGTGGCGGCAAGGATTACGATGCCGAATGGGGCAAGCGGATGCGGGGCGAAGGGCTGTTTGCGGGGCTGATCGCGCAGCGGTTTGACAAGGCGGTGGCGCGGCTGGGGCTGGCGCAGGTGTTGCCTGCCTTGCGCTGCGATCTGTTCCGGCCCCCGGTTCTGCCGGGGGATCAGCTCCGGCTCTTCTAGAGCGCCCGCCAGCCGATATCGCGGCGGCAGAAGCCTTCCGGCCAGTCGATGGCATCGACCATGGCGTAAGCCTTTTGCTGCGCCTCGGCCAGGGTGGCCCCGCGGGCCGTGACGTTCAGGACGCGGCCGCCGGTGGCGGTTATGGCGCCGTCGCGTTCTGTGGTGCCCGCGTGGAACACCATCTGCGACGAGGTTTCGGGAAGGGTGTCGAGGCCCCTGATCACGCTGCCTTTGCTGTAGGGGCCGGGATAACCCTTGGCGGCCATGACGACGGTGAGGGCGTGGTCATCGGCCCAGTTGACGCGGATCTCGTTCAGGCGCCCCTCGGCGCAGGCCAGGAGCAGGTCCAGCGCCTGTGCGCCGAGGCGCATCATCAGCACCTGACATTCAGGGTCGCCGAAGCGGGCGTTGTATTCGACCAGGCGGCCCTGGCCGTGTTCGATCATCAGACCGGCGTAAAGGACGCCCTGATAGGGCGTGCCGCGCCGGGCCATTTCGCGGATGGTGGGAAGGATGATCTCCTCCATCGCGCGGGCAGCGATCGCGTCGGACAGGACCGGGGCGGGGGAATAGGCGCCCATGCCACCCGTGTTGGGGCCAGTATCGCCGTCGCCCACCCGCTTGTGATCCTGCGCGGTGCCGATGGGCAGGGCGTTCGTGCCATCGGTGAGGATGAAGAAGGAGGCCTCTTCGCCCGTCATGAATTCCTCGATCACCACTTCGGCGCCAGCGGCCCCGAATTCGCCGCCGAACATGTCGTCGATGGCGGCGAGCGCCTCGGATTCCGTCATGGCGACGATGACGCCCTTGCCTGCGGCAAGCCCGTCGGCCTTGACCACGATGGGCGCGCCTTGGGCGCGGATGTAGTCGCGGGCGGGGGCTGCCTCGGTGAAGCGGGCATAGGCGGCGGTGGGGGCGGCGCAGGCGTCGCAGATGTCCTTGGTGAAGGATTTGGAGGCTTCGAGTTGGGCGGCGGCGGCAGAGGGGCCGAAGGTGAGGATGCCTGCGGCGCGGGTGGCATCGGCCACGCCTGCGGCGAGGGGGGCTTCCGGGCCGACGATGACGAAGTCGATGGCGTTTTCTTCGCAGAAGGTGACGACGGTCTGGCCCGACAGGATGTCGATATCGGCGCATTCGGCGATCTGGGCGATGCCCGCATTGCCGGGGGCCACGATCAGGCGGTCAGTCTTGGGGTTCTGCTTGACGGCCCAGGCGAGCGCGTGTTCGCGGCCACCGGAGCCGAGGATGAGGATGTTCATGGCTGTGACCCCTGTTCTGCCTGGGGCGGCTATACGGGGGGAGGGGGGAGGGGTGCAAGCGATGGGGCGCGCCGGGGGCGAAATCTGACGCAGATTTCGCGGCGATCTTTGACGCGAAAATCGTTTGGCGCGGCGGTGAAAGCTGGGCGGCGGAATTTGCGTCAAATTCCGCGTCGATTTCTGCGTCAGAAATCGGCTTTGGGGTGCTTTCCCTTGGTCTGCGCGCGACTTACAGTCGGCCCATCAGACGGAGAGACGCATGGACCTGTTCGAGGACGCCCCGGCCCCGCAGGGCAATCAGCCGGAATATACCGTGTCGGAGCTGTCCGGTGCGGTGAAGCGGGTGATCGAGGGGGAATTCGGGCTGGTGCGGGTGCGGGGCGAGGTGGGGCGGGTGTCGCGGCCTGCTTCGGGGCATCTCTATTTCGACCTGAAGGATGATCGCAGCGTGATTGCGGCGATTTCCTGGAAGGGGCAGGTGGCGCGGATGCAGGTGCGCCCGGAAGAGGGGATGGAGGTTGTCGCCACGGGGCGGATGACCACCTTTCCGGGGCAGTCGAAGTATCAGCTGATCGTCGAGGATGTGGCGCCTGCGGGGGCGGGTGCGCTGATGGCGATGCTGGAGAGGCGCCGCGCCGCGCTGGCGGCGGAGGGGTTGTTCGACGCGGCGCGGAAGAAGGCCATTCCCTTTCTGCCGGGGGTGATCGGGGTTGTGACCTCGCCCTCGGGCGCGGTGATCCGGGACATTCTGCATCGGCTGCGCGACCGGTTTCCGCGCCATGTGCTGATCTGGCCGGTGGCGGTGCAGGGGCAGGATTGCGCGCCGCAGGTGGCGGCGGCAATCCGGGGCTTCAACGCCATTGCGCCGGGCGGAGCGATCCCGCGCCCGGACCTGATCATCGTGGCGCGCGGCGGCGGGTCGCTGGAGGAGCTGTGGGGGTTCAACGAGGAGATCGTGGTGCGGGCGGCGGCGTCATCCGACATCCCGCTGATTTCCGCCGTCGGCCATGAGACGGATACGACGTTGATCGACTTTGCCGCCGACCGGCGCGCGCCGACGCCCACGGCGGCGGCGGAGATGGCGGTGCCGGTGCGGCTGGAACTGCTGGCGGCGGTGGATGGGTTGGGCGCACGGGCGGTGCGGGCGGCGGTGGCGGGCGTGGGCCTGCGTGGGCAGCGGCTGCGCGATCTGGGCCGGGCCTTGCCGCGCCCCGAGGCGCTGACCCAGGGCGCGGCGCAGCGGCTGGACCTGTGGGGCGGTCGGCTGGGCGCGGCGCTGGGGATGGCGGCGGCGCGGAAGCGGCAGGTGTTCGAGGCGCGGGCGGGGCTGGTGCGGCCGGAACTGCTGCTGGGGCTGGTGGCGCATCGGCGGCGCGATCTGGGTGAGCGTGCGCGCGGGATGGAGATTGCGCTGGAGCGGCGGCGCGAGCGGGTGACGGCGCGGGTGGAGGTTTTGGGCGAGCGGTTGCAGCCCGCCTTGGCGCGGGTCATTGCCGGGGCCGAGCGGACGACACGCGACGGGCAGGTCAAGCTGGAGGCGTTGACCGCGCGGCTGGAGGCAGCGCCACGCGCGCGCCTTGCCGCGCTGTCGCAGCGGCTGGAGGCCTTGGACCGCACGCGGGCGACGCTGGGCTATGCCGAGACCTTGCGGCGCGGCTATGCCGTGGTTCGGGGCGATGGGGTGGTGGTCACGACCAGGGCCGAGGCGGAGAAGGCGGCGGCGCTGGAGATCGAGTTTGCCGATGGGCGGTTGGCGCCAGGTGGCAAGGCGCGGGCGCGCAAGGCGGAGGGGGGGCCGGAACAGGGATCGCTGTTCTGAGGCCGCTTTTTGTCACCGGGCTGTTGCGGGAGTTGTGTGAGACAAAAATCTTCGAAGATTTTTGCAAATTTCTTCGAAGAAATTTGGGTCAGACGCCGACATCCGGGCCGGGGCAGGAAAGCGGTTCGCTGCTCTGGCCGACCTCTGACAGCGAGGTGCCGCCATCCGCGCCCATGAAGATGGCGCGCAACCCGCTGGCTTCACGGAAGAACCGCCAGCATTGCGTGTCGGGATCGTTGTCATAGACAAAGCAGATATTGCCCCGGTCTTCGAACCAGTGACCGTATTGGCACTGGTCTGCGGTGAAGGCCCAGATCACGCGGCGGCCGGGCAGGTACTGTTCCGACCCCCAGACCACGCCGTCCTGTGCATAGGACAGGGTCTTGCCGGTGGCGTAGGCCTCGAACTCGGAGGCTGTGAGGGGGGCGTCGGCGACCGCCAGCAGGTCCTGGGCCAGGACGGGTGTGCCAAGGGCGAGGCAGAGGGACAGGGTGGCAAGGCGCATGATGGCTCCGGTCGATTGCGCGGACCATGCCAGAGCGCGCAGGATTTGGCGAGTCACGCCTGCGTTGCGGGGTCTGGTGGCGCGGGCGGGGCGGTGAGGCGGGCGAGATGGGGTTTCATCAGGCGCCGCCAGAGCGGCGGGAAGAGGGCGAGCGTGCAGGCCAGGGGCAGGGGCCAGGGCAGGCGGGGCGCGTCCTCGGGCAGGCGCAGGGCGGGATAGGGCCGGCCGGGGTGGCTGTGGTGGTCGGAGTGGCGCGGGGCGTTCAGGAGGAGCGCGGACGAGAACCAGTGCGCGGTGTTCCACGAATGCTGCACGCCGACGGGTTCCGGCCTGCCATCCGGCCCGGTGGCGCGGGTCAGGCCGTAATGCTGGACATAGTCCGACAGGTGGATCTGGATCTGGGCATGGGCGGCGAGGAGGAGCCACAGAATGACGCCGGTCCAGCCGCTGATCAGGGCGGCGAGGCTGAGGGCGGCGGCGCCGATCAGGCCATAGAGCGCATAGGGGTGGAGGCCCCTGGCGCTGCGCGCGCGCAGGGCGGTTTCGGCGGCGAGTCCGGCGCGGAACCCCCCGAGCGAGGCGCGGGGCAGATAGCGCCAGAAGCCCGTGCCGCGGCGGGCGGTGGCGGGGTCTTGGGCCGTGGCGACATGGCGGTGGTGGACGAGGCGGTGGCTGGAGGCGTGATGGCCGATCAGCAGCCAGCCATAGACCCAGATGCCGAGGCGGACATGGCGGCGGCCGGGACGGTGGATCAGTTCATGTGCCGCGGGATGGGCGATCTGGCCGAGCCAGAGGCCGGCACCGGCGATGAGGGCGATCTTTTCCGCAAGGGTGAGGGTGGCGCCGGTGGCCCCGGCGATGGCGAGCGGCGGCAGGGCCAGTGCAATGAGGGCAAGGAGGCCGAGGAGGATGTCGGCGGCGGGAAACTCGGCCCCCTCGGGCGGGTCGGCCTCGACGAGCGGCAGGAGTTGGTCGATCAGGGCGGAGAGGAGCGCCATGTAGAGGAGGGCCAACCAGAGCCACGCACCCCCCAAGGCTGCGCCAAGGGCGAAGAGGGCGGCGGGTGCAAGCGTTGCCGCCGCGAAGGCGGTCATCGGAATCGGGGGAACCGGGATCGGGGGCACCGGGATCTGGGGACGGGGGGCGCTACTCATGACGGGGTGAGGATAGCATCCGGCAGGGGAGGCGTCACCGGGGGTTTGGGCGGGCTGCGGGTGGTGTCTTTGTCGCAGCGACGCGCGGGGTGGCGGCGGTGGATGGGTATTTTCTGCCAAGGTGAAGGGGATGGGGTCATGCTGTCCGGGCGGCCTTGGTGGCCTGACGTCCCGGCAAGCCCATCGGGGGCATCGGGATGCATGTGCCGGGGCCCTGGTCGCTTGAAAGCGCCGGGGTGGTGCGGTCGGGCCTTCCGTTGTGCCGTTGAAGGGATTAGGTGACGGAAGGGCCACAGGCGGAAAGGGGCGGCATGTCCTTCTTCAAGAAACTGCGCGACAGGATGTTCCGGTCTTCGGACAAGATCGGTGAGGGGCTGGAGGCGCTTGTCGCTGCGGAGGAGGCGCCGGCCGAGGCCGCGCCGCCCGTCGCAGCGGATGCGCCGCAATCAGCACCCGTGCCGCAGGCCGCGCCGCAGGTGCAGCCGCAGCCCGAGCCCGCGCCGAGGGCCGAGGCGAGGCCCGGTCTGATCGGACGCATCTTCGGCGGTGGGGCGGCGGTGGAAGAGCCGCGGCGGCTGGTCGATGATGCGATGCTGGAAAGCCTGGAAGAGGTGCTGATCCAGGCCGATATGGGGGTGGAGACGGCGGTCCGGGTGACGGCGAACATCGCCGAGGGACGGTTCGGAAAGCGGATCACCACGCGCGAGTTGAAGGCGGCGCTGGCGGGCGAAGTGGCGCGGATCATGGAACCTGTCGCGCGGCCTTTGCCGATATACCCGAAGCGGCCGCAGGTGGTGCTTGTGGTCGGCGTGAACGGGTCGGGCAAGACCACCACGATCGGCAAGCTGGCGAGCCAGTTCAAGGCGGCGGGCAAGAGCGTGGTGATCGCGGCGGGCGACACTTTCCGCGCGGCGGCGGTGGAGCAGTTGCAGATCTGGGGCACGCGCGCCGGGGTGCCGGTGCTGACTGCGCCTGAGGGGAGCGATCCCGCGAGCCTTGCCTTTGACGCGCTGACGCAGGCGCAGGCGCAGGGGGCTGACCTGTTGCTGATCGACACTGCGGGGCGGTTGCAGAACCGGCAGGATCTGATGGAGGAATTGGCCAAGATCGTGCGGGTGATCCGCAAGGTGGATGCCACCGCGCCGCATAACACCCTTCTGGTGCTGGATGCGACGACGGGGCAGAACGCGCTGAGCCAGGTGGAGATCTTCCGCAAGATCGCCGATGTGACGGGGCTGGTGATGACCAAGCTTGACGGCACGGCCAAGGGGGGTGTGCTGGTGGCGCTGGCCGACAAGTTCGGGTTGCCCATCCATGCCATCGGGGTGGGGGAGCAGATCGACGACCTGTCGCCCTTTGACCCGGAGGAATTTGCGCAGGCCTTGGTGGGGCTGGACGCGTAGGGGCGGTGACGGACTGGCTGCTCTCCATTGCGGGCACGCCGGCGGGGATGAGGTTGGCCCTGGCGCTGGCCTTGACCTCGGCCCTGGCCCATGCGGTGTTCGGGGCCTTGCAGAAGGGGCAGCATGACCCATGGCTTTCGCGGGCGTCGATCGACTTATGGATCTTCCTGTTCAGCCTGCCCTTGGCGCTGTTTGCGGTGCCCTGGCCGCGGGGGTTTGAATGGCTGGTGCTGCTGGGGGCGCTGGGGATTCACTTTGCCTACAAGCTGACCATGGCGCTGGCCTATGAGCGGGCGGCCTATACGGTGGTGTACCCTGTGGTGCGGGGGACCGGGCCGCTGGCGACACTGGCCTTTGCGGCGCTGTTTCTGGGCGAGCATTACCGCGCGCTGCAATGGGGAGGCGTGGCGCTGTTGTCGGGGGCGATCCTGACGCTGGCGGCGGTGAACCTGCGGGGGGTTCGGATCGGGCGAGGGGCGCTGTATGCGGGGCTGGCCTGGGCGCTGGCGGGCGGGTTGCTGGTGGCCGTTTATACCACCTATGACGCCTGGGGCATCCGGCTGACGCCGGATCCGTTCACGTTTCTCGCGTGGTTCTTTCTGATCACGGCGGTGGATTTCCCCGCGCTGATGGCGGTGCGGCTGGCGCAGGGGCGAGCGGTGCTGCCGCGCCTGCGGCCCTTGATCCTGCGGGGGGTGGTGGGGGCGCTGGTGGCCTTTGTCAGCTTTGGCGGCGTGATGCTGGCCACGCGTCTGGGCCGGGTGGGCGAGGTGGCGGCGCTGCGGGAGACATCGACCGTGTTTGCCGCGATGATCGGCTGGGCGGTGTTGGGCGAAAAGGTGGGCATGGTGCGCGCGGCGCTGATGGGGTTGATTGCGCTGGGCGCGATCCTGGTGCAGATCGGGTGACGGATATGAGAAGGCAGGATGACATGACCGACATGACGCCGGAAAAGAAGGTGAACCCCGGGGTGAAGCTGGCGCTGGAACTGGGTCCGGTGGCGCTGTTCTTTGCGGGTTACGTGATGCTGAAGGACCGCTTGTTCAGCTTTGGCGGCACGGACTATGACGGTTTCATCGTGGTCACGGCGCTGTTCATTCCGCTGATGCTGGTGACGACTGGCATCCTGTGGTGGCTGTCGGGCAAGCTGTCGAAGATGCAGGTGGCGACGGTGGTGCTGGTGGTGCTGTTCGGGGGGATGTCGGTCTGGCTGAATGACGAGCGGTTCTTCAAGATGAAGCCCACGATGATCTATCTCTTGTTCGGCGGCATCCTCGGGTTCGGGCTGCTGCGCGGGCAAAGCTATCTGCGTGTGGTGATGGAAGAGGCGCTGGCCTTGCAACCCGAGGGGTGGATGATCCTGACCCGGCGACTGTGCGCGTTCTTTTTCGCGCTGGCCGTGGCGAATGAGGCGGTGTGGCGGCTGATGTCCACCGAGGCCTGGGTGAATTTCAAGACCTTCGGGCTGACGGCGGCCCTGTTCGTGTTCTTCATGACGCAGGGCGGGCTGTTGAGCCGCTATGGGATTGAAGAGGACAAGCAGAAGTAAGATCTGGGCAGTGGGTGAGCCCGCGCCGGGGCGGCGCGGAACCACCCACCCCACGGTGCCCGGAATGGAAAAGGGCGGCCCGGGGGCCGCCCTTTTCGCATGTCTGCCGTGGCGGATTATGCCAGGGCGAGGTTCGTCGCGGATTCGCGACCGTTGCGGTCACGCTCCAGATCGAAGGTGACGGCCTGGCCGTCATTCAGGCCGCGCAGGCCTGCGCGCTCCAGCGCGGTGATGTGGACGAACACGTCCTTGGTGCCGCCTTCCGGGGCGATGAAGCCGAAGCCTTTGGTGGCGTTGAACCATTTCACGGTGCCGTTGGCCATCGTGAGATCTCCTGTCGAATGTGCCACCCGCGGATGTGCGGTGGCCTGGCTCAGGGTCGTGTCAAGCTCGCGTCTGACAGCCCGAGGGAAGACAGAAGGTCGAAAGATCGAATAAAGCCCGTTCCGTATGCGCCCTTTCGGGGGATGTGGCAAGGAGATTCGGGCCCTGCGATGCAACCGTCGGCGGAAAAGGGCGGCCTTTAGGGGCCGCCCTTTCAAATTCGTTCGAACGAATTTGCAAATTTCTTCGAAGAAATTTGGACTTAGCGCTTGAAGAGGATTTCCTGCGCCTTGCGGTCGGTGGTGTTGTTGTTCCGCATGTCGGCCCCCACGGCCGCGCCCTTCACAAAGGCGGGGCGGGCGGCGAGTTCGTCGAGCCAGCGCTTGAAGTTGGGCTTGTCGTCCAGCGTCTGCTGCTGGCCTTGCCAGCCCATCGCCCAGGGCCAGATGGCGAAATCGGCGATGGAGAGAAAATCGCCCGCGGCGTAGCGGGTCTTGGCAAGCTGGCGGTCGAGGACGCCGTAGAGGCGGCCCACCTCGCGGCGGTAGCGATCCTTGGCGTAGGGCAGGTCGTGGGGCGGGTCCATCGCGGGGGCGTAGGTGAGGAAATGATGCGCCTGTCCCGCCATGGGGCCGACGCCGCCCATCTGCCACATCAGCCATTGTTCGACCGCCGCCTGTTCGCGGGCGTTGGAACCGCCGAACTTGCCGGTCTTGCGGACGAGGTATTGCAGGATCGCGCCGGATTCGAAGATCGAGATGGGCTGGCCATCCGGGCCTTCGGGATCGGTGATGGCGGGCATCCGGTTGTTCGGCGCGATGGCGAGGAATTCGGGCTTGAACTGATCGCCCGCGCCGATGTTGACGTAATGGACGCTGTAGGGAAGGCCCATTTCTTCCAGTGCGATGGTGATTTTCTTGCCGTTGGGGGTGGGCCAGTAATGCAGGTCGATGGGGGCGGTCATGGCGGCTCCTTTTCCGTTTGGCATGATGTTGCGGCATCGCGGCGCCGGAACAAGGCGCAAAATGCGCCACACCCCTGTGCGCTGGTGCATGCGGGGGGCAGGGCGTTGACCTTTGCCGCCAAGGGGCGTATCGCGCGGATGTGGCGCTTTGTTACCGGATTGCGGGCCACGTTAAACAAGCCGCTAAAGAGGTTTCGGGCTTTCGCCCCGGCGCCTCTGGGTTTTGCCGGGGCTTTTTCTTGGCCGGAGGCCGCAGACGATGACCGATTGGAAGACGCGCACGAAGCTGGTGCATGAGGGAACCCGCCGCAGCCAGTATGGCGAGATGGCGGAGGCGATCTTCCTGACCCAAGGCTTTGCCTATGACAGCGCCGAGGCGGCTGAGGCGCGGTTCGTGAAGGCGGGGGAGGATGAGTTCATCTATGCCCGCTATGGCAACCCGACGACGCGGATGTTCGAGGAACGCATCGCGGCGCTGGAGGGGACGGAGGATGCCTTTGCCACGGCGTCGGGCATGGCGGCGGTGAATGGCGCGCTGACCGCGATTCTGCGGGCGGGGGATCATGTGGTCAGTTCCCGCGCGCTGTTCGGGTCTTGTCTGTATATCCTTGAAGAGGTGCTGACGCGCTATGGCGTGAAAGTGACCTTTGTCGATGGGGCCGATCTGGAGCAGTGGCGCGCGGCGGTGGTGCCGGGGACCAAGGCGGTGTTCTTCGAATCCATGTCGAACCCGACGTTGGAGTTGGTGGATATTCGCGCGGTGTCCGAGATTGCACATGCGGTGGGCGCTGTGGTGATCGTGGACAACGTCTTTGCCACGCCGATTTTCTCACGCGCGGTGGAGCAGGGGGCGGATGTGGTGGTTTATTCCACCACCAAGCATATCGACGGGCAGGGGCGCGCCTTGGGCGGCGTGGTTTGCGGCACGAAGGAGTGGATCCGCAAGGTACTTGAGCCTTACATGAAGCATACCGGCGGGTCGATGAGCCCGTTCACGGCCTGGATGCATCTGAACGGGATGGCGACGCTGGATCTGCGGTGCCGGGCGATGGCCGACAGTGCCCTGACCATCGCGCGGGCGCTGGAGGGTGAGGCGCGGGTGACGAAGGTGATCTATCCGGGGCTGGAGAGCCACCCGCAGCATGCACTTGCCATGGCGCAGATGGGATCGGGCGGCACACTGGTGACGTTCGAGGTGGCAGGCGGCAAGGAAGCGGCGTTCCGTTTCATGAACGCGCTGGAAATTGCCAAGATCTCCAACAACCTGGGCGATGCAAAGACCATCGCCACCCATCCCGCCACGACCACCCACCAGCGCCTGCCGCAGGACCAGAAGGATAGCCTGGGCATCACGCCGGGGCTGATCCGGCTGTCGGTGGGGTTGGAGGATGCGTCCGACCTGATCGCCGATCTGCGGCAGGCTTTGGCGGCGATCTGAGGGCTGTGCCCAGTGTCGTGACTGGCCCCTTGTAAGGCCCGTGTCGGATTCGTGAGCAAAGTGACCGCCATGCGTCATTCCCATGTGATGCCTGCGCCCCTATATTGACGTTCTGTCGCACCTTGCCCGGGTGCGGCGGAGTGATCCGGGTGTCCCCGGGCCGCGTATACCTGCTGACATTGAAGGCGACCCTTCGGGTTGCCGGAACCGAAAGGCTGCTGCCATGAATATCCATACACCTGAAATCGACCGTCAGCCTTCGCGCGAGGAGGCCGAGGCTGCGCTTGCCGTGCTGCGGCGCTGGGCGGGGAAGGCGTCGGATGCGGAAATCGCGCGGCTGGATTCCGCCGTAGGTTATTTGCTGCCGGGCGAGGGCTATCCGGCGTTGAGCCGCGCCTATCCGGAGGATTTCGCGGTGGATGGGGCCTACAAGGACAGCCTGCCCGATCTGCAGAACGGGCCTGCCAGCCTGATCCGGGGCGAGAAGGCGCTGATCCAGCATGTGGGGATTTCCAATTTCCGCCTGCCGATCCGCTATCGCACCCGCGACAATGGCGACCTGACGCTGGAAACCAGCGTGACGGGGACCGTTTCGCTGGAGGCCGAGAAGAAGGGCATCAACATGAGTCGCATCATGCGGTCCTTCTATGCCCATGCGGAGCGGGATTTCAGCTTTGCGGTGATCGAGCATGCGCTGGAGGATTACAAGCGCGACCTGGAAAGTTTCGATGCGCGCATCCAGATGCGGTTTTCCTTTCCGGTGAAGGTGGGATCGCTGCGGTCGGGCCTGTCGGGCTGGCAGTATTACGACATCGCGCTGGAACTGGTGGATGTGGCCGGGGTGCGCAAGAAGATCATGCATCTGGATTTCGTCTATTCGTCCACCTGCCCCTGTTCGCTGGAACTGAGCGAGCATGCCCGGCGCACGCGCGGGCAGTTGGCGACGCCGCATTCGCAGCGGTCGGTGGCGCGCATCTCGGTCGAGGTGAAGGCGGGCAAGTGCCTGTGGTTCGAGGATCTGATCGGCCTCGCCCGCGCGGCGGTGCCGACGGAGACGCAGGTCATGGTGAAGCGCGAGGATGAGCAGGCCTTTGCCGAATTGAACGCGGCGAACCCGATCTTTGTCGAGGATGCGGCGCGCAGTTTCTGCCAAGCGCTGAAGGGCGATGCGCGGATCGGTGATTTCCGCATCGTGGCCAGCCATCAGGAAAGCCTGCACAGCCATGACGCGGTGAGCGTGCTGACCGAAGGCCCCACCTTCGCGCAAGAAAGCCTGGATCCGCGGCTGTTCCAGACGCTCTATCACGTCGGATAACCAGGGGACGGTGGCGCCGGACCGTATGGAAGGCCCGGTTCGCGCCGGGCCTTTTCCTTTGCGCCCTGCGGTGGGTCGGGCGCGGGGCGCAGGGCCGGCTTGCCTTGTGTGCTGCGCGTGATACACCCCGGACAGCGCATATGCAGCCAAGGCCTGTCGTGGTTGATTTCCGGCCCATAGCCTATGTCTTTGGACGTATCCTGATCGTTCTGGCGATCCTGATGCTGGCGCCGGCCGTCGTGGACTGGAGCGCGGGGGACCGCAACGCAGAGGCCTTTCTGATGTCGGCGCTGGTGGCGGGCGGCATCGGCGGGGCGATGGCGCTGAGCACATCGAACGGGATGGGCGGGGCCTTCGACGTGCGGCAGGCCTATCTGCTGACGGCGGTGATCTGGTTCGGTCTGCCGATCTTTGCCGCCTTGCCCTTCATCATCGGTGTGCCGCATCTGCGGTTCACCGAAGCCTATTTCGAGGCCGTGTCTGGGATCACGACGACCGGCGCGACGGTGATCTACGGGCTGGATGACATGCCGCCGGGGATGAACCTGTGGCGGGGGCTGCTGAATGGCGCGGGCGGGCTGGGGATCGCCTTTGTCGCCATGATCTTTCTGCCGGTGATGCGGGTGGGCGGGATGCAGTTCTTCCGCACCGAAGGTTTCGACACCTTCGGCAAGGCGCTGCCGCGGGCGACGGACATCGCGAAAGAGCTGCTGGCGGTCTATATGGGCCTGATCCTTGCGGCGGGGTTGACCTTTGCCGCGATCGGCATGACGCCGCTGGATGCCACGGTGCATGCGATTGCGGCGATTGCGACGGGGGGATTTTCGCCGCGCGACGGGTCTTTCAACCCCTATGCGGGGGCCGGGGAGTATCTGGGCGCGCTGTTCATGATCCTGGGGAGCCTGCCCTATGTGCGATATGTGCAGCTCGTGCATGGATCGGCGGGACCGCTTTGGCGGGATGCGCAGGTGCGGACCTATCTGAAGCTCTTGGGTTATGCGGTGGGGTCGGTGACGCTGTGGCGATGGTGGACATCGGACATGGAATTCGAGGACGTGTTCCGCGAGGCACTGTTCAACCTGACCTCGATCATTTCATCGACCGGATTCTTTTCGGGCAGTTTCGCAGGCTGGGGCGGGTTCATGCTGCCGGTCGCCTTTCTGATCGGGATGATGGGGGCCTGTTCGGGATCGAGCGCGGCGGGGCTGTCGGTGTTCCGGGTGCAACTGATCTGGGCGGCGCTGGTGCAGCAGGTGCGGCAGATCAATTCGCCGGGGCGGGTGGCGCCGGTGAAATACGATGGCCGCACGGTGGCACCCGACGTGATGGATGCGCTGATCCTTTATGTCGGCGGGTTCATCCTGACGCTGGGCGTGCTGACCGTGGCGATGACGCTGACGGGCGTGGATGCGCTGAGCGCGCTTTTCGCGGTCTGGACCTGTCTTGGCAACATCGGCTATGGCTTCGGGCCGATGGTCGAGCGGACCGGAACCTTTGTCGATTTCCCGGATGCGGCCAAATGGGTGATGACGGTTGCGATGATTTCCGGGCGGCTGGGGCTGCTGGCGATCTTTGTTCTGGTCCTGCCACGGTTCTGGTTGCGCTGATGCCCCGGGCGGTTGACAGCGGCAGCCGGTCGCCCCACTTTCGCGCCGATGATTGATGTCAGACCTGTCGCCCATGTCATCGGACTGGTGATCGTTGCGCTGGGCGTGGCGATGCTCTTTCCCATGGTGCTGGACTGGTCGGCGGGCGATCCCAACTGGCAGGCCTTTCTGAAATCCTCTGTCATCTGCCTGCTGGCCGGAGGAACGGTGGCGCTGGCCACGGCGAATGCGTTGGGGGGCGGGCTGACGCTGCAACAGATCTTTCTTCTGACGGTGTTCACCTGGGTGGCGGCCTGTTTCTTCGGGGCGCTGCCGCTGGTGCTGGGGGCGCCGCGTCTGGGCTGGCTGGATGCCATCTTCGAGGCGACATCGGGGCTGACCACAACCGGGGCCACGATGATCGTGGGGCTGGACGGGCTGCCGTTGGGCGCGAACCTGTGGCGGGCGATGCTGCAATGGCTGGGCGGCCTTGGCATCGTGATCGTGGCGATGCTGTTCCTGCCGGTGATGAAGGTGGGGGGGATGCAGTTCTTCCGGTCGGAAGGGTTCGACACGCTGGGCAAGGTCCTGCCGCGCGCCTTGGACATCTCGTCCGCGCTGGTGCAGATCTATGTCGCGCTGACCGTCCTGTGCGCGCTGACCTATGCCAGTCTGGGCATGACCGGATTCGAGGCCGTGGCGCATGCGCTGTCCACCGTATCGACGGGGGGGTTTTCCTCGTCGGATCAGTCCTTCGGCAAGTTTCAGGGTGCGCTGGAATATGCCGCCGTGGTGTTCATGCTGGCCGGAAGCCTGCCCTTCATCCGGTTCATCCAGGCCTGGCAGGGGGAATGGGTGCCCCTGTGGCGCGACCGGCAGGTGCGGGCCTATCTGCGCTGGAACGCCTATGCCATCGGGGCGATCGTGCTGGTCGAGATGATCACGCAGGACATCCCCTTCGAGACAGTGCTGCGCGAGACGATGTTCAACGTGGTGTCGATCTTTTCCGGCACCGGCTTCACCAGTGTCGATCTGTCGGCCTGGGGGGCCTTTCCCTTTGCGGTGATGTTCATTACCGGGCTGATAGGGGGATGCACCTCATCGACGGGCTGTTCGGTGAAGGTGTTCCGCTATCTGATCCTGTTTCAGGCGGTGAAGCTGCAACTGCGCCGTCTGTTTGCGCCGAATGGGGTGCATATGCTGCGCTATGACGGGCGCGCGGTGGATGATGACGTGCTGAACGCGGTGATTTCGTTCTTTACGCTCTTCATGCTGAGTTTCGGGCTCTTGTCGGTGGCGCTGGCGCTGACGGGGCTGGAGTTCAAGACGGCGGTGACGGCCGCCTGGACCGCGATTGCCAATGTCGGCCCGGCCTTCGGGCCGGAGGTGGCGCCCACGGGGGCGCTGGTCGCCTTTCCGGATGCGGCGAAATGGGTGATGATCTTCGGCATGCTGCTGGGACGGCTGGAGCTGATGGCCGTCTTCGTGATCCTGTTGCCGCGATTCTGGCGGAACTGATCACTCCCAGCAGGAGACGAGCACCGTCATCCGCGCGGCGTGCCGTGCCAGATCCTCGGGCGGGAGGGCGCCCTGACGGGTGGCCTGGGTCAGCGTCACCCCTTGCGCCTGAAGGGCGGCGGCGATGGCCGGACCTGTGGCCGCGAAGGCCACGCCTTCGGGCAGGATGCGGGCCGGATCGGTGGACGCGGGCAGGAGAAGCCCGAGCACGGCCCCGGTATTGTCAACGACCGGGCCCCCGACATCGCCCGGAAGGGCCGTGATGGCCAGCCGCTTCAGCCCTGCCTCGCCGGCCAGCCCTTCGGTCGCGGCCAGGGTGCCGAAGGTGAGGACGGGGGCAGGCAGCGCGTCCCCGTAGCTGTAGCCCGCGACAGCGATTTCGGCCCCCAGGCGGTTGGGGGCAAGCTGAAACTCGGCCGTGGCGGGCGGGCTGACAGGCGTGGCGGGTGCCACGAGGGCGATGCCGCCTGCGGGATCGGTGAAGGTGACACGGGCCTCCGTCCCGCCATCCAGCGTGATCCGCCCGCATTGGGCGACGGCATCGGCAGAGGTCAGGACAAGACCCGCAGCATCAATGAAGAAGCCCGAGCGGGTGAGGCGGGGCTTGCGCACCTCGAGCCCGGAAAGGAGGCCCGCTCTGGTGGCCCCGTCCATCGGCACGATGCCGGGATCGAGGGCGCGGTCGCCGACGGGGCGGAAGCTTGCTTCGATTGCCGGAAGGATGCGGTCGATGGGCAGGTCGGCGGCGGGGTTCCAGGTGACGATCCAGCCCTTGATCAGGCCGCGCGACAGTTCGGCATAGGCCTGGCTGATGACGGTGCCGCTTTCCCCGCGCAGGGTGAAGCTGCGTTCGCCGCGTTCGCGCGGGCCGGAAAGCGGCATGATCTCCAGCGTCTGCAGCGTGTCATAGAGGCCGTAAAGCGCCGAGCGGTCACCCGGTTGGCTGATCAGCGTGATGCGCAGCGCGTCAGAACCGTCCTTGGCGATGTAATGCACGAAGGGCGGTTCGTAATGGTCGAAGGCCACCAGCGCGGTGGGAAGGGTGACTTCGATCCCGGCTTCGGGTTCGGTTACGGTGGCAAGGCCGAGCGTGGCCTGTTCGGCCTGATAATTGGCAATCAGCGTGTCGCGCTGGAAGGTGGTCAGAATGCCGGTGGGTTCATATCCCATCGCCTCTTGCCAGGCGGCCATGGAGCCGCGCGTGCCGCGCCCGAAGGCGCCGTCGATGCCGCTGGTATAGAAGCCGAACCATTTGAGCGCGGTTTGCAGCAATTCGCGTTCGGATTGCGAGAGCAGGGACTCCGACTGGCGGGCCTGTTCGGGTGTTTCATCGGGGATCAGGGGAAGCGGTTCGGACGGGGGTTCGGAGGGCGGTTCGGGTTGGGGTTCTGCGTCGGCGACGGCTTCGCCTTGCGGGGCGGGATCGGTCGGAGGCGCGGCCTCGGCACTGGTCGCCTCTTCCATGAGCGCCGGTCCGACGGGCCAGAAGCTGCCCTGAAAGCCGCGGCCATCGGTGATGAAGCTGTCGGCGGGGACGAGGTTTTCGCGCAAGAGCCCGGCAAGGCGCGATTGCGCATCGGGCCGGGTGAAGGGGCCAAGCGTGATGACATGCCAGCCCGACCCGACGCGGTAGCCCTGCACATCATCGAACATGGCCTGCCAGGCGGCGGCGCGATCCTCGGCCTCGGCCAGCGAGGATTTGGCTTCGATCTGGATCCAGACTTGCGGTTCGCTCTGCTGCGCTGCGGCGGGGGAGAGGGACAGAAGGCACAGACCAAGGACAAGACAGGCAAGGACCAGACGCAGCATTCCGCAAAATCCATATTCGTTTCAAGGCCCGACCCTAGCAGAGCGTGCAGGGGATGCACACCCCCCGGGCTGCCCTGCGAGCATTGACCCTTTGCTGCCTGTTGCCTATGGAGGGGGCGGTTTTCAAGAGGGCCCGGTCATGGCTGACAGCGCAACGCTTCCCCGCAGTTTTCAGGAGATCATCCTGCGCCTGCAATCCTACTGGGGATCCAAGGGATGCGCTGTGCTGCAACCCTATGACATGGAGGTGGGGGCAGGCACCTTTCACCCTGCCACCACCCTGCGGGCGCTGGGGACAAAGCCCTGGGCGGCGGCCTATGTGCAACCGTCGCGCCGCCCGACCGACGGGCGCTATGGCGAAAACCCGAACCGTTTGCAGCACTATTACCAGTATCAGGTGATCATCAAGCCCTCGCCCCCCGATCTGCAGGATCTGTATCTGGGCAGCCTGCGGGCGATCGGGCTGGACCCGATGATCCATGACATCCGCTTTGTCGAGGATGACTGGGAAAGCCCCACGCTGGGCGCCTGGGGCCTGGGCTGGGAGGTGTGGTGCGACGGGATGGAGGTGAGCCAGTTCACCTATTTCCAGCAGGTGGGCGGGCATGATTGCCGCCCGGTTTCGGGCGAGCTGACCTATGGGCTGGAACGGCTGGCGATGTATGTGCTGGGGATCGACCATGTGATGGAGATGCCCTTCAACGACCCGGAGGCGCCGATCCCGCTGACCTATGGCGATATCTTCCGCCAGACCGAGGAAGAATACAGCCGCCACAATTTTGACGGGGCCACGACCGAGATGCTGTTTCAGCATTTCAAGGATGCCGAGGCGGAATGTGGGCGGCTTCTGGGGTTTGCGGCGGAGGATGCGAAATCAGGCAAGCGGATCGTCATGGCGCATCCGGCCTATGACCAGTGCATCAAGGCCAGCCACCTGTTCAACCTGCTGGACGCGCGCGGGGTGATTTCCGTGACCGAGCGGCAGGCCTATATCGGGCGGGTGCGGGCCTTGGCCAAGGCCTGCGCCGATGCCTTTGTCACGACGGAGGCGGCTGGCGCTGTTTCCGGGGGGGCGGCGGCGTGAATGGCAAGATCGTGGCGGGGGGTATCGTGGTGATCGGAGCGGTCGCGGGTATCGCGATGTATTGGTTGCAGGTCTATGCCTTCTATGAAGAGGCGGCCTTCGTGCCGGGTGAGGAAATCCGCCTGACGCTGATCGAGGGCGGGCAGGCAGAGCCGATCATCGCCGAGGATGTGCGCGGCATCGACAGCGAAAGCTCGCCCATCCGGTTTCGCGCCTGTTTCCGCACCCCGATGACGCAAGGGATGCTGACCGAGACCTACCGCATCTACGAGGGCGCGGTACCCAATGTGGCCCCGGGCTGGTTCGACTGCTTTGACGCGCAGGCCATCGGCACCGCCATCGAACGCGGCGAGGCGATCCCTTTCCTGTCGGAAGCCAATATTCACCCCGGCGTGGACCGTGTCGTTGCGGTTTTCCCCGATGGCCGGGCCTTTGCCTGGCACCAGTTGAACGCCTCGGCGAGCGAGTGACACCATGCCTGATCTGCTGATCGAACTGTTTTCCGAGGAAATCCCCGCGCGGATGCAGGCCAAGGCGGCGGCCGACTTGAAGCGTCTGGTGACGGATGGGCTGGTGGAGGCGGGGCTGACCTATGCCAGCGCCGGGGCCTTTTCCACGCCGCGCCGGTTGGTGCTGTCGGTGGAGGAACTGACCGCTGAGAGCCGGCCTGTGCGCGAGGAACGCAAGGGTCCGCGCGTGGACGCGCCCGCGGCCGCGCTGGAGGGGTTCCTGCGGTCCACCGGTCTGACGAAGGACCAGCTGGAGCTGCGCGACGACAAGAAGGCGCAGGTCTGGTTCGCGGTGATGGAAAAGCCGGGGCGCAGCGCCGATGCGATCGTGGCCGAGGTGCTGGAGGGGGTGATCCGCAACTTCCCCTGGCCCAAGTCAATGCGCTGGGGGTCTGGTGCGTTGCGCTGGGTGCGGCCCTTGCAATCCATCCTCTGCCTGCTTGTGGATGAGGCCGGCGCGCGCGTGGTGCCGCTGGACGTGGACGGGATCGCAGCGGGGAACACGACGGAAGGCCACCGTTTCATGGGGGCGGGGCGCTTTGCCGTAGCCTCCTTTGAAGATTACCGGATGAAGCTGTCCCGCGCACGCGTGGTGCTGGACGCCGCCGAGCGTGAGGCGCAGATCTGGCAGGAGGCCACCAACATGGCCTTTGCCGCCGGGTTGGAGGTGGTGGAAGACCGCGGCCTCCTGTCCGAAGTGGCGGGGCTGGTGGAATGGCCGGTCGTCCTGATGGGGCAGATCGGCGAGGAATTCATGGGCCTGCCGCCCGAGGTGCTGCAGACCTCGATGAAGGAGCATCAGAAGTTCTTCTCGGTCCGCAACCCCAGGACGGGCCGGATCGAACGCTTCATCACCGTGGCCAATATCGAGGCGGCGGATGGCGGGGCGGCGATCCTGCGCGGCAACCAGAAGGTGCTGCGCGCGCGCCTGTCGGATGCGCGCTTCTTCTGGGAAAATGACCTGCGGGTGGCCAGGGGCGGCATGGGCGACTGGGCCGAAGGGCTGAAAGCCGTGACGTTCCACAACAAGCTGGGGTCGCAGGCGGAGCGTACTGAGCGTATCGCCGCGCTGGCGCGCGAGATTGCGCCGATGGTGGGGGCCGATGCGGCGCTGGCCGAACAGGCGGCAAAGGTTGCCAAGCTGGACCTGCGGTCGGCGATGGTGGGGGAATTCCCCGAATTGCAGGGCGTGATGGGCCGCTATTACGCGCTGGAGGCGGGGATGCCTGCGTCGGTGGCCGATGCCTGCCGCGACCATTACGCGCCGCTGGGGCCATCGGATGCGGTGCCGACAGATCCGGTATCGGTCGCCGTCGCGCTGGCCGACAAGATCGACACGCTGACCGGCTTCTGGGCGATTGACGAGAAGCCGACGGGCAGCAAGGACCCCTTTGCGCTGCGGCGGGCGGCGTTGGGGGTGATCCGGCTGGTGTTGGTGAATGGGGTGCGGGGGTCGCTCTCCTCGATCATCGCAAAAGGCCATGCCGGGGCGGAAGCGGCGGATCTGCTGGGCTTCTTCCATGACCGACTGAAGGTCTTTCTCAAGGACCAGGGCATCCGCCACGATGTCATTGACGCCTGCCTCGCCATGCCGGGAAATGACGACCTGACGCTGCTGGTCAAGCGCGCGCAGGCCTTGCAATCTTTCCTGTCTTCGGACGATGGCACCAACCTGCTGCAGGGGTTCAAGCGGGCCAACAACATCCTGAGCCAAGCCGAGGCCAAGGATGGCGTCGAATATTCCTTCGGCGCGGACCCGAAATTCGCGGAGACCGCCGAAGAACGCGCCCTCTTCAACGCGCTGGACGTGGCGGAACAGGCCATCGGCCCTGCGACGCGCGCCGAGGATTTCGCCGCCGCCATGAGCGCCATGGCGCAGTTGCGCGCGCCGATTGATGCGTTCTTCGGCGCGGTGCAGGTGAACACCGACAATGCGGTGGTGCGCCGCAACCGGTTGAACCTGCTGCACCGGATCCGGGCGATCTGTTCGGGCGTGGCGGACCTCACCAGGGTGGACGGGTAAACCTGCCCCCATCTTCTCTGTGAAAATATCCCACGGGGGTCCGGGGGTGTGAAACCCCCGGGGGCGCCTCACCAGAGCGACGCGCGTGGTGCAGGGAATGTCAGGCTTGATTGACACCGCTTTCGGCGTATCCTGCGGGCGCAAAGGAAAGGTCGCTGCAGTGCAGAAGATGGATATGCTTCCCGACTTCGCCGAGATCACGCCCACGGCGCGGATCAAGACCCCGGCGCATGGCTGGCGGGCGAAGTGTTTGCAGCGGTTGATCCGGCTGGATCTTCCGGTGCCGCGCACGGTGGCGCTTCCTGCGCCCACGATCCGGGCCATTGCGGCGGGCCATGCGGTGGATGTGGCGGCGATTCTGGCGCATTTCGGGGCCGAGACGCTGATTTCCGTGCGCCCCAGCCCGGAAAATCCCGATTGGGGCGGGCCGGGGACCATCCTGAACATCGGGATGAACGCGGCGCGGCATCGCGGGCTGGCCAAACGGCACGGGCAGGCGGCGGCGGATGCGCTCTATCTGCGGTTTGTGCAGGCCTATGCCACCCATGTGGCGCGGCTGGACCCCGACATGTTCGACACGGCCGCGCCTTCGGCGGATGCGCTGCGCGATGCGCTGCGGGTCTATGAGATCGAGATGGACGAGGAATTCCCGCAAGACCCCGCCCGGCAACTGGCCGAGGTGCTGCGGTCCATGGCGCGGGCCTGGGAGGGGACGACGGCACGCCTGTTGCGCGCGGCCAAGGGTGCGCCGGAAGAGGCGGCGCTGGGCCTTGTGGTGCAGGAAATGGCGCAGGGGATCGGGAAGGGGGTGTCCGGGTCGGGCGTGATCCAGTTCGTCGATCCGGTGACGGGCCTGCCGCAGGTGACGGGGCGCTATCTGGGGCAGAGCCAGGGGCGGGATGCGCTGAAGCGGGATGAGGCCATCTACCTTACGTGCGATCCGCGCGGGCCATCGCTCGAGGAGCTGGCGCCGGAGTTGTTTGCCGACCTCCTGCGCTTCGGTGCCGCCTGTCGGGCAAGGCTGCGCGAGGAAATGCAGATCGAATTCACCATCGAGGACGGGCATCTGTCGGTGCTGGATGCGGTGAAGGTGGCACGCTCGGCCCGGGCGGGGTTGAAGATCGCGGTGGCGCTGGCCGAGGATGGGGTGATTTCCGAAGCCGAGGCCGTGCTGCGGGTGGAACCCCGCGCGCTGTCAGAGCTTTTGCACCCGCAGGTCGATCCGCGGGGGCCGCGCGACGTGTTCGTGCGCGGGATCGCGGCCAGCCCCGGCGCGGCGACAGGCCGGATCGTGTTTTCCAGTCAGGCCGCGCAGGCGAGCGCGGCGCGGGGCGAGCCTTGCATCCTTGTGCGGCGCGAAACCGCGCCCGAGGATATACGGGGCATGCATTCCGCGGTGGGCGTGCTGACAGAGCGGGGCGGGATGACATCCCATGCTGCCGTGATCGGGCGGGGGTTGGGCCTGCCCTGCATCGTGGGGGCGTCGGACCTGAAGCTCGACTCGAGAGAGAAAAAGTTGGTGGCCCCGGATGGGCGGGTGTTCCGCGAGGGCGACATCATCACGGTGGATGGCACCACGGGCGAGGCGCTGGCGGGCGCGGCGGACATGCTGGCCCCGGCGCTGGATGACAGTTTCCGCAGGCTTCTGGGCTGGGCGGACGGCTATCGCGACATCGGCATCCGGGCCAATGCCGACACGCCCTCTGACGCCGCCACCGCGCGCCAGTTCGAGGCGCAGGGAATCGGGCTGTGCCGGACAGAGCACATGTTCTTTGAAGAAGACCGTCTTGTGGTGATGCGCGAGATGATCTTTGCCGACAGTTCCAAGGATCGGGCGGCGGCGCTGGCGCGGCTTCTGCCGATGCAACGCGATGATTTCGTGCAGCTTTTCGACATCATGCAGGGGCTGCCGGTCTGCATTCGGCTGTTCGACCCGCCCTTGCACGAGTTTCTGCCGCATAGCCGCGAAGGCCTGCGCGAATTGGCCGAGGCGCTGGACAAGCCCTTGTCCGAGGTCACGCGGCGAGCCGAGGCGCTGGCCGAGTTCAACCCGATGCTGGGGATGCGGGGTGTGCGGCTGGGGGTGGTGCTGCCCGAGATCTATGACATGCAGGCGCAGGCGATCTTCGAGGCGACGGTGGAAATCGCCCGCCGGGGCGGATCGGTGGTGCCGGAAATCATGATCCCGCTGGTCAGTGCACGGCGCGAGGTGGAACTGGTCCAGACCCGGATCGAGGCGGTCGCGGCCAAGGTGCGCACCAAGATGGGGACGGATTTCGCCTACAAGCTGGGCGTGATGGTGGAAACCCCGCGCGCGGCGCTGCGGGCGGGAGAGATCGCCCAGCATGCCGCCTTCCTGTCCTTCGGCACCAATGACCTGACGCAGATGACCTATGGCCTGTCGCGCGACGATGCGGGGCGGTTCATGAACACCTATGTGCAGCAGGGCGTTTTCCCCGAGGACCCGTTCCACATCCTGGATGTGGATGGGGTGGGAGAGCTGTTGCATATCGGGGCGGAGCGTGGGCGGCGGACGCGGGGCGATCTTGTGCTGTCGATCTGTGGCGAGCATGGCGGGAACACCGAATCCATTGATTTCTGCCGCAAGGCGGGATTCGATTATGTGTCCTGTTCGCCCTATCGCGTGCCGCTGGCGCGGCTGGCGGCGGCGCATCTGGCTTTGAAGGCGCGCGACGGGATTCTCTGAAACAGCCACAATATCATGTGGTTGTCGGTGAAACCTCACATATCATGTGAGGAATTTTCGGCGGATATCCGCCGAAAACGGCCTGGATTCGGTTGTAATTTTGCCACATTGGTGGACTTCGCCCTGACGATTCGCATAACCCCGCCCCTCGTTGCGCGGGGGCATTCCCGGCGCGGCGCGCTGAAACTGACCGGGACACACGAGACCATGCGCTTGCAAACAGGCTGGATCACGGGGGCGCTGGCCGCCGTCATCCTGAATGGAGCGGCCTTCGCCGACGTGACGGTGAGCCAATCGAACGATCCGACCGCCGCCATAGGCAGCACTCTGGGCAGCCTTCTGGGAACCGAGCGTCAGGCCCTGGCGGCCTTGCCGCAGGGGCGGCTGACGGAACTGGCCGTGGGGCCGAAGATCGAGACCCGCACCACCGAAAGCACGGTCAAGGCGCCGGCCGTTATCCGCTATGAGGATGCCTGGCTGGCCGCGCAACCGGCACCTGCCGGTGATGCGCAATGGGAATGCCTGAGCAAGGCCATTTATTTCGAGGCGCGGGGGGAATCCCTGCGCGGGCAATTCGCGGTGGCGGAAGTGATCCTGAACCGCGTGGCCAGCCCCGACTACCCGTCCAGCATCTGCGGCGTGGTGGAACAGCGGGGCGGCGGCGGCTGCCAGTTCAGCTATGTCTGCGATGGACGGGCTGACCGGATGCGCGACCCCGATGCGCAATGGCGGGCAGAGCGGATCGCGCGGGCGATGATGGATGGCGCGCCGCGCGCGCTGACCATGGGGGCCACGCATTTCCACACCCGGCAGGTGCGGCCCGGTTGGGCGCGGCGCTTTCCGCAGACGGCGGCCATCGGGGCGCATCTGTTCTATCGCCAGCCCTGACGCCGGTTCCGACCCCAGCCCCGAAAAGCGCAGGCCGTCGTCGCCTTGCTTGCGTCTTGTGACGGGTTCGGACATGGAAAGGTCGCGGCGCAGGCGTAACCTGCGCCCCGAATTGACCTGTGCGCCCGGGGAGGCGAGACCATGACCAGCGACATCCGGCTTGCCTTTGCGCATCCCGAGGAACGGGCGGCGGCCTCGGCCAGTGCCGACCCGCGCGACCGCATTTCCCTGCGCGACCATATCGTGGAGGTGGAGATCGGCGCGTTCCAGCAGGAACGCGGCACGCGGCAGCGCATCCAGTTCAATGTGGTGGTCGAGGTGCGGCCGCAGCCGCAGCCGCTGGATGACGATGTGGACAAGATCCTGAGCTATGACCGGATCACCGAGGCGATTGCGGCGGAACTGGCGGCGGAGCGGCTGAACCTGCTGGAGACGCTGGCCGAACGGGTGGCCGAGCGCATTCTGGCCGAGCCGCAGGCGATGCGCGCCTTCGTGCGGGTGGAAAAGCTGGACCGTGGCCCCGGCAAGCTGGGGGTAGAGATTGCGCGCAGCCGGGCCGAGGCGCCCTTGCGCGCGGTGGGGCAGGATGGGGTGGAGGCGGCGGTGCATCCGCTGGTGGTTCATCTGGACAATGCCGCGATCCATGCGCCCGATCTGGCGGCGCGGCTGGACGGGTTGCAGGCGCGGGGTGTGCCAGTGATCCTGACCGTGGGGCTGCCCGACCTGCCACGCCCGCAGACGGGGCATAATCCGACGCAACGGCGGATCGACCTGCTGGCGATCGAACAGAACGCCTGGACCCTTGCCGCGCGGGATGACCGTTGCGTGGTGGTGGCGACGCGGACGGAAATCGACTGGGCGGTGAAGCGCGGACAGATGATCGTCTGGGCGCCGTCCAAGCTGGTGCTGGACGCGGTGGACGGGCCGCAAAGCCGCGATCCGGTGGCGCTTGCCTTGTGGCTGGCCGAGGTGATGGCGGCGAGCGGCATCGCCGTTCACGGCGATGTTGCAGTGCCGGCAGGAAGCCGCGTGCCGGTGGAGCGGCTCTGACGGCGGCGGGGCTTGCACGGGGGCGGCGCTGCGCCTAGGCAAGCGGGTATGGAATATTACCGCCCCATCGCGATGACAGATCATGCCCGGCCCCCGGGGGCCTTGCCCCTGGCTGGCGGGTGGTGCTGGTTCGCGCAGGTCGAGGTGCTGGCGCGGGGGGTGCCGCCGCGTCTGGTGGGGGTGGAGGCGCTTGCGGCCGAGGTGCGCGACCGATTGGCCGACCCGCGCCCCGATTTCGGCGGCATGGCGATGGACCGGCCCCGGATCATGGGCATCCTGAACGTGACGCCGGACAGTTTTTCCGATGGCGGGCGGTTCCTTGCGCCCGAGGCGGCGCTGGCGCAGGCCCGGGCCATGGCCGAGGCGGCGGATGTGCTGGATATCGGCGGCGAAAGCACGCGCCCCGGTGCAGCCGAGGTGACGGTGGAGGAAGAGGTGGCCCGCACCGCCCCGGTGATCGCCGCGCTGCGGGCGGGGGGCCTGACCACGCCGATTTCGGTGGACACGCGAAAGGCGCGCGTGGCGCGGGCGGCGCTGGTGGCGGGGGCGGGCATCGTGAACGATGTGGCGGCCATGGGGTTTGATCCTGCGATGGCGTCGGTCGTGGCAGAGGCGGGCGCGCCGATCATTCTGATGCATTCCATCGGCACACCCGCGACGATGCAGGATGACCCGCGTTATGAGGATGTGTGTCTGGATGTTTACGATTTCCTGAAGGCACGGATCGCTCAGGCCGAGGCCGCGGGGATCGCGCGGGCGCGGATCATGGTCGATCCCGGGATCGGGTTCGGCAAGACGGCGGCGCATAACCTGGCCCTGATCCGGGGGCTGAGCCTGTTTCACGATCTGGGGGTGCCGGTCCTGCTGGGCGCGTCGCGCAAGCGGTTCATCGGCAGCATCGGGGGCGAGGATCAGGCCGCGCGGCGGATGCCCGGGTCGGTGGCGGTGGCATTGTCGGGGGTGGCGCAGGGTGTGCAGGTGCTGCGCGTGCATGACGTGGCCGAGACGCGGCAGGCCTTGCGGCTGTGGCAGGCGGTGAATGGAGTGGATGGATGACGCGGAAACTGTTCGGAACCGATGGCGTGCGCGGGCGGGCGAATGCCTATCCCATGACGGCCGAGATGGCGCTGCGCCTTGGCGCGGCGGCGGGACGGTATTTCCGGCGCGATGGCGGGGTGGCACATCGTGTGGTCATCGGCAAGGATACGCGGCTTTCCGGCTATATGTTGGAGAACGCGCTGACGGCGGGGCTGACCAGCACGGGGATGAATGTGCTGCTTCTGGGGCCTGTTCCCACGCCGGCTGTGGGGTTCCTTACCCGGTCGATGCGGGCGGATCTGGGGGTGATGATCAGCGCGTCACACAATCCGCATTATGACAACGGAATCAAGTTCTTCGGCCCGGACGGATTCAAGCTGTCGGATGAGGCGGAGGCCGAGATCGAGGCGCTGCTGGAGGGGGAGATCGCCCCTGCCGCGCCGGAGAATATCGGGCGTGCCAAGCGGATCGAGGATGGGCGCGGGCGGTATCAGGAATTCGTCAAGACGACCCTGCCTGCGGGCGTGCGGCTGGACGGGTTGAAGGTGGTGATCGACTGCGCCAATGGCGCCGCCTACAAGGCCGCGCCCGAGGTGTTGTGGGAGTTGGGGGCCGAGGTCATCCCGGTGGGCGTGGCCCCTAATGGCAAGAATATCAACGAGAATTGCGGATCGACCCATGTCCAGACAGCGGCGGAGGCGGTGGTCGCCCACGGCGCGGATGTGGGCATCGCGCTGGATGGCGACGCGGATCGGGTGATGATCCTGGATGCCAAGGGGCGGGTGGCGGATGGCGATCAGATCATGGCGCTGATGGCCACGCGCTGGGCCGAGGATGGGCGGCTGAAGGGCGGCGCGCTGGTGGCCACGGTCATGTCGAACCTTGGCCTGGAGCGGCACCTTGAGGGGCGGGGGCTGCGGCTGGAACGCACGGCGGTTGGCGACCGCTATGTCGTTGAAAGAATGCGGGAAGGTGGGTTCAATCTGGGCGGCGAACAGTCCGGCCATATCGTGATGACGGATTATGCCACGACCGGCGACGGGCTGGTGGCGGGGCTGCAATTCCTGGCCGAAATGGCGCGGACGGGGGAGACGGCGGCGGTGCTGGCGCGGCAGTTCGAGACCGTGCCGCAGATGTTGCGGAACGTGCGCTATGAGGCCGGAAAACAGCCGCTGGAGGCGGCGGATGTGCAGGCGGTGATCGCCGAGATGGAGGGCCGCGTCACCGGCAAGGGGCGCATCCTGATCCGCAAGTCGGGGACGGAACCGCTGGTCCGGGTGATGGCGGAGTGCGAGGATGCCGGGCTTCTGGAAGAGGTCGTCGCTACCATTGTGAGAGCGGTGGAGCGGGCGGCGGGGTGATTTCCGGCGTGCAGGACCGCGTGCAGCATCGCGTGCAGCAAAGTGTATGCACAGGGCGCAGGGTGCGCGGGCGGTTCGGTTAACCGTTTCCGCCGGGGTTCAGGCCAGATTTTCGGGGGGTGAGTCCAGATCGGCGGGACATGCGTTGCGCGCAGCGCGCAGCGTCCGGGTGAGTTCCGGTCTGTTTGGTGCGCGCAGGGCGCACGTGCTTTGCACATGCGCCGATTGCCGTTGCGGGGTCAGATGCGGGGCGGGTGAGACCGCTTACACATCCAACTCCTCCACAAACCTCGCATTCTCCTGGATGTACTGGAAGCGCAGTTCCGGCTTCTTGCCCATCAGCCGTTCCACCAGATCGCCGGTCATGCCGGGTTCGTCCTCGTCGATCGAGACGCGGATCAGCTTGCGGCTGGCGGGGTCCATCGTGGTGTCCTTCAGATCCTTGGCGTCCATCTCGCCCAGGCCCTTGAAGCGCTGCACGTCGATCTTGCCCTTGCCGCCCAGGCCGCGGGCCAGCCATTCCTCCTTTTCGGCGTCGGAGGCCACATAGATGCGGCGCGCGCCTTGCGTCAGGCGGTAGAGGGGCGGGCAGGCGAGGTAGAGGTGGCCCTTGTCGATGAGGGGGCGCATCTGGGTGAAGAAGAAGGTCATCAGGAGCGAGGCGATATGCGCGCCATCGACATCGGCATCGGTCATGATGATGATCTTTTCGTAGCGCAGGTCGTCGATCTTGAAACGGGTGCCCATGCCCACACCCAGCGCCTCGCAGATGTCGCGGATTTCGCTGTTGTCGTTCAGCTTGGCCGAGGCCGCGCCGAGGACATTGAGGATCTTGCCCTTGAGCGGCAGGAGCGCCTGGGTTTCGCGGTCGCGCGCGCCCTTGGCGGAGCCGCCCGCGGAATCGCCTTCGACGATGAACAGCTCGGTCCCTTCGCGGGTCTTTGACGTGCAATCGGTCAGCTTGCCGGGAAGGCGCAGCTTCTTGGTCGCGGACTTGCGGGCGGTTTCCTTTTCCTGGCGGCGGCGGAGGCGTTCCTCGGCGCGCAGGATCAGGAAATCGAGGATGGCGCCGGCGGATTTCGTGTCCTTGGCCAGCCAGTTGTCGAAATGGTCGCGCACCGCGCCTTCGACCCATTTTGCCGCCTCTTCCGTGGCGAGGCGGTCCTTGGTCTGGCCCACGAATTGCGGTTCGCGGATGAAGCAGGAGACGAGGGCACAGCCCCCGGTGATGAGGTCGTCGCGGGTGATCAACTCGGCCTTGCGGTTTTTCACCAGTTCCCCATAGGCGCGGATGCCCTTGAGGATGGCGGACCAGAAGCCGCCCTCATGGGTGCCGCCTTCGGGGGTGGGGACGGTGTTGCAATAGGACTGGATGAAGCCGTCGCGGGCGGGTGTCCAGTTGATGGCCCATTCGACCGATCCGGGGACGTTGTATTTTTCGGTGAAGCTGACCTTTCCGGCGAAGGGGCGGTCGGCATAGGTGGAGGTCTTGGCAAGCTGGTCCGACAGGTAGTCGGCAAGGCCCCCGGGGAAGTGGAATACCGCCTCTTGCGGGGTTTCGCCGTCATTGATGGCGGATTTCCAGCGGATTTCCACGCCCGAGAAGAGATAGGCCTTGGACCGGACCATCTTCATCAGGCGGGCGGGTTTGAAGGTCTGCGAGCCGAAGATTTCGTGATCGGCATGGAAGGTGACAGAGGTGCCGCGGCGGTTGGGGGCGGGGCCGACCTTGGTGACGGGGCCCTGCGGGATGCCGCGCGAGAATTCCTGCACGAAAAGCTCGCGGTTGCGCGCGACCTCGACCCGCATGTGATCGGACAGCGCGTTGACGACCGAAGCGCCGACGCCATGCAGGCCGCCCGATGTGGCATAGGCATCGCCGCCGAACTTGCCGCCCGCGTGGAGCGTGCAGAGGATCACCTCCAGCGCGGATTTGCCGGGGAATTTCGGGTGGGGATCGACGGGAATGCCGCGCCCGTTGTCGCGGATGGTGACGGCGTGATCGGCGTGCAGTTCCACCTCGATCCGGGTGGCGTGGCCGGCGACCGCCTCATCCATCGCGTTGTCGAGGATTTCGGCCACAAGGTGGTGGAGCGCGCGTTCGTCCGTGCCGCCGATATACATGCCGGGGCGTTTGCGGACGGGTTCGAGGCCTTCGAGCACCTCGATGGAGGAGGCATCGTAGGTCTTGTCCCCGGAGGAGAGGAGGTCGTTGGCCATGCGGGTGCTCGATTCTTCATTCTGCGGCTTTGGAGCGCGATTAGAGCATCAGGGGGGGGAGGGGCGCAAGATGTAGGGGTGTTACGCCCGCCCCGCACGTTGGCGCAGCCACAGGGCAAGCTCGCCTGCATCCATATGGCGCTGCGCGGTGCGGATGATGGTTTGGCCCACGTCTTCGTGGTTCCAGGTGATGTGGACACCGTTCAGGTCGAGGCAGACGTCCATCGACTGATGGGCCGTGCGTTTGTTTCCATCATTGAAGCAATTTCCCTGAGCGATGGCAATGGCATAAGCGGCGGCGAGGTCGAGGGCGTCCTCGATCATGCCATAGGTCAGGCGGTTATTCACACGGGCGAGCGCGCCTTCAAGCGATTTGTCGCGCGCCCGTCCGGGAATTTCGCCGGCGTTCAGAATGGCATCGTGGATACGTTCCACCAACTCGGCACTCAACAGGATGAAGGTCATTTGTCACGCAGGTAATCAAGGACAGGCTGGTTGATGTCGCGGCGGCGGTTGAGGCTTTCCATCACCTCTTCCAGCGTCGCCACGCGGTGTTCGGTCTGATCCACCGCCTCGACCGGGACGAGATAGCCGACGAGGGCCGAATTCTTGAGGATGGCGACGGGTTGGCCATTGGCGCGGTCGAACACCTTTTGCGGTTCGCGCAACTCGGTCATGGTGCAGATATTGGGGGTGGCGAGGCGGGTCATGGGTGGCTCCCTTGAAGAATGCAGACTGCAATATATACTGGATTGCACAAATTCCAAAGGGGAGAGTGCGGATGCGGGTTCTGTTCACGGGCGGATCGGGCAAGGCGGGGCGGCATGTGGTGGCCTATCTGGCGGCAGCGGGGCACCGGGTGGTGAATGTGGACCGGGTGCCGTTGGGCCATCCTGGGGTGCATGACTTCATCGCCGACATCACCGATGCGGGGCAGATGTTTTCGGTCATGTCGGGCCATGCCGGCTATGACGAACTGGACGACGGCCCGGCAAAGCCCTTTGACGCCGTGGTGCATTTTGCCGCCATCCCGCGCCTTATGATGTGCCCGGATACCGAAACCTACCGAGTGAACGTGATGGGCACCTACAACGTGATCGAGGCGGCGGTGAAGCTGGGGATCGGCAAGATCATCATTGCGTCGTCCGAAACGACCTATGGTGTCTGCTTCAGCGAAGGGGTGGTCGATCCGAAGGTGCTGCCGCTGGAAGAAGATTACGACATCGACCCGATGGACAGCTATGGCATGTCCAAGAAGGTGAACGAGGTGACGGCGCGCAGCTTCCAGCGCCGGTCGGGGTTCGACATTTATGCCCTGCGGATCGGCAATGTGATCGAGCCGCATGAATATGCCACCCTGTTCCCGCCGCTGAAGGACGATCCCGGGCTGCGGCGGCGGATCACCTTCAGCTATATCGACGCCCGCGATCTGGGCCAGATCGTCGATCTGTGCCTGAAGACGGATGGCCTGGGCTGGCAGGTGTTCAACGCTGCGAATGACAGCAACGCCGTGCCGCAGGAAAATGCCGAATTGCTGGCGCGCTTCTTTCCCGACGTGCCCCTGTCGCGCGCGGTCGGCCCGCATGAGGGGCTTCTGTCGAACCGCAAGATCCGCGAGGTGCTGGGATTTGCCGAGCAGCACGACTGGCGGAAATACGTCTAGCGCCGCGGCTGTCAGGCCGCCGCCCGCCCGCAGGCATCAGGGATCGGGAAAGCAAGCCACCTGCCGCTTCATCTTGGCAAAAATACCCATTCCGGCGTGGCCGCCGGGCGATGCGGCCGGGGGGAAAGGACGGTCGGGCAAGGCGCGCGCCGCGCGCGCCCTGCCATCCCGGGCCGCGATCAGGCGGGTTCGGCCAGGCGGGCTGCCCAGAGCTTCTGAAAAGCCGGGCGGGCCTGCGCCGCCTCGAGCCAGCGTTTCACTTGCGGGAATTCGGCAATCAGAGCGCTGTTGCCCTGCGCATAGCGCAGACATTCTGCGGTGTTGATGTCGGCCACGGTGAAGCGGTCGCCCACCAGCCAGTCACGTCCGGCGAGATGGGCGTTCAGCCGCGCCAGCGGGCGGCGCAGCCTTTCGGCGGCCACCTTGACGATGCTTTCGCCCAGCGCGCCTTCGGGAGCTTGCAGGATCTCCAGCGCCGGGGTTTCGATGGCGGTCGCGGCAAAGAGCGCCCATTGTTCCATCAGCGCGGTCTCTGCATCGCTTTGCGGCCCCAGCGCGCCGCCGTAGCGGCGGGCGAGGTAAAGTGCGATGGCAAGGCTTTCGGTCAGGATCAGGTCGCCGTCTTGCATCGCGGGGATCTGGCCTTGCGGGTTGACCTTCAGGAAGTCGGGCGAGGCGGTGTTGATCGGCGCCTCGGGCGCGGCCGGATCGGACAGGCGGTAGGCCTGTATCACCGGGACATGGGTGAAGGGCGTGCCGGTTTCGTGCAAGAGCCAGAGCGGGCGCGTCGCCCGGGAACGATAGACGCCGTAGAGCGTGATCATGGGAGAACCTCACAGAGCCTGACAGGTGATGACCCTAGGCCCTGGTCCGGGGATAAAAAAGGGGCATTCGGCGAGGCTTGACCTGCATCAGGGTGCAACTGAGGCTTATGTGATAATCTTGGAAACTGATGGATGGTCCTGACGGGGGGATGCGCGATGGATGGCGAAGGCAAGACGGTGGTCGCGGGCAATCTGTTGCCCGATGTGGCCCTTGCGGTGGACACGGCGCCGGATGATCGGCCGCACGGCCCGACGCAATACCCGAAGGTCGATCCGGATGCGATCCGCGCCACGTTCGAAGGCGGGGTCTATCCCTATGGTCGGGCCTTGGGGCGGCGCACCTATGAGATCGAGAAGGCGCGGCTTCAGGCCGAATTGCTGAAGGTGCAGATCTGGGCGCAGGAGACGGGCGAGAAATTCGTCATCCTGTTCGAAGGCCGTGATGCGGCGGGCAAGGGCGGCACGATCAAGCGGTTCATGGAACATCTGAACCCGCGCTATGCCCGTGTCGTGGCGCTGACCAAGCCCAGTGACAAGGAAAAGGGCGAGTGGTTCTTTCAGCGCTATATCGCGCATCTGCCGACGGCGGGCGAAATGGTGCTTTATGACCGCAGCTGGTACAACCGCGCGGGTGTGGAACGGGTGATGGGGTTCTGCACGCCGTCGGAATATCTGGAATTCATGCGGCAGGTGCCGGAACTGGAGCGGATGCTGGTGCGGTCTGGCATCCGGCTGCGGAAATACTGGTTTTCGGTCACGCGCGAGGAACAGCGCAAGCGGTTTCTGGAGCGCGAGACCGATCCCCTGAAGCGGTGGAAGCTGTCGCCGATCGACAAGGCGAGCCTCGACAAGTGGGATGACTATACCGAGGCGAAGGAGGCGATGTTCTTCTACACCGACACCGCCGATGCGCCCTGGGTGATCGTGAAATCGGATGACAAGAAGCGGGCGCGGCTGAACTGCATGCGGCATTTCCTGTCGACGGTGGATTACCCGGGCAAGGACTGGGAGGTGATCGGGATGCCCGATCCGCTGATCGTGGGACGGGCCAGTCAGGTGATCCATGGGGCGGGCGATATCCTTGAGGCGGCAACGCATCCGGCAATCCGCCGCTGAGGGCGGTTGCAGTGCTGCAGATTGCCGCCTACCTCTGGCGCGATGGCGGCTTTGGGGGGCGGAATGCGGCGGGCGCTGGCGATCGTGGCCGGGATGGGGATGGCGGGGTTCCTGGGGGAACAGGCCACCGCCCATCCGCATGTCTTCATGGATACCGCGCTGGAGGTGATCCGCGATGCGCAGGGGCGGGCGGCTGCGCTGCGGGTGACATGGACCTATGATCCGTTCTTTTCGCTGGTGCTGATCACCGAACGCGGGCTTGACCCGGATGGCGATGGCAGCCTGACCGAGGCCGAGACGGCGGCCCTGCAAGGCTTTGACATGAACTGGGCGCCGGGCTTTCCGGGCGATACCTATGCCTTTGCGGGGGATCGTGCGGTGGCGCTGTCGGGGCCGCGCGACGGGGTGGCGCGATATGAGGGGGGGCAGATCATCTCGTCCCATATCCGCGATCTGGAGGCGCCGGTGTCGGGGCTTCTGGTGGTGAAGAATTACGATCCGACCTATTACACCGAATACACGATCCGCGCGGTGCAGGCAGAGGGCTGCTCGACCGAGGTGGTCACGCCGGAACTGACCGACGCGCAGCGCGAGATGCAGGCGGCGCTGGCCGAGCTGCCGGCAGATATGGAGATCGAGATGGGCTTTCCCGAGGTGGGGGCCCTGTTCGCGCAGGAGGTGCGGGTCACATGCAGCGCGCCGTGATGCTGGCCGGACTGGCGGTGGCGGCGGGGCTTGCGCTGATCTGGGCCGGGGGCGGGCTGGAGGCCCTTGCGCGCTGGGCGGCCGGGGTGCAGCGGGACTTGCAGGCGCCCCTGGCGGGGGCGGTGCGGGCGGTGCAGGCGGGGCAGCCTGCGGCATGGGCGGGGCTTTTGGGCGTGTGTTTCCTTTATGGCCTGGTCCATGCGGCGGGGCCTGGGCATGGCAAGTTCCTGATCGGCGGCTATGGCGTGGCGCGGCGGGTGCGGCTGCTGCCACTGGCCGGGGTGGCGCTGGCGGCATCGCTGGCGCAGGCGGCGGTGGCGGTGGCGCTGGTCTATGGGGGCGTGCTGGTGCTGGGCTGGACGCGGGAGCGGATGGTGGGGCTGGCCGAGGGCACTCTGGCGGCGGCAAGCTGGGCGGCGATAGGGGGGATCGGGCTTTGGCTGGCGTGGCGCGGGGTGCGCGGTCTGTGGCGTGGGGTGGGGGCGGGTGGCCATGGCCCTGATCAGGGGCAGGGCCACCATCACGACCACGGCCACGATCACAGTCACAACCATAGCCACGACCATAGCCACGGGGCCGAATGCGGCTGTGGCCATGCCCATGGCCCGACGGTGGAAGAGGTGGCAGGCCTGACCGGCTGGCGCGATACGGCGGCCCTGATCCTCAGCGTCGCGATCCGGCCCTGTTCGGGGGCGCTGTTCCTGCTGATCCTGACCTTCCAGATGGGGATTGGCGCGGCCGGCGTGGCGGGGGCCTTTGCCATGGGGTTGGGCGTGGCGGCGGTGACGATCGGGGTGGCTGTGCTGGCCGTCTGGTCGCGTGAGGGGGCACTGGCGGGTTTGGGCGAGGCGCGGATCTGGCGGGCCTTGCCGGTGCTGGAGGTTCTGGCCGGGGCGGTGATCGCGTTCCTGGCGCTGGGGATGCTGGCCAGGGTGATCTGACGGGCGGCACTCATCGGCGGGCACGCGTCGCGTGCCAAAATTCTTGAGTAAGAATTTTGCAAATTCCTTTCTTCAAGGAATTTGGCCCACGTGATCGTGCCGCGCTGCGGCGAGGGTGGTGTCTTGTCCGCGTCACGCCGCAGGGGTAAGCCGGACCCATGACAGATCCCCTGACCCTGAGAGGACATGCGCGGGCAACGCTTGCGCTGGGCCTGCCGCTTGTCGGCAGCCATCTGGCGCAGATGGCGCTGCATGTGGCCGATACGGTGATGATGGGCTGGTATGGCGTCACCGAACTGGCGGCCACGGTGCTGGGCGCGTCGAGTTTCTTCGTGATCTTCATTCTGGGGTCCGGGTTCGCGCAGGCGGTGATGCCGATGGTCGCCGCCGCCGTGGCCGAGGGCGACGAGGCGCAGGTGCGGCGCGACACGCGCATGGGGCTGTGGCTGTCGATCCTGTTCGGAGCAGCGTGCTATCCGCTCTTCTGGTGGTCGGGGCCGATCCTGCTGGCGCTGGGCCAGAAGCCCGATGTGGCGGCGCTGGTGCAGGACTATTTGCGTGTGGCGGGGCTGGGGATGATCCCCGCGCTGATGGTGATGGCATTGAAGAGCTATCTGTCGGCGCTTGGGCGGACGCAGGTGGTGCTGTGGGTCACGCTGGGGGCGGTCGGGCTGAATGTGGCGATGAACTGGGCCTTCATCTTCGGCAATTGGGGCGCGCCGGAACTGGGTGTGGTGGGCGCAGCACTGGCCACGCTGTCGGTTCAGGTATCAAGCCTTCTGGCGCTGGCGATCTATGCGGGCTGGGTGCCGGAGCTGCGGCGGTTCCGGCTGTGGAAGCGGTTCTGGCGGCCCGACTGGGTGGCATTTGCCCGCGTGTTCCGGCTGGGCTGGCCCATCGGGATCACCGGGCTGGCCGAAAGCGGGCTGTTTCAGGCCAGCGCCCTGATGATGGGCTGGATCGGCACGGTGGAACTGGCCGCGCATGGGATTGCGATGGAGGTGGCGGCGCTGACCTTCATGGTGCATCTGGGCCTGTCCAATGCGGTGACGATCCGCACCGCCCATGCCGACGGGTCGGACGACAGGTCGGGCATGCGGGATGGCGCGCTGGTGGGGATTGCGCTGTCGGCGGTGTTCGGGCTGGCGATGGTGGTGGTGTTCCTGACCCTGCCCGAACCGATCATCGCGCTGTTTCTGGACATGGCGAAGCCCGAAAGCGCGCAGATCGTGGCCTTTGGCACGCTGCTTCTTGCCCTAGCCGCGCTGTTCCAGATGGCGGATGCGATGCAGGTGATGGCGCTGGGTCTGCTGCGCGGCGTGCAGGATACCAAGGTGCCGATGGTGATTGCGGCGATCAGCTATTGGGTGATCGGGATACCGGCGAGTTATGTTCTGGCCTTTCCGCTGGGCCAGGGCGCGGTGGGGCTGTGGCTGGGGCTGGTGGCGGGGCTGACGGTGGCCGCCGCCGCGCTGATGTGGCGGTTCTGGGCGCGGTTCCGGCGGATGTCCTTTGGCGCGGGCGCAACGGCCTGAAGCGCGCTATTCGGCGGCCTTGGAGCCTTTGGTCAGGCGGTCGGCCTTGCGCTTGATCAGCACGGAACGCAGGTCGTGCATGGCGAGGAGGAGCGCATCCGTCACCTCGTCAAGCTCGGCATCGCTGGCGCGCGTCTGCACCCATTGGGCCGTGAGGTTCAGGTGATCGACGGCGCGGTGGATGTCGTCGATGTCGCGCCGCGCGAGTTGTGCGCTGCGCTGTTCCATCCAGTCGCGGATGAGCGCCGTTTCCTCGGGCGTCAGGACGTGGTCGCCATGGGGTTTGACGTTGCCGTTGCGGATGTTGATGGTGGCGATCTCATCCAGCTCGATCCGGCGCTGCCGGTTCTCGGTATCCACCTTGAACAGGACGGCGCCGTTGTCGCGGATGCGGAAGTAGTAGTCCGGCAGATCGCCCGCCATCGGCTTTTCCCTTACACCAGAGCCGCACAGAACCTTTGGATGCGGGTGCAGGCCTCGGCCAGCACCGCATCCGCCGTAGCGTAGCTGACGCGGAAGTTCGGGGAAAGACCGAAGGCCGCGCCGAAGACCACGGCAACGCCGGTTTCCTCGAGCAGGGCCTCGGCAAAGACCTCGTCATTGGTGATGATCGTGCCCGAGGGCGTGGCGCGGCCGATGCAGCCCGAAATGTCAGGGTATACGTAGAAGGCGCCTTCCGGGGTGGGGCAAGTGATGCCGGGGGCCTGATTGAGCATCGAGACCACCAGATCGCGGCGACGCTGGAACAGGGCGCGGTTCTCGGTCAGGAAATCCTGCGGACCGGTCAGCGCCTCGACCGCGGCATATTGTGCGACGGAACAGGGGTTGGAGGTCGATTGCGACTGGATCGTCCCCATCGCCTTGATCAGTGCGACGGGGCCTGCCGCATAGCCGATGCGCCAGCCGGTCATGGCATAGGCCTTGGAGACGCCGTTGCAGGTGAGGGTGCGGTCGTAAAGGCCCGGCTCCACCTCGGCCGGCGTGCAGAACTTGAAATCGTCGAACACAAGGTGTTCGTACATGTCATCCGACATCACCCAGACATGGGGGTGACGCATCAGGACGTCGGTCAGCGCCTTCAACTCGTCCCGCGTGTAGCCCGCGCCGGTGGGGTTGGAGGGCGAGTTGAAGATGAACCATTTGGTCTTGGGCGTGATCGCGGCCTCGAGCTGGGCGGGGGTCAGTTTGAACTGCGTGTCGATCCCCGCCACCACGGGGACGGGCGTGCCGCCTGCGAGGAGGACCATGTCGGGATAGCTGACCCAGTAGGGGGCGGGGATGATCACCTCATCGCCGGGGTTCAGGGTCGCCATCAGCGCGTTGTAGAGGATCTGCTTGCCACCCGTGCCCACCGTCACCTGCGCGGGGGTGTAGGTCAGGCCGTTTTCGCGCAGGAATTTCGCGCAGATCGCGGCTTTCAGTTCCGGGATGCCATCGACGGCGGTGTATTTTGTCTTGCCCGCATCAATCGCGCGCTTCGCCGCATCCTTGATGTTCTGCGGCGTGTCGAAATCCGGCTCGCCCGCGCCCAGACCGATGATGTCGCGCCCCGCCGCCGCCAGTTCGCGCGCCTTGTTCGTGACGGCGATGGTGGGCGAGGGTTTCACGCGGGCAAGCGTATCGGACAGGAAGGCCATGATCGGGGGAACCTTTTTCGGGTGAAGGGTTTGTCTTTCCGGCTGCCAGCCTTTAGGGTCGGCCCCCCCTGCAATCAAGCGATATCGGAAGAAGGAGAGGCAAGATGGCGGAAGATGGCGACAGGGCGGATGCGACGCTGGATTTCACCGATGACGTGGCAACCTTTGGCGACCGGCTGACCCATGCACGCGAGGCGGCGGGTCTGACGGTGGCGGGACTGGCACGCCGCCTGGGCGTGCGCCGCCCGCTGGTGGAGGCCTGGGAGGCCGATCAGCGAGAGCCGCGCGCGAACCAGTTGCAGATGATGTCGGGCCTTCTGGGCGTGTCCCTGCGCTGGCTGCTGACAGGGACGGGCGGGCAGGCCGAGGCGCCGCCCGAAGGCGGCCCCCTGCCGGAAGAGGCACGGCGCGCGATGGGCGAGTTGTCGCAGTTGCGCGCGGAACTTCTTGCGCTGGCGGGCCGGATGGGCGAGTTGGAAAGCCGTCTGAGGGCCGATCTGGGTACGAAAAGATCATGACGGAAACGGCAGAGGCGCGGTTGAAGCGCATGGCCATGCGCAGTTGGCGGCGCGGGACCAAGGAGATGGACCTGGTGCTGGGGCCTTGGGCGGACGCACATCTGGCCGGTCTGGATGACGGGCGGCTGGCGGTCTATGACCGCCTGCTGGAAGAGAATGATCAGGACCTGATGGCGTGGATCCTGGGTCAGGGCCAGGCCCCGGATGCGATCGCGCCCCTTCTGGCCGAGATCGCCGCCTTCGCCCGGGCGCGGCTAGCCCCCAAGGGCTGATCGCCTTTACCGGATATTGGGATTTTTCGCTGATTCTGCCGAAGGTCGGGATCGGACGGAGGGTTGCAATGTCGGTGCAGGAAGCGGTGCTGGATGGGTCTGACCGGGCCTTTCACGCCGGATACTTGGAAATGCTGGGTCTGGTGGAGCGGCTGCACAGGCTGCTTCTGGATGTGATCAAGGATGAATTCGAACGGCTGGGGATTGCCGAGGTAAACCCTGTGCAGGGGCTGCTGTTGTTCAACATCGGCGAGAATGAGGTGAGCGCGGGGGAGTTGAAAAGCCGCGGCTTCTATCAGGGGTCGAATGTCAGCTACAATCTGAAGAAACTGGTCGAGGCGGGGTATATGCATCACCAGCGGTCGGATGTGGACCGCCGGTCTGTGCGGGTGAAGCTTACGGACAAGGGGCGCAGGCTGCGCGCGACCATCGCCGATCTCTTCGCGCGCCATGCCGGGGTGATGCATCGCCGCGCGACGCTGGATGCGGTGGGTCTGGATCACATCACGCAAGGGTTGAAGCGGACGGAGCGGTTCTGGATGGAACAGATCCGCTACATCTATTGATGCCCGCGCCGCCACAGATGCGCATATCCGGCGAACAGGCCCTGAAGCTTGGATAGGCCGCGGTTGAACGGGCCCGGAGATGGGCCGTCGCCCTGCGACAGGCGCTCCAGCGCCACTTCGGGCGGGCAGGGGCGGCGGCTGAGGGGATCGAAATAGCGCGGATAGGCGATCAGCGCGGCATGGACGAAGGCGGCAAGCGAAGGGCGGGGTTGCAGGCTGCCATCGGCACGCCGCAGGCGGCGCTGCGGCACGGGGCCGAGGTCGCGGGTCAGGCCCCAGCCCGCGTAGAAGGGGGCGCCCAGCGTGGTGACGGGCTTGCCGCGCAAGAGCGCCTCGAACCCGAGGGTGGAGGTCATCGTCCAGACCTCGTCGCAGGCGGCAATAAGGGCGAGGGGATCGGCGTGATGCAGCGTGGCATCGGCCAGCATGGCCAGATCGGAGGCCGGGATCGCGCCGGGGCGCAGTCCGGCCTCGACATCGGGGTGGGGTTTGTAGATCAGGATGGCCTGCGGATGGGCGGCGCGAACCGCCTCGAGCAGCGCGCGATTGGTGCGGATGGCGCCCGCACCGAGGCGGATGGAGGCGTCATCCTCCACCTGACCCGGAACGAGGATGCGGTGGCCGGGGGGAAGATCGGGCAGGGGCGCGGCGGGCAGGTTGTATTTCGACAGGCCAAGCGCGATGATCCGGGCGATCAGCCGTTCGGCACGGTCGATCCCGCCCGGGGGCGGGGGGGCAAGGATCAGGCGTTCGAGGCGGCTTTCGCGCCCGGGATCGTAATAGATGCCAAGATCATCGGTCACGAGCGACAGGGGCGGGACCAGTTCCGCGCCAAGGCCACGCGACCGCAGGAACCCGTCCTCGACATGCAGAAGCGGCCGGTCGGTCGGGGCGGGATCGGGGGCCTTGCCAGCCCAGACGATGACGCGGCGACCGCTGCGCGCGGCGATGCGCGCCGCCCCGGCCGGGGTTCGGGCAAAGACGAGCGGACGATGGCGACCGAACACCTGTTGCAGGGGCCCGCGCTTCCACAGCCGCATGCCGAGCGCGACATGGCCTGCGCGATCCTCGCGCCAGGCGCGGGTTTCGGCCTCAAGCTGATCAACGGCCTCCTCGAAGCTGCAGAGCCGGCCGCGACAGGGATCGAACCAGATCGGGGCAAGAATCATCGCCCCGGCAAAAAGCTGGGCCCGGGTCAGGGTGCGGCGGCGGCGGGGGATCGGCTGTTCGTCCTGCGTGAGGCCCCAACCGGCATAGAAGGGCTGTCCGAAAACCCGCGGACGATGGCCTGCAAGGATCGCTTCGAACCCCATCTGGGACGAGACGGTATAGACGGCAATTGCCCCTTCGAGGAGCTTCCAGGGCGATACCGCCTCGGTGACGAGGGTGACATTCGGCGGCAGGTTGGCCGGATCGAAATGACCGGGGCGCAGGCCGAGGCGGGTTTCCGGATGGGTCTTGATCAGCAGCCGCGCGCGGGGATGTTCTTCCATCGCGGTGGCGAGCATGGTCTGGAACGTGGCCGCAGATGCACCGGAAAAGCGTATGGAGGCATCGTTGCGCGTCTGGTCGACCAGAAGAACGTAGCCCGCTGGCGGTGGCGCAAGGTCCGGATCATGATTAATGTATTTAGACAAGTCAGATGCGATCAGTCGCGCCATTCCCTCCCTTGCGCGACGCAAAAGGTTCGAATCGTCCAATGGATTTGTCGCAAGGATCTGTTCGATCCGCGATGGTCCCGTGGCATCGAAATGCACACCCAGGGGATCCACGATCAGACCCAGCGGCGCATCTCCCATGCGCCCGGGGCGCAGCGAGCGGAGGAAGGCATCCTCCACCCGGATCAGCGGGGCCCGCCGGCCCGCGGCGGCGGCCTCGCCGCGCCAGGCGACCGGGGACCGCCCCCAGACGATCACGCCTTCGCCCGCGCGCGGCAGGCCCGGGCGCAGACGGTATCCGGCCGCAGTCAGGATGCGGCGCAGCGCCGGGTTGAGGAACCCCCCATTCAGAAACCGCAGCCGCCGCGGCATGCCCCCGACGCTGTCGGTGCCATCAAGAGGGCCATGCGGATGGCTGGCCGGCCCGGCCATGGCGGATCAGTTGCCAGCCGCGCTGGCCAGCGAATCTGCCGCCGTCGCCGTGCCGGTCAGCGCGCCGATGGTCTTTTGCCACTGCACATAGGGGGCTTCGGTCACATAGACGGTGTCGCCATCGCGCACGAGGAAATCGCGCGCCTCGAACATGCCGGTCGGCTGGGTGAGATCGAGCACATAGATCATCCGCTGCGCCCCGGTCAGGTCATTGCGGCCAAGGACGGCATTGGCGATCTCGGCCGGTTCGTTGCGGAACACGAAGACGCCGGTCGGATCGGCAAGGCTGGTATTCAGGCCGCCGACGATGGCCAGCGCCTCGATCGCCGAAAGATTCTGGCTCTCGAACGGCACCCGGTTTTGCGCGCCCGTCGCGCCAAGGGCAACGAAGGCGCGGGTGTCCTCTTCGATCACGATCTGGTCGCCCGCGCGCAGCGCGATGTCGAGTTTCGGATTTTCATAAAGATCAAGCAGCCAGACCTTGCCGGTATGTCCGTTGCGCGTGACGCGTACGATGGCGGTTTCCGGGTCGATCGTCACGCCCCCGGCCCGTGCGATCATCGACGACAGGGTCCGCGTCGGCCGCTCGATCGGATAGACGCCCTGCGCCCCGGCAGAGCCGGAAATCGTGACCGTGGACCCGTCGCCCGCGACTCGCTGCACGATCACCTGCGGATCGGGCGTCTGGGGATCGAGCTTCTTTGCGATTTCGGTGCGCAATCCCTCGGGCGAGGATCCGGCCGCGCGGATCCGGCCGGCATAGGGGATGAAGATGAAGCCTTCGCCATCCACCTGCAATTCGGCGAGTTGCGACAGGCGCTGCCCGGAATTGCCCAGAAGCGGGTCATCCTTGACGTTTTCATAGACCGTGACCGTCAGGCGGTCGCCCGGCGCGATGACATCGGACCCGATCCGCCCGGCCGACAGGAAACTGGGGGAAAAGCCCAGCGACGGGGTCACGGCCGTGGCCCGGGTGACGCGGCTGTTCACCGTCACGACGAAGGCATCGCCTTCGCGCAGCACGGAGCCTGCGAAGATCTCTTTCTTGTTCGGGCCGCTGCGGGGCAGGCCGCAGGCTGCGACCGCGCCAACAAGCACGACAAGGGCCACGGCCCTGGCCCCTTTGGAAACTGACATCTGCACTGCTCGGGCTCCTTAAGTGGAGTTTGCCTCAAGTTTTGCCTGCAACCCTACAGGAGGATGGGGGAATTTGACAAACACTCTGTTTCGGGTTCAGTCCGCAGGGTGCAACTGTTGCCGATGCGCCGCGCATCCGATGCGCAGGGCATCGTAAGGATCGTCGGGCGAAAGCATCATGTCGGTGACATGGCGGAGGAGTTCGCGCCGCCCGCGGGCGGAATAGAAGCCGCCCGGAACCTGCGAGGTTTCCAGAAGATAGCGGCGAAAATCGCGATAGGCGCGCAGGTCGGGGCGCATCGGGCCAGTGAAGAAATCCGGCAGCGGCTGCGAGGAGACGAATTCCGGCTTGGCATAGACGGCCTCGCCGAAGGTGCGCAGGGGCAGGCCGCGCCACAGCACCTGCTGGCCTGCGGTGGAATTCACCGTGACGGCGGAGCGGGCGAGGTTCAGCAGCGGCCCGAGCTTGCCGCCCGGGATGAAATGGACGCGCGCGGCGACCCCGTGCAGGGCGGCCAGACGGCGGATCTCGGCGCGCAGGGGAACGCGGCCATCCTCGAGAGGATGCGCCTTGAACACGAGGTGATGATGCGGCGGCGCCCCTGCGGCAAAGCCTTCCATCACCACGGCGAGGAATTCGGTCATCGAATGGAAGGGGGAATGGGTGCGGAAACTGGCATCATGTTCCAGCTGCAGGAGCACCAGGTGGAAAGGGTGCCCGCTCTGGCGGATCGCCGCAGTCTTGAGGATGCGTTCCCAGCGGTGGAAGGGCTGCGCGATCAGGCGGCGCAGGTGCAGCTTCGCCTCTTGCCACACGGTCAGGGCGCGATGGGGGCGGAAACGCGGATAGGCGGCGCTGCCGGCAAAGACGAACCAGTGGTAGAGCGCGCCCCAGAAGATGTGCTGGCGCATGTCGCCCCATGAGGTGGGCGCGTCCGGCTGATCGGAGGAACTGCGGGCGAGGGCCGCGCGCATGTCATCGACGGACAGGCGCATGAGGCGGGAATGGCCGTTCGAACCGCCGCGTTCATAAGTGACCCAATAGGGGCGGAGATAGCCTTCCTCGAACACATGCAGGGTGATGCCACGCGCGCGGGCCGCGGCAACGGCGGCGGCATGGATCGGGCGGGTATCGCCATAGAGCACGATGTCGGTGACGCTGTGGCGGTCGAGCAGGGCGGCGAGCGTGTCGGGCCAATCCTCGGGCCTGCCCTGATAGGGGATGAAGCTGGCGCGATCCGGCCAGAAGGCCTGATCGCCGCGATTGAAGCCCACGCGATGCACCTCGGCCCCGGCGGCGCGGAGCATGCGGCCAAGGCGGTGGAAGAAGGGACCGTGCGGCCCCTGCAGGAACAGAAAGCTGCGGCTCGCGCCGGATACTCGCATGATGCGCCCCACTGGACGGCCCCCTTCCGCGCATGAACAGACGGCGTGACGCGGGAGGATAGGCGGTAATCGTTACAGCGGCCAGTCTGCACTGCGGTGAGGGCAGAATTAGGGCAAGACGCGACGGATTGCCGATCCGCCCGCGCGGCATTACCTCTAGGGGCGGATCACGAAGGAGAGGGCGGCCATGTTCACCGGGATTGTCACCGATATCGGCGAGGTGCTGGAGACGGAGCGGCGCGGCGATCTGCGGGCGCGGATCGGCACGGGATATGATGTGGGGGGCATCGACATCGGCGCCTCCATCGCCTGCGACGGGGTCTGCCTGACGGTGATCGCGCTGGGGAGCAGCCCGCGCAACTGGTTCGATGTCGAGATCAGTGCCGAGTCCCTGTCGAAGACGAATCTCGATACCTGGGTGCCGGGTAAGCGGATCAACCTGGAACGCGCGCTGAAGGTGGGGGACGAGCTGGGCGGGCATATCGTGTCGGGCCATGTCGATGGGCTGGCCGAGGTGGTGCGGGTCACGCCGGAAGGCGATTCGAGGCGGGTGACGCTGCGGGCGCCGCAGGCGCTGGCCGGGTTCATCGCGCCGAAGGGATCGGTGGCGCTGAACGGCACCTCGCTGACGGTGAACGAGGTCGAGGGGGTGGAGTTTGGCATCAACTTCATCCCGCATACGCAGAAGGCGACGACCTGGGGCGCCGTGGCGGTGGGCGACAGGGTGAATCTGGAGGTGGATACGATGGCGCGCTATGTGGCGCGGCTGCGCGAATGGGGGCAGTGAGGGCCTGATTTTTCGCAGGAAAATCGTTGGCCCTGCTGCGGGCATGGCGTGTCTGGGGCGAATTTACTGCGAAAATTCTGGTGGCCCTGCACAAGGGCTGTGCGGCGGCTGGGCTCTGGCCTTTGGGTGTCTAGCGCGTTAGGAGATGGCGCAAAGCTGCAGGGGCGTGATGCGCATGGGCGAGACCAAGACAGATTACTCGGACGCGATCTCTTCGACCGAAGAGATTATCGAGGATGCCCGAAATGGGCGGATGTTCATTCTGGTGGACCATGAGGATCGCGAGAATGAGGGGGATCTGGTGATCCCGGCACAGATGTGCACGCCCTCGGCCATCAACTTCATGGCGACGCATGGGCGCGGGTTGATCTGTCTGGCGCTGCCGGCCGCGCGGATCGAGGCGCTGGGCCTGCCCTTGATGAGCCCCAAGAATTCCAGCCGGCATGAGACGGCCTTCACCCTGTCGATCGAGGCGCGCGAAGGCGTGACCACGGGGATTTCGGCGGCGGATCGGGCGCGGACGGTGTCGGTCGCCATCGACCCGACGAAGGGGCCTGCGGATATTGCCACGCCGGGGCACATCTTTCCGCTGCGGGCGCGGGATGGTGGGGTTCTGGTGCGGGCAGGCCATACCGAGGCGGCGGTGGATGTCAGCCGCCTGGCCGGGCTGAACCCGTCGGGCGTGATCTGCGAGATCATGAATGACGATGGCACCATGGCGCGGCTGCCTGATCTGGTGTCTTTCGCGCAGAAGCACGGGCTGAAGATCGGCACGATCAGCGACCTGATCGCCTATCGGCGGCGGCATGACAATCTGGTGAACGAGAAGGCGGTCAAGGCGGTGCAGTCGGTGCATGGCGGCGACTGGCTGATGCGGGTCTATGCGGATGAGACGCAGGGCGCCGAACATGTGGTGTTGACCAAGGGCGATCTGACGGGCGATGCGCCGGTCCTGGTGCGGGTCCATTCGCTGAACCCGCTGGAGGATGTGCTGGGCGTGGGCGGCGGTGGCGACCTGCCCGCCGCCATGCGCCTGATCGCGGCCGAGGGGCGCGGGGTGGTGGTGCTCTTGCGCGATACGACGATGAAGATGGTGGAGGGGGGCGAACATTCGCCCCAGACGCTGCGGCAATACGGGCTGGGGGCGCAGATCCTGTCGGCGCTGGGCCTGTCGCAGATTGTGCTGGTCACGAATTCGGCGGCGCCGAAGGTGGTGGGGCTGGAGGCCTATGGCCTGTCCATCGCCGGAACCCGCCCTCTGCGGGAGGTGTGAGCCATGGCCGGGAACGAATCGCATTACACGCTGGCGCTGCCCGCATTCGACAAGCCGGTGAAGCTGTTGATCGTGGTGGCGCCCTATTACAAGGACATCGCCGACAATCTGGTCGCGGGCGCGCGGGCCACGGCGGCGGCCTGCGGGGCCGAGGTGGATCTGGTCGAGGTGCCGGGCGCGCTGGAGGTGCCGACGGCGATTGCCATGGCAGAACGGCTGGCGAAATACGATGGCTATGTCGCGCTGGGCTGCGTGATCCGGGGGGAAACCACGCATTACGAAACGGTCTGCAATGACTCGAGCCGCGCGATCAGCCTGCTGGGCCTGCAGGGTGCGGCGATCGGAAATGGCATCCTGACGGTGGAGAACCGCGCGCAGGCCGAGGTGCGGGCCGATCCGGCGGGGCAGAACAAGGGCGGCGGGGCGGCGGCGGCGGCCTTGCATCTGATCGCGCTTTCGCGCAATTGGGCCGGCCAGACCAAGGGGATCGGATTCCGGGCATGACCGCGCCTGACAAGAAACAGATGAAATCGGCGGCACGGCTTTTTGCCGTGCAGGCCCTGTTCCAGATGGAATCGAGCGGCCAGACCGTCGAGAAGATCGTGCGCGAATTCGAGACGCACCGCTTTGGCGAAGTGCTGGAAGAGGGCGAGATGGCCGAGGGCGACCCCGACCATTTCCGCAAGGTGGTGGATGCGGCGGTGAACTGGCAGGCCCGGATCGACCAGATGACCGACCGGGCGCTGGTGGCGAAATGGCCCATCGACCGGATCGACCCTGTCCTTCGCGCGCTGTTCCGCGCGGCGGGGGGGGAACTGGTGGCGCTGGACACCCCGCCCAAGGTGGTGATCAACGAATATGTCGATGTGGCCAAGGCGTTCTTTCCCGAGGGGAAGGAATCGAAATTCGTCAATGCCGTGCTCGATCACATGGCGCGCGAGGAAAAGCCCGCCGCTTTCTGATGCGGGCGCCTTCTTAGGCAGGCGTTTCCTGATGCAGGCGCGGGCGGATTTGCGCCCTGTGGTGCGGCAGGGCGGGGGCTGCGGCAAAATGGGGCTGGAAACCGCACGCCAAGGGGCTAGGCTCTGTTTCGGCAACAGGGGGTGAGTCATGCCGAAACTCGTGCGTCTTTACATCCAGAGCATCGCCATCGGCCTTGGGCTGTCGGTCGTCTTTCTGGGCGCGCTGATCGGGCTGGATGTGGCGGGTCTGGGCGGGCTGATCCTTGGGTCATCCTCGGGTCTTGTCGCGGCGGTGATGCTGGTGGTGTTCAACGCTATCGTCTTTTCCGCCGTGCAATTCGCCATTGCGGTGGCCCGTCTGGCCGAGCGGGATGATGGCCCGCGCGGCGGGGTGCGGCAGCATATGGTGCCCGTCCCGGTGCGGGTGGAGGCGCGCGCCGCGCAGGCAAGGCGCGGGCGGCGCTGACATAGGCCGTTGGTCGCGGTTGCGCGACGGCCCCTATTCACGGTGAATGCTGATCATGGAGGCTCCTTTCTGGCTGGAAGGGGCCTTTGTGTTTGCAGGATTGGTCCGGTGCCCGGCCAGGCCGATGGTGCGGCGTCTTGATGTGGAGATGGGTTTGCGATGGACATGCAGCTTTTGCGCACCTTTCTGGATGTGATCGACACGGGGTCATTCGCGGCCGCCGCGGATCGGTTGCGGGTCACGCAATCGGCGGTGTCCTTGCGGATCAACCGGCTTGAGGGGCAGTTGGGCCGCCCCCTGTTCAACCGGGGCAAGACCGGGGTGACGCCCACCACGGCGGGGCGCGAGTTTCGCCGCCATGCGGCGGCGATCCTGCGCAGTTGGGAACAGGCGCGGATGCAGGTGGGCGGGGCCGAAGGGGCGGCGAGCAGCATCTCTATCGGGGCGGAGGTGTCGCTCTGGTCGCGGCTGGGGTTCCGCTGGCTGGACGGGTTGGCCGCGCATGAGCCGAAGATCGCGCTCCGCAGCGAGGTGGATGGGCCGGAGGCGCTGATGCGGCGGATGGCGGAAGGCACGTTGCAGGCGGCGCTGACCTATAGTCCGGCGGTGAGGTCCGGTCTGGATTGCGAGATGCTGATGGAGGATGAGCTGATCCTCGTTTCGCCCTGGGAGGACGCGCAGCTTGCCGATGTGCGGGGGCGCTATGTTCTGGCCGATTGGGGGCAGGATTTCCTGAGGTTCCATGAGGCGGCGCTGCCGGAACTGCCGATCCCGGATGTGCAGATGGCGCTGGGGACGCTGATTCTGCGCTATATCGCGACACGGCCGCTGGCGGCCTATGTTCCGGCCCGTTCGGTGCGGAGTTACGTCGATTCGGGACAGCTTTTCCCGGTGGAGGATGCGCCCAGTTTTGCCCAGGAAATATGGGTCGTCTGGCGAAATGACCTTGATTCAACCTTGCGTGAGGTCGCGCAAACCGCCCTCGGGGCCGCGATTTCGCAGGTTCAGGCGGAGGTGGCAGAGCTTCTCGGCGATGTATGACGGCGGTCAGGCCCTTGAAAACGAAGGGAAAAGACCGGCCCTCCGGCGTTTGGTGCCGCGCCTTTCCTTTTTCAAGGGGGGAGGGATACGAGAAATTCTTGGGTCAGGCATGAGTATTTTTAAAATTTTCATCTGAAATCAAACGCTTATCTCAGCCCTCGTGACAAGTTCGGTGGCCCTGGCGGGCCGCCCTTGCAGGAAAGGATATGAGATGAAGACCATTACCAAGACGGCAGGCGCCTCTGTTCTGGCCCTTGTGCTGGCAGCGCCCGTGTTTGCGCAGACGACCATTACCGGCGTGCGCGACGTGAATGACCGTATCGACGACATCAACGAGGCCGTGGCCGAGGACATGCAGCGGGCCGAGGATGCCGCGCGTTTCGGCAACCCGGAAATGCGTCAGGGCCTGTCGGGCAGCGCCTCGATCGGCTATTCGGGCAAGACCGGCAACAATGAAAGCCAGGAATTCTCGGGCGGTGTGCGCCTGTCCTATGCGCAGGGCAATTTCGTGCAGACGATCGGTGCTGCGCTGGACTTTGCCGAGGATAGCGCCGGCAAGACCAAGGAAGACATTTTCGCGGTCTATGACGCCAACTACTATTTCGACCAGAGCTTCTACGGCTTTGTTCTGGCGCGGATCCAGTCTGATGGCCTTGCCAGCACGGCAGGCGAGGTGCGCCGCGACGGCTTCATCGGCTTTGGTCCGGGGTATCGGATCGTGAACACGCCTGACATGACCTGGCGGGTGCAGGCCGGTATCGGCCAGAGCTACCTGCAGGACGGTCTGCAGAATTCCGTGACCGAGACGGGCTATCTGGCGGCGTCGCGCTTCTACTACAAGTTCAACGACAACATCTTCATGACCAATGACACGGATGTTCTGTCGTCGGATGCGGCGCTGCGGGTGAACAACGATCTGGGCGTGAACTTCCGCGTTACGGATGCTGTTTCGACCCGGATCAGCTATCTGACCGAATACAATGACAGCCGCGCGATCCGCAGCGACAACAAGCTGGGCGTGTCGCTGGTGTTCGGCTTCTGACACTGTTCCTGCCTGTGCCTGAAGCCTGGGGGGTGCGAGAAATCGCACCCCCCTTTTTCGGGCCGGATCATCGCGCAGTGTCTGGCGCGCAGTGTCATGCAGGGGAAGCGAAGGGTGGCGGGCCCGCAGCGACCGTGGATGGCATGGTTTCCCGAGAGCCAGAGGTCTCAGGTGGGAGCCAGTTAGCAGGACCAGGATCCTGCCAGAGCCAGCCCCCAATCGGTTGCTTATCGGCCACTGGAAAAGAGCCTCGCACGCGAAGAGCAGCACCCGCCGACCCCAGACTTAGGCGCGACGGGGCGGCGGGGCAAGGGGCGCGTTCGGGCGGCCTTGCCCCCGGGGGGCGGGATGCGGTGAGACGGCTTGAAAAATGTTCACGATTGGTTCATGTTTTTGCGCATGGATCAGCGGCACGAAACCCTTGACCTGCTTCCCGGCCAGCGCCTTCAGCGCGGGGTGTGCCGGGGTTTGCTGGCGATGGATTTCGTCACGGTCGAGGAATTGGTGCCGACTCCGGGCCTGCGCGTCGATGTGATGGCGGTGGGTCCGAAGGGCGAGATCTGGGTGGTGGAATGCAAGTCGGGCCGCGCGGATTATCGGGCGGATCGCAAGTGGCAGGGCTATCTGGAATGGTGCGACCGGTTTTTCTGGGCGGTGGATGCGGATTTTCCGGTGGACCTGCTGCCGGAAGGGACGGGGTTGATCCTGGCCGATGCCTATGATGCCGAAATCCTGCGGATCGGGCCAGAGTCGCCACTGGCACCCGCGCGGCGCAAGGTGATGATGCAGAAATTCGCCCGCCATGCGGCCCTGCGCCTGCAATCGCTGCGCGATCCCGGTGCGGGCGCGGGCTGGTAGCGGTCAGCGCCGGCTGGGCTTGCCCTTGGCGGGCGCGGCACCGATGGAGCGGGCAGCCTCGGCCGCGGCACGCAGTTCCTCGGCGATCTCTTCCGCCTCGTCGGGATCGAAGTCGAGCGGCAGTTCGATGCCGCCCTCGGCCTCGACATAGATGCGGACCATGCCCTGATCCGTCGGCCCGATCTGGATATTGGCCGCGATGTCGCTTTGCTTGTCGATCCCCATGGCGCGCCCCTGTCTGCCTTTGATCCCGGCCTAGCGCGGGATGCCGCGAGAGGCAAGACAGGAGAGGAACAGCCGCATGGCGAGGAGCGGCAATGATCCCCTTGCAATCCGCAGGGCAGGGCGGTAAACGGCCCGCCAAGTGCCGCCTTAGCTCAGTTGGTTAGAGCACCAGATTGTGGATCTGGGGGTCCCCCGTTCGAGCCGGGGAGGCGGTACCATCAAACTCCACAGATCGGACGATGGCCAAGCCCTGACGGAGTGTGCCGCGCCGCAACCAGGCGCCCGCGAAAGGGTGGAGGCGAGACGTCCGGTTCCCTGATCCGTTTGCAAAGCGCCTTGCGGTCTGCGCCGTGACGCTGCGGCGGGAGTTGACCGTAATCATCAGGGCCCGCCCATCCGCCGTTCTGCCCATGTGCCATGGGGCGCTGTTCCGGTTCGACCTGCCCCGTCAGAGGGCGTAAGGTCAGGACATACCTGCCATGGCAGAGGCGAGGCCCGGAAGTCTCTTGTCGCCCCATGGCCCTGATCGGGCGGATCCTCAGGTGGCGTTCACTGCCTTGAGGATGTTGTTTTCAGCATCACGCAGGGCCTGCTTGGCATTCTTGCCGTGGAACACGGCGTCGTGGATTTCGGTGCCCAGGATCTGTTCGATCAGGCTGAATTCCTTGATCGGCGGGCGGGCCCATGTCACCAACTCGTTCCGGCGGGCCAGTTGATCGACCATGCTGACGATGGGCGAGGAGGCGAGCGCTTCGGGGTCGGCACAGACCGAAAAGCGCGGGGCGACGGGGAAGCCGTTCTTCACATGGGCCTTCATCGCCTCGGGCGACACCATCCATGCGATGGCGTCGATGATCTGCTTTTGCCGGGCAGGTTTCACGCTGGCCGGGATCGTCATGAGAAAGCCGCCGATCGGGGCGGCGATCTGGCGCATCCGGCGTGAGGGCGGCGGCAGATAGGCGACGCGGCGCGTGACCTGCGAACTGAGTTCGTGTTCGAAACGTGCCGCGCGCATCGTCCAGCAATAGACCATGCCGGCGCGCCCGGACATGAAACACTGCGTGTGTTTCTCCCAGTCCATCGTTGCAATGTCGGGCGGCGAAACCTCGGCCAGTTGCTTCATGTAGTCGATCACCTCGAGCGCGTCGGTGGTGTCGATCTGCAGCTTCAGCTTTTCGAAGCGGGGGAAATCCCAGCCTTCGGGATTGTGCATCGGCATGTCGATGATGGTCTTCTGGCAGGCCGCCAGGAAGAACATGAAGGAATGGGCGATAGGCATTCCGCGATGGCCGTTCCAGGCGATGCCGTAGAATTCCTGCGCGGGTCGGTGCAGGCTGCGCGCGGCGGCGATGGTTTCATCGAAGGTGCGCGGGAAGGCGAGGCCCTTGTCTTCGAACAGGTCGCGGCGGGCGGCAAGGATTTCGACCGTGCAGTAAAGGGGGATGCCGTATTGGCGGCCTTTCCAGTTGCCGGTGCCCCAGACCGAAGGGTGAAAGTCCAGCGGGTTGATGGCTGCGTCCTGAAGCAGGTCGTCCAGCGGCGCGAGATAGCCCTTTTCGGCAAACTCGCCCAGCCAGGGCATGTTGATGGAGATCACGTCATATTCGGCGGCCGGCTTCTGGAAGCTGATCTGCGAGCTGGCGTAAAGGTCCGGCAGGCGTTGCAGATCGAAGCTGCTTTTGCGGCTGAGATCGCTGCGGAAGTCCGACCACATGTTGCGCATCGACGAAAAGTAGTTGTCGTCGTTCAGCAGGAAACGGATGTCGCCGGGCACCTTGCCCTGGATGTCATCGCCCCGGATGGGGGAGATGATCTGGGCGGCGAAGTAGCTGCCGCCAAAATAGTATTCATCCGCCTCGGCACCCTTTCGCAGGCCGAAGGTGCGGGCAAGGTGGCCCTTCACATGGTTGGCGTAATCCATGAAGCTGTCGAGCAGTGTATCGTTCGGCTCAAGGAAATGGGTCTTGAGCCCGCCGCCGCGCGGCACCTGCCGTATCAGGCCATCGTCGATCATCTTGGTGATCATGCGGTTGCCCGTGCTGTAGGGCACGCCGGCCAGCGTGATCAGCCCCGATTTGTCGATCGGCCGACGGCGCAGATGGGCATCGACCAGTTCCAGCACGATGTTCCAGAACACATCCTTCGACGCCCCGGGAACGCCCGTGTCGAAAGGTGCGCGCAGTTTTCGCAGGAAATCCACGATCCGTGACAGTTCGTGGGGCGTCAGCTCCCTGCGTGCCGTGATCTGGGGGTTCTGTTGCTGCAATTCTGCCGTCCTATTGCGCCGAAATCCCCGATTGCCACTTGATCAGAGCGAAGAAGTCATCCTGGTCCAGCCCCGCATTCGCCGCCGCCCGATAAAGTTCGAGGATCAGGCCCGTCGTCAAGAGCGGGACGCCGTTGGCGCGGCCTGCCTCGCTGATCAGGCTGAAGTCCTTGATCATCTGCTGGATCGTGAAGGCGGGGCGGTAATCTCCGGTGGCGATCATCAGGGATTTATACTTGAACAGCGGCGAGGCAACGGCGCTTTCGTTGATGACCTCCATCATCGTGGCCGGGCTCAACCCGCCGCTGACGCCGAGCGACAGCGCCTCGGCAAGGATGGCGGCATTGGCGCCGACCAGCGTGTTGATCACGAGTTTCATGAAGCGCGCCTCTTCCCCGGGACCAAGGAAGAACTGTTTGGCGGAAAAGGTCTGGATCAGGGGCAGGGCCACCTGCCAGCCGACCGCGTCACCCGAGGCGAGGACCGTCAGCGCCCGCTGTTCCGCCGTCACGGTGCTGCCAGAGACCGGCGCCCGGACATAGAGCACTCCCGCCGCCGCCAAAGCCTTCGCGACCTCGGCCGAGCAGTCGGGGGAGACGGTGCTCATTTCCACAAGGATGGCGCCGCTGGACAGGCACGCGGCCAGACCCTGCTCGGTCCCCGAGCCAAGCACGACCTGACGGAGCGCGGCATCGTTCGGCAGGGTGGAAAAGACGATGTCGCGATCCGCCTGTAGCGCGAGATCCGCTGCGACCGTTGCGCCCGCGGCTGCCAGTCGGGCGCGCGCTTCTGCATCAGGTTCGGTCACGGCAACAGACATGCCTGCGGCGAGCAGGTGCCGCGCCATGGGCGACCCCATCTTTCCCGCTCCGACCCAGCCTGCCCGCAACGGCGCGGCCTCCGGCGTGCCTGCACGCGCCAGAACCTGCTCCATGATGCACCTCATGCTCCTCCGACCCTGTCCAGCATAGGGGGATCACTTCGGCAGTTCCGCAGCGGATTTATCCAGATCGGATAAATTGATCGGGGGCAAGGCATCGCGGTTTGTGTATTCGTTGATCGAGGAGACGAGTCGCCTGCAGGGCCTGACCGGCGGCAAGGCGACGACGCGGGAGGAGACGCCACAGACCTTGGCAGGCCAGGGGCAGGAACCGGGAGGCCGGTGCCTGCCGATCTGCGCCATATTGCGACCAGGGAGGGGCGACTGAGGAACGGATCGAAGGGAGAGGCGATGCGCGCAGTTCGGTTTCACGGGGCCAGGGACATTCGTGTCGAGGACGTGGCAGAGCCGTCGGATCATCTGGCGCCGGATGACGTTCTGATCGCGCCGGCGGTGACGGGGATTTGCGGAACGGACCTGCACGAATACATCGCCGGCCCCATCGTCACGCCCAAGACGCCGCACGCCTATACGGGCGCGTTGAACCCGCAGATCCTTGGGCACGAATTTTCTGCGCGTGTTCTGAGGGTTGGCGATGCGGTCAGCCATGTGAAGGCGGGGGACCGCATTTCCATTCAGCCGCTGCTTTCGCCGCGCGACGACTATTACGGCAAGCGCGGGCTGTTCCATCTTTCGCCCAGCATGGGCTGCGTCGGCCTGAGCTGGGCCTGGGGCGGGATGGGCGAGAAGGCCATCATCAAGGATTACAACGCCCAGTCCGTGCCGGATGGCATCACGGATGAGCAGGCGGCGATGATCGAACCCGCGGCGGTGGCGCTGTATGGTGTGGATCGCGGGCGGGTGGAGGCGGGATCGACCGTGCTTGTATCCGGGGCGGGGCCGATCGGCGCGCTGACCGTTCTTGCCGCTAAAGCCGCAGGCGCGGCAACGATCATCGTGTCGGAGCCGAACCCGAACCGCCGCCGCATCATCGCCGACATCGCGCCCTATGCGCATGTCGCAGATCCCCGGAGCGGAGATATTCTGCAAATGGTTTCCGATCTGACCGAAGAGGGCGTCGGTGTGGATGTCGCGCTGGAATGCGTGGGACTGGAGGCCTCTCTGAACACATGTGCCAGTGCCGTGCGGCGTCAAGGGCGCGTTGTGCAGGTAGGCCTGCACATGAAGCCTGCCAGCATCGACGCGATGCTCTGGGCGCTGAAGGACATCACGGTCGAGGCGACGTGGTGCTACCCCACGCAGATCTGGCCACGCATCGCCCGGATGATCGCGGCGGGCATCTTCCCGGTCGAGAAGGTGATTACCGCCCGGATCGACGCCAGGGACGTGGTCGCCAAGGGGTTCGAGGCGCTGCTTGATCCGTCGGGCGAGCATCTGAAGATCCTGGTCCGCACGTGAGCCCCGATATCGAAGAAAGAGAACGCGCATGACTACGAAGAACGTCGCCCTGATCGTCGGGGCAACCGGATTGTCGGGAAGCTACACGGGCCGTCTGTTGAAACAGAAGGGCTGGACCGTTGTCACCCTGTCGCGGGGCGCGGCCGATCTGGACTTTTCCGACCGCCACATCGCGGCCGATCTGACCGATGCCGCCCAGAGCAAGGCCGCGCTGGGCGCGGCGTCGGATGTGACGCATGTGTTCTTCTGCACCTGGTCGCGGCAGGCGAACGAGGCCGAGAATGTGCGCGTGAACGGCGCGATGATCCGGCATCTGTTCGAGGGGCTGGAGGGCGCGGCCCTGAAACATGCCGCGCTGGTGACGGGGTTGAAGCACTACCTCGGGTCGTTCGACGACTATGCGAAGGTCAAGCCCTACACGCCCTTCCTTGAATCCAGTCCGCGCCTGCCGGGGCTGAACTTCTATTACGCGCAGGAAGATGTGCTGTTCGAATTCGCCGCCAAGCGCGGTTTCACCTGGTCGGTCCACCGGCCGCACACGATGATCGGCTTCGTCATCGGAAATGCGATGAACATGGCCGTCACGCTGGCCTGCTATGCCACGATCTGCAAGCATACGGGCCGGCCGTTCGTCTATCCCGGCTCGACCGAGCAGTATAACGCCGTCACCGACGTGACCGATGCGCGACTGCTGGCGGAACAGTTGCTGTGGACGGTGGAAACGCCTGCGGCCGCCAATACGCCGTTCAACACCGCGAATGGCGATGTCTTTCGCTGGACGTGGCTGTGGCAGCAGATCGCCGATTACTTCGGCCTTCCCGTCGCCCCGCATCCCGGCCATCCCACGCCCTTGGTGGATCAGATGGCGGATGCCCCGAAAATCTGGGCCGACATCGTGGCCAAGCATGGCTTGCAGGACATTCCGGTGGATCGCCTTGCCTCGTGGTGGCACAGCGACGCCGATCTTGGCCGGACGCTGGAATGTTTTACCGACATGACCAACAGCCGGACCCTGGGCTTCACGGCCTATCAGTCCACGCGCAGCAGTTTCACCGACGTCTTCGACGAGTTGAAGGCGCGTCGGATCATTCCGGCCTGAGCCCCGCGGAGCGAACCCATGCATTACGTCGTTCATTGCCTTGACCATGACGGTGCCGTCGGCACCCGTCTGGCAAATTACGAGGCGCACAAGGCCTATCTCGCGGCGGCGACCGTCAGGACGGTGATTTCCGGCCCGCTTCTGGCCGATGACAATGAGACCATGATCGGGTCCTGCTTCGTGCTGGAGGCCGACAGTCTTGCCGCTGTGGAGGATTTCAACCGCAACGATCCGTTCAACAAGGTTGGGCTGTGGAAGACCGTGTCGATCCGCCCCTTCCTCAAGCGCGTGGATAACCGGTGATGGCCGCGCCGGTGAAGATTGCCCTTGTCGGCATGGGATGGTGGGGCCAGAAGATGCTGGCCGTGCTTCAGGCCGCCCCCGAGGACATCCGCGTGATCCGCGCGGTGGAGCCCAATGTCGAAACTGTCCGCGCGCTGTGCGAGGGCAAGGGCATCGCGCTGTCGGCGGACTACGCCGATGCATTGGGCGACCCGGATGTGGAGGCGGTGGTTCTTGCCACGCCACATTCGATGCATACCGCGCAGATCGAGGCGGCGGTGGCGGCGGGCAAGCACATCTTTTGCGAAAAGCCGCTGGCGCTGACCAGGGTTGAGGCGGAGCGGTCGGTCGCCCTGTGCCGCGACGCGGGGCTCGTGCTGGGCATGGGCCACGAGCGCCGGTGGGAGCCGCCGGTGGCCGAGATGCTGGCCATGGCCGATGCCGGGACGCTGGGCCGCATCCACCAGATCGAGGCGAATTTCAGCCATGACAAGTTCCTGTCGCTGGATCGTGGCAACTGGCGGCTGAAGGCGGATCAGGCCCCCGCTGGCGGGATGACGGCGACCGGGATCCATCTTCTGGATCTGTCGGTGCGTCTGCTGGGCGCGGCGGAAAGCGTGCTGTGCATCTGCGAGCAACTGTCTTCGGACCTGCCGCAGGGTGACACGGTGGCGGCCTATGTGAAGTTCAAGGGCGGCGGCACGTCTTATGTTTCCGCCTCGCTCGCGAATCCGTTCATGTCGCGCTTCACGGTCTATGGGTCGGGCGGCTGGATCGATATTCGCGACAAGGCGCATGTCGAGGCGCCGGATGGCTGGATCGTGACATCGGCCATGAAGGGTGGGCCGATCGTGACCACCGAGGTGGGCAAGGCCGAGCCGGTCAAGGACAACCTCGTCGCCTTCGCCCGCGCCGTGCGTGGCGTGGCGGCCTATCCGATCACCGCAGACCATCTGGTCAACAACATCGCATTGCTTGAGGCGGTTTTCCGGTCGGCCCTGTCGGGCCGCATCGAAACCGTTGCCTGAGAAAGGGATACAGACATGAAGGCGCTTATCTTCGATCAGCCGAACAAGCCGGTGGTGACGGATGTCCAGACCCCGGGCATCACCGAGAACGAGGTGCTCGTCCGGTCGCGGCGTGTGGGTATCTGCCATTCGGATTACGAATTGCTGGCGGGCAAATACATCATCCCGATCAGCTATCCCGTGACCCCCGGCCATGAATGGGTGGGCGAGGTGGTCGAGGTGGGCCGCAACGTCAAGGGGCTGCGTCCCGGCGACCGCGTGGTGGGCGAATGCGTGATCCGCACGCCGGAACGGATTCACCATTTCGGTTTCTCGATGGATGGGGCGAACCGGGAATATTTTGCAGCGCGGCCCGAGTGGCTGCACAAGTTGCCGGATGCCGTTGACGATGCCAAGGGCGCGCTGATCGAGCCGTTTACCTGCGGGTACTATGCCGTGCTGCGCCATGGCGGGGTGAACCCGTCGCATCGGGTGGTGGTGTCGGGTGGCGGGACCATCGGTCTGGTGACGGCCGCGGCCGCCATCGGGATGGGGGCAGAGGTGATCGTCGTCGATCCCGTGCCGCTGCGCCGGGAGATCGCGATGAAGCTGGGTTGCGTGGGCACGGTGGACCCGTCGGCCGGCAACCCGGTCGAGGCAGTGACCGAGATGACCAAGGGTGGCGCCGATCTGGTGGTGGAGGCGGCAGGTCATGCCGCATCGCTGGCGAATGTGTTCGATTACGCGCGGCCCGAGGGGTGCGTGTCGATGGTGGGCATCAGCATCGGCCAGAAGATCCCGGTGGAGCTGGGCAAGATCCAGATCAAGGATCTGAACGTGAAGGGCTGCATCGGGTCGCCCGGTGTCTGGCCTTCGGCCATCCGGTTTCTGGAGCGGACGGGGTTCGATCTGTCGCCGATCCAGACCCACAGCTTCGCGCTGGATGATGCGCTGACGGCTTACGAACTGGGCAAGGACCCGACCAAGGCCGTGAAGATCACGCTGGAAATCGCCTGAGGCAGGGCCGGATCGGGGGAGGGGCGGAACCATGCTGGACAATCCGGGGACGGCCACGATGCACGGCGGAGCGCCCGACTGGCGGTCTGTGAAACTCGCCCGTGGTTTCGTGACGGTGGTCGTGTCCACCATCGTGCTTCTTGCCCTGTGCCTGATGGTCGCCCCATCCGCTGTATCGGCAGGGGCATTGGCAGGCAGCCTGCCTTTTGCTGCGATCATCGCGATTGTCGGGCTGGGCCAGATGCTGGTTGTCCAGCAGGGCGGGTTCGACCTGTCGCTGGCGGGGGGCGTGTCGCTGGCGGTCGTGATCACCACGCATTTCCCATCGGGCAATGACAGCCAGTTGCTGACGGCGATCCTTCTGGCGCTGGCTTGCGCCACGGTGGCGGGGGTGGCGAACGGTATCCTTGTGGGCGTGATGCGGCTGAATGCGATCATCGCGACGATCGGGATGAACGCGGTGCTTTATGGCGCGGTCTTTGCGGTGTCTGGCGGCGTGCCCCGGATCACGACACCGCTGATGTCGTCCATCGCGGGTGGCAAGGTGGCGGGCATCCCGAACGCCGTGCTCTTTGCCATCGCCCTGATGCTGCTGGTCAGCTTCGTGCTGAAAAAGACCGTTGTCGGTCGCCGGTTCGAGGCGGTGGGGGCCAATCCGGCGGCGGCCCGCGCGGCCGGTCTGCGGGTGCGGGTGCACCAGACCATGGCCTATGTCTATGCCCAGCTTCTGTATTGCGTGGCCGGTATCCTGATCTCTGGCATCACGCGGGAACCTACCGCCTTTCAGGGCGACAGCCTGCTGCTTCCGTCGGTCGCCGTCGTGGTGCTGGCGGGTACGTCCCTGCTGGGGGGACGGGGCTATCCGATTTCGACCGTCATAGCGGCGTTCTTCCTGAACCAGCTCAGCCAGTTCGCCCTTGCCGTCGGAGTGCCCTTCTCGGCCCAGACCATCATCCAGGCCTTGGCCCTGGTCTGCGGGATCGGCGTCTACTCGGTCCGCTGGAGGCGGTCCGCAAGAACTCGTGCAAATCACTAGGTCCAAACTCGGAGGATACGGACAATGTCGATGAACAGACCCATGAAGGCGGCCCTTGCAGCCTTCGCCCTGACCACCACGCTTGGAACTTCGGCCGCGCTGGCGGAAACGCCATCGTGGTGCGGCCCGAATGAAGCATCGCTTGCGCTGCTGGACGGGTTCGGTGGCAACAGCTGGCGGCTTGTGACCACGGCATCGGGGGCGGAGGAGGCGGCGAAGTGCCCGTCGATCACCCAGTACGAATATGCCGACGGTCAGGGCAACACGCAGAAGGCGATTTCCGACATCAACTCGATGGCCGCGCGCGGGATCAATGCGCTGGTGGTCTTTGGCGATGCCGGTCCGGCCGTGCTGCCCGCGCTGACCAACGCGCACCGTTCGGGCGCGATCGTCGTTCCCTATCGCGTGGATGTGGGCGGCGCGGAAGGCGAGAACTACGCCAAGTTCATCGGATCGTCCTTTGTCGAGGATGGCAAGAGCTGGGGCAACTGGATCAAGGAAATCCTGCCCGATGGCGGCAACATCCTGTTCCTGTCCGGCCCGGCCGGCAACAGCCAGGGTCTGGACGAGCTGAAGGGCATGAAAGAGGTTCTGGACGACAAGTATGTCTTCGTGAACCCCGAACCCTTTGCCGTCACCAACTGGGACCCGGCGCTGACGCAGCAGGTGCTGTCGGCTGAAATCGCCAAGAATGACAAGATTGACGTGATCGTGTCGGACTTTGGCCCGTCTCTGGTGGGGGCTCTGCCTGTCTTTGCGGAATATGGTCGTTCGATCCCGGCGCTGGCCACTTCGGACGGCAATTCGCTGGCCTGTTTCTGGGAAGAGAACAAGGACGCCAACCCGGACTTCAAGCTGTTCACCATCGCGACCGGCAATGACAACGTGCGTCTGGCCGTGCAGTGGGCGGTGGCGCTGGCCACGGGCGGCACGCCGCCGGCGGACAACATCTTCAAGGCGCCTGTCTATGAAAACTCGGTCACGGGCGAGCCCAACCCTGTGACCTGCCGCCCCGACCTGCCGGGGGCGATCTATCTGTCTGCCGAACTTGCGGATGACGCGCAGGCGGCGGCTGTCGGCCAGTAAGCCCCTTACGAACCGGGGCATGCTGCAGCGTTCCATGCCCCGGTTTTCCCGAACGTCCCGAACGATTCCTGCCCATAAGGGGGAAGGTCATCACATGTCCGCGATGGAGCCGATGCATCAGATCAGCACAGAAAGCCGGACCCATGCAAAGGGGGCAGAGCCGATCCTGCGGCTGACGGCTATTACCAAGGAATTCGCCGGTGTGACCGCCTTGTCGGATGTGTCGGTCGATATCTTCCCGGGCGAAGTGCACGCGATCCTTGGCGAGAATGGCGCGGGCAAATCGACGATGATGAACATCATCTCGGGCGTGTTCGCACCCACGCGCGGCAGCCTGGCCTTTGGCGGCGAGGTCATCGCCGCGATGACGCCTGAACGGGCGGCGGCTTTGGGGGTCGCGATCTCTTATCAGCATCCGGCCGTGCTGGACGATCTGTCGGTTCTGGAGAACCTGCGGGTTGCGCTGCCGGACAGCGTATTCGCCGGGGGGGATGCCGAGGCCATCGCGCGGCGGATGATCGAGGATGTGGGCCTGCATGTCCCGCTGAAATCGCGCGCGGACGAGCTGACCGTCGCACAGAAGCACCTTCTGGAAATCGCAAAGGCGCTGGCCCTGCAACCGCGCATCCTGATCCTTGACGAACCCACCGCCGCGCTGGACCAGGACGCGACCGACATGCTTTTTGCCCGTGTCCGCCGCGTCGTGGCGGGCGGGACGGCGGTGATCTACATCACGCACCGTCTGGCGGAACTGCGCCAAATCGCGCAGCGCGTCACCGTCCTGCGCGATGGCCGCGTAGAGGGACGCGCGCTGGTTTCCGAGGTGAGCGACGACGATCTTCTGGGGATGATCGTCGGGCGCAGCCTTGCCTCGGCCTTTCCGCCGAAATGTGCGGATGCCGCGCCGCCCGTGAATTTCTCGGTGCGCGGCCTGTCGGCGCGCAAGGTGCGCGATGTCAGTTTCGATGTGGGGCGCGGCCAGATCATCGGCATTGCCGGGGTCGAAGGAAATGGTCAGGCCGATCTGATGCGGGCGCTGGCCGGACTGGAAAGCTGGGAGGGCGAGGTCACGCTGAACGGCACGCGCCTTGCCCCGGCCGAGGTGAAGGGCAAGGCCGCCTACATGCCGTCGGACCGCCATGCCGAGGGGATTGCCTCGGAACTGACCGTGCGGGAGAACGCGACCTTTTCCGCTGTTGACCGTTTCGCCCGCGCCGGGATCGTGGATCGCCGCCGCGAACTGGCCGAGGTGGGGCAGATCTTCGGTTCACTGGCCGTCAAGACACCGGGGATGGAGGCGGGTATCCTGTCCCTGTCCGGGGGCAACCAGCAGAAGGTGGTGATGGCGCGGGCGCTGCTGTCGCAGCCGGGTTTCATTCTGGCGGATGAACCGACCCAAGGCGTCGATGTCGGGGCACGCTTCGAGATTTACCGCATCCTGCGCGAGGTTTCGGCCTCGGGCGTGCCGGTGATCGTGAATTCCTCGGACGCGGCGGAACTGGAGGGGTTGTGCGACGTGGTCGTCGTGCTGTCGCGCGGGCGGGTGGCCGAGACGCTGCATGGCGCTGATGTGACGGAGGATCGGATCGTCGCTGCCGCCGTCAAGGCACAATCCCATGTTGCCGCAAGCGCGACAGCCCCAAGGGCCGGCCCTGATCGCAAGGCGGGCTTTCGCGATCTGGTCCAGAGCGACAATGCCACGGTCTTTCCCCTGACGGCGGTGATCATCGCGCTCGCCCTCTACGTCTTTTCGCAGAACGGGAACTACCTGTCTGCCTTCAACGTATCGAACATACTGCTTCTGGCCACGGCACTGGGCTTTATCGCCCTGGGCCAGACGGTCGCGCTGCTGATGGGCGGGATCGACCTGTCGGTCGGCCCGCTGGCAGGGTTTCTGGTCGTTGTCGCGTCCTTCTTCATCAATGACGGCCAGTCGCCGCAGACCATCGCGCTGGGCTTTGCGCTGATGTTCGGTTTGGCGGCGGGTGTGGGCCTGATCAACGGCTGCCTGATACGATTTGCCCATTTCACGCCGATTGCCGCGACCCTTGCCATGTATATCGGTCTGCAGGGGATGAGCTTCGTTCTTCGTGGCGGGCCGGGCGGCTATATCAACTTTGCCGTGATGGATTTCATCGGCTGGAAGTTCGGCCCCATCCCGCTGGCCTTCATCGTGCTGGTCGTCGTGGCCCTGCTGTCCGAGCGTGTCTTGCGGCATCACCGGGCGGGTTGGCAGCTGCGCGCCATCGGATCGGACGAAGGGTCTGCCCGCCGTATGGGCATCCGCGTGGATCGGACCGTGATCGCGGGCTATGTGGCGGTTTCCCTGTTCACCGCGCTTGGGGCAATCATGCTGATGGCGCAGATCGGGGTGGGCGATCCGGCGCAGGGCGTGAGCTACACTCTGGCCAGTATCACGGCGGTCGTGCTGGGCGGCACGAGTTTGCGCGGCGGTCGCGGCACCTTCATCGGAACGCTGTTGGGGGCGGTGCTTCTGACCCAGGTGCTGAATGCCGTGTCGTTCCTCGGCCTGTCGCAGATGTGGCAATACCTGTTCCAGGGGGCCCTGATCCTTGCAGCCGCGCTGATCTATTCCACCGCCCGCAGCCGCACGCAGCACTGACGGTGGCCCGCTGCCGCACCCTTTCACGGGCGAATGCTTGACGCCTCTTCGACAGGGCGGTGGCCCATCACTTTGGAAACCGGAAAGGACCAGTCATGACCATCACCGCCCAGCCCTTCTTCACAGAGCAAGGCTCTGTCGAGGCGGTAAACGCCCGTATCGGCGCAGGGGCAGATCCGCGGCTTGCCCATGTGATGGCGCGGCTGGTGCATCACCTTCATGCCTTCGTCAAGGATGTGGGCCTGACGCAGGAGGAATGGGGGCTGGCCATCGACTTCCTGACGCGGACCGGCCAGATGTGCGACGCGAACCGGCAGGAATACATCCTTCTGTCCGACGTGCTTGGCGTGTCGATGCTGGTCGATGCGATCAACAACCGCCGCCCCGAAGGCGCAACCGAGAATACGGTTCTGGGGCCTTTCCATGTGGACGGCGTGCCGGAACTGCCGATGGGGGCCAGCATTTGCAAGGATGGCGCGAAGGAGACCTGCCTGTTCAAGGGGCGCGTGACCGATCTGGAGGGCAATCCGCTTTCCGGTGTCCGCATCGACGTGTGGTCCGACAACGAGGACGGCTTCTATGATGTCCAGCAGCCGGGAGTGCAGCCGGAACACAACAACCGTGGTGTGTTCGTGACCGGGCCGGATGGGCGCTACTGGTTCGAAGGGATCAAGCCCGTCTCCTATCCCATCCCCGATGACGGGCCGGTGGGGCAATTGCTTGGCCGCCTGGGCCGCCACCCGTTCCGCCCCGCCCATATGCATTTCATGATCAGCCACGACGGCTATGACACGGTGGTGACACACACCTTCGTGGCCAATGACCCATACCTGGGATCGGACGCCGTGTTCGGTGTCAAGCAATCCCTGATCGCCCCGTTCGACAGCACTGCGGAAGGGACGACCCGCTGGGTGTCGTCCTTCGATTTTGTTCTTGTGCCCAGCTCCATGGCCGGGTGAGCGGAGAAGGAGGAGAGAATGGAGACGACAGAACTCGGGGGTGTGATCGTCACCGGTGCTGCGCGCGGCATCGGGTTGGCCATCGCGCAATCCGCCGCTGCGGGCGGCTATGGTGTGGTGATTGCCGATCTGGATGAAACCGCCGGTCAGGCGGCGGCTTCCGCTATCGTGGCACAGGGGGGACGGGCCGTCTTCTGCAAGGTCGATGTTGCCGACCGGGGCATGGTTGCGGGTGCTGTGGCGCTGTGTGGGCAGCGCTACGGACATGTGCACGGCATGGTGAACAACGCAGGTTTCAACCGCCCCCAGAACTTTCTGGAGACGACCGAGGAGAACTGGAACCAGATCATGAAGGTCAACGGCCTGGGCGTGCTGATCGGCATACAAGAGGCCGCCAAGGCCATGATCGCCACGGGGCGTAAGGGCCGCATCGTGAACACGGCCTCGATCGCCGGGCGCAGCGGCGATGGCCAATGGGCGCCCTATTGCGCCAGCAAGGCCGCCGTCATCAGCCTGACACAGGCCGCCGCGCGCGCCCTTGCGCCGCATGGCATCAATGTGAACGCCTTCGGCCCCGGCGTGGTCGAGACCGATCTGTGGACGCAGCTTGACCTTGACCTGATCGCGCTGGGCGTTGCCTCGCGCCCCGGTGAGGCGATGGAGAACTTCTCGCGCAATATCCCCCTTGGGCGGACATCGAGGCCGGAGGACATTGTCGGAACGGTGATGTTCCTGCTTTCCCCGGCATCGGCCTACATGACCGGCCAATGCCTGATGATCGACGGTGGAATGGTGATGCAATGACCCGCCCCCGCATCGCCTTTCTTGGAACCGGGGCGCAAGGATCGTCGATCGCGGCCGACTTTGCGCTGGCGGGGCATGATGTCACCTTCATCGACCAGTGGCCCGCCCATATCGAGGCGATCCGTGCCAGGGGGATCACGGTCAATTTCCCGAACAGGCACATCAACGTGCAGGTTCCCGCGCTGCACCTGTGCGACGTGGCCGAGGTCAAGCGCCCCTTCGACCTGATCTTCCTGGTCGTGAAGGCCTATGACACCACATGGGCAAGTCACCTGATCAAGCCGATCCTGGCCGAGGACGGTCTTGTCATCGGCCTGCAGAACGGCATGACCCATGAAGACATCGCCGCCGTTGTCGGGCGGCACCGCACCATCGGTGCGGTGATCGAGATTGCGTCCAACATGTGGGTGCCGGGTGTCACGAACCGCCAGAATGACCATGATGAAAGCTGGTTCGCACTGGGCGCGCTGGACCCGGAGCAGCAGCCACGGGTGCATGCGGTGGCCGACATCCTGCGCTGCACCGGCCGGGTGGAGGTGGTGGATGACATCCGGTCGGCCAAGTGGATGAAACTTGTGGTCAATGCCGCGGAACTGATCCCTTCCGCCATCATCGACACGGCGTTGAACGATGCCGCGCGGATCCCCGAGATGCTGGAGATCATGCGCGCCGCCGGATACGAGGCGATGCATGCGGCGCTGGCCGACGGGGCCACGATCATGCCGATCATCGGCATGGCCCCGGTGATGAGCAACGATCCCGAACGCTATGTGGACGAAATCTTTGCCGAGGTGTTGCGGACCTTCTCGCGCGAGGACACCCTGACCACATCGCTGCAGGATTGGCGCAAGGGGCGGCGTGCCGAAGTGGCGGAAGTGAACGGCTGGGTGGTGGATACCTTGCGCGCCCATGGCCGGGACGCCCCCGTGAACCGCAGGATCGTGGAGGTTGCCCTGGACATTGAAGCGGGGCGCGCACGGCCGGACCCCGGCAACCTTGCGCGGCTGAAGATTGACCCTTCGCCCGGCTCCGGCCGCGCCCATGCCTAGCGTGAAGATCTACATGGATGAGGCCCTGCTGCGCGAAATCTCGGCGCAGGTCGAGGGCCTGATCCTGACCACCCGCGAGATGATCATGGCGGGTCTGGGCGTGACCGCGGAGTCCTGCCACATCGTCGTGATGGGGGTCAGGTCGATTGCAGGACAGACGCCCGTCAACATCGAACTTTGCCTGTTGCAGAAGCCGGGCCGATCCCGCGACGGCGTTGCGCAGTTCTGCGGCCAATTGCGAAGTCACGTCGCCGGCCTGCTGGACGCACCTTCGGCGATCCGCTGCACCATGGCCGAACCGGAGACCTACATCGTCATCCGTGCCGGATGACATCCCTGTCGCAACCCACTGGAGGAGGTGAGAAATGGCTGAACGGGTTTATGGCATGCATCACATCGGCATCACCGTGCCGGACATCGAAGAGGGCATCCGCTTCTTCAAGGCCGTCTTTGGCGCCGTCGAGGTGTTCCGCACCGGCGCTTTCGATGTGGACCCGTCCTTCATGGAACGCAGGCTGGGCACGCCGCCCCATACCCGCATCCGCGACCTTGTCTTTCTGCGCTGCGGGGCCGGCACGAATGTCGAGCTGTTCGAATACAGCGGCGAGGACAGCACCGCCCGCCCCCGACGCAATTCCGAGATCGGGGGAACGCATCTGTGCTTTGAGGTGGAGGATGTCTTTGCGTCGGTCGAGCGTCTGCGGGCCGAGGGGATCGAGTTTCTGGACGGCCCCAATACCGTGACGGAAGGGCCGCTTGCGGGGTTCAACTGGATCTATTTCTATGCCCCTTGGGGCCAGTCGCTGGAGATCGCCAGCTTCACCTCGCTTGGCTATGAAAAGGACACCGCCGAACGCATCTGGCGCGCCAAGCCCGAGGCGTGATCGCCGGACCGTCCCGCAGCGCGCCGGTCGATCCGGCCAGCATGGGGAAGGCGAACAGCGATCCTGATGCACGTTCAGGGAAGCCGACCCCGACCGAATGGCGGTGCCCGGTCCCTTGGTGACAGGTCACGACTGACCGGGTCGCGCCGGAGCAAAGCAGGGGCGGACGGTCAGACGAGCCAGAGCGTCAGCACGATCACGACGGCCGCGAAGGAAACGGTTGTGGCCATCGCGATCACGGCGTCTTCGGCCAGGTTGGCGCGGGGAGCGGTGCGCGACAGGGCCGAACAGGCGGCGCAGGTCTTGCCGCCTTCGACGGGGCAGCGCGCCTTGTGGGCGCAGGCAGAATGGTCGGGCATGGTGGCCTCCTCTCTTTCACACAGGAACGAGAGGCGGCGACACCTGTTTAGCGCGCGATCCGGAATTCGAGCGCGCACCCCGCCTTCACACGGCGGCGGCAGAGAGGTCAGCGGTCGATCTGCGCGGCCATCAGGGCGATGGCCTGCTGATAGACGGTGGCGGCATTCCAGGCCTTGATCACGGCGAAATTCGGCTCGCCCTCCTGATAGCCCACACCGGGACGCCAGCCCTTCTGCCGCAGGAAGTTGGCGGTAGAGGCCATGGCATCGACCAGATCGGTCAGGTCCACGCGCCCGTCGCCATTGCCATCCACGCCATAGGTCAGCGCGTTGCCGGGCAGGAACTGGGTATGGCCAAGCTCGCCATGCTTTGCCCCGCGTGTCTGCGTGCTGATCGCGCCCGCGTCGATCAGCTTCAACGCACCGATCAGGTGGGGGGTGAAGAAATCCGAACGGCGGCAGTCATAGGCCAGCGTGGCGATGGCCGAAACGACATTGGTATCGCCCATGAAATTGCCGAACCCCGTTTCCATGCCGTGAATGGCGATCAGAACGCCGGCCGGCACGCCATATTGCCGTTCCAGTGCGGCGTAGAAATCGGCATTCTGCGCCTTGCGCTTGCGCCCCTGCGAAATGATGGCATTCGCGCCGCGCACCTCGAGGAACTTGTCGAGGCTGTATCGGAAGCTTTTCTGATTGCGGTCGGCGGCGATGGTGGCCTTGGAATAGGTCGTGCCCATCAGCGCCTCGATCCCGCGGCGGCCGACACCTGCGGCCTGCGCCTCGGCGGCCATCACGGGTTTCCAGGATTCATACTGCGCGCCGGTATCGGAGCAGGGCGCAGAGAGGGCGAGGCCGGGAGAAAGCAGACAGAGCGGCAGCGCAATCGCGCGGGCGAGGAGTGGAATTGTCTTGCGGATCATGGGGCACCGAATTGGAAGATCTATCCCGTGCAGGATAGGCAAGCCCGGACATGACGCAAGCAAACTCGGCCACCGGCAGGCCGATCTTGCGGTGCAAGCTGCCGGTTCGGCTTCACATTCCCGGGAGCGCGGGTCCGACAGGTGCAGTTCGGGGGGCAGTTCGGGAGGCAGTTCCGGGCGGCACGGACGGGGATCAGGGACAGGGATCAGGTCGGCGCGGCATCGGCCAGGACCGCCCGGCTGACCGTCATCAGGTAATCCCAGTCGTCGATTTCGGCGGTGGCCACCTTGTGCTTCATGTCGATGGTCAGGAAAGAATGCCCGTGGACGAAGGACCACAGGATATAGGCCAGTTTCTGGACGGCCGGCGCATCGGGTGCGGCGCGGGTCCGGTCTGCCACGGTGCCGACGACGACGCCGAAGCAGTTCTCGCCCTTTGCCAGCAGGTCGGGGGCGTTTTCGTGGCCCTCGGTCAGGCCGAAGACCAGGCGAAAGACACCGGGTTCGGTGCGGGCGAAATTCACATAGGCTTGGCCGACCGCAGCGACCGCTTCCAGCGACCCTTTCGGATGGGCGGCGGCCCCCGCTTCCATCGCGGCGCGCAGGCGATCCATGGCCTCGCTGACGACAGCGCGCAGGATTTCGTGGCGATCCTTGAAATGCTTGTAGGGCGCGGCGGAACTGACCCCGGCACGGCGCGCGGCCTCGGCCACCGAAAAGCCGTCAGGCCCCTGTGTTTCAACCAGATCGCGCACCGCTGCAATGAGTTGCGCGCGCAGATCGCCGTGGTGATAGCCCGCCTTGGGCGTGACCGACGAAGCGGCGGAAAGGGTCGGGATTGCGTCTGACATGTCGATCGGGCCTTCCGGGGCAGGCGTGCGGCGCACGTCCTGACGGGGCAAAGTTAGCCGCTCTCACATCGAATGACAAGCGCAGGTCCGAAAGGGGCCTTGCCAAAGTGAGCGATTCTAACATATGTAAGAGAAGCTAACTTTACAGAGGAATGTGCCATGCCCGATCACAACCCATCCCGCGTGCGTCGGGCGCTGCGCAAAAGCGTGACGCTGGTTGTGACGATGGTGGTCTTTGGCGGCGCCGGGGCGGGCGTCCTTGCCGGGTTCTCGGTCATCGCGGCGGACAGGTCTGTGATCCCGGACGCTGCGGCGCCGCGAACGACAGTCGCGGTGATGACGGTCCGCCCGGAGCCGGGCTACAGCGTCACCCGCCGCTTCACGGGGCAGATCGAGGCGGCGGCGCGCACGGATCTGGGGTTCGAGCTGGGTGGTCGCGTGACCGAGATGCTTGTCGAAGAGGGCGATGTCCTGCCTGCGGGGGCCATCGTGGCACGGCTGGATACCAGCGCCCTGATCCCGGAACGCGCCGCGCTCGAGGCGGAACTGGCCGCCGTCGCGGCCGATGCGGAACTGGCACGGCTGACCCTGGCGCGCAACGATGCGCTGACCGAGCGGGGCTTTCGCTCCGTCGCGGCGCAGGATGAGGCGCGGCTCGCGCTGGCGCGGGCAGAGGCCAGCATGGCGGCCCTTCGGGCGCGGATAGCGGGGGTGGAGGTGCGGCTTGAGAAATCGGTGCTGATCACCCCCTTCGCGGCGCGCATCGGCGCGCGGCTGGCCGATCCCGGGCAGACGGTGGCGGCAGGGCAGAGCGTTTTGGTGCTGTTCGACGCCGCGCCCGCGCGGGCGCGCATCGGCCTGCCGCCGGACCTGGCGGCCACGCTGACGGTGGGGCAGGGGGTGCCTGTCGAGGCGGGCGATGCCGCGCTTTCCGCCACCATCCGGCAGATCCGGCCCGATCTGGACGCAAGCACGCGCAGCCGTTCCGTCGTGCTGGCGCTTCCCGCCGATGCAGCACCGGTTCTGGGCGACACGGTTGCCCTTCTGCTGACCCAGCGGGTGGACGATCCGGGCTTCTGGGCGCCGCTTTCGGCCTTGCGCGAAGGGGTCCGCGGGTCCTGGTCGGTGATGGCCGTCGCGGCGACGGCAGAAGGCGACCGCATGCTGCCTGCGGCCGTCGAGGTGATCCATACCGATGGCAGCCGTGTCTTTCTGCGCGGGGCCTTGCCCCCGGGCGCCCGGATCGTGGCCGAGGCGCCGGATCGCGTGGCCCCGGGCCAGCTTGTCCTGGCGCAAGCGGAGTAGGGCCGATGGATACCCTGTTCTTCCGCCAGCCGCGTCTTGTTCTGCTGGCGCTTCTCGTGATCCTTTCGGCGGGGCTGTCCTCGCTCGTGTCGATCGGGCGGCAGGAAGACCCGACCATCACCAACATCTTCGCCACGATCACGACCGTCTTTCCCGGCGCCGATCCGGCGCGGGTGGAGGCGCTCGTTACCGCCAAGATCGAGACCGAGCTGCGCACCATCCCCGAGATTGCCGAGGTCTCCTCAACCTCGGCGACCGGAATTTCGGTGATTTCGGTGGAACTGGCGGAAACCGTGCCGCCAGAGACCATCGAACAGCTTTGGGCGCAGGTGCGTGATGCCGTGGAAGATGCGCGGCGCGCGTTTCCGGCCGGCGTTCTGGCGCCGGAATTCGACAGTGACGGGGCGGGGGGCTATGCCGCCATCTTCGCCCTGACCCTGCCGGACGGCTTTGCCCTGACCCGCGCCGCGCGCGAGGCCGAGGCGCTGGCCGACCGGCTGCGCCGCGTGCCGGGGACAAGCCTTGTCGATCTGCATGGCCTGCCGGTGGAAGAGGTGCTGGTCACGCTGGACCCCGACCGCGCTGCCGCGCTTGGCCTGACGGCCGATGCGGTATCGGCGGCCATCCGGGCGGCGGATGCCAAGGTGCAGGCGGGGCGGCTGCGGGGCGAGGGCACCGATCTTGTGCTGGGCATCACGGGCGAGATCACCTCGCTTGACCGGCTGCGCGCGGTGGTGCTGCGCGAGGATGCCGAGGGGCGCGTCACGCTTCTGGGCGATGTGGCGACCGTGACGCGCGGCCCGCAACAGCCCCTGACCGAGGCCGCACTGCATCAGGGCCGGCCTGCGATCCTGATTTCGGCCAAGCTGAGCCAAGGGTTGCAGGTGGATCGCTGGATGGCCGACATGCGCGCGGCGGTGGTGGCACAGGCCGGGATGCTGCCCTGGGGGCTGACGCTCGAGACCGTGTTCGACCAGAGCCGGTACACGATCGAACGCCTGACCGAAGTCGGCCTGAACATGGCGGCGGGTGTGGCGCTGGTGGTGGTGGTGCTGTTCGTGACGCTGGGCTGGCGGTCGGCGCTGATCGTGGCGATGGTGCTGCCGGTCGTGTCGCTGGCCTCGGTCGCCACGCTGAACGCGCTGGGTGTGCCGATCCATCAGATGAGCGTGACGGGGCTGATCGTGGCGCTGGGCCTTCTGGTCGATGCGGCCATCGTGATGACGGACGAGATCGGCAAGCGCCTGACGGCGGGTCTGTCGCGGTTGCAGGCCGTGGCGGGTTCGGTGCGCCGCCTGACCATGCCGCTGGCGGCCTCTACCCTCACGACGATCCTGTCCTTCCTGCCGCTTCTGCTGCTGCCCGGTCCTGCGGGGGATTTCGTCGGCTCCATCGCGATGGCGGTGATCGTGATGCTGGTCTGGTCTTTCGTGGTGGCGGTGACGATCACCCCGGCCATTGCCGGACACTGGCTGCGGCAGGGGGATGGACGGGTTCCCCGCGATGGCGCGCTGATGCGCGGGTTCCGGGCGGTTCTGTCCTGGTCGATGCGGAACCCCGTGCGCACGCTGGCCCTGTCGCTTGTGCTGCCGGTGCTGGGGTTTCTGTCGCTGCCCACGCTGACGCCGCAATTCTTTCCGGGGGTGGATCGCGACCAGTTCCATATCGAGGTCGATCTTCCCCCCGGCACGGGGATTGCCGAAACGCTGCGCGTCGTGCGGGCCGTGGATGCGAAGCTTGCAACCGATGCGCAGATCCTCGACGTGGCCTGGGTCATCGGCCGGTCAGCGCCCGCCTTCTACTACAACATGGTGGGCGACCGGGATCAGGCCCCGGCCTTTGCGCAAGCCTTGATCCGCACCGCCTCGCCCGAGGCGACGATGCGCCTGCTGAATGCCTTGCAGGCCGATCTTCCCCCCGCCTTTCCGCAGGCCCGTTTCGTGATCCGGGGGCTGACCCAGGGGCCGCCGGTCAATGCGCCGGTGGAATTGCGGCTGGTGGGGCAGGATATCGACGCCCTGCGCCGGGCCGGTGACGACCTGCGCGCAAGGCTGGCCGAGGTGTCGTCGGTCGTAATGGTGCGCACCGGTATCGCCGGGGGCACGCCCAAGCTGACCTTGCAGGTGGATGAGGCGCGGGCGCGCCTGCTTGGCCTTGATCTGGGGCAGATCGCGCGGCAGATGGAGGCGGGGCTCGAAGGCGTGACGGGCGGATCGCTTCTGGAAGGGACCGAGGAATTGCCCGTCCGCGTGCGGCTGGGCGCCGGGCTGCGGGGCGATCCGGTGGCCATCGGCGACATGCCCATCCTGCCACCGAATGCCGCGCAGGTGGCCGCCCGCGGGCAGTTCCCGGCGGTGCCCCTGTCCACGCTTGGCGCCTTGCGGCTGGAACCGTCGGAGAGCACGATCACACGGCGCAACGGCGAACGTGTGAACACGGTGCAGGCCTATCTGATGCCCGGCGTCCTGCCCGCAGCGGCGCTGGTCGAGGCGATGGCGCTGCTGGAGGCCGGGGGCTATGCGCCGCCTGCGGGCATCCGGCTGGAAACCGGGGGGGATTCGGATGCGCGCAACAGCACCGTGCAGGCGCTGATCGCGCCCCTCGGGCTGATCATCACCCTGTCGATTGCGGTGGTGGTGATCACCTTCAACTCCTTCCGCCTGACGCTGATCGCCTTTGCCGTAGCGGGGCTGTCGGCGGGGCTGTCGATCCTGTCGCTGGCGATCTTTGGCTATCCGTTCGGAATCAACGCCATCATCGGTGTGATCGGGTCCATCGGCGTGTCGATCAACGCGGCCCTGATCGTGCTGTCGGCCCTGCAGGAAGACCCGCGCGCCAATGCGGGCGACCGTGAGGGCATGGTGGATGTGGTGGCAGGCTCTGCCCGGCACATCACTTCGACCACCATCACCACCGTGGGCGGTTTCCTGCCGCTGATCTTGGGCGGCGGGGGCTTCTGGCCGCCCTTCGCCATGTCGGTCGCCGGGGGCGTGGCGCTTTCGGTGATCCTGGCCTTTGCCTTCACGCCGCAGATGTTCGCCCTGACGCTGTCGCGCCGTCGCGCGGCGGTGGCAAGCGGCGCCGCAGGTCACACGGACACCCCGCGCACGCGCCCTGCGGGCGCCTGACATCCCTTCATCGGAAAGGCCATGACCATGACCCAGCCCGCCAAGGACAGCCCGCTCAAGCGCCGCTATGGGCCGACCGCCCTGATCACCGGGGCGAGCGACGGCATCGGCCGCGCCTTCGCGGCGCAACTTGCAGAGGCGGGGTTCGACCTGATCCTTGTCGCACGGCGCGAGGCCGTGCTGGCCGGGCTTGCGCGCGACCTCGCCACCCGCTTCGGCATCCGGGCGCGGGGGGTGGCATTCGACCTGTCGCAACCCGGGGCGGTGCGTGATCTTCTGGCGATGACGGAAACAGAACCCGTCGGTCTGGTGGTGGCGGCGGCGGGGTTCGGGTCGGTCGGGCCGTTCCTCGATCGTGACCGCGCGACCGAAGTCAACATGGTTGACCTGAACTGCCGGTCGGTCGTGGACCTGACCCATGGCTTCGGTCAGCGCCTACGGCGGCAGGGGCGCGGGGGGATCGTGCTGTTCGGGTCGCTGGTCGGGTTCAGCGGGGCGCCCTATTCGGCCACCTATGCCGCGACCAAGGGCTTTGTCCAGGGCTTTGCCGAAGGGGTTGCGGCAGAGATGCGCCCCTTTGGCGTGGATGTCCTGTCGGTGGCACCCGGCCCGGTGGACACCGGCTTTGCCGCGCGGGCGGGCATGCGGATGGGGCAGGCCGAGACGCCCGAGACGATTGCGCGTGGATCGCTTGCCGCCCTCGGCCGCCGCACGACGGTGCGGCCCGGTTTTCTGGCCAAGTTCCTGGGCTGGTCGCTGTCGGCGCTGCCGCGCTGGGGTCGTGTCAGGGTGTTGGGGCGGATCATGCAAGGCATGATGGGCAAGGACAGCGCCCCGAACACGCCGCAAAGCCCGTCGGGGCAGAGGGGCGCGCTGCACGGCCGCAACCGATAGATCCCCCGCGTCTTCATCCTCTGCCACAAGGACGGCATGACGCAGCCGGGGCACTTGCGGACATCACCACCACCACCCGCCCCGCGCATAGCCGCCTTCGGGCGCGACACGCGCCTGCGGCATCGCATGACGGTGGGGGGAAGTGGCAGCCCGTAGGGGAGCCACCCGTACAATACCTAGACCAAGATGATTGAAAACATTAAAAGAATCGCTTGATAGGGGCGCGCCTGTACAGCATGTAGTGTACAACTGACGTACATCATTTGAGCCGCATCATGAAGCTGACCGAAGACCTTCTCGACGGGCTGACGCCCGGCAAGCGCCACTCCGATGGCGGGAACCTTTACTTCGAGCGCAGAGCGAATGGCGCGGCGTCATGGTTGTTCAGAACGCCGACATCGTGGATGTCGCTGGGAGAATACCCGGACGTCTCGCTCGCAGAGGCACGCGCCAAGGCCGCAGAGGCGCGTTCCATGCTCAAGAAGGGTAAGGACCCAGTTCGGGCACGACAAGCCGCTGACGCGGCTGCCAAGGCCGCTCTGGCGCGATCCCGGCGCACCGTCGAGGAAGCCACCCGCGACTACTGGAAGAACAAGTGCCAGAACCTCGCGCGGAAGGAAGGGTGGATTCGAATGATGGAGATTCACCTATTCCCGAAAGTCGGGAAGTTGCCGGTCGGCGACCTCACGGCAGAAGACGTCGTCCGCGTGCTGGAGCCGATCTGGAAGGGGAGCGCGGACGTTCGAGACGGTGAGACCGGCTTTCCGACCGCCAAACGGGTCCGGGATCGGCTCAAGCTGGTTCTCACGCGTGAGCGTGTGACTGGCTCGCAGGCCGACCCGTTCATCTGCGATGTGGCGCGGGAACTCCTGCCGTCAGTCGAATGGGAAGAGAAGCCCCACCCGGCGCTTCGGTGGCAGGACGTCCCCGATCTCTGGCTTGCGCTCCCCACGACGATTGCCGGGTTGGGGCTGCGGCTCTGCATCTTGACGGGCCTCCGGGTCGCCTGCGTCACCTATGCTCGCTGGGCCGAAGTCGACTTTGCCGAGAAGGTCTGGACGGTACCCAAAGGCCGCGTGAAGGGCTGGGAAGCTGGCTTCCGGGTGCCCCTGACGGGGCCGATTACTGACGTTCTACGCGAGGCAGAGAGGCGGACGGGTAAACGAGAGTACATCTTCGCCAGTGACAGCGCCCACGTGAAAGGCGTGATTTCTGAGAACACATGGAACTCGTGGCTCCGAGAGAACGACTGGAAGGACGTGTTTGGTGACCCGGTCACAGCTCACGGGTTTCGGTCGACATTTCGGGATTGGGCGGCGAAGCACAAATGGCCGCGCGATCTGGCGGAGCACAGTATCCAGCACGTCTCGGCGAAAGGGACGAAGGTCGAGCGGGCGTACTGGCGCGAGGATCGGCTGGAGGATCGGGCTGAGCTGATGATGGCGTGGAACGATTTCGTGGTCGGGAAGGAGGTGGCGCAGAGGATGGCTGCGGGCGCGCGTCAGCGCTCTCTGGACCGGCTGGACGAGGTCGTGCTGGCAGACGGGCGCACGCTCCGCGAGGCCGAGGAATGGGCGCGCTATGATGGGCTGGAAGGTGAGGTCGACACCAGTCAGCCCGCCGATGATTGATCGTGGCCCGCGTTGTGTTCTGAGCAAGCGGGCGGCTGGGTGGTTGAAAAAGGCACGTTGTGCCCACTATGGTGCCATCGGTGGAGGTGCCCGATGGCGAAGACCAAGGCGGATAATGAAAAGCTCAAGGTCAGGACCGTGTCCTTGCCCCTCGATCTGTACGAGCGCCTGCAGCCAATCGTGGATGCGGCTGTCGCTGCCGGGGAGAACGAGGCATTCGTGCTGCGGCAGGTGGCTCGGATCGCCCTGCAGCGCCGCTGGACAGCCACCTTCCTCGAAGTGCCATCGGAAGTCACCCGCGAGCGAGATCGTGATCGTGTGACGCCCCGGTTGGCACTTCCGCCAGCCATGGACGAGCAGGTCTTCGCGCTGGCGGAGTACAGCGCATTCAGCCGATGGTTCACCTTCGCCGTCGAGCGGTTCCTCGTGCAGTACCGCAAGGGCGATCCTCACCTCTTCGACGTCCTGCCGCGCCGGAATTGAGATTCACTTTTTGAATTTTGGCGCTCGCAAACAGCTACTGCGCGCCCGATAGGCCGGGGGGCATACCCCCCAAAGGAGCCACCCCGTCGCTTTTCTGCGACGACATCGGCAAGCGGTCGCGCGGGCGGAGTCGTGGTGATCCGCCCGCGCGCCTTGCTAGGCCATGGCAGGGAACACGTGGCGGATTCCCTTGCGTTCTTTCAGGTCATCCAGCGCCGCGCGCAAGGCGTGCCCGGCGCTGTCGATTGCCGCTGTCGTGGTGGCGGGTGACCAGATAGACGCCTTGGCAATGGCAAGCCGACGGCGTGCGCTGGCAAGGTCCGAAAGCCGTTCAAGGCGGGCAAGCTCTTGCGCCTTGCCTAGCAGGGCCTCGGTCAGTTTCTCCACATCTTGCCCTATCGTGGCGTGCCGCAAGGCGTCCTTTGCCGCGCGTGCCGCCATGTTGACGCGCGGGCAGGATATGCCGCGCCGTTCCAGCGCTTTGACCTCTTTCAGCATCCCCTGAATCTCTGCGATCATGTTCGACTCCTTCTGTTTATCGTGCCTTTATCTTACACCGTGCTAGGACGATTCGCTATGTGATTCAATGGGGTAGCCAGATTCAGCGCCAGCCAAAGCGCCAGCCAAAGCGCCAGCCGGGCGGGTGCTCTGAGCACACGCGCCAGCCGGTCAGGCAGGCAGACGGCAGGCAGGGGACCGCGCGCGCCAGCCGGAGCGGGCACCTCGCGGCGAGGGCAAAATCGAATTTCGAAACGCGCTGAAATAAAAACACGATCCCGTAAAAAATGGACTCCCGTCGAATCAAAAGTGCGCGCGCGTCGAATCAAAAACGCTCGGGCGTAGAATCAAAATTGCCCGATCACCAAAAGAAAATTGGGCGATCACCAAAACGAGTGAGCGCCAGACCGAGCGAGCGCGGACGTCGAGGTCGAACGCGGCGAACGCGTGAGCGACAATGGTGACGGGCCGCAAGGGGCAGGTCAGCACAGGCCCGCTGACGCGGGCCACGACCAAGCCATCAAGCCACCCAGCCGCATTGCCGCCGATGCCAGCCTTGCCTTAGGCACAACACTGCGGTCAAAGCGCCAGAGCGCGCCATACAGCCTCGCGATCATCGACATGGGTCGACACCTGCCTGACGTCCGAGGCGCACTCCTGAGGGCGCTCCAGCGCGTTCTCGGCGCATGCCTGTGCCGCATGCCCGACGTGATCTGGGCTGCGTGACGTGGAGAGCCTCATCTTGGCAAGTGGGTGCGCTGCGGTGAGGTGGACTTGCCCGAGGCCCGCCGTTAGGCGGGTTGGGTGGCTGGTGGGCTGGCTGGGCTGTCCTGCGGGTGCGCGGCTGCAGTCGATGCAAGACTGGCATGGCCCGCTGACGCGGGTGGACTGACCATGTGGCTTCGATGGCTAGGCAGGCACGGACCAAGTCGGTGGCGGTGCGCGCAGAGAGGTGGACATTGGTGGTGAGGTGACGAACCGGTGGGACGGTAACGGGCTGTGTGGGCAGGCAGGGTGATGGTGTTGGCCCGCGTTAGCGGGCTACCAGATTATGTGTATGTAGGCCTGCTGACTACATGATAGTGTGTAGTGTGGTCGTTGATTGTTTAGTGGGAGCGAATCGACACTAGGGATGGTGGTGATTCTTGGGGAATCTGGCTAGATGTGGGGGTCGGAAAGAGGCATTTTCTGCCAGAAATGACCCTCCCCCTATCTCGATTCCGAAGGGTCCCCCGGTCCGAATCTTGAAAGGGTCCCTCGATTGGCTGGGAATGTCCTACCCCTCTCCTGAATCAAGGGGGTCCCTCGGCCCGGATGTGCTATTTTCCGCAATAGGTCACGTCTGGAATCTGCAAGATGTGCCCTTTTCCACCCTGTGAATATTAGATTCCAATGGGTTAGGTGGTCCTGATTTGCGGTGGAGAGTTCGGCTTCAAGACCATGCTGGAAACGGCACATTTGGTGGTTGGGGCCGATCTGCAAAATGGCACATCTGGCGGCGCGGTGGATGGGTCAGGTGTGCTGACGTGTGTGGATGACGGGGCGGGGGCAGTTTGAATCTGTGGTGGGTCCCGCATGTCGGAAAGACGACAAAAAGAGTCGGGAATTGACCGCCGGGCGGGTCTAAATCTCGACCGTTTTAGTCCGGTATTAGATCACGGCAGAAAAGAAAGAGCCGCCCGAGAGGGGCGGCTGCTGTGGCGGGCCTTAGATCAGGCCGGGGAGTGGGTCTCCGTGGACAGGCAAGCTGTAGTAGAGCAGTTCGCTGTCGTCGGGCGCGGGGGCTTCGATGACCACGCTGCAGTCGACCATGATCCCGCGCGGCAGGTTGCGGCGGACCAGATCGAGCAGGTCCACGATGGGACGGTCCGTTATCTTGACTTCGACGCACCCGACCTCGCCGTCAGCCTCAAGGGGTCTGTCAGCCTTTGTCACGAGGGTCAGACCCTCTGACGACAGGATCGCATGCAGGTCTTTCTGCAGTTCGAGGTCGAGCAGGTGTGGCGGGCCGTAAAGGAGGGCCTGAAAGACTGCGCGAATGTCCGGGTCGTTGTCGGTCGGGAAGAGGGGCATCTGTTCTCCTTAGAATCGAATCATCGTGTCATTTTCAATTATCATGATAGCCTTTCGACGCGTATGCAAGCCGCCGGATCGGGGAAATTGTTGCCACCTTCCCGCGATCCAGATACCAACACGAAAGGAGATCAAATGACCAGTAGCACGCCTGTTTCGATGAATGTCGTCGACCTGTTCTCAGGAGCCGGGGGTATGTCCTATGGCTTCAAGGCGCATGGGGCGTTCAACATGATCGGGGCTGCCGACGCTGAGATCGGGAAGCCCACCGCTGGGGATGGGCGGCTGCAGTGCAACTCGACCTACCAGAACAACATCGGCATCGCCCCGACGCGGGTAAACCTCGCAGAGGTTGTGGCGGAAGACCTCCGCTCGGTTCTGGGTATTGGTGACAAGGCGGTCAATGTCCTGAGCGTCTGCCCGCCTTGCACTGGGTTCAGCCGTGCGAACCCGGACAACCATCTGCGCGACGACGCCCGCAACAGTCTGGTATCGCGGGCGGCGGATTTCGCTGTGGCACTCGATGCTGACATCGTGGTCATGGAGAATGCCCGCGAGCTGATCCGGGGGAACTTCGTCCATCACTACCGGGCTTTCCGGCAGCGCTTGGAGGAAAGCGGCTACAACGTCTTCGGACGCAGCTACATGCTGAACCGGTTCGGACTGCCGCAGGTGCGAGAACGCTCCATCGTGATCGCTGCAAAGGAACGCTTGCCGCTCTACACGCTGGAAAGCATGTGGGACGGCTGGACGGTGAAGGGCGAAGCCATGACCGTCCGTCGTGCGCTCGGGGTAGTGGCGAAGGCCCGCAAGGCCGACAAGCGGTTTCCGGGGTTCTCTTCGGACGAGGTGCGCCGAAGGTTGGCTGCGATCCCCAAGGACGGCGGTTCGTGGATGGACCTTCTCGAACACCCTGAGGCGGATGAGCTGATGACGGGTTCGATGAAGCGCATCGCTGCCGCAGGTAAATTCGGATCGTACCCCGATGTCTACGGTCGCATGGCTTGGGATCGCCCGGCACCGACCATCAAGCGGGAATGCGCGCACATCGGCAATGGTCGGTACGCCCACCCGGTCGAGGACAGGTTGTGCAGCATCGCAGAGATGGCGGTGTTGAACGGGTTCCCGTACGACTACAACTTCCGGGGTGTGGCCCTGTCAAACGTCTACCGCCACATCGGTGACGCCGTTCCTCCGATGATCTCTTACCAGTTGGCGCACCTGTGCCGCTGGATGCTCACCAACGAGCAGCCCGGCATGCAGGAGCTTGTACTTCCCGGTACCAGCCTCAGGTCGACCGACCTTATCCGTGAGGCTGCCTGACGTTGCTACCACCGAATGCCACCGAACAGCGCTACGTTGACGAACTTCTGACAGCCATGCGGGGTCCATGTCAGGCCGCGTTTCCGCATGCTTCAGCGCTGATCTCGGATGTGTTCGCAAGAGAGTTTCAGGCGTCCCTGCTGATCAACCACTACTTCCTCGGCGCGCCGCTTTCGACGTCGTCCTTCGATGCTGCGTTCATCCGTGCCGCGAGAGCTGCGGGCCACGCGGTGTCTCCCGCCCCTGATGGGTATCGGTTCTGGGATGTCGAGATCGGCGGGCAGAAGATCAGCCTCAAGTCCACCGCTGCGGCCAACCTTCGGGTGGGCACGCTCCACATCTCGAAGCTGTGCGAAGCTGCATGGATTCAGGACATGCGTGGTGCGGCGCAGCGGGAAGACGCTACCAAGCGGTTGTTTTCGGATTACACGTCCGCCGTTGACAGCATCATCCAGCTCCGCCTGTTCAAGGACCGCGCCTTCTACGAACTGGTCGAAATTCCATCAGCGCTCTTGGCGCAGGTGGCGGACGTTCCACGAGCTGAGTTCGCCCCGGATGGTCCATCCATTGGCATCCCGGTCGGCAAGAACCCTCCCGACTTCACGCTGAAGCTCGACCGGTCTGACGCCAAGGTGACGCTGGCGAACATCAACAAGAGCGTCTGCCGGGTGCTTGCGACGTGGCAGCTCGATCCGACGTTTGGGAACGCCGCGACAGTGCCACCGTTGGCGACCTGATCAACTGGTTCTTGGTCTTTTCGTTCTTGGGACCTGGGCGAAATTCCAGACGACCGCTAAAGGCCATCTCATGCGAGGCTTAGAATTCGGCCACAATCTGGTCAGGGCGGCGCGAGATCAGGTCGCCCACGGTGATGATCTCGTAGCGCTCGTTGATCCAGTTGCCCGTCATCTTATCGTAGGTCTGGTGGATGCGCAGCACAGCCTTGAACGCATCGCCCTGTTTGATGGCGACGGTGCGCGCCTCCAGCCGGTCGAAGAAGGTCTGATCGAGGATCGGGGCGGAAATCTTGAACCCGTTCCAGATGAACTCCCACTTCCGCGCTGAACGCTGGAAGACGGCCTTGTGGACGGACACCACGACGTCCTTGTCCTCATACCGACTGCCTTCCTCTGGGCGAGGCGAGGCGTTCTGACGGATCACAGGGAACGTCGACCGGGGGAACTCGACCAGTGGCTCGGGGTCGCGCAGGCCTGTAGCGATACCGAAGGACTCGACCGATGGGTCGTTCTCCATCACCTCCATCGCCTTTGCGATATGGCGATTGACCGCCGGGCTGGCCTCAACCTTCTTCTTGGCGTCGTAGGCCTCGCGGGGGACGATGATCCGGTCATCGCCATGCTGGATGATGACGGAGTCGTCGTTGATGATGATCTGGGGCGGCGCTTCCGGGTTGATCACCTTCTCCCAGAGCAAGGTGGTCAGGATGCCGATGATGATGTCGCGGGGGACGCTTCCGCTGAACAGGTTCTTCAGCGTCTTCTTGGCGGTCTTGAGGCGAGCGCGGAAACTGCCCGGACCCACCGCGTCGATGGCGATCTCCAGCGCGAAGCCGGGGTTCACTTCCTGATTGATGGCGCGGACGGCCTCTGCAATCGACACCAGTGCGTTGCCGAACGTCAGAGCATCGACCTCGTGGGTCCTGCCGCCGAAGTGGAGAACGAAACCGTCGTCGTCGAATGCTGATAGGTCAATCGTGGTCATGATGCGATGCAGTATGCACAGGTGGGTGACGACGTCATCGGCATTCGACACCGATGGTTGCGGCAGGCGGTCGCGTGGTGCAGCGAGGCAACGATGGGCGGGTTCGCGAGGTGATGGGGCCGATCAGATCGCGAAAACAGGCCCAAGACGCCCGAATTCCATGAACCCCTCGAAAGGGTTCATGCAAGGGTTCATAAGGGGTTCATGGGATAAGTGCCTGTAATTATTCATTATTCCTTCATTTATGAACCCATGTACCCTTCCGTTGTCTTGCCATAGGACCAATATTTTTCCCGAAGGCCGAAAAATATATTTCCCCTATAGGGAGCTGGTGCCAAAGGGTTCAGGGTTCATGAATTCGTGATTATCGTTCAAAAGCAGTAACTTAGCTCATGAACCCTTTATGAACCCCTTCGTAAGGGTTCATACGTTCGTCATGCCACCTCCCCGCTGACGCGGGTCCATCGCAACTCCGCAAACGCAAAGGACCGCCTGACGGCGGTCCCCAGCAACCCGGCAATGGTTCAGGAAATCCTACGCTGCTGCAGCAGCCTTCCGCTCCTGCACCGTCGCCTTCAATGCCTCCTTGTCTGCATGGGTCAGCGAACCCGACTTCAACGCCCGGCGCTCTTCGTCGGTGAGGTGGAGGTGATCCGAGCGGGTGAAGAACACCTGTACCTTTTCCTGAGACTGAGAATCGCGCGCGTGCTCGACGTGCTGCACCAGCGGTTCACCATCGTTCTGCATGGGCGCGCCGAAGTTGCCCCGCCGCCGCCGTGCTGCCACTTCTGCCGTCGGATTGGGCGCGACCACTTCCTTCTGCACATCTGCCTCTTCGCGGGTCAGCAGGCCCCACGAGTAGCCATACATGTCGCGCTCCGGTGCACGCGTCAGCGTGTATTCAACCCCGTCCGACAGCCGGAAGAACCGATCCTTGAGCGACCCAAGCATCGTACCGAGCGAGGTGGGGTTGTAGTCGTACGGATCGGCGCTGTCGCGCTTGACGCGCTGCAGGCTGATGCGGTGACTCTTCGCGATGGAGGCGATGCCCTCGTGGGTGGGCGTGTCGGAGACATACATCTTCTTGCGAAGGGCGGAACCGTCCCTTCTGTCCTTCGAAGTATCGGACAGCCACGCATCGAAGAGCTGGATGAACGGGTCAAATTCGCCGCTGTCCGCGTCAGCGGTGATCTGATCGCGGTTGGTCTGCCAAGTCGACCAGTTGGGCGCGGCAGCGCTGATGATGCCGCCAACGACCTTCACATAAGCGTCATAGGAACCCCAGTGGATCGTGTTGACGGGCGCGGGCTTGCCCTTCTCGATCCAGTTCTGGATCAGCACCAGCAAGGCCCAGATCAGCTTACCCCGGTTCGACCGGACCCAGCCCGGCAGGTCGGCGTGCCGGAAGCCGGTGCGCTTGCCCGGTTCCGCACAACGAGCGTCGATGCGGATCAGCCCCATCCGCGCCGCCAGTTCCGTCGACCACCGAGGGTTGTTACCCGTGATGAGGTGCGAACAGGTGACCGGCAGGCGGACGTTGTCGCTCTTTGCGAGGATGCGTCCCTCAAACACCCGCGCCGTCCAGAACGACGCCAGCACGGGGCTGTCGATCTCGCCGCGCACGTTGTCGAAGATATTGACGGCGGTGCCGCTACGCAGGGTGGAGACGATGCGCTTCTCGCGTTCCGTGTCATCGTCCGCGAGGGTCTGGACGCTTTCAGCCCCCTCCGCCACCAGCTTGATCGTGGTCGCCAGCAGCGTGGCCCCGGTGCGCTCCGTGGGCTTGGTCAGCAGGTGCGGCGGCAAAGGCCCGTCGATCATCGGGCGCACGAACTGCTCCAATGCCGCGCCGATAGCGTTCAGAAGGGAGGCCGGGGGCGGGTTGTTCAAATCGCCGTCCAGCGCCGCCGATACCAGCCGGTCACGGGTCCAGCCGTCGAACGGGATGTCGCCCATCCACTCTTCCACGATGATCTGCCGCGCCTTGCGCAGGTCGTCCCCGCTGACGCGGGTCGGGAGCGTCGGAACATCGAGGTCGGCGGGCGGCGCATAGAAGGCGCGCGCGCTGCGATGGTAACCGGGCGTATTCACCAGCACTCCGTCTTCCGAGAAGACAGGTGCCCGCGTGATGCGTTCGAGGTACGGCAGCGGCAGGTCGCGACTGTAATACAGGTGGTTGACCAAATCCTTCGGGGCCGAGCGATAGGTGAGCTTACCCTCGTCGCCAACCCGGAGGAAGCCGACCTTCTGTTCCAAGGCCCGCTGGAATTCCTGCGGGATCAGGACGTCAATCGTCGCCTCTCCGATCTCCTTGATCTCGACAACCTCGGCAATCTCGTACCCATGTCGGAACAGGGTCGGGTCCTTTTCCGAGGCGTTCTCCAGCAACTTGCGCACCAAATTGATCTGCTCGGGGAAGTCCAAGCTGCTGGTATTCACCCCCTTGCGGAGTTCGGGCGTACCGCCCTCCGAGATGGCTCGGTCGGCAGCCTTCGTGATGGCGGTGAACGGGCGCTTGCCGATGCCGTAAACCTTCTCGATTTCCTCGCCCAGCTCCTTGAGCGCGACAGTGTCGGGCTTGCTCTTCTTCAAGCCCGCATAAAGCATCGCGATGGCGAGGTCGCCGTCCCCGGATGCTGCCACCTTCGCAGCGATCTTGGACCGGTCGAACTTGGCTGCGCCCCGGATTTTCTTCCGGGCTTCTTCGTCGAACGTGATCATGCCGACCCCCAGTCAGGGTGGCTCAGGTGATTTTCGTACATCGTCATTTCGTTCCTCTCTTGACGTTAGGTGTAATAATCTGGTACCTTAACGACATCGTCAAAGTTCCTTCTCGGCCTCAGACCGTTCCTCCGGTCTGGGGCCATTTCTTTTCTACTCTGCCTGACATATTCGAGTCAAGTAATTGATCTTGAAGCACTTTTTCGGCTTCAAGCCGACTTTAAGGCTTACGCCGCCTCCGCTCCGCCGACCTGATCGGTGATCACCCACCGGTCGACCAAGAAGCTGACGTCGGCGGTCTCTTTCTCGCCGCCGCCTTCCTTGCGCCCGAAGCCGGGGAGGACGGTCACACGCCCTTCCGCGATCCACTGGTCGATCTCGGCCCGAAGGAGTTCTTCCTCTGCAGCGATTTCTTCGTCGGACCAGTACAGTTCACGGATGGCTGCCCCACGGCGGCGGGCCATGTCGCGGTCCTTCTTGGCAAGGGCTGCCTCTTTCGTGCGACGGTTCAGTTCGATCAGGTGCGCAGCGCGGGCCATGTCAGGCGATCCCGAGCACAGCGCGCAGACGGCCATCGACGTCGAGGACGCGCAGCGCGATGCCGAAATCTTCGGGGTGGAGCGTCTCAATGAGGACAAAGCCATCGGCATACGGCTTCGGAAAGCGGCTGAACCAGTCGTCGCAGTTCGGGTCCTTGGACGGCATGAAGTCGGCCCCTCGAAGGGCAAGGCGGGTGAGGCGCGGCCCGATGTAGGACTCGATGGTCTTGATCTGATCACCGGTCAGCCGCCAGCGGCAGCGGTTTCGGTCCGGCGTAATGTCGGTCAGGAGGGCGGCGCATTCCTGCACCACCGAGGTTTCGATATGTTCGAGAGAGAGGGTCATGTTCGTCATTCAGGCTGGGTGGGGGTTTCGTCGTCGGGGGTGGGTTCGGGTTCTGCCGGAGGGCGCGGGCGGGCCTTGGTGGCTGCGAACGACAGGCCGTCCTGCAGCGAGATCACGGGGGTGCCTTCCTCGAAAAGCTCCCGAAGGCGGTCGGCCTTGGCCCGGATTTCCGGGCTGTCGAACATCCCGCGCGGGTGACCGGCACCCTTGTAAACGTAACCAGACATGGCATTTTCTCCTTTGGGTTGTAGTGATCAGGCGGACCGGACGAGCTGCACGTGCTCATCGGTGGCGGACTTGAAGCCAGCGCGGGTCTTGAGGGCGTCGATTTCGCGGGCAATCTGGCTGGCGCGGAGCTTCGGCCCCTCGACGAGCGCCCGGAACATGCTGTTCATGCAGTTCAGGCGATCCTTGAGGACGCGGTCCTCGGGAAAACGAACTGCCATCCACTTGCTCGCGGCGGGGTATTTGATGATGAGGTGGCGGACGGCTTCGATACGAGTCATGGCGGGTGCTACTGGTTGTGGTCTAGGGTATGGTGGATGCGAGATGTGGGTCGGGTGGACCGGCCCGCCGAAGACCCGGAGGCGGGCCGGTCCAACGCAGTCGCCCCCAATTCGACCGCGTGTTCGTGTGTTCAGAGCACGTGTCAGGCGAAGCGTTCGCGGAGATCGGGAAGGACTCCGCCTGCAGCTTCCAGCAGCTTTGCGGCGGCTTCCTCGCGCGCGGCGCGCTCACGCGTGCCCCGAGCCGCTGCCTGCTCGTTCAAGCTGACCTCGTCCTCGATAAGCTGCGCGACCTCGCGCATCCGAAGTCCTTCGACGGCGCGGATCGCCTCGTCGACCTTGGACGCGCGGCGGAGCCATCCCAGCAGCACATCCATCGGCGGGCGGTCACCCTTCTTCGCGCTGATGAGCGCGCGGTGGGCGAAGATCGTGCAGGCTCGCGGGTCGTTCAGGAGGGCGTCGATCTGGGCGGGAGTCGGGGGCTTTTCGAGGGTCATCGGGTCTTCAAATTCGGCGCAGGCTGCGGAGGTCGGATTCTTCTTGCGGGGTCAGCGGGGCGGCGAGTGCGAGCAGTTCCAACCGCTCCAGCCGGGTGACCGGGTGCCGCCCAGCCAGCAGGTAGACGCTGTCGGCTGCCATGAAGGCGTCTCGCGGGTCCGCCAGATCGGCTGCTGCGGCATCGAACAGGGCCACCAGATCGTTCCAGATCACGTCGTCCACGACACGCGCGGGGTATTCGAGGATCGCCTCGATCTTCGGCAGGATGTCGGCGGAAGCGTGCGCCGGGGCCGCGCGGTTCGCGAGTTCGGCGGGACTTTCATCTGCGATGCGCCCGATTTCGATTGCCAGTCGCACGGCGGACTTGCTGGCCACGCTCGCCTCGGACAACGCGGTCCGCAACACCGACGCCGGATCGCCGGAGGCGCGGGCCTCGGCCATGAGGCGCTTCAAGGCGCGGCTGGACTGAGCCACCGTCGACATCAGGTGCTTCAAAGCGGGCCGAGATTCGAGGACGGTCATCTGGGGGTCACCACATTCATGGATTCAAGAGTCTGGATCAGGTTGTCGGTTCTGACGACTTGCTGCTTGTCCGCCGCCCGCAGGGAGTGCAGTTGGGCCAACACGCGGCTGCTGATGGTCGTCAGCACATCGCGGGCCTGCGCGGCTTCGCGGGCGAGGCCGTTTCCATCGCACAGCCGCACCAGCTCCGCGACGTCGTCGAGGACGGTGTTCAGGAGGTCTTCGAACCCCGTGAACACGTCGTCTTCGAAATCGTCCCACTTCTGCGCGCGCTCGCGACGGAGATAGTCGATCCGGGCCGCGATGTGCGGCTGCCGAAGCAGATTATTGCCCATCTGCGCCGCGCTCTTGCGCGCGCCATAGGCTGCCTGAATTGCACGCGACTGGGTCACGGCCCCCGTCGCCATGGCCTGACAGAAACGCTCGTGCTTAGCATTGGGCGTAAGCCTACGGTGAGGGCCGTCTTGAGCCGGTTTCTGTAGCCCGGCTATCGAGT
>VFQR01000104.1_pt1 | contig 207536 bp, 196 predicted proteins | sample 3512321 | NCBI WGS metagenome assembly VFQR01 (sample SAMN10412374, study PRJNA504923) | tailings metagenome | isolation source: Relicate 3 Philex TSF1 revegetated site | place: Philippines: Tuba, Benguet | collected 2017-08-29
GCCGGACAGCACGGCGACCAATGCCGCCAGCTACACCACTCAGTGGGACATCATCTCAGAATCCGGGTGACCCACCCAATTGTTAACGAACGGCGGTTGGTGAAATCGAACGAAAAGCGATGCGGTCGGACTCTCCCTTGGCGACCCATGGACGCCTGGTGCCGCCGAGATTCTCGGCGACCGCAAGCCCGGCCTGGATTGCGTCTTCGTGGAATCCCGAACCGAAATAGGAGCCGCAGAACCACGTATTGCGGGCACCCTGCAGGGACCAGAGTCGACCTTGTGCCGCAAGTGTTTCGGCGTTGAACAGCGGATGCTCGTAGACGCCGCGCCAATGAACCGCCTCGGCGGCCGGTTCGGCAAGCGGACTGAGCGTGACGAATAGCGGCGTCTCACCTTGTAAGCCCTGGAGCTGGTTCATCCAATAGGTCACGCATGGCTTTCGCTGGTCCGCGTCTCCACAGCGGGACCGGGCAAGGTAGTTCCAGCTCGACCAGACCCCGCGTCGCCTGGGCATCAGCGCCATGTCGCTGTGCAGCACCGTTTCGTTTCTGCCGTAGGAAAAAGCGCCGAGCAGTCGGGTCTCCTCGGCGGAAGGGTCGGCCAGCATTGCCAGCGCCTGATCGGCATGCGCGCCGATGACGACATGATCGAACCATTCGCCTTCAGCGCCGGGAACGGAGATTTCCACTGCGCCAGCCACTCTGCGGATCGCGCTGACGGGAGCGCCCGTGCGAATGCGATGGAGGAAGGGAGCGACCAGCCTTTCGACATAGGCCCGGCTGCCGCCTTCGACCGTGCGCCAGACTGGCCGTCGGAAGAATTTCAAAAGTCCGTGGTTTTCACAGAAGCGGATGAAGGAGACGGCCGGATAGTTGCCGATCTCAAGGGCCGGCGTCGACCAGATTGCGGCCGCCATGGGATACAGATGGTCCTCGCGGAAGGCGGTGCCGAAGCCGGCCGTTTCGAGATAGTCGTCGAGGCTGGCCGACGCGCTTATGCCGCGCACGGCGCTGGGTGCGTCGCGGTAGAAGCGGACGAGGTCGCGCAGCATCGACCAGAAGCGGCGGCTCGTGATGTTGCGCCGCTGCGCGAAAAGACCGGCCAGGCTCGAGCCGGAATATTCCAGCGCGCCGTCGTCCATGGAGACAGCAAACGACATGTTCGATGGCTTGGTCGGTACATCGAGATGGGCAAACAGCGCGGCCAGGTTGGGATAGGTCGTATCGTTGTAGACGATGAAGCCGGTGTCGACGCCCACCTCACCCAAGTCGATCGTATGGCAATGACCGCCGATGCGCGTGTCGGACTCGAAAACAGTGACTTCGTGGCGGTGAGAGAGCAGCCAGGCTGCGGACAGGCCGGCAATGCCCGTTCCGACCACCGCGATCTTCAACGGACGTTCATTGACAGGGAAGTGGCGCATTGTGATCCTTGACGCCGCCGCGGGACCGGCTGCCGATTGATTTGATTTTCAGGGGGTTCTTACGAGGGCCGGCGGCAGGTGGATCACTTCGGCGGCATCTGTTCGACCGCGATTTCGTAGCCTTGTGATCCGCTGACCGGCTCGTCGCGTAACAGGGTGCATGCATGAGGCTTCGAACCAGTTTGTTTCGCGATCCGGATGGAAAGTTTCGGCCAGCAGTCGGTTGGGCGTCGTGAGCGCGGACGGCGACTCACTTCCGCTTCCGACGCGAGACGAGCTTGCCCAGTTCGTCGTGGCTGTTGCGGCACACCGGGACCGGGAGGCGTTCGCTGCGCTGTTCCGGCACTTCGGCCCGCGCCTGAAGACTTTCTTCATGCGTGGCAGCATGTCGGGGGGAATGGCGGAAGACCTGGTGCAGGAGACGATGTTGTCGCTGTGGCGCAAGGCCGAGTACTACGACCCGGCGAAGGCCGGAGTGGCGACGTGGCTATTCACGATCGCGCGCAATCTTCGGATCGACCATTTCCGGCGCCAGCGAAATCCGGCCGACCTTCCGTCCGACCCGGAGGAAACGCCGCCGTCCCTGGAGGACGAACTGCTGGCAACCGAACGTGACCTGCGTGTGCGGCGGGCGATTTCCGGCCTGTCACCCGAACAACTGCAGATCATTCGCCTGTCCTACTTTGGCGAGAAGTCGCAAAGCGAAATTGCCGAAGAACTGGGGATTCCCCTTGGCACGGTGAAATCGAGGAGCCGGTTGGCGATGAGCCGCCTGCGCAGCCTTCTGGAAGACGAGACATGAGTACCACCCATCACGCCAGCGACGAGACGCTGCTGCGCTACGCTGCCGGCACGCTTGCGGCCGGTCCGGCGATTGTGACCAAAGCGCACCTGGCTGCCTGTCCGGCCTGCCGTGCCCGCGTCGCGGAATTCGAGGCGCTTGGTGGCGCTGTTCTGGAGGAGACCGAGGCAACGCCGCTTTCGGCGAGCGCCCTGGCCGATACGCTTGCCCGCATCGATGCCGAGGAAGGGGTTGAGCACACCCCAGCCGTCCGCAAGGAAGCCCCCATCGAAATCGACGGCGTGCGCCTTCCCGATTCGCTCAGGGGCTGCGACATCGGTCGTTGGCGATGGATCGGTCCCGGCATGCACATGAGCCGGATCGGCGTCCCCCACGACCCGAACGCCAACCTCATCCTGCTGAAGGTGGGACCCGGCCGCGCGCTTCCCGACCACGGCCATGTCGGAAAGGAATTCACCTATATCGTTTCCGGCTCCTACACGGACAGGCTCGGGCAGTTCACGCCGGGCGACCTCGCCGAGGTCGACGAGGAGGTCGAACATCAGCCCGTCGTCGACGCCGACGGCGATTGCATCTGCCTGGCCGCCATGGAGGGCAGGATGCGTTTCAACAGCTTCATCGGCCGGATGCTGCAGCCGATCTTCCGGATATGACCATGACGACGGCGACTCTCTTTCTCGCCGTCGCCGCCGTCCTGTCGCTGGGCATGAGCGCGGCCTGGCTGGCGATGGTGCGCGGCGCGAAATCCGGCTGGGTAGACGCGACCTGGTCCTTCCTGGTCGGGGCCGCGGGGCTCGGCGTCGCACTTGCGCCAGTCGAAGGTTGGGAAAGTGAGGGCCGCGCTTCGCTCGTGGCAGTCGCCGCCGCCGCATGGTCCCTGCGCCTCGGCATCCATATCGTCGCGCGTACGCAGGGCGGCGGGGAGGATCCGCGCTATGCCACGTTGAAGGAAGAGTGGGGAGAGGAATGGCGAGGCCGCCTGTTCGGCTTCCTCCAGATCCAGGCCGCCGCCGCGCTGCTCCTGGCGACGACGATTTTCCTTGCCGCGCGCAATCCCGCCGACTTTCCGAACTGGAGCGATATCGCGGGCCTGGCGCTCCTTGTCCTGGCCGTCATCGGCGAAGGCGTTGCCGACGCGCAACTCGCCCGTTTCCGGCGCGATCCAGCCAACAGGGGCAAAGTGTGCGACGCAGGTTTGTGGGGCATGTCCCGCCACCCCAACTACTTCTTCCAGTGGCTGGGGTGGACCGGCTACGCGGTCATCGCCATCGGCCCCGACGGTGCGTGGCCGTGGGGATGGGCCGCGCTTGCCGGCCCCGCCTTCATGTACTGGCTGCTGACGCGCGCATCCGGCATCCCCCCATTGGAAGACCACATGATGCGCTCGCGCGGCGCAGCCTATGCCGACTACCGCACGAGGGTGAACGCCTTCTGGCCGGTCCCGCAGAATCACGGAGAGACTTCATGAGCCTCGCCTTGGCCGCAATCGCCGCGGCCGAACGCCTGCCCCTGCCGGACACTGCCCTTCGCTTCGGCGTGGACCGGCTGGTCGGCCGCACCAGCCGGATGCTCGCGTCGGACGGCCGCATCGCTGACCGCGACTTCGCCGAGGCAATGGAGACGTGGCCGATCGCCGTCCACACCGACGCGGCGAACGAGCAGCATTACGAACTGCCTCCCTCCTTCTTCGAACTAGCGCTGGGGCCGCGGCGCAAATATTCCTGCTGCCTCTATACGGATCGGCAGATCACGCTGGCGGAGGCCGAGATCGCGGCACTGGAGGAAACCTGCGAGCATGCCGATCTAAAGGACGGCCAGCGCGTGCTGGAACTCGGCTGCGGCTGGGGTTCGCTGTCGCTGTTCATGGCCGAGCGCTCTCCCGCCTCGCGGATTGTCGCCGTCTCCAACTCGACGCCGCAGCGCCTGCACATCGAGGCCGAGGCCAGCCGGCTCGGCCTCGCGAACCTGGTGGTCGTCACCGCCGACATGAACGATTTCGTTCCGGAGGGAACGTTCGACCGCATCGTCTCGGTGGAGATGTTCGAGCACATGTCCAACTGGCGGGCTCTGTTCCGGCGCGCGCGCAGCTGGATCAAGCCCGACGGACGCATGTTCGTTCACGTTTTCTCGCACCGGGAAAGCGCCTACCGCTTCGACCACTCCGACAGGACCGACTGGATCGCGCGCCACTTCTTCACCGGCGGCGTCATGCCCAGCCACGGCCTGGTGCGCCAGTTCGAGGACACATATGCCGTGGAGCGCGAATGGCGCTGGAGCGGCCTCCATTACGAACGCACGGCGCTTGACTGGCTGCGCAATTTCGACGCCAATCGCGACGCCATCCGTGCGATTTTTCAGGAGACCTATGGCGGCGAGGCCGCCTTGTGGATGCGACGCTGGCGGCTCTTCTTCCTCGCCACTGCGGGGCTGTTCGGCCATGGCGGCGGCAGGGAATGGGGCGTCAGCCACTACCTGCTGCGTCCTGCCGCGCCAAGGGCCGTCCGCTGAACCCATGCGACCTGCAAGCGAATTCCTGGACATGTTTCGCGCCTACGCGTCGCATCCAGACCCGCTGGTGGCGTCGGCAAACTATGTCTCGCTGCTGGTCGCGTCGAGCCAGCCCTTTTATCCGCTCTATTTCTACTGGCTGGTCAGCGACAGGATCGAGCCGACCTTCTTCACATTCCTGTCGACGCCCTTCTTCCTTGCCGTGCCGGCGGTGGCGCGCTTCAGCACGGTCGCCGGGCGCGCCCTCTTGCCGCTTACCGGCATTGCCAACACGGTGCTGTGCGCCAGGCTGTTCGGGGTCGAGTCCGCCGTCGAGATATTCCTGATCCCGTGCGCGGTGTTGGCGCTCCTGCTGTTTCGGCCGAAGGAGCGGATTGTCGGTTTCGCCCTGGCCGGTCTCGCCTTCGCCGCCTTCCTCTTCCTTCGCGACCTTTATGGGCCGCCGGCCGTCATTTACAGCGGTGCCGAGTATGAGGCTTTCATCCGTCTCAATGCGATGAGCGCCGCGGCTCTAACCTGCTTCACGGCGCTCATCTTTTCCAACCTGCTTGCCGACCAGCAGTCACGCAGATCGACTGGCGACCGCAAAACCGGCTGACGCGCCCGCGGCCGTCACGAACATGCCCCAGGGAATATCGGCCAGCGTCACCGCCAACGGCCAGTCGCGCAGGGTTGCATGGTTGGTGAGATCGTAGGTCGCGTAGGCCACGAGACCAAGCACCGCTCCGTTGAGGGCGGCCTTTGCCAGCCCTCCCCCGTCCAACGCCGGCAGCACGGCGAAGAACACGATGCCCCCGACATAGATCAGATAGAAGAACACGGCTGGCATGAGATGAAACTGGGGTGCCAGCTTGTCGCCGAGAAGCGGGCGATAGAGATTGTCGGCCATCACCGTCAGCCAGATGGCATCGATGATCAAGAATGCGATGCCGGCGGCGAGATAGGCGATGATGATGGTCTTCATGGACGACGGCTCCCGACAAATTGTGGCCTCTTCTACGGCGCTTTTCGCCGGCCGGATCATATTGCGATGGGGTGAACCATTCGGCCCTCCGGCCCGTAGAACCGGCGAACAGAGGATGACCGTCATGAAGAATCTAGCTTTTGCGGCATTTGCCGCTGTCCTGTTTGCAACATCCCCGGCCTTCGCGCAGCAGATTGCCGACTTAACCGGCGTGTGGCTGCGCGACGACGGTAATGCCCGTATCAAAATAGCGCCGTGCGGCAGCGCCATCTGCGCGACCAATATGTGGATTGGCGACACCAGCCAGGGTGAAGAGCCCGGCGACAGGCTGGTGATGTCGCTGGAGCCGCAGCCGGCCGGAACGCTCGCCGGCACCGCCTATGACAAAAAGCGCGACCGCACCTACACGATCACGCTCAAGCTCGCGGATGACAGCCTCGTTACTCGGGGATGCGTTCTCGGCGGTATTCTGTGTCGTGACGTCGGCTGGACGCCCGTGAATTGACCGGGCGCGAGCCCATGGCCGAGTCGCCTCAGCTGCTTCTGTTTCGCAACGATCTGCGCGTCGCAGACAACCGCGCCCTGTCGGCCGCCGCCAGGACGGGAAGGCCCGTGCTCGCCGTGTTCATCCTCGATGAGCAGAGCGACGGCATCCGCCCGCCTGGCGGCGCGTCCCGCTGGTGGCTGCACAAGTCGCTTGCCGCACTCGGAGGCAAGCTGGCGCAACTCGGAACCCGTTTGGTTCTGCGGCGCGGTCCGATCGCCAGGGTCGTCGACGACCTCATTTCCGAATGCTGTTCAGATACGGTGTTGTGGAACCGGCGCTATGACCCTGGCGCGGCCGCGGTCGACGCGGCGTTGAAGAGCGCGCTGCGCGGGCGCGGCATACATGCCGAGAGCTTCGACGGGTGCTTGCTGCACGAACCGGCGCGCCATGCGCCCGCGTCGGGAAACCACTACAAGGTGTTCACGCCGTTCTGGAAGGCCATTTCGAACGGGCCTGAGCCGCGGGATCCCATCGACGCGCCAAAGACGCTGAACGGCTTTTCGGGCAACATCGCTTCTGAGAAGCTTGCCGACCTCCTCCCGCTTCCTTCCTCGCCCGACTGGGCCGCCGGCCTGCGGCGGAGTTGGACGCCCGGCGAGGACGGCGCGAGAGCACGGCTCGAGGCGTTTGTCTCGGCCGGCATCGACGGTTATGCGGACGGACGCGACTTTCCCGGCAGGCGGTCGACATCGCTCCTGTCTCCGCATCTCGCCCATGGCGAGATCACGCCGCATGCGATATTCGCCGCGCTGAAGGCAAGGAGCGTGGAGGCAAGTTCAGCCGACCTTGCCAGGTTTCGGGCGGAGGTCGGTTGGCGGGAATTCTGTCACCATCTGCACTTCCACAATCCGAGGCTTCACGAGGAGAATTTCCGCGAGGAATTCGGCGACTTCCCGTGGGTCAGCGATGCCAGGGCGCTGAGAGCCTGGCAGCGGGGGCTGACCGGCTATCCGATCGTCGACGCGGGGATGCGCGAGCTTTGGGAGACCGGCACGATGCACAACCGCGTGCGCATGATCGCGGCTTCATTCCTGACCAAACACCTGCTGATCGACTGGCGGCAGGGCGAGCGCTGGTTCTGGGATACGCTCGTCGACGCCGATGCGGCGAGCAACCCCGCGAATTGGCAGTGGGTCGCCGGCTCGGGCGCGGATGCCGCGCCCCATTTCCGCATCTTCAACCCCGTGCTCCAGGGCGAGAAATTCGACGCCGATGGCGCCTATGTCCGCCGCTTCGTGCCGGAGCTCGGCAAGCTGCCCGACCGCTGCCTTCACAAGCCCTGGCAGGCGCCCGCCGCAGTGCTTGCCGAAGCCGGCGTGAAGCTTGGCGAGACCTATCCGCTGCCGATCGTGGATCACGCCAAAGCACGTGAGCGCGCGCTCTCGACCTACCGAGCCTTGAGGGACCGGCAATGATGTCTTCGCGCGTCACGACCATGGCCGCCAACGGCGGGCCGCCGGACCAGGCCGGCACCCTCTATCCGGGCAAGGTCATGCACCAGCGGCTCCGCCCCTTCGGGCACCGCTTCACCTATTCCGTCTTCTCGCTTCTTGTCGATGTCAACCGGCTTGGCGAACTGGCTGGGATGTCCCGCCTGCTCGGCGTCAACAGGCCCGGCATACTCTCGTTTCGCGAGAGCGACCATGTCGAGCGCGAGGGCGAGACGCTGCGCCACTATGCCGACCGGCTGCTGGCCCAGGCCGGCCTCGAACGACCCGCGCACCGCATCCTGCTGCTCGCCTATCCCCGTGTCTTCGGCTACGTGTTCAATCCCATCTCGGTCTATTTCGCGTATGGCGAAGACGGCTCGCCCGTGGCGCTGATCTATGCGGTGCGCAACACCTTCGGCGAGTGTTACAGCTATGTCGCTCCCATCCGCGAAGGCGAGCTCGGGCCTGCCGGCATTCGCCAGGAGCGCGCCAAGCTCTTTCATGTTTCACCCTTCATCGGAATGAAGGCGCGCTATCATTTCCGTATTCTTCCGCCGGGTCGGACAGTGCGACTGCGCATTCACGAAACAGAGGGCGGAGAACCGCTGCTGGCAGCGACCTTCCATGGAAATGCCAAACTGCTGAGCGATGGCGCGCTTATGGCCTGTCTGGCCCGCTTCCCCCTCATGACGCTGAAAGTGATCGCCGGCATTCATTGGCAGGCGCTGAAGCTGTGGTTGAAGGGCGCGCGTTTTCACCCGAGCCCGTCCCGAGCCGCCCTCCGGCTGGGAATCCGGCCGCCGTAGACACCCCAGGAACTGGCGGGGCCAGAATACATCTTCGTCGTTCCGACAAAGCGGGAGAACCCCGCGAGGTCCAATCTAGTCTCGCCGAGGTGCGCCACGATGAGTGCGGCGTGATCCCCTACGGCAAAAGTAGGCGATCAATAAGTGAAACCGACCGGTGAATCGACATCGGCAGCATTATCAGCAATGGCAGCTGTCGGGGCGTGGAAACGGCACGCGCGACGACCGAGTTGGGGGCGCGTTTCTGCCGTCAGCCGAAACGGCTCCAGACGTCCGCTCACAGGTGGAGTGCGCCCCTGGGAGTGGACACTGATCAGGCTGCTGTTTTGCCAGTCTGCCGGATGTGCTGATCCTCAAACTGCTGCGGGCTCAGATAGCCGAGCGCCGAGTGGAGCCTGCGTTCGTTGTAGACCTCCTCGATGAAGTGGGGAAGGTGTTCGGCGACGTCCTCGAATGAGTTTAAGGCCATCGGATAGACTGCCTCGACCTTCAGCGTCTTCATGAAGCTCTCTGCCTTGGCGTTGTCATAAGGGTTGCCTCTGCGCCCCATTGAGCCGATCAGACCCCGGTCAGCCAGAAGACGCCGGTAGAGCTCGGCGGCATATTGCGCGCCGCGATCGGAATGGTGGATGCAGCCTGGCGTAGGCCGTCGCCGATCGATGGCGGTCCTCAAGGCGGCAACGGTGAGGCGTGCATCGATGGAGCGGCCGATGGCGTAGCCGACGATCATACGCGACCAGGCATCCAGAATGACGGCGACGTAGATGAAGCGGGTGGATAGCGCGACATAGGTGATGTCGCTGACCCAGAGCTGGTCCGGACCCGTGGGAACCATATCCTTCGCCAGGTTGGGGAAGATCGGCCTGTCATGGCCGCTGTCGGTCGTGGCAACGAAGCGCCGTCTGACCTTCGGCTGCAGCCCGTGCTCGCGCATCAGGCGACGGATCTTCTTGTGGTTTACGATGAGACCCTGTTGCCGAAGCGCCGCACCTACACGGCGGTAGCCGTAGAACTCGAAGTCGTCGCAGATCGCAAACATGGCTTCCACGATCGTGTCGTCGACCTGCTTTTCGGGCAGGTCGTAGTAGGTCGAGCGGGCCAGACCCATCAGCCGGCATCCTTCGGCGATGGAGAGGCCGCGGGGCCGGTGACGACGGACATACTCCCTCTTCTCGGCGGCGCCGCGCTTTTCAGAGCCCCCTTTAGAAACTCCAGTTCCAGAGCCTGCTTGCCGACAAGCCGTTCGAGGGCGGCGATGCGCGCCTCATATTCCTGCAGGAGGTTGGCTGCGCCGACATCCTCCTCAAGGGCGCCTTCCTCATACTTCCTGACCCAGATGCGGATCAGATAGCGCGAAAGGTCATGGCGCCTGGACAGGCTGTGAAGAGTCTCGCCGGAGATGAACTCCTGCGCGACCTGACGTTTGAACTCGATGCTGTGACTGCGATACTTTGCCGTGGTTCTCTCTTCGAAAACCCGGCAGGGCTGGTCAATTCTTCAAGCCTATCTGTCCACTCCCAGGGGCGCACTCCACGTCCGCAATTAGAGAGCGCGGCACTTGGAACCTGATGGCGCGCACTAGCAATCGTTCTGGCTGCGCCGGCCGCCTCGGCACCAGTCCGCCCCTCCCGGAACATGGTCAGGTTAGTCCGAACCCGCGGCGCGATCTTTGAGTAGCGTCCCATGCTGCCGACAGTGCTCTAGCATCTGCGTCCTTGACGCCGTGCCCGGATCCGGGCACCAGAGATGATGTACACTGGTGGAAAAGAGCAGGGAACGTGCGCGGTTCCTTGCTGACGTGAATGATGGCGTGACACTGGCTGCGAATCCAGGTTCCCCAGCCAACTCATCTGCCTGTCATTGCTTTGGAATTCGTTGCCCCGCACCTCCGGGCCAGGGGGTTTGACACCGTCAGGCAATCGGTCTGACAATCCTCGTCCGCCTTCTGTTCACCTCGGCATTGAACCCGTGGACGATGCCTGTCAGTTCTTGGGTGCGGTTTGCCCGTCGCGAATGGTACTGCGCCATAGGCTGAAGAAGGGCGGCGCATGGAGTTGGTGCGGGCTGGGATCGGCGATGGCATCGACCTGATGATCGATGAACTATTTGATCTGGAATTCCGCGATCGCCAAGTGACGGGTCCGATACGCTCGTCAGCGCTTCCGCTCGACCCCGCGTGAAAAGCGTGGCCGGACCGGAAGGGACTGATGGGTCCGGCCGCGCCGAGCAGGAAGTACCGACGCCACGCAGCTCGTCGGTTCCAGCCGAGCGGCTATTGTGCGAGCAGCAGACGCCGCATGGCATCCGCCAGCAAAGCCTCAGACTCGCGATGATTGCCGGCTTCGTGTTGCGCCATGCCCTCGTCCTTCAGCCTCTCGACCTCCGCCTTCTCCTCGTCGCTCAGGCTGGTCGAAAGTAGCGCATGCTCGATAGCAGCGGCATCTTCCGGGCAATGAGCGGCGAGAGCAGGAGAGGCCATGAGAGCGAATGTCGCGAACGCGATGAACGTATTGCGGACCATCTTCGATTCCTCCCGTCGATGTCCAAGGATGTTCAGGATCAACAGCAGCAAACGGTGGCGACGAACCTTCTGTTCCAGCCGCCATCCATCACAATAAGCGCACCGACCCGTGAACGGAGCTTCCGTCCTGCCGCTGCAGCGGGAGCGCGTGGTCCGGCGGGCTAGCTTCCTCGAGACGGAGCCACCAGGGTCGGCTCATGGCATTCGAGGCGATGCTGCTCTTGGGCCGATCCTCCGGCGCAACCGAGGTGCCTCTCCTGGGTTCACCGCCTAAAGTTCCGCGACCGCCGCCAGCGCCTGCTCCACTTCCTCGTCGCTGTTGCGGATGGAAGGCGTCAGCCGCACATGGGGTGTCGCGTAGGGCGCGACCGAGGCGACGATGCCCCGCTCGCGCAGCGCGGCCACCACGCCGTTGGGATCCTGCCCCTCGACGTCGAGCGAGACGATCCCGGCCGAGAGCGCGCTCGCCATCGGCGTGTGCACCCGGACCCGAGGCAGATCCAGGAGCCCCTGCTTGAGCTGCCCGGCGAGCTGATGGGTCCGATCCGCCACCCGCGCCCGACCGATGGTTGCGTGCAGGTCGAAAGCTTCCGTCAGTGCCCACCGGTGCTCGAACGGCTTGAAGCCGCCGGGCGTCATCCGCTGCCCGTCATTCCGGCCCGGCGGGCGATCTGCCTCCTGGAGCCATGCCGTGAAGACGCCGTCGTCGGTGAAGCTCGGGATGACCGGCCGCGTGGCGGCCAGCCCACGGTCGCTGATCACCGCGATCCCGGTGCCGCGCGGGCCGAACAGCCACTTGTGGCAGCCTGCCATGTAGAAGTCGCAGCCGAGGTCAAGGAAGGTGTCGGTCTCGATGCCGAAGCCGTGCACCGCGTCGAGGCCGAACAGCACCTGGTCTTCTTCGTCCCGCCCGGCATTGATCTCGGCCAGCCCGGCGGCGATGGCAGCGGCGGGGATCTTCATCCCGGTGCTGGAATGAACCCAGGTCAGCGCAAGGAGCCGCGTCTCGGGACGTATCTCCTGCATGATCCGGCCGACGATCTGGTCTGCGTCGGCCGAAAAGGCGTCTTCGTAGAGATCGATCTGCCGGGTCGTCGCGCCGCTGCGCTCGGCGGCCAGACGAAGGGCCTCATGCGTGACGAAATAGTCTTCCGACGTCGTCAGCAGCTCCTGGCCCTGACGGAGCGCAAGGCCGCCATAGACCAGCCCGATGCCGGCCGTCGTGCTGTCGGTCAACGCCACATGGGAGGCATGCACGCCGAGATAGGCGGCTGCGGCTTCGCGCGCCGCTTCCGTCAGCGGGGTGTTGTTCTGCTCGAGATACTCCACGGGGTTGGCATCAAGCTCGCGCCGGTGCCTTTCGATGGCATCTTGCACGGGGTGCGGGTGCGACGAGAGCAACATGGCGCTCATGTGCACGCGGTCCTCGGAGAGGTCGAACATCCGGCGGACGGCATTCCAGTCTCCACCGATGTCGCCCTGGGCCGGCTGCTGGGCGAAAGCGGTCGACATCGGGCCCGCAGTCGTCGCGAGCACGGCCAGCTTCAGGGCAGTTCTTCTGTCGAGGGTCATCTTCACGATCTGGATCGGAGCTTCGGTGTGCGGCCAGTGCAGCCCGGCGGCACGACGATGATGTGTCCTGGTGCAAACCTGCTGCGTCAGCCCGTGTTCCCGTCCACGGGATGTGTGGAACAGGTCAACAGGGGCATCACGCTCCGGAACATTATGTTACACCACGTGTTCCAAGGCTGGAATGCTTAGGCGGGCACGAAGGAAGGTAACTGGAGTAATGGAGACCAGGAGGATCTCCTGACGACAGTCGCTTTCGACCGGCCTCTGACCGTGGCGTGCAGGCGTGGCTTTCCCCGCAGCATCGCGAGCGTCCACGGCGCGGTGCGGTTCCTGGAGGACTATCCCCGGCTGCTCCAGGACGAAGCCTATCATGCCACGCGAGACGCTTGCTTCGCGGCTCTCTATGGCGATGCGCCCTCCGATGAGGCCTACGACGTCTTCATGGCCTTCGCCCGCCGGCGCGGGATATTGATTGACGACCCGCTTGCACCACGCGAGCGATCGGCCGGCGGGAAATGGATGAACTGAAGCGCCGAGCTCCAGCATCCGCTCCCCTCATCAGCCTTTGCGTCTAATGACGCTGAGCGATTCGTCGGTCTCCAAAACGACGCGGTCGACCGAACCCACTCCCGCATGACCGTGCTGGCGGATGGCGGCCTCCACCTCTTCACGCGTCACCCGCTGCTTGCGCATGGCATCCTGGCGGAAGACGCCCTCCTCCAGCAGCAGGGTGGGCTCGCTCTTCACCAGAGCCCGGACCTTCCGCGACCTGACCGAGCCCCAGGTGATGACATACTGGAGCGCGACGAGCAGCGCGAGCGCCGCCACGCCTTCCGCCAGCGGCACATTGCGGTCGAGCAGCACCGTGGCGAGTGTCGAGCCGAGCGCGACCGTGACGACGAGGTCGAAAGCGTTCATCTTGCTCAACGTACGCTTGCCGGACACCCTCAGCATCACGACCAGCGCGACATAGGCCGCGCCACCCACGATGAAGACTCTCAGCAGGCTTTCGAAGCTGTCGAAGAAGAGCGGCTGGTTCATCGTTCCCGGTCCTCCGGTTCATCGTCATCGACATCGAGATATGCCAGCAGCCAAAGGCCAGCGAGATTGATCAGGCTGAGCAGGATCGCGATGTTGAGGCGACCGAGGCCGACGGCCACCCCGATCGCCCCGGCGTTCCAGATGCTGGCGGCGGTGACCAGGCCCTTGACGTCACGCCCATGCTTGATGATGGCGCCGCCGCCGATGAAGCCGATGCCGGTGATGATGCCCTGCAGCACGCGTGCCTGCGCCTCGTTGTCACCCGGCGCCGTCCCGCTGATGATCAGGGCGAAGCCGCACGACGCCATCGATACGATGGGAAGCGTCCTGAAGCCGACGCTGTGCGGTCCGCGCCCGCGCTCCCAGCCGATGGGCAGGGCGAGCAGGAAGGCGACGAGAACGAATACCGAGTCCCTCGCGAGGACTTGGAGATCGAATCCGAGATCAAGCATCCTTCGGCGCCTCCTTGCCGGTCAGGCCCGTCGGCGGCTGACGGAGCGCGCGCCCCTGCCGGTCCTTCCGGGTACGGCGGCGGCAATGGCCCTGCGCGCCGCTCTGATTCTTCTTGCCACGTCGTTCCGGTCGCCCGGCGCAAGCCTTCCGAGACACGCCGTCTGAGCCAGCCGCAGGAGCTGGAACAGGAGCGCATGCTTCTGCTCCGGCGTCCTGGCGCTGGCGGCGAGGTCGCCCAGCACGTCCGCGATACGGATGAGGATTGCGGGATGGTCCGCTCCTGCCTGGCGGATCGGGTGGAAGGACGCGTCGAGCAGGCCTGCGATATCGGTGCGATCGGCAACGACTCTCGCCGCGCCTTTCCCATCGCGCAGCACGCGCGGCTGGAGGTGGCGCGCGAACACGACCTCCAGTGCCGCCCCCAGCCGGTCGATGACAGCCTTGGCGGTGAAGGGATCGTTGGTGCCGGGCGAGAGGGCCCGCGTGGCGATCTCCACCAGTTGCCTCACACCGTGCTCGGGATCCTGTGCCGGCGTGCGGGACGAACCGACGGTGAACGCCGACCGTATCTCGCTCTCGACGCGCTCGTCGGGCGCGCGTCGGCCGAAGACGTCCAGATGCTCGCCGCTCAGCAGCACGTAGTGGCCGGCCCGCGCGTGGACCTCGATGAAGAGGTCGTGCTTGCAGGCGATCTCCACCAGGCGGCCGTAATCCACGACCTGCAGGTAGCCGACGCTGCCGAGATGAAGCGGTTGGCGAACGAAGCCGACAGGCACGCTGGCCTCCGTCTCTGTCACGGCGTCGCCGTTGGGCAGCAGGTCGTGCAAGGTATGACGGAACTCCCTCGCCACCGCCTCCACGACATTGTCGGCAATGATCGAGCGGGCGATCTTGTGGATGTAGAACAGGAGCGCCAGCAGGCACAGAATCGTAAGCAGGCTGGCGGCCGTGACGGCCATGTGAGGGACCCCGTCGGAGCCCAGCTCGTCGTCGAGCACCCGCATGATCAGGATGACGTAGAGGATCGTGCCGATGAAGAGGCCGAGGACCGACTGGATCTGGCGGTCGGCCATGAAGATCGAGATGAGGCGCGGCCCGAGCTGGTTCGCGGCAAGAGTCAGGATGACGAAGGTGACGGAGACGACAAGCGAGGTCATCGTCATCAGCCCGGACAGCAGGCTGGACAGGAGCTCGCGAGCGGTGCTCGCCTCCCCGCTGTAGAGCCACCAGTGCTCGCCGGCATCGTCCGGCCCAAGATCGGCGCCATAGGTGAGGAGGAGATAGGCGAGGCCCGCCGCCAGCAGCGCAAACAGCGCAGGCACCGGCCAGAGCTGCGTTCTGAGGAGTGCCAGGAAGTTCCGGAGGCGGTCCATCCTCTTCAACTCACGGTGAAGCGGTTCGATCCGGCCGTCGTGTGCCGCTTGCCTCCCCTGCTGACGGCCGGTCCCCTCCCGCCAGCCGTGTGGCGGCGTAGCGCGTCAGTAGCGGGCCGATCAGAAAGGTCAGGAAGATGACGATGATGATCGCATCCGCCGTGTCGGGGTCGACGAGTTCCATCTGCAGGCCGAGAAAGATGACGGCAAGCGTCGCCGCGGCCTGTGGGAAGGACAGGCTGGCAATCGCGATCGTCTCGATCCTCGAGTAGCCGAAGAGGCGGCCCGAGATTGCAGCCGCCGCACCCTTCGCCGCGACGATGACGAAGAGGAGGAGCAGCGCCAGCATCCATGTCGGCGGCTCCCGCAGCGCGTCGAGCTCGAGCCGCATGGCCGACGGCGGCCTGGCCGGTCCCCGGCGTTGGGGATCGGTTGGCTGCCGTAATTCCCCGTGTCGCGGTATGATCGTCCCGCTATTTTGGGGCCGCCGGGCAGACCGGGCCTGCCCGGCTGTGGCTGCCGTCGGGCAGCGCCGTCCGGTCATTCTACCGGGCGGCGAGCGCCTGTCCGAAGAGTTCGGCGAAGGCCGTCTTCGCACGCCCGGGGTGGCGGACCGCTTCGGCCGCCGCGAGGTTCTCGCCGTCGCCGACGACGATCAGGGCGACCATGCCCATCCCGTAATGCGGCGCGCATTTGATGCCGTAGGCGCCCTCGACCTCGAGCGTGTAGGTGATCTCCTCGTTGATCCTGCCCCTGAAGGTCGCGGCGCCGTCCGGGAACATGCCGGCGATCAGTTCGGCATTGTGGCCGGGATCGGTGGCGATGAACCTGATCGTGTCGCCGGGTGCCGCGCGGATGAAGTCCGGCTGGAAGACCATGGCGCCCTTGTCGCCGCGATTGAGCATCAGGATCTCGTGTTCCGCAGCGTGGGCGGCGCCAGCGACGGCAACCGTGGCCGCAAGGGCAATCATGGCGAGTAGGTTCTTCATCATCTCTGTCCTTTTCGTGTCTCACGGCCTCGGCCGTTGAAGGAGACATTAGCGGCCGCCGGCAGCCGGCAATTTGCGGTGGCGCAAATCGCGGGTAGAGAACGCGCAAGAATCGACTCCCAGGAGCCGTGCCGTTGCCGCTCGACCGGTCGCTGATCGCGCAGATCCCGCTCTTCTCCGGGCTTCCGGCGGAGGACCAGGACGTCATCCTGAAGGAGGCGCGCTCGCAGAGATATGCGCGCGACACGGCGATCTTCAGCCAGGAGGAGGAGGCGCATTCGTTCTTCCTGCTGCTCGCCGGCCACATCAGGGTGGTGAGGACGACGCCGGACGGCGAGCAGGTCATCGCGCGCTACATCAACGAAGGCGAGCTCTTCGGCATCGCGCCGGCGATCGGACGCACCACCTATCCAGCGACGGCCGTCGCGGCCGTCGACTGCGTGGCTCTCGCCTGGCCGACCTCCTCCTGGGCCACGTTCGCCTCACGCTACCCGTCCTTCGCGGCGGGGACTTACGCCGTCGTAGGCCGGCGGCTGCAGGAGACGCAGCAGCGCGTCGTCGAGATGTCGACCGAGCAGGTGGAACAGCGGGTCGCCCACACCTTGCTGCGGCTGGTCAACCAGGCGGGCCGCAAGACGCCCGACGGGATCGAGATCGACTTTCCGATCACCCGGCAGGACATCGCAGAGATGACGGGCACCACGCTCCATACCGTCAGCCGGCTGCTGAGCGCCTGGGAGAGCGAGGGGATCGTGTCGGGCGGACGGCAGAAGGTGACGGTCGCCGATCCTCACGCGCTGATGCTGATCGCGGAGAACAGCCGGCGGAAGTGAGGATCAGGTCAGCCGGTCCGGGGCGACGGCCGGGTCAGGACGAAGATCGCGGCGCCGGCAAGTCCTGCCGCCTGCAGCGCGAGCGCCCAGGAGGGCACGCCGAAAAGGACGGACTGCGCGAGGCTGGCGAGGATCGACACTGCCGCCGCGACCTTGGCCCATGGCGTGATCGCGTCCTCGCGGGTCGCCGGCGAACTGGCGACCCTTGCCGAGGCCTACCGCTATTGGTGAACCATCCCCAACTGCTCCTCGAGTCCCTCGCGGAAGATGTCTGGCTGCTCCGGTCCCTCGACCACCAGCTTGCCGACCAGCCCGCGCGCCGCACGCGAGAGCGCGTGGTCGACGAGGAGATATTCGCCCGGGACTTCGAGCTTCATGTCGACGGCGGCCGCGCCGCCCGGAGGCACGAGGACCGTCTGCACGTCGGGCAGAGGCTCACCGGTCATGGAGCCGAGATTGTAGACCTTGTCGAAGATCTCGCCGATGACGTGGAAGCTCGACGTCTTGTTCGGTCCGCCGACGCCGAAGTAGATGCGCACCGTCTCGCCGACCTCGGCCCGCAGGGCGTTGTCTCCCGTCAGCGCCTGGTCGGCGCCGTTGAAGACGTAGTACTCGGGCATCTCGTTCATCAGCTTGTCGTAGTCTTCCGTGAGCTGGCCGCTGCTGCCGTAGGGCTCGAAGGTGTAGAGCTCGCCCTGCATGACGTAGAACTCGCGGTCGACCGGCGGCAGCCCGCCCTCCGGCTCGACCAGGATCAGGCCGTACATGCCGTTGGCGATGTGCTGGGCGGCCGGGCCGACTGCGCAGTGGTAGACATAGAGGCCGGGGTTGAGCGCCTTGAAGGTGAAGCCCTTCGTCTCGCCGGGCGCGGCAAGGGTGGCGTGTCCGCCGCCATGCAAGCCGGTGACGGCGTGGAAGTCGACATTGTGCATCGCCATCGAGTCCTCGTGGTTCTCGAGCGCGACCTCGACCGTGTCGCCGACCCGCACCCGGACGAAGGGACCGGGCACCTTCCGGTTGAAGGTCCAGTAGTGGTAGGTCGCGCCGTCCGAGAGCCGGCCGGTGACCTCGACCGTCTCCAGCCCGATGCGCACCGTCTCGGGCCCGCGCTCGCCGATGGCGGCGGGCAGGTCGGTCGCGGCGCGGATGACGTCCACCGGCGCCTCCGGCGTGCCGAGCCCGGCGGCGTGGGCATCGTGGGCCCATGACGCACCCGCTGCACCGGCCAGCGCGATCGCTGCGGCGGCGGCGGTTGAGAGGAGGAAGCTGCGGGTGTTCATGACACTTGTCCTTCTGGTCCGCGTTGCGATGTGTGCGAGATTACGGCCCCGCGGCGGCGCGTTCTTTGCGCTGGCGCAAACTCGCTGCCGGTAGGCCATGCGAGGGAGTCGCGAGCCCGATCGAGCGCCCATGACCGAATTCCTCGCTGCCATCGCACTCTTCCTGCTCGCCCACGTCGTGCCGCCGGCGCCGCCCGTGCGTGCGCGGCTCGTCGCGACGCTGGGGCGGAGGGCCTACCTCGCGCTCTATTCGCTGCTGTCCCTGGCGCTCATCGCCTGGGTGGTGCGGGCGGCGATGCGCGCGCCCTACCTGCCGCTGTGGGAGGCGGCGCCCTGGCACGCGCTGGTGCCGCTGGTCCTGATGCCGATCGCAGCCTGGCTGGTCGTCGCCGGCCTATGGGAGGCCAACCCGCTTTCCGTGTCGCTGCAGCAGGCAAGGGATGGCGACGCTCTCCCGCCGATCACCGCCGTGACGCGGCATCCGCTGCTCTGGGGCCTTCTCTTGTGGGCGCTCGCGCACGTCCCGCCCAATGGCGACCTCGTCTCGCTGATCCTGTTCGGCGGGATGGCGGCGCTGGCCGTGGGCGGGATGTTCGTGCTCGACCGCCGCAAGAGGAGGACGATCGGCGAGCAGAAGTGGCGCGCGATGGCGGGCAGGAGCGGGCTCGTGCCCTTCGCCGCGCTTGCGACGGGTCGCGCGCGGCTCGAGGTCGGCGCCGCGCTGCTCTGGCCGCTCGCACTCGCCGCGGCGCTCTATCTGTGGTTCCTGCTCGACGGGCACCGGCGGCTGATCGGACCCGATCCGCTCGCCAAGCTCGGCTGAGACGCGGCGCCTACTGCGCCAGCCGCGTCTCCTGGAGATGCAGGCGCGGCGCCTCGGCATCCAAGACGCAGCAGGCAACACGATCTCGACGCGCGTGTCGCAAATCCACCGGACCGGCGGGCGGTTGCTTGACGCGCACTACGACGCGTTCGTCATGCGCGTGCGGCTGGCCGACGGGCCGGGCGAAGAAAACGCCGGAGCTGCCGGCTCCGGCGTCACACGCTGACCCAGGTCGCGACTGCCTCAGAAGAAGCCGAGCTTGTTCGGGTTGTAGCTGACCAGCATGTTCTTGGTCTGCTGATAGTGGCCGAGCATCATCTTGTGCGTCTCGCGCCCGATGCCCGACTGCTTGTAGCCGCCGAAGGCGGCGTGGGCGGGATAGGCGTGATAGTTGTTGACCCAGACCCGCCCCGCCTCGATGGCGCGGCCGAAGCGGTAGGCGCGGGTTCCGTCGCGGGTCCACACGCCGGCGCCGAGCCCGTACATCGTGTCGTTGGCGATGGCGAGCGCCTCCGCCTCGTCCTTGAAGGTCGTCACCGACACTACGGGGCCGAAGATTTCCTCCTGGAACACGCGCATCTTGTTGTGGCCCTTGAGGATCGTCGGCTGGATGTAGAAGCCGGAGGCAAGATCGCCGCCGAACGCGGCCTCGCCGCCGCCCACCAGCACCTCTGCGCCTTCCTCGCGGCCGATCTGCAGGTAGGACAGGATCTTGTCCTGCTGCTGGCGGCTCGCCTGCGCGCCGACCATGGTCGACATGTCGCGCGGGTCGCCCTGGTTGATCGCCTTCACGCGCGCGATGCAGCGCTCCATGAAGGCATCATAGATATCCTCCTGGATCAGCGCGCGGGACGGGCAGGTGCAGACCTCGCCCTGGTTGAAGGCGAACAGCACGAAGCCCTCGACCGCCTTGTCGAGGAAGGCGTCGTCCGCCGCCATGACGTCCGAGAAGAACACGTTCGGGCTCTTGCCGCCGAGTTCCAGCGTCACGGGGATCAGGTTCTCGGTCGCGTATTCCATGATCTTGCGGCCGGTGACGGTCGAGCCAGTGAAGGCGATTTTTGCGATGCGCTTGGAGCGGGCCAGCGGCGCGCCGACCTCGGCGCCGTAGCCGTTGACGACGTTGAGCACGCCGGGCGGCAGCAGGTCGCCAATCAGTTCGACCAGCACCATGATCGCGGCGGGGGTCTGCTCGGCCGGCTTCAGCACCACGCAATTGCCGGCGGCCAGCGCCGGCGCGAGCTTCCATGCGGCCATCAGGATCGAGAAGTTCCAGGGAATGATCTGCCCGACCACGCCCAGCGGCTCGTGGAAGTGATAGGCCACCGTGTCGTGATCGATTTCCGACATCGTGCCCTCCTGGCTGCGCAGGACACCGGCGAAATAGCGGAAATGGTCGATCGAAAGCGGGATGTCGGCGGCGGTCGTCTCGCGGATCGGCTTGCCGTTGTCCCAGGTCTCGGCGGCGGCCAGCAGGCCGATATTGGCTTCCATCACGTCGGCGATCTTCAGGAGCAGGTTCGACCGCTCGGTGGCCGAGGTGCGGCCCCAGCCTGTCCTGGCGGCGTGGGCGGCGTCAAGCGCCCGGTCGATATCCGCCGCGTCGGAGCGCGCCACCTCGCAGACCACCGCGCCGGTGATCGGCGTGATGTTGTCGAAATAGCGGCCGCTGGCGGGAGGCACGAAGCCGCCGCCGATATAGTTGTCGTAGCGCGCGCGGAAGGGCGAGGTCGTGCGGAAATCGGCATGCGTCATCTGGTTCATGGCTGCTCTCCTCCTCGGACGGGCGGGAGGCCCGTCCTGTGGAGTGATGATGCGCGGGGATCCGCGGCCCGTCAGCGGGGTAGAGGAGATGCGGGCCGGGACCTGTCTCAGCCGTGAGACAGTTTTGGCCGGATTTCGTCGATGCCCAGCCGCTTCATGCGTCGGTAGAGGGTGGCGCGGCCCAGTCCGAGCGCCCGCGCAGCCTCGGAGACGTTGCCGCTGGAGCGGGTCAGGGCGCGGATCACCGCCGCCCGCTCGGCGCGTTCGAGGCCGGCCGGACCGCCATCTCGTCCCATGAGGTCGGCCAGCGGGCGGGGGCGGATGGCGCCCTCCGCGGCGAGCCCGTGACGCCGGCGCGCCTCGCGCGTGGCGCCCACCACCACCTCGTCGTCGTCGACGGCCAGGAGCGCCATGCCGGCCGGATCGTCGCCCTGGGCGAGCACGATCCGGTGCCGCGCGAAGGCCGCCCGGAACAGGTCGCCTTCGATCTGGCGCGCGACGCGCGTGACCATGGCCTCGATCAGCCGGTTGAAACCTTCGGTGAGATCGGCCCGGGCCGACGAAACGTCGAGCGCCGCCAGAAGCCTGCCGTCGGGTCCGAACACCGGCGCGTCGATGCAGCTCATCGCGATGTTCTGCGCCAGGAAATGCTGGTCGCGGTGGATGGTGACGGCGCGCCGCTCTGCGAGGCAAGTACCGATGCCGTTGGTGCCTTGCGCGGCCTCGCTCCAGTCCACCCCGGGGCGCAGGCCCCAGTCGCCGAATGTTGCCTCGTCCGCCTGCCCGCAGCGGCTGTCGATCACCAGCCCCTCGGCGTCGGTCAAGAGGATGCCGCAGCCGCAATGGCCGATCATGGCGTAGAGATCGTCGAGCTTGGGCGCTGCCAGAGAGAGGATCCGACCAAGCGCCTCGCGCCTGTCGCGCAGGCGGTCCATGTCGGGTTCGACGGACCGCTGCGCCCGCGCGGGATCCAGCCCGTGCTTCAAATAGGACCGCTGCCACGATGCCGCCAGCCGCGACCGCGCGGCCGCCGCGCCGGAGGTCACGGTCGCGATCACCATGTCGGCATATTTCGTCGGCGTTACGATACCACCCTCCTCCCGGGGATCGCCAAATACCGTCGTCTCAGTGAATTCTGGCTCGAAGCCAGGCCTCGGACCTTGATCCCTGTCAAGACCGCGTCGCTGTCAAGCCATGTGAGACTGCCGGGTAGTCCGGGCTCCGCTGACCTAGCCCCCGGTGCCGGTACTGACCGGCGCCTGCAGCCTCACGGACGCGAATACGCGCCATCCTGTCGGCATCAGCTCGCGCCATTGGGGCCATGGGCGAGAAGCGCGTTGTTCATGCAGTTGCCAACACTCCAGGGCAGGTGACGCAACCCAACGATACCATCGCCTGGAACAACCGACTTAGAGCGCGTCGGCCGACGCGAGTGGTTCAACAGATCATAGACAGGTTCATCGTTATGGCAGCGGTGGGCCGGCGTCTGGCCGCCTATGCCAAGCATCCCCTCAGGATCGCGTCGACGATGGTTTCCTCCGCTGCGCGAAAATCTGCCGGGCGCAGCGTTGCGCGGCCCAGCGCCATGGCCGCGACCTCGCCGAAATCGGCGTAGAACTGGGTCGACGCCCAAAGCGCGATGAAGAAATGGTGGGGATCGACCGGGCGCATCTTGCCGTCGCGAATCCATCCTTCCAGAACCTCGACGCGCGCCCGGGTCACGTCCTGGATATGACGCCTGTGCGAGCGGGTCAGGAATCCGCCCCCACGCAGGATCTCGTTGGCGAAGAAGCGCGATTCAGTCGCGTGGAGCCGGGAATAGTCGAGCTTGGCTGCGATGTAGTCGGCGATCGCCTCGCCCGGCTCGCGGTCGGCGCGGATATGCTCGAGCGCCTTGTCCCAACCCTGCAGGAGGCGCTCGATCAGCGTCGCGTAGATCGCCTCCTTGGTCTCGAAATAATAGTAGACGTTCGCCTTCGGCAGTTCGCTCGCCTCCGCGATCTCGGCGATGCGGGTGCCGTCGAGGCCCTTGCGGGCAAAGAGCTCGACCGCTGCCTTGAGGATCCTGGCCTCGTTGCGGGCGCGGATGCGCTCCTCCGGAGCCTTCGACCTCTTGCGCTTCGGCGCGGCGACCGGTTGCTCCATCCTCAGCCTCTTCCCCTCTTGCCCCGCCCGTTCCGAATACCGTCCGCGCCTGCGACGTCCCTGTTGATAAAAAAAATTGACGCCGCGGTCAAGAAATGCGGTTCCGGAAGTTGACTTTCTGGTCAGCTTTTGGCTTCAATGCCGACAGAAGGGGGCGCCCAAAGAATGCCCGTACGGCTGGTCGATGCCTTGAGAGAGATGCTGTCGGGATGGCAGCGCTACCTGCCGGAGGCCTGGCTACCGATCCTGGACGGCGTCGAACTCGGCTTCGACCAATGCGATCCGGAACTCGAACTCGAGCACTGGGAACCGATCTTTCCTGCACGTCGCGGCCGCATCTTTCCAGGCGCCCCTTCCGGCGCTCATATGCTGCGCGCGTTCGATGGCGTAGTCCCTGACGAGGTGCGTTGCGTCGTGCTGGGCCAGGATCCTTATCCGGAGCCCGGCTTTGCCACCGGCCGCGCGTTCGAGGCGGGAAACGTGGCGGCATGGCGGGAACTCGACAAGATGTTCTCGAAGAGCGTGCGCGCCTGGACGCAGCAGATATGCGCCGCCCGGACGGGCCGCGCCGAGCTTGCGGCTTCCTTCGACGCCTGGCCCGGCCTGCTTCGCGAGATCGAGGCCGGCACGGTGGCGCTGGAGGCGCCGGGCGCGATCGGCGATCGCTGGGTTGCCGAAGGCGTGCTGCTGCTCAATTCGTCGCTGACGCTGTCGCGCTTTCGGGTCGACGTCGATCCGCATCAGTCGCGCGGCCACCTGCCGGTGTGGAGGCCGCTGATCCTCGCGGTCCTGCGGCACCTGGCCCGCTGCGACAGGCCGATAGTCTACGTCGCGTTCGGCAATGAAGCTGCCGAGAATCTGAGGCTTGCGGGGCTCGAAACCCCGGGGCCGCAGCAGGCAGCCTTCTTCAGGCCGCACCCGGCTGCGGCTGACGATTTCCTTGCATCCGAAAACCCCTTCCTTGCCTGCAACCGCCATCTCGCGGCCGCCGGCGCGCAGCCGATTGCCTGGTGAAATCATGGCCAAGCGCGAGACATACGACTACATCATCGTCGGCGCGGGGTCGGCGGGATGCGTGCTCGCCAACCGGCTGTCGGCCGATCCGGCCAACCGGGTGCTCCTCCTGGAGGCCGGCGGCCGCGACAGGAACCCACTGTTCCGTCTGCCCATGCTGATGGGCAAGCTCTTCCAGTCCGGCATCTACAACTGGCACTACCACACCGAGCCGGAACCGTACCTCAACGGTCGCTCGCTCTATTGGCCGCGCGGCAAGGCGCTCGGCGGCTCGTCGACCATCAACGGCATGATCTATGTGCGTGGCAATCGCCACGACTACGATCGCTGGTCGCAGCTCGGCCTGCCCGGCTGGTCCTACGAGGACGTGCTGCCCGCCTTCCGGCGCTCCGAAGGGCATGTCCAGCGATCGGACGAGTTCCACGGGGGCGATGGCGAACTCACCGTCTGTCGCGCGCGCAGCACCAACATGCTGCACGACGTGTTCGTCAGGGCCGGCACCCAGGCGGGCCACCCGGCCAATGACGACTTCAACGGTCCGGAACAGGAAGGCGTCGGCAAGTTCGACTTCAACATCCGCAACGGCAAGCGCTGGTCGGCCTCGTTCGCCTTCCTGCGCCCGGTCCTGTCGCGGCCGAACCTGCGCGTCGAGACCGACGCGCTGACGCAGCGCATCCTGCTCGAAAACGGACGCGCCGTCGGCGTGCGCTTCGCGCAACGGGGCGAGGTGCGCGAGGCGCGGGCCGAGCGCGAGGTGGTGCTGGCGTCCGGCACGGTCAACTCGCCGCAACTTCTCATGCTGTCCGGCATCGGTCCCGCCGACGAACTCGCCGCGCATGGAATCGAGGTCGTCCACGACCTCCCCGGCGTCGGCAAGAACCTGCAGGACCATGTCGACTGCGTCATGTCCTGGGAATGCTCCAAGCCCGTGACGCTCTACAGCGATCTGCGCGCCGACAAGCTCGTATGGTCGGTGGCGCAGGGCATGGTCTTCGGCAGCGGCGTCGTCACGACATTCCCTTACGAGGCCGGCGCCTTCCTCAAGTCGCGGGAGGGGCTCGCCGCGCCCGACATCCAGCTCCACTTCATGCCCGCGCTGGAGAAGACGGCCAATCTGCATTTCCCCAATCCCTTCAGGCGGAGGCAGGCCGTGGAGGCCAATCACGGTTTCACGCTACGCGTCGGGCCGATGAATCCCGAAAGCCGGGGAGAGATCACGCTGCGCTCGTCCGACCCTGCCGACAAACCGCGCATCCGGGCCAACTACCTGCAGGCCGACTTCGACCTGCGCACCATGATCTCCGGCATTCGCATGACCCGCGAGATCATCGCGCAAGAAGCCTTCGATCCCTATCGCGGCCGGGAAGTGGCGCCGGGGCCCGCGGCCGAGAGCGACGCCGATCTGGAGAAGTGGCTGCGCGCCACCGCCATGACCACCTTCCACCCCGTCGGCACCTGCAAGATGGGCAACGACCCGATGGCCGTGGTTGACGCGCGGCTGAAGGTGCGCGGCATCGATGGACTGCGCGTCGCCGACGCCTCGATCATGCCGATCATCTCGACCGGCAACACCAACGCGCCCGCCATAATGATCGGCGAGCGGGCGTCCGACTTCATTCTTGAGGAGGCCGGCGCATGATCGTCGAGCACCGCACCTACACGTTCAGGCCGGGCACCGTAGAGACTTGGCTGAAGAAGTACGAGGCGGAGGGCCTGCCTATCCAGAAGCGGCACCTGAACCGGTTCCTCGGCCTCTATGTCAGCGAGATCGGCATGCTGCACACCACGGTGCTGATGTGGGCCTATGACAGCCTTGCCGACCGGGAGACGCGCCGCAAGGCCATGTACGACGACCCCGACTGGCAGTCCTTCATCTCCGGCGTCTGGGCGCTCAACGCGATCCAGAGCCAGAACGTCATGATCATGAACCCGGCATCCTTCTCGCCGGAACCATGATCGGCATCCCCATCAACCAACGAGAACCGGCAAACGGCAGTAATCTCCAGAGGAGTAACCAAGATGACCACCAAGCAGCAGACACTCTCGTTCCTGCGGTCCTCCATCGGCCGCCGGTCCTTCCTGAAATACACGGCGGGCGCGGCAGCGCTCACCGCGACCGGCGCCCTCGGCGCGGCCGTCGCGCAAGCGCAGGGCGGGCTGATCGCGCTCGTCCACACCCAGGCCGCGGGCGACGCAGGTCCGGTCGATTCGATGATCGCCAAGCTCAAACAACTCGCCGAGGAGAAGGGGCTGGAGCACCGCGCCATCTATGCGCAGGATCCCGCGACCTACGAGACCATCTTCCGGACTCTGGGCGACGCCGGTGCCGCCATCGTCGTCTCGACATTCAACGAAGTCGCGGAGCCCTTCAGGGAGGTTGCGCCTTCCTATCCCGATACCAAGTGGATCCAGCTCTTCGGCGATCCGTTCGAACCGGCGATCCCGAATGTCGTGACGGTTTCCTACGACTATTATCTCGGCTGCTACCTCTCGGGGATATTCGCCGGACATATCAGCAAGAGCGGCAGGATCGGCTTCATCGGCGGGATCTCGATCCCCCCGCTGAATGCGGATTTCAACGCCCTCAAGGCCGGCGTGCACTCGGTGCGGCCGGACGCGACCGTGACCGCCGCCTTCGCCGGCTCCTTCCAGGATCCTGCAAAGGGCCAGGAGATCGCCGCCCAGATGTTCTCCGACGGCGTCGACTACATCCAGACCGACGCGGCGGCGACCGACTTCGGCATCATTGCGGCCGCCAATGAGGGCGAGGGCCGCTTCGTCAGCGCGCTCGATCCCGCGCAGTACCCGCTCGGGCCGAAGTCCCTCATCTCGATCGTCGGCCTCGATTTCGGTGCCTCGCTCTACAACGAGGCAAGCAAGGCGCTCAGCACCGACTGGGCCGGCGGGTCGCATGTAAATACCGGATTGGGCACCGGCGTGATCGACTTCATCCTCTCACCGCTGTTCCAGGCTGAGGGGCCGGCAGACGTGGTAGCTAAGTCGAAGGAGATCTGGCCGGAGATCGAGAAGGCAAAGGCCGGCATCCTCGACGGATCGATCGCGGTGCCGTTCAACACCATCCTCTGACGCGGACGGCACCCATGGATCATGCCGTGATGGCGGAGACCGGGGACGTCGTCCTCGCCTGCAGGGACCTGACCGTGCGCTACGGCGACGTCACGGCGCTGGAGGACGTCTCGATCGCCTTTCCGCGCGGCATGATCCACGCTGTCGTCGGCCAGAATGGAGCCGGCAAAACCACCTTCGCGCGCGTCGTGGCCGGACTGGTGCAGCCCGACCGGGGTTCCGTCGTCTTCGCCGGCCGAACGCTCGCCGGCGGCAGCGTCAACGACGCACGGGCGGCGGGCGTGGAACTCGTCCACCAGAGCTTCGCGCTGCCGCCATCCTTTACCGTCGCCGAGACGATGCAGTTCGGCGCCGCGGGAGGCGCTTGGTACACGAAGGCTTCGCTTGAGCGGCGCTGGCAGACGCATCTCGACGAACTGGACGTCAAGGTCGCGGCCGGCGTGCAGATACGGTCCCTGACGGTCGAGCAACAGCAGGCGGTCGAGATCGCGCGGGCGCTGGTCACGGATGCGCGCCTGCTCATTCTTGACGAGCCGACCGCCGTCCTGTCGCCGGAGGGCGGGAGGAAGCTGTTCGAGCGCGTGCGCCGGCTCAAGGAGCGCGGCGTCACCGTGCTCCTCATCCTCCACAAGATTCGCGAGGTGCTGGCCATTGCCGACACGGTCAGCGTGCTCCGAGGAGGCAGGCTGGTCGATGGGCCGCTGCCGGCCGCCGGGATCGACACGGAAAAGCTCGCCTCGCTCATCATCGGCACGTCGGCGCGGGGGCTTGCGAGCGAGGACCGGGCGGCGCTGACGGGAGCGGCCCCGCTGCAGGGGCACCAGCCCGAGCCGGACGGCGCCGTCGGCGCGCCGGTCCTGCAACTCAGAAACGTCTCGACCCGGCCGGACGGGGACGGCCCCCCGTTGCAGGGCGTCGACCTCACCGTTCGCAGCGGCGAGATCGTCGGGATCGCGGGGGTTGAAGGAAACGGCCAGCGCACGCTGGTTCGCGCCATCTGCGCCCTGGCGGATGTCTCGGAGGGCGAAGTGGAACTCGACGGCAGGAACGTGAATGCCGAACCGCTTTCGGCGCGGCGCGCGGCGGGCCTGCGCGTCATCCCTTTCGAGCGCAATGTCGAGGGGCTGAGCCTCACCAGCCCCCTCTGGGAGAACTGGTCTGCCGGCACCCTCCTGCGCCAACGGCTGCTTTCCGGCATCAACCCCCAGCGTCTCCGGCGCGACTGCGGGAGCGCGCTCGATGCCTGGGACGTGCGCTATGCCGATGTCGGCCAGCGCGCCGGGTCCCTGTCCGGCGGAAACGCGCAGAAGGTGATCCTGTCGCGCGAGATGGACGATGCGGGCAGGCTGATCATCGCGGCGCAGCCGACGCGGGGCCTCGACATCGGCGCCACCGCCTTCGTCTGGGAGGCGCTGCGGAAGGCGCGCAGCCGCGGTTGCGGCGTCATCTTCGTCTCGTCCGACCTCGACGAGATCTTCGACCTCGCGGATCGGATCGTGGTGATGCTGTCGGGCCGCGTGGCGGCCGAGTTCCGCCCGCCCTTCGACCTGTCGCGCATCGGCGCGGCGATGACGGCGGCACGCTCATGAGCGGGAACATCTCGGCCGTCCTGCGCGCGCTCGTCTTCATCCTCGTCGCGCTCGTCCTGTGCGGCGTCATCTTCGAGATCGCCGGCTATTCGGCGTTGCGGATGTTCGAATCGATCATCGACGGCGCATTCCTGCGCCGCAACGCCCTGGAGCATGCGCTGCGCTGGGCGCTGCCGCTGTTCATCACGGCGACCGGCGTGGTGATCTCCTTCCGCGCCGGCTACTTCAACATTGGCGCGCAAGGCCAATTCTACGTCGGAGCTATCTGCGCCGCCTTCGTCGCGGAATGGCTGAAGGGATATCCGGGAGCCGCCGTCATCCCGCTCTGCTTTGCCGCCGGCATGACGGGCGGCGCGCTGTGGGCGCTGTGGCCGGGCATCCTGCGGCTGAAATCCGGTGCCGACGAGGTCATCACCACGCTGATGGGCAATTTTCTCGCCGGGCTGCTGCTGGTCTATGTCACCGCCGGGCCGCTCAAGGATCCATCGGGCTCGGGCCAGCAGGCCTCGAGCAGGCCACTCGAAGCCGCCTATCGTATCAGCACCTCCAATGGTGTCTCCCCGACCATCATCGGCATCGCCGTCTTCGTCGGGCTGGGCATGTGGTTCCTGGTGAACCGCACCGCCTTCGGCGTGCTGTCCGGCCTCGGCGGCCGCAACCCGACCATGGTCGAGTGGCAGGGCGCGCGGGTGTGGCGCATCGGGCTGGCGAGCTTCCTGATCAGCGGTGCGCTCGCCGGCCTTGCCGGCACGATCGAGCTGATGGGTCCGAACGGGCGCCTGGCCGGCGGCTTCCTGCCGGCGCACGGGTTCACCGCGGTGCTGATCGCACTGGTCGCCGGCCTCTCGATCGCCGGCGCCGCGATCGTCGCCTTCTTCTTCGGCGGCCTGGCTTCCGCCGCGCTCTACCTGCCGGTCATGGCCGGTCTGCCATCCGCGGCCATCGACATCATCAACGCCGCGATCGCCCTCTTCATCACCGCCAAGTCGCGGCTCATCGATCGACTGACCAATCTCTGGAGGCGACCGTGGAAGACATCGTGATCGCCATCCTGCGCTCGGGCACGCCGCTGGTCTATGTCGCGCTCGCCGGCGTGATCGCGCAGCGGGCGGGCGTGTGGCATCTCGGCCTGGAAGGGCTGATGATCACCGGCGCCTGCGCCACCATCGTAGGGATCGTGCTGACGGGCTCCGTCGCACTCGCCCTGGCGATCGCCGTCCTCTTCTGCATGGTCGGCTCGGTCCTCTTCTGGTTCGTGGTCGAGAAGCTCAAGGCCAACCAGATCATCGCAGGCCTCGGGCTCACCGGGCTCGGGCTCGGCGGCACTTCGCTTGCCATCCAGTCGATCTTCGGCAGCCAGGCTGCCGTCAGCGCGCCGGCCGGGCTGCCGCGCATCGGTTCGGCTTTCGGCGCCTATGGTGTCCTGTCGGTGCTCGTGCTCGCCATGCCGTTCGTCGTCTTCCTCATCTGGGTGCTGCTGCGCCGGACCCGCTTCGGTCTGCGGCTGGCCGCGTCGGGCGAACATCCCTTCGCGGCGCGGAGCGTGGGGGTGAACCCCTCGGCGATGCGGCTCGTCGCGCTGGTTGTCGGAGGCGCGCTGTGTGCGCTCGCCGGAGCCGAGCTCGCGGCCGGAAGCCTGCAGATCTTTTCCCAGAACATGACGGCCGGCCGCGGATTCATGGGCTTTGCGGCAGTGATATTCGGGGCCGGCCATCCGATCTGGGCGACGCTTGCAGCCCTCTTCTTCGCGATCGTCGGCGCGATCGGCATCCGCGCCCAGCTGGTCTTCGGCGACCGCATTCCGCACGACCTGCTGCTCGGCCTGCCTTATCTCGCCACCGTCTTCGGCATCTGGCTGTCGGCCCGGCTGCGCGGCGGGGCCAAGGCCGCGACCGGCGGCTTCGGCGAACTGCGCGACCCGTAGCCGATGAAGAGAAAGCTGATCATCCTCACCAGGTCTCGGTCGAGCTGGCCGGCACGATGACCCTCACCGAGAGGCCTGGGAACGCGTTCTGGGTGCGCAAGGGCGAGGCCGGGCGCTACTGTGCCCTGCCCGCCGCCTGCCAGGGGAGACTGCCATGAGCTCGATCTTCATTGCCCAAGCCACCATCCTGGCCATGAACCACGCCCATGGCTCTACACCCTTCCAGGGCGACGTGCTGGTCGAGGATGCCGTGATCGCGGCGGTTGGTCAGGGCCTGACGCCTCCGCCCGGCGCCGAAATCATCGATGGGCGCGGAAAGCTCGTCATGCCCGGCCTCGTCAACGCGCACACACACTCGAGCGAGACCTTCTTTCGCGGCCGCTACGAGAAGATGCCGCTGGAAGTCTGGCTGCTCTATGCCTACCCGCTGCTCATGGGGCCGGTGATCGACAAGGAGCTCCTGCATCTGCGCTCCCTGCTCCTGGCAACGGAATCGCTCAAGGCGGGTGTCACGACCATCTCCGACTGCTTCTTCGATCCGCCGCGCCATGAGCTCGACCGGCTGGGCACCGTCTTCGGCGCCTACGAGCTCGCCGGCATCCGCGCCAATGTGTCGAGCGGCGTCATGAACATTCCGACGCTGGATGCCCTTCCCTTCGCCCGCGAGGTCGTTCCGCCCGAGGTGCAGCATCAGCTCGACTTCGGTCCGCCGATCACCGCCGCCGCCTATCTCGACTACTGCCGTGCCGCCATCGAGGCGTTCGACGGGCGCGCGGGGCGGCTCAAATTCATGATTGCGCCGTCGGCGCCGCAGCGTTGCACTGCCGACCTCCTGACCGGCTGTTTCGAGCTCGCGCGGCAGCATTCGCTGCCGTTCCACTGCCACGTTCTGGAGACGATCACGCAGGCGGTGACCGGTCCGGAACTCTACGGCCGCAGCCTGATCCGCTACATGGACGATCTCGGGGTGCTCGGCCGCAACACGACGATCGCCCATTCGGTCTGGGTCGACGACGCCGACATGAAGGCGATGGGCCGCGCCGGCGTCATTGTGGTGCACAACGCGGTCTCGAACCTCAAGCTCGGCGCCGGCGTGGCGCCGGTTCGCCGCCTGATGGAGGCTGGCGTCACCATCGCACTCGGCACCGACGGCGTCTCCTCCAACGACACGGCGAGCATGTTCGACGTGATGCGCGTCGCCGGACTGCTGCACGGCGCCAGCGGACCGGACGCCGAGACCTGGCTCTCGGCTGCCGAACTCCTCCGGGCCGCGACCCTCGGCGGCGCACGCAGCGCCATGATGGAAGACGACTGCGGCTCGCTTGAGCCCGGCAAGGCGGCCGACCTGATCGTCATCGACCTGGGCGACTGCGCATTCACCCCGCTCAACGATATTGCCCTTCACCTCGTCTACAGCGCCAACGGCAGCAATGTGCGGACCGCCCTCGTCGCCGGAGAGGTCGTCATGCGCGACCGGCGCATGACCCGGTTCGACGAGGCGGCGCTGTTTGCGGAGATCCGAGCCCGCGTACCCGCCTATCTCGCGCACCATGCGGAGATCGAGGAGCGCAATCGTTTCCTCGAGCCCTATTTCGCCGAGATCCACCGGCGCTCGGCTGCCAGCCACTCGGGCGTCTACCGCTATGCCGGGGACGCGATGCTGAGCGGCCGCAACTGGAGCTGAAACCGCCGGTTATTCAACAATCCGAGACGGCGGCGGAGGAGGAATAGACGATGTCGCACATCGTGCAGGGACTCTGCCGCGGATGGGCGGATGTGCCCATCGTGCTTCTTGACGCCTTCCCGCACGGGAGCTGGAACGCGATGGTGAATGCGGCGGGCGACCGCAGCCTGATGCTCGCGGCTTTCGACTGAAGTGGTCCGACTGCATTGGCACCTACAAATCACTTCTCCGGCAGGCCGGCGGCGGCGAGAGCCTGGATGGAGAGTTCGAGCCGTTCGGGACCGCTCCAAAAGAAGCGCTGGCGGTGCTTGGCTTGCGACCAACTCGGATCGTGCTCGCGCAACCTCTCAATATCCGGACCGGCCTCGTCCACACGGCCCAGCATCGAGAGGACGATCGGCCGCATCAGATACAGGCCCCTCAGCACCACATCGTCATTGCTGCGGATCGTATCGAGCACTTCCAGCGCCGCGGCGGGCCCGCTGGTATAGGACAGCGCCCAGGCCTTCATGGTGGCGAGTTCCTGCAGCCTGGGGTCGTTGGGGTGATAGAAGGTCTCCGCCCGCTCGATCCATTCCAGCGCCAGTTCCGGCCGCCCGCCAGTGATCAGTGGTTCGGCCAAATAATAGACGGTGCGCCCGTCATAGGGCGCCAGCGCAAGCGCCGCCTCGGCCTCGGCCACCGCCTGGTCGTGTCGGCGCTCGGCCAAATTGGCGTAGGCGAGCGCAACGTGGGCACCCAGCCGCAACATCGGCGAACCGCGCGGGTCGCTCAGGGCCTCCCGCGCCATTTCGCCGGCCCGGCGAATGTCCTCCAGCGGGTTCTCGCTGTCGCTCCATCCCCGCCCGAAGCGCCACATCACCGTCGCGGCGGCCTGGGCCTTGAGCAGGCTCGAATTGGGAAACCGCGCCAGGCCCTCGGCCAAGGCGGCTTCCGCCATATCCGCGCTCTCCGGCGTGCCGAGCGCGATCCGCGAGAGGGACCGCAGAAGGTAGTCGTATTCCTGCAAATTGGCGTGGTCCTTGCCCCAGGCTTCCGCATATTGCTGAAGGGCAAGGGTGCCGACATTGCCGGCGAGCGCCGACACGATCTTTTGGGTCACCTCGTCCTGGAGCGCCCTCGGGTCGGTGCCGGTGCGGTCGAACCGCTCGGCCCAGACATGCCTGCCGGTTCGCGCGTCGATAAGCTGCGCCACGATCCTCAGCCGGTCCGTATCCTTACGGACGCTGCCCTCCAGCACATGTGTCGCGCCAAGTTCCTCGCCGATACGCCGGACATCGACTGCCTGTCCTCTGTACTGGAATGCCGAGTTGCGGGCGACCACGGTGAGGTTGGGCACACGCGACAGCATGGCGGTGATGTCCTCGCTGACGCCGAAGCCGAAATAGGCAAGCTCCGGATCGCCGCTCATATCGTCGAAGGGCAGCACCGCGATCGATGCATTCGGTCCGGCACCGACCGCCTGCGGGGCTTCCACGGGTCGCAAGGCCGCGACCCCAGCGATGACCGCAATGGCGATCAGCCCCAGCCCGACCGCAGCCAAGCGCCAGCCCGTCAATGACCGCAGGCGCGAACGCCATGACGAACGGTCCGGCTCGTGTCCCTCACCGGGTTTCGCCATCAAGTCGTGACCGGAGGCCCGCTCGGGCACGAAACGGTAGCCGACCCTGGGGATCGTCACGATCCACTCGCCGCCATTGGGAGTCTGTCCAAGCACCTTGCGCAGCGAGGCGATCTGCACGTGGAGATTGCCCTCCTCCACCGTGGCATCCGGCCATGCGGCGTCCATCAGATCAGCCTTGGTCAGAACCTCGCCGGGACGTTCGAGCAGGGCCTGGAGAAGCCGGACGGCCCGCTGCCCGACGGGCAGCGGTTCGCCATCGCGCAGCAATGTGCCGTTGGCGTCGTTGAGGCGGAAAGGACCGAACGAAAGAGGGGGCCGTTCCATGGTCGCCAGTATAGCGGTTTTAGAAACTATTCAGAAATTCTTTCGCCGCTCTTCGGTACGTCTGCCTCCGACATCCTCACACTGTGGTCGACTGCCCCATGAGGCGGCCGCGAAGACTACACGGGCCGGCATGACCGCCGGCGCTTCGATCATTCGGTGCGAATGGAGGAGAATGCGATGAGAACCCTGACTTGCGCCTTCCTGCTCTCGGCGAGCACCGGCCTTGCCGGAGCCCAGATCGTCGTGCCGGATTCCGACGATCTCCAATCGATCGTCGAGGCGGCCAACCAGGCCTGGGTGGAAGCCTATACGGCAGGCGATGTGGAGACGCTGGTCAAGATGCACTCCGAGGACACGGTCATCCTCTCGCCCAACGGAATGATGCTGCAGGGACTCGAGGGAGCGAGAAGCTACTACACGCTGGTGATCGGGTACGCGCCCAAGAACCGCAGCGTGTCGATCAAGGAAAGCAAGGTCCGCGAATATGGAGACCTCGTCATCCAGAACGCGACCTGGGACTTCACGGCGACGAGGCCGGACGACACGCCGGTCCAGTTCAGCGGCCGGACCTCCCTCGTGACCCTCAAGACCCCCGGCGGCTGGTACATCATCGACTACCACCCTGCGATCAATCCGCCCGCACAGAACTGATTGGCCTGCACATCCGACAGGAGGAAACCATGTCACTTCTTGAACGCGCCGCACTGGCGACCGCCGCCATTGCCTTGTCGGTCTCCACGGCCCTTGCCGGGGATCAACAGGGAGCGGGCGGCACATGGTTGCCGGTCGCGGCGCACTATTCCGACCATACGGTGCTGATCCTCGGTGACAACGGGCGTTTCGCGGCGCTGGTCGCATCGAACCGGCAAGCGGCGGATGGAGGGACCGGCGATCCGGACGGTCTGGACGCCGCCAGCGGAACATGGGCCCTGGCGGAAGACGGTGGTGAGGTGGTGCTCGCCTTCGACAATCTTTCGGCGCGGCCGGCGCCGGGCGCCACCCGCTTCGTGCAGATGCTGCTGCTCGGCGACGAATTGCACCCCTATTCCGGCATGGAGGATCGCTCGCCGGTGGCATTGACCGTCTGGCGGCGCGGCGAGGATGCGCTCGCCAGCGCGCCGGAGGAAAGGGCCGCACGCTAGCGGACAAGACGGCGCGCCGCCGGATTGGGCGGCGCCCGGCCGCGCGGTGACGCTGGAAGCAGTTCGCCGAGACCGGCGAACCAACGTAGCGTCATTCTATTTCGATCATCGCCTTGATGAGCCCGGTCTTCTGCGACGCCCACATCGGAATGTCGCCGACTGCATGGCGCAGGCTGGTGCGATGGGTAATCAGGCGGTCGACCGGAACTTGGCCCCTGCGGATCGCCGCCATGACATGCTCGAAATCCTCGGACGTGGCGTTGCGGCTGCCGAGCAGCGTCATCTCCTTGCGGTGAAAATCCGGGTCGGCGAAGGTGATCGAATCCTTGACGACGCTCACCAGGACGTAGCGGCCGCCATGGGCGACGAACTCGAAGCCCCTCTCCATCGCTTCCCGGCTTCCCGTCGCGTCGAAGACGACGTCGAAGCCTTCCTCGTCATCCGCCGAGCCGGCATCCTGTGCGGAGCCGGAATCAGCCTTCGCAAGCTTCGTCATCGAGCGGGCCGCATCCACCCTCCCGGGATCGCGGTCACGAACGCTCACGGATGCGCCGGTCAGGCTGGCGAACATGGCGACCCCCAGGCCGATCGGACCGGCCCCCACGACCAGCACGCGGTCGCGTGCGTCGACGCCGCCGCGTCTGACCGCGTGGGCCCCGATGGCGAGGAATTCGACGGTCGCGCACTGATCCGCCGTCAGGCCCGGCGCGGGAACGAGGTTGGCGATCGGCAGCGCGAGCAGCTCCGCCATGCCGCCGTCCTGGTGGACGCCCAGGACGGAGATGTTCACGCAGCAGTTCGGCTTCTCCCTTCGGCAGGCCCCACAGCGGCCGCAGGAGAGATACGGATTGACGACGCAGATCTCGCCCGGAGCGAGACCGCTGTCCGCCGGCGCATCGACCACCTCGACGGCGAGCTCGTGCCCCATCACCCTCGGATATTGCAGATAGGGGTGTTTGCCCTCGAATATGTGATAGTCGGTGCCGCAGATGCCTATCCGGCGGGGGCGAACCAGCGCCAGGCCCGGACCGGCCCGTGGAGCATTGCGTCCAAGCAGTTCCAGCTTGCCGGGCTCCACGCAAACCAAGGCTTCCACCGCGGCGACTCCACAATCAGCGTCATTATCGAGGTCATGAGGGCCGGAGCGGACGCCGGCCCTCATGGGTCTACTGGAACTGCGCCATGTTGTCTTTGGTGACAAGAGCGGCGCCGGAATCGATGAGCGACTCCACCTCCTCGCCCCGGATAGCCCGCACCAGCGCGTCCACGCCGAGTTCTGCCATCTTCGACGGGAACTGGGCCACCGTGGCGTCCTCGACCCCGGCTTCGAGAGCCTCTTCCTCGCCGCAGCAGAAGTCGAAGCCGACCAGGACAATGTCATCGTTGGCGATGCCGGCATTGGTGATGGCACGCGCGGCGCCCGCCGCCGGCGGACCGCAGGCCGCATAGATCGCCTTGAGGTCCGGGTTCGCCGTCAGGAGGTCCTCGGCGACGTTGATGCCGAGCTCCTCGGTACAGTTCGTGGCGCCCCGGCCGACGATGTTGACCTCGACCCCCTTCAAACCTTCGAGCATGCCGTTCACGCGATCGTCGAGCGACGGCACGCCGGGCACGCCCTCGAGGATGCCCAATGTATCGCCGTTCTGGAGCACCGACCTCAGATACTCGCCGGCAATCCTGCCGGCATTGTAGTTGTCCGTCGTCGCCAGCGCGGTGCGGCCGTCCCAGTCGGGAATGTTGTTGTCCATCAGAACGATTTTCACTCCCGCGGCGACCGCCTTGTCCAGGGCGGTCGCGACCGTCGGATCGACCGGCGTGATCGCGATACCCTGCACGCCCTGCGTGACCATCGACTCGATCAGGGCGATCTGTCCCTCGATGTCGGTGGCCGAACTCCCCTGGCCGAAGACGATCTCGACGCCAGGGTTTGCCGCGGCGTAGGCCTTGGCTGCATCCTCCATGGTGGCGAAGAACGGCACCGGGAATTTCGTGATGAAGCCAAGCTTGACGTCCGCCGCGGACGCGGTGCCGGCGCCCGCCAGGGCAAGCGCCATTCCCGCCAGCAGCAATCTCAGTCTCATGTTGCACCTCCTCCCGTTCCGGACCGGATCACAATGAGCCGATCCCACGATCCGCCGCCCGGGCGGCGACGAATTCTTCAGGTCTGCGCGCCGACGATCATCGAAACCAGCTCCTGCTGGGTCTCGCGGCTCGGCTTCAGTTCGCCGACCTTTCGCCCCTGCAGCAGGACGACGGCGCGATCGGCCAGCTCGATCACGTGCTCCATGTTGTGGGTGATCAGGATGACCGCCCTGCCCTCGGCGCGCAGTTGCCGGATGAGATCGAGCACCTTGCGGGACTCCCGCAGGCCGAGCGCTGCTGTCGGCTCGTCCAGGATGACGACCTTGCGGGCGAACATCGCCGCCCGCGCAACGGCGATCGCCTGGCGCTGCCCACCCGACATGAGCGCGACGGGCGCATCGAACCGCGGCAGATTGACCTTGAGCCTGTCGATGATCTCGGCCGCGTTGCCATCCATCGCGCGGCCGTTAAGGAAGCGGAGCCCCCGCGGCAGCCATGCCGGCCCGGCGATCTCGCGCCCGCAGTAGAAGTTCTGCGCCGGGGTCAGATTGTCGAAGAGGGCGAGGTCCTGGTACACGGTCTCGATACCCGCCCGCCGCGCGGCCGCCGGCGTGCCGATCGCGACTGGCTCGCCATCGATCAGGATCTCTCCTTCGTCGAGGGAATGCACGCCGCTGATGCACTTCACGAGCGTCGACTTGCCTGCGCCGTTGTCGCCGAGCAGGGCGAGCACCTCGCCAGCATGTGCGGTCAGGCTGACGCCCTTCAGCGCGTCGACGGCGCCGAAGCGTTTGCGGGCCTCGTTCACGGCAAGCGCCGGCGCGGGAGCTCCCATCACGCCCTCCCCGCCTGCATCGTCCGGGCCCGCGCCTCGAGATGGTTGCGCAGGACGTCGGCCTCGACCGCGAGCACGATGATCACGCCGATCGCGATCATCTGGAAGAAGATGCTGACACCCATCAGGTTGAGCGCGTTGCGGATGACGCCGATCATCACCGCGCCGATCAGCGCGTGCCCTATGTGGCCCCGTCCGCCAAGGAAACTCGCGCCGCCGATGATGACCGCGGCGATGGTGTCGAGCTCGAGCAGGTTTCCGTAGAGAGGCGAGCCGGCCTGGGTCCGTCCCGCCAGCACCACGGCGCCGATGCCGGCGCAGAGGCCGGAAATGACGTAGGTGGACACCAGGACGCCGCGGACCGGGATGCCCATCTGCACCGCAGCCTCGGTCTTGCCTCCGACGGCATAGGTCCAGCGTCCCCACACCATGGTCTTGGCGAGCACCCCGAGGATGGCGGCGACGCCGAGGACGATGAAGAAGGAGTTGGGTATGCCGAGGGCCCAGGATCCGCCCAGCGAGGAGATGAAGTCGGGCATCCCGCGCATCGTCGTGTGCCCGATCGCCAGTTCGAGCGACAGGCCGCGGCAGATGCTCAGGGTGGCCAGGGTGATGATGAACGGGTGGGGCAGGCGCCCGAACACATAGACCACGCCGTTGACGGCACCGACCAGCGCGCCAGTCGCGAGCATCGCGAGGATGACCACTACCGAGGAGTCGACCAGCCGGTAGGCCAGGGCGCCGACCACCGTGGCGAGAGCGAGGTTGGCTCCGACCGAAAGATCGATGCCGCGCGTCAGGATGACCAGATGCTGGCCCATCGCCACGATGGCGATCACCGCCGTCTGCGCGACAATGTTGCTGATGTTGCCCGGCTTGAGGAAATGCGGCGTCAACAGGCTGACGACGACGATCAGCATCACGAGGATCAGCAACGGCCCGATGCTGAGGAGCCGCAGGCCGATCGCGACTCCGGCCATGCCGCCGGGCTGGCGGTCGCCGGAAAGTGTGCCCACGGTGCGCGGCTGCTCACTCATTCGGACGCGCTCGCCCATCTCGTTTCTTATGCAAAAAGAACAAATCTACTTTCGAGGAGTCAATTTGTTTTTTATGGATTAAGGCCAGTCGATTGGGAGGAGCACATGAAGACGGACACGGTGTTCAAGCGTGCGTTCAACGACGCGCTAGACCTTGTGGCGAAGCTTCGCGATGGTCAGGACATGCCTTCGGAGAACACGCTGAGCCGCCAGCTGGGCGTGAGCCGCACGACGGTGCGCAAAGTGCTCTCGACATTGGCGGATCGCGGGATGATCGACGGCGGCGGCCGTCACCGGACGGTTCGGCTGGCGCGGAATGGCGCCGAGCGGTTTCCGGAAGCGGAGACCGTGACCATGGCGGCGCAGGTGGAGAAGCGGTTCATGGAGTGGATGCTGCGGGGCAACGCGCGGCCTGGCACCTTGATCAACGAACTGGAACTGGCGCGGCAGTTCGGCGTGGCCACTACCGGCATTCGCGAGTTCCTCAACAGGTTCCAGCATTACGGGCTGATCGAGAAGCGCCCGAATGCCGGCTGGCTGTTCAAGGGCTTCACCGAGAGCTTTGCGCTGGAGCTCTTCGAGATCCGCGAGATGTTCGAGCTGCGCTCCGCGCGGGCTTTTGGGAGGCTGCCGGAGGACTCGCCCCTGTGGGACAAGGTGAGGGCGCTGCGCGAGGAGCACGTCCGGCTGCTGAGCGAGATCGAGAGCCGCTATCACGACTTCTCGAACCTCGACAGCCGCTTTCACCAACTCGTCAATTCGGCCGCCAGGAACCGCTTCATCGACGACTTCTACGACATCATCACGCTGATCTTCCACTACCACTATCAGTGGAACAAGAAGGACGAGCGCCATCGCAACGAAGTCGCGATCGGCGAGCATCTGACCTATATCGACGCGCTCATGAACCGGAGCCCGGCCGAGATCGAGCGCGCCTGCCGTGCGCATCTGAAATCGGCCAGGGAGACGCTGCTGCGCTCAACGGCGCGACAGTAGAATGTGTTGTGCCGCCCACTTGGGAACCAGCCCAGCCAGCGCCGCCTCGACAATCGAGGGCGCGACGGCGAACGCGGCCGTCCCGTGGGCCGGGATCGTGACTATCGGGAGCCTGGCCGATGCCGGATTGCGGGCAACTTTGCCCGGAACTGCCGGTACGGGTCCTCGCGCGGATCAGCGAAGGAAGTCTTCGCGGATCGGCGTGAAGACCTCGATGATCTCGCCGCTTTCGATGCACGTCGCGGAGTGCATGAGGCCTGAGCGGACCAGAAAGCTGTCGCCCGGCCCCATCTCCTCGGTATGGCCGTCGATGGTGATCGCGAAACGGCCGCTGACGATGTAGCTCGCCTGGACGTGCGGGTGGGCGTGAAGCGGCCCGGCGAGCCCCGCCCGGAACGCGTTGCGCATCATCAGCATCTGCGGCTCGTAAACGAGGATCTTGCGGCTGGTGTCGCCGGGAACAACGGTCCAGTCGACATCGGCGTCCCTGAGATGGCCGGCGCGCAGGTGGGTTTCCGTCATGACATGCTCCTTTCGGCGACGAAGATCGACTTGCGGTGATCGTGGCGGCCAGGCGGGCCGGCTGGGCCGGTGGCGACGACGCACCTCATCCGCGGTTGCCCGCGACGTGGCAGCCGGCCAGATAACCGAAGGTGAGCGCGGGACCAAGCGTGATGCCGGGGCCCGGATAGTGCCCGCGCCAGATCGATTGCATGTCGTTTCCGACCGCGTAGAGGCCATCGATCGCCTCGCCGTCGTGGTCCAGCACCCGGCAGTCGGAGTCGGTGCGCAGCCCTGCACACGTGCCCAGATCGCTCAGGACCAGTTCGATGGCATGGAAGGGCGGCTTGACCAGCGGCGCGAGGCAAGGATTCGGGCCGATCCCGGCGTCGCCGAGATAGCGCGAATAGATGTCCTCGCCGCGGCCGAATTCGGTGTCCCGGCCCTGCCTCGCATCGGCGTTGAAGCGCTCCAACGTCGCCGCCAGCGTGGCGGCGTCGAGGCCAAGGCGGTCCGCGAGCTTGGGCAGGCTGCCGGCGCTGACCAGATAGCCCGCCGCCTGATAGGGCCGCAGGTTGCGGGTGAACGGGATGATCGCTCCCAGCCCGTATTTCCAGATGAACGTGCTGTCGCAGATGATCCATGCGGGCAGATTGCCCCCGCCAAGCAGCGCCTCGCCGAAACGATGGTAGGATACCGCCTCGTTGGCGAAGCGCCGGGCGCTGCGGTTCACGATCAGCGAGCCCGGCTTGCCGCGGTCGGTCACCGTATGGGGGTAGACGACCTTGCGCCCGTCGGCGCGCAGATAGACGGACGCGGGGCTCCAGTAGGCATTGTGAGCGTTGTCCGTGGTGATGCTGCCACCGGCCGCCTCGCCGAGGTCGAGGCCATCGCCGGTGCTGCCCGGCGCGAAGGGGCTGTCGGGGCTGGCCGAGGCGGGCAGCCACGCCCGCCGCTTGGCCGCGCTATGGGAGAAGCCGCCGGTGGCCAGGATGACGCCGCGCCGGGCGGCGATCGTCCTCTCGCCGGCGGCGTCCGACACCCGCAGGCCCGTCGCACGGCCCTCCTCGATGACGATCTCGAGCGGCCGGCATTCGGTCAGGATCGTCAAGTCGCGGTCGAGGAGCGACTTCAGCAGGCGCCCGGCCAGCGCATTGCCCAGGACCAGGCGCGAGCCGCGGTGATGGCGCAGGCGCTGGAGACCGTACTCAGCCACCAGCCGCGCGACGCGCAGGAAGGCGCGTGGGGAGCGCACCATATTGCGGAAGTGCGGCAGGTCCTCCCGCGCCACCATCATGCTGCCCAGGATGGTGAATTCGGGGATGGGGGGGCGAAGCCGCGAGAACCAGGGGCCGAGTTGGGCGGCGTCGAACGCCTCCGGTTCCATCACCCTCAGCCCCGTCCGCGCGCCCTCGAGGTCGGGATAGTAGTCGGGATAGAACGGCACCGGCTTGAGCCGCACTTCGGTGTTGGCCTCGAGAAACGCGATCGCCTCTCGCCCCTTGCGCACGAACTGTTCGCGCTGCTCGCGGCCGTCGCTCACCCGGACGGCGCGCTCCAGATAGCCGAGTGCTTCGGCGGGGTCGTCCGGATGGCCGGCGGCGGCCATGCCGTCATTGTTCGGGATGTAGACCATGCCGCCCGAAAAGCTGGTATTGCCGCCGACGAGGCCGGTCTTCTCGACGACGACGACGCGCAGTCCTTTTGCCGCCGCCGTCGCCGCCGCCGTCATGCCGGCCGCCCCCGCGCCGACGACGATGACGTCGAACTCAGTCTCGGCCATGATCGGCCCCGGCGTTCCAGCGATCGGGATTGGCACGCATCCAGTCGGCGAATGCGGCGACGCCCCGGGCGAGGTCGTGGGCCGGCCGGAACCCGAATTCCTCGGCCATGCGCGCGCAGGAGAGCGGCCCGCGCATCACCGTGCTGTCACTCCATGGTGCGGTACCCGCGCCGACGGCGAGGCTGGCCCCCGGCACCGCCTGACGCACCGCTTCGGCCACCTCGAAGGTGGTGTGGTTGCGGCCCGATCCCAGATGGTAGGTGTCGTGGCTGAGGCCCTGCGCCTGCCACAGCGCGAGCAGACCGGCGGCGCAGTCGGGCACATAGGTGAAGCTGGCGGCGAAATCGCCGCCGCTTTCGTCCTCGATCGCCTCGCCGCGCAGCGCCCGGCGCAGGAATTCCGGGATCGGGCCACGCGGCGCGTCGAAGTCCGGCGGCACCAGCGGCGGGCCGTAGATCCACGAGATGCGCGCCGTGGCGGCCGACAGGCCATAGGTGCGCGCATAGACGGCGACCAGCATCTCGGCCGACCGCTTGGTGACCGCGTAGAGCGAGCGCGGCGTCGGCTCCAGGTCCTCGGGGACCGGCGTCACCGCGTCGGGCAGCACCTGGAACACCGAGCCGGTCGAGACGTAGACGAAGCGCCGCCAGCCGAGCCGCCGCGCGGTCTCCAGCATCAGAGCCGTCGCGGCCACGTTGCTCTGGAAGGCGGTGAGCGGCCGCGGAATGGCAAGCACGTCGTTGGGCACCGCGGCCGTGTGGATGCAGCCCTCTATGTCGTGCTCCGCGGCGAGCATGGTCATGGCGAAGGGATCGGCGAGGTCGCAGCGCGCCCAGGTGACGCCGGCGCCGAGCGCTTCCGCATCCGCCTGGCGGAACGTGTTCATGTACTGGCCGACGACAGGGATGCCCCGCTCTGTCGCCTGGCGGGCCACCTCGTAGCCGACATGGCCCATCGCGCCGGTGACGAGCAGCCTACCCATGGACTGGGACTCCCTCGCGCAACGCCCGGCGCTCGGCTTCGAGCGTGGCGGCAAGGCCGGCGCGGATGTCGAAACGCGGCCGGTACCCGAAGACCTCCCGCGCGCGCTGGCAGTCGAGCGCGCCCTTGCGCGGCATCGGCGTCTTTCCGGCGTGCAGGTAGGGCCCGCTCCCGACGGTGACCGGCGGCGCCTGCGGATCGAGTTCGGCCAGGATGGCCGCGATTTCGGCCAGCGAGGGCGCCGAGGCGCTCGCCACGTGATAGGCGTCGTGCGGATGATAGGCGCAGTCGAGCGCGCCGATAACGCCCGCCACGGCATCGTCGAGATAGGTGTGGTCGATGCGCTCCTCCGCACCGCCCGGCACGAAGAGCGGCTCGCGCCGCGCCACGGCGCGGATCATGTTCACCGGCACCCGATCGCGCGGGAAATCCGGCCCGTAGACCCACGATGTGCGGATGTTGATGCAGTCGACGCCGCCGAGGCTGCGGTAGGAACGGCCGAGATGCTCGACGGCTGCCTTGCTGATCCCGTAGGCGTGCAGTGGTCGCTGCGGATGCTCCTCGTCGATGCGATCGGCGTCGAACGCGCCGTAAATCTCCTCGGAACTGATGTGGATCATCCGCCCGGCGCCATGCCGCCTGATCGCCTCGAACAGGTTGATCGAACCCTCGATGTTGACCCGGAACAACCGGTGCGGTGCCTCGAGCGAGGCGACGACGCCGACGACCGCCGCGCAATGGATCACCCCGCGGAAGTGGTGAGCCGCAAACAGCGCGTCGATCGCCGCACCGTCGCAGACATCCGCCCGCACCACCGTCAGCGCCGGCGCCTTCTCGGCGCGCGCGGCCAGCACGGCGCAGTCTCGCGCCTCCAGCGCCACCACACTGTCGCCGCGCGCCAGCAGCGCCGCAACGATGGCACGACCGAGAAATCCTCCCGCACCGGTGACCAGTATCGCGTCCATGCGATGCAAGCCTTCCTAGAGGTTGAACAGGATCAGTCGCTCTTCGGTCATGTCGCGGATCGCGTAGCGCGGTCCCTCGCGACCGATGCCGCTGTCCTTGACGCCGCCATAGGCGAGTTGGTCGGTGCGCCAGGTCGACGTGCCGTTGATGATGACGCCGCCGGTGCGCAGGCGCCGAGCCAGGTGAAGCGCGCGCTGCGTGCTGTCGGTGAAGACGCCGCATTGCAGGCCGAACGGGCTTTGCGACACGGCACGGATCGGTTCCTCCAGATCGTCATAGGCGATGATGCTCGCGACCGGTCCGAACACCTCGTCGCATGCGACCCGCATGTCGCCGGTCACGTCGCCGAGCAATGTCGGCTCGTAGGCCGCGCCGTGCCGCCGCCCGCCGCATAGGAGCCGGGCACCGGACGACAGCGCCTCCTCCACCCAGCTTTCGACGCGCCGCGCCGCCGCTTCGTCGATCAGCGTGCCGACATCGGTGCCGGCGGCGAGCGGATCGCCCAGCCGCAGCGCCTGCATCTCGGCCGCCACCTTCTCTCCCAACGCGCCGGCAAGCGCGCGTGGCACGTAGATGTTCTGCACCGAGATGCAGCTCTGCCCGGCCAGCCGCACCGCGTTGCGGACGAGCAGCGGCGCGGTCCGGTCGAGATCGGCGTCGTCGCAGACGATGGTCTGCCCGGTGCCGCCCAGTTCGAGCGTCACCGGCCGCAGGCCGGCGCGGGCGCGGATCTCGGCGCCGACGCGCGAGGAGCCGGTGAAGGTGAGCATGTCGACGCCCGAATGGGCGACCAGGGCTCTGCCCGTCTCGGCGCCGCCATGGACCACCTGGATAAACCGGCGCGGCACACCGGCATCGTAGAGCAGCTCGACCAGCCGATGGACCACGAGCGGGCACTGCTGCGGCGGCTTGATGATGATGGCATTGCCGGCTGCGAAGGCCGGTCCGAGCTTGTGGCAGGCGAGGTTCACCGGCGCGTTGAACGGCGTGATCGCGCCGACGACGCCGACCGGAAAGCGCATCAGGAACGCCATCTTTCCGTGGCCCATGGCACTGCCGTCGAGGGGCACGTGGCTGCCCTCGATGCGGATCGCCTCCTCGGCCGAAAGCGCCAGCGTCTCGGTCGAGCGCTTGACCTCGCCTTCGGCGTCGGCCAGCGCCTTGCCGGTCTCGCGCGCCATGATCTCGCCGATCTCGCCGGCGCGTTCCACGACAAGCTGCGACGCGCGGCGCAGGATCGCGGCGCGTTCATAGGCCGGCATCGCGGCCACATCCGGCGCGGCCGCGCGGGCGGCGGCGACGGCGGCCGCAACCTCCTCGGCACTCGCCGATGGGGCGATCGAGACGACGTCGCCACGGTAGGGGTCGCGGCTCTCGAAACGATCGCCACCGGAGACGGGCTCGCCGCCGACGTAGTGAGAGAGGATCACACCGTTCATCGTCGCCACCTTACGCCGGGCTCCAGCGCGCACCGAAGGCCGGCTCGGGAGTCGGCATCGGCGGCAGCTGCCACGAACCGGTCGAGGGCGGCCGGACGCCGGGATCGACCTCGAGGTCGATCAGGTAGGGACGCCCCGAAGCGAGCGCGTGTGAGAGCGCGTCGCGGAAATCGTCCGACCTGCTGACCTTCACACCGTCGACGCCGTGCGCGCGGGCGAGCGCGGCGAAGTCGGGGTTGTAGGGCTCCGCGTTCGGCCCGCTCGTGAAGCTGGTGCCGATCTCGCGGCCTCCGAACACACCATGCTGAAGATCGCGGATCGCACCCCAGGCATAATTGTTCCACACCACCCAGATCGCCGGAATGTTGTACTCTACCGCAGTGCACAGCACATGCGGCGTCATGGTGAAGCCGCCGTCGCCAACGATCGCGATGCACGGCCGGTCCGGCGCGGCAAGCTTGGCGCCGAGCACCCCGGATACGCCGAAGCCCATGGCTGCGTAGCCCCAGGTGTTGAGCATGGATTGCGGGCGGCGGCATTGCCAGAACTGCATCAGCCAGTTGTGATGCGAGCCCGAGTCCGGCACAAGGATCGTCTCGTCCGGCACTACCTGCCTGAGGTCGCTAACGATGCGCTCGGGGCGCATGGGCGCGGTATCCACCTCGAAATTCGGGGCGATGAAGGACTGCCATTCACTCTGCCACTGGGCGATCCGCGCGAGCCATTCGCGCGTGCCTTCGTGCCGGGAGACGCCCCTGCGGTCGAGCTCGGCAAGAAGCTGCCGGATGAAGGTGCGGGCGTCGGCCTGGACCCCGATCAGGGGCTCGTAGTTGCGGCCGAGTTCGGTCGGGTCGATGTCGACGTGGATCAGCCGTGTCGGCGGAAAGTTCCACGAGTAGCCGCGCTGCCACGACGACGCCGAGCGGTCGTCGAAGCGCGCGCCGATGGCGAGCAGCACGTCGGTGTGCCGTCCGGCCTGGTTGGCTGCGAAGGTGCCGTTGCGGCCAATGAAGCCGAGCGAAAGCGGGTCGGTCATGTCGAGCGTGCCCATGCCGTTCGGCGAGGCGACCTGCGGCACCTGCAGCCGGTGCTGGAGCGCAGTGAGCTCCGCTCCCGCCTCCGACAGCGTCACGCCGTGACCGACGAAGATCAGCGGCGCACGCGCGGCGAGAAGCATGTCGACGATGGTCGCGATCGCCTCGGCCGACGCGCCTGGCCGGTTCTCGACGCCGGCCATCTCCATCGGGTCCAGCTCGACCTCGGCCTCTTCCTGGAAGAGGTTGTAGGGCACGTCGAGATTGACCGGGCCGGGCCGGCCGGAGGTCAGCAGGTTGGTCGCGTGCCTGAGCGCGAGCGGCAGCATCTCCACCCGCGTCGGCTGGAACGAGCGCTTGACGAAGGGCCTGAGCGAATCCGGGAAGTTCGCCTGGCCGTGCATGTAGGTTTCCTGGAACGGCGCCCGGTTGAACTGCGACGTCGGCACGTTGGCGGTGATCGCCAGGAAGGCTGAGCTGTCGGCCTGGGCGCAGGCCAGCGACATCGGCATGTTGGCCGACCCCGGCCCGCACGAGGTGAGCGTGGCAACCGGCTGGTGGGCGACGCGGAAATAGGCGTCGGCCATGTGGCCGGCGGTCTGCTCGTGGCGCGGCGATATCAGGCGGATCCTGTCGCGCCGGTCGTAGAGCGCGTCGAGCATGCCGACATTGCCGTGCCCGCAGATGCCGAAGATGTAGGGCATGTTGGCCCGGATGAGATGATCGGCGATAAGCTCGCCACCTTTCGACTTGGTCATGCGACCCTGACTCCATTGCAGCAGGCGTGCGTCATGCGGGATCGCCCTGAGGGGCCATGCGCCGGCGCCGGTGTTTGCGGATCATGCCGAGGAGCGGAACGACCCAGATGAGGATGGTGAAGACGCCGAGGCCGGCGGCCAGCGGACGGCTGAAGAAGGCGAGCAGGTCGCCGTTCTGCGAGATCATCGCCTGCATGAAGCTCTGCTCGATGATCGGCCCGATGACCATGCCGAGGATCATGGGCGCGACGGGATAGTCATTCTCCTGCATGAGGAACGAGACCACGCCGGCGACCAGCGCCACGATGACGCCCATCATCGAATTGTTGATGGCGAAGGCGCCGACGATGGTGAAGGTCAGCACGATCGGCATCAGGAGCGTGGTGGGCACCAGCAGAATCTGGCTGGCGAGCCGGATCGACAGGTAGCCGATCGGGATCAGGAACAGGTTGGCGATGAAGAACGAGATGAAGATCGAATAGACCAGCGGGGCGTTCTCGACGAACACCAGCGGCCCCGGCTCGAGCCCCTTGAGGAACAGCACGCCGATGACGATCGCGGTGACGGAATCACCCGGAATGCCGAAGACCAGCGACGGCACCCAGGTGGTCGAGGAGGAGGCATTGTTGGACGCGCTCGCCGCAACGATGCCCTCGGAATGGCCGGTGCCGTAGAGTTCCGGCGTCTTCGACAGGCGCTTGGACGAGCCGTACGAGACCCAGGACGCGATATCGGAGCCTGCGCCCGGGATGGCCCCGATGACGATGCCGGTAGCCGAGCCGACCGAGATCTGCCGCTTGTAGCGCCACATCGTGCCGAAGGTCTCGCGCAGGTCGATGCGCTGGATCCTGGACACGCGGCGGTCGGCACGCGGCGGGTGCGTGAGGCTGCGCAGCACTTCGGCCACGGCGAAGACGCCGATCATCAGCGAGATGAAGTTGATGCCCTCCATGAGGGCGACCGTGCCGAACGTGTAGCGCGGCGAGCCGGTGATCATGTCGAGGCCGACCGTCGACAGGAGCAGGCCGATGCACAGCGAGATCAGGCCCTTGGCCGGGCTGTTGCCGGCGATCAGCGCCGCCATGCTGAGCCCGATCGCGGCCAGCCAGAAATATTCGTGATAGCGGAAGGCAAGCGCGAACCGGGCCAGGGTCGGCGCCATCAGCGCCAGCGCGATGGTGCCGAGGATACCGCCGATGACCGAGCACAGCAGCGAGATCATCAGGGCGGTCCCGCCGCGGCCCTTCAGCGTCATCTCGTGCATTTCCTCGGTGTAGGCAGCCGAGGCCGGGACACCGGGAATCCGGAGCAGCGCTCCGGGAAGATCGCCGGAGAAGATCGTCATGGCTACTGCCGTGGCGATGGTGGCGAGCGCCGCGACCGGCTCCATGAAATAGGTGAACGGCACCAGCATCGCCACGGCGAGCGTGGCCGAGATGCCCGGCATGGCGCCGACGAGGATGCCGTAGATGCTGGCCATGACGATGATCAGGATCACGTCGGCGCGAAAGACGAGATCAAACGCTGCGAGGAGGTTTTCCATCTCAGCGCACCAGCATGAACTCGATCACGGCCATCGGCAGCGGCACGCGCAGCAGCCGGGCGAAGACGAGATAGATCAGCACCACCGCCACGGCGGCGATCAGCGCGCTCGATATCAGCCTGGCGGCTCCTCTCGTCACTGCGAGCAGCCCGGCCAGCATCAGGAAGCTGGTGGCGAGAAATCCCAGCCTTTCATTGGCGAGGATGTAGAAGAGGATGCCGCCGATGACGGCGCCCATCACCGCGTAGCTGCGCGGGCGCCGCGCCCAGTCGGCGAGCGAGACCAGCGGCGGGCGCTGCGCCTGGCGCAGAGCGCCCGCGATCAGCGCGATTCCCGCCAGCCCCATCAGCACGGCGACGAGGCGCGGGAAGAGGTCCGGGCCGTATCTGACGCCCGGCAGCGGACGGAACGTCCCCGCATAGAGGAAGGCGAGGACTGCCAGGGCGAGGAAGATGGCGCCCGTGATCGCGTCGCTGGCCTTCATGTGCAAGCCCTCCTCCGCGGTACGGCGCGGCAACGGTCGGTCCGAGGTGCCGGCCGGGCGCGGGCGCCCGGCCGCGACACGACGTTGGCCGGCGCTATTCGACCATGCCCGCGACGCGCATCACGTCGCAGATCGCCTCGTCCTGCTCCGCGTGGAAGGCGCGCGATTCCTCCGGCCCCATCCAAGAGAAGGTGAAGCCGCGCTCCTTCATGAAGGTCTGGAACGTCTCGCCCTCATAGGCGACGCGGATCGCCTCCAGCAGCTTCGCCTTGACCTCGTCGGGCAGACCGAGCGGCGCGCCGATCATGCGCCAGGTGGCGAGGTTCCACTCGAAGCCGGAGGCCTCCTCGACGGTCGGGATGTCCGGAAACACCGGATTGCGCTCGGGGCTCATGGTGGCAAGCGCCTTGATCGTGCCGGCGTCGAGCAGCGTCTTGGAATCAGACAGGGGCGGAGTGACGAAATCGACCGCCCCGGACGACACGTCCTGCAGCGAGGGGCCGCCGCCCTGCGAAGGCACCCAGGTGACGCGGTCGGCCTCGATTCCGGCGGCGACCATCATGCCCACCCAGGCGAGGTGATAGATGCTGCCGGCGCCAGAGCCGGAAGCCGTGAAGGTGCCGGGCGGGTTGTACTTGATCGCGTCGAGCGCCTCGTCAAGCGTGTTGAAGGGCGAGTTCGCATTCACGATGACCGCCGAGTGCTCGACGTTGAGCAGCGCGATCTGGGTGAACTTGTCGGCGCTGAGGTCGGTGAGGCCCTGGCAGACCAGCTGGCTCAGATCGACGTTGATCGTGCCGATATTGTAGCCGTCCGGCTGCGACGTCGCCATCGCGGTGTGGCCGACGAGGCCCGAGCCGCCGGTGCGGTTGACGACATTGATCGGCTGGCCGAGGGCGCGCTCCATTTCGGGCGTCAGTGCCCGGATGAGGATGTCGGTTCCACCGCCGGCCCCCCACGGAATGATCATCGTAATCGGGCGGTTGGGATAGTCCTGTGCCGCCGCCGGAGCGGTGAAGCATAGAACGGCGGCGACGCCGGCGGCGAGGCCATGCACGGCGAGACTGCGAGCTTTCATCGAGATTCCTCCCTGCTTCATGCCTGGGGAACGACCCCCGGACGACGGTCCTCCAACCGTTCGAGATTTGTAGGAGCGTCGGAAACGCTCTGTCAAATGTTTTCTCACATATATGCTTTTCATTTCATTATATGAGAAAAATGGTGCTAGCGGGCGGCATGAGAGGGATTTTGGCGAGGCGCAGCACGATTTTCAGCCATGCGCTTGGCTTTTTCTCATGATACAGAAACGGAATAGCCAGATGTGAGACTCAAGAGGCGTGGATGCAGACGGCAAAAGGCGAACGCGAAGAAACCCGGATCCAGTCGCTCGATCGCGGCTTCGCGATCCTGGAGGCGGTGGCGCGGCAGCGGGACGGCATCACCCTGTCCGAGCTGAGCCGCACGCTCGATCTGCACACCAGCACGCTCTACCACCTGACGCGGACGCTGGTGTCGCTCGGCTATCTGCGCGCGGGTCCCGACGATAAGCGCTATCGCATGGGTCGCGGCATCTACCAGCTCGCCTCGGCCTGTCTCGACGAGGCGGAGCTGCGCGCCATCGTCGATCCCTATCTCGACAGGTTGGCGACGGCGACGGGAGAGGCAACCCATTTCGCCATCTGGGAACGCCGCAAGGCGCTGATCCTGACACGCCGCGAGGGGCCGAACGCGCTCCAGATCACCGAGCGGGCGGGGACGCTGCGGCCCGTCTATTGCACGGCGATCGGCAAGGCATTGCTGTCCGGGCTGAGCGACGAGGTCTATGAGGAATACGTTTCCGAGATCGCGTTCGAGCGGATGAGCCAGACCACCGTGCAGGACGCCCAGGCGCTGAAGCTCCAGATCGACCGCGTGCGGCAAGAGGGCGTCGCCTACGACGATTGCGAGTTCAATCCGGAAGTGCGCTGCATGGCAGCGCCAGTCCGCGACTTCAGCGGCAGGGTCATCGGCGCGGTCGGCTTTTCCGGGCCGGTGTGGCGGCTGTCGCTGTCGGGAATGGCAGATTTCGCCGCGGTGACGCGGTCGACCGCCGCCGAGGTGTCCCAACATCTCGGCTATCGGGACGAACCGGGCTGGTACACTCGGAAGGCTGCCGCCAATGGCTGAGCTGGAGGGCAAGGTCGCGCTGGTGACCGGCGCGAGCAAGGGCATCGGCCGCGCCGTCGCCGAACGGCTCGCGGCCGAAGGCGCCGCGGTCGCGCTGGTCGCACGCGGCGAGGACGATCTGCGCACGGCCGCCAGGACAATCGCCGAGCAAAAGGGCGTGCGCACGGCGGCCATTGCCGCCGACCTGTCGACGGAAGCCGGCTGCAACGAGGCCGCCCGGCGCGCGCTTGACGAGTTCGGCCGGCTCGACATCCTGGTCAACTGTGCCGGCGACACACGCGCCGGCGCTTTTCCCGCCCAGCCCGACGACGACTGGCTGTCGGGGTTCGGGCTCAAGTTCTTCGGTGCGGTGCGCATGACCCGCGCCCTGTGGGAGGCGCTGAAGGCGAGCAAGGGCGCAGTCGTCAACATCGGCGGTGCGGCCGCCTACACGCCGGTGCCGGGCTTCATGGTCGGCGGCGCGGTCAACGCGGCGCTGGGCCACTTCACCAAGGCCGCGTCGAAGCAGGGTCTGCTCGACGACGTGAACGTCAATATCGTGCATCCCGGCGCGACCGTCACGGAAAGGCTGGAGCGACTGATCCGGCAGGAAGCCGCTGCCAAGGGCGTGACCGAACAGGAGATCAGGGAGCGCAACGAGACCCAGACCGGCATCCGCAGGCTGGGGCAACCGGACGACGTGGCCGAGCTGGTCGCCTTCCTGTGCTCGCCGCGCGCCCGCCACATCCAGGGCGTCGGCATCGCCGTGGATGGCGGGGCAACGCCCGGCCTGTAGACCGGCCGGCTTCCGGCCTTGCCGTCCCTGGCGCGCAGCCGGCGCGGCGGCTCGGAAGAGGCCGGCACTGCCATCCTCACGCCGCCATGAAATGGGTCATCTTGACGTTCAGATAGTCGTTGATCGCCTGACGCCCCCCTTCCCTGCCCATGCCCGAATGGCCGATGCCGCCGAACGGCGCCTCGGCATGGGCGATCATGAAGGTGTTGATCCCGACCATGCCGGCGCGCAGGCCGCGGCTGAGTGCATCGGCCTTCTTCTGGCTCGACGTGAACCCGTAGGCGGAGAGCCCGAAAGGCGTCGAATTGGCGCGTTCCAGCGCATCGTCGAGGTCGCGGAAGGTGGCGATCGGCGCCAGCGGCCCGAAGGGCTCCTCGCGCATGATGCGCGCGCCGTCCGGCACGTCGGCAAGCACCGTCGGCTCGAAGAAGAAACCCTTGTTACGGCCGGCGGGACGCCTGCCGCCGGTCAGGCAGACGGCGCCGTCCGATATCGTCTCGTCGCAGAGCGCCTCGACGCGGTCACGTTGGGAAGAAAGTGTCAGCGGACCCATCGTCGTGGCGGCGTCCTGGCTGTCGCCGAGCACGAGCGCGCCCGCCGCCGCGACCATGCCGTCTGCGAAGCGCGAGGCGACATTCTCGTGGACGTAGAAGCGGCTGGGCGCGATGCAGACCTGGCCGGCATTGCGGTACTTGAACACCGCGCACTGCGCCGCTGCCGCGTCGACGTCGGCATCCTCGCAGACGACGACCGGCGCATGGCCGCCGAGTTCCATCGAGGCGCGCTTGACCGTCTTCGCCGCCTGCGCCAGCAGCAGCTGGCCGACCCGGGTCGAGCCGGTCAGCGAGATCTTGCGCACCTCCTCGGCCTCCATCAGCAGCGGCGTCACGATTTCCGCCGGGCCGTGCAGCATCTGCACCGTGCCGGGCGGCGCGCCGCCCTCCACGCAGGACAGCGCGATGAGGGTGGAGGTCAGCGGCGTCTGCTCGGACGGACGGCAGATGATCGGACATCCGGCGGCCAGCGCCGGCGCGATCTTGCGGGCGATCAGGTTGACGGGGAAGTTCCATGCCGTGAACGCGGCGACGATGCCGACCGGCTCGGGCACCGCCTGCAGCCGGCCGCCCTGCCGGGACGGGATCGTCTCGCCGAACAGCCGCTCCGCTTCGCCGGCGAACCAGTCGAACTGCTCGATGGCGATCGCCACCTCGCCGTCCGACTGCGCGATCGGCCGGCCGATCTCCAACGACAGAGCGCGGGCGATCTCGGCCTTCCGGCGTTCCATCGCGCGGGCGATCCCCCGCAGAACCTTGGCGCGCTCCCAGCCATGGACGGAAGCCCATTTCGGCAGGGCGGCGTGCGCATGCGCCAGCGCTTCGGCGACCTCGCCCGGCCCTGCCGCCGGCCCGCTCCACAGCACCTCCTCGGTGCACGGATTGACGACATCGGCGCGGGAATGCGGCGTCTCGGCGCGGAATTCGCCACCGATCAGCAGGGCGGGAACGGTCTCGGACATGGCCTCCTCCATGGTCACAGGATCGCCGGTTCGTCCGTCGAAGGGCCGAAACCGGTCTCCAGGAAATCGAAATCGCAGCCCTCGTGCGCCTGGCCAATGTGGCGCGAGAACATCCAGCCATAGCCGCGCCCGAACCGCGGTTCGGGCGGCTGCCACGCCTCGCGCCTGGCGGCCAGTTCCGCTTCGGACACGACCATGTCGATGCGGCGCGCCTCGACATCCACGTGGATCATGTCGCCGGTGCGCACCAATGCGAGCGGTCCGCCGACATGCGCCTCCGGCGAGACGTGCAGCACGCAGGCGCCGTAGCTGGTGCCGCTCATGCGCGCATCGGAAACGCGCAGCATGTCGCGAATGCCGGCCCTGAGCAGCTTCTGCGGGATGGGCAGCATGCCCCATTCCGGCATGCCCGGACCGCCCTGCGGCCCCGCGCCGCGCATGACGAGCACCGTGTCCGGCGTCACGTTGAGATCCGGGTCGTCGATCCGCTCCTTCATCTCGGCGCAGGAATCGAAAACCAGCGCCGGTCCGCGATGCTTCAACAGCCTCGGATCGGCGGCGGAGGGTTTCATCACGCAGCCGTTGGGCGCGAGATTGCCATAGAGCACGGCCATCGCGGGCTCGGACGACACCGGCCGGTCGAGCGGGCGGATCACGTCGTCGTTCCAGCACGGCGCGCCGGCAAAACTCTCGCCGAGGGGACGCCCGGTGACGGTTAGCGCTCCCCCATCGAGGAGACCTCCCAGCCGCTCCATCAGCGCCAGAAGGCCGCCCGCGTAGTAGAAGTCCTCCATCAGGTACCGCTCGCCGCAAGGGCGGACATTCGCGAGCACCGGCACCTTGCGGCTCGCCGCCTCGAAATCGTCGAGCCCGATTGCGTGGCCTGCCCTTCGCCCCATCGCGATCAGGTGGATGACCGCGTTGGTCGAGCAGCCCATCGCCATCGCAACGACAATCGCGTTCTCGAACGCCTGGCGCGACAGGATGGCCGACGGGCGAAGATACTCGCCCACCATCTCCACGATGCGCCGACCGCAGGCGCTCGCCATCCGGATATGGCCGGCATCGGCGGCGGGTATCGAGGATGCGCCCGGCAGCGTCATGCCGAGCGCCTCGGCGATCGCCGTCATCGTCGAGGCGGTGCCCATGGTCATGCAATGGCCGTAGGACCGGGCGATGCCCGCTTCCACCGCCTGCCACCCCGCCGCATCGATCCTGCCTGCCCGCCGCTCGTCCCAGTATTTCCAGGCGTCGGAACCGGAGCCGAGCACCTCGCCGCGCAGATTGCCGCGCAGCATCGGCCCGGCCGGCATGAAGATGGCGGGCAGGTCCATGCTGATCGCGCCGAGCAGCAGGCCCGGCGTGGTCTTGTCGCAGCCGCCCATCAGCACCGCGCCGTCAACTGGATGCGAGCGTAAGAGTTCCTCGGCCTCCATCGCGAGGAAATTGCGGTAGAGCATCGTCGTCGGCTTGACGAAATTCTCCGACAGCGAAATCGCCGGCAGTTCCAGCGGGAAACCGCCGGCCTGGACGATGCCGCGTTTCACGTCCTCGACGCGATGCTTGAAGTGGGCGTGGCAGGGGTTGATGTCGGACCAGGTGTTGACGATGGCGATGACAGGGCGGCCATTCCAGTCCTCCAGCCCGTAGCCCATCTGCATCAGCCGAGAGCGGTGGCCGAAGCCGCGCAGATCGTCGGCGTCGAACCAGCGGGCGCTGCGGAGCGACCTCCTGGTCATTGGCTGGCCGTCACCCCGCCATCGACATAGACGATCTGGCCCGTCATGTAGCTGCCGGCCGGGGCCGCGAAGGCGATGATCTGGCCGACCACCTCCAGCGGATCGCCGATGCGGCCGAGCGGGTTCCGCTCGAGGATGAAGTCGCGAAAACCCTCCCGCTCGAGATGGTGGCGGATGCGCTCCGAGCGGATGAAGGTCGGCGCCACGCCGTTGACGGTGATGTTGTAAGGCGCGAGTTCCATCGCGTGCTGCTTGACCAGCATGGCGAGCCCGCCCTTGGTCGCGCAATAGCCGGAATAGCCGCGCCCGCGCAGCGCCAACTGCGAGCGCACGGACAGGAGATGGATCTGCCGCCCGCCGCCGCCCTGCGCAATCTGCTGGCGCGCCACCGCCTGGCCGAGGAACATCGCCGATTTGAGGTTGACCTGGTAGATCTCGTCGAAGGCCTCCTCGGTGACGTCGAGCAGGGCCTGCTCGCGCTGGATGCCGACGCAGTTGATTAGAACGTCGATGCCACCCATCGCTTCGGCCGCCCGGCGCGACGTCTCGGCGATCTCGCCGACATTGCGGGCGTCGAGGCTGAAGCCGAACGACTGGCCGCCGCTCGCGTTGATGCGGGAGGCCAGCGCCTCCGCGCGCTCGCCGTCGCGGCCGGCGATGGAGACCACGGCGCCGCGCCGGCCCATGGCGAGCGCGACGGCCTCCCCGATGGCGCCGTAGCCGCCGGGAAGAAAGACCCTGAGGCCGGTAATGTCGAACAGCCGGTCCATCGCGAGGGGATCGAGCGCCGGTGTCAGGTTTGGCTCTGGCCGGTTCATCAGGCGATCTCCACGCCGGCGGCGCGATAGACGGATTCCATCAGCCGCAGAGTTTCCAGATTGTCGAGGTGGTCGGTCTCGAAGGGCGTGCCGTCGCGCAGGCCGGCGACGAAGGCCGCCATCGCCGTGTCGAAACATTCCTGGTAGCGGCCGAGAAGGTCGACCTCGACCACCTCGTCGCTGCCGACGACATGGACCCGGTTGTAGTCCATCACGATCGTGCCGCGCGTGCCGATCACCTCCAGCCGGTCGCCATGCAACGGCGGATAGCCGGGCGCGCAGATCGAGCCGTCGGCGGTGGCGATGAAGCCGTCCTCGCCCTCGAGCAGGATCGCGGCGGTGTCTTCGCCGGGCAGCCCGTCCGCCAGCCGGTTGAGCCTTGCCGCGACCACCCGCAGCGGGCCGCACAGGCAGCGCAGCACGTCAAGGTGATGGATCATCGTCTCGAAGACGAGGTTGCGGCGGAACCCGGCGAGATAGGGCTGGCGCTCGATCAGGAACGGCACTGTGCCGTCGCGCGGGCAAAGGCCGGAGCCCCGGCACGAGATCGCCGCGTGGCGGAGGGTTCCGATGCGGCCATCCGCGATCCAGCGGCGAACGGTCATGTAGTGCGGCCGGAAGCGGTAGTTCTCGTGGACCATGAAGCGCACGCGCCCGCCGACATGGGCGACCAGCGCCTCGGCCTCCGCCACCGTCGCCGTCATCGGCTTCTGCAGCATGATGTTGACGCCGTGATCGGCCGCCATCCGCGCCACCGGCGCATGCGCCTCCACCGACGCGGCGATGTCGACCGCCTCGAAGCCGCCGTCGCGGAAGAGGTCGGCCGAATCGGCGTAGACGCGGGGGATGCCGAACTCCGCCGCGCGGGCGTGAGCCTTCCCGCGGTCGATGTCGCAGATAGCAACGACCTCCACGCCGGCGTTCTTCCAGGCGCGCATGTGATAGAGGCTGATCAGCCCCGCCCCGACCATGGCGACACGCGGCGTCATGCGGCGCGCTCCGACAGGAGATCGCCGAGATAGGCGCGACAGGCATCATGCGCGATCAGCGACGCATAATCGGCGATCGGCGTGACGGTGCCCTTCTGGACGAAGATGAAGCGCTCGCAAATCTCCTCGAGGATTTCGAGATGGAAGCGCTCATTGGGGTGGACGCACAGGAACACCAGCCTGCCCTCGCCTCTCAGCCTGCGGAAGAAGTCGAGCATGAAGCCGATATAGCCGTCCTGGGTGTTGAACTGCGGCTCGTCGAACAGATGCACGAGCGGGTAGTCCGAGCCCGCCCGTTCGAGCAGCACATTCGGATAGAGCGAACGGAAATGGCGGACCTGGTAGGACTGGTGGTAGTGGATCGCCAGCCGGTCGCGCTGGTCGGTCCGCACCCGGTGGATGTCACGCCCCCGCACCATCACCTTGCCGGAAGTCGGCGTGTTGGATCCTGTGATCAGTTCGAACAGCGTCGTCTTGCCGGAACCGTTGGGACCCATCATGCCGACGATGGCCGGCTCGTCGATGGTGAAGTTCGCGCAGAGCCGGAAGGTCTCGCGCCGGTCCAGCCACCCGCGACGGTAGCTCTTCTCAAGATCGCGCACCTCAAGCATCGCGGTCATGGTCATATCCCCAGCAGGCTGCGGCGCAGCGGAACGTCGCGCAGCAGTTCCGCGGATGGCCCGTGATGGACGACCTTGCCGTAGCTCATCACGTAGACCCGGTCGGACACGGCAAGCGCGGCAAGCGCGTTCTGCTCGACCACCAGCGACGAGATGCCCTCCTCCTTCAGGAGCCGGATGATTTTGAGCACGTCCTGCACGATCTTCGGCGCCAGGCCCTGGCTCGGCTCGTCGAAAAGGACGAGGCCGGGAGAGGCGAGCAGCGCGCGCGAGATCGCCACCATCTGCATCTCGCCGCCCGAGAGGTTCTCGCATTCGCGCGGCATCAGATGTTCGAGCGCCGAGAAGATCGACACCATCTCGTCCACCTTCCAGGCGCGGAATCGCGTCCGACGCCTGGCGATCTGGAGGTTGCGCGCCACGGTCAGCGTCGGGAAAACGCGGCGGTCGTCGGGCACCCAGCTGATGCCCATGCGCGAGATGCGATGCGTCGGCTGGGCGGTGATGTCGGCGCCATCGAAACGGATGGATCCCGACCGTGCACGGGTCAGCCCAAGGATCGAGCGCAGCGTCGTCGTCTTGCCGGCTCCGTTCGGTCCCAGAAGGGCGACGACCTCCGACGGTCCGACGTCGAGCGACGCGCCGAACAGCGCCTGCGTCTCGCCGTAGAACGCCTCGATGTTCCTGACCTCAAGCATCGGCGAGCTCCGCCAGCGAGGAGCGCCTGATCCAGCGGTTCGTCCGGAGTTCGGCCGGCGTGCCCTCGGCGATCACCTGCCCCCAGTGAATGACGGAGATACGGTCCGCGAGCTCGAACAGGAAGCGCATGTCGTGCTCGATCATGACGATCGTCACCTGTTCGCGCAGGCGGCGTACGAGCCTGGCCAGATTGCGGATGGCGTCGCTGCCCAGGCCCGATGTCGGCTCGTCGAGGAAGAGTATCTTCGGGCACGCGGCGAGCGCCACGCCGATCTCCAGCGCGCGCCGCTCGCCATAGCCGAGCGCGGTCGCCTTCTCCCACGCCTTGCCCGCGAGACCGACCTGCTCGAGAACCGCCATCGCCGCCTCGACGAGCGACCGGTCGCCAAACACCGGGGCGAGGATGCTGCGCCGCCGCGCACGGAATTCGGGGAGCGCCAGCATCACGTTCTCGATGACGACGGAATCGTCGAATAGGTTCATGATCTGGAAGGAGCGCGAGATGCCGAGCAGCGCTATGCGCTGGGGTCGCATTCCGGCAATGGAGCGCCCCTCGAAGACGATGTCGCCGCGGTCGGGCGCGTGCTGGCCGGTGAGCACGTGGAAGCAGGTGGTCTTGCCGGCGCCGTTCGGCCCCATGATGCCGCTGATCTCGCCCCGCGGGAAGCTGAGCGAGACGTCCTCCAGCACGACGCGCGCGCCGAAGCGCTTGTGCAGGTTGCGGGCCTCGAAGAAGCTCATCACGCCTTCTCCGAAGCGAGCGCGGGGTGCTTGCGGCCGAGCCGCACATGCTTGCCGAGAAGGTGGAGCATGCCGGCCAGTCCCTCTGGCCGCAGGATCACCATCGCCATGAACATCAGCCCGTACCAGAGCAGCCAGGTCTCGGTGAGGCCGCCCAGCACGTCGCGCGCCACGAAATAGAGGATCACTCCGAGGATCGGCCCCCAGAAGCTGACCAGACCGCCGCCGACCAGCACCATCATCACGATCAGGCCCGACTGGTGCAGGCTCATCACGTCGGGATAGGCGCTCTGCTGGGCCATGGCGAACAGGCCGCCGGCCAGTCCCGCGAACATGGCCGAGATGACGAACGCCGCCCATTTGAAGCGCCAGACCTCGTAGCCGGCAAAACGTGCGCGCGTTTCGTTCTGGCGGATCGCCTGGAGGATGCGCCCGAAGGGCGAGTTGACCAGCCGCCACAGGATCAGGACCGAGGCCATCAGGAGCGCCGCCGAGAGATAGTAGAGCGCGACGTTCGAATTGAGGCTCACCGTCGTGAAGCCGAGCTCCAGCGGCGGGCGCGGGATGCCGAGCATTCCGTCCTCGCCGCCGGTCAGCCCGTAGAGCTTCATGGAGGTGAACCAGAACACCTGGCCGAACGCGATCGTCATCAGGGCATAGTAGATGCCGCGCCGGTGGGACAGCAGCGCGCCCACGATCGCGCCGGCAAGCGCGGCGGCGAGCACCGCGGCCGCGAGCCCGCTCCACAGTCCGACCATGACGTTGTGCTGCCACAGGCCGAAAGCGTAGGCGCCGATGCCGAGATAGGCGCCGTGGCCGAAGGAGTGGAGGCCCGCATATCCGAACAGCAGGTTGAACCCCATGGCGAACATGATCCAGATCGCGATCTCGACGCCGAGGTACTGATAGAGCCCGACGGCCGGCAGCCACAGCGGGGCCGTCAGCAGGGCCGCGCCGAGCAGCGCCATCGGCACGTAGGCCGTGCGGGAGGGGATGTCGGAGAGCGAGATCACCGTCAGTTCTCCAGCGCGCTCTTGCGGCCGAGGAGTCCGCGGCTGCGCACGCCGACCACGAGGATGAGGAGGATGTACATCGACATCGTCGCCCAGGCGCCCGCATAGGCGCCGGTGATGCCGACCGCGAGCCCAACCATCAGGGCGGCGATCACCGCGCCCCAGAAGCTGCCGATGCCGCCGACCACGATGATCAGGAAGGCTGGAATGACAACGTCGATGCCGACATGCGGGCGCAGGCCCCAGATCGGCACCATGACGATGCCCGCAAGCCCGGCGAGCGCCGCGCCGAAGCCGAACACCATGAGCCGCAGCTTCGACAGGTCGTAGCCCAGCGCGCGCACCATCTCGCTGTCGTGGGCCCCGGCCTTGATGATGGCGCCGTAGGGCGTCTTTTCGAGGAACAGCCACACCGCCGCGATCGCCGCGGCGCTGAAGGCGGCGGCGAAGAATTTGTATTTCGAGTAGATGAAACCGCCAACGAGGACAGGACCGTTGATCGCCTGCGGCACCTGGAGATGCTGCTCGCCGCTGCCCCAGGTCAGGCGGATCGTCTCCTCGATCACCAGCGCGGCGCCGAAGGTCAAGAGCAGGCCGTAGAGCGGCGCCTTGCCGTAGGTCGGCCGCAGGCACAGCTCCAGCATCATGCCGGCGAGCGCGGCGAGCAGGGGCGCGAAGACGAGCGCAGTGACGTAGCGCTGCTCGATCGGCAGGCTGAGCCACCACATGCCGAACTGCGTGTCGGCGAACCATCCCGCGCCGAGGATCGTCAGCGCCAGATAGGCACCCAGCGCGAACAGCGAGCCGTGCGCCAGGTTGATGACCTCCATCACGCCGACGATCAGCGTGAAGCCGAGCGCGATCAGCGCGAAGAGCAGGCCGAGCGTCAGCCCGTTGAGGATGTGCGGAAGGATTTCGGTCATGCCGGCGCCGATGGTGGAAAAGACGACCCTGGCCGGATTGGCCGACCAGGGTCGCAAGTTGCCACTTCCACGGTCAAGCGTCGAATGTCGGCGTCTCTTCGTAGCTCTCGAGGTTGCAGGCCGCGGGTGCCGCGTCGTCGATTACGTCTTCCGGCGCCGCGCTGGTGACGATCTCGAACAAATCGTCATCCTCGACCGGAGCGCTGTTGGCGGTGGCCAGGTAGATCGTCTGCTGCACCTGATGGGTGTCGGCATCGATCCAGGCGTCGTGATGCTGGAGCCGGTCGGCGGCCGACATCTTGTGGCCCTCCAACTGCTTGATGACGGCGATGTTGGTGGTGCTGCCGGCGCGCTCCACCGCGGCAAGCAACTCGCGCGTCGCCATGTAGCCGTTGTAGAAGACGTTGCCAGGCACCTTCATGAAGGTGTCAGGAAAGCGCGCCTGGTAGCGCTGCACGAGATCGCTGACACCCGGCAGATCGAGCCGGTAGTACCAGGTGGTCCCGAACACGCCGAAGAGGTTTTCGAGCGGCAGCCCGTAGACGTCGGCCCAGTCCTGCTGGCTGTTGATCCAGGCCGGACTGCTGCCCATGCCGAGTTGCGCGACCTGCTGGCGCAGCGCCTTCTGGTCGTCGCCGCCGACGGCGGCCGACACGACGGCCGGCGACTGCTGCTGGATGCGCAGCAGGGCGGAGGAGAAGTCGCGCGTGCCCTGCGGGATCAGGATCTCCTCGACCACCTCGCCGCCATACTTGTCGAGCAATGCGCGGGTGGCCTTGGCCGTGTCGTGCCCCCAGACATAGTCGTTGGTCAGCAGCATCCATTTCGGGCCGTAGGTGTCGATGGCGTTCTTCACGGCCGCCTTGGCGAAATTGGTGCCGTTGCCGTCCCAGACGAACTTGACCCGGTGGCAGTTCGCGCCCGCCTCGGTGGGCGAGGAGGAGTTGGTGTTGAGGTAGATGACGCCGTATTTCTGGGCGACCTGGCTGATCGCATTGGCGACGCCCGAATGGATCGCGCCGATCAGGAAGCCGCAATCCTCGCGGGTGATCATGCGCTCGGCGACGCGGCTGCCGGTGGCCGGCACCGTCTCGGTATCAATGTGGATGTATTCGATCTTGCGGCCGAGCACGCCGCCGCGCTCATTGGCCTCGTCGATCGCGAGGATCATACCGCGGCGGTCCTCGGCGCCGGAATTGGCAAACTGGCCGCTCGCCTCCGAGGTGAGGCCGATGCGGATGGGCTTGTCTGAAGCAGCCGCCCACACACGGTTGTGCTTCCACGGTCCCGCAAACGCCGTCACCGCGGTGCCGGCCGCGGCACCCCCGAGCAAACCACGACGCGTAATGCTGAATTTCGACATTCCATCCTCCCTGATGTCCGGCGGCGATATGTTCGCCTTCCACTTGTCCCTGACGCCACTTATTGAATATATTTTCTGGAAGAATGAATTTTCTTTCGCCCATTGTCAACAGGGCTCGGGGGTGACATGTCTGCATCGGACACCACGGGGTGAAGCCGCTTGACGAACACGGACATGCAGCAGCCAGAGAGCCTGAGCCCGCAGAGCATCGCGGAGACCTTCGATGCGCTCAGGGCGCGCATCCGCGCCCGCTTCGAGATGCTGAGCCCGCATCTCCAGCGCATCGCACGCGCCGCGCTGGAGCAGCCGAACGACTTCGCGCTGAAGACGACGATCTCGATCGCCGGCGACCTCGGCGTCCAGCCGTCGACGCTGATCCGTTTCGCCAAGGAGTTCGACTACAACGGCTTCTCGGAGATGCAGCGAGTCTTCCGTCACCGCCTGATCGAGGGCGCCGCGGACATGCGCGAGCAGGTGTACCACAAGCACGTTTCCCGCCCGCCCGCCGACGTTGCGGCCATCATGGACGAAGCCGTCAGCGCGCTCGTCGCCTCGCTCCAGGACTTGAAGAGGACGATTTCAGCCGCGGACCTTGCGCAGGCCATCGCCATGCTCGAACGCGCCGGCCATATCTACATCGCCGGCCTCCGGCGCTCCCGCGCCATCGCAACCTATCTTGCCTACGGGCTGACACGGTCCGAACGCCATTGCAGCCTTCTCGACTTCGGCGGCGGGATGGCGGCGCAGCAGGTCGCCAACATGAGGCAAGACGACCTGCTCGTGGCGATCGCGTTCCAGCCCTATTCCGAGCCTGTCGTCGACGTCGTGGTCGACTGCCACCTCAGCGGCCGGCAGGTCATCGCGATCACCGATTCGCCCGATGGTCCTCTGGCCCACAACGCGAGGCTCGCCTTCTACGTCGACAATTCGGTCGCCGGGAGGTTCCGGCCGATCTCGGGCGCGATCGCCCTCGTCCAGACGCTCGTGTCCGCCCTGGCGCAATCCGGCCACGATTAACGCGAACTGGCACCGCGCCAAACCACCGCGCGGGTTGCGGGCGAGCGAGAGTCGGCGAGGGTCACGGTTGATGCCGGACAGCGCTCCCGCTTATTCCGCGGCGGAGCTATCCTTCCGGCGCCTGAATAGGGCGGTGGGCCGATCGCGGTAGATCGCGTTGCCGGCGGCCTGGAATCCGAGCCGCGCGGCGGTGCGGATCGAGGCCGCGTTCTCCGGGTCGATGATGCAGGTCATCTCCATCGGCGCGAGCGTCGTCTCGGCCCACCGGATCGCCGCCGTCATCGCTTCGCGCGCGAGCCCGCGCCCATGGACGGCGGGCAGGAGCGCCCAGCCGGCCTCGAGCGTCCCCTCGATGCTCGGCTCGATCGAACGCCGCGCCTCGTGGAAGCCGGCCTCGCCGATGACTCGGCCGTCCTCCTCGATGGCGAAGAAGCCGAAGCCCATATGGGCCCACATGCCGGCCTGCCGTACGAAGCGGCCCCAGCAGGCCTCGCGGTCGAGCGGATCGCCGCCGATATGGCGGGTGACGGCCGGGTCGCCCCAGAGCGCGCAATAGGCGTCGAAATCGGCGAGTTGGTGGGCGCGCAGCACCAGCCGTTCAGTGCGCAGGCAAGGTATCATCGGCCCGCCTCCCCGCCTCGGCTCGGTTCAGTCGCCAGGCCGCGAAGGCGGCGAGCGCCGGCAGCTCGAGGTGCTCGACGAGGGCGACCCTCTCCGGCGTGAAGTGATGCTCGCGATCGAGCATGTTGACCGTGCCGACCACCCGGCCGCCGAGGCTGACCGGCATGTTGACGCAGGCGCCGCAGCCGAGCGAGCGGATGAGCTCGTGGTCGAAGAAGTGGCGCGCGATCTCCTCGTGCGTATTCATCACGAAGAGCCTGCCGCCGCCGATCACATGCTCGAACCATGGACTGGGCTCGATGGGTTTGGTGCCGGAGACGGGATAGGCCTCCCGCATGTTGGTGTAGAGGCGGCGGGCGACACCCGCCTCCAGGTCGACGGCCGTCACTGTGAAGAGCCGGGCACCCACGATCCCTTGCGCCAGGGACTGCAGCGCCGGCCAGCCGGCCTCGGCACCCTGCGCCGCGGCAAGCGCGGCCCGGAAGTCGCGGAGAGCGGAAAATATCGTCTCGGGCGTCATTCTGGTCCTTCAGGCAAGGATGCGGCTCTCGCTCTTCTCGACGAGCTCGCGCGAATAGGGATCGCTCATCGACCTGCCGCGCAGCGCCGCGACCGGCGCCACCTCGACGATGCGCCCCTGCCGCATGACGGCGAGCCGGTCGCAGAGGAAGGAGACGACGGCGAGGTCGTGGGTGACGAGGATGTAGGTCAGGCCACGCTCGCGCCCTAGCCGCTTGAGGAGATTCAGGATCTCGGCCTGCACCGAGACGTCGAGCGCCGAGGTCGGCTCGTCGAGCAGCAGGATCTTGGGGTCGAGCATCAGCGCGCGCGCGATCGCCACGCGCTGCCGCTGGCCGCCCGAGAGCTGGTGCGGCAGGCGGAAGCGGAATTTCGGGTCGAGCCCGCAGGCCTGCATGATCTCGGGCACGCGGCTGTCTGCTCCGCCAACGCCATGTATGGCGAGCGGCTCGGACAGCGTCGCATCGACCGTCTGGCGCGGGTGCAGCGAGCCGTACGGATCCTGGAAGACCATCTGGCAGAGGCTGGCGAACTTGCGGTCGATGCGCCTGCCGCGCGGCTCGCCGAAAAGCTCGATCGCGCCCATCCAGTCCGGCGCCAGTCCGGCGATCGCCTTGAGCACCGTTGACTTGCCCGACCCGCTCTCGCCGACCAGGCCGAAGCTTTCGCCCTCCGCGATGGCGAGGTCGACGCCTTCCACCACGCGCGTCTCGCCATAGGCGATGTCGAGGCTTCTGAGCGCGATGGCGGTCATGCCGTCTCCCACGCGCCGCGGTCGAGCACCGGCAGCTCCTCGCGCGTCTCGTCGAGTCGGGGCACCGAGGCGATCAGGCCGCGCGTATAGGGGTGGGTCGCACGGTCGAGGTCGCGCGCCGCGCATTCCTCGACGATGCGGCCGCGATACATGACCAGGATACGGTCGCAGAAGGCCGAGACGAGCCTGAGGTCGTGGCTGATGAAGATCAGCCCCATGCCCTTGCGCTCGATCAGCTCGTTGATGATCCGCAGGACCTCGCCCTGCACCGACACGTCGAGCGCCGAGGTCGGCTCGTCGGCGATCAGGATGGCGGGCTCCGGGATCAGCATCATGGCGATCATGATGCGCTGGCCCATGCCGCCCGAGACCTCGTGCGGATAGAGGCCGTAGACGCGTTCCGGATCGCGGATCTGGACCGCCTCCAGCATGTCGAGCACGCGCTGGCGGATGCGCCGGCGCGGCAGGCGCTCGTGGACGGCGAGCGCCTCGGCGATCTGCTCGCCGACGGTGATGACCGGGTTGAGCGAGAATTTCGGGTCCTGCATGACCATGGAGATGCGCGCGCCGCGGATGCCGCGCATCTCGCGCTCGGAGAGGGAGAGGATGTCCCTGCCCTCGAAGCGCAGGCGCCGTGCCGTCACCACGCCGGGCGGCCGGATGAGGCGCAGTATGGCGCGCCCCGTCAGCGACTTTCCCGAGCCGCTCTCGCCGACGATGCCGAGCCGCTCGTGCCCGAGCGTAAAGCCGACGCCGCGCACGACCTCGACCGGGCCGTTGGTGGACGGGAAACGGACGCGCAGATCGTCCACCTCGAGCAGCGGCCCGCTCATCGCCGCTCCTTCGCCTTGGGGTCGAGCACGTCGCGCAGCCCGTCGCCGAGGAAGCAGAAGCCGAGGCTGACGATCACGATGGCGAAGCCTGGCATGGTGGCGACCCACCACTGGTCGAGGATGAAGGCGCGGCCGCGCGAGATCATCGCGCCCCATTCCGGCAGCGGCGGCTGCGCGCCGAGCCCGAGGAAGCCGAGGCCGGCCGCTGTCAGGATGATGCCCGCCATGTCGAGCGTGACGCGGATGATGACGGAGGAGGAGCAGAGCGGCAGGATATGGCGCACGATGACGCGCAATGCCGAGGCGCCCTGCAGCCGGATCGCCTGGATGAACTCGGCGTTGCGGAAGGTCAGCGTCTCGGCCCGCGCGATGCGGGCATAGGCGGGCCACGAGGTGATCGCGATGGCGATGACCGCGTTCTCGATGCCGGGCCCGAGCGCGGCCACGAAGGCGAGCGCCAGGATGAGCTTCGGCATCGACAGGAAGATGTCGGTGATGCCCATCAGGATGCGGTCGGTCCAGCCGCCGAAATAGCCGGAGACGGCGCCGATCACCATGCCCGCCGGCGCGGCGATCGCGGCGACCAGCACGACGATGGTGAGCGTGATGCGCGCGCCGTAGACGATGCGCGACCAGATGTCCCGGCCGAGCTCGTCGGTGCCGAGCAGGTACTCGCCGCCAGGCGGCATGAGGCGCTGGGTGAGCTGGCCCGAATAGGGCGAGTGGGTCGCGAAGAACGGCGCGAAGACCGCGAGCACGACGAGCGCCAGCACGATGACGAGGCCGACGACGGCGAGCGGGTTGCGCAGGAGCTGGGTCGTGACGCGGTAGAGGCTGCCCATCCGCGCCTGCGCGCGCGAGGCCGGGGATTCGGCCAGCAGCCATTGGCGCATGTTGGCCATTGCCGTCATCGCGCCCTCGGATCGAGCACCCGGTACAAGATATCCGAGAGCTTGTTGATGGCGACGAAGACGGCGCCGATCACCAGGGTTGCGCCGAGCACGGCGTTCATGTCGGCATTGAGCAGCGCCTGGGTCAGGTAGTTGCCGATCCCCGGCCAGGAGAAGACGGTCTCGATCATCACCGAGCCTTCGAGCAGGCCGGCATAGGAGAGGCCGACGACTGTGATCAGCGGCACGCGGATCGGTCGGAAGGCGTGGCGCCAGATGACGATGCGCTCCGGCACGCCCTTCACCCGCGCAGTGGTGACGTATTCCTGGCTGAGCTGGTCGAGCATGAAGGAGCGCGTCATGCGCGCGATATAGGCCAAGCTGAAGAAGCCGAGGATCGATGCCGGCAGCACGATGTGGCTGACGGCACTGCGGAACACGGTCCAGTTGCCGGCAATCAGGCTGTCGACCAGCATCAGCCCCGTGACCGTCGGCACCAGCCCGTCATAGAAGATGCCGATGCGGCCCGGCCCGCCGACCCAGCGCAGCTGGCCGTAGAAGATCGCGAGTCCCACGAGCCCGAGCCAGAATGCGGGCACCGAATAGCCGAGCAGCCCGACGACGCGGATGAACTGGTCGGTGATGCTGCCCTGGCGCGCCGCGGCCATCACACCCATCGGCACGCCGAGGGCCACACCGATGATGATGCCGATCGTGGCCATTTCCAGCGTGGCCGGAAAGACGCGGGCGAGGTCCTGGATCACCGGGCGCTGGGTCGTCACCGACATGCCGAGATTGCCGGTCAGCACGTCGCCCACATAGGAGGCGAACTGCAGGATCAACGGCCGGTCGAGCCCCATCTCCAGCCGCACCCGCTCGTAGACCGCCTGCGGCGCGCGGTCGCCGACCACGGCCAGGACGGGGTCGATCGGGATGACCCGCCCGATGAAGAAGGTGATCGCCAGGAGCCCGAGGAAGGTGAAGGCGACGGTGACGAGAATGGCCGCGGTCGAGACGGCCATCCGGCGGCCGCGGCGCAGCCCGGCCACCGTGCGGGCGGCTGCCGCGGACCTCGGTTCGGTTGCCGGTTCGAAGGCCAATGGGAGCGCCTGTTCCTCTAGATCTCAGTGTGGACAGGGGGCTTGGATAACACAAGAAATTTTGCTTACATCAAAAAAATGTTGATGAGCGCGCTGTCGTGAACATAGCACAGGCATCAGCCGGCCAGGCAGGCCAGAAGCGGGTGGGCGCATTGATCCGCGCCCGCCGGCGCCAGCTTCACATGACGCTGCAGCGCCTGGGCGAGATGGCCGGACTCTCCGCCGGTTTCCTCAGCCAGGTCGAGCGCGACCAGGCGACGCCATCATTGGGAGCGTTGGCCGGCATCGCGCGCGCCCTCGGAGTCGATATCGACTATTTCGTCGCAACGCCCTCGATCGGCAGCGGCGTGACGCGTGCCGCGGAACGGGTCACCTTCTCGCTTCCCGGCTCGTCGGTCCTCTACCAGCGCCTCCATACTGAATTCCCGGGCCGCGGCCTGTCGTCCTTCATCATGATCGTCCCGCCGGGCCATCGCTCGGAGATGGTCCATCACGAGGGCGACGAGCTCATCTTCGTGCTCGAGGGCGAGATCGCGCAGACCGTCGACGGCCAGACGCTCAGGCTCGCAGCGGGCGACAGCCTCCATTTCCGCGGCTCCAGCGATCACGGCTGGGCCAACGAGACCTCCGAGAACGTCACGCTTCTGTGGGTCGGGACCATGTCGATCCTGCGCCCGCGCCAGGAAGGCGAACGTCCCGGCGGACACACACCCGATGCGGAGACGGTTCCTCTCCGCCAACCACCTCCAGAAGGGAGTCCCAGATCATGAAGATACTCAAGCATGCCCTCATGGCGGCGATGGTGTCGGCGGCGATGCCGCTCGGCGCGGTCTATGCCAACACGCCCGACGACGTCCTGGTCGTGGCGCAGAACATCGACGACATCGTCGCCATCGATCCGGCGCAGGCCTACGAGTTCTCCTCGGGCGAATTCGTGACCAACGTCTACGACCAGCTGGTCCAGTACGACGCCGTCGACACCGAGACGCTTGCCGCCGGCCTCGCCACGGACTGGGAGGTCGACGAGGCGGCCAAGACGATCACCTTCACGCTGCGCGACGGCGTGACCTTCCATTCCGGCAACCCGCTGCGGCCGGAGGACGTGCTGTTCTCCTTCAAGCGGGTTGTGGCGCTCAACAAGGCGCCCGCCTTCATCCTGACGCAGCTCGGCTGGTCGCCCGATAACATCGAGGAGATGGTCACGATCGGCGACGGCACCGTCACCATCCGCTATGAGGGCAACTTCTCGCCCGCCTTCGTGCTCAACGTGCTCGCCTCGCGCCCGGCATCAGTGGTCGACGAGCTGACGGTCATGGAGCACGAGGAGGACGGCGATTTCGGCAATACCTGGCTGAACGCCAACTCGGCCGGCACCGGGCCGTTCAAGCTGCGCACCTACCGCCCCGGCGAATTACTGACCATCGACGCCAACCCGGACTATTTTGGTGGCGCCCCGGCGATCAGCTCGGTCATCATCCGTCACGTGGCGGAGGCGGCCACGCAGCAGCTGCTGCTCGAATCCGGCGACGTCGACATGGCCAAGAACCTGACGCCAGACCAGGTCAGCTCGCTCGAGACCAATGCGAACATCAGGATCGAGACCTACCCGCAGGCGGCCGTCCACTGGTTCTCCTTCAACCAGAAAGTCGATGCGCTCACCGACGAGGCGGTGTGGGAAGCGGCGCGCTACCTAGTCGACTACGAGGGCATGGCCTCGACCTTCCTCAAGGGGCAGATGCAGGTCCACCAGGCGTTCTGGCCGGCGGGCTTCCCGGGAGCGCTGACCGAGACGCCCTTCACCTACGATCCGGAACGCGCCAAGCAGATTCTTGCCGATGCCGGCGTCGAGCTGCCGATCAACGTGACGCTCGACGTCATCAACTCGACACCGTTCACCGACATCGCGCAGTCGCTGCAGTCGACCTTCGCCGAGGCGGGCATCAACTTCGACATCCTGCCGGGAACCGGAGCGCAGGTGATCACGAAATACCGCGCCCGCACGCATGAGGCGATGCTGCTCTACTGGGGCCCGGACTTCATGGACCCGCATTCGAACGCAAAAGCCTTCGCCTACAACGCGAACAATGCGGACGACGCCTACGTCTCCACGACGACCTGGCGCAATGCGTGGGAGGTGCCGGAGGAGATGAACCAGGCGACCATGGCCGCGCTCGCCGAGCCCGACGCCGAGAAGCGCAACCAGATGTATATCGACCTGCAGAAGCAGATCCAGGAACGGGCGCCGTTCGTGATCATGTTCCAGGCCGTCAAGCAGGTCGGCATGGCCGACAAGGTGCAGGGCTTCGTCAACGGCGCGACGTCCGACTTCGTCTACTATCGCCTGGTCGAGAAGAACTGACGGGAATGCAATCAGGGGGCCGCTCAGCGCGGCCCCCGCCCGACGCGCGCCGGTCGCCCGGCGTGGCGACATGACAGCGGGCGGCTCTACTCCTCGCGAAACGCCCTGCGGAAGGAACGGGCCACGGGGGCGGCTAGGTAGCTGAAAAGGCTTTGCTCGCCGGTGACGATGTAGACTTCGGCCGGCATGCCCGGCGTCATCTCCACCTCGGTTGTCAGCTGCTCCAGATTGCCTGGGTCCACGATGACGCGGATCTCGTAATAGCTCTCGCGCGTCATCTCGTCGACCATCACGTCGGGGCTGATACGCACGAGCCTGGCCTCGAGTGGTGGCATGTCGCGCGCGGCGTAGGGTGTCAGATGCACCTTCGCAGTTTGCCCGATGGCGATCACGTTGATGTCGGTGGGCGAGAGGCGCGCCTCGATGACGAGGGCATCCTCGGCCGGGACGATGTCGAGGATCGGCTCGCCGGCGCGTACGATGCCACCTATCGTGTGGCTCTTCAGGTTGAGGACGGTGCCGCTGACCGGGGCGCGGATCTCCGTGCGCAGGAACACGTCCTCGCTCGACCGCATCGCTTCCTCGAGCTGCGCCAGCTCGCTGTTGACCCTCACGACCTCCTTGGCCAGCCCCTCGAAGAACTCGGTCTTCAGCGACAGGATCGACAGCTCGATTTCCTCGACCCTCTGGGCCGCCCGCGCCATGGTCGCCTCGTTGGAAGCGATCTGTGCCCGCAATTCGGCCCGCAGGCGCTGAAGGGCGAGCACCTCCGGCTTTCGGATCAGCCTCTGCTCCAGCAAGCGTTCCTTGTCGGCGAGCTCGTCCGCGACGATGTCGAGCTGTTCGCTCAAGCCCTCGTTCTCGCGCTCGACCGCAGCGATCTCCTGTCCGAGCTGGGCGATGCGGCGGCCGAGGATCGCCTGGCGCTCGGCGAGCCCCTGGCGCTGGACGGAGAACTGCGCGCGCTGGTTGGCCAGAAACGCCTGGAAATCGGGATCGGCGAAGGAGACAAGCGATGGCGGATAGACCAGCTCCCCGGCTTCCTGCTCAAGAGCCTGCAACCGCAGCCGCTCGGCTTCGAAACGGTGCCACTGGCGCTGCCGGGCACTGAGGCTTGCCTGCGCCTGCACCGGCGACAGCCGCATGAGGACGTCGTCCTGGGAGACGCGGTCACCCTCAGCAACCAGTATCTCCTGCACGATACCGCCCTCGAGATGCTGGACCGTCTTGCGGTTGGAATCGGGGCTGACGACCCCCGGGGCGATGGCGGCACTCGCAAGGGGGGCATAGTAGGACCAGGCCGAGAATCCGCCGACGAACAGAACGGTGAAGGCGATGCCGGTGCGGGCGATCGGACGCAGGCCGGCGCGCAGCCTGGCGGAGGGATCCGGCCTCATCATCCGACCTGCCCCGCCTTGGCATCGGCAAGCGCCGCGACCTTGCGTGTCGCCGGCTGCGGCACCGCCTGCAGTTCCTGCAGCATGGCGTCACGCGGGCCGAATTTTTCCATCGTGCCTGCGCGCAGGACCCCGATCTTGTCGACGACGCGCATCATCGCGAAGCGGTGGCTGACAAGCACCACTGTGGCGCCCTGGCGCTTGACCTCCGCGATGGCGGCGATCAGGGCGCTCTCGCCTTCCTGGTCGAGGTTGGAGTTCGGCTCGTCAAGGACGACGAGCTTCGGGCTCGCGAAGAGCGCGCGTGCGAGGGCGATGCGCTGACGTTGGCCGAAGCTCAGGAACGCGGCACCTTCGCCGATCTCGGTGTCATATCCGTTGGGGAGGCGCAGGATCATTTCGTGGCAGCCGGCCAGACGTGCCGCCGCCACGACGGCATCGTCGCTCGCCTCGCCGAGCCGGGCGATGTTCTGCCGCACCGTCCCGCCGAACAGTTCGATCGCCTGCGGCAGGTAGCCGATGAAGCGGCCCCGATCCTCGCTCCGCCATTGGGCGAGTTCGGCGCCGTCCAGCCGCACATGGCCCGCGGCCGGCCGCCAGGAGCCCACGAGCAGGCGGCAGAGCGCGCTCTTGCCGGCCGCCGACGGGCCGACGACGGCCATCACGCTGCCCGGTTCGAGCGCAAAATCGACCTGCCGCAGGACCGGCCTGTCCTGCCCCGGGAGCATGAGCGAGACGTTCTCGACCGACAGCCTGCCAGCGGGGGCCGGCAGCCGGGTCGGCTCCGGCGCGGCCGGCATCGACTTCAGCAGCGCCTTGATGCGGCCATGCGCCTCCCGCGCCGAGGTGAACCCGCGCCAGGCACCGATGCTCTGCTCGATTGGAGCGAGTGCGCGGCCGAGAACCACCGATGCCGCGATCATGCCGCCCGCCGTCAACTGCCCGAGCGTCACGAGATAGGCGCCGACCCCGAGGATCGCGACCTGCACCCCGATGCGGAACGCCTTCGATACCCCGCCGATGATCGCGGTGTGCTCGGCCCCTGCCTGGCTTGCTGCATTGATCTCCTGCTGGCGCCGGTCATGAAGCGAGACCACGGCCGGCTGCATGCCCATGGCATGAACCACGTCGGCATTGCGAAGCGCCGTCGCGGCAAAGATGCCATTGGCCATCTGCACCCCGGACGTGCCGACCACCGCAGCGCGCGCATAGATGTCGTTTGCCAGCGAGAAGCACAGCAGGAAGAGCGCGGAACCCAGCGCGATCAGCCCGAGCAGCGGGTGGAGCAGGAAGATCACGACGATGAACAATGGCGCCCATGGCGCATCGAAGAAGGGCAGCAGCGACGGCCCTCCGACGAAGCTGCGCACGTGATGAAGATCCTGAAGCGTCGCCCCCACATTGGGACCGCGGGCTCGGGCGGCCGCCAGCGAGGCGTCGAGCAGATCTGGCCTCGCGGTTTCGTCCCACCAGCGCCCCAGCCGTGCCAGCGCCACGCTTCGCAGCGCCTCGAAGACGCCGAGAACCACAATGCAGAGCCCGGCGGCGACGGAGAGATAGATCAGCGTCTCGACCCGGAACGTCGGCAGCACCCGATCGAAGACCTGGAACATGTAGACCGGCGACACGAGGATCAGCAGATTGACCACGCCGCTGAGGAACGCGAGGAGCGCGATACCGTATCGGGCCTGGCGGAGCATGGCCTCGCCGGGCCGCTCGGAGACTGGTCTAGCCTTCACTGGAATGCCCCACTATCCAAGACCTCGGCCCTCACACCAGATTGAAGTCTGACGCCGACAGGTCCGGCACGCCGGTCAGGTCGGCGATATGCAGCGCAGCCTGCCCCCCGGCGCCGTCGGCATCCCAGTAGAGCCCGCCTGTGTTGGTGTCGTAGAGGAATTGGCCGGTACCGGCCGCAGCCGTCGCGACCGGTGCCGAGCCTATGACCAGACGCGACGCGTCGAGCGCGCCGCCGGCGGCCAGCCCGCCGCCGAATGCCGCCGTATGGATCACAAAGCGATCGCCCTCGGTCCGGTTGAAGTCGAGGATGGTGTCGGAACCCTCGTTGGGCGACTGATAGACGAACTGGTCCGCTCCGAGCCCCCCGCTCAAAATGTCGGAACCCCTTCCGCCAGAAATGAGGTCGTCGCCGGCGCCGCCATGGATGGTGTCATTGCCGGCGCCGCCATAGATCTCGTCGTCGCCGGCGCCGCCACGGATGTAGTCCGCCCCGTCACCGCCATAGATGGTGTCGTTGCCCTCGCCGCCATAGATCTCGTCGTCGCCCGCACTACCGTAAATCACGTCGTCGCCGGCATCGCCGCGGATGAAGTCGTTGCCGCTGCCGCCGCGAATATAGTCCGCACCGGCACCGCCTCGGATGGTATCGTTGCCGGCACCGCCATAGATCGTATCATCGCCGTCGCCACCATGAATGGTGTCGTTGCCGTCGTCGCCGTAGATCAGGTCGTCACCGGCGTCACCGCGGATGAAGTCGTCACCGTCGCCGCCCCGGATAGTGTCGTTGCCCTCGCCGCCATGGATGGTGTCGTTGCCGGCATCGCCATAGATGAAGTCGTCGCCGGACTCTCCATAGATGAAGTCGTCGCCGTCGCCGCCATAGATGAGGTCGTTGCCGTCGCCGCCATAGATCGTGTCATTGCCGCGATCCCCATGGATGGTGTCGTTGCCGGCATCGCCATAGATCACGTCGTCGCCGGCACCACCGTCGATGAAGTCGTCTCCGTCGCCGCCCCAGATGGTATCGTTGCCAGCACCGCCATGGATCGTGTCATTGCCGGCATCGCCATAGATGGTGTCGTTGCCCGAACCGCCATGGATGGTGTCATTGCCGGCGCCGCCATGAATGATGTCATCGCCTCCGCCGCCGCGGATGAAGTCGTCACCGCTACCGCCACGGATGTAATCATCCCCGTCACCGCCCCGGATGTCGTCGTCACCCTCGCCGCCATAGATGACATCATCGCCCGCACCGCCATGGATGACGTCGTTGCCGGCGCCGCCATAGATCACATCATTGCCGGCATCACCGCGGATGAAGTCGTCCCCGCTGCCGCCGCGAATGTAGTCTTCCCCGTCTCCGCCGCTAATGGTGTCGTTGCCGGCACCGCCATAGATGATGTCGTCGCCCTCACCACCAAAAATCGTGTCGTCGCCCGCGCCGCCATGGATGGTGTCGTCGCCGGCATCACCGTGGATGGTATCGTCACCGTCGCCGCCATGAATGGTGTCATTCCCGTCGCCGCCATAGATGGTGTCGTTGCCGGCGTCGCCATAGATGGTGTCATGGCCGGCATCGCCATGGATGGTGTCGTCGCCGGCACCGCCGTAGATGGCGTCGTCGCCAGTGCCGCCGTAGATCGTGTCGTCGCCGGGGCCGCCCTGGATGGTGTCGTGGCCGGAGCCGCCGTAGATGGTGTCGTCGCCGTAGCCGCCGCGGATGTAGTCATCGCCGTCGCCGCCGCGAATGTAGTCCGCGCCATCGCCTCCATAGATGATGTCGTTGCCGCTACCGCCATAGATGATGTCGTCGCGGGCACCGCCATAGATCGTGTCGTCGCCGTTGCCGCCATGGATCGTGTCGTTGCCGGAGCCGCCGCGAAGATAGTCCGCTCCCGCACCGCCCCGGATGGTATCGTCGCCGGCACCGCCATAGATCGTGTCGTCGCCTCCGTCGCCATGGATGGTGTCGTTGCCGGCGCGGCCATTGAGGACGTCGTCCCCTCCCCTGCCGGAGAGGTTGTCGTTCCCGTCCCCACCGATGAAAATGTTGGGTCGATCGTCGCCGATCACCCACTCCGGATCGACGTTGTCGACATTGACGACCAGTGTCTTGTCGAAGTGCAATCCGTCCGGATCGACGACCCGCACGATGATCTCGTGCGAGGCATTCTGTTCGTGATCCAGGAGATACGGGTCGACGACGGTGATGATGCCGGTGACGGAATCGATACCGAAGCGGCCTCCGGCATCGTTCAACAGCGAATAGACGAAGCCCGACGTATGGTCCGGGTCGACCGCCTCCACCTGACCCACCACGGTGCCGACCGTCGTGCCGCCGACGACGAACTCGGCCACCGACAGCACGCCTCCAACCACCGTCACGTCGGTCGGCGCGTCGTTGACAGGGGTGATGAAGATCGTGGCCGTCGCGGCATCGGTGAGGGCACCGCCGCCGGTGTTGCCATTGTCGTTGATTTCGAGCGTCAGGAGGGTCGAGGACGGCGGATCGTCCATGTCGGCCGTGTACCTGACGACGCTCGAGGCGTCGGTGTTCAGAAGCGCGTTGATCTGGGCGATCGTGCCGTTGATCACGACCTCGCCGCTGTCGTTGCCCGAAACCACGATGACGCCGCTCGTTCCCGCTTCGAGATGGAGCACGCCATGCTCGACCTTGAGCGTGACCGTGACGATGCCCGAGCCTGCGTCGACATCGGACACCGACAGGCCCGCATCCTTCAGGTCCAGGGGGATCTGTTCGACGGCGCTGTATCCGCCTGAACCGTTCGTGCTCAGGAGCTGCGCCTTGATGGCGGGTGGCTCGCTGTCGCCGCCGAGCCCGCTTCCGTCGCTCCACACGACAGCCACCGTACCGTCCGGCAAGGTGACGACCCGCGCCTCGCCCTGCGTTCCCGCCGTGACGGTGTTGACGAGGACCTCCTCGCCGACCTTGTTGCCGCTTCCATCGAAGAACTGCGCCTTCACGGCATAGCTGTCGCTATCGCCGGTCGCGCCTCCGACGCCCTGGCTGAAGTCGTTCCAGACGACCACGAAGCCACCGCCGGGAAGCGCGCTTGGACGCGCGCCCAACTGCTCGCCCTCGACGGCCGTGTTGACCAGGATCTCGCCGCCGATCTTGGCGCCCGACGCGTCGAAGACCTGCGCCTTGACCGCCCGGGCGCTCGTGTCCCCGGTCGCGCCCCCGTTGCCCGCGCTGGCATCGTTCCAGGTGACCACGAAGCCGCCGCCGTCGAGGGCCGCGATCTGCGGCACATCCTGGGCATTGGCCGTTGCGGTATTGACGTGCACCTCGCTGCCGACCGGCGTGCCGGCGGCGTCGAAGAGCTGCAGCTTCACCTCTGCCGCCGAACCCGCTCCATCGGTCCAGACGATGGCGAAGCCGCCGCCATCCAGTGCTGCGATCTGGAATTCCGACCGCCACCCGGCGGTTGGGCTGTTGACCAGTATCTCGCCGCCGAGCTTGGCACCTTGCTCGGTGAAGACCTGCGCCCGCACATCCCGGTTGGGACCGCCGGAACTCTCGTCCCACCAGACCACGACGAAGCCGTTGCCGCCCTCCAGGGTGGCGATCTGCGGCACGCTCTGGGCGCCGGTCACCGTGGTGTTGACCAGGATCTCGGAGCCGACCGCGGCCCCGCCGGCATCGAACAGTTGCGCCTTGATGGCGGAGCCGCTGGCATCACCCGTGGCGCCGCCGACGCCCCCGCTGTGATCCTGCCACACGACCACAAAGCCGCCATCCGAGAGGGCGGACATCTGCTGCTTCTGCTGGTGCCCGGCGGTCGCCGTATTGACCAGCACCTCCGCCCCCACGGGCGAGCCATCGGCGCCGAAGACCTGCGCCTTCAGGCCGGACTGGCTCGTGTCATCGAGACCGCTGAAGTCGACCCAAGCGATGGCGAAGCCGCCACCGACGAGCGCTGTGACCTGCGGCTGCGACTGGTAGTAGTCGGTGACCGTATTGACGAGGATCTCGCTGCCGGTCTTCGAGCCGTCGGCAGCGAAGACCTGCGCCTTTATGTCGGTGTGGTACTCGTAATAGCCGCCGCCGAAGGGATCGAAGGGATCCTCGACGTACACACCGCCGTCGAGAACGCTCTGGCTTGTGTCGGTCCAGGTCACCACCCAGCCGCCGCCTTCGAGCGCCGTCACCTGATGCTCGTATTGTTGGCCCTCGGTGGCCGTGTTGACCAGGATTTCGCCGCCGATCCGCTGGAGAAGCGGCGGGACGATGCTGGCCGTCGGCGCCTGGTTGGGTGGCATGACGTCGATGGTCAACGTCCTGGCGATGGGATCGGTATCGATGCCGCCGTGATCGGTTCCGCCGTCATCGCGCACCTGGAAGGTGAACGTGGCGTAGCCGCTGCCTATCCCGCCGGAGTCCGGGGTGAACTGCAGCTTGCCTGCATCGATGTCGGCAATGGAGATGAATTCGAGCTCATTCACCGGCACGGCGTCATTGGTCAAGGCGCCGTCGATTGGCAGCGTGGTGATCACGACGCCCAGCAGCGAGTGCCCGTCCACCGGATCGCTGAAGCCGAAGTCGTTCGCGGTGAACACGTAGGCCTGGTCGAAAGCCGCGGCCACGGTGTTGTCCGCACCGGTAGGTGCATCGTTGACCGGAGCGACGCTGACGAGAAGATCCTGCGGAGTGCTCGCCGCCTCGTCGCCCCCCACGCTTTCGCGGCTGTAGGCGGTGATCTGCAGGTTGACGTCACCGTTAGCGTCGGCTGCGGGCACCATCTGCAGGACGATTGAGCCGGACAGCGTCGCGGTCCCTGCGAGGATCGTCCAGGTCCCGGTCGGACCCTCGCTCGCGCTCGAACCCGCCGGCCCGGCGAGCGCCCAACCCGCCGGTACGCCGCTGATGATCAGCTTGCTGATTGATTCCGAACCGTCGGCGTCGGTCAGCGTCACCGTGAGCGGGATGTCCACGACCTGGTCTTCGAACCCACTAATCGTCGCATCGGCGGCGATGGTCGGCGCGTCCGCAACGGGCGCGATCTCCAGATCCACCGTGGCGCTGGCGGACAATGCGCCGCCCGTACCCGTTGCTCCGCCGTCCTCAATCAGCACGGTCAGGACCACGGTGCCGCTGTGATTTGCGGCCGGCGTGTAGAGAACGCTGCCGGCAAGGACGAAGGCGTTGATATCCGCGATCGAGCCCGTCAAGCTGATGCCGTCCGTGACCGAGGCAACGGCCACGGAGCCGCCGCTCGTGGCCGACAAAGCCCCCGAAGGAACGGTCAGCGTGACGGTCACCGCTGCCGAGCCCGCGTCGACGTCGGCAAAGACCAAACCCGTCACGGCCTCCGCGACATCCTCGGTCAAGGCGATCGTGGCTGGCGCCACGACCGTCGGCGCGTCGTTGACGGCCGTCACCGTCAACTGCCGCACCGCCGGATCGCTGGAAACGAGCCCGTCATTCACGACGAAGCTGATGCTGCGGGGGGTCGTATCCGGAGCATCCGAGTTGTTGCTGTAGGTCACCGCACGAAGCGCGTTCTGCCACTGCGCGACTGTCGCTCCCCCCGCCGAGGTCAGGGTGAGGACTCCGGACGCCGCATCATACACGGCGGTGACGTCGCCGAACGCACTAGCGTCGGTGTTCGTAAATGCCAGCGTGTCCTCGGCCGCGGCAAAGCCGCTGGCTATCGAGATAGTGGCAAAGACCAGCGGACCATCCGGCGACGAGAGCGTGAGCGAGGGTGCCACAGCGCCCGCGGGGGCATTCTCTATGTAATTCGCCGCCCCGGCGCCTGGATTGACGCCCAGATCGTCATCCTCCGGCGTCACGTTGACCACGATCTGCTGGCCGGTGCGGCCGTCATTGCGCAGATAGGTGGTGTAGGGGACGCCGGAATGGCCGGTCACGAGGTCCGGATCGCCGTCTCCGTCCAGATCGGCGGCCGTCGGCGAGAAGCCGAAATAGACCATGCCGTTGAGCGGATTGTTTGCACCCGTGAGTTCGCTGAACACCGGATTGGTTGCGTCTCCGGAGTTCTGGAACCAGCGCAGTGTGGTGTAGGCGGCGCCAAAGCTCACACCCTGGTGCGCATAGACGAGATCGTAGTCGCCGTCTCCGTCGAAGTCGGCGAGGGTAGCGTTGCTGTAGGTCCCGTAGTCGATCCCGTTGAAGGGGTTGTCGACGCCGGTTCTCGCCGTGAAGACGGGCGCGCTCGCGGTTCCGGTGTTCTCGAAGTAGCGGATGGCGCCGTCCGCGCCTCCAACAATCAGGTCGAGATCGCCGTCACCATCGAGATCGGCGAAGGACGGAGCGGCCGCGTTGGCGAGCGACAGGCCGTGGAACGGATTGACGCCTGCGCCGGTGCGAAGCTCGAAGGCGGGCGCGGTCGTCGTCCCGACATTCTCCATGTAGTTCAGATTGGCATTGCCCCAGGCGCCGAAGACGATATCGAGCTTCCCGTCGCCGTTGAGGTCGACGAATATCGGGATGATCTCGCTGAACGACACCCCGGAATCGAACCCGCCGCCGCCGAAGCCGATGCTGTTGGCGCCGGAGAAGGGGTTGGTGTCCCAGTCGGGCACGAACTGCGCGTATTCGGTCGTTCCGACATTGCGGAAATAGTAGATCAGCGTGTGGTCGCCGCCGACGAGCATGTCGAGCAGGCCGTCGCCGTCGAGGTCGCCGAAGGTCGTGTAGGTCCCGACATTCGCCCAGCCGACGCCGGAGCCGCCGCTGAAGAAGTGGTGATAACCCGCCAGCGGGCTGGTCGCGCCGGTGATCTGGGTGAAGCCCGGCGCCTCGCCGCCGGCATTCGTGATCAGCACCTCCAGCGTACGGGTTTCGGTCGGATCGTCCGAGACGTTGCCGTAGGTGATGTTCCGCATTACCGCCTCGACGGCGGATGTCGTCGCCGCGGCGTTGTAGGTGATGGTGAAGGTGTCGCCAAGGCCGCCCGCCGCGGTCCCGATCAGCGTCCCGCCGTAGGTTATCTCCCCGGTCGCATCGTTGAAGCCGATCTCGCCCGCGCCGGCACCCTGGTCGCGCACCGACACGCGGTCCTCGCCGAGCAGCCCCTTCACGACGAGCGTGCCGCCATCCAGCACCTTGGTCACGTCGGTGAAGCTGACATTCACATCGAGCAGTTGCGGCGTCGCGTTGACGGTGTTTTCGAGGAAGGTGATGCTCGGCCCGAAAACGCTCGCCACTTCGACGGTCTTCGTCGCCACCAAGCTCTCGTCTTCGCCGTCATGGGCGAGGATGCTGACAATGCGCGGACCGGGCGTAAGTTCGCCGGACGTGTTGTGATAGGTGACCGCGCGCAGCGCCGCCTGCCATTGCGCCAGCGTGGATGAACCGGCGGAAGTCAGCGTGAGGCTGCCTGTCGCAGCGTTGTAAGCGCCGGCGATGTCCCCGAATGCCGGTCCACTGGCGAAGCCGAGTACGTCCTGGCCCGAAACGAATCCCGAGGTGATCGAGATGGTCACCGACACCAGCGTATCGTTGTCCTGATCGGTGAGGGTCAGGTTCGGGTCGAGCAGGACTGGTGATCCGTTCTCGGCGAATCCTGTGTCGCCTGAGCTGGGGGTGACCACCGGAGCCGCGTTGACGGCGTCGAAGGTGAAGGTGCGCGGCGTCTGGTCGAGGTTCACGCCGTTGTTGGCAGTGCCGCCGTCGTCCTGGACCTGGAAGGTGAACTGGGCGTAGCCCGTGCCAGTGGCATCCGACGGTGCGACATAGACCAGCCTGCCCGCCTCGATGTCGGCGCGCTGGACGAACTGGCCGGCCGTGACGTCGATGCCGTCGTTGATGTCGCCGCCTGGCGGGATCAGCAGCAGTTGCCCGGTGGCCGGCGGGGTCGTGATCCTGACGGCCATCAGCTCGTTCGGCGCCTGCGCGTCATCCGGATCGCTGAAGCCGAAATCGTCGACCGAGAAGGCGAAGGTCTGGTCCGGCTTGACCGTCCTGGTGACGTCGGCCCCTTCAGGAGCGTCGTTCACCGACACCACGTTTATGGTGATCGTACGCGCGACGGGATCCTGGGCTACGCCGCTGTTGGCCGTGCCGCCATTGTCGGTGATCCGGTATGTGAAGGTGGCGTAGCCGGTACCGTGCGCGTTCGCGCCGGGGACGTAGACCAGGAAGCCGCTGTTCAGGTTGCCGAGGGTGAAGGAGTTGCCGGCATTGACGATGAAGCCGGGCGGGTTGGGACCCGTACCGTCATTGTCGCGCCAGAGCGTGCCGCTGGTCGCCAGCGTCGTCACCTGCAGGTTGAGCAGCGAGTTGTTCTCGGGATCGGTGAACGGGAAGTCCGCCAGCTTGAAGTGGTAGACCTCGTCCTCGAGGATGGTGATCGTGTTGTCCTGGCCGGTCGGCGGATCGTTGACCGCGGTGACGCTGACGGTGCGGTTGGCCGGCGCGCTCTCCCACTGGCCGTCGCTGACCACGAAGGAGATGCTCCGCGCGGTGGTGTTGGGCGTGTCGCTGGTGTTGAGGAAGGTGACGGCCCGGAAAGCAGCCTGCCATTGCGCTACCGTGGCGGTCCCGCCCGCCGAGGTGAGGTAGAGCACATCGCCGATATTGCCGCTGACGGCTATATTTCCGGTGTTGGCATTGCCGACGAAGCCGAGGACGTCACCCGCTTGGTAGTTGTTGATGATGACCCTGCCGCTGGTCAGCGTGCCGCTGTCGGGATCGCTGACGAGGATGCCGGCGTCGATGACCACCGCCGTCGACGGCACCACCGCTTTTTCGACGAAATTGGTCGTCCCGATCGATGTCGTCACCACCGGCGGTGGCGGCGGTGCCTCGAAGGTGACATGCATCTCGCCGAAGGTGCCACCGGCCGTGCCGGTGCTGTCGATATCGGTCCGGTAGACCGGCACGTTGATCGTGAAGGCACCGGTGCCGCCACCGGCCTGAAGCCCCCTGCCCGGCTCGTCCGGCACGGAAACCCAGGGCGGGTCGAGGCGCATCGAGGTGCCGGCCTTGGTGGCCTCGATCTCGACCGCGGAGAAGGCGGTCGACGAAACGATCCGGAACTGGACGAGATCAATAGCGGTGGCGGGCATATTGGAAATCGACCAGGCGTCGTTGACGCTGTCCCCGTCGGTGTCCACCGCCGTAATCGTGATGCCTCGGCCTGCGACCTCAGCCGGGGTGAGTATTCTGCCCGTGCTATCCAGGAACTGGATATAGAAATACTCGCCATCGCTTGTATCTGCGTCCGGTGTGAGGGCGACATCGTCGGGATCGCCGGCGAACACGCCGTCGGCCTGCGTCTCGCCGTTGACCTTGATTGCGCGGACCGTGAAGCTGACGGTCGTTCCGAAGCCTGTCGCGCTGACCGCCTGGGTCATCTGCGTGACCGCGTAATACTCGCCGTAGCTGACCGAACTCCCAGAGCCCGACACGCCCTTGATGAAATCGAGCCTGAGCATGTCGCCGACGGCGTTGAGCGCCTTCGTGCCGCCGAGATTGGGCCCGGTACCGACCGGCTGACCAGCCTTGCTAGTCAGCACCACGTCGTAGACGCCGACATTCATGCCGCGCATGTCGGCACTGCCGAAATTGGTGGCGCTCGTCAGCCTGACATCGGTGACGTCGATCTCATGGACATCGACGCGGAATGTGTCGTTCACCAGGTCGAGATCGACGCTGAAGGCGACCTGCCCGTTGGGCGTGCGCGCCTCGACGATGCTGGCATCGGAGCCGATGTACCAGCGGAGCTGTACGCCGTTGAAGGTGACGTCCTTGCCGGTGATGTCCTTTACGATCACCCCATTGGCCGGTGAATTGAGGCTGAGCGAGTTCTGGAACGAGATCGTGCCCGGCGCGTCCGGGCCCGGGTTCTGGTTCGAGTTCAGGTCGCCGACGACCGACGCGCCCGGCGCGCTGCCGACCGACACCGCCTCCGCCGTGAAGGGGCCCGGGCGGGCGTCGCCGAACATGACATTCAACTGGCCGGTGGCCGTGTCGCCGTTCGCGTCCGTGACGGTGAAGGTGAGCGGCAGTATGGTCTCGCCGAACGGGTATCCCTTCAGGAGCGTCAGCGTGTAGGCGCCCGTGAACTGGTCGACGGTCACGGTGAAGATGTTGCCCTGCCCCGCGGTCGAGCCGGTCAGCGTGTTGCCGACCCAGTTCAGCGACAGGCCGGGCTGCGCGGATGTATTGGAGAAGGCGATGTTGCCGCCGGCGCCCTTGCCGTCCGGCCCGTAGGTGAAGGGCAGCGTGCCGCTGGCCGATGCGCCGCCGGTGACGACGCCGCCGGGATAGGCCGTCGGAAGCGCGTCGTCGTCGACGGCCGCAACGGTCGTGCCCGCCCAGGGCACGTTTCCGTTGGACTGGAAGTTGACCGTCAGGCGTGCTTCGTCCCAGTTCCCGAGATCGCCGTCGCCATCGGTGATGCGGTAGGCAAGCGTGTGGGAGCCACCGACACTGGCTCCGGCGCCCACCGTATAGGTGTAGTTGCCGTTGGTCTGGATAACGAAGGTGCCCTGCGAAGTGGTGACCGTCGTCGGTCCCGTCACCTCGGTCCAGGTGCCGTTGTTGTTGACCTCGAACTTGGCCAGCCCGTCGGCGCCGACGCGGTCGTTCTCGAGCAGATTGCCGGACACCTGGAAACCGTTCGTCGCCGCCGCGACCCGGGTCTCCCCGGTCATGACGGGAGCATCGTCGACAATGGTCAGCTGTGCAGTGTCGGTGGCGCTTCTGTTGAGGCTGTCGGTAACACGGAGCGCGAAATTCTGCGTCGGCCCGGTCCCTGCGGCCAGCGTGTTGTCGAGAATCTCGTATTTGAAAGTGCCATTGCCGCCGCCGAAGCTGAGGATCGTCAGCCGTCCGTGGTTCGGCAGGTCGATGACCTGGCCGGCGCCGGTGATGATGACGTCGGCAATACGGACCGTGGCGGTAAGCCCCGCTCCGACCGAATAGGTGAAGCCGGCGAACAGCATCTCGCCATTGTGGGAGCCGTCCGGCGGGCTGATCGCTTCGAGGCTGCCGGCGGTCTTGCCCGGGCGCACGTCGAGGCCGGCCTCGTAGACGGTGAACGTGCCGCCCACCGTTCCGGGGACGTAGATGAATTGCGCGGTGGGGCTCGGCGGCGTGGCGGCGAAGGTGAAGGCCAGCGTGGCGACGTCGGTGTCGGAATCCGCGTCCCTTGCCGTGTACTGGAACACGTCCGTCTGGCCCTGCGGGTTAACGGCGTTCCGCGTATAGGTGTAGGAGCCGTCCTGCCTGATGGTCAGCGTGCCGTAGGAGCCGACGAGATTGATACCGGTCGCTCCGGCCGGCACGTTCGTGAAGGTGGCGGCGTTGCCCAGCTTGGCCGATGTCACCGTGAAGGCGCGGTCGGCACCCAGGTCGTTGGTGAGCACGTTGCCGGTGAAGGCGCCGGTGGCGTTGAAGGCCAGTGGCACGACATCGTCGATGGCGTCGATCACGTCGTCGAAGATGTTGCTGACCAGCGACTGGAAGACCGACGTGCCGGAATGGTCGATGAAGTTGAGGGTGACGTTGTCGCCGGACGAGGTGTTCGTGTTGACGTTGAGACGGGTGTCCAGCGTGTAGCTGTAGCTGAGCGTGTTGGTGGCGGTATCGAACCCGGTGAAGGTGTAGCTGCCGCCGTTCTGCCCGCCGCGGACGGCCGCTGGATTCTGGAAGACGCCGTTCTCGACAATGAACACCGCGCCGACCTTGACGTCCTTCAGCCCGTCGGGCGCATGGATCGTGATCTGGCCGGTGCGCGTCAACGCCGCCGCGTCGGGCTCCGTCCCCAGGGGCAGGTTCTTCTCATGAAGGCTGCCGGTGGTCGTTCCGGTAATGGAGATCAGGTCGTCGCCCGTCAGCGTGACGGTCAGCGTGGAGGTGCGCGCGTCGCCGTCGCCGTCATAGACGGTGTAGGTGAAGATTTCGGTGACGTTGGCGGTCACGTCATCGGGAAGGCCGGCCAGCATCGTCTTGCCGGTCTCGCTCAGCGTGTAGGTGTAGGCGCCGTTCGGCTGAATGACCAGGGTGCCCCATGTGCCAACGCCGCTGCCCACCACCTCCACCCGATCGAGACCGTCTGCGCCGACCCTGTCCGCGCCGGTCAGGATATTGCCCGAGACGGATTCCGTCGGCAGGCCGGAGTTGGTCTGGTGCTGCCTCAGCGTGACAGCGTCCGCAACGAGAACGGGGGCGTCGTCGATGATGCGGATCGGCAGATTGGAGTGGTACTCCGCGCCGTTCATGTCGAAGGCGACCATCGGCACGACGTGCAGGAAATCGTCCGCACCAGGCGTGTTGACGGGCGACACGAGCTTGAAGGAGTAGCTCACAAGGCCGGTGGCCGCGTCGTAAGCGAGCACCCTCACCTCGCCATAGGTGGTGACGGCGACGGCGCCCGGGACCACGACGCCGCCGCTGACAAGGACGGTGCCGGCGAACGAGAGTGAGTTCAGTCCAGCGCTGGAAGTGATCGTGAAGTTGCCGTTCTTCGTAACGGCAGCACTGGGAGAGGAGCCTATCGTCGGAAGATCGTCTTCCGCGACCTCGACATCACCCGAAAGGGTTATTCCCGAGAAGGTCAACATGGCTCCACCACCCCGCTGGAGAACAAGTCGTCTTTATCCTCCCGCCGGCCAGAACTTGCAAGTAGCAATTACTAACACTATCGGAACTTTGAGAACGCTGTGCCGGACGGGCCAAGCCATTGCACGTGTCTAAAAAAGGTGCTTCCGTCCACTGGGAGGGAGCCCCCGGGATGAATGCGGTCGATGCGGTGCGGGCGCTGGGCTACAGCGAGATCGAGGCGCTCGTGTACTGCGAGCTGCTGCGAAGCCGGGGAGCGACCGGCTACAGGATCGCCAAGGCGATCGGCAAGGCCCAGGCAAACACCTATCAGGCGCTGGCGGTGCTGCAGCAGAAGGGGGCGGTGGAACGGCTGGCGGACGAGCCGGGAAGCTATCTCGCGGTGCCACCCGATGAGCTGATCACGCGCATCTCCCGCGACTTCAGCGAGACCGCAAGCAGGGCGAGACGTCTCCTGTCGGCCATCGAGGCGCCGGCAGACGAAGCGGTTCTTTCGCGTCTGGCCACTGTCGACCAGGTATTCGAGCGCGCCCGCTACATGATCGCCAATGCCGGGGAAACGGTGGTCTACGAGCTGTTCCCGTTGCCCATCGAGACGCTGAAGCCCGATCTGACCGCCGCCGCGGCACGCGGGCTGAGGGTGACGGGCGTGGTCTTCCGGCCCGAGGATGTCGCCGAGGAGATCGATTCCGTCCAGTTCCGCAGGGGCGAACTGCCGCTGCAGCGATGGCCCGGCCAGCAGATGACCCTCGTCGTGGACGCGATGCAGGCGCTGGTGGTGCTCTTCAACAAGTCGGGCAACAAGGTGCTGCACGGCTACTGGACCGACAGCGTCTACCTCGCCTGCCTGCTCCACGGAGGTGTGCTGGGCGGCATCGCGATCAACAAGCTCGATCCGCTGCGCGAACTGGGCAGCCTCAACATGCGCCTCATCGGCAAGGTGCCGTCAGGCTACCTGGTCCTGCTCCAGGAGGACGCGGAATCCGAGCAGAATGTGCCGGCGGATGGCGCGCGGGAAGGGATTTCCGATTAGGTCGCCGCTGGAGGTTGTGCAGCAGGCTGCCGGCTCTCGGCGAGCGGTCGAGTCCGGCACCGTCGCCGAACGGCGGATCGCCTGAAGGCGGACGGGACGCCGTTCTGCTTCTACACCGGCCGGGTGGCCGGCGATCCAGGCCTGGATGCCTTGCGGAGCCACACGATCATCCAGAAACCGGCGCGCCCGCAGGCGATCGTCGATGCGGTGGCGGCGCTCCTCGACGACTGAACAAGTCGGGCGCGGCTGATCGCTCCCCTATCGCTCCGTCAGCTTGAGCTCGATGCGGCGGTTGCGGTTGCGGGCTTCGGGGGTGTCGGCGGCGTCGAGCGGCTGGTATTCGCCGAAGCCGGCAGCAACGAGGCGCTCGGCCGGGACGCCGTTTGCCACCAGGAATTTCACGACCGAGAGGGCGCGGGCGGAGGACAGCTCCCAGTTGTCGCGGTAGCGCCCGGTGCCCGAGAGCGGCACGTTGTCGGTGTGGCCGTCGACGCGCAGCACCCAGTTGATCTCGGGCGGAATCTCGCGCTGGAGCTCGAGGATAGCCGCGGCGAGCTTCGCCATCTCCTCGCGGCCGGCCTCGTTGATCACCTCCGAGCCCGACGGGAAGAGTACCTCCGACTGGAAGACGAAGCGGTCGCCCACGATGCGGATGCCCTCGCGGTCCGACAGGATCTCACGCAGCCGGCCGAAGAAGTCGGAGCGGTAGCGGTTGAGCTCCTGGACGCGCTGGGCGAGCGCCACGTTGAGGCGGCGCCCGAGATCGGCGATCTTGGCATTGGCCTCGCGGTCGCGCTCCTCCGAGACCTCCAGCGCGCCTTCGAGTGCGGAGATCTGGTTCCTGAGCGCGGCGATCTGCTGGTTGAGGAGTTCGACCTGGCTGAGCGCCCGCTGGCTGACCTGGCGCTCCTCGTCGAGCCGCGTCGACAAGGTGCCGACCTCCGAGCGGGCGCGCTCGCCCGCGCCCGTATCCGCGTCGAGGAGTTGCTGGAGCCGGCTCCGGTCGGTCTCGGCCTGGCTGAGCGAGGCGCGCAGCGTCGCCAGCGCATCCTCCATGTCCTGCGAGGTCGAGCGCTCGAGCGCGAGAAGCTGCGTCAGCTCGTTGATCTGCGCGTTGAGGCGGTTCAGCACCTGGTCGCGGCCGGTGATCTCCTGGCTGAGCAGGAACTGCGCCAGCACGAAGACCGAGAGCAGGAACATGATGGCGAGCAGGAGCGTTGCCAGCGCGTCGACGAAGCCCGGCCAGTAGTCGACCCCGCGGTCGCGGCGCCGATTTCGTGCCAGCGCCATCCTACTTCCCGTCCCGCTTGTCGAGCGAGGCGGCAAGCTTGTCGAGCGTCGCGCGCAGCGCCTTCTGCTCTGCCGCCTGCTGCTCGACCCAATCGCGCATGATCTGCTGCTCGTTGCGCATGTTCTTGACGAGACCGGAGATGCCGTCGGCGAGGTTGGCCATGGCCGCCGCCACGCGCGGATTGGCGCCGCCCGATTCCTGGACGGCCTTCAGGCGCTCCGACAGCGCCTTGATCTCCTCGGCCGAGCCCGAGCGGACGGCCTCCGACTGGAGGTCGGAACCCAGATCGGTGACGGTCGAGAGCCAGTTCTCGAGCTCGGTGTAGAATCGGTTCTGCGCGCGGCCGGCCTGGAGGTCGAGGAAGCCGAGCACCAGCGAGCCGGCGAGGCCGAAGAGCGAGGAGGAGAAGGCCGTGCCCATGCCGGCGAGCGGCGAGGAAAGCCCCATCTTCAAGGCATCGAGCACCTCGTGCGCGTCGCCCGAGCCGGGGTCGAGCGACTGGATCGTGTCGCCGATCGAGCCGATGGTCTGCAGGAGCCCCCAGAAGGTGCCGAGCAGGCCGAGGAAGACGAGGAGGCCGATGAGATAGCGCGAGATGTCGCGGCTCTCGTCGAGCCGGGTGGCGATCGAATCGAGGATCGAGCGCATCGACATGGTCGACAGGGCCATCGACGAGGAACGGCCGAGCAGCGCCTTCATCGGCGCGAGTAGGACGGGGTCGCGCGACTGGGTGCCGGCGCGGAAATGGTTGACCCAGCGCACCTCGCGGAACAGCCTGACGACCTGGGCGAAGGCGAGCAGCACGCCGACGCCGAGCACGCCGAGGATGAGCCCGTTCAGCCCCGGATTGGCCTGGAAGGCCGAAGATATCTGGCGATAGAGGATCGCGGCGATGAAGCCGCAGATCGCCAGGAAGATCAGCATCGACAGCAGGAAGACCTGCGGGCTGGAGAGCTTGCGCGGATCGTATTCGGTGTCTTCTACCAGGCTGTCCGCGCCCAGCGATCGCAGTAGAGCCATCAGGCCGCCTCTGAAGGGAATTCCTCGTTCCGGTCGATCACGACTCTAAACGGAATTGTGACGAAATTGAAAGGCGGGCACACCCGCCACGGCCGCCGCCGCGGCTTCATCACACGACAATTACAGCCGATTGATGACGAGACTGTCGGCGACCGCGGCGAGATGGAGCGCCGCGCCCGCGACGACGAAGCCGTGCCACACCGCGCTCTGGAAGCGGAGCTCCTTCCAGACGAAGAAGACGACGCCGGCCGAATAGACGACGCCGCCCGCCGCCACCAGCCAGAGCGTGCGCGCGGAAAGCACCTCGCCCAGGCTTTCGAACATCAGGACGCCGCTCCAACCGATGGCGAGATAGAAGACGATCGCGGCACGGTCGAGCCGGCCGGGCAGCGCGAGCTTGGCGAGGATGCCGAGCGCCGCCCCCGACCAGATGATCGCGAGCATCGGCGCCGCACCCTCGAGCTGGGCAAGGAACGGCGTGTAGGTGCCGGCGATGAGGAGATAGATCGCCGCGTGGTCGAAGCGCCTAAGCACCCACTTGCCCGGCCCGACCGGCCAGAGGTTGTAGGCGCAGGAGATCGACATGACGGTCAGCAGCGAGACGACGTAGAAGACGGCGGCGAGATACTCGCCCGGCGCGGCGACGAAGGCGCAGGCGGCGAGCAGCGCGGAGCCCGCGGCGATCGCCAGCACGATCCCCACCGCATGGACGATGCCGTCGGCGATCAGTTCGGCGCGGGAAAGCGCGAAGCGGCCGGCGAAGGGGATGTGGGGACGCGATGCCTGCTCGTTCATGCACCCATTATGGGGTACGGACGTGAAGCTTGCCCGACATCCGCTGCGAAAACTGCAGCGTCAATTGCGCGCAGCAGCCGGTCGGAGCGGACCGGTGTCAGCCCTTGCGGGCGAGCGCGCCGAGCAGGGCCTGGTGGATCGCCTCGTTGCCGGCGACAATCGTGCCGCTGTCGAACATGTCCTGGCCGCCCGAGCGGTCGGAAACGAAGCCGCCCGCCTCGCGCACCAGCACGATGCCGGCCGCCGTGTCCCAGGGCGAGAGCGAATCCTCCCAGAAGCCGTCGAAACGGCCCGCTGCGACATAGGCGAGGTCGAGCGCCGCTGAGCCGAGGCGGCGGATGCCGGCGCTGTCCGCCATGACGTGGCGCAGGTCGGCGAGCGACTGGCCGTGATGGCCGCGGCCGAGATGCGGGATGCCGGTGCCGACGACGCAATCACTGAGGCGCTTGCGCGCGGCGACGCGCAGGCGCCGGTCGTTGAGGAAGGCCCCTCCCCCGCGCTCCGCGGTGTAGAGCTCGTCCATGGCCGGGTTGTAGACGACGCCGGCGACGAGCTGGCCCTGGCGCTCGAGCGCGACCGAGACCGAGAAGATCGGGATGCCGTGCAGGAAGTTGGTGGTGCCGTCGAGCGGATCGACCAGCCAGCGGTGCTGAGCATCGTCGCCTTCGACGGCGCCGCGCTCCTCCATGAGGAAGGAGTAGCCCGGCCTCACCCTGGAGAGCTCCGCGTGCAGGATCTCCTCGGCGCGCCGATCGGCCTGGCTGACATAGTCGCCCGGCCCCTTGATCGAGACCTGAAGGTTCTGCACCTCGCCGAAGTCGCGCACGAGGGAGCGGCCGGCCTTGCGCACGGCCTCGACCATGACCCTCATGAGAGCGGAATAGGCCAAGCGATATCTCCGGAACGTCGGGGCTGCGTCAGTCGGCGCGGCGGATGTAGGTGATCTCGCTCGTGTCGACGACGATGCGCTCGCCCGACGAGATGAAGGGCGGAACCATAACGCGCACGCCGTTCTCGAGAACAGCCGGCTTGTAGGACGACGCGGCGGTCTGCCCCTTCACCACCGGATCGGCCTCGGTGATCGTCAGCGTCACCTGGTCGGGCAGCGAGATGCCGATCGGGCGCTCCTCGTGCAGCTCGACCGTCACCTTCATGCCGTCCTGCAGGAAGGCAGCCCGCTCGCCGACGAAATCCTTGTCGAGCTCGAGCTGCTCGTAGCTCTCGTCGTCCATGAAGACGAGCGCCTCGCCCTGCTCGTACAGGAACGTGAAGTCCTTCTGCTCGAGCCGCACCTTCTCCACCGTCTCGGCGGCGCGGAAGCGCTCGTTGAGCTTGGTTCCGTTGATCAGGTTCTTGAGCTCGACCTGGTTGTAGGCGCCGCCCTTGCCGGGCTTCACCGCATTCGTCTTGACCGCGACCCAGAGGCTGCCATCGTGCTCGATGACGTTGCCGGGACGGATCTCGTTGCCGTTGATCTTCATGTGTCGTCTTTCGGAGGATTGGGCGGCGCCAGGCGCCGCCGGTCGCGGCTTCCAAGACCATAATTCGCCTTGCGAGGCAAGTGCGGGCGGGGCCGGCCCGCTAGCCCAGCGTCGCCACCCGCTCGCGGGCGCGCGCCATCTCCTCGTCGGTCAGCCCGTCGAGATGGTCCTCCATCTCGGGATCGAAGAGGCCGGACTGGCGCGCCAGGAGATACCAGGCTGCGGCCTCGACGCTGTCGCCCTCGATGCCGATGCCGGCGCGGTAGAGCTTGGCCAGCCGGTTGCGGGCGGCGACGTTGCCGAGTTCGGCAGCGCGCTTCATCCAGGCGAAGCCCGCCTCGTAGTCGATCGGGCCGCCGCGCCCGCCGACCAGCCAGGTCGCGAGGTCGAGCTGTGCGGTGTCGTGGTTCTGCCGCGCCGCGCGTTCCAGCCATAGCCGCGCCGCCGCCTCGTCGACGCCGCGGCCACCGATGCCGTCGGTCAGCACGACCGACATAGCGTATTGCGCGTCGGCGAGCCCGCCCTCGGCCGCCTGCTCGAAATAGCTCGCCGCCATCTCCTCGCCCATCTGCGTGCGGTCGCGCTGCAGCACCATCTGGGCGTAGTTGAACTGGGCGAGCCGGTGGCCGCCATCGGCGGCGATGCCGAGCAACTCGTAGGCGCGGTCGGGGTCGCGCGTGATCCCGTCGCCCGCGACGAGCATCATCGCGAGCTGAAAGGCCGCTTCGGGGGAGCCCTGCTCGGCAGCGGCCCCGTACCAGCGCGCGGCCTCCGCCGGATCGCGGCGGACGCCGAGGCCGCGCGAGAGGATTTCGGCCGCAAGAATCTGCGCTGCCGCATCGCCTCCCTCGGCGCGCGGCAGGGCAAGCCGCAGGGCGGTGGCATAGAGGCCGCGCTGGAAGGCGCCGTAGGCGGCGTCGGCCGGTCGCTCGCCGAAGCGGCTCGGCGCAATGCTGTCGGCAGAGGGCTGTTCGGCGTCGAGCGTCGGGTTGCGCAGGCGCGGCCCGTCCTGGGCGAGCGCAAGCGACGGCAGTGCCGCCGTGCAGAGGCCCGCCAACAACGCGACGCGCGCCAGGCGGCCTGTCATGGCGTCGCTCCGAGGCGCGGCGCATGCCCGTCGAGCAACACGTTGATCTCGGCGATGCGGCGGGCCGGATCGGCGCCCTCGCCGAACACGGCAGCAGAGAGCGCGACGAACTCGGCACCGCACTCCGCCACCGTCAGCGCCTCGCGCCAGTCCGACCCGCCCTGCACGATGCATGGTATCTCGATCATCTGCGCCCACCAGCCACCGAGCGACAGGTTGCGCGGATGGGGCGCCGGCATCGTGTCGTATCCGAAGCGGCCGAAGAAGATGTAGTCGGGCCGCGCCTCACCGATCTCCAGAGCCTCGTGCCGGGTGCGGGCACCGCCAGCGCCGACCATGACGCGCCCTTCTGCGGAGGCAACGATGTCGGCGAGGTCCGCCCCGGCCGCGGCGATGTGGACGCCGTCGGCGCCGCTGCGCATGGCGAGCCGCGCCTCGCCCTCGACCACGACCGCGACGCCGAGCGGCTGGGCGAGCGCGATCAGCGCTTCCGCGCGCTTCTGCGCGGCGCGCTCGTCGGCACCGTCGAGCGGCACGATCAGCGAGGCGACGTCGCCCGCAGTAAGGGCCGCGCCGACGAGCCTGGCGAGTTCGGACTGGTCCGCGATCGGCGGCGACACGAGGACGATCCGGCAGCGATCTGGCGTGGAAGCGGTCAAAGCGGTTTCCTGTTGGCGCAGCGTTGGATTGGCGCCCGATCATGGTGGCAATGCGGCGCGAGCAATGCCCGAAGCGGCCGGCATCCGCAACCGGACGATTGGCCCTCGCCTTCCGCCCAATCTCGCCTTACAGAAGCTGCCTCCACGGCTCGCCGCAGATGCCCCCGCTCGACCCCATCCTCCTCGACCCGATCTTCTACGCCTTCGCGGTTCCCGCCGTGATCCTCGTCGGCCTGTCGAAGGGCGGTCTCGGGGGCGCCGCTGCGCTGATGGGCGTGCCGATCATGGCGCTGGTCATCCCGCCGGTGCAGGCGGCCGCCATCCTGCTGCCGATCCTGATCGTCATGGACCTCGTCTCGCTGTGGACCTGGCGGCACTGGCGCGACTGGAAGACGCTGAAGCTGATGCTGCCGGGCGCCATGCTCGGGATCGCGATCGGCTGGGCGACGGCTGCGGTCGTCACCGCGGACGCGGTGCGGCTGATCGTCGGCGTCGTCGCCGTCGCCTTCGTCCTGCGCTGGCTGCAGCAGCGCATCGCCCGCAGCGACGGGATCGCCCCGCACTCGCCCGTGCGCGGCGGCTTCTGGGGCACTGTATCCGGCTTCACGAGCTTCGTCGCCCATGCCGGCGGGCCGCCCTTCCAAGTCTACGCGATGCGCCTCGGGCTCGACCCGAGGCTCTATACGGGCACGAGCGTCGTCTTCTTCGCGATCGTCAACGCGGTGAAGCTCGTGCCCTATTTCGCGCTCGGTCAGTTCGACGCCACGAACCTGGCCGCATCCGCCGTGCTCACCCCGTTCGCGCCGCTCGCCACGCTTGCCGGCGCCTACCTCGTCAAGCGGATGAAGCCCGAGATCTTCTACCCCTTCATGTACGGAATGGTCCTTCTCGTCGGGCTGAAGCTGGTGTGGGACGGTATCTCGGCCTTCTTGTCGGGATGACGGATCGGCCGGGCCGTGCTTATAGATTCGGGTTCCGGAGGACCTCCATGACCAATCCCTACGAGACCGACCTCGATCGCAACCCGGCCAACTACCAGCCGCTGACGCCACTCACCTATCTGGAGCGGGCGGCGAAGGTCTATCCGGACCGGACGGCCATCATCCACGGCGGGTCGAGGACGAGCTATGCCGAGTTCTGGCGCCGCTCGCTCAGGCTCGCCTCTGCGCTCGCCACGCGCGGCATCGGCAAGGGCGACACGGTGTCGGTGATGCTGTCCAACACGCCGCCGATGCTGGAGGCGCATTTCGGCGTGCCGATGGTGAAGGCCGTGCTCCACTCGCTCAATACACGGCTCGACGCCGCCATCATCGCCTTCCAACTCGACCACGCCGAATCGAAGGTGCTGATCGTCGACCGCGAGTACTCGGGCGTGGTGGCCGAGGCGCTCCGGATGACAACGGTGAAGCCGCTGGTGATAGACTTCGACGATCCCGAATATGCCGATGATGCGCCCTATCCGAAGGGCGATCGGATCGGCAGCCTCGACTACGAGGAGTTTGTCGCCGCGGGCGATGCGGATTTCGACTGGTCGATGCCCGACGACGAGTGGGACCCGATCTCGCTCAACTACACATCGGGCACGACCGGAAACCCGAAGGGCGTCGTCTACCACCACCGCGGCGCGGCGCTGATGGCCTATGCCAACACGATCCATGCCGGGATGGGCAAGCACCCGGTCTATCTGTGGACACTGCCGATGTTCCACTGCAACGGCTGGTGCTTCCCGTGGACGCTCGCCGTCCAGGCCGGGGCGCATGTGTGCCTGCGCTGGGTGCGCGCCAAGGCGATGTACGACGCGATCGCCGACCATGGCGTGACACATCTCTGCGGCGCGCCGATCGTCATGTCGACGCTGATCAACGCGCCGGATGCCGAGAAGCGCGACTTCCCGCAGACGGTGACCTTCAACACGGCGGCCGCGCCCCCGCCGGAGGCGGTGCTGGCCGGCATGGCCGATGCAGGCTTCGCCGTCACCCATCTCTACGGGCTGACCGAGACCTACGGGCCGGCGGTCGTCAACGAGTGGCACGCCGATTGGGACCATCTGGAGAAGGGCCCGCGCACGGCGAAGAAGGCACGCCAGGGCGTGCGCTATGCCGCGCTCGAGGATCTGACGGTGCTCGACCCGGAGACGATGGAGCCGACGCCTGCCGACGGCGCGACGATCGGCGAGGTCATGTTCCGCGGCAACATCGTCATGAAAGGCTACCTCAAGAACCGCAAGGCTTCCGACGAGGCCTTCGCCGGGGGCTGGTTCCATTCGGGCGATCTCGGCGTCATGCACCCCGACGGCTACATCCAGCTCAAGGACCGGTCCAAGGACATCATCATCTCCGGCGGCGAGAACATCTCCTCGATCGAGGTCGAGGACGCGCTCTACAAACATCCTTCCGTCGCCGCCTGCGGCGTCGTGGCGAGGCCGGACGACAAATGGGGCGAGGTGCCGATGGCCTTCGTCGAGCTGAAGCCCGGCAGGACGGCGACGGAGGCCGAAATCCTCGAGCACTGCCGGGGACTGCTGGCCCGCTTCAAGGTGCCGAAGGCGGTGGTCTTCGCCGAGATCCCCAAGACCTCGACCGGCAAAATCCAGAAGTTCAGGCTGCGCGACATGGCGCGCGGCTGAACGAAACGATGCCGGTTGTGCGTTGCACGCCCCGGCGCCGGGGTCAGGCGGCGGCTGCTTGCCTGCGACCCATCGGCGCGAGCGTCGCCAGAAGATGCGCCTGTGGACGGGGGCATTTTAGTCGAACAAGAGGAAAAATGTTTCGTTTGTTAACCACTTGTTAAGCTTTACGGGTGTTTACTGTGCGCATCCAGTGATCTGGATTCTTACCGAGTGGTTGGAGCCACTCCGTTTGACGCCTCCCTGTTAAACTCCTGAGAGCCGCTCCGCGCGGCTCTTTTTTTTTCGGCGCGTTGCCACGGGGGGCGATCATGGGCGCAAAGGCGTCACTTAACCTTTCACCCGCAGGCGGCTTGCCTTGGAGGCGTTTCGGATTCATCTTGTGGTGCTCGTAGCGGGACCGCCTCGGCGCGAGCCCTTTGGCGTATTCGGGAGTGGGTGGATGAGCGGTGCGTTCCAAGACAGCGCCCAGACGATCAAGCTGGCAGAACGGCGCGTGTTCAGCCGCTCGTTCAAGCCGCTCTACGACGAGGGGATGGGGCTGGTCGAACAGGCCGCGGAATATCTCGACGGGCCGGGCCGCGTCGACGCACGCGACCTCTCCCGCGCCGCCTCTACGCTCTACGCCGCCGAATCGATGCGCCTCACGACGCGCCTGATGCAGGTCGCCTCCTGGCTCCTGCTTCAGCGCGCTGCGAATTCGGGCGAGATGACGCGGGACCAGGTGGCTGCCGAGAAGGCCAAGGTGAGGCTCGACACCGGCTCGGCGAAGGAAACGGCGGCCGGCTGGAGCGAGTTGCCTCCGGCTTTCCGCCTGCTCGTCGAGCGCTCGCTCAACCTCCAGTCGCTGGTGCGGCGGATGGACGAGGAGATCTATGGTGGCACCAGCCGCCCGCCGCTCGGCGCCGACAACCCGAACCCAGTCTTCGAGCAGATCAACCTTCTCCAGACCGCCTTCGCCCGCGGCTGAGGCTGCGCGCGGCTGGCCTCCCCTCCCCCGGACGGGTACGCTCGGCCGAATGAGGAGCGCGATTCGCATCATCGGCATCGATCCGGGCCTCCGCCGCACCGGCTGGGGCGTCATCGAGGCGGAGGGCAACGCCCTGCGATTCGTGGCCGCGGGCACGGTGCGCTCGGACGACAAGGCGGAGCTGGCGGCTCGTCTCTGCCAGCTCCATGACGGGCTGCGCGAGGTACTGGCCCGGCTCGGCCCGCACGAGGCGGCGGTGGAGCAGACCTTCGTCAACCGCGACGCGACCGCGACGCTGAAGCTAGGCCAGGCCCGCGGCATCGCCATGCTGGTACCCGCGCTGGCGGGTCTTGTGGTCGCCGAATACGCCCCGAACGCGGTCAAGAAGGCGGTGGTCGGCGCCGGCCACGGCGACAAGCGGCAGGTCCAGATGATGGTCAAGGTGCTGATGCCGAAGGCGGTCTTCGAGGGGCCCGATTCCGCCGACGCGCTGGCGATCGCCATCTGCCACGCGCATCACCGACAGAGCGTGACCGGGCGGCTGGCGGCGCTCTCCGCCGGGTGAATGTTCTTGACATGTTCCAGAGAGACGATAGAGTAATACCTTGGAGGTATTACCATGCGCGTGACAAGCAAGGGCCAGGTGACGATTCCGAAGGACATACGTAAGCATCTCGGCATCGGTCCCGGCTCCGAGGTGGAGTTTATCGAGGCCAGCGATGGCGCCGCGCTCGTCCGCCTTCAGCGGGACGTTTCGGGGGAAGAGTCGGCGCGGAAGTTCCGCGAGACCCTGGACCGCATGAGCGGCACGATCGACCTCGGCGGCATGACGACGGACGACTACATGGAATGGCTGCGGGGGCCGCGTGAAGACCTCGACGTTCGTTGACACCAACATATTGATGGACGTGTGGGGGCCTCCGGACTCGTTTTCGGAGTGGTCCAAGTCGGCACTTGTGTCCTGCAAGATCGAGGGTGAACTCGTCATCAACGAGATCGTCTGGTCGGAAATCGCGCCGACTGTGCGTACCCCGGGAGTGCTCGATAGCTCGACGCGCATGCTCGACATCCGCAAGGAGCATTTGTCGTGGGAAGCAGCCTTCGCCGCGGGGCTCGCGCATGCCAGTTACAGGCGCTCGGGCGGCGCCCGCGAGCGCACTCTTCCAGATTTCCTCATCGGCGCACATGCGGCCACGGCCGGCCACCGGCTCCTGACGCGCGATCCGGCACGTTACCGTGCCTATTTCCCCTCGCTTGAAATCATCGCTCCGGACACGCATCCATGATCGGCAAGCTGAAGGGGATCGTCGACGAGGTCGGCGACGACCACTGCATCCTGGATGTCGGTGGCGTCGGCTACGTCGCCTTTTGCCCGACCCGCACTCTCGCCGCGCTCGGAGCAGGCGAGCCGGCCTCGCTGTTCATCGAGACCTATGTGCGCGAGGACATGATCCGCCTCTACGGCTTCGGTTCGGCGCTGGAGCGCGAATGGTTCCGGCTCCTACAGAACGTGCAGGGCGTCGGCGCGAAGGTGGCGCTGGCGGTGCTGTCGACGCTCGCTCCGGCCGAGCTCGCCAACGCGGTGGCGCTGCGCGACATCGCGATGGTGTCGCGGGCGCCCGGCGTCGGCAAGAAGGTGGCCGAGCGGATCGTGACGGAGCTGAAGTCGAAGGCGCCGGCCTATGCCGGCGAGGCGACCGGCACGATCGGACTGAAGCAGGAGCTGGGCGAGGGCGTGGCGCCTGCGCCGGTCGCCGACGCAGTCTCGGCGCTCACCAATCTCGGCTATTCCCGCGACGTCGCGGCGAACGCGGTGGCAGCGGCGATGAAGGCGGCGGGCGAAGGCGCGGATTCGGCTCGCCTGATCCGGCTGGGGCTGAAGGAGCTGGCGAGGTGATTCCTTGTGGTTGGATGCATTCCTTACTATGGTCTCCACGAAAGGAATTGCCATGCATCCTTCCACGACGTTGACGTCCAAGAACCAGATGACGCTTCCGAAGCAGGTGCGCGAAGACTTGAACCTCAGGCCTGGCGACCGGCTGGTCTTCCGCAAGCAGGGCGGCCAGTATGTCCTTGAGGCGAAGCCCAGGCGCTCCGCACTCGACTTTGCCGGCGCACTGCACGACTCCGAGCGGAGGCCGCTGACGCAAGCCGAGATCAAGTCCGCTGCGCCATCCGCCGCTCTAGAGCGAGACGAGCGAAATCTTGGTCGGGATTGATACCAACATCATCGTCCGCCTGCTTCTGAGGGACGACGAGGCTATGTTCCAGCGAGCCGCGGCATTGGTTGCGCGTACGTCACCAGACGATCCGCTGATCGTGAATGCGGTCGTGGTGGCGGAGAGCCTCTGGGTGCTGGAACGGAGGGCAGGCGTCGAACCCCAGTTCGCGCGGGCAACGCTTGCAGGCCTCCTCGAGAGCGAGGAATTGCGCGTGCACGATTTGAATCCCTTCCGCCATTGGGCGGAAACGCTGGCAAGCGGCCATCGCGACTACTCCGATCTGGTGATCGCGCAGATCAACCGCGAGATCGGTTGCGATTTCACCTACACACTGGACGAAGCCGCCGCAAAGTCGGTGCCGGGAATGGATCTCCTTACGTGAGCCTCGCCCCTCGCCTGGTCTCCTCCGACAAGCGCGGCGAGGATGTCGATGTCACGCTGAGGCCGCAGACGCTCGGCGACTTCGTCGGCCAGCAGGCGGCGCGCGAGAACCTCAAAATCTTCATCGAGGCGGCAAAATCGCGCGGCGAGGCGCTCGACCACGTGCTCTTCGTCGGGCCGCCGGGGCTCGGCAAGACGACGCTCGCCCAGATCATGGCCAAGGAACTCGGCGTCAATTTCCGCTCGACTTCCGGCCCCGTGATCGCCAAGGCGGGCGATCTGGCAGCCCTGCTCACCAATCTGGAGGACCGCGACGTCCTCTTCATAGACGAGATCCACCGGCTGAGCCCGGCGGTCGAGGAAATCCTCTACCCTGCGATGGAGGATTTCCAGCTTGACCTGATCATCGGCGAGGGGCCGGCGGCGCGCTCGGTCAAGATCGATCTTGCCCGCTTCACGCTGGTGGCCGCGACGACCCGGCTCGGCCTCATCACCAACCCGCTGCGCGACCGCTTCGGCATCCCGGTGCGGCTCGACTTCTACACTGTCGACGAGCTCGAGCTGATCGTGCGGCGCGGGGCACGCATCCTGTCGCTCGCCATGACCGACGAGGGCGCGCGCGAGATCGCCGCCCGCGCCCGCGGCACGCCGCGGATCGCCGGGCGGCTTCTGCGCCGGGTGCGCGACTTTGCCTCCGTCGCGGGCGCCGAGACGGTCGACCGCAAGGTGGCGGACGCCGCGCTGACCCGGCTCGAGGTCGACGCTCTCGGCCTCGACAGCCTCGACCGGCGCTATCTCTCGATGATCGCGCGGAACTTCGGCGGTGGCCCGGTCGGGATCGAGACCATCGCGGCGGGACTTTCCGAACCGCGCGACGCGATCGAGGACATCATCGAGCCCTATCTGATCCAGCAGGGCTTCATCCAGCGCACCCCGCGCGGGCGGGTGCTGGCCGCCAATGCCTGGCGTCATCTCGGGCTGGAGGCGCCGGCAGACATCGTCCAGCGGCAGATCAGCCTGTTCGAGGACGAGGATTAACGCAGCCCCGAACAATCCGAAGCGTGGGCTTAGTAGACGAGAACGACATCGGCCGCGGCGGCAAGCCCGACGAGAACGTTCGGCATTGCAAATTTGGCCGGCTTGCCCGCCAGATCGCCCTCGCCGAGCCCCCGCGCTTTCGCCGACATTCCCGAGACGTAGAAGCGGGCGCCGCCTTCCTTGAGCGCCGCAAAGTGGTCACCGAGCTTGCCGGTGCCCTTGCCCTCGACGCTCGACAGCGCTGCATCTCCGATCAGCCAGGCGCCGTCGCCAGCGAGGAACAGGTCAACGCTGTGGCCCTCCTTCAACGCCGTCGCCGCGACGAGGAACCCCAGGGCCGCCTTGGTCGGATTGTCAGGGCCAGTGTGGACGTGAACCAGGAACTTCGACATCGCGCTCCTCCCTTATAAGTGGCTCGCCGAATATTGCAGGCGCGTGCCGAAGGGTCGAGTCACGTCACCAGAGTCGGAAGTCACCTCGCCGCCAAGTCGGCGATCATCCCCATCACCTCCGGCTCCGCGGGCCTTCGTTCGAACTCCTCGACGACGCCGAAGGCGCCGCCGTAGGACCAAAGCGCCCAGGGGAAGCCGTATTCCTCGGCGAGCACGATCATCGTCGTGTAGTAGCTCGCGCGGGTGGCCGGCGGGACGACATACGGGTTCTGGTACTCCTGCCGGATCATGCCGAACTCCCCGAGCAGGACGGCGCCGGGCGCAATGCCGTGGCGGTCGGCCCACGCTGCCACCGCCTCGAAGGGTTGGCGCATATAGGCGGCGAGCTTCTCCTTGGTGTCGATCAGCGCCAGCTGCTCCTCGACATAGGCGATCATGCCGGAACGGCGGTGGACGGGAGCCTCGGCCGCGATTCGCTGCCGCACCGCGTCGATCCGCCGCTGCCATTCCTCGGGTGAAACGGAGTGCGGCGGGAACGGCAGGCCGCTCAGATAGCGCGTCAGATCGCCGGACCATTGCGCGCCCTGATGGGTGATCAGGAACGGCCAGTAGTTGTGGAAGGTCCAGATGACGTTGGGGTCGTCGATGCGCGACGGGTCAAGCGCGACCAGTCCCTCGTAGGAGCCGCCGCAGCCGCCCGTCAGTACGAGCGTGAGCGACGCGCTGCCCTGGCGCGCCGCCCTATGCAGTTCGGCGAGCGCCGCCGTCCACTCCGCAATGCCCGCCCCTTCGCACACGATCTCTGGCTCGTTCATGAGCTCGAAGGCGACGATCGCAGGGTCCTCGCCCGAGAGCATCGCCGCCATGTCGCGGACGAGTTGCCGGTAGGGACGCCAGGCCGACCGGTCTCCCAGCACCTCCGGCATCGAGGGCGCGGCGTCGGAACGCTGGATGAGATGGAGATCGACGATCGCCTTCAGCCCCGCCCGGTTGGCGAGCCGCACGGCTTCCAGCACTTCGCGATGAAGCCGCTCGACGTGGCGGTGAGAGGAGGCGGCGAGGAATGGCGAGGGATCGACCGGGATACGTACGAAGTCGAAGCCGGCCGCGGCGAGCAGGGCAAGCTCGTCGTGCCCGACATGGCGCCGCCACTCCGGGAACGGGAAGAGGACGTCCTCGTCCACCCACGCATCGTGGGACGGCCACGTGACCCACTGGTCGAGATTGATGCCGCGCTGGGCAGTGAAGCTCTGCGCCGATACGGGGACGGCGGCGAATACCAGCGAAGCAAGCGCCAGAGCGGTCGTCTTGATCATGGGGGCCAAAGCTGCCATGCGGGTCAACTCGGCATGAGGGTGGCAGATGATCTCCCGGAAGGACAGCGGATCGGACGGTCATGGTGAATCGCCGAGCGCCCTTACCCCGCTGGCGGGCGAGCTGACCGAAGACGGCCACCGCCTTCTGGCGCGCGTCTACTACGCCGACACGGACTTCTCGGGCGTCGTCTATCATGCCCGCTATCTCGAGTTCCTCGAGCGTGGGCGCTCGGACTTCCTGCGGCTCGCCGGCATCCGCCATGACGAGCTCGCCGCCGGGCTGCACGGCGAAAGGCTGGTATGGGTCGTGCGCCGGATGGAGATCGATTTCCGCGGCGCGGCGCGCATCGACGACGTGCTGACGGTGATAACGCGGGTCGCATCCTGCTCCGGCGCGCGCATCGTCATGGAGCAGGAGATCCGCCGCGGCGGCGGCCTCCTGATATCGGCGCGCGTCGAGGCAGCGATCATCACGCCCGAGGGGCGGCCGCGCCGACTGCCGAAGGAGTGGGTGGAGCTTTTCCTCGCGCCGATGGCGGCCCGGGAACGGCAATCCTAAACCCATCCTTAACCATAACAGTCCATGAACGACGAGGTGGAAAAGCCTCGGGTTCCCCCGCGCCCTTCTTTCACCAAATTTGACCCGGAAAAGGCCGGAATGGTGCCTGAAGGGGACTGAAACGGCACTCTCCGGAAGAATTCGCGATGCGTGCACCTTGTGGCCTTGCCCGGACGAGCGGCGGCCCGCTGTTGAGGACGTGAACGAGAGATGGAAACCGCAGTTCTAGCCGCACCGGGCGGCGATCATTCGATCTGGGGCCTGTTCTGGCAGGCAGGCTGGGTCGTCAAGCTCGTGATGATCGGCCTCATCCTCGCCTCGGTCTGGACCTGGGCGATCATCGTCGACAAGATCATCGCCTACAAGCGCATGCACCTGACGCTCAACCGGTTCGAGCAGATCTTCTGGTCGGGCCAGTCGCTGGAGGAGCTCTACCGCAACCTCTCCGAGCGCAAGACGGCAGGTATGGGCTCGATCTTCGTCGCCGCGATGCGCGAGTGGAAGAAGAGCTTCGAGAAGGGCGCCAAGTCGCCGCTCGCGCTGCAGACGCGCATCGACAAGGCGATGGACCTTGCCGTCACCCGCGAGACCGAGGAGCTCGAATCCCGCCTCGGCTATCTCGCCTCGATCGGCTCGGCCGCTCCCTTCATCGGACTGTTCGGCACCGTCATCGGCATCATGACCTCGTTCCAGGCGATCGCCGGCTCGTCGTCGACCAACCTGGCCGTCGTGGCGCCGGGCATCGCGGAGGCGCTGCTCGCCACCGCGCTCGGCCTGTTGGCAGCCATTCCCGCCGTCATCGCCTACAACAAACTCTCGACCGACGCGGCCAAGCTCTCGGCGCGCATGGAAGGCTTCGCGGACGAGTTCTCGGCCATATTGTCGCGGCAGATCGACGAGCGCGTCGGCCAGTCCGCGCACCGCGTCGCGGCCTGAGGAGGCGCCCAGGATGGGTATGTCCGTCGGACAGGCCGGAGGCCGCGGAGGCCATCGCAGGCGGGGGCGGCGCCAGGCGCTGCTGGCCGAGATCAACGTCACGCCCTTCGTCGACGTGATGCTGGTGCTCCTGATCATCTTCATGGTCGCGGCACCGCTGCTCACCGTCGGCGTCCCGATCGACCTCCCGGAGACCCAGGCCAAGGCGCTCAACGCTGAGACCCAGCCGATCACCGTCTCGGTCAACGAGCAGGGGCAGATCTACCTGCAGGACACCGAGATCGCGATCGAGGAGGTCGTGCCGCGGCTCGAGGCGATCGCTCAGACCGGCTACGACGAACGCATCTTCGTGCGCGGCGACCGTTCCGCCGACTACGGCACCGTGATGCGCGTGATGGCGCGCATATCCTCGGCCGGCTATCGCAATCTCGGCCTCGTGACGCTGCAAGAGCAGGACTGACCACATGAAGGTCGGCATGACGACATCGGTGGTTCTGCATGCCACGGTGCTCGGCTTCGCGCTGTTCTCGCTGAGCGCGCCGCGGCCGCTCGAGGCGCCGGCATCGGAATCCTTCCCGGTCGACATCGTGCCGGTCGAGGAGTTCGCGCAGTCGGTGGCAGGCGACCGCCGCGCCGACCTGAGCGAGCGTCCCGCGCCGATCCCGACGGAGAGGCCGCAGCAGGTCGAGGACGCGCAGAATATCGGCAACAACACCGCCGACCTCGCGACGCCGCCGACCCCCGAGGCGCGCCCGCGCCCGGTCGAGACGGCGGCCGCTCCACCTCCGCCTCCGCCCGAGCCGGCACCGCGGCCCGAGCCGCAGCGCGAGCCGGAACCCGCCCCGCCGCCGGTCGCGGCACCGGAGCCCGCGCCGGCCCCGCCGGAGTCCGTCGTTGAGGCGGCACCCGAGCCGACGCCCGCACCGGCCCCGGAGCCGCAGGTTGCGGCCGCGGAACCGGCGCCGCAGCAGCCGGCCCAGCAGGCCTTCGAGCTGCCCCGCACCATGCCGATCCCGACCGAGCGGCCGCGCCGGCAGGAGCCGCAGCAGACGGCGAGCATCCCGCAGCAGCAGCGACCGCAGGAGCAGCCGCGCCAGCAGCAGACGCAGCCGAACCGGCAGCAGCAGGCACAGCAGACGCAGCCCAACCGGCAGCAGCAGGTGCAGCAGCAGGACCAGCAGTTCGACGCCGACCAGATCGCCGCGCTCCTGAACCGCGACAGACCGTCGGGAGGCGGCGCGCAGCGCTCGACAGAACAGGCCTCGCTCGGCGGCCGTCAGACGACCGGCGCCCGGCTCTCGCAGAGCGAGATCGACTCGCTCCGCAGCCAGGTCCAGCGCTGCTGGAACCCGCCGGTGGGAGCGGCCGATGCCGACCGCCTGGTCGTCTCGATCCGCATCCGGCTGTCGCGCGCCGGCGAGCTCGAGGGCACGCCGGAGATCGTCGCCGGCGGCGGCGCCTCGATGGCCGAACGCGCGGCCGCCGACGCCGCGCGGCGGGCCGTGCTGCGCTGCCAGCCCTACACCGCGCCATCCGACAAGTACGAGGCCTGGGCCGACGTCCAGTTCAACTTCGACCCCCGCGACATGTTCTGACGCGGGAAGTAAGAGGCTAGCCCCATGATCACCAAGCTCAAGACACTCGCCATGCTCGCACTGGTGGCGCTGGCGGCCGGTGCCGCAGCAACCCAGCCGGCCCGCGCCCAGCTCCAGATCGACGTCACGCAGGGCGTCATCGAGCCGCTGCCGATCGCCATCACCGACTTCATCTCCGGCGACAATGTCGGTGCAGAGATCTCCGGCGTCGTGGCCGCCAATCTCCGCCGCTCCGGCCTGTTTGCGCCGATTGACCGCGGCGCCTTCATCGAGCGCATCTCGAATCCCGACGTCGCGCCGCGCTTCGACGACTGGAAGGTCATCAACGCGCAGGCGCTGGTGACGGGCCGCGTCACGCAGGAGGCCGACGGGCGACTGCGGGCGGAATTCCGCCTCTGGGACACTTTTGCGGGCCAGCAGCTCATCGGCGAGCAGTTCTTCACCAACCGCCAGAACTGGCGCCGCGTCGCCCACATCATCTCGGACGCCATCTACGAGCGGCTGACCGGCGAGCGCGGCTATTTCGACACCCGCGTCGTCTTCGTCGACGAATCCGGCCCCAAGGACCAGCGTGTCAAGCGGCTCGCCATCATGGACCAGGACGGCGCCAACCACCGCCACCTCTCCGATGGCCGCGCGATCGTTCTGACGCCGCGCTTCTCGCCTAACCGGCAGGAAATCACCTACATGTCCTACGAGGGCGGGCAGCCCCAGGTCTACCTGCTGCAGATCGAGACGGGCCAGCGCGAGCTCGTGGGCAACTTCCCCGGCATGACGTTTGCGCCGCGCTTCTCGCCCGACGGGCAGCGCATCGTCATGAGCCTGCTGCGCCAGGACGGGAACTCGAACATCTATGCGATGGATCTGAGGAGCCGCACGACGACGCGGCTGACCGATTCCAACGCGATCGACACCTCGCCCTCCTATTCGCCCGACGGACAGCGCGTCGTCTTCACCTCCGACCGCGGCGGCCGCGCCCAGATCTACGTCATGAACGCCGACGGCTCGAATCCGCAGCGCATCTCGTTCGGCGACGGCGTCTATTCGACGCCGGTCTGGTCGCCGCGCGGCGACCTGATCGCGTTTACCAAGCAGTCGGGCGGGCAGTTCCAGATCGGCGTGATGCGGACCGATGGATCGGGCGAGCGCATCCTCTCGACCGGCTACCTGCAGGAGGGTCCGACTTGGGCGCCCAACGGCCGCGTCATCATGTTCTTCCGCGAGCCGTCCGGCTCGGGCGGGCCGCGGCTCTTCTCGATCGACCTGACCGGCCGCAACGAGCAGTCGATCCCGACCCCGAACTTCGCCTCGGACCCGGCCTGGTCGCCGCTGCTCGACTGACGGCGGCCGGCCTCGGGTTCGCCGGCGGCGACGCGGCCGCTGGTGGCGATGTTGTGACCGGAGGCGCCGCATTTGCGCCTCTTTTGCACGAAAGACGGGACCGAGGGACGAAGAGGGGAATCAGCGCCGCGCGGGCGGGCTAATCAAGCCTTAACCACGTTCATTGACCGCGCATTTACCCAAACGTGGTTACTGGTCGTTCAACGAAAACTTTCGAATGCGAAGGAGAGGCGGCCATGGGCCGAATCGCAGCCACCATCAGAACTCCCCTTGCCGTCGCGATGATCGCCATGCTGGCGATCGGCGGCTGCGCCAGCCGGCAGACGCCGAATTCCTCGGCCGACCTCGGTCTCGGTCAAGCAGGCTCCGCGGTGCCCGGCTCGACGCAGGACTTCACCGTCAATGTCGGCGACCGCATCTTCTTCGACACCGATTCCTCGGTGATCCGGGCCGACGCGCAGCAGACGCTGACCCGCCAGGCGCAGTGGCTGAACCAGCACCGCGGCTACCAGATCCTGATGGAAGGCCATGCCGACGAGCGCGGCACCCGCGAGTATAACCTGGCGCTCGGCGCCCGCCGCGCGGCGGCGGCCCGCGACTTCCTGATCGCGCGCGGCGTCGACGGCTCGCGCGTGCGCACCATCTCCTACGGCAAGGAGCGCCCCGTCGCGGTCTGCGACGACATCTCCTGCTGGTCGCAGAACCGCCGCGCCGTCACCGTGCTGAGCGGCGGCGCCGGGAGCTGAGGCTCTTCCGACACAGCCTAGGGGCGGCCACCGGCCGCCCCTCTTCGTTGGCATACAGGATTCGGCGCATTCTCCTTTGAGGGGTGGATTTCTTGGACGGCCGCCGACCGGTTGATTATTCGCGCCATCTTACGTAACTTGTGTAAATTACGTAAATCGGAGAGCGCCATGGTCACGGTTCCCGCCTCGGAATTCCAGAAGAACTTCGGCGAGTGGCACGACAAGATCTTCGAAGGACCCGTCGAGATCACCCGCTACGGCAGGCCCACGGCCTATCTCGTTTCGGCGCAGATGTTCCAGCAGCTCTGGCAACGCTTCAGGGTCTCCCTTCCCGTCGAGGAATTGTCCGAGAGCGATGTCGCGCTCATCATGCAGGCCAAGGTCGAGACTGACGCCTCCTACACGCTTGACGACATTCCCGACCTCGCCGAAACCGACGTCGCCTCGAAGCCGCAGCCCTGACGCCGCCAGATGAGGATACCGGCGGAGCCTCCTGTGGGGCACGTGGTCGCCTACGAGTATCTGTGGTTGAGCAAGGCAAGGCAGCGGCAGGACGGCGAGAAAGTCTATCCTGCCGCCCTCATTCTATCAAAGGCCGCCCAGTTCAACTCCAAGCTGGTGTACGCGCTCGGGATTTCCCACATGCCGCCTTCGACCGGGCGGCGAGCGTTGGAGGTGCCGCCAAAGCTGCGGAGATGGATCGGCCTCGACCGCGAGCCACAATGGATCTACACGGACGAGGTGAACGTCTTTGTCTGGCCAGGGCCCGACCTGCGGCCGGCGCAATGGATTTCGACGCGCGACATCCTGGAGGACACCTGCGTGCTAGGCGCCCTGCCCGATGACTGGTTCGCGACGGTCAAGCAGCACTTCCTCGAGAGCTACGAGAAGAGGCTCCTCCGCCTGGTCAAGAGAAGCCAATAGCGGCAGAACGCCCCTCTCCGTTGGGGCAGCAACAAAATTTGGCCGAACTTCTGCGACGCTGCTAGAGTGGGACGTCGCCGCAGGGGCGACAGCTACGGGACAAGAACTGGCGAGAACGACATGAACGCAAGAACCCTGTTCGGCTGCCTGATCGTGCTTCCCCTCGTCTTCGCCGCTCCGGCGCTCGCGCAGGTCGCCGACCCGCGCGTAGCGCAGCTCGAGGAGCAGGTGAGGCGCCTTTCGGGCACGCTCGAGGAGCTGAATTTTCAGATCCTGCAGATGCAGGACCAGCTCCGCCGGCTGCAGGAGGACTACGAGTTCCGCTTCCAGGAACTCGAGCAGGGCGGGCGGGGCTCGGCCGCGCCGGCCGGCCAGCGCAGTTCCGTCACCCCGCCCGCAGGGAACGGCGATGTGGCGAGCGTTATCGAGCAGAACGGCCAGCCGCCGGCGGCGGGTTCGGGCGAGCTCGGCGCACCGCCGCGCGACTTCGGCACGATCGTCTTCGACGGCCAGGGCAACGTGCTCCAGGCGCGGCCGATCGAGCAGCCGGCACCCGACACCTCGCTGCCCGGCGTCTCGTTGCCCTCCGCGCCCACCCTCCCGCAGGACCGGACGACGGTCGCGGCCCTTCCGACCGGCAGCGACGCGGAATCGCTCTACCGCAACTCCTACGAGTTTATCCTCTCCGGCGACTATCCGACGGCGGAGGCGGGGTTCCGCCAGTTTCTCGACCGCTATCCGGGCGACGCGAACGAGGCGGACGCGCGCTTCTGGCTGGGGGAGGCGCTGCTCGCGCAGAACCGCAACCGCGACGCCGCTGAGATCTTCCTCGCCGCGAGCCGCGACTTCCCCGAATCGCGCAAGGCGCCGGAGATGCTCTTCAAGCTCGGTACCGCGCTTGCCGCGATGAACCAGCGCGACGTCGCATGCGCGACCTTCGCCGAGGTCAGTCGCCGCTACCCGCAGGCGTCCGACACGCTGATGACGCGCGTCCGCGAGGGACAGGCCGCCGCCTCCTGCTGAGGCCGTGACGAACACGCCCGCACGAGTTGCGCCCGCTCCCGACCTCGGGCATCTCCTCGACCCCCTCGACCTGTCCGGACGCTCGCGGCTCGTCGTCGCCGTATCGGGCGGCAGCGATTCGCTGGCCCTCCTCCACATCGCCCGCGACTGGCTGCGCATACAGGCGCCGCAGGTCTCGCTCATCGCCGCCACCGTCGACCACGCGCTGCGCACCGACTCGGCGGCCGAGGCCAAAGGCGTGGCGCGGCACTGCGCGGTGCTCGGCATCGCCCACCGCACGCTATCCTGGCGGCACGGAGGGCCGGTGACCGGACTGGCCGCCAAGGCGCGCGAGGCGCGCTACCGGTTGCTCGGCGAGGCAGCAGAGGAAGCGGGCACCGACATAGTGCTTCTCGGTCACACGATGGACGACCAGGCCGAGACCGTTGCCATGCGCGGAGCGCGGCGACCAGCGAGCGGCTACGAACGCGGTGCGGCGGGGATGGCCCCGGCGACGCTCCACGACGGGCGGACGTGGCTCGTGCGGCCGCTCCTGGGGGTGCGGCGGGCCGAACTGCGCGCGCTTCTCGTCCAGCACGGCGCCGGGTGGATCGACGACCCGTCCAATTCTGACCCGCGCTACGAGCGGGTGCGGACGCGGGTAGCCTTGCGGGACGACGGCGGCGCGGTGTCGGCGCTGGCGGCCGCGGCGGCCGAAGCCGGGCGACGGCGCTCGCAACTCGGGGAGCGCGCGGCGCTAATTCTCGCGCGCGAGACGCATCGACATTCGCCTGGACTCTATCGCGTCTCGGGAGCGCTCGCCGAAACGGCGCGCGAGGATGAGGCTGAACTCTACGCGATGCGGGCGTTGCTCGCGGCGATCGGCGGCAGGGAGCACCTGCCGGAGGCGGAGAGGGTGCGCGAGATGCTCACCGCTCTCGCGGGGCCTGCTGGCGCGGCGGCGACGCTCGCGCGCGTGGCGCTGGAGGCGAGAGGCGGCGATCTGTGGCTCCGACGCGAGCTGCGCGGTCTCGCCGAGGCACCGGCCGAAGCCGAGACTATCTGGGACGGCCGCTTCCGCATCGCGCATGACCTGCTGCCGGGCGCGACGATCGGTCCCATCGGGCCGGAAGAGGCAGCTCGGTGCCTGCCGGACGGTTCGCGGCTTGAGCGCGCGGCGCTCGCCGCGGAGCCGGTCCTGCTTGGCGGCGGCGGGGCGTCCGACGCGCGGCCTGCCGCCGCGCCCGTCGCGGCGCCCTTTGCCCGCTTCCTGCCGGGATTCGACCTCCCGCTCGCAGGGGCGATCTGCAACCTGATCGGCGCAGCATCCCCACCGCCCTCGCCTTGGCGGCAACACAATGAGGACTTTGGTTAGGGCTGCGGTGCGGTTCGGCTTGGCAATGCCGGATCCGGCTCCTATTTTAGCTGGTAACGGGCGCCGAGCGGAATCCTCGCCGCGAGCCAGGCGTCGACGGGAAGCGACATGAATCCAAACTATCGTAATCTCGCGCTGTGGGCGATCATCGCCGTTCTCCTGATCGCGCTGTTCAACTTGTTCCAGAGTCCGCAGCAGCGCGGCTCCGTGCGCGAGATTCCGTATTCGGAGTTCCTGCAGGAGGTCGACAGCGGCCGCATCGGCAGCGTCACCATCCAGGGCGAGCGCATTACCGGCACCTATGTCGACTCCTCGACCGGCTTCCAGACCTATTCGCCCGGCGACGCCAACCTGGTCCAGCGGCTTCAGACCCGCAACGTGACGATCAACGCCCGGCCCGACACGGACGGCTCGAACTCGATCTTCGGCTACCTGATTTCGTGGCTGCCGATGCTGCTGATCCTGGCGGTGTGGATCTTCTTCATGCGCCAGATGCAGTCGGGTTCCGGCCGCGCGATGGGCTTCGGCAAGTCGAAGGCCAAGCTTCTAACGGAAGCGCATGGCCGGGTGACGTTCCAGGACGTAGCGGGCGTCGACGAGGCCAAGCAGGATCTCGAGGAGATCGTCGAGTTCCTGCGCGACCCGCAGAAGTTCCAGCGCCTTGGCGGCAAGATCCCGCGCGGCGTCCTCCTCGTCGGCCCGCCCGGAACCGGCAAGACGCTGCTCGCGCGCTCGGTGGCGGGCGAGGCGAACGTGCCCTTCTTCACCATCTCCGGCTCCGACTTCGTCGAGATGTTCGTCGGCGTTGGCGCCAGCCGCGTGCGCGACATGTTCGAGCAGGCCAAGAAGAACGCGCCGTGCATCATCTTCATCGACGAAATCGATGCGGTCGGCCGTCATCGCGGTGCCGGTCTCGGCGGCGGCAATGACGAGCGCGAGCAGACGCTGAACCAGCTGCTCGTCGAGATGGACGGCTTCGAGGCGAACGAGGGCATCATCCTGATCGCCGCGACCAACCGCCCGGACGTGCTCGACCCGGCGCTCCTTCGTCCCGGCCGTTTCGACCGCCAGGTCGTTGTGCCGAACCCGGACATCACCGGCCGCGAGAAGATCCTGAAGGTGCATTCGCGCAACGTGCCGCTGGCGCCGAATGTCGACCTCAAGGTGCTGGCGCGCGGCACGCCCGGCTTTTCCGGGGCCGACCTCGCCAATCTGGTCAACGAGGCCGCGCTGATGGCGGCCCGCCGCAACAAGCGGCTCGTCACCATGGCCGAGTTCGAGGACGCCAAGGACAAGATCATGATGGGCGCCGAGCGCCGCTCGACCGCCATGACGCAGGAAGAGAAGACCAAGACCGCCTATCACGAGGCCGGCCACGCCATCACCGCGATCAAGGTCTCGATGGCCGACCCGCTGCACAAGGCGACGATCATCCCGCGCGGCCGCGCGCTCGGCATGGTCATGCAACTGCCCGAGGGCGACCGCTACTCGATCAGCTACAAGTGGATGACGTCGCGCCTGATCATCATGATGGGCGGCCGCGTGGCTGAGGAACTGAAGTTCGGCAAGGAGAACATCACCTCCGGCGCGTCCTCGGACATCCAGCAGGCGACAAAGCTCGCCCGCTCGATGGTCACGCAGTGGGGCTTCTCCGACAAGCTCGGGCGCGTCGCCTACGGCGATAACCAGGAAGAGGTCTTCCTCGGCCATTCGGTCGCGCGCCAGCAGAACGTGTCGGAGGAGACCGCGCAGATCATCGATGCCGAGGTGCGCAGGCTGATCGACGAGGCCTATGCCGAGGCAACGCGCATCCTGACGGAACACAAAGACGAGTGGATCGCCATCGCGGAAGCGCTGCTCGAATACGAGACGCTGACAGGCGACGAAATCCGGGCCGTCATGCGCGGCGAGAAGCCCTCGCGCGACATCGGCGACGACACGCCGCCCTCGCGCGGGTCGGCTGTGCCGACCACTGGCCAGCGCAAGGCCGGCGGGCGCAAGAAGGGCGGCGAGGAGCCGGACGCGGGCCTCGAGCCGCAGCCGCAGGGCTGAGCGGAACGACACATCTCCTTCTCACGGCAAAAGTCCCGCGCGTTGCGCGGGACTTTTGCGTTCTGGCTCGTTGCCTGAGCCGGATTGCCTGAGCCGGTCGGTTACTCGGCAGGGGCCGCGGGTTCCGTCGCTTCGCCAGCCGGAGCCGCCGCGTCGCCGGCCGGTGCCGGTGCCGTCGTCTCGGCTGCGGGCGGTGCCGTGTCGGTGGCCGGTGCCGTTTCGGTCGTCGCTGCCGGTTCCTCGGTCACGGCCGGGCCGCCCGGCGCCGTCGCCTGCGGATCGGTCGGCGACCAATTGATGAAGAACAGGAGCGCCACGACAAGCAGCGCGGCGATGACGCCGGCGAATATCAGGCTGCTGCGATTGTCGCGTGCCTGCACAACCGTCGTGTCGCTTCGGGTCCCCCGCATCGCGGGATCACGCTCCACCGCCGGATCGTTGGCCGGATGAACCGGGTCGAGACCGGGAGCCGGCTCGGCGTCGGGATCGCGCGGGAACGAGTCGCGGGGCCTGTAAGGTTCGGCCATCACTTCCTCCTTCGGTTCAGTTGTGGAAATACAACGTCCCGAAGGGGACCAATGTTCCGCGGCAGCAGCAGCAGCCCTATCGCGGCAGCGGCTCGACCTCGTATCCCCGCGCCTTGAGGAGCGCGACGAGGCCCTCCGGCCCCGGCAGATGGAGCGCGCCCACGGCGATGAAGGCGCCGCCATCCTCGATCAAGAGAGCCGCGCGCTCGGCCATGGTGCGGTTGCGGGCCGTCACCATTGCCTCCTCGAAGGCCGCATAGGCAGACGCGCCCTCTTCTCCGGCAGGGAGGGCGGCGCGGAAGAACGGCCAGAAGAGACCCGGCCGCCCGGAGAGATAGATGGCGACCATCGTCTCCATGATGTCGTCCATGCGCTCGCCGAGGCGGAGCGTCTCGACCAGGCCCTCGATGTGAAGGTCCATCGGCAGCGAGGCCATGGCGCCGAGCTGCTCCCCGATACTTTCGAGCCCGACGAGCCGCTGGCCCGCCGCCTGTGCCCGCCGCGCGAGCGCGATGTCGAGAATAGGCTCGCCCGCCTTCACCCGGGCGGTTTCGCATGCCGGCATGGCCACCATCGCGGACAGCATCCAGGGTTTCATCTTGTCGATCGTGACGATCGGGATCCCGCGTGATCGCAACGCCGCCTCGACCATCGGCAGGTCTTCCGGCGGGATCAGCGAGCGCAGAGTGGTATCGTCGGTGAACTGCGTGAGCTCGGGGTCGCGCATGATCGTCGAGAGCATGGCCGCCGGGTCGAGCACGTCGGTCGTCTCGATCACGACCGTCGCGGCCGCGCCAAGCGCCTTGTCGACGCCCGCCGGCAAGGCAACCACGCGCGGATCGGTCACGTGCATGGTGCCGAACAGCCACGAGACCTCGCCGCCGCCTAGTGGCTTAATGGACCAGAAATTGCTGTCGCCGTTCTCGGCCTCGTCCGCCTCGGCGAAGATCGAGGCGTGGAGCGCGGCATCCTCGCGCTCGAGCTCGGCGAGGAGGTCGATGCCGGTGCAGGAAGGTTCGGCCCGCGCCTTGCCGGTCGCCAGCACGAGCGTGGCGAGGAAAGCCGCCAGGAAGACGATGTTGATCAGGGCGACGAACCGCAGGAAGACTAGAGCGGCCCGGTCGAGCGTCGGCGAAATCTTCATGCCGCGCATCCTAGCCCCCAATCGCGGCGAAACCGTTAAGCGCGGCGCGGAAATCCGACCGGCTGCACGTGGCTCGACCAGCTGGCCGCGGGTGCACGCGATTGCTCAGGTGCGCGGATGCGCGCGGTCGTAGACCTCGAGCAGTCGGCTCGTGTCGACGGCGGTGTAGATCTGCGTCGTCGACAGGCTGGCATGGCCGAGCAGTTCCTGGATGATGCGCAGATCCCCGCCGCCGGCGAGGAGATGGGTGGCGAAGGAATGGCGCAGCGCATGCGGCGTCGCGGTCGCCGGCAGGCCGAGCGCGGAGCGCAGCTTCTTCATCTCGCGCTGGACGATGGCCGGGTCCAGCCGGCCGCCCCGCGCGCCGCGGAAGAGCGGGCCGTCGGGCGACAGGTGATAGGGGCAGAGGCGGCGATAGGTCTCGACGGCCGCGCGCGCGGCCGGCAGGACCGGCACGAGCCGCATCTTGCCGCCCTTGCCGGTGACCCGCAGCGTCGCCTCGTCGGCGCGCACGAGGGCGCTGGCCGGCAGGCCGAGCGCCTCCGAAATGCGCAGGCCGCAGCCATAGAGCAGCGTCAGCACCGCCGCATTGCGCGCCGCGATCCACGGCTCCTCGGCGAGCTGCCCCTCGGCGGAGGCGACTCGCCGCGCATCGGCGACGGCGAGCGGCTTGGGCAACGTCTTCGGCTGCCGCGGCGCACGCACGGCGCGCGCGCCGGCGGCATTGGCGACGCCCTGCCGCTCCAGATGGCGCAGGAACGACCGCACCGCCGCGAGCGCGCGACCCATCGTGCGCGTGCCCGCGCCCTCGTTGCGGCGGCTGGCGAGGAAGGCGCGCACATCGGCCGGTTTGAGCTCCGCGATGTCGGCAAGGCCCGGAGCACCGCCGAGATGGCGGGTCATGAAGAGGAGGAACTGGCGCGTGTCGCGTTCGTAGGCCTCGACGGTCAAGGCGGCGAGGCGCCGCTCCTCGGCGAGCGAGCCGAGCCAGGCCGCGCGCGCGGCGGCGAGATCGGGCTTCGCATTGACGAGCAGCTGGTCCATCGAATTGTCCCCTTGCCACATGATGCGCGGCGACGGGTTAGCGGGCGGTGAAGCGCGGCGATTGAAAGCGGGAGCCGCGGGCGATAGAGACGCGGCAAGCGGAGAAACCCCCTTGTCGGACAGACTTGTACTTATGGCCGTGATAGGCGCCCCGCACGGGATCAGGGGCGAGCTAAGGGTGAAATCCTTTGCCGCCGAACCCGAGGCGCTGGGCGACTACGGCCCGCTGTCGGCGAAGGACGGCCGCCGCTTCACGGTGAAGAGCGCGCGCAGCCAGGGCAATGTCGTCGTCGTCGCCTTCAGGGAGGTGGCCGACCGCACCGCGGCAGAGGCGCTGTCGGGGCTCGAGCTCTTCGTGCCCCGCGCCGCGCTGCCCAACGACCTGGAGGAAGAGGAGTTCTACCAGACCGACCTGGTCGGGCTCGCCGTCTTCGACGAGGCGGGCGAGGCCTTCGGCACGGTCGTGGCGCTGCACGATTTCGGCGCCGGCGACATAATCGAGATCGCGCCGCCCTCCGGACGGCCGGTGATGGTGCCATTCACCCGCGCCGCAGTGCCGGAGGTCGATGTCGCCGCGGGGCGGCTCACGATCGACCGCGAAGCGGCCGGGCTCGCGGGCGACGGGGACGAGGCAAGCGGCGAGGAACGGGAAGGATGAGCGGCTTCCGCGCCACCGTTCTCACGCTCTACCCCGAGATGTTTCCGGGGCCGCTCGGCGTCTCGCTCGCCGGCCGCGGGATCGACAACGGCATCTGGTCGCTGGAGGCTGTTCAGATCCGCGACTTCGCGCAGGACCGGCACAGGAGCGTCGACGACACGCCGGCGGGCGGCGGCGCGGGCATGGTGATGCGCGCCGACGTGCTGGCGCGCGCGATCGACCACGCGTCGCCGCAAGGCGACCCGCGCCCCCGCCTCCTGATGAGCCCGCGCGGCAGGCCGCTGACGCAGGCCCGCGTGCGCGAACTGGCGGCGGGACCCGGTGCGGTGATCCTCTGCGGGCGGTTCGAAGGGGTCGACCAGCGCGTGATCGACGCGCGCGGGCTGGAGGAGATCTCGGTCGGCGACTACATCCTCTCGGGCGGCGAGACGGCCGCGATCGTGCTCCTCGATGCCGTGGTGCGGCTCCTGCCGGGCATCATGGGGAACGCCGAGTCCGGCGCGAGCGAGAGCTTTGAGGACGGGCTCCTGGAACACCCGCATTACACGCGGCCGGCCGAATTCGAGGGGATGGCGATCCCGGAAATTCTGGTCTCGGGTGACCATGCGAGGATCGCCCGCTGGCGCCGCGAGCAGGCGGAGAAGCTGACGCGGGAACGGCGGCCGGACCTGCTGGAGGGGTAGCGGCGGCGGTAGGTCGCGGCTCCTGCCGGAGTCCGCGGCTCACGTGATTGTGCGTGTGTCGTTTGTCTTCTCGTCCGCTAAGCTCTGCGGCGGCATCGAACGCTTATGTCGCCCACCGAGACAGCAGCAGGAACCAGCTTGCCATGGCCCGCTACGCAGCGCCGAAAGTTCCCTCCAGCGAAATCACTCCGAAGGCGATCTATCTCAATCGGCGCCAGCTGCTCGGCGGCATCGCCGGGTCGGTCGCGGCCGGCGCTTTGGGCGGCGTGGCCTTCGCCGAGAGGCTTGCTGCAGAGCCGAGCCCCTACTCCACCGATGAGGCACCGACGACCCTCGAGGACGTAACGAGCTACAACAACTTCTACGAGTTCGGCGTCGGCAAAAGCGATCCTGCGCGAAACTCGGGGAACTTCAGGCCCCGGCCGTGGACGATTGACATCGGCGGGTTGGTCGCCAAGCCGCAGGTGATCGACCTCGGGACGATCCTCGCCGACTTCCCGATGGAGGAGCGCATCTACCGCATGCGCTGCGTCGAGGCCTGGTCCATGGTCATCCCGTGGGTCGGCTTCCCGCTCGCCACGCTGCTCGACCGCGTGGAGCCGCTCGGGTCGGCGAAATACGTCGCCTTCGAGACCGTCGTGCGGCCGGACGAGATGCCGGGGCAGCGCGGGTTCTTCCAGCCGCTTCCCTGGCCCTATGTCGAGGGATTGCGGCTCGACGAGGCGCGCCATCCGCTGACGATCCTCGCCACCGGCCTCTACGGCGAGACGCTGCCCAACCAGAACGGAGCGCCGATCCGACTGGTCGTTCCGTGGAAATATGGCTTCAAGGGCATCAAGTCGATCGTCCGCATAACATTGACCGAGGACGAGCCGCCCAGCACCTGGAACGTGTCCGCGCCGCAGGAATATGGCTTCTACGCCAACGTGAACCCGGCGGTCGACCACCCGCGCTGGAGCCAGGCGAGCGAGCGACGGATCGGGGCCGACCGCGGCCTCTTCGGTATCACGCACATGGAGACCCTGCCCTTCAACGGCTACGCCGACGAGGTGGCAAGCCTCTACGCCGGCATGGATCTCGCACGGTTCTACTGATGGCGCTCCCCGCCCGCTACAGGCCGGCCTCGGTCTGGGCCCTCTATGCCGTCGGCCTCCTGCCGGGGCTCTACGCGTTCCATCTCGGCGTGAGCGGCGGGCTGGGCGCCGACCCGGTGCGGGCGTTCGAGCACCTGTTGGGGCTCTGGGCGCTGCGGTTCCTTTGCCTCGGGCTCTGCGTGACGCCGCTACGCGACCTCTTCGGCATCAACCTGATCGCCTACCGCCGCGCGCTCGGTCTGCTCGCCTTCTACTACGTGCTGGCGCATTTCACCGTCTACCTGACGCTCGATCGCGGCCTGAACCTCGCCTCGATCGCGGGCGACCTCCTCAAGCGGCCCTACATCATGCTGGGGATGGGCGGCCTCCTGATGCTCGTCCCGCTGGCGGTCACCTCGAACAGGGCATCGATCCGCCTTCTGGGGGGAACCTGGAACAGGCTGCACAGGCTGGTCTATGCGGTGCTGATCGTGGCGGTCCTGCACTATGCCCTGTCGCTCAAGGTCGTGACGGCGGAGCCCGTCTTCTACATCACGGCGGCGACACTGCTTCTCGGCTACCGGCTGCTGCGCCCGCGGATACTCGACCGGCGCCGCGCGCGGCGCGCCGTGACGCAGGCGGGGTGACGGCAGGATCGCCAGATCAGCCGGCCAGATGCCGCGCGAGGCCGAGCCTCGGGTGCAGCCGCCCGGCGACCCAGTACATGGCCAGGAGGCCCGCGCCCGCGGCGACGAAGACGCCCTGGACAGGCGCGACGAGCAGGATCAACGCTCCCGCCCCGGGCGTCAGGATTCCCGACACGTCCCTGAAGCTCGAATATACCGCCGCCATCTCGGTCCGCTCGGAGGGCTTCACCGCCATCAGGAACGGCAGCCCGCCCGCCACGTCGAGCAGGATCAGGAAGCACGAGGCGAGGACGAGCGAGGCAACCACCGCGACCGGAACCGGGAGGAAGCCTGCGGCCAGGAAGCCGGCACCCGACACGAGGAACCCGACGCGGACGGCGCGCCGGACCGAGCCCTGCTGCACCCAGCGCAGGATGAAAGGCGTGGCGAAGAGAAGCGCATTGGTGGTCGACACGACGGTGCCGCCAAGACGCTCGGGCAGGCCGTGCTCGATCGCATAAATCGGCAGGTAGACGATATAGACCCACCAGCCGCAGGAGCGCAGCACGGCGAACAGCCAGCCCGCAATCAGCCTCGGCTGGGCGGCGAAGCGGCCGAGAAACGCGAGCGGGTTCGGCGCCGGCGCGCGGGCGCGAGCGATCAGCTTGCCGTTGCCCATGCGCAGCCACCAGAAGACGCCGGCGAGCGCGAGCGAGAACAGCCCGCCCAGCACGAACGGGGCCGGGGCCCACAACTGCCAGAGCGCGACGCCGGTGACCGGCCCCGCCGTCCACGCGAAGGCTGAGTAGAACATGCGCAAGGTCTCCGTGCGCCCCAGCTCGACCTTGGCGATGTAGTCGAGCACATAGGCGTTGAGGCACACGAAGCAGGTGACCGTCGCCAGCGTGCACAGGAGCAGCGCCGGCAGCACGAACCCGCCGCCGAGGACGCCGAGGCCGCAGCCGACGAGATAGAGGCCGGCGCCGAACGTATAGAGCCAGCGCCGCGGCACCAGCCGGTTGATCCACGGCAGCAAGAGGCCGAAGAGGAGCGAGATCACGCCGACCGCCAGATAGACGGCCGAGACCGTGCGCGCGTCGCCGAGATGCACGTAGAGCGCCAGCGGCAGCACCGAAAGGAGCGTGCCCCGGATCAGGGCCTCGATGCCCGACAGCGCGGCGAAGGCTCGCGCCGAGGGGGTCCGGCCCACGCCCGCGGGCGGGTGGCGTAGCCACTCCGGTATGGCGCGTTCGAGCATCGGAAGCCTCCAGCCATGCAGGAGAGAGCACGTCCAGCCGGACCCTGTCGCGCGGTTTCGCGACAGGGTTCATGTCGGAATCGCGCAAGCGGGGAAGCTGAACTGCGCTGTCCAACACCCCGTGACAAATGCCGCCGAAGCGTGTATGAGCCCGCGTCGAATGCGGGAGTCTTTCCCGATCCGTCAACCAAGTGCGGACTATTCGCCCCTGCCCCCGGGTTGCCGTGGGCATAGCCAAGCGGTCTTAGGAACTGCGCGGCGAGCGTCGGGCGCTCTGGCTGTTCGAACAACAAAGAAGGATTGCAGCGATGGACATCATCCGTCAGCTCGAGGCCGAGCAGGCCGCCAAGATCGAAGAGAAGCGCAAGCTCCCCGAATTCCAGCCGGGCGACACGCTCCGCGTCCAGGTCCGCGTGACCGAGGGCACGCGCACCCGCGTCCAGGCCTATGAGGGCGTCTGCATCGCCCGCTCCGGCTCCGGGCTGCAGGAGAACTTCACCGTCCGCAAGATTTCATACGGCGAGGGCGTCGAGCGCGTCTTCCCGGTCTTCTCGCCGCTGGTCGAGGCGGTCGAGGTCGTGCGCCGCGGCAAGGTCCGCCGCGCCAAGCTCTACTATCTGCGTGATCGCCGCGGCAAGTCGGCCCGCATCTCCGAGAATACCGGCGTGCGTGCCCGCAAGCTGAACGAGGCCGAGCGCGACGCGGTGGCCGCCGAGAAGGCGCGGATCGAGGCCGAGAAGGTCGCGGCCGCCGAAGCGCTCGCCGCCGAGAAGGCAGCAGCCGAGGCAGCGGAGAAGGCAGCCGCCGAGCAGCAGGCCGCCGAGTAGGCCCTCATCTCGATTGCAGGAACGTGCGAAGGGCCGGCTCGACCGGCCCTTTTCGTTGGAGGTAGGACGCTGAGAAGCCGCCCGATCAACGCCCCTGTTCGCCTTCCGCGGCAGCCTTCTTCGCCAGCGTTCCGACCACCCTGTGGCGTGGCTCCATGCGCTCATGGAGCACCCTGACCACGATGACGCCCGGCGACCCGTCGGAAAGCCTTCCCCTCATGTAGTAGAGGCAATGCGCCGCGCCGCCGCGCCGGCCGGCGGCGAATTCGAGATGGAGCAGCCGGACGCCGGGCACAAGTGCGCTGCGGTCGAGCGAGGCCGGCCGATCTGGATCCTCCGCGGCCATCTCGATCCCGCGCTGGATGATGCCGGCGTAAGCCCGCACCTGCCGCGGGCCGAACATCTGCAGCGTCGCCCGCAGGATCGACCGGATGTCGCGTTCCGCCGGCCCGGTAAGCTCGTATCTCATCTCGCGGGCGGTTCGAGCATCACCTCATCGAGAATGTCCTGCACGCTCTTCCCGGAGAACTGCCCCGCCTGAGCGGCCTCGACGCCGACGCCGATCTCACGGCGCAGGATGGCGAGCTTCTCTGCCTGCTGGGCCTTCTCGTGCCGCAGCAGGCGCAGCGCCTCGCGCACCACTTCGCTGGATGAACCATATCCGCCTTCCGCGACCTCATGCTCGACGAAGGCGACCATCTCGCTGGGCAGGCTCACATTCATCGTCGCCATGGCTAATCCTCGCGATCGTCACGAGAAAGTAGAGAAACCGATTGGCAAAGCTTGTCAATAGGGTGGGACCGCTGCAGGGGCCGCCTCATGATGCCGGGAGCTGTTGCTGGAGCGATACAATGGCAGCCATGCGCGGCATGAGCTGGACGGCGGTAGGGGATAAAGCGAGGCGCGGGTCCCGCGGACGCCGCCAGACCAATGACGTCACCCAACCGACGAAGGCGAACCCCGATGAGCGCCTACACGATGGACTTCCTGCTGCAGCTGGCGATCCTCCTCGTCGGCTACGCGATCGGCGCGGGCTGTATCGCCCTTATGCTCAAGGCAGTCGGCCTCTTCACGCTGCACCACGCTTCCATGCTCGTGCTCGTGCTGCCGCTCGTCACGGTGCTGACGCTCGAGGGCTTCACGCGCTTCTGGATGACGACCCCCGGCTACTTCGCCGGCTTCACCGCCTTCATGCCGATGCTCGCGGCCGGCGCCTTCAGCGCTGTCGCGGCGGCTGTCGCGCAGCTCATCTTCGCGCCCTTCCACCCGCATTATGCGCGCCTGGAGGGCGACGTCAGTGGCTGGGTCGGCGCGGCGATCGTTTCCGCAATCGTCTGCGCGCTCCTCTGGCGCTACTGGCCGGCGTCGCCCGGGCGGCTCTTCTGAGGCGCCGCCTCAGCCTTCGAGGACGGGCACCGTATAGTTCAGCGGCAGGCGCCCGCCATCGGCGTAGATTGTCTGGCCGGTGATGTAGCTCGCATCGTCGGAGGCGAGGAAGGCGGCGATCGCGGCGATCTCGCGCGGCTCGCCGATGCGCCCGATCGGCGTGCGCGACAGGATCTTCGCCCGCGCGCTCGGATCGGAGTTCACGCTAGCCAGCATGTCGGTCATGATCGAGCCGGGGCCGATCGCGTTGACGCGGATGCCGTGCGGCGCGAGCGACAGAGCCATCACCTTGGTGAGCTGGGAAACCCCTCCCTTGGAGATCGAATAGGGCACCTGGTTGGCGATGGCGAAGACGGCATTGATCGACGACATGTTGATGATCACGCCCGCCGGCCCGCCCTTCTTGACCTTCTCCACCATATAGCGGGCCACCGCCTGGCCGGCGAGGAACGAGCCCTTAAGGTTGATGCCGAGCACCCGGTCGAAATCCTCCTCCTTGAGGTCGAGGAAGTCGGCGCCGTGAACGACGCCCGCATTGTTGACTAGGATGTCGACGTCGCCGAACGCATCCAATGCGGCGGCGAGCAGGTTGTGCACGTCGAGCCGGCGCGACACGTCGCATTTGACGAAGCGCGCGTCGCCCAGCCGCTTGAGGTCAATCTCGGCCTTCTCGCCCTTGGCCACGTCGACGTCGCCGAAGACGACCTTTGCCCCCTCGCGCAGGAAGCGCTCGGCGATCGCGTAGCCGATGCCGCTCGCGGCACCCGTCACGATCGCCACCCTGCCGTCCAGTGCCATGATGGCCTCCTCTGTGACCGACGAATCCGATTGGGGGTTAGACCGCCGCGGCGGTGGGTGGTCAAGGCGTCAGCTACCGATCCCCTTCTCCTTCAGCGCAGCGCCGATCTCGTCCATGATCGCAGGATCGTCGATGGTGGCGGGCATCGCCCATTCCTCGCCATCGGCGATCTTCTGCATGGTGCCGCGCAGGATCTTGCCGGAGCGAGTCTTGGGAAGGCGCTTGACGGCGACAGCGGTCTTGAACGCGGCGACCGGACCTATCCGGTCGCGCACCAGCGCCACCACCTCCTTCTCGATCTCGTCGCCCGGACGGCTCACGCCAGCATTGAGCACGACGAAGCCGCAGGGCACCTGGCCCTTCATCGCGTCGGCCATGCCGATGACGGCGCACTCCGCCACGTCCGGGTGCTCGGCGATCACCTCCTCCATCGCGCCGGTCGAGAGCCGGTGGCCGGCGACGTTGATGATGTCGTCGGTGCGGGCCATGATGAAGAGGTAGCCGTCATCGTCCAGATAGCCGGCGTCTGCCGTCTTGTAGAAGCCCGGGAACTCGTCGAGATAGGCGGCCCGGAAGCGCTCGTCGGCCTTCCACAGCGTCGGCAGGCAGCCCGGCGGCAGAGGCAGGCGGATGACGATGTTGCCGAGCTTCCCGGTTTCGACCGCGTGGCCGGCATCGTCCAGCACCTCCATCGCGTAGCCGGGCATCGGGACGCCGGGCGATCCGTGCTTCACCGGCAACATGCCGAGGCCGACCGGGTTGTTGGAGATCGGCGAGCCCGTCTCCGTCTGCCACCAGTGGTCGATCACCGGCACCTTCAGCTTGTCCTCCGCCCAGCGCAGCGTTTCAGGGTCGGCACGCTCGCCTGCGAGGAACAGCGTGCGGAAGCGCGACAGGTCGTAGCGGCCGACATGCTCGCCCTTCGGGTCCTGCCCCTTGATGGCGCGGAAGGCGGTCGGCGCGGTGAAGAGGGCTGCGACGCCGTGATCGGCGATCACGCGCCAGAAGGTGCCGGCATCCGGCGTGCCGACCGGCTTGCCCTCGAACATGATCGTGGTGCAGCCGTGCAGCAGCGGCGCGTAGACGATGTAGGAATGGCCGACCACCCAGCCGACGTCGGACGCCGCCCAGAAGGTCTCGCCCGGGTCGATGCCGAACTGGTTCTTCATCGACCATTTGAGCGCTACCATGTGGCCGCCCGTATCGCGGACGACTCCCTTGGGCTGGCCGGTCGTGCCGGAAGTGTAGAGGATGTAGAGCGGGTCGGTCGCCGCGACCGGCACGCAGGGCACCTGCCGGCCCGTCGCCTTGGCGACGGCGACGGCCCCGGCATAATCGATGTCGCGGCCCTCGACGAGATCGCAAGGCTGCTCCTCGCGCTGGAGCACGATGCAGCGCCCGACCTTGTGCCGCGCCATCGCGATGGCGCCGTCGAGCAGCGGCTTGTAGGCGACGATCCGGCCGGGCTCGATGCCGCAGGAGGCGGTGATGACGAGGTCGGGGGTGGCGTCGTCGATGCGGGTGGCGAGTTCCTTGGCCGCGAAGCCGCCAAAGACGACCGAGTGGATCGCGCCGAGCCGCGCGCAGGCGAGCATCGCGACCAGCGCCTGCGGCACCATCGGCATGTAGAGGATGACGCGGTCGCCCTTGCCAATGCCCTGGTCGGAGATGACGGCGGCAAGCGCCACCACCTCCTCGAGCAGCTCCGAATAGGTCAGCCGGCTGACGGTGCCGGTGATCGGGCTGTCGTGGATCAGCGCGAGTTGCGCCGCCCGCCCGCCTTCCACGTGCCGGTCAAGCGCGTTGTGGCACATGTTGCAGGTCGCGCCGGCGAACCAGCGGCCATAGACGCCCTGATCGCGGTCGAAGACCTTCTCCCAGGGCGAGAACCAGTCGATCTCGCCAGCCGCTTCGGCCCAGAACGCCTCGGGGTCCCGCCGCCAGGCATCGTAGACCTCGTGATAGCGCGATGTCATGGCAACCCTCCCTCTGCCGCGGCCAGTTAGCGAGACCGCCGCCGGACTGTCCAGCCGGACCATCGTCGCAGCCTCCCGGAACAGTCGGCAAGCAGATGCGTTGGGTGCCCGACCTCAGCAGGAGCACGAAGATGACCGACATCCCTCCCCAGAAGCAGGACCACCAGCCCGGCGTCACCGACGAGATGGTGCCGCGCCCGCAGGATTCGATGGAGAACTACCGCCCGGGCGGCAAGCTGAAGGGCAAGCGCGCGATCGTGACCGGTGGCGACAGCGGCATCGGCCGCGCCGTGGCGATCGGCTTCGCCAAGGAAGGGGCGGATGTCGCCATCTTCTATCTCGAGGAAGAAGAAGATGCGGCGGAGACAAAGCGCAAGGTGGAGGCCGAGGGTGTGCGCTGCATGGCGCTGGCAGGCGACATCGGCGACGAGGCGTGGTGCAGGGACGCGGTGGACAAGGTGGCGAAGGAGTTCGGCGGCATCGACATCCTGGTCAACAATGCTGCCGAGCAGCATCCGCAGGACGGCATCGAGGACATCTCGGCCGAGCAGTTGGAGCGGACCTTCCGCACCAACATCTTCTCGATGTTCTACGTCACCAAGGCGGCGCTGAAGCACATGAAGGAGGGCGCCGCGATCGTGAACTCGACCTCGGTGACGGCCTATCGCGGCTCCGGCGCGCTGATCGACTACGCCTCGACCAAGGGCGCCATCGTCGGCTTCACCCGCTCGCTGGCGCAGAACCTCGCCAAGCGCAAGATCAGGGTCAACGGCGTCGCGCCCGGACCGATCTGGACGCCCCTGATCCCGGCGAGCTTCGACGAGGAGAAGGTCGACAAGTTCGGCGAAGACCAGCCGCTCGGCGGCCCCGGCCAGCCCGACCAGGTCGCACCGTCCTATATTTTCCTTGCAAGCGAGGACGCCTCCTATATGAGCGGCCAGGTCCTGCACCCCAATGGCGGGGAGATCGTCAACGCCTGATCTCGCCATCCGGGGTCGATGCGAGCGCCCCGGGGAGAGGTCATGGCCAAGGTCGTAGCGCTTCTGCTCCTGGCCGCCATGGTGGTCCACCTCATCCGGCCGCTCGGCCTGCCGGGGCTGAGGAAGCGCGGCGACTTCTGGAAGATCGCAGCGCTTGCGCTGTTCGTCATGATGCTCACCGTCGTAATCCGACCGCAGTGACGGCTTCACGCCGGCGTCGTCTCGGGCTATGGCCGGCGCCATGACCTGTTTCGCCATCCTGCTCGGCGGCGACGTCCTGCCGACGCCCCGGCTTGCGCGCCAGCTCCAGGGCTGCCGCACGATTGCCGCCGATTCCGGCATCCGCCACGCCGCAGCGCTGGGGCTCGCGCCGGAATTGTGGACCGGAGACTTCGATTCCGTCACCGAGGAGATGCAGCACGCGCATCGCGACGTGCCGCGGGAAGTCTTCCCGCCCGAGAAGGACCTGACCGACGGCGAGATCGCGGTCGAGGCGGCGCTGGCGCGCGGCGCCACCTCCCTCGTACTGGTCGGCGCCTTCGGCGGCCGTCGCGCCGACCACGGCTTCCTGCATCTCGCATTCGCGACACGGCTCGCCGAGACGGGGCTGGAGGTCGTCGCGACCAGCGGCTCTCAGGAGGGCGTGCCGCTCCTGCGGGGGACGCGGCGCTTCGACTACGGGGACGGCACGCTGTTCAGCGTCGTCGCCTTCACCGCGCTCCGCGGGCTGACGCTGAGCGGCGCCAAATGGCCGCTCGAGAGACGCGAAGTTGCCTTCGGGTCGTCGCTGACACTGTCGAACGAGGTCAACGGCACGCTCGGCGTGGAGCTGGAGGACGGGCGCGCCATGCTGATCGCGCAGATCGTGAGCGACGTCTGATGGCCCCGCCCCTCGTCAACCTCTCCGGCATCAGGCTGACCTTCGGCGGCGCGCCGCTGCTGGACGGGGCGGAGCTCGCCGTGCAGCCGGGCGACCGCGTCGCACTGGTCGGCCGCAACGGTTCCGGCAAGTCGACTCTCCTGAAGATCGTCGCGGGACTGGTCGAGGCACAGGACGGAGAGGTCTTCCGCCAGCCTTCGGCGACGATCCGCTATCTGCCGCAGGTGCCCGACTGGGGCACGGCGGCGACCGTGCGCGCCTATGTCGAAGCCGGGCTCGGGCCAGCCGACGACCCGCATCGGGCGACGTACCTGATGGAGCATCTGGGCCTCACCGGCGACGAGCGGCCGGACACGCTCTCTGGCGGCGAGACGCGGCGCGCAGCGCTCGCCAGGGTCCTCGCCCCCTCCCCCAACGTGCTTCTGCTCGACGAGCCGACCAACCATCTCGACCTGCCGACGATCGAGTGGCTGGAGGAGGAGCTGTTACGCTCGCAGTCGGCTATCGTGCTGATCTCGCACGACCGCCGCTTCCTCGAGCGCGTCAGCCGTGCGACCGTCTGGCTCGATCGCGGCACGACGCGGCGGCTCGACCGCGGCTTCGCCCACTTCGAGGAATGGCGCGACCAGGTGCTGGAGGAGGAGGAGCGCGAGCACCACAAGCTCGGCCGCCAGATCGTGCGCGAGGAGCACTGGCTGCGCTACGGCGTGACCGCACGGCGCAAGCGCAACATGCGCCGGCTGGGTGAGCTGAACGACATGCGCAGCCGCTTCCGCAACCGCCAGGGGCCGGCCGGCACGGCGAAGCTCTCGCAGGCGGACACGCGCGAGAGCGGCAGGCTGGTGATCGAGGCGGACGGCATCGCCAAGTCTTTCGGGGAGCGGGCGGTCGTCCGCGACTTCTCGATCCGGATCAACCGCGGCGACCGGATCGGCATCGTCGGCCCGAACGGCGCCGGCAAGACGACGCTGCTCAAAATGCTGACCGGCGAGCTCGCGCCCGATAGGGGCAGCGTGCGTCACGGCGTCAATCTCGAGATGGCGGCGATCGACCAGAAGCGTGCGCTGGACGAGGAGGAGACGCTCGCCCACTTCCTGACCGACGGGCGCGGCGAGAGCCTCGTCGTCAACGGCGAGCAGAGGCACGTAGTCTCCTGGATGAAGGATTTTCTGTTCCGGCCCGAGCAGGCGCGCACGCCGATCCGCGCGCTATCGGGTGGCGAGCGGGCGCGGCTGATCCTGGCGCGGGTGCTCTCGCGGCCGGCCAACCTGCTGGTGCTCGACGAGCCGACCAACGACCTCGACATGGAGACGCTCGACCTTCTGCAGGAACTGGTCGCCGGCTACGAGGGGACGGTGATCCTCGTCAGCCACGACCGCGACTTCCTCGACCGGACGGTGACGGCGACGATCGGCGGGGACGGCGACGGCCGATGGACCGCCTATGCCGGCGGCTATTCCGACATGGTCGCCCAGCGCCGGGGTGAGCCGAAAGCCGAGGTGCGACGGCCGAGCACGAAGACGGAAGCCAGCCGCGCCGACAAGGCACCACCGCCGCAGCGGCAATCGTCGCGAAAGCTCTCCTTCAAGCAGAAATTCGCGCTGGAGAACCTGCCGAAGCAGATGGAGGAAGCGGCGACCGAGATCGCTCGGCTGGAGGCGAAGCTCGCCAATCCGCAGCTCTACGCCAGGGACCCGGCGCTCTTTGCCCGAACTGCCGGTGCGCTCGACGAGAAGCGCCAGGCGCTGTCGGCCATGGAGGAGGAGTGGCTGGAGCTCGAGATGCTGCGCGAGGAGATCGAGGGGTAGGTTGGCACCTGTATACGGCCGCCACTCGGGCGCCGGCAAAGTCCGAAATCACTCCGCCCCCGACGCCGGCTCGGGAGCCGCCGGCCGGGCGCTGATGCGGTGCGCGAGCACCTCCATCCGCTCGGCGAGGTTGGATAGGGCGCCCGTCAGCGCGGCGTCGTTCTTGTCGGCCTTGACCAGCGCGTCGTCGCGCGTCTTGCGGAGCGTCGCGATCTCGCTCTCCATGCCGCGCACGCGCTTCTGGACCTCGGCCAGCTCGTCGAGGACCATGATGGCGGCCATCACCGTCAGCCGCTGGTCGCCGATCTCGCCGAAGGAGGAGCGGAGCTGGGCGATCGAGCCGTCGAGCCGCTCGGCCAGCCCCATCAGGTGCTCCTCCTGCCCCTCGTCGCAGGCCATGCGGTACTGCTTGCCGTCGATCGTGACGGTGACCTGGGCCATCGGACCTCCTACCTGTCCAGTACCGCGCGGATGGTCTCCATCGCCGTCACGAGCCGGCGCGAGACCTCGCGATTGGCCTCCTCCAGCCGGTCGCTGCGGGCCTCGGCATTGTCGAGTTCCTGGGCGAGACGGGCGCGGTCGGCGTTCATGCGCTGTACTTCGGCCTCGGCCTCGGCATAGTCCTGGTCCCTGTCGAGCCGGGCGGAGACGGCGTCTTCCAGCCCGTCTATCGCCCTGGCGAGACGAGTGATCACTTCCTTGAGCGTCGCTTCACCGGTCATGTCGTCGAAACCCCGGCCCACGCCGTACCGAATCGCCACGACTTCGGAAGACGTTAGATTGGAAAGATTAGGCGCCGCCTCAAGCAGCCGTCAACAAAGGCCGCAAGCTTTCCCCTGCTAAGGCGTTGCGTGGGCCGTTGCAGCGCCTCCATCGAATTGACTCGGGGGCGGCACCTGATATGTACCGCGCGCATTCCAGCCGAACAGCAACGAACCTGCACACCGCCGCGCCGGCACCAAGCTCAGCGAGCCCCCATGATCACACGCGAGAAACACGACCGGATGGCGAACGCGATCCGATTCCTGTCGATGGATGCCGTTGAGAAGGCGAGTTCCGGCCATCCCGGCCTGCCGATGGGTGCCGCCGACATCGCAACGGTGCTGTTTACGCGCTTCATGACGCACGACCCGATGCGCCCCGATTGGCCTGACCGCGACCGGTTCGTCTTGTCGGCCGGGCACGGCTCGATGCTGCTCTATTCGCTGCTCTACCTCTCGGGCTACGAGGACATCACCCTCGACGAGATCAGGAACTTCCGGCAGCTCGGCTCGCGCACGGCCGGCCATCCCGAATACGGGCATGCGGCCGGCATCGAGACGACGACCGGCCCGCTCGGCCAGGGCCTCGCCAACGCCGTCGGCATGGCGCTCGCCGAGCGCATCCTGAACGCCCGCTTCGGCGACGCCCTCGTCGACCACCACACCTATGTGCTCGCCGGCGACGGCTGCCTGATGGAAGGGATCAGCCAGGAAGCGATCACGCTTGCCGGCCATCTCGGCCTCAACAAGCTGATCGTCATGTGGGACGACAACGACATCTCGATCGACGGGCCGGTCTCGCTGTCCGATTCCACGGACCAGTGCGCCCGCTTCGAGGCGTCGGGCTGGCATTCGATCCGCGCCGACGGCCATGACCCCGAAGCGATCGCGCGTGCGATCGAGGAGGCGCGCGCCTCCGACCGGCCGACGCTGATCGCCTTCAAGACGACGATCGGCTACGGCGCGCCGACAAAGGCCGGCACCAGCAAGGCGCACGGCTCGCCGCTCGGCGCCGACGAGATCGCCGCGACGCGCAAGAAGCTCGGCTGGAGCCACGAGCCCTTCGTCGTGCCGTCGGAGATCCTGGACGAATGGCGCCTCGCCGGCCTGCGCTCGGCCAAAGAGCGGAAGGAGTGGGAGGCGCGGCTTGCCGCTGCCGATGCCGATCTCCGCGGCGAGTTCGAGCGCCGTATGCGCGGCGAACTGCCCGAGGGACTCGAGGCGGCGCTTGCCGACTACAAGCGCACCCTCGTCCGCGACAAGCCGAAGGTCGCGACCCGCAAGGCCTCCGAGATGGCGCTGGAAGTGATCAATTCCGTGGTGCCGGAGACGATCGGCGGCTCGGCCGACCTCACTGGCTCGAACAACACCAAGACCACCCAGACGAACCCGATCAAGCCCGGCGCATTCGGCGGCCGCTACATCTATTACGGCATACGCGAGCACGCGATGGCGGCCGCGATCAACGGCATGGCGCTGCATGGCGGGCTGATCCCCTATGGCGGCACGTTCCTCGTCTTCTCCGACTACGCCCGCCCGGCGATGCGGCTCGCCTCGCTGATGGGGCTGCGCTCAATCTTCGTCATGACGCACGATTCGATTGGCCTCGGCGAGGACGGCCCGACGCACCAGCCGGTCGAGCACCTGGCAGCACTCCGCGCCATCCCAAACCATCTCGTGCTGCGCCCTGCCGATGCGGTGGAGACGGCAGAATGCTGGCAGATCGCGCTCGCCTCACGCACCACCCCGTCGACGATCGCGCTGACCAGGCAGAACCTGCCGGCGCTGCGTACCGAGGACGAGGACGACAATCGCTGCGCCTATGGCGCCTACGAGCTCGCCCAAGCCAGCGACGATCCTCAGGTCTGCATCTTCGCCAGCGGCTCCGAGGTCGAGATCGCCATGGCCGCGCGCCGCGAGCTGGAGCGCCAGGGCCACCCGACGCGCGTCGTCTCGGTGCCGAGCTTCGAGCTCTTCGAGCGCCAGAGCGAGGACTACCGCCGCGCCATCCTCGGCCAGGCGCCGGTGCGCCTCGCGATCGAGGCGGGCGTCCGGCTCGGCTGGGACCGGCTGATCGGCTCGGACGGCATCTTCATCGGCATGAGCGGGTTCGGCGCGAGCGGTCCCTACCAGGAACTCTACAAGCATTTCGGCATCACGGCCGAAGCCGCCGTCGCCGCCGCCACGGCAGAGATCGCCCGGCTCGCCGGCTGAACGGTCGGCCAGCCGCGCACAGACGTCGGACCAGCGCCCGGCGCGTCTGGATTCTCAGCCCGCGCGCCGCTATGTAGCCGGTGCCCGCCGCCGGCCGCCTCGCGCGTGGCCGACCGGCCTCCGCCGTTTCCACGCAGCGCCCCGCGCCGCCGAGCCATGCCAGGGGAAGAAGACATGACCGTCAGAGTTGCCATCAACGGGTTCGGCCGCATCGGCCGGAACATCCTCCGAGCCATCATCGAATCCGGTCGTGACGACATCGAGGTCGTGGCGATCAACGACCTCGGCCCGGTTGAGACCAACGCGCATCTCCTGCGCTACGACAGCGTGCACGGCCGCTTCCCGGCGACGGTGAAGGTGGACGGCGACACGATCGACGTCGGCCGAAGCCCGATCAAGGTCCACGCGATGCGCAATCCGGCCGAACTGCCGTGGGGCGACGACGGCGTCGACATCGCGCTCGAATGCACCGGGATCTTCGCCTCGAAGGACAAGGCCTCCGCGCATCTGCAGGCCGGCGCCAGGCGCGTCATCGTGTCCGCGCCCGCCGACGGTGCCGACCTGACCGTCGTCTACGGCGTCAACCACGACAAGCTGTCGGCCGAGCATACCGTCATCTCCAACGCCTCCTGCACGACCAACTGCCTGGCGCCCGTCGCCAAGGTCCTGAACGACGCGATCGGCATCGAGAAGGGCTTCATGACGACGATCCACTCCTATACGGGCGACCAGCCGACGCTCGACACGATGCACAAGGATCTGTACCGCGCCCGCGCGGCGGCGCTATCCATGATCCCGACCTCGACGGGCGCGGCGAAGGCGGTCGGCCTTGTGCTGCCGGAGCTCAAGGGCCGGCTGGACGGCGTCGCGATCCGCGTGCCGACGCCCAACGTCTCGGTGGTCGACTTCACCTTCATCGCCAAGCGCGAGACCTCGGCCGAGGAAATCAACGACGCGATCCGCTCGGCAGCCGACGGCGCGCTGAAGGGCATCTTGGGCTATACCGACGAGAAGCTCGTCTCCTCCGACTTCAACCACGACCCGCACTCTTCCGTCTTCCACATGGACCAGACCAAGGTGATGGAAGGGACGCTCTGCCGCGTCCTGTCCTGGTACGACAACGAGTGGGGCTTCTCGAACCGCATGGCGGACACGGCCGTCGCCTTCGCCAAGGTCGGCTGACGCCGGCAGGCGAACCGGAAACCAACCTGAAACGCCCGGCTTTTTCCGGGCGTTTTCTTTTCCTACATTGGCAGCAGCCGAAAATCGGCGGCTGCGGCTTGATCGGAAACGGCGGGCGGGGAGGTAGCCAGAAGGGGCCAGAGGGGTATGATAGAGGGCGTCTATGTCGTCACGCTGATAGGCACCGTGTTGGTGCTCGTGGCGGCGTTCTCGAGCCTTCTTGCCTTCCGCTTCGGCGCTCCCCTCCTCCTCGTTTTCCTTGGCATCGGCCTGGTGGCCGGCGTCGACGGGCTCGGAATCTACTTCGACAACGCGAGCATGGCCTATTACGTGGGCAGCATCGCGCTGGCGATCATTCTGTTCGATTCCGGCTTCGGCACCACGATCCAGTCCTTCCGCCAGGCGGCCGCGCCGGCAATTACCCTGGCGACGATCGGGGTCGTCCTGACCGCCGCCTTCTTCGGCGTCGCGGCGCGCTACCTGCTCGGCTTCTCCTGGCCCGAAGCGTTCCTGCTCGGCGCGATCGTCGGCTCGACCGATGCGGCCGCCGTCTTCTTCCTGCTGCGCATCGGCGGCATCAGGATCCGCGAGAAGGTGCGCTCGACGCTCGAGGTCGAATCGGGGTCGAACGACCCGATGGCCGTCTTCCTCACCATCGCGCTGGTCGAGATGATCGCCTCCGGCGCCAACATGGAGCAGATCGGCTTCGCGATCCTGCTCCAGTTCGTGCTGCAGATGGGCATTGGCATCGCGGCCGGCCTCGCCGGCGGCATGATGATCGTCGGGCTCGTCAATCGCATCCGGATGGAGCGCGGGCTCACCCCGATCTTCGTGCTGGCGCTGTCGCTCCTCGTGTTCTCGGTCACGGGCGCGATCGGCGGCAGCGGATTCCTCGCCGTCTACGTGGCCGGGCTCTATTCGGGCAACCGCCCGATGCGTGCGGCCCCGGCCCTGCGCCCGTTCCAGGAGGGGATGACCTGGCTTTCCCAGATATCGATGTTCCTGATCCTCGGGCTGCTGGCGACTCCGTCGCAGTTCCCGCAGATCGTCGTGCCGGCAGTGGCACTGGCACTGGTGCTGATCTTCGTTGCGAGGCCGCTCGCCGTCTGGCTCTGTCTTTTTCCCTTCAGGTTCCAGCGGCAGGAGACGGCCTTCGTGTCCTGGGTCGGGCTGCGCGGCGCGGTCTCCATCCTGCTCGCCATCCTGCCGCTGCTCGGCGGCCTGCCCAATGCCGTCGACTTCTTCAATTCGGCCTTCATCATCGTGCTCGTGTCGCTGCTCGTGCAGGGCTGGACGATCAGCCCGCTGGCGAGGCGGCTGGGGCTCGTCGTGCCGGCGCGCATCGGGCCGGTCGACAAGGTGGAGCTGGAGCTTCCAGGTACCGCGCATCACGAACTGCTCGCCTATCGCGTCGTGCCGAACAGCCCGGTCGCCAAGGGCGAGCGCATTCCCCGCTGGGCGCGACCCTCGCTCGTCGTGCGCGACGGACAGTCGATGCGCTACCAGTATGCCGGCCGGCTGCGCGCCAACGACTATGTCTATCTCTTCATCTCGGCGCGCTACCCGCATCTCCTCGACCGGCTGTTCGCGAGCCCGGCGACGCTGGAGGGCGATGATGCCGAATTCTTCGGCGCATTCGCGGTCGATCCGTCGCGCCCGGCGCGAGATCTGGAGGCGGCCTACGGCCCCGCGCTTGAGGAGGGCGAGGACGAGGAGATGACGATAGCGGAACTGATGATGGCGCGGCTCGGCGGACGCGCCGAATATGCCGACAGGGTGGCGGTGGGGCCGGTCGAGCTTATCGTGCGCGACGTCGACGAGGAGGGGCGGATCGTCTCGGTCGGCGTGTCGCTGGAACCGGAGACGACGCAGCGTCCGATCCCGATGTTCCTGTCGCCGCGCGAGATGGCGGCGGCGTTCGGCCGCTGGCTGGGGAAGAGGCGCAGGAAAGTCGAGGCCGCGCAGGCGGCGCCGCAAGAGGGCGTGGTGACCGGGACGGACGAGCCCCGGCGCGACGCCTGAGCACGCTTGCGCTCTGCGCCGGTGACGCTATGTTCCGCGCGTTCCGCGAAGGAGGCTGGTGGCATGGGGTTCCGGACGATCGACGGCATCGACGTCGAGGGCAAGCGCGTGCTCGTGCGCGTCGACCTGAACGTGCCCGTCAAGGACGGCAAGGTGACCGACGCGACCCGCATCGAGCGCGCGGCGCCGACCATCACCGAGCTCGCCGACAAGGACGCCAAGGTCGTCATCCTGTCCCATTTCGGCCGGCCGAAGGGCAAGCGCGACGAGGAGCAGTCGCTGAAGCCGATCGCCTGGGCGACCGAGACCGTGCTCGACCGGCATGTGCGCTTCGCGCCCGACTGCATCGGCGAGGCGGCCGCCAAGGCCGTGGATGCGATGTCGCCGGGCGACATCCTCGTCCTGGAGAATACGCGCTTCCACGCGGGCGAGGAGAAGAACGACCCGGACTTCGCCAAGGCGCTGGCGGCGAATGGCGACATCTACGTCAACGACGCCTTCTCGGCCGCGCACCGGGCGCACGCATCCACCGAAGGACTGGCGCATCTCCTGCCCGCCTATGCCGGGCGCAGCATGCAGGCCGAGCTGGAGGCGCTCGACAAGGCGCTCGGCAGTCCCGACCGCCCTGTGGTGGCCATCGTCGGCGGCGCGAAGGTCTCGTCCAAGATCGACCTTCTGATGAACCTCGTCGGCAAGGTCGACGCGCTCGTCATCGGCGGCGGCATGGCCAACACCTTCCTCGCCGCGCACGGTACCGATGTCGGCAAGTCGCTTTGTGAGCGCGACCTGGCCGACACCGCCCGCGCGATCGTGGCGGAGGCCGCCGCGAAGGGCTGCGCGATCGTGCTGCCGGTAGACGCCGTGGTCGCGGACGATTTCGCCGCCGACGCCGGCAACGAAGTGGTTTCGGTCGACGCGGTACCGTCGGACATGATGATCCTCGACGTCGGGCCGAAATCGGTGGAAGCGGTGAACCAGTGGATCGACCGGGCACGCACGCTCGTCTGGAACGGCCCGCTCGGCGCCTTCGAGATCGCGCCCTTCGACAGGGCGACCGTGGCGGCCGCGCGGCATGCGGCCGCGGCCACCAGCGACAAGCGGCTGATCTCGATCGCCGGCGGCGGCGACACAGTGGCAGCCCTCAACCATGCGGGGGTCGCCGACGACTTCACCTATGTCTCGACCGCCGGCGGCGCCTTCCTCGAATGGATGGAGGGCAAGGAATTGCCGGGGGTGAAGGCGCTAGAGGCCTGAGGCCTCGCGCCAACGTCGGCTTGCAAACCAGAACAACGACGAACCGGGAGAACGAGATGAACAAGGAAATGGCCGCGCAGGCCGCAGAGAAGGATGGCTTCATCGCCGCGCTCGACCAGTCTGGCGGCTCGACGCCCAAGGCGCTGAAGCTCTACGGCATCGAGGAGGGCTCGTGGTCGAACGATGCCGAGATGTTCGACCTCATCCACCAGATGCGCGCGCGGATCATCAAGTCGCCCGCCTTCACCGGCGACAAGGTGATGGGCGCGATCCTGTTCGAGCAGACGATGGATCGCGACATCGACGGCACGCCGACGGCGCAATATCTCTGGGAGAAGCGCGGCGTCGTACCCTTCCTGAAGGTCGACAAGGGGCTGGCCGAGGCGAAGGACGGCGTCAAGCTGATGAAGCCGATGCCGGACCTCGACGCGCTATTGAAGCGTGCGGTGGCGAAGGGCGTCTTCGGCACCAAGATGCGCTCGGTGATCGATGCGGCCGACCGGAAGGGCATCGCCGCGGTCGTGGCGCAACAGTTCGAGGTCGGCAACCAGATCCTGGCGCACGGGCTCGTGCCGATCATCGAGCCGGAAGTGTCGATCTCGATCGCAGACAAGGCGGAGGCCGAGGACATCCTGCTCGACGAGATCCGCAAGCATCTCGACACGGTGCCGGCCGGCAAGCAGATCATGCTGAAGCTGACGCTGCCGACGAAGCCGAACCTCTACCGGCCGCTGATCGAGGACCCGCGCGTCATGCGCGTCGTGGCGCTCTCGGGCGGCTATTCGCGCGAAGAGGCGAACGCCAAGCTGAGAGAGAACAAGGGCATGATCGCGAGCTTCTCGCGCGCGCTGACCGAAGGGCTTTCTGCGAAGCAGAGCGATGCCGAGTTCGACGCTGCGCTCGGCGAGGCGATCGACTCGATCTTCGAGGCCTCGCGCGCCGGCTGAGGCGCGTCTCCAGCGATACAAGTATGCAAGCGGCGGAGTGCCGCCGCTTCATCGGCCCGATGAGCTTCCTGCGCCCCCTCCTCTCCTGGCTCGCCTTCCCGCTCTACATCTGGCAAGGCGTCGGCGTGCGGCTGCGCGCGCCGCGCATGCTGCCGGCCGGCGGTCCGGTCATGCACGAGATTCCCGGGATGGGCGAGCCGATCGGTCTGCTCGTCATCGGCGATTCCTCGGCAGCTTCGGTCGGCATCGAGAGCTCCGAGGATGGGCTCGCGGCACGGCTCGGTTCGCTTCTGGCGGCGCGGACCGGACGCCCGGTGGAGTGGCGCGCCGCCGGCTTCAACTCGGCGACTGCCGGCCAGATTCGCGACTTCGTAGTGCCCAATCTCGATCCAGGAGACTGGACGCATATCGTCGTGTCGATCGGCACCAACGATACCAAGAACTTCCACACGCTCGGCCGCTTCAAGAAGGAGTTCGGCGGGCTGCTCTATGCGCTGCGCGCCAAATGGCCCTCGGCCATGATCGTCTGGTCGCCGGTTATCGACATGACGCGGGTGCCCGCTCTGCCGCGCCTGCTCGGGCGGCTGCTCGAAATCCGGGCGGAGGCGATCAACCGGCTGGGCGAGCGGCTCTGCAACGAGCGCGGTGCGATCGCCGCATCGCGCCTGCCGATCGAGGACCCGCTGCTCGGCTTCTCGAGCGACGGCTTCCACGCCTCGGCGGCGGGCTACGGCGCCTGGGCCGAGCACCTGCTGCCGGTGCTGATCGAAGCGGATGAACGCCCGACCAATGCGCGGCCCGTGCTGAAGGCCGGCTGAGCGCCCTCGCCGTCCTTGCGCGACCCCGCGGACCGTTCTATTTGTTTCCTCGCACTAACGGGGTGCCGGTCCGTCGCGGCCGGCTGAGAGGCGTCCAGCCAACCCGCTGAACCTGATCCGGCTCGTACCGGCGGAGGGATTAGATGCTCCAGACACGGCGCCTCGGTTCCCCGAAATCCATCGAGAGGAGGCGCTGATGCGCTCGAAGACCCTTCTACTGCTGACGTCGATCGCCCTGCCGCTGGCTGCCCTGCCCGCGGCCGCGCAGGAGACGCTGACCATCTACACCTATGACAGCTTCACCGCGGAATGGGGCCCCGGCCCGGCAATAGAGCGGGCCTTCGAGGCCGAATGCGGCTGTGAGGTCGAGTTCGTGGCGGTCGCCGACGGTGTCGCGCTCCTGAACCGCCTGCGCCTCGAGGGCGCCGAGACGCGCGCCGACATCGTGCTCGGCCTCGACACGAACCTGACCGCCGAGGCGAGGGAGACCGGGCTTTTCGCCCCTCACGGCATCTCGCTCGAGAATGTCGACGTGCCGGGCGGCTTCGAAGACGACATCTTCGTCCCCTACGACTACGGCTACTTCGCCTTCGTCTACGACACGGAGGTAGTCGACGAGCCGCCGGCGAGCTTGCGCGAGCTGGTCGAGGGTGGGCCGGAGCCGCGCATCGTGATCCAGGACCCCCGCACCTCGACGCCGGGGCTCGGGCTGCTCCTCTGGGTCAGGCACGTCTATGGCGACGAGGCGGGGGCGGCCTGGGAGCAGCTGCGAGACCGCGTCGTCACCGTGACGCCGGGCTGGAGCGAATCCTATGGCCTCTTTACCTCGGGCGAGGTGCCGATGGTCCTCTCCTACACGACGTCGCCCGCCTACCACGTCATCGCCGAGGAGACCGGGCGCTACCAGGCCGCCGCGTTCGAGGAAGGCCACTACCTGCAGGTCGAGGTGGCGGGCACTACGGTCCGCGGCGCCGACAACCCCCTCGCCACGCAGTTCATGGAGTTCATGACCGGACCGGGATTCCAGGACGTGATCCCGGAGACCAACTGGATGTACCCGGCCGGCCGGACCTCGCAGCCGCTGAACCCCGCCTTCGACGAGCTGGTCGAGCCGTCGCAGGCGCTGCTCTTCAGCCCCGAGGAGGTCGCCGAGAACCGGCGCGAATGGATCGACGAATGGCTGTCGGTGATGAGCCGCTGAGGCTCGAGGAGGGCGATCGGATCGTGACGGCGCGCCGGCTGCTTTGAGCGCCGGCGCGGCCGCCCTGCGTCCGCCGCGGATCGACGCGCGGGTCGCCGCCGGGCTCGTCGCGCTCGGCTGCGTCGCCGTGCTGATCGGCGGCGCCTTCGCCGGCATGCTGGCAGAGGCCGCCCGCGACTTTTCGGGCGCGGCGGGTGCCTTCGACGCCTATCTCGTCCGCATCGCGCGCTTTACGCTGTGGCAGGCGGCGCTGTCGACGCTGCTCTCGGTCGTGCCGGCGATGTTGGTCGCGCGTGCGCTGTCGCGGCACCCGCGCTTTCCCGGCCGAGCCATGGTGCTGCGGCTCTTCGCCGTGCCGCTCGCCCTGCCGGCGATCGTCGCAGCGCTCGGCATCCTCGCGCTCTACGGGCGGGCGGGCGCGCTGGCGCCGCTCCTCGGCGCGCTCCAGGGCGAGACGTGGCGCGGCATCTACGGCCTCTCCGGCATCCTGGTGGCGCATGTCTTCTTCAACATGCCGCTCGCCGCACGCCTCTTCCTGCAGGCGCTGGAAACCATACCGCCCGACCAGAGGCGGCTCGCGGCGCAGCTCGGCATGGGCACGGGTGCGGCATTCCGCCTGATCGAATGGCCGGTGCTGCGCGCGGCATTGCCCGGTGTGGCCGCGCTCGTGTTCATGCTGTGCGTGACCTCCTTCACCATCGTGCTGATCCTCGGCGGCGGACCGCGCGCGACGACTCTCGAGGTGGCGATCTACCAGGCGCTACGCTTCGATTTCGACCCGGCGCGCGCGGTGGCGCTGGTCGCCGTGCAGGTCGCGCTGGTCGCGGCCGCACTCTTCGCCGTCACCCGGCTCGGCGCCGACATGGCGGCCGACGCAGGGCTCTCGGTGGCGGTGCGGACGGTACAGGAGGTCGGGCCAGCCGAGCGTGCGGCGAACGTCGCAATCGTCCTCGCGGCGCTCCTCTTCGTCGCTGGGCCGATGGCGGCGATCGCCGGCGCGGGCCTGCGGGCCGACCTCGCGCGGCTTTCGGCGGACCCTGCCGTGCATGCCGCAGCCGCGACGAGCCTGGTGCTGGCTGCGCTCGCGGCCCTCCTCTCGGTGGGGCTGTCGCTCGCGCTGGTCGCCGGCCGCCACGCGCTCGCCTCGGGGCGGCGCAACCGCGGCGCGGCCGGGCCTCTGGAGAAGGCGATGGGCGGCTGGGCGGCCTTCGTCCTCGTCATCCCGCCGATCGTCATCGGCGCCGGCTGGTTCATCCTGCTGCGGCACGGCGGCAACGTCTTCGCGCTGGCGCCGGTGATGGTGGTGGCGGTAAACGCGGTCATGGCCATGCCCTTCGCCATGCGCGCCCTGAGGCCGGCCTACGATGCGTCGGCTGCCCGGCACGACCGGCTGGCGGTGTCGCTCGGCATTGCAGGCCTTGCCCGCTGGCGGTTGATCGACTGGCCGATCCTGAGGGGACCGCTGGCGACGGCCTTCGCCTTCGCCATGGCGCTGTCGCTCGGTGACCTCGGCGTCATCGCGCTGTTCGGCAGCGATGCCGTGCAGACGCTGCCCTATCTGCTGCTGCAGCGGATGGGCGCCTACCGCACGGCGGACGCGGCGGGGATCGCCCTCCTCCTCGGCCTCCTGTGCCTCGCCCTGATGGTCGTCGCCGATCGCGGCGCGGGGAGCAGGCGATGAGCGCTGCCGGCGTGGAGGTGCGGCTCGACGACGTCTCCTTCAGCTACGGCGAGGCGGAGATGCGCTTCGACCTCGCCGTGGCGCCATCCTCCATCGTCGCGGTGATGGGGGCATCGGGTTCCGGCAAGTCGACGCTGCTCAATCTCGTCGCAGGGTTCGAGAAGCCGCACGCCGGCCGCATCCTGATCGGCGGCGCGGACCATACGCAGGAAGCGCCCGCGCGGCGGCCGGTGTCAATGGTGTTCCAGGAGAACAACCTCTTTGCCCACCTCGACGTCTCCGCGAATGTCGGCCTCGGACGCTCGCCTTCGCTTCGGCTCGGGGCGGCAGACCGCCAGGACATCGCAGCCGCACTTGCCGATGTTGGGCTCGCGGGCAAGGAGCAGCGGCTGCCGGCGGAACTCTCGGGCGGCGAGCGCCAGCGGGTGGCGCTGGCGCGCGTGCTGGTGCGCGACCGGCCGGTGCTGCTGCTCGACGAGCCCTTCGCCTCGCTCGGCCCCGCGCTACGGGCGGAGATGGTGGGCCTGCTGAGGGACCTCCACGCGCGCAAGCGCATGACCATCCTGATGGTGACTCATCATCCGGAAGACGCGCGCGCCATCGCCGACAGGGTCGCGTTCCACGAGGACGGGCGCGTGGCAGCGTCGGGCCCGGCCGCGACCTTCTTCTCCCCGCTGGCTCCGGAAGCGTTTCGCAACTACCTCGGGAGTTGAATTGGGCCGCCCGCATGCCGTCACATTCTTGCGGCAGGCGGGGATTGGGGGGTGCATCTTGTCTCGGGTCGCCTCCGGTCGTAACAGTCGCGCACGTGTCTCAGCCGCCTGCGTTGCGCAGCAGGAAAGGACCACCTGCCCTTGCCGATGAGCGACGAACTTTCCGTGAAGCCCGGCGTGCGCATGGGCTGGCGGCTCGCCGCCGCGACGCTGCTTGCCGCAGGCCTGGCCGGCTGCCAGATGCTGGACTCGGCCTCCGGGCCGACATTGCGGCCGTCGGACAACCCGGTCACCGTCGACACGGTGACGCGCAACGACCGCATGGCGGCGATGGCGCGCGAGCAGCACCCGCGCATCCTGGCGACCTATGGCGGCGAATACTCGAACCCGACACTGGAGCGGATGGTGGCCCGCGTCGTCGGCGGGCTGACGCTCGATCCCGACAATCCGAACCAGACCTACCAGATCACCATACTCAATTCGCCCAACGTCAACGCCTTCGCGCTGCCGGGCGGCTATCTCTACGTGACGCGCGGGCTCTTGGCGCTGGCCAACGATTCCGCCGAGCTCGCCGCGGTGCTCGCCCACGAGATGGCGCATGTGACCGCCAATCACGGCATCCAGCGCCAGCAGAAGGAGGCCGAGGAGATGCTCGCCTCCCAGGTCGTCAACGACGTTCTGGGCGGCACGAATCCGGGCCGCCTCGCACTGATCCGCGGCCAGCTCAGGATGGCGCAATTCTCGCGCAACCAGGAGCTGGAGGCCGATGCCATCGGCATCCGCGCGATCGGCCGCGCCGGCTACGATCCCTACGCCGCGGTCCGCTTCCTTCAGGCGATGGCGGCGTATAGCGAGCTGCGCTCCGTCGCGGCCTCCACCGACCAGCGCCTCGACTTCCTGGCGAGCCACCCTTCCGCGCCGCAGCGCATCGAGCTGGCGCAGGGCCACGCGCGCCAGTTCGGACCGCCTGGTTTCGGCACGCGCGACCGCGACCCGTTCCTGAACGGCATCGACGGCATGCTGTTCGGCGACACGCCGGAGGAGGGCTTCGTGCGCGGGCGCTCCTTCCTGCACCCCCGCTTCGGCATCGGCTTCACCGTGCCGGAGAGCTTCGTCATCGACAATTCGGCCGCCGCGGTGACGGCCGCCGGGCCGGGCGACATCGCCATCCGCTTCGACGGCGTGGCGCTCAACCAGGGCGTCGCGCTCGACGACTACGTGCGCAGCGGCTGGGTGGCGGGGCTCGACCCGCAATCTGTCCGCCGCACCTCGATCAACGGCCACGAGGCGGTGACGGCGAATGCGCGCGCCGAAGGCTGGCGGTTCGACGTGACGGTCATCCGTGCCGAAGGGCAGGTCTTCCGCCTTCTGACCGCCGCGCCGCTCGCCAGCACCAGGCTGGAGGCGGTGGCCCGCGAGGTCAGCGGCAGCTTCCGCACGCTCAGCGCGGCCGAGCGCACGGGCCTGCAGCCACTCAAGCTGCGCGTCGTGACGGTCGGTGCAGGCGATACGGTAGCCTCGCTGGCCGCCCGCATGACGGGCGTCGACCGGCCGCAGGAACTCTTCCGTGTCATCAACGGCCTCGGCCCGGGGCAGAGCCCCTCGGCCGGCAGCCGGGTCAAGATCGTGTCGGACAGATGAGCCCGGCGTTCTGCCGAGCGGGAACGCTCGTCACGCCGTGTGGGCGCCGAGTTCCGGGTTCACCTTAAGGAGCGCCGAGCGCAGCTTCTCCAGCGCCCGGTTCTCGATCTGGCGCACGCGTTCCTTGGAGATGCCGAGTCTCTCGCCCAGCGCCTCGAGCGTCGCGCCCTCGTCGCGCAGTCGCCGCTCGCGGATGATCTTCAGCTCACGCTCGTTGAGCGCGCCGAGCGCGGTGGTGAGCCAGCGGCTCCGGCGCTCGGTATCGATGGTCGTCGTCACCACCTCGTCGGGCAGCGGATCGTCGGACGGCAGGAAGTTCATCCGGTCAGACGAGCCGGAATTCTCGTCAGACACCGGCTGGTTGAGCGAGGTGTCGGGGCCCGAAAGCCGCGCGTCCATCAGCGCGACGTCAGCCTCGGCGACGCCGAGCGCCCCCGAGATCTCGCGATAGACGTCGCTGGACGAGAGCATCTCGCCGTTCTGGGCGAGCCGCGCCCGCAACCTGCGGAGATTGAAGAAGAGCGCCTTCTGGGCCGAACTCGTGCCGCCGCGGACGATCGACCAGTTGCGCAGGATGTAGTCCTGCATCGAGGCGCGGATCCACCAGGTGGCGTAGGTCGAGAACCGGACCTCGCGTTCCGGTTCGAAGCGCGCCGCCGCCTCAAGCAGCCCGACATGGCCCTCCTGGATGAGGTCGCCCATCGAGAGGCCGAAGCCACGGAACTTGGAGGCCATCGAGATGACGAGGCGCATATGAGCCATCGTGATGCGGTGGAGCGCATGCTGGTCGCGCTGTTCCTTCCAGCGCAGCGCAAGCTCGTGCTCTTCCTCCCGGGCAAGATAGGGAGCCTTGATGGCTGCCCGGATCAACGACCGCTTCGCCTTATCGTCCATCCCGAAACTCCCGAATGCGTTCCACCTCGAAATACGACCTTGATCAGGCGGCGGATCAGCCTAAATCCCCTCGATCCGCCTGCGAGACGCATGGCCGCTCACTGCAAACGCATCGGCGGACCCTGTGTTCCCTCTTCCTGTTGCGGCGCACGCAAAAAAGAACCCGGCCAAGTGGCCGGGTCCTGGTAGGTTCGATGCGCCGGAGGGGCTGCCTACGCGGCCTCTTCCTGCTCGGCATCCTCGTTGTCGGCCTTGGCGCCGCGGCGCGGACCCTTGGCGAGGTTAAGCTCGATGAGGCGCACGGCCTCGGTGTCGGAGACGCGGTTCACTGCCGCGATCTCGCGCGCCATGCGGTCGAGCGCCGCCTCGTAGAGCTGGCGCTCCGAATAGGACTGCTCCGGCTGGTTCTCGGCACGGTAGAGATCGCGCACGACCTCGGAGATCGAGATCAGGTCGCCGGAATTGATCTTGGCATCATATTCCTGCGCCCGGCGCGACCACATGGTGCGCTTCACGCGCGCGCGGCCCTGCACGACCTTCAGAGCGCGGTCGACATAGTCGGTCTCGCTGAGCTTGCGCATGCCGGTGGACGTCGCCTTGGCGACCGGCACCTTGAGGCGCATCTTGTCCTTCTGGAAATCGATCACGAAGAGTTCCAGCTTGTGGCCTGCGACTTCCTGTTCGTCGATCGAGACGATCTGACCTACGCCGTGGGCCGGATAGACGATGTACTCGCCGGTCTTGAAGCCCCCACGGGTCGCCGTCTTCTTCTGCTGGGTTGCCATACGCCCGATACTCCCTGTTGCGACGCCGGCCGCTCGCGGGCCGGTGGTCCGGATGTTGACCTTGCGGTCAATCTGTTGTGCCGCTTCAGACAAAACTCGCCGGTCCGCGGGACGGCCTCCAGCCACAGGAGGTACGCCCCGGCCAAGTGGTCCTGGTCCGGTTGTCTGGTCTACCTTTCGATGATGAGAGCGCGGAGCGCTACCTTCGACGTAAACGGCATGTCGCAATCGTGTAACACAAAAAGTCGAAAGAATCAACGTTTTGGCGCAGCGCACAAGAAGCGCCCGCGCGTCCACAGCCGAAAAACGGCTTGACTGCGTCACGATGCCGCCTCCCGCGGGAGGCGCAGGCTCAGTCCCCGGTGCCGGGATTGGGCGAGAAGAACTTTTCGAACTTCCCTTCCATGCCGTCATATTCCTCGGCGTCGGCGGGGGGCTCCTTCTTGGCCGTGATGTTGGGCCAGGTCTGCGAGTACTCGGTGTTGATCTGGAGCCACTTGTCGAGACCGGGCTCCGTGTCCGGCTTGATCGCCTCGGCCGGGCATTCCGGCTCGCACACACCGCAGTCGATGCACTCGTCCGGATGGATGACGAGCATGTTCTCGCCCTCATAGAAGCAGTCGACCGGACACACCTCGATGCAGTCCATGTACTTGCACTTGATGCAGTTGTCCGTGACGATGTAGGTCATGAAGGGCTCCGGGCGGATCGGATCACGCCGGTGAGGTATCCCCTTTGCGGCGGGCTTTCAAGGCTGCCGCACGCGCCATTCCACCTCCCGGCGAAACGCTATTCCTCGCCCTCGCGCAGGCGGTCGGTGTCGCGCCGCTCCTTCTTGGTCGGGCGGCCGCTGCCCGGCTCGCGCGCTGCCGGCTCCTCGGCGGGAGCGGCCGGCTCCCCGGTCGGCGTCAGGTCCTCGTAGAGCGTCCTCGCCTCCTCCGCCGGCCCGCGCCGCTTGCCGGGATCGAGAAGCCGCAGGACCAGCACCCGCCGCTCGAGCGCGATCGTCAGCACGTCGCCGACCTTCACCTGCTGAGACGGCTGCAGGATCTTCTCGCGGTTGCGCCGGACCCGCCCGGCCTCGACCAGGCGGGCGGCCAGCGTCCGCGACTTGACGACGCGCGCGAAGAACAGCCAGCGGTCGATGCGCTGCCTGCCTTCCTCCGCCATCTACTTGCGCAGCTGGTCGCGGAGCGCGGCGAGCTTGGCGAAGGGCGAGTCGGGATCGATCTCGACCTTGCGCTCCGGCCGCGGCGGCCGCGGCGGCTGGTTGTCCGGCCGCCGGTCGCCGCGCCGCTCGGGGCGCGGGCCCTTCTTCTGGAAACCGCCATCCTGGGGCCGGCCGTTCTTGCCGCGGAAAGGCTTGCCCTGCCGCTCGGCACCGCCCGCCTCGCCACCCTTCTGCTCCGGACGGCCCTGGTGCTCGCCGCGGCCGTGGCGCTCGTTGCGACCCTGACGGTCTCCCGCGCGCTGCCCCTGCTCGCCCCGCCTCTGCTCGGGCCGGCCGCGACGCCCCTCGAAGCGCCCGGGCCGCCACAGCATGACGGTTTTCGGCGCCTCCTGCTCCTCGGCAGCGGTTTCGGGCGCGGCATCCTGCACGGGCGCGGCCTCGGCGGCGGGCTGTGCTTCGGCGTCAGCCACGGCCTGAGCAGGCTCGGGCTCCGACGGTGCCTCCTCGGCGGCAGCTGGGCTCTCTGCGGGTTCTAGAGCGCTGGCCTGGGCCTGGACATCCGTTTCGACCACGGCCTCGTCGGCGGAAGCGCTGTTTTCGCCCTCCGCTTCCGCCACCACCAAATCGGCGTGAGCTTTAGCGGTCGCCTCCGGCGCCACAGCATCGGCCACAGGTTCAGCCTCGGTTGAAGCCGCATCGGCCGCCGGTGCCTCAGCGGCAGCGGCTTCGGCCGCAGCGCGGGCCTGTCGCGCGGCCTCCGCCGCGCGCACCTGGGCGTCCAAAGCCTCCAGCTTCGCCGCCACGTCTGCAGCCGGAATCTCGTTGCCGCGATAGCCGAGCGACTTGAGGATCTCCTCCATGTCGTTCTGGGTCGCGCCGAGGATCGACATCATCGGCGGCGTGACGATGAAGGCCTGGCCGTCGAAGGCGCCGTCGGGTCGGGGACCCTGTCCCGGCTTCCAGGCGAGCGCTGGGCGGATCTGGTCGGCGAGACGCTCAAGGATATCGACGCGGACGGCGCGCGTGCCGGCGACGCGGAAGCCGGCGAGGCGGTAGAAGGCGCGGTCGAAGCCGGCGTCGACGGCGATCGAGGTGCGGCCGGCAGCGAGCGCGGCGACGACGTCGCCAAAGCCCGGACGGTCCTTGGCATCGTTCTTCAGAGCCCAGAGTAGTGTGACGATCGATGCCGGGCCCGGCTTGAGCAACGCCGGCACGAAGACATGGAAGGCGCCGAAGCGGACGCCCAGGCGGCGCAGTGCTGCGCGCGCCTCCTGGTCGAGGGCGCGGATGTCGGCCTGCACGTCGCGGCGGTTCAGGAGTCCGAAGTTCTCGACCAGCTGGAAGGCGACGCCGCGGGCGATGCCGGTCAGCTGCTCGGCGCCCCTGAGGTCGAAGAGCGGCTTCAGCGCGGTCTCGACCTGGTAATTGACGAAGCGCTCGACCCGCTGGGCGACCTTGTCGCGCGCCGGGCCGGTCAGCTGCTCGTCGGCAAGCAGGACGACGCGCGGGCGCAGCATGTCCTCGCCGGCGGAAAGGGCCGCGACGGGCGCGCCGAGCCAGCGCACCAGCCCCTCGGAGGAGAGCGCGAGGTCGCCATTGGCGACGGCGGCGAACCGGTCGGCGCGCGTTTCGAACTCGCTGGCGAGGATCTTCTGCGCCGCCGCGCGGACGGCCTTGGCATCCTCGCCCTCGGCCGTCCGGTCCGCCGTGAAGCGGAATCCCTCCAGCTCGCCGACGTGATGCCCCTCGACGAGCACCTCTCCCGACGGACCTATTTCAGCATCGAGCATCGCGTTCTCTCGCAGCCGCCTCATGAGCACGGATGTCCTGCGGTCTACGAAGCGTTTCGTCAATCGCTCATGCAGCGCATCGGACAGCCTGTCCTCGATAGCGCGCGTTTTTTCCTGCCAGTGCGTCTGGTCCGACAACCAGCCAGGACGGTGCGATACGAAGGTCCAGGTCCTGATCTCGGCGATCCGCTGCGACAGCGTGTCGATGTCGCCCTCGATCGAATCCGCCCGGCGCACCTGCTCGGCCATATAGTTCTCGTCGACATGCCCTTTGCGCACAAGGTCGAGATAGAGCGAGCCGACGAGGTCGGCGTGCTGGGCCGGCGCGATGCGCCGGTAGTCGGGCAGCGCACACACGTCCCACAGCAACGCCACGTTGCGGCGCCCCTGGGCGGCGCTCATGATGTGGGGGTCCTGCGCCAGGCGCTCCAGCGCGCGGGCGTCGGTGGCTGGCAGCGCGCGCGTCAGGCCCTCGACCGGCGGCACGGTCTCGATCGAGGCCCGCAGCGCCTGGACACTGGCGAAATCGAACTGCGCCGTACGCCACTGCAGGACGCGGACCGGCTCGAAATCGTGGCTCTCGATCCGCCGCACCAGATCTTCCGGCAGCGGATCGACCGGCCCCGTCTCGCCAAACGTGCCGTCGCGCAGGTGCCGGCCGGCGCGGCCCGCGATCTGGGCGAGTTCGGCCGCCGTCAGCTCGCGATACTGGAAGCCGTCGAACTTGCGGTTCTGCGCGAAGGCGACGTGGTCGACGTCGAGATTGAGCCCCATGCCGATCGCGTCGGTCGCGATCAGGTAGTCGACGTCGCCCGACTGGTAGAGCTCGACCTGAGCGTTGCGGGTGCGCGGGCTGAGCGCGCCGAGCACGACCGCGGCCCCGCCCCGCTGGCGGCGGATGAGCTCAGCGATCGCATAGACCTCGTCGGCGGAGAAGGCGACGATCGCCGAGCGGCGCGGCAGGCGGGTGATCTTCTTCGAGCCGGCATGGGCGAGATGCGACATGCGCGGCCGGGTGACGACAGAGAGCCCGCGCAGGAGCCTCTCCAGGATGCCGCGCATGGTGGCCGCGCCGAGGAGCAGCGTCTCCTGCCGTCCCCGCAGATGCAGGATCCTGTCGGTGAAGATGTGGCCGCGCTCGAGATCGGCGGCGAGCTGGACCTCGTCGATCGCGACGAACGCGGCGTCCGTCTCGCGCGGCATCGCCTCGACCGTGCAGACGGAGTAGCGCGCGCCGGGAGGCGCGATCTTCTCCTCGCCGGTTACCAGCGCCACGTTCTGCGATCCGACCTTCTCCGCGACGCGTTGATAGACCTCGCGCGCCAGGAGCCGGAGCGGCAGTCCGATGACCCCGCTTTCGTGCGCGACCATCCGCTCGATGGCGAGATGTGTCTTGCCGGTATTGGTCGGCCCAAGGACCGCGGTGACGTCGCGGCCCGAGAGCAGGAGGGGAGAGGAATTCATGCGCGGGGTTCTTGGCGGAGGGAGGTCCGCTCCTGTTAGCAGCTTGCCGCGTCCGCCGCGATGGCGGCGCGTCCTTGCGCCTGAAGATAGTGAGCCTGATCGGCAGCGCCAGTTCGAAGAGCGGAACAGAACGAGTCCGGAACGAACCGGCGACGAATCACTGACTCACGCCGATTCACTCTCCGTTCACGGCTAGGGCTGGGGGCAGATGCGGCGGAAGCGACGGTCGGCATCTAGATGTTGTGTGCGAGGCTCACGCCGCGCCCGGAACGTTGCCGAGTTATCCACAGCCATGCGGCGTCGCTTGTGGGAAAGTGCCGCCGCGGCTGTGCCGCACTGGCACAGCTGCGGCGCGAAGGACCGGTCAAACGAAGAACTGGCCGCCATTCGCCGAGATCGTCGATCCGGTGATGAAGCCCGCCTCGTCGGAGGCGAGGAAGACCACGCAGCGCGCGATCTCCTCCGGCTCGCCCAGCCTGCCGACCGGGATCTGCGGCAGGATGCGGTCGTTCAGCACCTTCTCGTCGATGGCCCTGACCATCTCGGTCGCGATGTAGCCGGGGCAGATCGCGTTGACGGTGATGCCGGCGCGCGCACCCTCCTGCGCCAGCGCCTTGGTGAAGCCGAGGTCACCGGCCTTGGCGGCGGAGTAGTTCACCTGGCCGGCCTGGCCCTTTTGGCCGTTGATCGAGGAGATGTTGATGACACGGCCGAACTTGCGGTCGCGCATGCCCGACCAGAGCGGTTGCGTCATGTTGAAGACGCCCGACAAATTGGTGTCGATCACCTCGCGCCACTGCTGCAGCGTCATCTTGTGGAACATGGCGTCGCGGGTGATGCCGGCGTTGTTGACCAGCACGTCCACCGCCCCGAGTTCGGCCTCGACCTGCTTGATGCCCTCGACACAGGCGTCGTAGTCGGCAACCGACCATTTGTAGGTCCTGATGCCGGTCTCCTCGGTGAATATCCGGGCCGCCTCGTCATTGCCGGCATAGTTCGCGGCGACGTTGTAGCCGGCGTCCCTGAGTGCAACTGAAATCGCCGCGCCGATGCCGCGCGATCCGCCGGTGACGAGTGCAACACGTGCCATGAATGTCCTCCTCTCAATGTTGGCTACAGGCAGTCGGCAATAGGCAGTCGGATCAGAGGATCGATGCCGACTGCCGATTGCCTCAGTTCATCGCTTCCACGCACATCGCGACGCCCATGCCGCCGCCGATGCAGAGCGTGGCGAGCCCCTTCCTCGCGCCGCGGCGCCTCATCTCGTAGACCAGCGTGTTGAAGACGCGCGCGCCGGATGCACCGATCGGATGGCCGATGGCGATGGCGCCGCCATTGACGTTCACGATTTCAGGATTCCAGCCCATATCCTTGTTGACCGCACAGGCCTGAGCGGCGAAGGCCTCGTTGGCCTCGACCAGATTGACGTCGTCGACCTTCCAGCCGGCCCTCTGCAGCGCCTTGCGCGAGGCGGGGATCGGCCCGGTGCCCATCACCTGCGGGTCGACGCCGGCCGTCGCCCAGGAGACGATCCGGGCGAGCGGCGATATCCCGCGGCGGGCGGCCTCCTCTTCCGTCATCAGCACGACGGCGGCGGCACCGTCATTGATGCCGGAGGCATTGGCGGCGGTGACTGTCCCTTCCTTGTCGAAAGCGGGGCGCAGCTTCTGCATCGCCTCGAGCGTCGCGCCGTGTCGGATGTATTCGTCGTTCTCCACCACGACCTCGCCCTTGCGGGTCTTGACGGTGAAGGGGACGATCTCGTCCTTGAACCGGCCTGCCTTCTGCGCGGCTTCCGCCTTGTTCTGCGAGGCGACGGCAAAGCGGTCCTGTTCCTCCCGGGTCAACTGCCACTTGCGGGCGACGTTTTCGGCTGTGTTGCCCATGTGATAGCCGTAGAAGGCGTCGGTCAGGCCGTCCTTGATCATCGTGTCGATCATCTTCAGATCGCCCATCTTCACGCCGGCACGCAGATGCGCGCAGTGCGGCGCCATGGACATGGATTCCTGGCCGCCGGCGACGATGACCTTCGCGTCGCCGGTGGCGATCTGCTGCATGCCGACCGCGATGGCCCGCAGGCCCGAGCCGCAGAGCTGGTTCAGCCCCCAGGCAGTCGTCTCGTCGGGACAGCCGGCCAGCCGCGCCGCCTGCCGCGCCGGGTTCTGGCCCTGGCCGGCCTGCAGGATCTGGCCCATAATCACCTCGTCCACCTCGGCCGCCTCGACCGAAGCCCGCGACAGCGCCTCGCGGATGGCGGCGGCGCCCAGTTCATGAGCAGGCGTGTCGGCGAAGGCCCCGTTGAAAGAGCCGACGGGGGTGCGCGCGGCGCTGGCGATCACGATCGAAGCTGGCATGGCGGTTCTCCACATGACCTCGTTAGGAAGTGTTGCCCCAGTTTCTTGCCCTTTCGGGCCGCCCTGTCAAATGGCCTTCGCAACCGCCGCAAGAGCGGCTTCGGCGTCGCACAAACCGCTTTCATTCGGCAGAGCTTTGCGCATATGCTTGACTTGCATCGCGCGTAAACAGCCACTTACCGTGCAGCCGAGCCTGGAGCGTCTAATGCCGGCCAAGAACGACCCGGTGGTCATCAAGAAATACGCCAACCGCCGCCTCTACAACACGGGCACCAGCACCTATGTGACGCTCGAGGACCTGGCGGAGATGATCCGCCGCGGCGAGGATTTCCACGTCCAGGACGCCAAGACCGGCGAGGACATCACGCACCCGGTGCTGACGCAGATCATCTTCGAGCTCGAGAACCGCGACGGGCAGAACATGCTGCCGGTGTCGTTCCTGCGCCAGCTCATCTCCTTCTACGGCGACCAGATGCAGATGGTCGTGCCGAGCTTCCTCGAGCAGTCGATGATCGCCTTCGCGCGCGAGCAGCAGCGGTTCCGCGAGCAGATGAAGGAGGCGATGCCCAAGACGCCGATGGACGTCATGAACGTCGCCGCGCCGATGAAGGCGATCGAGGAGCAGGCGCGCCGCAACGTCGAGCTGTTTCAGAACGCCATGCGCATGTTCACGCCGTTCCCGATGCCTGGAATGACGGGAAGCGCGGAGGCCGAGCCGGACGCCGCATCGGCGCCGGAGGAGAAGCAGCCCGACGAGCTCAAGGAACTGCGCGACCAGATCTCGGCCATGCAGAAGAAGCTCGACCAGATGGGCAAGGGGTGACGCGTTTTCGTGCGTCCTTCGAGGCTCGCCCGCCGGAGGTGACGCAGGTTCGGTACCGCCCTCCGGGCTCGCACCTCAGGATGAGGGCTTCGAGGCTCGCCCGCCGGAGGTGACGCAGGTTCGGCACCGCCTTGTGGGCTCGCACCTCAGGATGAGGGCGGTCGAGCAACGGTTGCGAGACGAGGTGGGCTCGACTTAAGCGCCCGATGGGCAACGGTAAATCTCTCGTGCGTCCTTCGAGGCTCGCTGCGCTCGCACCTCAGGATGAGGACGATCGTGCATCGATCCGGGGACGCTGTGGGTTCGAGCCTACGCTCCTCATCCTGAGGTGCGAGCCCGCGGGGGGGGGGGGGGTGCCAGGCGGTGCCCCACTTTCGGCGGGCGAGCCTCGAAGGACGCACACCCGCCCTACCAGCCCATCGCGCAGCCGTCCTTGCGCGGATCGGAGGCGCCGATCAGGAAGCCCTCCTCCCGGTCGATATGGACCATCTGCGCGCCGCCATGCGGCGACTCGGCCGCGCGCACGGAATGACCGAGGCTGACCAGGCCTTCGCGCACGGCGCCCGGAATGCCGCGCTCGGCCTCCAGCACCCCGTCATCCTCGCTCCAGAACAGGCGCGGGTGGTCGATGGCCTCCTGCGGGTCCATGGCGTGATCGAGCATATTGGAAAGGACATGCGCGTGGCCCATCGGCTGGTAGGCGCCGCCCATGACGCCGAAGGAGATGGCGGCCTGACCGTCAAGAAGCGCAAGCGCCGGGATGATCGTGCTCATCGGGCGCTTGCGCGGGCCGAACTCGTTCGGATGCCCCTCCTCCAGCGTGAAGCAGGCGCCGCGGTTCTGCAGCGCAAAGCCGCCGCGTGGGGTGACGATCTTGGAGCCGAAGGAAGAATAGAGCGAGTTGATGAAGGAGACCGCGCGGCGGTCGCGGTCGACGATGCTGAGATAGACGGTCGAGGCGGAGGGAAGCTGCGGCAGCGCGATCGACGGGTTGCGCTGGTCGGGCATGAACTGGGCGGCGAGCAGCGCGATGAAGTTGTCGTCTTCCAGAAGCCGGCGGGCGTCCGCTGCCATAGCGTCGGCATCGCCGACCATAAGATCGCGCACCGAGTAGGCGAGCCGGCCGGCCTCGATCTCCAGATGCCAGCGCTCCAGCGTGTCCGGTCCGTAGCGGCGGGCGTCGAGCGCATCGAGCAGCCTGAGCAGGATGAGCGCGGTGATGCCCTGCCCGTTGGGCGGCAGTTCCAGCACCTCGTGGCCGGCATAGGGGGCGGCGATCGGCTCCACCCATTCCGCCTGGACGGCCGCCAGGTCGGCTTCATCGAGGGTTCCGCCCTTGGCCCTGACGGTGGCGGCGATCTCGGCCGCGACCGGACCCTCGTAGAAGGCGCGCGCACCACCCGCGGCGATCGCCCGCAGCGTCGCCGCCAGCGCGGGGGCGCGGTGGCGGTCACCGTGGCGGGGCGCGCGACCCTCCTTCAGCCAGTGCAGCCTGCCGCCCTCGTCCTGCGCCAGCGCGTCGGCGTGCCGCGCCCAGTCGCGCGCGACCCGCGCATGGACGGCGAAACCTTCCTCGCCGTAGCGGATCGCGTCGGCGAAGAGGCGGTGGAACGGCAGCGTGCCGAAGCGGACGGCGAGCTTCTCCCAGGCGTCGACGGCGCCGGGGACCGTGACGGTGTGCGCGCCCGTCTGCGGCATCGCCGTGCCGGCCTCGGCTCGCAGCCGCGCGGCATCGACGCCGGCGGCGGCGCGGCCGGAGCCGTTGAGCGCATGGACGGCGCCGTCGGGCTCGGCAAGGATCGCAAAGCAGTCGCCGCCGATCCCGGTCATGTGCGGCTCGACCACGCAGAGCGTCGCCGAGGCTGCGAGCGCGGCGTCGACCGCGTTGCCGCCTTCCTGCAGCACCTTCAACGCCGTCTGCGTTGCGAGCGGATGGGAGGTGGCGGCCATCCCGTTCTCGGCGATGACGGGCGAACGGCCGGGCAGGTCGAATGGGCGCATCAGGCTCTGTCTCCGAAGGAGTGTCGGGCGCCAGCCTTAGACCGGGAAGCTGCCGGACGGAACCCGCGACCTTTCGCGCTATGGCTATCGCAGGGCGGCGAGCGTCCGCCGCACCCGCGCCTCGAAGTCCGCGACGCTATCCGCGCCCGGCGCGTCGGCGCCGTGCAGCGCGACATAGGCGAAGCGGGCCTTGGGCGCGCAGGCGCGCATCAATCCGTGGCGGAGGTTCCTGCGCACAGGCTGCCACATGAGGAACGTGTCGATCCACCAGGGCGAGCCGAGCGTGGTGAGGACGACGAAGTGCCGGAGTCGGTCGAGCCGCGGCCGGATCGGCCCGCCGGCCGTCTCGGCATGATCGTAGGCGACACCCGGCGCGAATGTACGGTCGATCCAGCCCTTCAGGATGGCGGGCAGGCCGAACCACCAGGTCGGGAAGACGAGGACGAGCGCGTCGGCCGCCTCGAGCAACGCCGCGTCGGCCGGGGCGGCCGCGCGAGCCGCCTCGCCGTCATAGTGGACGGCGCGCTCCTCCGGCGATAGGCGCGGGTCGAAGCCGTCGCGGTAGAGGTCGAGGAACTGGACCTCGTGGCCGGCAGCTTCGAGCTCGCTCATGGCGAGCCGCGCGATGCCGCCATTCAGGCTGTCAGGCAGGGGATGGGCGAGGACGACGAGGCATCTCATCCCGGCCGCCGGAACGATCAGACGCCGGTGCGGGTGCGGGCGAGGCCGGAGACGGCCGGCTGGAAATTGGGATCGAGCCGGACGGCCTCCGAATAGGAGCGGGCCGCGCGATCGCGCTCGCCGCGACGCTCCATGACGAGCGCCTGGTAGGCCCAGCCCTCGGCATTGGAGCGATCGAGCTGAATAGCCGTGTTGAAGTCGGCGAGCGCGTTGTCCTCGTCGTCGCGGGCGAGATAGGAGAGGCCCCGCGCGTTGTAGGGTTCGGCATTCGAAGGCGAGAGCGAGATCGCACGGGCGAAATCCTCGATCGCGTAGTCGTGCTGGCCGCGGCCCTGATAGAGCAGGCCGCGATTGTAGAAGGCGCGCGGGTCGGTGGTATCGAGCTGGATGGCGCGCTCGAAGTCCTGGAACGCTTCGCTCGTGCGCCCGGCGATGCGGTGGACGTTGCCGCGCCCGATATAGGCGACGTCGTAGCGCGGATTGAGCTGCAGCGCGCGGTTGTAGTCGGCCATGGCCGCCTGCTGGTTGCCCATGTAGCGGTGGATCAGCGCCCGGTTGGCGTGGAACTGGTGCGAGTTGGGGTTGAGGCGGATGGCCGTGTCGAAATCCTGAAGCGCCTCGCGATAGCGGCCGCCGGCGCCATAGGCGGTGCCGCGGACGTTGTAGGCCTCGGCATCGTTCGGGCTGCGCTGGATCACGGCCGACAGCGACGCGATGTTCTCCTGGGAGGTCTGGGCGGTGTTGACCGCGGCCACCTCGCCGAGCGGTCCCGTCGCCGACTGGCACGCGGCGAGCAAGGCAAGCGACGCGACGGCGGCGAGCTTCATGCCTCCGCGCAGGATCTGGCCGGCGTTCGAGCAGGAAATCATCATCGCGCTCGCGATCCCCTTCTTGCTGTGCCCCGCAAGTGGGCGGGCGTTCGGACCTAACGAAAAAGGCGGCGGCGATCCCTGGACCGCGCCACCTTCGCTAGGGCGTGAAAAGGACGAAAAATGGGCGCGGTGATCAGCGCGCCGCAACCGTCACGCGTCCGCCGCCGACCAAGCCTTCGCGCTGGGCACGCTTGCGGGCCAGCTTGCGGGCGCGGCGAACGGCCTCGGCCTTCTCGCGGGCGCGCTTCTCCGAGGGCTTCTCGTAGTGGCCGCGCATCTTCATCTCGCGGAAAATGCCTTCGCGTTGCATCTTCTTCTTGAGCGCGCGCAGCGCCTGATCAACATTGTTGTCGCGGACGAGTACCTGCACCTGAGGTTTCCTGTCTAGGGTTGCTTCCAGGCATCCCGCCACGCGGAATGCCCCCGCTGTGGCCTTCCGCAGCGGACAGAGGCGGTCGCATAGCAGAATCAGCTTCTGCTGTCGAGAGCCTGTTGGCTCTCCCGGCGCTTGTTGTTCGCGGCCCTGTCAGGCGGCGCGCGTGGCGGGGATCAGCTCGAAATCCGGGTAGAAGTCGGCGTAGTTGCAGGTGATCTCCTCGCCGGCCGCGATGTCGCGCAGTGCGACCGCGCCGCCCGGCTGGGAGAAATCAGTGTTGGGATCGTCCGAATGGTTCATGAAGCGGCCGTTGTCGACCTCGTAGACGACGTGTCCCGGATAGTCAGGGCTGGGATAGGAATAGCGGTCGAGGAACGTCTTCAGGAACGGCTCGGCGGCCTCGTACCTCTCCATCGGGATCAGCCGGTCGAATTCGGGCTCCAGCTTCCAGATGCGCGCGCCCTTGGCGATCGGCTCGGCCGCAAAGACGCCGACCCCCTCGATCGCGCTAGCACCGACATAGGTATTGACGAGCAGCATGTTCGGGATTCCTCGACACGGACGGGCACAAGATGGTGAACCGCCACAAGAATGCAAGCGGCCCCGAGGAGGTTGCACCGCGCCACGCGCCATGACGCGAACGGCTCGTCGCAAACCGCCAACCCCTGTCGCAAACAGCCAAAGGATGACGCCCCGCCTCCGCTAGTGCTACAGGGCCGCCGTCCGCGAAGGACGCTCCCGAAACGTCGCCCAAGGCAGGACCAAGATGCGCCGGTATTCCGCATTCGCCATCGCCCGCGAGGCGCTCCGCGGCCACAAGGGCTGGCCCGAGCAGTGGGGCTCGCCGGAGCCACGCAAGGAATACGACGTCGTCATCGTCGGCGCCGGCGGCCACGGGCTCGCCACCGCCTACTACCTTGCCAAGGAGCACGGGGTGACGAATGTCGCGGTGCTCGAGAAGGGATGGCTGGGCGGCGGCAACACCGGCCGCAACACCACGATCATCCGCTCGAACTACCTCTACGACGAGTCGGCCGGCATCTACGATCACGCCGTCAAGCTGTGGGATGGGCTGAGCCAGGAGCTCAACTACAACGTCATGTACTCGCCCCGCGGCGTGATGATGCTCGCCCACAACGTCCACGACGTTCAGGTCTTCAAGCGCCACATCCACGCCAACCGGCTGAACGGCATCGACAATGAGTGGCTGACGCCGGAGGAGGCGAAGGAGTTCTGCCCACCGCTCAACATCTCGCGCCACGCCCGCTATCCCGTCGTCGGCGCGGCGCTGCAGCGGCGCGGCGGCACGGCCCGCCATGATGCGGTCGCCTGGGGCTATGCGCGCGGCGCCTCGGCACGCGGCGTCCACATCATCCAGAACTGCGAGGTGACGGGCATCCGCCGCTCGCCGAACGGCCACGTGACCGGCGTCGAGACCACGCGCGGCTTCATCGGCGCCAGGAAGATCGGGGTGGTGGCGGCCGGCCACTCCTCGGTCGTTATGGGGATGGCCGACGTGCGGATGCCGCTCGAATCCTACCCGCTTCAGGCGCTGGTGTCGGAGCCGGTCAAGCCGGTCTTCCCGTGCGTCGTCATGTCGAACACTGTGCACGCCTACATCTCGCAGTCCGACAAGGGCGAGCTGGTCATCGGTGCCGGAACCGACCAGTACTATTCCTATTCGCAGACGGGCGGCCTCCACATCCTCGAGCACACGCTGGAGGCGATCTGCGAGATGTTCCCGATCTTCACCCGCATGAAGATGCTGCGCTCCTGGGGCGGCATCGTCGACGTGACGCCCGACCGCTCGCCGATCCTGGCCAAGACGCCCGTGCCCGGGCTCTACGTCAATTGCGGCTGGGGCACGGGCGGCTTCAAGGCGACCCCCGGCTCGGGCCACGTCTTCGCCCACACCATCGCCAACGACAATCCGCACCCGATTAACGCCCCCTTCACGCTCGAGCGCTTCCGCACCGGACGCCTGATCGACGAGGCGGCGGCTGCCGCGGTGGCGCACTGATGCATGCCGTCGCGGTCCCGCTGCTGGCCGGCGCGGCTTTCGCCGCGGCCGCGGCGCCGATCTTTCCGGAGATCGTCGTCGCGCGCGGCGAGACGCCGCACGAATGGCCCTTCTCCATCGACGAGGGGACACTGGCCTGCGTGAGGATTGGAGCGACGCGCGCGGTCTTCTTCTCCGAGATCCTGACGCCGGAGGAGATGGGCGAGTTCGGCAACATGACGCTGCCGCGCACGGTGGTGGTGAGTTCCAACCCGCTGGCGCTCTTCGTCTCGTTCGAGGATCGCGCGCTCTACGCCCCGTTCGACACGCTGGAGACGCTGGTCGGGCGGCTCCTGCCTTTCGAGAAGATGGGGCTCGAACTGTGCGACCGGCCGACGGAAGACGAAGTGGAAGACTGACAAGATGCTCCTGATCCGCTGCCCCTATTGCGACGAAGAGCGCCCGGAGCTCGAATTCCGGCACGCCGGCGAAGCGCACATCGCGCGCCCGGGGAAAATCGCCGAGATCTCCGACGAGGAGTTCGAGCGCTTTTTCTTCATCCGCGCAAACCCGAAGGGGATCGTCTACGAGCGGTGGCGGCACGTGCACGGCTGCGCTCGGTTCTTCAACGCTGTCCGCGACACGGTGACGGACAGGTTCATCACCACCTACAAGACCGGCGAGCCGAAGCCGTATCTCGCAGAGGAGAAAGCTTGATGCGCCGCGCTCTGTCTCGCCCCCCTCTGTCCTGCCGGACATCTCCCCCACATGGGGGGAGATTGGCCGTCGCATCGGCCTTTGCCAAGCGCAGACGGCGTAGGGTGGGCGGCATCGGTGAAACCGCCGATCTCCCCGACTGTGAGGGATATGCCTGGCAAGGCAGAGTGGGGTGCGAAGTGGCGCGGCATCTCCGTTGTCAGGGGGGAACCGCATGACCCAGCCCTTCCGTCTCGCCGGTGCCGGGCGGCTGACGCCGGCGCGCGGCATCCGCTTCTCCTTCGACGGGCAGGGCTATACGGGCCTGGAAGGCGACACGCTGGCCTCGGCGCTGCTCGCCAATGGCGTCCATCTGGTCGGCCGCTCCTTCAAGTACCACCGGCCGCGCGGCATCCTCTCGGCCGGCGCCGAGGAGCCCAACGCGCTGGTCGGCGTCCACCGCGACGCGGCGCGCAAGACGCCTAATGTGCGCGCCACGGTGCAGGAGCTCTATGACGGGCTGACCGCAGTCTCGCAGAACCGCTGGCCGTCGCTTTCGTTCGACATCGGCGCCGCGAACGATCTCGGCTCGCCCTTCTTCTCGGCCGGCTTCTACTACAAGACCTTCATGTGGCCGAAGGCCGCGTGGAAGCGCCTCTACGAGCCGCAGATCCGGCAGGCCGCGGGCCTCGGCACTGCACCCGACCAGCCTGATCCCGACCGCTACGCCTCGCGCTACGCCCATTGCGACGTGCTGGTGGTCGGCGCGGGTGCGGCGGGACTGGCAGCCGCACTTGCCGCGGGCGAGAGCGGCGCCAGCGTCATCCTCTGCGACGAGCAGGCGGAGCCGGGCGGCGCGCTGCGCTACGAAAACGGTGCTGCGATCGACGGGACCCGCGGCTGGGACTGGGCGATGGCGACGGCGGCGCGACTGCGCACGATGGATCGCGTGCGCGTGCTGCCGCGCACCACGGCCTTCGGCTACTACGCCCAGAACCTCGTCGGGCTCGTCGAGCGGCTGACCGACCATCTCGCCGCACCGGCGCCCGACGCACCGCGCGAGCGGCTGTGGAAGGTGCGGGCGCGCCGCGTCATCGTCGCCTCCGGCGCAATCGAGCGGCACATGGTCTTCGCCGACAACGACCGGCCGGGGATCATGCTGGCCTCCGCCGCGCGGACTTTTCTCAACCACTTTGGTGTCGCCGTCGGCCGGAACGTCGGCGTCTACGCGGCCAACGATTCCGCCTATGCAGCCGCGCTCGACCTTCACCGCGGGGGCGTGAAGGTCGCGGCCATCATTGACCTGCGCGAAAGGGCCGAGGGTCCCCTCCCCGCAGCAGCGCGTCAGGCAGGCATCGAGGTGCTGCCGGGCCACGCGGTGACGAAGACGGGCGGACGGCTGCGGGTATCGTCGATCACGGTCGAGCCCGCGGCCGGCGGCGCTGCGCGCACCATCCCGGTCGACGCTCTTCTCGTCTCGGCTGGCTGGACCCCCTCGGTCCATCTCGTCTCGCAGTCGCGCGGCAAGCTCGTCTTCGACGCGGCGCGTCAGGTCTTCCTGCCCGGCCAGCAGGCGCAGGACTGCGTCTCGGTCGGCGCCTGCAACGGCACCGAGAGCCTCGCGGCGACGATCGAGGAGGCGTTGGCGGCCGGCGAGAGATCGGCGAAGGAAACGCGGGCCAAAGCACCCCCACCCCTTACCCCTCCCCACAAGGGGGAGGGGGATTCTGAGACGTTGGCGACCCCCTCCCCCTTGTGGGGAGGGGTAGGGGGTGGGGGTACGCCCGCGATGACGATCGAGGGCGAGGACTGGGTCGGCGGCATGGCGGGCGCGGCGCCGGGTGCGGAGCCCGACAAGACGGTCAAGGCGTTCGTCGACTTCCAGAACGACGTGACCGCCAAGGATATCGGCCAGGCGGTGCGCGAGGGCATGCGCTCGATCGAGCACGTCAAGCGCTTCACGACCAACGGCATGGCAACCGACCAGGGCAAGACGTCGAACCTGCACGGACTGGCGATCGCCGCCGAGGTGCTCGGCAAGCCGATGCCGGAGGTCGGCCTCACGACCTTCCGCCCGCCCTATACGCCGGTGACCTTCGGCGCGATCGTCGGCCACGGGCGCGGCGCGCTGTTCGATCCGACCCGCCGCACGCCGACCCATGGCTGGGCCGAAGCGCATGGCGCCGTTTTCGAGGATGTGGGGCTGTGGAAGCGAGCCTGGTACTTCCCCAGGACGGGCGAGGACATGCACGCGGCCGTTGCCCGCGAATGCCGGACAGTGCGCGAGGCGGCCGGCATCTTCGACGCCTCGACGCTCGGCAAGATCGAGGTCGTTGGCCCTGACGCGGCCGAATTCATGGAGCTCCTCTACACGAATCCGTGGAAGAAGCTCGGCGTCGGCCGCTGCCGCTACGGCATCATGCTGCGCGAGGACGGCTTCATCTATGACGACGGCGTCGTCGGGCGGCTGGCGGACGACCGCTTCCACGTCACGACCACGACTGGCGGCGCCGCACGCGTTCTCCACCACATGGAGGACTACCTCCAGACCGAGTTCCCGCATCTGAAGGTGTGGCTGACATCCGTCTCCGAGCAGTGGGCGGTGATTGCGGTCCAGGGGCCGAAGGCGCGCGAGATCGTGGCGCCGCTGGTGGAAGGCGCGGACATCTCGGACGCCGCGATGCCGCATATGTCGGTGCGCGAGACAAAGGTCTGCGGCGTTCCGGCGCGGCTCTTCCGCATGTCGTTCACCGGCGAGCGCGGCTACGAGATCAACGTCCCCGCCGACTACGGCCGCGCCGTCTGGGAGGCGGTTTGGGCTGAGGGACAGAAGCACGGCGCCTGCGCCTACGGCACGGAGACGATGCACGTGCTGCGCGCCGAGAAGGGCTTCATCATCGTCGGCCAGGAAACGGATGGCACCGTCACGCCGGGCGATGTCGGGCTCGACTGGGCGATCGGCAGGAACAAGGCGGACTTCGTCGGCATCCGCGGCCTCAAGCGCCCCGACCTGGCCGGCCCCGGCCGCAAGCAGCTGGTCGGGCTCCTGACGAAGGACCCGAAGACGGTGCTGGAGGAAGGCGCGCAGATCGTGGCGGATGCCGGCCAGAAGGTACCGATGACCATGATCGGCCACGTCACCTCTTCATACTGGTCGGAGAATTGCGGCCGCTCGATCGCGCTGGCGCTGGTCGTCGATGGCCGCAACAGGATCGGCACGACGCTCCACGTCCCGATGCCGGACGGGTCGATTGCGGTCGAGGTGACGAAGCCGATATTCCTGGACGAGGAAGGGGAGCGGGTGAATGGCTGAGACGGCAACTCGCATCCATCCCCTCGCCGGCCGCGCGGCAGCAAGCGCGGGGGTCTCTATCACGCCCGCGGAGCCCGCGACGCGCATCTCGCTGCGCGCGCCCGAAGCCTCGCGCGCGGCGCTTTCGGCCGCCCTCGGCCTAACCCTGCCCGAGAAGCCCAAGGCATCGGCCGTGACAGGTGCGCGACAGGCGCTCTGGCTCGGACCGGACGAATGGCTGGTGATCGACGAGGGCGAGGCGGATCTGATGGCGGCCTGCGCGCAAGTCAATGCGCTTCACTCGGCCGTCGACGTCTCGCACCGAAACACGGCGATCCTCGTAAGCGGGCGACAGGCGGAGGACGTGCTTGCCGCCGGCTGCCCGCAGGACCTTTCGGAACAGGCTTTCCCGGTGGGGGCATGCTCGCGCACCGTACTCGGCAAGGCCGAAATCGTGCTCTACCGCCTGGCGGAGGATGCGTTCCGCGTCGAGGTCTGGCGCTCCTTCTCGGACTACGCCTTCGGCTTGCTTGCCGAGGCGGCCCGGGACGCGGCCGCCTGACCGCTACGAGGCTTCGCGCCAGGCCTTGGCGAGGATGAAGTCGGTCGCCTGCCTGGCGGGCATCGGGCGAGCGAAGGCGTAACCCTGCAGGGCCTGGCAGCCGAGCTGCTTGAGAATGCGGGCGTGCTCTATCGTTTCGACGCCCTCGGCCAGCACCTCGATGCCGAGCGACCTGCCGATCTGCACGATCGAGCCGACCAGCTGCCGCTGCGCGGGCGAGTGGACAACCGGCATGACGAATTGCCGGTCGATCTTGAGCCGGCTCGGCTTGAGCTTCAGCAGGCTGACGATCGAGGCGTAGCCGGTGCCGAAATCGTCGATCTCGACGTCGATCCCGAGCGCCTTGATGCGGTCGACGTTCCAGGCGAGCAGGTCGTCGTGGTCGTCGAGGAAGATCGACTCGACCAGTTCGAAGGCTATGGTGCCCGGTTTGATGGGCAGCTTCTTCAGCCCGTCGATCAGCCCCTCGTCGTTCAGCCTCCGGGCCGACACGTTGACCGAGGCCTTGGGCACCAGGATGCCCTGTCGCTCCCAGAGCTGCATCTGCTCGATCGTCTGCTGCAGGATCATCCGGTCGATGGCGTCGACGACGTTGATCTCGCTGGCGATCTTCATGAAGGCCGCCGGCGGCAGGACGCCGTCTACCGGGTGGTTCCAGCGTGCCAGCGCCTCGACGCCCACCACGTCCAGCGTGACGGCATCGACCTGCGGCTGGAACCAGGGCACGAACTCGCCGCGCTCGATGCCGGCGAGGATCTCGTCGGCGATGCGCTTGGTGCGGATGATCTCGCCCTGCAGCGCCTCGTTGAAGAACTGGTAGCGATTCCGCCCCTGCGCCTTCGCCCGGTAGAGCGCGATGTCGGCATTCACGAGCAGCCGCCGCGGGTCGGCCAGGCTGTCGGCATCGCTGGCGATGCCGATCGACACTCCGCAGCGGCAATCGTGGCCCTCGTAGCGGGTGGGCTCGGCCATCCGCTCGATGATGCGGTCGGCCAGCTCCGCGAGCCGCTCCTGCTCCAGCTCGGCCGCGCCGCCGCGGCGGCGGCACACGACGACGAACTCGTCGCCGCCGACGCGCGCGACGAAGTCGCCGCCGCTCACCGTTTCCGAAAGGACCCGAGCAGCGTGCCGCAGCACCGCGTCGCCCGCGGCATGGCCGAGCGTGTCGTTGATCTGCTTGAAGCGGTCGAGATCGATATGGAGGATGGCGGCCTTCTCCTCGCCCCTCTCGAAGAGGCGTACGTGCTCGTTGAGCGTGTCGTCCAGGTAGCGGCGATTGGGCAGGCCGGTGAGCGAATCGTGAAGGGCGTTGAACTCGATGCGCCGGCGGATCGCCTCGAGCTCCGCGTTGCGCGCCTCCAGGAGGTGGTTGGCGCGACGCAGCTCCTCCGTCATGAAGACGTCCGCCGTCACGTCGAGGCACACGCCCACCATCTTCGGCGGCTTGCCGCCGTCGACATACATGGCGCCGTAGGAACGGACATGTCGGATTTCTCCGTCCGGCATGATGAGGCGAAAGTGCGAATCGTAGGATTTGTCGGCGCGGAGCGCCTCCTCATATTCGGCATTGGCGCGCGGCACGTCCTCCGGATGCACGCGGCGCGCCCAGTGGTCGTAGTTGCGGAGTTCCCCGTCGGGCGGATAGCCGTAGATCTCGTTCATCCGCGCGTCCCAGAATTCCTCCTCCTCGCCGAGCGTCACCTCCCAGACACCGACACGCGAGGTGTCGAGCGCGATCTGCAGTCGCCGCGACACGGTCTCGAGCACCTTCTCCCTGCTCCAGGCGCGCTCGATGTTGCGCCGCCGTTCCTCCATAAGGCGTCCGGTGATGACGGTGGGCACCATGATGAGGCTCGCGGCGAGCAGCATCCACAGCCGCAGGCGCCATAGGTCCGGCGGCGTGTCCGACCAGCCGCCGCGCGGCACGGCGGCGACGCGCCACGAGCCGTTGGGTAGCGGCACCTCAACCACGACGGGATTCTGCCGCACGATCTCCTCGTCACCAAAGAAGACGCTCCTGTCGCCGCCCACCCCGTCGCGCCCGCTGATGGCGACCGAGATCGGCAGCTGCGGATCGAGCAGGCCGGCATCCGCATAAAGCCGCTCGACGTCGATGACTGCTGACAGGATGCCCCAGAAGCGCTCTCCACCTCCCGGTTCCTCGACGTGGACCGGGAAGCGCGCGACCAGGCCGGTCCCGCCCTGGATGAGCGCGATCGGCCCGGCCAGCACGATGTCGCCCGAGCGCCGTGCCCTGAGCGCCGCGTCGCGCTGCATGTCGGATGTGTTGTAGTCGAACCCGAGCACTGCCTCGTTGCCGGCGAGCGGATAGACCATGCTCACGACAAGGTCGGGCGCGGCGGCAAGGTGACGGATCTGCGACCGCTCGCCGAGGATGGCGCTGGCGAGGCTGGCGAAACGTCCGGCATCCATGCCGGGCTCGGTGGCCAGCGTCGCGACGAAGCCGCGAACCAGTTGGATATTGCCATTCAGGCTGCCCCCGAGACGAGCGCGGATGAGGCTCACCTCGTTGAGCACCGCTGCGCGCGCGCGCTGCTCGTGCATGCTGCGGCTCTGAGATTCGGCGAAGGCGGCAGCCATCAGGATGACGATGAGGGCGATCACGGCCGGCAGGTGCGCGAGGTGCCGCAGCTTGCCTGTCTCCGGGTCCCGCAAGGGGAGGATGTGCCTGAGCGCCATGTCCGCCGTCCCTGCCCTTTGCGGGCCTTTTCGGGCGACACTAGCGGCTAAGGCTTAAGCTTACGTTGCGCGCACCCGCACATTGCCGCCAATAGGAATGCCTGACGAAGGGCCGCGGTCTGCCCTTGCCGAGACCGACTGCTGCGCCAAATCTCCGGCCGTGGCGGAGCGCCGCCACCGTTTCAGGCAAATCATTGGGACAGGGCGACGGGCGATCCATGGAACCATGCGATCCGCAGGAGACGCAGCATGAACATCACGCCGCTGAAACGCCGGGAAGCGCCCGAGGCAGACCGAAGACTTGCTCACCGTCACATCGAGATCGAGGGCATCGGAATCTTCTATCGTGAGGCGGGCACGAAGAGGGCGCCCGCTGTGCTGCTCCCGCACGGTTATCCCTGCTCCTCCTATCAGTTCCGCAACCTGATGCCGGCGCTTGCTGACCGGTGGCATCTGGTCGCGCCGGACTTCCCCGGCTTCGGCTACAGCGACACGCCGGAGGGCTTTTCCTTTGACTTCGACGGCTATGCCAGCTTCCTGGACAAGTTCGTCGGCGCCCTGGGGCTGGAGCGCTTCGCCATCTTTCTGCACGACTACGGCTCTCAGATCGGGCTGAGACTGGCGATCCGTGCTCCGGAACGCATCGCAGCCCTCGTCATCCAGAACGGCGACATCTACGAGGACGCGCTCGGGCCGAAATACGCCGGCCTCCAGGAGTATTTTGGCAATCCCTCGCCGGAGTGCCGCCAAAAACTCATCGAAGCGGTGAGCGAGGAAGGCTTTCGCGACGAGTTCCTGAACGATGTCCGCGAGGAGCTCGCCGAACGCATCCCGCCTGATCTTTGGAAACTCTCCTGGCCCCTCATGAATACGCAGAAGCGGCGCGAGATCGCGGTAGGACTGATGGAGGGGCTGAAGGAGAACCTCGACTGGTTCCCGAGATACCAAAGCTATCTGCGCGAGCACCGGCCGCCCACCCTCATCGTCTGGGGGCCGCAGGACGGCTACATGCCGGAGCGCTCGGCGCGGGCCTATCTGCGTGATCTGCCGAATGCCGAATTGCATCTGCTCGACGGTGGCCATTGGGCGCTGGAGACCAATCTTGACGAGATCGTCGCGCTCATGCGCGATTTTCTCGGGCGGGTTCACCGGGAGTGAAGGAGAACGCCATGAGCAGGCAAGACAGGCGTCCTGCCATCGCCCGCATCTGGCGCGGCCGCACGCGGCGTGACGTGGCGGATGAGTACGAGGCCTACAACTACGAGACTGGCATCAAGCCCCTCATCGAGAAGGCTGTGGGCGTGCAGACTCTGCGCGAGGACGGGGATGATGAGACCGAATTCGTCACCATTTCCTATTGGGAGAGCGTCGAGGCGATGGCGCGTTTTGCCGGTGACGATCCGACGCGGATTCATCACCTCGACCGCGACCCGGAGTATCTGATCGAGCTTCCGGAGCGGGTCCAGATCCTGAGGATACGATCCACGCATGGCCATATCGGCGGCGATGATTGACAAGCGGCGTTGGCATGAGGGATTGGCGCCCTCAGATCGCTGAAATCCCGCCGTCGCAGGCAAGCGCCTGTCCCGTCATGAAGCCGTTGGCGGGATCGGCGGCGAAACGGATCACCTCCACGACCTCGTCCACCTCGGCCAGCCGGCGCATGGGCACGCCGCGCGTCAGCTCGGCTTCTGCGGCCGCATGAAGCGCCGGATCGTCGCCGAGCGCGCCGAGCACCATGGGCGTGCGGGCATAGGAAGGGCAGACGGCATTCACGCGGATGCCCTTCCCGGCATATTCGACGGCGGCCGTCCGCGTCAGCCCCACCACGCCGTGCTTGGCGGCGGCATAGATGCCGAGCCGCGGCGCGCCGGCGAGGCCCGCAACAGACGCGATGTTGACGATCGCCCCGCCGCGCCCGGACTGGCGGTACTGGCGCTCCATCTGCGGCAGCTGGTGCTTCATCGCGTAGAAGACGCCCATCAGGTCGATCTCGACGACGCGCAGCGCCTGGTCTGAGGGGATGTCCGGCAGCTTCGCCATGTCCTGGACGATGCCGGCATTGTTGATCGCGATGTCGAGGCGGCCGAAGCGCTCCACCGCAAGCGCCACGAGGTCGCGCGACAGCCCCTCCTGCGAGACGTCGCCGGCGAGCACGGCGCTTTCGGTCGGCAGCGCAGCAGCCAGCGCGTCGAGCTGCGCTCCATCTATGTCTGAAAGGACGAGGCGGGCGCCCGTTTCCGCGAAGGCTTCGGCCGTGCGGCGGCCGAAGCCGCCCGTCGCGCCTGTGATCAGGACGGTCAGCCCCTCCAATCCCGCCATGCTCACGCGCCCTTCTCGATCACGCCGACGGCGAGCGCTGAGAGCAGCTTCACCGCCTCTCCGTAGGTCCTGGCCTTCTCGGGGTTCGATGCGTTGCCGTCGAGCCCGCGCTTGTAGACGCCCTGGCAGATCGCGGCGAGCCGGAAGAAGGAGAAGGCGAGGCAGTAGACCCAGTTGTCGATGCCGGAAAGGCCACGCCGGCGGCAATAGGCCTCGACATACTCTGCCTCACTCGGCAGGCCGAATGCGGCGCGGTCGATGCCGCCGAGTCCGCGAAAGCCGGAGGCATGCGGCAGCCGCCACTGCATGCACTGATAGGCGAGATCGGCGTACGGGTGGCCGAGCGTCGACAGTTCCCAGTCAAGCACTGCCGCAACCTCCGGCCGGTCGGGCGCGAAGATCATGTTGTCGAGCCGGTAGTCGCCATGGACGAGCGAGACCTTTCCGTCGTCCTCCGTCGGATGCTGGTCGAGCCAGGCGATGAGCTGCTCCATCGCCGGCAGGGTCTCGGTCTCCGACGCCCGGTACTGGCCGGACCAGCGCGCGAACTGGCGCTCGAAATAGCTGCCCGGCTTGCCGAAATCGGCTAGGCCGACCGCGCCCGGATCGACCGAGTGGAGGGCGGCGAGCACCCTGTTCATCGCGTCGTAGATCGCCGTCCGCTCGCGGTTGTCGGCCGCGTCCGGCAGGGCGGGGTCCCAGAAGATGCGTCCGTCGACATGTTCCATCACGTAGAACATGCGTCCGATCGGCGAGTCCTCACCGGCAAGATGGAGGACATTCGGCACCGGGACGCCGGTGCCCGCGAGCGCCTTCATGACCCGGAACTCGCGGTCGACCTGATGCGCGGACTTCAGCAGCTCGCCCGGCGGCTTGGCGCGCAGGACATAGCGGCCGCTTGCCGCCGTGATGCTGTAGGTCGGATTGGACTGGCCGGACGGGAACTTGGCGATCGTGGCCGGCCCGCGGAAACCGGGCAGCACCTTCTCGAGATAGGCGGCGACCGCTTCGGCCTCGAGAGCGTTCGGGTCGCTCATCCGGCTTCTTCCGTCTTCTTCTGGAGCACTGCGAGCGTCAGCCAGCGGCTCGTCAGCGCCGGCTTCCGCTCGCCCTCGATCTCGATCGTCACGTCGTAGCCGACCTGCACCCAGCCGGACGGCCTGACCGTCGCGTCGGCGAGCTTGAAGCGCGCACGCACGCGGGCGCCGCATTTGACCGGCGAGACGAAGCGCAGCCGGTCGAAGCCGTAATTGATGCCCATCTCGGCGTTCTCGAGCGGCGGGATCGTCTCGTAGGCCATGGCCGACAGAAGGGAGAGCGACAGGAAGCCGTGCGCGATCGTCCCGCCGAAGGGGGTTTCGGCCGCCGCGCGCTCGGGATCGACATGGATGAACTGGTCGTCGTCGGTGGCTTCGGCGAACTTGTCGATCATCTCCTGCGTGACCTGCCGCCACGGCGAGACGCCGATTTCGGAGCCCACATTGGCGAGCAACTGCTCGACCGAAACAGGTTTCAAAGCCTCTGCCATCGTCCGTCCGTCTATTCCTTGAAGAGCCGCATGCCGTGCTGGACGGACTGTCCCCCGTCGATCGGCAGGATCGCGCCGGTGACATAGCTGCCGGCGCGGCTGCACAGATACAACGTGGCGCCGGCGATGTCATCCGGAACGCCGATCCGGCCGATCGGCACGCGCGCGCCGACAGTCTCCGCCTGCTCGTCGGTCGCCGTGGCGAAGGCGGTCATCCTGCTCTGGAAGGGGCCGGGCGCGAAGGCGTTGACGGTGATCTGCCGGCCCGCCAGCTCGTTCGCCAGCGTCTTGGTCAGGTGATGCACCGCCGCCTTGGACGCGGTGTAGGAATAGGCGCCGTCGGCCATCGGCTGGGTGCCCATGACGGAGCCGAGATTGATGATCCGTGCCGGATCGCCCTTCTCCGCTGCCTTCTCGATCAGCGGCAGCAGCTCGCGCGTCAAGTGGAAGAGGCCGGTCACGTTGACGTTGAGGACGCGCGCCCACGCCGCATATGGAAAGTCCTCCAGCGTGGCACCCCAGGAGAGGCCGGCATTGTTGATCAGGATGTGGAGCCGGTCGGTGCGGCGCCCGATTTCGGCGGCGAGCGCGGCCACCCCCTCCTCGGTGGAAACGTCGCCGCCGAAGCCCTCGGCACTGCCTGCGGCGCCCAGTGCGTTGAGCTCCTCGGCGACCTTCTCGCAGTGCTCGCCCTTGCGCGACGCGATCAGGACGCGCGCCCCGCCCTGGACGAGGCCTGTCGCCGCCATCCTGCCGATGCCGGTTGCGGCACCTGTGACCAGCGCCGTCTTGCCGGCCACCGAAAACAGCCTCTCCAGATAGGACATTCCGCTCTCCTCCCGTGCCGACATTCCGCGGCCGGCAACGTTGACAACATACCCGGTAGTATGTTGATGTTTCGCAGGCCCGTAAAGAGGCACGTCGGACAGCCGCCGAAGAGCGGCAGCCCGCGATGCCGGGCCGGATGGGAGGAAGACGTCGATGTCGCTCGGCATGCGCGAGGTGACGCTCGAGAATTCGCGGGGAGACATCCTCGCCGCGGCCGCGACGCTGTTCATGGAGCGCGGCTATGCCGCCACGTCGCTCGATGAGGTGGCGCGCAGCCTCGGCGCCACCAAGGGCCGCATTTACCACCACTTCCCGTCCAAGGCCGATCTCTTCGCCGAAGTCTTCCGGCACGGCATGGACATGAACTACGCCGCCGTCGAGCCGCACCGGCAGCTGCCCGGCAGAGCGGCCGTGCGCTGGCGCGGCATGGCCTTAGCCCATGTGATCCAGATGATCACCACTCAGGCATTCCAGCGCGCGGTCTGGATGGGCGTCGAGATGCATCTGCGCGGCGCGACGACGCCCGAGCAGAGGGTCGTGTTCAACGAGCTGATCGAGTACCGCACCGACTATGGCAAACTGTTCCGGGAAGTTGTGCTCGAGGGCCGCGCGGCGGGCGACTTCCGTTTCGACGACGTCAGCATCACGATGCAGCTGATGTTCATGACGCTCAACTCGCCGATCTTCTGGTACAAGCCGCGCACCGGCGAGACGCGCGCCACCATCGAAGGCCTCGCCAGCGAGGTCGTTCGCTTCGCCAATCGCGGCCTTGGCGGCAAGGAGTAGCTACATGGGGCAGAAGAACCTGGACATGAACCTCGGGATGACGGAGCGGCTGAAGCCGATTCATGACCAGGTGGCGCGCATGGTGCGCGACGAGATCCAGCCGCTCGACGAGGAATTCCTGGCCGAGGTCGGCAAGGACGGCGACCGCTGGACGCATACGGCACGTCAGTTGGAGATCCTCGAGAGCCTGAAGGCCAAGGCACGCGAGCGCGGCCTGTGGAATTTTTGGCTGACCGATTCGGAGCGCGGCTACGGCCTTTCGACGGTCGAATACGCATATCTCGCAGAGGAAATGGGCAAGGCTCATCTCGGAGCGGAAGTCTTCAACTGCTCGGCGCCCGATACAGGTAACATGGAGGTGCTGGAGCGTTACGGAACGGCCGAGCACAAGAAGCGCTGGCTCGAGCCGCTGCTCCAGGGGAAGATCCGCTCGGCGTACCTCATGACAGAACCAGACGTGGCCTCGTCCGATGCCACCAACATCGCCATGCGCTGCGAGCGCGATGGCGACCACTACATCCTCAACGGCGAGAAGTGGTGGTCGTCGGGCGCCGGCGATCCACGCTGCGGCCTGTACATCACGATGGTGCGCACGCCGGACGAGAACCGCGGCAAGCACGAGCAGCACTCGATGATCTTCGTGTCGCCCGACACGCCCGGAATCACCAAGCTGCGCGCCATGCAAATCTATGGCCACGACGACGCCCCGCACGGCCACCTTCACCTGCGCTTCGAGAATGTGAGGGTGCCGGCGGAGAACCTGATCCTCGGCGAGGGTAAGGGCTTCGAGATCGCGCAGGGGCGGCTGGGACCCGGCCGCATCCACCACTGCATGCGCGCGATCGGTCAGGCCGAGGCGGCGCTGGAATTGATGTGCCGTCGCGCCCTGAGGCGCGAGGCCTTCGGCAAGCCGCTCGCACATCTCGGCGCCAACTACGACATCATCGCCGAATGCCGCATGGAGATCGAGATGGCGCGCCTGCTCTGCCTGAAGGCCGCCTGGATGATGGACCATGGCGACAGGCGCGCCGCCGCGCCATGGATCAGCCAGATCAAGGTGGTGGCGCCGCGCGTGGCTCTCAAGGTCACGGACGAGGCGATCCAGATGTTCGGCGCCCAGGGCATCTCGCAGGACACGCCGCTGGCGCGCGCCTGGACCAATCTGCGCACGTTGCGCTTCGCCGACGGGCCGGACGCCGTCCATCGCCGCCAGGTGGCGCGGACCGAGCTGCGCAAGTACACGCAGGAGAAGGTGTGAGATGAAGGCGATCGTCGCCCGCGCGTACGGGCCGCTCGACACGCTCGAATACGCCCCGTGGCCGGAGCCGGAGCCCGGCGAGGACGAGGTCGTGATCGCGGCCGAGGCGATCGGCGTCAACTATCCGGACGGGCTCCTCGTCCAGGGCCTCTATCAGATGAAGCCGGAGGTGCCCTTTGTGCCCGGCATGGAGGTGGCGGGCCGCGTGGTCGCCGCCGGCTCCGGCGTGCGGTCACTCAAGGTCGGCGACCGGGTCGCGCATCTCGCCACGCTCGGCGGCTATGCCGAGCGCGTCGCGGCGCGGGAGAAGGCGGTCTTCCCGCTGCCCGACGACCTCTCCTACGAGGATGCCTGCGCGCTGCTCTGCGGCTATGGCACCTCGCACTACGCGCTCAAGCAGCGCGGCAGGCTGCGACCCGGCGAGACGCTGTGCGTGCTGGGCGGTTCGGGCGCCACCGGCATCGCTGCGATCCAGATCGGCAAGGCGATGGGCGCGCGCGTGATCGCCGTCGCCTCGACCGAGGAGAAACGCGAGATCGCCCATGAGGCGGGCGCCGACATCGTGCTCGGCTACGACAATCTGAAGGAGGCGCTGAAGGAGGCGACCGGCGGCAAGGGCGTCGATGTCGGCTTCGACCCGGTCGGCGGCGAGGCGTTCGAGGCGCTGGCGCGGTCGATGGCATGGGAGGGCCGCCTGCTCGTCATCGGCTTCGCCTCGGGGACGATCCCGAAGCTCGCGGTCAACCTGGCGCTGGTCAAGGGCTTCAGCGTCGTCGGCGTGTTCTGGGGCGCCTTCACCGCGCGCGAGCCGAAAGTCTATGCGGACAACATGAAGGAGCTGCTTGCCTGGCATCGCGCCGGCACCGTGCGGCCGGTCATCGAAGGCGTCTATCCGCTCGCCGACGCCGCCGCCGTCCTGAAGCGGGTGCTCGGCCGCGGCGCCACCGGCAAGCTGGTGCTGAAGCCATGAGCACCGCCCTCCCCGACCGCATGCGCGCCCTGATCCTGAAGGAGGACGGCTACTCCTCGAAGCATTCCGGCACCACGCTGGAAGCGATGGCGCCCTATGTCGAGATGGCCGAGGTCCCGCTGCCCGCCGTCGGCGATGGGCAGCTGCTCGTGCGCATGCGCATGGCGGCGGTCAATCCCTCCGACGTCATGTTCATCAAGGGCCTCTACGGCCAGCCGCGCCACAAGGGCGCTCCGGCGGGCTTCGAGGGCGTCGGCGAGGTCGTCGCGGCGGGGCCGGACGGCGCCGGACGCAATCTAATCGGGAAGCGCATAGCGTTCGCAGCCGCAGGCGCGCGGGGCAACGGCACCTGGGCGGAATATGCAGTCGCGCAGGCAGCCGCGGCCATCCCGCTGAGCGACGCCGTTCGCGACGAGGACGGCGCCGCGCTCATCGTCAATCCGCTGACCGCGCTCGCCATGTTCGACATCGTGCGCGAGGCGGGCCACAAGGCGTTCGTGCTGACCGCGGGTGCCAGCCAGCTCTGCAAGCTCATGATCGGGATTGCCGCCGAGGAAGGGTTCCGTCCGATCGCCATCGTGCGCCGGGACGAGCAGATCGCGCAGCTGAAGGAACTCGGCGCCGCGCATGCGCTCAACGCCGACTCGCCTTCCTTCACCGCCGAACTCGTCCATGTGCTGAAGGACGAGCAGCCGCGCATCTTCCTCGACGCCGTCACGGGCAAGCTCGCCGGCACGATCTTCTATGCGATGGGGCGCGACGCGCGCTGGATCGTCTATGGCCGCCTGGACGCCGGCGACACGCCGATCGTTGAGCCCGGCCAGATGATCTTCATGAACAAGCGCATCGAGGGATTCTGGCTGACGCGGTGGATGCGGGAGGTGCCCGCCGATCGCCGCGTGCGCGCCGTGATGGAGGCGCAGCAGCGCTTCGCCGACGGCCGCTGGAAGACCGATGTGACGGCTGTGGTGCCGCTCGCGGACGCAATGGACCGGTTGCCGCAGGAACTCGGCAAGCCGAACGGAAAGGTGTTCATCGCGCCCTGAGGACTGATACCGCCCCGGGGAGGAGAGACCGGGGCGGAACAACGAGAAGAACGACGCGGCAGGACCGCGCAAGTGGAGGAGAACAGCGTCTTGGACGTTTTGCAGCTGATCGTCAGCGGCCTTGCGAATGGCTGCGTCTACGGCCTGATCGCCATGGGCTTCGTGCTGATCTACAAGGCGACGGAGGCCGTGAACTTCGCCCAGGGCGACTTCATGATGCTCGGCGCCTTCATCTGCCTCGGGCTGACCAACCCGCAATTCATGGGGCTGCCGTTCTGGATCTCGGTGCCGGTCGCGATCGCCGCGATGGGCGCCTTCGGCTATGCGCTCGACCTCGTCGTGCTGCGGCGCATGTTCGGCCAGTCGCAGATCGCGGTCGTCATCCTGACCATCGCGCTAGGCTTCGTGCTGCGCTTCCTGGCCGGCGCGATCTGGGGCCACGAGCCGATCACGCTCGCCTCGCCGATCGCCGGCCGCGACGTGCGCTTCGGCGGTCTGGTGCTCGGCCTCGACGAGGTGATGGTGATTGTCGTCACCATCCTGCTCACCGTCGTGCTCTATTTCTACTTCAACCGGACCAAGCTCGGCGTCGCCATGCAGGCATCGTCGCAGAACCAGCTCGCCGCCTACTACATGGGCATCCCGGTCAAGCGGGTGCATTCGCTGATCTGGGCGCTGGCCGGCATGACGGCGGCGGTCGCCGGCATCCTCTTCGCCTCCAAGGGATCGATCGACCCGTCGATCGGCCTCCTCGGCATCAAGGCCTTCGCGGCGGCGGTGATCGGCGGCTTCGGTTCGCTGCCCGGCGCGCTGCTCGGCGGCGTCATCGTCGGCCTGATCGAGCCCTTCGCCGGCCGCTACATGCCGTCCGGCTACGGCCAGATCATGCCCTACCTGCTGCTCTTCCTGATCCTCGTCTTCCGACCGCACGGCATCCTTGCCCAGGTCCACGCGAAGAAGGTCTGACGCCATGAGGACGGTCTTCAAGACGAGCTACGACGCCGACATCAACATGTTCCGCCACGTCTACCAGGCGGGCTGGTATGCGCTGCTCCTCGTCATCATGCTGGTGCTGCCATTCTATCTTGGTTCGTTCTGGCTGGGCGAGATGACCAGCCTCCTGATCTGGTCGATCGCCTGCATGGGGCTGATGATCCTGGTGGGCCAGACGGGACAGGCGAGCCTTGGCCACGCCGCCTTCCTCGCCGTCGGCGCCTATGCAAACGTGCTGCTGCAGCAGCGGCTGGGTCTGCCCTTCATTCTCTCCTTCCCGCTCGCCGGGCTGATCGCGGGCATATCCGGAGCGCTGATTGCCTATCCGATGACGCGGCTGCATGGCATCTACCTGGCGATCGGCACGCTGGCGGTCGCGATCCTCGTCGACGATTTCATCGTCATCGCGGCGCCGCTGACCAACGGCGTCCAGGGCCTGTTCGCGCCGACGATCGAGATATTCGGGCTCGCCGTCGACCGCTACCGGACGCCGATCTACTTCTACTACCTCTCGCTGGCGGTCGTGCTATTCGTCCTCTTCCTCTACCGGAACCTGCTGCGCAGCCCGCTCGGGCGCGCCTTCGCCGCGATCCGCGATTCGGAAATCTCGGCGCAGGCGATGGGCATCAACGTCGCACGGACGAAGGCGATCTCCTTCGGCATCTCGGCCGGCATCACTGGGCTCGCCGGCGCACTGATCGGCCACTATGCCGGCATCTTCAACAACGAGACCTTCAACATCATCATCTCGATCCAGCTCCTGCTCGCCATCGTCATCGGCGGACTCGGCTCCATCCACGGCGCCTTCTTCGGCGCGGCGGTCATCGCGCTCCTGCCGCAGGCGATCGCGATCGCCCGCGACAATCTGAACTGGCTGTTCGGCACCCGCGCCTTCTCGGTGCCTGGGGTCGAGGCCGCCGTCTTCGGGCTGATCCTCGTCGCCTTCATCCTGTTCGAGCCGCGCGGCATCTACGGACGCTGGGTCAAGATCCGCACCTATTTCGAGCTGTTCCCCTTCTACCGGAAGGACATGTTCCGCCGCCAGAAAAGCTATCTGAAGACGGAGCGCATGCGATGAGCCTGCTCGAGTTCGACAACGTCACGCTGCGCTTCGGCGGCGTCGTCGCCGTCAACAAGGTGTCCTTCAATGTCGAGGAGGGCGAGGTGTTCGCGCTGGTCGGGCCGAACGGCGCCGGCAAGTCGACGGTCTTCAACCTCGTCTCGCGCATCTACGACCCGGCCGAGGGCGACATACGCTTCGACGGCCGCACCATCCTCGACCGCAAGCCGCACGAGATCGCCAAGCTCGGCATCGCGCGCACCTTCCAGAACATCGAATTGTTCGACCAGGCGACCGTGCTGCAGAACCTGCTGGTCGGCCGCCACCGCCACCGCCTCGGGAACCTCGCCACCGAGCTCCTCTTCACGCCCTTCGTGCGGGCGGAGGAGCGGCGGCACCGCGAGGCGATCGAGCGGGTGATCGACTTCCTCGACCTGCAGGCCTACCGCGACAAGTATATCGCGGGCCTGCCGTACGGCGTGCGCAAGGTGGTCGAGATGGGCCGTGCGCTGGCCATCGAGCCACGCCTCCTGCTGCTCGACGAGCCGGCCTCCGGCCTCTCCGTCGAGGAGACGCAGGACGTCGCCTTCTGGATCGAGGACATCAAGAAGCAGATGGGCATCACCGTGCTGATGGTCGAGCACGACATGCACCTCGTCTCCTCCGTCTCGGACCGGGTGCTGGCGCTCGCCGACGGCAAGATGCTGTCGCTCGGCACGCCGCAGGAGGTGCAGAGCGATCCGAAGGTGATCGAGGCCTATATCGGCGTCGCCGACGAGCATGAGAAGGTGCTGGCATGACGATGACCGAGACGATGACCGGGCCTACCGCCGCTCCCAAAGGCGAGGTCGTGCTCTCGGTGCGCAACCTCGAGACCTATTACGGGCCGATCATGGCCATCCGCGGCTGCTCGCTCGACGTCCACGAGGGCCAGATCGTCACCGTGCTCGGCGCGAATGGCGCCGGCAAGACGACGCTCCTGAAGACGATCTCCGGCGTGATGGACCCCGAGAAGGGGCAGATCCTCTACGGCGGCAGGAACATCGCCGGCGCCAATCCCGACGCTGTGGTGCGCGCCGGCATCGTCCACGTTCCCGAAGGGCGCGAGGTCTTCCCGCTCCTGACGGTGGAGGAGAACCTCAAGATGGGCGCCTTCACGCGCTCCGACACCGACGCCATCGCGAAGGACGAGGAGATGGTCTATTCCTACTTCCCGATCCTGGCCGAGCGCCGACGCCAGGCGGCGGGCACGCTGTCGGGCGGCCAGCAGCAGATGCTGGCGATCGGGCGCGGGCTGATGGCGCGACCGAAGCTGATGCTGCTCGACGAGCCCTCGCTCGGCCTCTCGCCGCTCCTGGTCAAGGAGATCTTCCAGATCGTGCGCCGTCTCAACCGCGAGCGCGGCGTGACCATGATGCTGGTCGAGCAGAACGCCAAGGTGGCGCTCGAGGTCGCCGATTACGGCTATGTGATGGAGCTCGGCCGCATCGTGATGGCCGACGACGCCAAGCGCCTGCTCGAATCGAGAGACGTCCAGGAATTCTATCTCGGCGTCCAAGACCACTCGCCGCGCGGCCAGAAACGCTGGAAGCAGAAGAAGACGTGGAGGTGACGGTGCCGCGCTACCGCCCATCCGATCCCACGCAGCAAGGGAGGAATACATGACCATCGTCGAAAAGCTCCCCCCGCAGCAGACCGTCAACGGGCACAGCTTCAACGCCGACCTGAAGCAGCTGCCCTATTACTTCGACGGATGCGACACGCTGCCGAAGCTCTTCCGCGAGCGCTGCCGGGAGCTCGGGCCTCGTATCGCGCATCGCGAGAAGGAGCTCGGCATCTGGCTGTCCTACTCCTGGGCCGACTTCTACGACCACGCGCGTCTGATCGGACTCGGCCTCGTCTCGCTCGGCCTGAAGCGCGGCGAGGTTGTGTCTGTCCTGTCCGAGGACCGCAAGGAATGGGTCTATGCCGACCTCGGCATCCAGTCGGTCGGCGGCATCTGCTCGGGCATCTACACGACGGATTCGGCCAAACAGCTCGCCTATCTCGTCAACGATTCCGACAGCCGCTTCCTGATCGTCGAGAATGACGAGCAGCTCGACAAGTTCCTGTCCGTCCGCGAGGAGATGCCGCGGCTCGCCAAGGTCGTGGTGCTGGAGCGCGAGGGGCTGCACGATTTCGCCGACGAGCAAGTCATCTTCCTCGACGACCTCTATGCGAAGGGCCGCGAGTTCCTCAAGGCGAACCCCGACCGCTTCGAGGCCGAGATCGCGCGCTCCGAGCCGGACGACGTCGCGCTCCTCGTCTATACCTCCGGCACGACTGGCGCCCCGAAGGGCGCCATGATCACCCACTCCAACATCATGTCGACGATCGTCAGCTCGGTGATCAACTCGCTGCTGACGGAGACCGACGAGCAGATCTGCTTCCTGCCGCTCAGCCACATCTACGAGCGGTTGATCTCGGTCTTCCTCGCCATCGGCGTGAAGAGCACGGTCAATTTCGCCGAAAGCCCGGAGACCGTCTTCGACAACGTGCGCGAGGTGAGCCCCCACATCCTCACCGGCGTGCCGCGCGTCTGGGAGAAGCTCTACAGCCGCGTCGTCATCCTGGCGAACGAATCGACATGGCTCGGCAAAGTCGCCTTCTCGCAGGCGCTCAAGGCGGGGATGCGTCGCGGGGAGGCGATCGAGAACGGCGATCCGGTGCCGCTCGGCACGCGCATCGCCTATGCCTTCTGGAGCGTCATCGCGCTGCGCAACCTGCGGCTGATGCTGGGCTTCGACCGACTGAGGCGGGGCCTGTCGGGGGCGGCACCGATCTCGCCCGACCTGCTCCGCTGGTACCGCGCGATCGGCATAGAGGTCGGCGAGGGCTACGGCATGACCGAGACGACGGCTACGCTGTCGGTCAACCTGCCCGACCGCAACAAGATCGGCAGCGTCGGCCTGCCGAGCCCCATCATGGAGGTGCGCATCGCGCCCGATGGCGAGATCCAGTGCCGCGGCCCCAATGTCTTCAAAGGCTACTGGAACAAGCCGGAGAAGACGGCCGAGACCTTCACGGAGGACGGCTGGCTGAAGACGGGCGACATCGGCCGGCTAGACAACGAAGGCTATCTCTACGTCACGGGACGCTTGAAGGACATCATCATCACCGCCGGCGGCAAGAACATCACGCCGGCCGAGATCGAGAACCGGCTCAAGTTCTCGCCCTACGTCTCCGATGCCGTCGTCATCGGCGACAAGCGCAAGTACCTGACCTGCCTGATCATGATCGACCAGGAGAATGTCGAGAAGTTCGCGCAGGACAGGAAGGTGCCCTTCAACAATTTCAGGTCGCTCTGCGCGGCGCAGGAGGTGCGCGACCTCATCGCGGGGGTCGTGGACGAGACGAACCGCGAATTCGCGCGCGTGGAGCAGATCAAGGATTTCCGCTTGATCGATGTGCTGTTGACCGCGGAGGATGAGGAACTGACAGCCACGATGAAGCTGAAACGCAGCTTCGTTGAGACAAAGTACAAGAAGCTGATCGACGAGATGTACGGCCGGCCTGACTAGCCGGAGTGCAGGGAACGGAAAACGCGACAAGGGAGAACGCATATGGTCAAGTCGCTCATGAAATCGATACTGGCGATGGGGCTGGCCACAGGCCTCGCCTCCGCCGCACACGCGCAGCAGGGGGTCACCGACACCGAAATCCGCATTGGCCACAACGGCGATCTGTCCGGCGTCTATGCCGCCTTCAACGTAGGCGCGATCAAGGCCGCCCAGCAGATCTTCGACGAGGTCAACGCCAATGGCGGCATCCATGGCCGGCAGATCAACTTCATCACCGAGGATCACGGCTACCAGGTGCCGCGCGCGGTGCAGAACTTCAACAAGCTGGTCAATGGCGACCAGGTCTTCGCGATGATCCTGAACCTTGGCACGCCGATGAACATCGCCGGCTTCCCGATCATGGAGGCCGCGCAGGTGCACAACGTCTCCCCACTGACGGCTGCCCGCCAGATGATCGAGGGCGACGTGAGCTTCAAGTGGACGGGCACCTCCTCCTACTATGACCAACTCAGGGCAGCGATCCAGTATCTCGTCGAGGATCGCGGCGCGACCAAGGTCTGCTCCATGTACATGCCGACCGATTTCGGGCTGGAGGTCTTCGAGGCGACGCGCGACGAGGCCGAAGCGCTCGGCATCGAATACGCCGACGAGACGCAGCACCGGCCGGACGAGCAGGAGTTCGTTGGCGCCCTGCAGCGCTTGCGCGAATCCGGCTGCCAGATCGTCTCCCTCGGCATTCCGGTGCGTCCGATCATCATCGCGGTCGGCACCGCCAAGCGGCTTGGATGGGATGACGTCGCCTTCGTCGGCTCGTCGGCGGGCATGAACACCGTCATCGCCAAGGTACCGGAGGGCGTGACCGAGGGCTACTACGCCGCGGCCGGCTGGGTCGATTTCGAGAATCGTCTGGATGTCCCGGAAGTGCGGGAATGGGCGGAAGCCTACCAGGCAGCGTATGGGGAGCCGGTCGGTACCGCCGCCCAGCTCGGACAGGCTGCCGCGCACACTCTCGTCAAGGCGCTCGAAGCGGCCGGGCCCGACCTCAATCCGGACAGCTTCCGCGAGGCAATGCACGGGCTCGAGTTCTACGACGCGATCAACGACGTCGACGTGAAATACGGGCCGGACGACCATCAGGGCGGCGACCTGATCGTCATCTCGCAGGTCCAGAACGGCGTCTGGGTGGAGGTCGACCGCCGCGGCGTGAATGGCGAGGACGCTGCCGAGTAATATCGGCATCGGTTCATCAAGGAAGGCCGCGCGGGCGACCGCGCGGCCTGTTTCTTTGCGAGCGGCTTGACCGTGCCGGCCTATTCGCCCGGCTGCAGGCCTTCCTCCGCGAAGGCAGCTTCCGCCAGCTCGCGGTCGAGCCGAGCGGCCTCCTCGACCTTCGGCGTGATGAAGCGCCCCAGAATGAGATAGACCACCGGCGTCAGGTAGAGCGTCGAGACTGTGGCGAGCCCGAGCCCGCCGACGATCACCCAGCCGAGCGAGATGCGCGCCTCCGCCCCGGCGCCGGCGGCCAGAACGAGCGGCACGCCGCCGACGATCGTGCACAGCATCGTCATGGTGACCGGCCGGAGGCGGATGTTCGCCGCCTCCTCGATCGCCTGGCGCACGTCGCGGCCCCTGTCGCGCAGCTGGTTGGCGAACTCGACGATCAATATGCCGTTCTTGGCCATGATGCCGACGAGCAGCACCAGCCCGATCTGGCTGTAGACGTTGAGGCTGGTGCCGGTGAGGATCAGCGCGAAAACGGCGCATGCGAGCCCGAGCGGAACCGTCGCGATGATGATCACCGCCGACACGAAGCTCTCGAACTGCGCGGCGAGAACGAGCAGGATGATGACCAGCGAGAAGGCCATGATGGTGAACATGGCGGTCGACGTCTCGCCGAGCGTGGCGGCTTCCGCGAGCGGGATGACCCTCGCGCCCGTCGGGATGTGGCTCGACGCGATCCGCTGCGCTTCCGCGTAGGCGTCGCCCAGCGCGAAGTCGCCGGCGAGCCCCGCCGTGATCGCCACCGAACGCTGCTGCTGCTCGCGCGCCAGCCCCGGTGGGACAGCGCGCTCCTCCATGGTAGCGATGGTCGAAACGGGGACGTAGCGGCCGTCGCGCGCCTGCAGGAAGATGTTCTCGAGGTCGGTCGGGTCGTTGATCGGATTGGTGGTGGAGACTAGCTTCACCGCATAGCTGCGATCCTCGATGAAGACCTGGCCGATCTCCCGGCCATCGAGCATCGCCTGAAGCGCCTCGGAGAGGCCGTTGATGTCGATGCCGAGGTCCGACGCGCGCTCGCGGTCGATGCGCACCGCAAGCTGCGGCTGGGTGGCCTCGGTCGAGAGGCGCGGCGCGACGAAGCGCGGGTCGTTCTCCATCTCGGCGATGATGGCGAGCGCGGCCTGGCCGAGCCGGTCGTAGCTGTTGCCGACGATCGCGAACTGGAGGCCGCTGCCCGCCCCGCGGATGCCGAGGCTGTTGGGCTGAAAGGCGAAGGCGAGCACGCCCGGCACTTCGGCGACCCGCGCGTTGATGTCGGCGAGGATCTCCTGCTGGCTGCGCTGGCGCTCCGACCATGGCGCCAAGGTCATGACCATGAAGCCGTTGTTGGCCGACCCTTGCGCGCCGGCGAGCGAGAACGTGCCCTCGATCTCGCCCGACTGACGCAGCGGCTCGATCAGCGCCTCCATGTCGTTCAGCTGCTGCGCCAGGTAGTCGATGCTGACGCCCTGCGGCGCGCTGACCCGCAGGAAGGCCGCCGCGCGGTCCTCCGGCGGCGTCAGTTCGGCACGGATCGTGCCGAAGAGAGCGAAGGCGGCGGCGGCGAACAGGACCGACACGACCACGACCACGAGCGGTGCGTCGAGCGCGGCGCCGAGGCTGCGCCGGTAGCCGCTGGCGAAAAACGAGCCGATGTGACCGACGACGGAGGCGCGCTGGACGGACTCCCGCTCACCGGCCTTCAGCAGGCGCGAGGCGAGCATCGGGCAGAGCGAGAGCGCCACGATCGACGACAGGAAGACCGCGAAGGCGAGCACGAAGCCGAACTCGCGGAACAACCCGCCAGCCTGGCCGGGCAGGAAGGAGAGCGGCACGAAGACGGCGATCAGCGTCGCCGTCGTCGCCAGCACCGCGAAGAACACCTCGCGCGTGCCGAGCACGGCCGCCGCACGCGAGCCCATGCCCTCGTTGCGCCGCCGCACAATATTTTCCAAGACCACGATCGCGTCGTCGACCACGAGGCCGGTCGCCAGAACCAGGGCGAGCAGCGTCAGGATGTTGACCGAGAAGCCGACCATGTAGATCGCCGCGATCGTGCCGATCAGCGCGACGGGCATGGTCACGGCGGGGATGATCGTCGCGCGCGGGTCGCGCAGGAAGACGAAGATGATGAGGAGGACGCTGGCGACGGCGAGGCCGAGTGCCATCCGCACCTCCTCGATGGCGCCGTTGATGAAGGTCGCGTCGTCGCTCGTGATGCGGATGTCCATGCCTTCGGGCAGGGCAGGCCGGATCTGGTCGACCGCCTCGCGCACGCCCTGCGAGATGTCGAGCGTGTTGGACTGCGCCTGCCGCACGATGCCCATGCCGACGCCGACGCGCCCGTTGGAGCGCAGCCGCGACTCGCCGACGTCGCCGCCGAGCGTGACGGTCGCCACGTCGCCCAGCCGGGCGCGGCCGTTGATGGCGAGGTTCTCGAACTCCTCCGGCGTGGTGACCGCTGCCGTGGCGCGCACCACGAGATCCTGGGTGTTGCTGGTCAGCGAGCCGGCCGGCGTGTCGAGCGCCATGGATGACAGCGAGTTGCGGATGTCGGCGACGGTGAGGCCGAGGCTGGCGAGCCGCGCCTGGTCGACGTCGATGCGGAAGATCTTCTCCCGCGAGCCGAAGATCTGGACGTCGGCCACACCCTGGACGGAGGCGAGGGCGTCGACGATCTGGTCCTCGACGACGAGGCTAATGTCCTCGACGCTCATCGTCGCCGAAGTGACCGACAAGCGCATCACCGCCTGGGCGTTGTCGTCGGCCTTGATGATGCGCGGCAGCTCGGCGTCGCGCGGCAACCGGTTCTGGATGCGGCTGATCGCGTCGCGCATGTCGGAGGCGGCGACGTCGAGATCGACGTCGTCGCCGAACTCGACCGTCACCCTGCTGCGGCCGAAATTCGAGGTCGACGAGATGGAGCTAACCCCCGGCACGCGCGCGACGGCGCCCTCGATCACGGCGGTCAGCTCGCGGTCGATCGATTCGGCGGCCGCACCGGAATAGGTCGTGGTGATGGTGAGCACCGGGCGGTCGACGTCGGGCAGCTCGCGCACCTCGACGCCGAACAGCGCCGCGAGACCCGCCACCGCGATCAGCGTGTTGATGACGAATGCGAGCACCGGCCGCCGGATGAAGAGCGCCGTAATCCCCGTCTGCGCCTCGGAGATCGCTCGGTGCGCCACGCTGCCGCCTCCCCGCTCAGGAGCCGCTTGTGGCGATCGAGGCGGAGGGCGAGGAGGTGGCGCCGCCCGGCGCGTCGCTGGTGCGGCGCGCGATCCTGACCTCGCGGCCCTCGCGGACGTTGTGGACGCCCTCGACCACGACCCACGCGCCTTCGGCAAGATCGGCCGCGACGAGGACGCTGTCGGTATTGCGCTGGACGATCCGGACCGGGACGCGCGCGGCGACGCCCTCCGTCACCACCCAGACGAAGGCGCCGTCGGTGCCCCACTGGACGGCCAGAGGGTCGACGGCCGGATAGGTGTCGCCCGGAAACTGCATCCGGACCTGGAACGACATGCCGGCGCGCAGCCGGTCGCCCGGATTGTCCAGCCCGGCCTGGACGCGGAGCGTGCGGCTCTGAGCGTCGACGCGGTTGTCGATCGCCACGATCTCGCCGTGGAAGGCTTCATTCGGCCGCGCGACCGAGGTGGCCGACAGCGGGGCGCCGACGGCGAGCACCGAGGCGTAGCGCTCCGGCACCCAGAAATCGATCAGGATGCGCGAGCGGTCGTCGACGGTCACGATCTCCGTCTGCGCCGTCACATGCGTGCCGTCAGTGACCGAGATGATGCCGACCACGCCCGAGATCGGCGAGACGATCGAGCGCCGCTGGAGCGCGAGCTCGGCATCGCGCAACGCGAGCTCGGCGTTGCGCACGGCGACCTGCGCCTCGCTGACCTGGACCTGCGTGGCGGTGTTCGACGCGCGGAGCGATTCGATGCGCTGCAGCCGTCCCCGCGCGTCCTCGAGGGCGATGCCGGCGCGGTCGAGCGCGATCTCCTCCGCCTCGGAATCGAGCCGCGCGATGACGTCGCCCGACGAGAGCGTGGCGCCGGAGGAGACGAGGATTTCGGTGATGCGGCCGCTGGCGAAGGGCATGACCGCGACCGAGCGCAGCGCCTGCCCGGTGCCGATCGCCGACAGCCGGTCGTTGATCGTTGCGGAGACCACGGGCGCGGTGACGACGCCGCCCATCGGGGCGCCGCCCAGCCCGCCGGGGCCGCGGGCGGCCGGACCGCCGGGGCCGCCGGCCCTTTCGGCCGGCGCGGCATCGGTGCGCGCGACCGGCAGCCATTCGAGGCCCATCTCGGCGAGCACCGCGTCAGCGCCCGGGAAGTAGCGCGCCCACACCGTCGCCGCGATGGCGAGGACAACGATGGAAAGGGCCAGTTGCTTCCAAAGGGCCATCGGCTACTCCGGCTTGGCCAGCGTGTGGCCCGGTCATGCGGCAAGCCCGCGCGGCACCTTGCGGTGCAGCACCGTGCTCGCCTTTATGCATCCACTTTACCTGCCATGCACACCATTGTTGATTAAATATCTGTAATTTGAAGCTCCCGCGACCGGGCGCGGCGGGCCGCCGGCGGAGGCGCCGCGCGAAGCCTCAGGTTCTCCCGTCAAGCGATCAGGACAGGTCGGCGACCTTGCGGCTCTTCGCCGGGTCGCGCCGTGAGGCCAAGAGCTGGTTGGTCAGCAGCCGCCGCAGCTCGACGAAATCCTCCTCGGAAAGGTCGCCAAAGAACGCCAGCTCGATCCGGTCGGCGATGGCATCGGCCTCGCCCAGGACGCTGGCGCCTTCGGCCGTCAGATTGGCGGTCAGGATGCGCCGGTTCTGCGCGCTCTCCGACCGCGCCAGCAGCCCCCGCCCCTCCAGCCCCGCCACGATCTCGTTCATCGTCTGCGGCGTGACGAAGAAGCGGCGCGACAGCTCGGCGGAGGAAATGCCGTCGCGGGAACCGACGATGCTGAGCACCGTGTACTGGATCCCGGTCAGGTTGATGGCGCGCAGTTCCTGCTCGAGCTGGCTGCGCACCGCCTGGTTGGCCTGGTTGAGGAGATACATCGTCCGCGGGCGCAGCCTCGCCCGCCCGGATGAAGCCGGGTCTTGCCTTGACAATATCAGGGTTCCTTATTTAAGCCTCCGCGACCTGTTTAGCGCATGGAGGCGAAGAATGACAGCGAGCAACCCGGGCGGAGACGCGGCTGGCCGCGGCTGGGGCGAGTCCGTCACCGTCGACGTCGAGGATGGCATCGCCTGGATCACGCTGAACCGGCCCGACAAGCGCAATGCGATCAACCCCGGCATCGTCTACGAGATGGTTGCCGTGCTCGACGCGATGGAGGAGGACGACGACGTCAAGGTGCTGGTCGTGACCGGCGCCGGCGACGCCTTCTCGGCCGGCCAGGATCTGAAGGAATATTTCCGCATTCCCGACGCCGGCCCGCCGCTCGAGCGCGAGCGCCTCTATCGCGCCAACGCGGCCTGGCAGTGGCGGCGCATGATGAGCTTCCCCAAGCCGACGATTGCCATGGTCAATGGCTGGTGCTTCGGCGGCGCCTTCCAGGTGCTGATCGGCTGCGACCTCGCAGTCGCCGCGGATGAGGCGATCTTCGGCCTGTCGGAGATCAACTGGGGCATCATCCCGGCCGGTATCGTGACCAAGTCGGTGGCCGAGGTGATGAGCCAGCGCGACGCGCTCTACTACATCATGACCGGCGAGACGTTCGACGGAAAGCGGGCGAGGGAACTCGGCCTCGTCAACATCTCGGTGCCGCGCAGCGAACTGCGCGAGCGGACGAGGAAGCTCGCCGAGACGCTCAAAGAGAAGAACCCCTTCGTGCTGCGCTCGGCCAAGACCGCCTATCACCACGTGAAGTCCATGTCCTGGGACGCCGCGCTCGACTATCTGATGGCGAAGTCGGACCAGACCAAGTTCCGCGATCCGGAGAAGGGCGACCAGGCCGGCATGAAGCAGTTCCTCGACGACAAGTCCTATCGCCCGGGGCTGCAGACCTACCGCCGCGAGGGCTGAGATATGGATGCCGGGAGGACGAGCATCGACCGCCTGCTGCGGCCGCGCTCGATCGCGGTCGTCGGTGCCTCGGCCGAGCCCTTCTCGCTCGGCGCCAACGTGATGGCGAACTTCGCGACCTTCGGCTTCGCCGGCGATGTTTATCCGGTGAGCCGGCGCTTCGACGAGGTCGAAGGCCGCCCCTGCCGGAAATCGATCTCCGACCTTCCGGACGGCGTGGACGTGGCCGCGCTCGTCGTGCCGGCGGCAGCCGTACGCCAGGCGGTGGTGGACTGCGCCGCAAAGGGCATCGGCGGCGCCGTCATCTTCGCCTCCGGCTTCGCCGAGCTAGGCGAGGAAGGCATAGCCGAGCAGGCCGCGATCGCGCGGATCGCCAACGACGCTGGCATGGCGGTGTTGGGACCCAACTGCCTCGGCTTCACCAACTTCGTCGACGGCGTGCCGATGACCTTCGAGCGCATCCAGCCGACGGCGTTTGGCGGCCGGGGCGTGGCGGTGGTGGCCCAGAGCGGCGCGATGACCGGCAACATCCGCGAGGCGCTGCGAAGCCGGGGCCTGCCCATCGCCTACGCGATCTCGACCGGCAACGAGGCGGTGCTGTCGGCCGAGCAGGTGATGGCGGCGCTGGTCGACGAGGAGGCCGTGGGCTCCTTCTCGGTCTTCGTCGAGCAGATCCGCGACCCGGCGGCCTTTCTCGCCGCCGCGGGTCGCGCTACCGATCTCGGCAAGCCGGTCACCCTCATGCATCCCGGCCGCAGCCAGCGTTCGCGCGAGGCCGCCCAGTCGCACACCGGCGCGATGGCGGGCGACCACGCCGTAATGGAGACTTTTGCACGCGCAGCCGGCGTCGCGGTCGTTTCGAGCTTCGACGAGCTCTTCGACACGACGCTGCTGCGCCACCGCTATCCCGACGCGAGGATCGGCGGGCTCGGCATCGTGACCAATTCAGGCGCGGTGCGCGGCTTCTGCCTCGACTTCTGCGACGAGATCGGGCTCGAACTGCCGCTGCTGCGGGACGTCACCGCCGCGGCGCTGAAGGACGTGCTGCCCGACTTCGCGTCGATCGACAATCCGCTCGACATCACAGCGATGGGCATGAGCAAGCCGAGCCTCTTCGGCGACAGCTGCGCGGCGGTGCTGGCCGACGAAGGCGTCGACGCGCTGCTCCTCGCCGCCATGGGCGGCGCGCCGCGCCAGGTGATGGCCAAGTGGGACTCCCTGAAGCCGGTCCTGACTTCGGCGCGGAAACCCGTGGCGATCGCTTTCCTCGGCGACGAGCTGCCGATGCCGAAGGAGTTCCTGGACGACATCCACGCCGCCGGCATCCCGTTCTTCCGCTCGCCGGAACGCGCCATGCGCGCCTTCGCCAATATCGCCCGGCTCGCCCCGCGGGCCCAATTGCCGCCCGCCGCAGCGGCTGCCGGCGGCGTTGCGCGCTCTGTGGCCGAGCACGAGGGCAAGGCGCTGCTGCGCGAACACGGGCTACCGGTGCCGGAGGGCGGCCTCGCGCGCGATCTCGCCGAAGCAAGCGCCGTCGCGGAGCGGCTTGGCTATCCCGTCGCCCTCAAGATCCAGGCGGCGGACATCGCGCACAAGAGCGACCTCGGCGGCGTGAAGCTGAACCTCGCCGACGCAGCAGCGCTCTCGACCGCTTGGCGGGAGATCGAGACGGCGTTGGCCGCGCGCGCTCCTGGCAACGCGATCGACGGCATGCTTGTCGAGGCGATGGCCCCGCGCTTCGAGCTCGAGCTGGTCGTCTCGGCCCGCCGCGACCCCGCCTGGGGTGTGGCGACAATCGTCGGCCTCGGCGGCGTCTTCACCGAACTGATGGGCGACATCCGCATGATGCCGGCCGGCCTGCCGCGCGAGGCGATCGAGCGCGAGATCCTCTCGCTCCGAGGCGCTGCGCTCCTGACCGGCTACCGCGGCTCCCCGCGCCTCGATATCGCGGCCGTGGTAGACCTGATCGACCGTCTCGGCCGGCTCCTGCTTGACGAGCCGGCCATCACCGAGATCGAGATCAACCCGCTCGCTGTCTATTCCGAAGGCGGCGGCGTGCGCATCCTCGACGTTCTCATGACGCGAAAGGACTGACGATGGCTGCCTATCCCGAACTCGGCCTCTTCATCGACGGCGCGCTTCGTCCGGCAAGCGGACAGGGCGAGCGGCTGGTCGTCAATCCCGCCACCGGCGATGCGTTCGCCCGTCTGCCGATCGCTACACGCGACGACCTCGACGCAGCGCTGGCCGGTGCCGAACGCGCCTTCGCCGGCTGGCGCAGGACCGCGGCGCTCGAGCGCTCGAACATCCTGCGCAAGGCCGCCAACCTGATCCGCGCGCGGCTCGACGAGATCGCCCGGATCATGACGCTCGAGCAGGGCAAGGTGCTGGCCGAGTCCCGGATCGAGGTGGCGGCCGCCGCCGACATCATCGACTGGTACGCCGAGGAGGGCCGGCGCGCCTATGGCCGCGTCATCCCGTCCCGCCAGCCCGACATCCGCTATTCGACCCTGATGCAGCCGGTTGGTCCGATGGCGGCCTTCTCGCCCTGGAACTTCCCCGCCGTCATCCCGGCCCGCAAGGTGGGCGCGGCGCTCGCGGCGGGCTGCACCTGCATCATCAAGCCGGCCGAGGAGACGCCGGGGACGATGCTCGCCATGGCGCGCGCCTTCGCAGATGCCGGGCTGCCCGAGGGCGTGCTGAATGTCGTCACCGGCAGCCCGTCGGAGATATCGTCCTATCTCATCGCCTCCCCGATCATCCGGAAGGTGTCCTTCACCGGCTCGACCGCCGTCGGGCGCGAGATCGGACGCCTGGCCGCCGAGGGCATCAAGCGGGTGACGCTGGAACTCGGCGGCCACGCGCCGGTGCTTGTGCTGGAGGACGCCGACGCCAGCAAGGCGGCGGCGATCAGTGCCGCCTTCAAGTTCCGCAACGCCGGCCAGGTCTGCATCGCGCCGACGCGCTTCTACGTCCATGACAAGGTGCATGACGAGTTCGTCGAGGGCCTCGCCGCCAAGGCAGCGGCGCTGAAGGTGGCCGACGGGCTGTTGGACGGCGCGCAGATGGGGCCGATGGCCAACCCGCGCCGCCCGCAAGCGATGGAGAGCCTGATCGGCGATGCGGTGAAGGCGGGGGCGCGGGTCGCGACCGGCGGCGAGAGCGGCGCCAATCGTGGCTTCTTCTGGCAGCCGACCGTGCTTGCCGACGTGCCGGAGACGGCGCGCATCATGAACGAGGAGCCGTTCGGGCCGGTCGCCGTGGTGCGACGCGTGTCCTCGACCGACGAGGCGATCGCCGCCGCCAACCGCCTGCCCTTCGGGCTCGCGGCCTACGCCTTCACCCGCTCGACGGCCAACGCCATCCGGCTGGGCGTCGAGGTCGAGACGGGCATGCTCGGCATCAACAACATGATGATCAACCTCGCCGAAACGCCGTTCGGCGGCGTCAAGGACAGCGGCTACGGCAGCGAGGGCGGCACGGAAGGCCTGGAAGCCTATCTGAACGTGAAGCTGGTCAGCGAAAGCTGATCGCGGATAGACGCCCGGCACTGTCGGGCTCGCACCGCGCAGGAATCTTGCGATTCGAGACGGAGCCCGATAAATAGCAGGGTGCCTTATATAGCGCGGGCCGCGTGAGGCCGGCGCAGAAACCGGGAGGAACGACATGCCCAGGACGAACGGACTTGCCGGCGCGCTGCTCGCGGCAGCCGCCTTCACCCTCGCCTCGACCGTTACGGCGGCAGCGCAGCCCGCCCGCGCCACGATCGGCACGGGCCCCGCCGGCACCGCCTACCACCAGATCGGCACGACGGTCTCCTCGGCGATCCAGGATGCGCTCGGCATCCCTGTCACCGCGCGGCCCTTCAGCGGCACGTCGCAATATCTGCCGATGCTCCACCGCGGCGAGATCACGATGGGGATCAACTCGGCGCTCGATTCGCAGGAGGCCTTCACCGGCCAGGGCGCCTACGACCAGCCGCTGACCGAGATCAGGGCACTGACCATGATCACGCGCTCGCCCTACGCCTTCTACGTGCGCGCCGACAGCGGCATGACCAGCCTGTCCGAGCTCGCGGGACAGCCGGTGATCACCGAGTACCGCGCCATTGCGTCGTTCAACCAGGTCAACGCCGCCATCCTCGCCACCGCCGGCCTCACCCCGGACGACGTCCAGGGCGAGACGGTGGCCGGCATCCCGGACGCCACGCGGGCGCTGGTTGAAGGCCGCGTCGTCTCCTCGGCCTCCGTGCTCGGCATTCCGGCGCTGCGCGAGGCCGATGCCGCGATCTCCGGTGGGCTGCGCGTCCTGCCGCTGGGCGAGGACGAGGAAGCGCTGAGCGCGGTGGCCGGCTTCTCCGCCACGACGCTACAGCCCGGCCCGGCCTTTGTGGGCATCTCGGAGCCGACGCGCGTCGCGCGTTTCGACGTCTTCATCAATGTCGGCAGCAGCCTGAGCGAGGACGACGCCTACACGCTGGTGAAGGCGATACACGAAGGCTGGGGCGGCATGCAGGAGAACCTGCCCATGCTGCGCGCGGTACCGGCCGACCAGCTCGCCTCGCTCAACTTCAGCCACCCCTACCACGAGGGCGCGATCCGCTATTTCCGCGAGGCCGGGCTGTGGACCGACGAGCACCAGGCGCGGCAGGACGAGATCCTGGCGAACTGAGCCTTGGCGAACCGAAGCCGGCCGCCGCCGGCTGACAGCGGCGACGAGCCCTCGCCGTCAGGCGGGGGCCTTTCCACACGAGCGAGCGGACGGAAGCCTTGGCCGCCTTCACCCACGTGCTCCTGCGTCTCTACCACCTGTTCCTGCTGGTGGGCGGCATCGTGTGGGCGGCGAATGTCCTGCCGCGCGCCGGCATCTCGCTGATCGAGGCCGAGTGGCTGGGCCCCTATCTCGGCGTCGCAGTCGCAGCAGCACTCTTGGCGCAGCCCTACGGCCGCCGCGCCAGCCCGCTCGACATCCTCCTCGGCTTCGCCTCGATCGGCTGCTGGCTCTGGCTGGCGCTGAACTTCCAGTTCTGGATCCTCGACATCCACGGCGCCACACCGGCGAAATACCTGCCGGCACTGGTCGCAATCGTCATCATGATGGAGGCGATCCGCAAGGTCTGCGGCCTGTCCATCACCCTCCTCGTCTGGGTCCTACTGGTCTACGGCCTGTTCGGATACCTGCTCGACCCGCCGCTGCAGGCCGACCGCGTCTCGCTGCCGACGCTCGTCTTCTATCTCTACTCCGACACCAATGCGATCCCGGGGCTGGTGCTCGTCATCATCGCCTCGATCGTCATCGCCTTTATCGTGCTGGGCAAGCTGATGGAGGTCAGCGGCGCGACGCGCTTCTTCACCGACGTCGCGCTGTCGCTGATGGGCCACCGCCGCGGCGGGCCGGCCAAAGTCGCGATCCTCGCCTCCTCGATGTTCGGCTCGATCAGCAGCTCGCCCGTCGGCAACATCATGTCGACCGGCATCGTGACCATCCCGCTGATGCAGCGCACGGGCTTCAAGCCGCACCAGGCAGCGGCAATCGAATCGGTCGCCTCGACCGGCGGGCAGATCGCGCCGCCCGTGATGGGCGCCACCGCCTTCCTGATGGCCGAGTTCCTTCAGATCGGCTACGGCCAGGTCGTGCTGGCGGCCCTGCTGCCGGCGATCCTCTACTATGTCTGCCTGTTCATGCAGGTCGACGCCGTCGCCGCGCGCGAGGGCCTGAAGGGCATGGAGAAGTCGGAGCTGCCGCGCCTGAGGCCGATCCTGGCGCGTGGGTGGATCTTCGTCGTCCCGCTCGCCGTCCTCATCTATCTGATCTTCTGGGCCAACATGACGCCGGGCTTCGCGGCACTCTCGGCTTCGGCGCTGCTCCTCGTGCTGGCGCTCACCATGGGCAGCATGCGCACGCTGGACGAATGGAAGCGGCTCGTCTTCGACGGCGGCGCAACCATCGTGCCGCTGGTGCTGATCGCCGGCGCCGCGGGCGTCGTGGTGGGGGTCATGAACATCACCGGGCTCGGCCAGTCGCTCTCCTTCGTGCTCGCCAGGCTGGGCGAGAACTGGGGGCTGTTCGGCATGCTCCTCGTGACCGCAGTCTTGTCGATCGTGCTCGGCATGGGCATGCCCTCAACCGCGATCTACATCATCCTCGCCTCGATCATCGCGCCGGCGCTGGTGCAGATGGGCATCCCCGTGCTCGCGGCGCATTTCTTCATCTTCTATTTCGGCGTCCTCTCCTTCCTGACGCCGCCCGTCGCCGTGTCGAGCTTCGTCGCAGCCGGCCTTGCCAAGGCCGACATGTGGAAGACCGGCTGGACGGGGATGCGCTTCTCCTTCGTCGCCTATCTCGTCCCCTTCGTCTGGGCCTACGACCCCGCGCTTCTGATGGACGGCACGTGGCCGGCGGTCGCGATCGTCGCGGCCACCACGCTCGCCGCGATCATGCTGGTCACGCGCGCCATGGCGCTCAAGCCGCGCTCGGCGGCCCAATGGGGGCTCTACCTCGTCCACTGGCTGGCGGCGATCGCGATCGTCCTGTCGCCGATCCTTCTCGGCGCAGAATCGATCATCGCCGCCCTCCTCGCCGCGGCCGGCATCGCGGCATGGGTGCTGACGGGCTCAGCCCGCCGCCCCGCCGCCGGTTAGAGCGCGGCCTCAAGACCGGCGACACACAGACAGCCGACGGCAAAAATAGATCTATTGGGAGCCTGGATGGTGGGCGTGACAGGGATTGAACCTGTGACCCCTACGATGTCAACGCCACTTTCAAGAGGTCGAATCAAGGGCTTACGGGAGCAGAAGGACGCAAAAGGGCGGAACGTTTTTGGACACTTAGGCACAAGCTGCGTACTACTTGCGTGCCAACTTCTGCGGCGGCTGCTCTACGCCCTTGAGCATCTAGCCGGCAGAGCGACCACAGAAGCCGACGCCGATCACGCAGCATCGCATGCGGCAATGCATCGTGAAACGGCATCAACCGAACCTAAAGAGGCGCGGCAGCGTTCTTCGGCGGCTGGGACGACTTGCTCTGATCCCTGAAAGCTGGATCGTTCGAAACTGGAGTTTCCGCTGTAGCTTCCTTGGCTGGGAGGAGCGGAATCCTCCATCTTTTCGGCCGCATCGGCAAGCGTCAGGAACCAGTGGGCGTTCAAGCACTGCGCCCGGAAGCGGCCGTTGAAGGCTTTAATGTAGGCGTTGTCGGTCGGCTTGGCCACCTAGGAGGCCACGCCGCGATGCCATATATGGTAGGCACCTGAGCGAACGGGATAAGCGGTAATTTAAGAGAGAAAGCTTCCCAATTGTCGCGCCGTACATAGCGATAACAACCGATCCAGCGGGAAATATCTTCATTGCCGAGTGTTCATCAAGTGCTTCTTGTGTAATACGCTTGCCGCAGTCAAACAATTCGCCGTCGTTCAGGTCGCCCGTGTTTACCCATGGGATGCTGCCCCCCTCGTAGAAGCCGGGATTGTCCGTCTTTGGCGTCGTCCCACTGCCAATAAACTCGCATGATCCAGATAACCGGCGGACCATCCAGTGTTCTGGCAGACTGCCTAACCACGGCAGCCCGGTGGGACGGTGCTGGGCATATCGGGCGCTCACGCCGAAAGCTCCCCGATCATCGTCAGGATGCGCCCGGTCACCAGCTTCAGCTCCGCGTCGATCTCCTCCAGCGGCCTCGGCGGCTCGAAGACGTAAAAGTGCCGGTTAAAGGGGATTTCATAGCCGACCTTCGTCTTCTCATGGTCGATCCACGCATCCGGCGCATGCGGCAGCACCTCCCTCTCGAAATACTCCTCGACGTCCTCGCCGAGCGGCACATTCTCGTTGTCGCGCAGGGCGCTGTCGGCCTGCGGCTTCCCCTGGCCTTGCCCCTGAGCCCGAGGACCACCTTGCCCGTCTCGTCCCGCAAGGGGCGTTCCACGGTGATCGTGCGGTAGCCGAAGGCCTCGTTCGGGAAGATGCGCGACAGCGGCGCGAGTTTCACCTTGCCGCCCTCTGGCGCCGCGGGCGGCGCTTCGCCTTCTGTCACCACAAGCCGCTCGACTTCCTTGCCGCTGGCGTCCAGCACGGTCGCGAGCCGCGCCTCGGTGAAGCCGCCGAAGAGCCGGGTGACGGTGGCGATGTCCGTCTCGCCCATCTCCTTGCGCTTCGACCCGAGGCTCTTGCGCATCTTCTGCCAGAAGGAGGAGCCGTCGATCAGCTGCATCTTGCCCTTGCGGTGGGCTGGCTTGCGGTTGGACAGCACCCAGACATAGGTGGCGATGCCGGTGTTGTAGAACATGTCCGTCGGCATCGCGATGATGGCTTCGAGAAGGTCGTTCTCCAGCACGTAGCGCCGGATTTCGCTCTCGCCGCTGCCTGCCCCTCCGGTGAACAAAGGGGACCCGTTGAGCACGATGGCGAACCGGCTGCCGCCGTCAACCGCCGGGCGCATCTTCGGACACTGGCTCTCGAAGCGCCGGAACTCGCCGATGTGGTGCGCCACGTGGTTCGACGGGAAGTCTCGCCAGACGCGACGCGAGTCTCTTGGCACAGCAGACCTTCGGGAAGCCGAGATCGGCCTAGCCGACTTCGTGGCGCGCAAGGCCAAGGTTCGCGATCTGTCGCCTGACGACGTGTCGATCGCCGAGGTGCTGCTTCGCTACTGGCATGGCCATGCCCATAAGATCGCCAGTCACGAGCAGGCCAAGTTCGCCATGGCGCTGTGGACGGATTTCTGGAAGGACACGCCGGTGTCGGATCTGACCCCCGATCGGCAGGAGGCGTTTATCGAGTGGCTGAAGGGCCGCGGCTACAAGAACTCCTATGTCAGCCGGGTCCTGTCGGTCGGCCGCGCCGCACTCAACCGCGGCTACAAGCGCCAGGAGCTGACGAAGGTCCCCTATATCCTGGACGAGCTGGACCGCAGCGACCAGGAGGACAAGGTCAGACTCACTAGCGACCAGATGCGCCGGCTCCTGACCACCGCACGCGACCGCTGGCCGCACATCTTTCTCTTCTGCGTCATCAGCCTCAACACGCTGCACAGGCCGGGCGCCGTGCTGGAGCTTCGGCCGCGGCAGGTCGATCTCGAACTGCGGCGAATCGACTTCAACATCCCTGGCAGGAAGCGGACCAAGAAGCGCCGCACGACCGTGCCGATCACCGACACGCTGCTGCCTTTCCTGACCAGTGAGCGGGACGAGCCTTTCGTCAATTGGAAGGGATCCGAGATTCGCAGCGTCAAGTCGACCTTCCGCCGCTTGGTTACCGCAGCCGGCCTGCCGAAGGAGATCACCCCCTACTGCCTTCGCCACACGATGGCCGCCGAGCTGCGGCGCCGCGGCGTCCCGATGTGGGAGGTGGAGGGCCTTCTCGCCCACAAGGTCGCCGGCGTGACCGAGACCTACGCCAAGTTCGCGCCCGACTACCTGTCGCAGGGCAGTCGCGCAATCGACGCCTATTTCGAGGACCTGGGTCTGCCCTTCCTGAAGCCCACGCCGGACTGCGTGCCAGCTGCGTGTTACTTCGACGAGTCAGAAATCGACGTCGACGAAGAAGATCTAGTGATTCCAGAGGCTTGGATGGTGGGCGTGACAGGGATTGAACCTGTGACCCCTACGATGTCAACGTAGTGCTCTCCCGCTGAGCTACACGCCCATCCGACGCCGCGCATACACCACAAGTGCCCCGGCGGGTCAAGTGAGCCGGAGGGTGCCTTTGCGCGCGTGTTCGTGCCGCGCGGCGCCAGGGCCGCGCCGCAGGAAAATCAGGCGGCCTGCAGCATCTTCTCGACCTCGTTGACGAGGTCGCGCAGGTGGAAGGGCTTCGACAGGATCTTGGCGTCGCGCGGCGCCTTGGAGTCGGGATTGAGCGCGACAGCGGCAAAGCCGGTGATGAACATGACCTTGAGGTCGGGGTCGATCTCGGTTGCCCGCCGCGCGAGCTCGATGCCGTCCATCTCGGGCATCACGATGTCGGTGAGGAGGAGCGAGAACGGCTCCTCGCGCAGCCGCTCATAGGCGCTCGCGCCGTTGTCGTAGTCGATGACGTCGTAGCCGGCGCGCTCGAGCGCCTTGACCAGGAAGCGACGCATGTCGTCGTCGTCTTCGGCCAGAAGGATGCGTGCCATGAATTCCCGTCCAGAACGTCCCCCGGCGTTCCCCGCGCCGGCGCAGCATGTCGGCGATATATGCGTGCGGCAGGGTAAACATCAAGTGAATTGGCCAGGCGGATGCAGCATCGGCAACTGGACAGGCGCGCGGCGCGATGGCACCTTCGCGGCCGGTACAGTGATCGCGAAAGGCGTTGCGCAACAGATGAACCCGGCCGGGGATTTCAAGTCGACGCCGCCCTTCTTCGTCCGGTCTCCTGCCAGGCAGCGCGTTCCCTTCGTATTCAACTCGCCGCACTCCGGCAGTTTCTATCCCGCCCGCTTCCTGGCGATGGCGAGGCTCGACCGCCACGCGATCCGCCGCTCCGAGGACTGCTTCGTCGACGAGCTCTTCGCCGGCGCCGTCGCGCAAGGGGCGCCGCTCCTGGCGGCGAACTTTCCGCGCGCCTATCTCGACGTGAACCGCGAGCCTTTCGAGCTCGACCCGCGCATGTTCGCCGAGCCTCTGCCGCCGCATGCCAACACCCGCTCGGCACGCGTGGCGGGCGGGCTGGGCACAATCCCGCGCCTCGTCGGCGAGGGACAGGAGATCTACGCCCGCAAGCTGCCGCTCGCCGAGGCGGTCGGACGGATCGACGTCGCCTACCGACCCTACCACGCCGAGCTGCGCCGCCTCGTCGACCGCACCCGCGCCCGCTTCGGCGCGGCCGTGCTGGTCGACTGCCACTCGATGCCGGCAAGCGTGCGCGTCGGCGAGACGGGGCTGCGCCCCGACTTCATCATCGGCGACCGCTTCGGCGCCTCCTGCTCGCCCGCACTGACCGACCAGGCGATCGGCATCCTCGCCTCGATGGGATACACGGTGGCGCACAACAAGCCCTATGCGGGCGGCTACATCACCGAGCACTACGGCCGGCCGGTGCTGGGCGTGCACGCGCTTCAGATCGAGATCAACCGCGGGCTCTATCTGGACGAGGCGAATTTCTCGCGCCGGCTGGGCTTCGACACGCTGGCCCGCGACCTCGCCCGCTTCGTCGCCGAGATCACCGCGCTTCCCGTCGGCCATATCGAGGGCCGCCCGCTCGCCGCGGAATAGCGGCGGCGCAAAAAAAGACCGCATCGCGGGCGATGCGGTCAAGTCTAGGGAGGAAACGCCCAAGGAGGGCATGGACAGGAAGCCTGTCCGATTCGAAGTTTATGCTGCAACGCACAAAAGTCAAGCGCGGCCGGCCGCCGGTCGCGCAGATTGGGGACAACCTGTATGCAAGAAGAGATTCCGGCCGAATTCCTGCGCCGGCTGGCGGAGGCCGCGGCGGGCGAGACCCTGCCGCGCTTCCGCATCGGCGCCGAGGTCTCGAACAAGCTCGAGAGCGGCTTCGATCCCGTCACCGAAGCCGACCGCGAGGCCGAGCGGGCGCTACGCGGGCTGATCGCGGAGGAATATCCGCATCACGGCATCCTCGGCGAGGAATTCGGCGGCGAGCGGCTCGACAGCCGCCATGTCTGGGTGATCGACCCGATCGACGGCACTCGCGCCTTCATCTCGGGCCTGCCGCTCTGGGGCACGCTGGTCGGGCTGCTGGAGGACGGGCGGGCGGTCGCCGGCATGATGTCGCAGCCATTCACCGGCGAGCTTTTTCACGCCGGCCCGGCGGGCGCTTTCCTCGAACGGCCGGGTGTCCACCGCAAGCTCGCGACGCGCAGGACCGCGGCGCTCGCCGACGCGATCATGTGTACAACCACGCCGGCGCTCTTCACCGGCGCGCGCCGCGACGCCTACGACCGCGTCGAGCGCGCGGTGCGCCTCGCCCGCTACGGCACCGACTGCTACGGCTACGCGATGATCGCGGCGGGTCAGATCGACCTCGTCGTCGAATGCGGGCTGCAGTCCTACGACATCGTCGCCCTCGTCCCGCTGATCGAACGGGCAGGCGGCGTCGTCACCGCATGGGACGGGTCGCGGCCGGAGAAGGGCGGGGAGATCGTCGCGGCCGCCAACCCGGCGCTCCACGCAGCGGCCCTCGAGCTTCTCAACGCGTGAGCGCGGCGACCTCGGTGCCAGGAACGAAGGCGTCGAAGGCTGCGAGGAACTGCTCGCGATAGACGTCCGCCTCCTGCATGATCTCGTGGCGCGCCCCGTCGATGGTCACGCACCAGGCGCCGCGCGTCTGCCGCGCCACCGCCTCGATCGCCGGCGTCGAGACGACCTCGTCGGCGCCGGCCGCGACAAAGAGGGTCGGAATGCGGAAGCGCTCCCCGAAAGCCGGGTCGGTCACCTTGAGGATCGCCTGGCAGGCGGCATGGATCCAGGCGAAGGTCGCGCCGCCGGTCGCGAGCTCCGGGTGCTCGCGGTAGATATCGGCATTGCGCAGGAACCGGTCCGCATCGGTCGTCAGCACGTTGGTTGCGAACGGGCCGGGCAAGCCGCTCCGCCCGCGCCGGCTCATATAGAGCCGGCCGAGCCCGAGGGCGTAGAAGCCCGCCGCGATCAGCCGCGCCCGCTCCAGGGTGAAGGGCAGCCCGACGAAATCGAGCAGCGGGGCCGTCAAGACCATGCGCCTTATGCGGATGGCGAGCTGGTCGGCGGCGAGCATCGCGATCAGCGCGCCGGTCGAATGGCCGAGCAGGTAGAACGGCGCGCGGCAATCCGGCAGCACGACATGCTCGAAGAACGGCTCGATGTCGGCGACATAGTCGTCGAAACTGTCGATGTAGCCGCGCGAGGCGCCGCGGGTCAGCCGGTCCGACAGCCCCTGCCCCCACCAGTCGAAGATCGCCGCGCCGAAGCCGCGCTCGCCGAGGTCGCGGATCGTCTCGAAATACTTCTCGATGCATTCGTTGCGGCCGCTGAAGATGACGACCGTCCCCTTGAACGGCCGTCCCGTGGCGGTGAAGCGCGCGTAGCGGAGACGGCGCCCGTCGGGCATTGTCATCATCTCCGCGAATGCGTTCTCCGGGATCGGATTGCCGGGTGTCTCGAAGAGGAGGCTGGGCATCAGGCGTCTGGCGGGCTCGGGCGGCGTTCCGCCCGTGATAGGTAGCCCGGGAGGCGAAGGCAAAGCTTTTCGGCTGGATGCGCAGATCGCGCGCAAGGCAAGGGCCGGAAGCGTGCGGAAACGCTCCCGGCCCGAGGACGAACCAGGAGGAAGGGACGATACACCCGGTTCGGCTTTGGAGACGACGCCTCAGGCGGATCGGCCGTCGGTTCGAAATCCATGGCCCAAGAATAGCCCCGCACGGCTGAACGCTATCCGAAGCGTCGGTTCATCTGCCGTTCATGTTCGCCCCGCCGAAGCGGGCGCCGGCGGGCTTGAAATCGGTTTTGCCTGTTCCCAAATTTCTCCTGCGGTCGCCGATCCGGGGCCGCTGGATGCCGGGAAAGCCCGCTGCGGTTTCCCTTGATGGCATCCAAACGCGAAGTTGTTGCTCAACAAGGAGAACAGACCATGCGTCACGTCGACTTTTCGCCGCTCTATCGTTCGACGGTCGGTTTCGACCGCCTCTTCACCATGCTGGACTCGCTGGCCCAGCCCGACAACGGCCAGACCTATCCGCCCTACAATATCGAGCGCACCGGCGACGATGCCTATCGCATCGTCATGGCGGTGGCCGGCTTCACGGAGAATGACATCTCCATCGAGGCCCATCGCAACGTGCTGACGATCAAGGGCGAGAAGTCCGAGGAGCAGCAGGAGAATGGCGAGTTGCTCTACCGGGGCATCGCCTCGCGCGCCTTCGAGCGCCGCTTCCAGCTCGCCGACCATGTGGACGTCCTCGGCGCCGAGCTGAGGAACGGCCTGCTCCACATCGATCTGAAGCGCAACATCCCCGAGGAGATGAAGCCGCGCCGGGTCGCGATCAACGGCCAGAACGGCTCGAAGCAGATCGAGGCCAAGGCCGCCTGAGGCGTCCGCCGAACGATTGGAGACCCGCCGCTCGCCGGCGGGTCTTTTGCTTCCAGGACCCGGAATGCCGCCGTCAATCCCTGGCGGCGCGTGTCCCCGGCAGCGCCGCGCCGAGCATAATGTTGTCCAGCGACAGACGGCCGCCGCCATAGACCACCAGCGCGATCGCCATCGCCGCCCAGGGGAGATGGAAATTGGCCCATCCCTCGGGAACGGTGAGCTGGATGACGACAGTCATCAAGAACAGGCCAAGCGCGGAGTAGCGCGTCAGCAGCCCCGCAATCAGGAGCAAGGGCAGCACGATCTCGCCAATCGCGGCCGCCCACGCCATCAGCAACGGGAACGGATAGGAATAGGCCTGCCCGAAGAGATGCAGTTTGAACTCGTTGGCAAATAGATAGCGGGCACCCGGCGAGAGCGACAGGAACCCGTCCCACTTGGTCAGCCCCGACCGGAAGAAGGGCACCGCGAGGGCGATTCTCAGAAGCAGCAGGGCAAGCGACGGGGGGATCGCCGCGAGCCAGGTGTCGCCCCGCCGTAGCGACGCGAGTATCTGCGAAACGGGCCGGCTCACGATGGCTCCTCCTGCGCCGACGAAAGGGCGACGACCGCGCCGAGCCGGATCAAGCCGGCAAGAGCGCGACCCGCGTCGCAATCCCGATCCGCCAGCGCCACTGCATCCGCGATGGCGAGTCCGGCAAGGAGAGCCTGGACGAAATCCACGTCCTGCGGCGGCAGGATTGTCAGGCTCACGGTGGCCTCCGGACGGACGATCAGCACGGCCTCGCCGGGTGTCGCCAAGATTTTTTTTCCGGCAGATTCGAACTGGTGCGATTGCCAGATCGAGCCGATTGCATAGTTCGATCTGACAAGCCGCACGGCCGGATGGACGACGAGCCCGGCGGACATGAGCCGTTCGGGCTCCCAGCGGGCCAGGCGCCCGCCATCCAGCGGAACAGCCTCCGCCGCGTGATAGGCGGACAGCCGCGCCTGCTCGAGCCTTGCGACATCTCCCAGATACGGCAGCGCGGCGGCCGGCGGGAAGCCGGCAACGAAGGCCGGAAAGTCTTCTCCATAGCGGATAAGCACGGGGCTCCGCGGCTTGCGGAGCGCGATGTAGGAACCCGCCATGGCATGGAAGAAATCAACCCCTACGATCCGGCGCGTCACGGGGTAGGCAGCGGCCAGGGCCTCCGTCAGGCCGACATGGACATTGTTGCGGTAGACGGCGAAGCGAAGCCTGTCCGGCAGACCGCGGGCGGTCGTGATGCCCGGCGGCTGGGGCTGTCCCGGATCGAGCAGGGCCGCGGCGAAAGCGGCCTCCATCGCTTGCTGCTCCATCACGCCGCCATGCCGGGCCGTTCGGCGCGCCGGAGTGCCGTCTCTGCGCGCCGTGCCTCCCCGTGCAGCGTCGCGAAGTCAGGAACGTCGTTGTCCCACTCGATCAGCGTCGGCCTCGGCCCTCCACGGGCGAGCACGTGTTCGTAGAGCTGGAACACGTCCCGCCTCACAGGACAGGCATGCGCATCGATGGCCAGCCTGTCCCCCGCCTCGTCGACGGCCTCGTCATAGCCGGCCAGATGAATCTCGCCGACCCTTTCCAGCGGGAATCGATCGACATAGGCGAACGGGTCGAACCCGTGGTTGATCGCCGACACCATCACATTGTTGACGTCGAGAAGCAGCCCGCATCCGGTCTCTGCGGCGATTATCTCGAGGAAGTCGGTCTCGCCGATCGTGCTTTCCTCGAAGAGCAGGTAGGTGGCCGGATTCTCGAGAAGCATCCGGCGGCCGAGCGTCTCCTGCGTCTGGCGCACGTGCGAAACCACGCGCTTGAGTGTCTCTTCCGTATAGGGCAGCGGCAGCAGGTCGTTGAGGAAACCGCAATCGTGCGAGGACCAGGCGAGATGCTCCGAGAAAGAGGCCGGGCGATAGCGGTCGATCAGCCGGCGCAACCGTCCGAGATGGTCAGTGTCAAGTGGCCGGCTGCCGCCGATCGACAGGCCGATTCCGTGCAGCGACAGGGGGTAGCGGTCGGCGATTGCAGCCAGGTAACGGTGCGGCGGACCGCCTTGGCCCATGTAGTTCTCGGCGTGGATCTCGAAGAAGCCTATGTCGGGCTTCTCGGCCATAATCGCCGCGTAGTGCTCCGGCTTGAGGCCAAGTCCGGCGCGCGCCGGCAGACTGTTCTCCATGGTCATCGGATTCCTCTCGCGGACGAGGTGCGGGACACCGCAGCGTGCCCCGCACGAGAGCCACATCAGGCCGGCAGATCGCGCTCGAGCGGCTCGAGGCTGCCCATGCGCTCGCCGGGCAGCTCGATCTGGTCGCAGGTGCCGGCGGGAACGAGCGACCAGGCATTGCCCTGATAGTCCCTGGTCGACGTGCCGGCGCAGGTCGTGCCGGGGCCCGCCGCGCAGTCGTTCTGGCCGGCAAGCGCCACGCCGTAGCACTTCTCCATCTCGTTGTTGTCCTGAGCGGCGGCTGGCACGGCCGCCGCAAGGCTGAAGGCCGTGGCGAGCGATGCGGCAAGAGCGAGCGGGGTAGCGGTGCGTTTCATGATGTTCGATCCTCCTTCTTCGGCGAAGCCTTTGCGGCCCCGTTATCGACTTCGCGCCGATGAGGGAGTTCGTTACATTCAAGGGCGGCAGCAACGGCTTCGTGATCGGACCGTGATCTTGTGCGTCCGCACACGCGCTTGTGATGGCAGGCCGGCAGCATTCCAGCCTCCGTGATGTAACATCCCGGCCGATCGAGACGGATGGATGTTGCTGTGACGCCGGATAACGACGCCCGGCTATCGAATCTGTTGCGCGCCGCCCTCGCCGGCAGCGAGACGGACTACGCGCGCTTCCTGCGCGAGGTGGCCGCCGTCATTCGCCGGGCCGTCGCCAGGCGGATCGGCGGTGCGCGAGGGATCGATGCGGAAGACATCGTGCAGGAGACCCTTTTGGCCGTTCACCTCAAGCGCCACACCTGGCGCAGCGACCAGCCGGTAGGTCCGTGGATCCACGCCATTGCGCGCTACAAGGTGGCGGACGCCTTCCGTCGCCGCGGCCGGGCGGTCGAAGTCGACATCGCGGATTTCGAGAACGTGCTGACTTCCCAGGATATGGATGCGCCGCGCGAGCGCGAGGTCAGCCGCGCTCTTGCGGGCCTGCCCGACGGTCAGCGAAGCGTGGTTGCCGCGATCGGCGTGGAGGGACGTTCAATAGCAGAGACCGCGGAGGCACTCGGCATGAAGGAGGGAGCGATACGCGTCGCGTTGCATAGGGGCCTTGGCGCGATCGCCGCCCGCTTCGGGAAGACGCCATGAATACCGACGATTTCATCGACGCACTTGCATCCGACCGGAGCCGTCCCGCGCCCGATCTCGATCGGCTCTGGCTGGCCGGTGCCGGGCTTGCGGCCGCCCTTGGACTGATCGTCTTTCTTGGGGCGCTCGGTCCACGCGACGACTTCGCCGCCGCAGTCGTCAACCCGCGCTTCCTCCTGAAGCTGGTTGCAGCTGCCTCGCTCGGCGCGGTTGCCGTGGCGCTGCTGCGCAGCCTCGCCCGCCCGGAGCAGAGGCCGAGATTGCTTCTGCTTGCCGCGGGTCCGGCAATGGTTGCTGCAGCAGTCGGCTTCGAACTTGCGGTGCTCCCGGCTGAACAATGGCAGATGGCTGCCGTCGGGAAGAACATGTTTGTCTGCCTGACCTTCATTCCGATGATTGGCATCGGGCCGCTCGCCGTCCTGATTCTCTTCCTGCGGCAGGGTGCACCGACGCGACCGGTGCTCGCCGGAGCCATTGCCGGCGCTGCCGCGGGCGGAATCGCCGCGTTCCTCTATGCCATGCATTGCACGGAAGATTCGCCCCTGTTCGTCGCGCTCTGGTACACCGCCGCCATCGGCATGCTGGTGCTTGTCGGAGCGGCGGCGGGACGGCTCGCGCTACGCTGGTAGAAGCTATCGCCGGATGACGATGCCGATCATGGGGCCGAACCCGCCGTGCCAGGACCAGTCGTTGCGGCCGAGTTCCGGCGAATAGATGCCGGTGCCGCGGCCGCCGTCGAGGAAGAGGGCATTGGGACAGCCGAGCCGGTCGCGGAAGAGGCGGGCGAAGTCGTGGAAATTGACCTGACCGTCGCTGATGGCGAACACCACCTCGCCCGCGGGCGTGACGCCGACGCCGCTGCGGCGGGTCCTGTCCCGCGAGCCCTCGATGAAGGCGCCATGCAGCGCGCCGTCGATCACCAGCATCGGCCCGGACTGGGTCGCGTGGAGCGCATCGGGTGCCGAGGACGCATAGCGCTCGGTGGTGACGACGCCGGCGCCGCCATCCCTGTCCAAGTAGAAGACGCCGTTCGGCATCTTGTAGAAATTCGGCACGGGGCGGATGTCGGGCGCCGGCCGCCTGTTGAGCGGCCGCAGTTCGCGCCCGTCCTCCACATGCAGCCCGACCGGCTTGAAGTCGGCCTGGAACATGCCGCCGTTGATGGCGAAGACGAGTTCCGCGCCCGAAGCCTCGAGCGCCGAGGAGAGCGCCGAGAAGGTGCGGTAAGGCCGGCCCGCATCGTCTCCCCAGAACAGCCGCAGGAGGCCGCTCGACGGGTCGAAGACGCAGACCGTGTAGCGGTCGCCCTCGAAGGTCTCGGAGCGGCAATGGCCGGCATGGGCGGTCGGCGCGAAGGGCAGCACTGCCACAGCGCCCAGCGCCGCGATCGCCGTCCTCCTGGTGATGCCGCCTCGTCTCATCGATTCGTGTCCGCTCGCCGCCGGACCATCGGCCGCCCTTCGGGCGAAATCAAGGAGCGCTTCGCTCAGGCGAAGACCTGGGCCCGGTGAACCCTGACAAAGCCGCGGTCGCGCGCGGCGACCACCGTCTCCGGCGGCACGTCGAGCTCGAGCGCCTCGCCGTCGGCGGTGATGGCGAGGATGCGGCGGCCGTCCGGCCGGTCGATGACCCGCGCCACCTCGGCCGCGATCCCCTCGCCTTCGGTAGCCCAGCCGAGATCGCCCGGCCTCGCCAGCACCTGTGCCGGCCCGTCGGCAACGCCAGGCGCCTCGATCCGGCTGCCGGGCAGGCGCACCACGCCGCCGCGGGCCTCGCCGCTCAGCCTGTTGGTGTCGCCGAGGAAGCGCATGATGAAAGCGGAGCTCGGGTTGCGGCAGGGCAATCGCTTCTGGTTAACGCGGCTGGGGTAGCGGCTGGGGTTTGATGTGTGATTCATAGGTGGCTTCGATTGATCGGA